>Ga0172367_10000086_pt1 | contig 133887 bp, 106 predicted proteins | sample Lak10m_FD_114542 | JGI IMG/M metagenome (GOLD analysis project Ga0172367, IMG submission 114542) | Freshwater microbial communities from Kabuno Bay, South-Kivu, Congo - kab_022012_10m | ecosystem: Environmental > Aquatic > Freshwater > Lake | place: Democratic Republic of the Congo... | reverse complement strand
CTCATCACATCCTGGGGCTGTAGCCGGTCCCAAGGGTATGGCTGTTCGCCATTTAAAGTGGTACGCGAGCTGGGTTTAGAACGTCGTGAGACAGTTCGGTCCCTATCTGCCGTGGGCGTTGGATATTTGAGAGGAGCTGCTCCTAGTACGAGAGGACCGGAGTGGACGTACCTCTGGTGTTCCGGTTGTCACGCCAGTGGCACAGCCGGGTAGCTATGTACGGACTGGATAACCGCTGAAAGCATATAAGCGGGAAGCCAACCTCAAGATTAGATATCCCTCCCTGCTTTTGCAGGGCTAAAGGTCCGTCGAAGACTACGACGTTGATAGGCTGGGTGTGTAAGTGCAGTAATGTATTGAGCTGACCAGTACTAATTGACCGTGAGGCTTGATCATGTAACCTTAAATGGTTTTGTGGTTGAATTGAGTGAGTTTATGTTAATTGAGTCGTGTAAATTTAATGGAAGTTGAGTGCATATATGTTTTTCTAGTTGTTCTGTCTATCTTACCAATTGTTATGGAGTTACTGTTTGATATAAGAAGTGGGCAAGTGTTATTTTGATCGCAGTGTTGAAAAAGTTTCCTGGTAGCTATAGCGAGTGGGAACCACCTGAATCCATTCCGAACTCAGAAGTGAAAACGCTCAGCGCCGATGATAGTGTGGGGTTTCCCCATGTGAAAGTAGGTCACTGCCAGGATTAAGTTTAAAAGCCTCAGCTGGTTGTATTTGCTAGTTGAGGCTTTTTTTTGTGTTATGTATTTGTGTATAGTGAAACTTATAAGTAAATTTATTTTAAGACTTATCCATATATCCGGTGAATTTAAAAATTAAGCAATATTGGAACGAATAGTCGCAATTTGTACAAGCATTATAATTTCAAAAAAAAATGCTAAATCATTGTTATGTGATTTGGTTGTTTTTTGGTCTATACAGAAATTTGGAATGCAATGATATAGATTTACTTAATTGAATTTTTAGGGGTTACGTTGATTAAGCCGTTAGTGTTGGAAAAAAAGACTTTTCCAATAAACCTTGTGCAAGGGCCTTTGGCTGGTGTGAGTTGTTCCCCGTTTCGTCTATTGGTGTGGCGGTATGGTCGGCCGGCTTTTTCATGTACAGAAATGATTTCATGTAAATCGCTGATTCATCGTTCACAATTACATCATAGGCGTTATGTAGCCAAGGATAGTAATGAAGGGCCAGTTTGTTTTCAGCTATTTGGTGGTGATCCTGTTGAATTAGCTGAGGCAACTAAGATGGTTACTGGTTACGGTGCTGATGTTGTCGATTTGAATTGTGGTTGTTCTGTGAGAAAGGTACGTAGTCAAGGTGCGGGATCGAGTTTGCTAGATAATCCGGCAAAACTTTACCAGTTAATTTGCGCGATGAAGAACAGTACACATCTACCAGTTTCAGTTAAAATTCGTGTGGCTATTCCTGGTAATGAGAAGTTGAATACGGAAATTGCTAAAGTAGTTGACGAGGCCGGAGCTGATTTTTTAGTGGTGCATGGGCGACATTGGAGGGAGGGTTATGATGCTCCCTGTCGTTACGATGCAATTAAATTTTTCGTTGAACAACTTAAGATTCCGGTTATTGGGAATGGTGATGTTGCGTGTACTGAGTCATTAAAAAAAATGTTTGCTACCGGTTGTGCCGGAGCAATGATTGGGCGCGCTGGAGTGGGGCAACCATGGTTAATTCGCAAACTAATAGCGCAAATGCAGCAAAAAGAATTTATTCCCCCATCAATTCAAGAGATTGGGGAGATGTTTATTGAGCAAATTGAGTTATTGAGGGTGTTATTAGAAAGTGAGAAATTTGCGGTGTTACAAGCGCGTAAGTTAGCCAGCCGTTACACTTGTGGTTTGCCTCATCGCAGCGAATTTTGTGTCGCTGTAAATGCTTGTAATAATTTGCATGATTTAAAAGAGATTTGTTGTCGTTACTTTGAAATATAGGCGCCATAATGAATTAGTAATCGGAGTGATTATTTGATTTTAATTTGTTGCTGTTTTTTGTTGTGTGTAACTTAATACTACGTAGAATGGCAGTCTGCACCGACTTTGGGAGCAGTGGGAGTCTGTGTGTAGCTCACTGTATGTCAAGTTTTTATAACAACCGGTATTGCCACATTGGGAGTACCATTTTTTGGAGATCAGCATGAACAAAAAAGAGTTATTGAAAGTAGTAGCAGATAAGGCGGATATATCTATCGTCAAGGCAGGACAGACACTTTCAGCTATATTGGAAACAATAACCAAGACTTTGTCTAAGGGTGGTGACGTTGCTTTAATCGGGTTTGGTACGTTTAAGGTGGTAAAGCGTGCTGCACGTAATGGTAGAAATCCTCAAACAGGCGCAACTTTAAAAATTCCAGCACGAAAAATTGCTCGTTTTACTGTTGGCAATAAGTTGAAGGAAGCAGTAGCTAAGAAATAATGCATTAGATTTTTTTTTGTTGCATTCTTTTTCACTCACTCGCTTGCATTTTTTATACACTTTGATGGGTATGTTTCGTCTAAGCAAATGAACTACAACCACGGTTATCATGCTGGGAATTTTGCCGATGTTTTTAAACATTGTGTGCTGGTTTTGTTGGTTCAGTTTTTGTGTAAGAAGGATAAACCTTTTTTATACTTGGATACACACGCTGGAATTGCTAGTTATGATTTAACCGTGGAAGTAGCACAGAAAACCCGCGAATATGAAGATGGAATTGTACGGTTGGTTAATTATGCTGATCGTGCGGGAGCTTTGCGTCGTGTTTGTGATAGGAGGCACGACGTTCCCTTGGTTGTTAATATGTATCTTGACATTATCCGCGCTTTCAATAAGCCAGGGGATAAGATTGAATTGAATGCTGGAATAGCGATTGCAGGGGCGTCAAAAATGGTTCCTCGCTATTATCCTGGGTCTCCGTCTATTGCTCAAGTTTTGTTGCGCCAGCAAGACCGTATATTGCTGACTGAGTTGCATCGTGATTATGTGAGGTTGCTTAAGCGAGAATTTTTCAGTGATCGTCGGGTTTCGGTGCACCATCTTGACGGTTATCAAAGTATGAAAGCGTTTTTGCCGCCACCGGAGTGGCGTGCTTTAGTTTTGATCGATCCTCCTTTTGAAGAAAAAGATGAGTTTAATCGAATTCTTGAATCATTGCAGGTGGCACAGCAGCGTTTTCCTAGCGGTGTTTATATGGTGTGGTACCCGATCAAAGACTTGTTGTCGGTCAAAAATTTTTATTGGGCGCTAAAAAAAAGAGCCTTTAAAAATATACTCATAGCGGAATTGTCGGTGGGCGATAAAAATAGGATAGTTAAAAAGGTGGCAAATGATCGCTATGGTAGTAGCAATAGTGATCGTAATGAGTCGGAATTACGTCAAAAGTTGCTTAGCTGTGGTCTGATAATACTTAATGCTCCGTGGCAATTTGAGCAGCAGCTTAAGCCATTGGTTTCATGGTTAAGTGATGTGCTGTCGCAAGAAGTTAACGATGATGCAAAGAATGATCAGAAGGTGAAACAACGTGCGATTGTTAAAGTTCTCGTTGATTGAAAAGGAACATGACGTTGGTTGTGCGGTGCGGTAGACGGGGAATGAAACTTTCAGTGCATCGAAAGATCAGGGATGCAATTTTGAGCACAGTCGTGAGAATGGTTAGAGTGTTTTGTTTACTTCACTACTTGATAAAAAACCTCTCCTTTTTTAATCATACCAAGATCTAGGCGGGCGTGTTCTTCGATAGCGAGGTTTCCTTTTTTGAGAGCGCCGATGCTACTCCTGACAGTGTCGTTGTGTTTTTGTGCTAGATTATTTTTGATTTGTTGTTCATCAACAACGCGTTTTAGGGAAAAAATTTTGTTGATCCCATCGGTCGAAAACCACAGTTGATACTGAAAAATTGCTAGTAGAATGAGCAATGTTATTACTAGAATTTTTTTCATTTTAGCATGCCTTGAGTGTCGTAGATTGGTGGACAAGACGAGGATATTGTAAAGAAAGACATTCAAAACCTAAATTCTGTTTTTAATTTTGTTTTTTTATCTTTGCCATTTCGAATAAATAGTGCGACCAACGTATTTTATTTTTCCTTTCATTGCTTCTTCAATACGGATTAACTGATTGTATTTGGCGACGCGATCAGTGCGACACAAAGAACCAGTTTTTATTTGTCCGGTACCAGTTGCAACAGCTAAATCAGCAATTGAAGTGTCTTCTGTTTCGCCGGAACGATGTGAAATGATGGCGCCGTAATCAGCATTTTGTGCCATTTTAATGGCTGCCAAAGTTTCGCTGAGTGAACCAATTTGGTTAAGTTTGATTAAAATCGCATTAGCAATCCCTTTGTCAATTCCTTCGCTGAAAATTTTGGTGTTGGTGACAAACAAGTCGTCACCAACTAATTGGATTTTATTTCCAAGTGTTTCGGTGAGTAATTTCCATCCGCTCCAATCGTTTTCGGCTAGTCCATCTTCAATGTTAATTAATTCTGGGTATTGCCTAACCCAGTTTGCTAAATATGCAACGAACCCACCTGATGATAATTTTTTATTTTCTGATGATAAGTTGTAAAACCCATTTTCGTAAAATTCTGAACTGGCAACATCGAGTCCTAGACAGATGTCTTTTCCCGCGGTGTAACCAGCTTGTGTAATTGCTTCAAGAATTTTTTCAATTGCTTCTTGATTCGATCTCAAGTTAGGAGCAAAGCCACCCTCGTCGCCAACTGAGATGCTAAGCCCGCTCTTTTGCAATACTTTTTTCAAACTATGAAATACCTCAGCGCCGTAACGTAATGCTTCAGCGAAGGTTGGGGCTCCAATCGGCAAGATCATGAATTCTTGTACGTCAACGTTGTTATCAGCGTGAGCGCCGCCGTTGATAACGTTCATCATTGGCACCGGCAACGTTAGTTCATTTCCTATTCCGTATAACTGATGCAAGTAATGATAAAAAGGGATATTGGTGTCAATGGCTGCTGCTTTAGCTATGGCTAGAGATACGGCCAAAACAGAGTTGGCGCCAAGACGAGTTTTATTTTCGGTGCCATCGAGTCTCAGCATAATATCGTCAAGATCCGCTTGTTTTGTTGGATTGGTGCCCAGTAGTGCCGATTTAATTTCACCGTTAATGTAACTTACTGCCTGGCGCACTCCTTTCCCGCAATAGCGTTTTGAATCATTATCACGCAATTCTAATGCTTCCCTTGACCCGGTTGAAGCACCAGATGGTACAGCCGCCCTACCAATTGTTCCGGAGTTTAAAATCACATCGGCTTCTACAGTTGGATTGCCGCGAGAATCAATAATTTCACGGCCAATAATCTCAGTAATTGTTGATGATGACATGATATTTTCTCCCAATTTTTAGTGATCCGAATGGTCAAGGATGTTAAGGATGAAGTCCAATTACACTATCCCACATGGCAACAAAAAATAATGCATGGCATGCATCTCTTGATGGGTTTCTAGTGAAACGAGGCAATGAAGCTAGTGGACATTTTAGCTGGCGATTGTATTTCGAACAAGATAAGTAAAAAAATCAAAAGCTATTTGGAGAAAGTGGTGTTTTTTTATGTCACTGTGTTGTGTTGATCACGACTCAAGCCAACAATTGCCTTAATACGTAATTATGTTAACCTTGAGAATCAGATTGACTTATTGCGAATGAAATGAAGTGTGATGTAAATTTAATTGCGTGACGTAAATATGCGACCATTACATTTGAGTTCTTCGACCACAACCGAAGAGAATAGAAAAAGCTCGTGTGCGATTGAAATTAGCGATGCTGGAATTGCCTATGCCAGTGTCTATTATCCTTTGGGTGGTCAGCGTCCTGTTTTGAAAGAGTGTGAGTTTTTTCCTCGTACTGGTGCCAGTGATTATGATGGTTTAAACCAGTTGCAGGATCAGATTGCAATCGTAGCAGATAAGTATGGCCTTAAGGGTGTAGTTTGTAATCTGATTTTGCATCCTAAGTATTATCGTCTGTTATTGACTGATATTCCAAAAGTCGCTCCGAATGAATATAGGGAAGCGGTAAAATGGCAGATCAAAGATATGATCGATTATCCGATTGCGGATACTACTTTGGACATTTTTATGTCATCTGCTTTCAGTAAGCTCTTGCCGGCAAAGTTGTATGTGGTTGTGGCGAAAACTTCTTTCATCCTTAACGTGGTCAATATAATTCACCAAAATTTTTTTAATTTAGTGGCTGTTGACATCAGAGAGTTTGCAATACGCAATTTACTTAATTTTTTAGTCGCTCCCGAAAAGCCAGTTGGCTTTTTACATTTTGAAGCAAATGATTGTCTTTTTATCATTGTGGAAAATAGGCAGTTAAGTTTCGTGAGGCATATTCCTTTAGTCACAGCGATTAATGATGGTTTTTTTGATTCCACCAAGTTACTTGATGAAATTCAAAGATCCTTGGATTATTACGGTGCTGAATTGAAACAGAGAGTGCCAGTAGAATGCCTGCTGTCACCAACGGTCAGTCCGGAGAGCAAAATAGTGATTGATATCAGCAAAAAAAGTCCTTTGAAAGTAACTCCTTTGTCTTTGAATAGAATTGTTCAAGTAGATGGGAGTAGAGAATTGGATTTTGAATTGCAGAAAGCGTGTTATTTAGCGGTAGGCGGAGCTTTACGTAGAGATGGAGGTAAGTAATGCTAGTGGAACAAAATATAAATTTGTTGCATGGTTTGCCATCGGACCGATCATCCAAGTACACCGGTCCGCAGTTTTTATTGCTAATTTTGGGCGGTTTTTTGGGGTTATTGTTGCTAATCTACTTTGTTAATTTTTGGTTATACAAAAACGCACAGTCTAATTTAATGCAATTGCTTGTTACCAAAGACGCTGTTACCAAACAAGTGGTTCGATTAAAAAAACAGTTAGGTGTGCAAGATGTTGAAGAGGATGGAAGTAAGGCCTTTGTTGAGGTAAAACGGCTTCGGTTCTCGAAGATTGGATTTTCTTCTTATCTGGAAGAATTAGCTCAATACGCTCCTTATGGTATTTGGTTAAACGGAGTGTCATTCGATCTGAAGATGGGTATGTTGAGTTTTATGCTTAATGGAAAGACGCTTTCGACAGCGCTTTTGTCACGATTTATTAAAACCATTGAGCAACATCATGTGTTTGGTAAAATCGATTTCATTAGTTTGAGATTACAAAAGAATGAAAAAGATAATTTTGCATCGTTTACTTTGAGTAATTCCAAGTAGGTCGGTGATTTGCCAATGAGTTTTGGGTATGTCTAAAGCTGGTGACATTTAGATTTTGGCACTGGTAGTCTCGAGCAGTTGCCGCAGGCAAAGGATATAAAAAACATGAAACAATTTATGGGTAGATATGCTGAATTGGTAAATGTTTTGCCAGTACAGATAAAAATAATTGCATTGGTGATGGTTTTTGGAATTATTTTTAATTTATGGCGGTTCGTTTTATGGTCTCCACTGCAGCAGAAAAAGATGGAAGTGGTTAGTGAAATTAGTATGGTTGAAAAAGAGTTAACTTTGCTGCGATTGACTATAGTTGGACTCCAGAAGAGAGCGTCGTTACATATCGGGCAAGTTGACCAAGCAGCAGTTAAGTCACTCAAAGCATCGCCACAAAAAGTATCGCAAGTGTTGAAATCTTTGCTTGTTGCAAAATATAGCTTGAAATTGATAAGTTTGAAGTCAACTACGGGTATTAGTGCTGTGCCTACGGTTGCTGGTGGTGTTAACAAGGGTACAAACATCGTCGATACAGTAACTCCAGCCAATTCGCCAAAGTTTCTTGAGCATGTTATTGCGATTAAATTTTTTGGTGACTATTTTTCTACTCTGAATTATCTCAAAGCCATTGAACAACTTAATTGGCCGATTTATTGGGATAGTTTAAATTACAACGTGATCAGTTATCCAGATGCTGAGGTAAGTTTGCAGATACGTGTTTTAGCTGATGCGGAGGAATAGTTCTATGATTATGTTGAGAGTGATCATGGTATTGTTTAGTTTCATTGGTGTCATAGCGATTGCTGGTGATGCGTTCGCTGTTCAGACAGTTTCATTGCGCGATCCAACGCGACCGGTTGATAACGCTAGTATGTTTTTTTATGAGCAGGAAGAAGAAGGTGCATTTGGAATAAGAATCAATAGCATCATTGTTGCCACTGATAGAAAGATTGTCATGATAAATGGGCAGTATTTGCGGGAAGGAGATAAAATTAATGGGGTGACCGTAACCAATATTTACTTTGATGCTATTCGAGTACAAGACTCAACTGGTGAAAGATTTGTTGTCAAGATGCCGTATTCTGGTATCAAAACAATTGATGGATGATTGTGGTAATTAACGCGAGAGAGGAGGTTGTCAATGCTAAAACGCATGAATACGAATGGTCTGTTGTTGATTTTATTAATTATGGTTTTTGGCTTGGTTGCTTGTACGGTTGTAGACCCCAAGTTGATGGATAACACTGGTGGAGGAGAGATTGAAAGGGTTTTGCGAGAGGGTATTGCAGCTAACAAAATGATGAATGCGAGTGCTAGCAGAAAGCTTCCTGATCCAATAAAAAAAGCTTTGGTGCCTGCAATCAATACTCGATTCGCTGTTCCTTTTGGTGCCATAAATACAGCTCAGCCCAATGATCAACAGCGCTTCAATATTGTGGCTAATAACGTTCCTGCAAAGGATTTTTTCGCCGGTCTAGTGAGGAATACTAAATACAATATGACGGTAAGCCCTCTGGTCAGTGGGATGATTTCGTTGGAGTTAAAAAGGGTTACCATCTCTGATGTCATGGATACCGTGCGTGAAGTTTATGGTTTCGAATATCAGCTGACGCCATCAGGTTATCAGGTATCGCCGCGACAATTAAAAACGCAAATATTCAATGTGAATTATCTGAACATGGATCGTAACGGAAAATCTAACACAACTTTTAGTTCAGGTGAATTAAGCAAGTCTACTTCTTATACCTCTCCAGTTGGTGTTGGTACTAATCAGAAGGAAGTTTCTCCAAGTGGTTCGATTGAAACCATTTCTAAAGCGAGTTTTTGGAATGAGTTAAAGCAGAACTTAGAGATGGTTGTGGGGACGCAGGATGGGAGAAGTGTTGTGATTAATCCTCAATCTGGGGCAGTGATTGTGCGTGCTTATACCGATGAGCTACGTAAGGTTGATGAATATCTTGAAAGCATTCAGAGTAATATGCAACGTCAAGTACTTATCGAGGCGCAAGTTTTAGAGGTTCAACTAAGCGCTGCTTACCAGACGGGTATTAATTGGCGCTTATTTGATATCTGGCAGGGTCCCGCGTTTAATGATGGCGGGTATCCAACTCCTGGTAATACCGTGGCAGGTTTTCCCAATGTGGGAACTGCCCCAGGCATTGCTAATCAGGATAATTTTTCCAGTATTTTTACATTATCGGCTTCAAGGAAGAGTTCTTTTCACTCATTCATTCAGTTACTTAGCACTCAGGGGAAGGTAAATGTACTTTCTAGCCCACGAGTATCTACTACCAATAATCAAAAAGCAGTGATCAAAGTTGGGCAAAATAGATTTTTTGTTACGGATGTGAGTAGTAATACAGTGGCCTCTACTGCCACTAGTACTTCACAAAATATTACGTTGACGCCGTTCTTTTCTGGTATTGCATTGGATGTGACGCCGCAAATTAACCGCGACGGTAATATCACGCTACATATTCATCCGGTGGTTAGTACGGTTACTTTGGATCGGCAACAGTTTACGGTTAATGGTCAGCCGCAAGATTTACCCTTGGCTCAAAGTTCCGTTCGTGAATCTGATAGCATAGTACGTGCCAAGAGTGGTCAAATTGTTGTTATTGGTGGATTAATGCAAAGTTCTAGCAGTGACTACGGCGCGCGTACTCCTGGAACCGAGCGTCTTGGTATATTCAGCGGCTTGTTTAAGAGTGTCAATAAATCCGCTTCTAAGTTGGAGTTGGTTATTCTCTTGCGTCCAGTGCTTGTTGGGGCTAAGTATAATTGGAATGGGGTCTTACAGGAAGAAGCAGCCAGGGTGAAGGATATGCAGCGAAGTGATTTTCAATATAAGTTAGTTGATGACAAGGCCGCAATAGGTTCAAGGTAATATTTCAGCAATTGGAATAAGAGAGTTTGTTAATGAGTGGGTATCGTCAGTCTTTTTATTGTAACTCTTTACCTTCGGGGTTTTTTGTCTCTGATTTTTCATGATACTGGTCACAACTTAAAGCTCATTAATGTTATGTATATCACATTCGTGAATGAGATATAGGTTGTGGCGCTAATAGACCCGAGCAGTTTGGAATTGCCGCGAGGCGCACGTGAAGCGAGCGCGCGGAGCATATTCGTTCATATGTGAGCACGCGAGCGAACGTGCAACAAAGCTTCAATGCCAAAGTGCGATGGGTATATATGACTTATAATGGTTCAATTGAAGGTAATGTATGTATCTAGAACACTTTGGCCTGAAAGAGCTTCCGTTTCCACTAACGCATAATTCGCACTTTTATTGCTCTTTGGATGCTTATAGCTCAGCGATGAACATGATTAATGTCAGTTTAGAAAATGGAGAAGGGTTTGTGAAGATAATCGGAGAAGTTGGTGCTGGAAAGACATTACTTTGTCGTAAGTTGCTTAATGAGCTAGATCAAGAAAAATATGTTACTGCGTATATTGCTAACCCTAGCTTAGATCATTCGGCGTTATACGAAGCGATTTTACTGGAGTTGGGTGCGGTGATTCCGAAAAGGACAAGGGCATATAAAGTGCATGAATTGTTGAGTATTCTCAATGCCAAATTACTCATGCTTTATAAACAACAAAAACACGTTGTGGTAATTATCGATGAAGCGCAGACATTAAGTGATGAGTTACTTGAAGCGGTGAGACTTTTAAGTAATGTTGAAACTGAATCGTGTAAATTATTGCATATTGTTTTGTTTGGCCAACCAGAATTGGATAGACATCTGGCTAGACAGCAGTTGAGGCAACTAAGACAACGTATCGCTTTTTCGTATTATCTAAAGCCTCTAACAGCTGCCGAATTGGAAGATTATATTTGTTTTCGGTTGAAAGCTGCTGGTCATGAGTATGGCAAGATTTTTTCGCCAATTGCATCTAAGTTATTGCTAAAAGCAACTTCCGGGATTCCACGGCTCATTAATATTTTATGTCATAAAGCATTGTTAGTTGCTTACAGTAGTAACAGAGACATGGTTACGGCAAGAGCAATGATGATCGCCATCAAAGATACTGATAGTGCTGTAGTGATTTTAAAAAATTATTGTGTGAGTAATTTGGTCTTGGCGAGTCTATTAACTATTTTTGTTGCAGAATTATATTATGTTTTAAGGTCAGTGCTATGAGTACTATTGACAAGATATTGAAGGAAATAGAAAAGAATCAAGAAGAAAGTGAAATCGTTCCAGTTCCAGTTAAATTGGAGTTAGGAACTACTTTCAACAAATATAAACAAAGATTTTTCAATGCTTTTAATATCTCGGTAGTTTTAGTTGTTATTTTTTCTGTGACATTGTTGGTGTTATATCGTAACAAAATCAAGCAATATTATTTCGTGCGATCGATCATATCTGCTGTGTCTATTAATCCGATATCTTCTTTACCTGCTCCATTGCTTCAGAAGGTCCAAACAGGTATTCCTTCACCGCAAGCTATTTTATCCAAGTCAGCTGTTGTTGATCCAGCTGCATTGGTTAGGCTTGAAAATGTCATATTTGATGTTGATCATAGTAAGACCGTGATTGATTTTATGGTTAGTCGTGAAATTTATTATTATGTTGAGCGTGGGCAAAATTCTCAGCAAATGAAAATTATTTTGAGCAATACTACTTACGATAAACCTTTTGTGCTCGATTTAACTAACACAGCATTGAAACGATTCAATACTTACAAAGTAAGTAATAATACGGAAATAGAAATAGATTTAATGCCAGATACTCAAGTTATTGGTTTGCAGTTTGAACACCAACCCAAGACCCATTTGCGTCTAATTTTGCTCAACACAACAATTCAGGCTGGTACTGTAAACAAAACGATTATCCCGTTGACCCAGCAACAACGCTCCTCTCAGGCTTATCAGGAAGCTTTATATTTACTTGATCAAAATAGTAGCGACCAGGCGATTGTGAAATTGCGCGAAGCAGTGAAAAGTGCGCAGGAACACCCGGAAGTTTATGAGGCGTTGATTACGTTGTTGATGCAAAACAATCGATTAGATGAAGTGGATAAAGTATTGAATAATGCTATTAAAGATTTTCCTGAATACACGCGTTTTGGACAGGTAAAGGCTTATGTACTAGCGCAGAAAGGAAAAACCGAACAAGCACTACAGTTGTTAATCAAAAATATGCCTGATATCAATCAGGATCCAGACTATTACGCTTTTGTTGCATCTCTTTATCAGCAGCAAGGGCAGTTTATACTTGCAGCACAGCTTTATAATCGATTACTCAAAATTCAGCCAAGACGTTCTATGTGGTGGGTAGGATTGGGTATTGCATTAGATGGAGCTGAAAAAGATGCTGCCGCGCAGGAGGCATATCGTAGAGCTTCGATTATTGGCGATTTGTCTCCAGCGGTTCAGACCTTTGTCAACGGCAAGATACAATGAACTCTGCACCAAAATAAATTGTGAAGGGTATATGTCAAAAATTTCAATCGGTGAATTTCTAGTCAATGCCAATGTTATAACTCAAGAACAGCTCGATAAAGCTTCTGAATTGCAAAGAAATAGCGACGCTAGAGAAAAAATCGGTGATGTTTTAGTTCAGGCCAATTATCTTGATAAAAAGACCTACCTTAAATACCTAGCGAAGTACTTGCAAGTACCATTTATTGACTTGGCCCATTATAAAACGAAAAGTGAGCTTATTGCTAAGTTGCCGGAGAATTACGCGCGTAAATTTTTAGCCATTTTTTTAGATGAAGAAGATGATGGTGGTGGCGGTGTTACCGGTTTAGTTGGTATGGTTGACCCATCTGATATTTTTGCTACGGATGAGTTGGCTCGCGTTTTAGTTAGGCCAATTAAATTTGCTCTGGTTGAAGAAGATGAATTGCGACACAAACTAGATTCAATTTATCGTCGTACTAGTGAGATTAGCGCTTTTGCCGAAGAATTGGCTAAAGAACTTAAAGATAAAAAAGTGATTGCCCCTGATGAAAATGTAAGGCAGTCGGATTATGTGGTGGAGAAATTAATTGAGTCGCTGTTTATTGATGCGGTTCAAGTAGGTGCTTCTGATATCCACATTGAGCCTGCAGAAAATGTTCTCCGCGTTAGGTTAAGAGTTGATGGTTTATTGCAAGAACAAACCCTTCCTTTTCAGGAAAAGAGCATTGCTATTGCTTTGAGTCAACGATTAAAACTTATGGCTGGTTTAAATATTGCCGAGAAAAGATTACCGCAAGATGGTGGGTTTAATATCTCGGTGCGGAGTATGCCATTAGATGTGCGTTTATCTACGATGCCGAGCTTATTTGGTGAATCGATAGTGATGCGTTTGCTTCGTCGTTCTGGCAATATTATCGACTTGAATAAGATAGGGATGTCAAAAAAAATGTTGGCAAATTTCCGTCAATTAATTAAGCGTCCACATGGGATTATTTTGGTAACAGGGCCGACTGGTAGCGGTAAAACGACAACATTATACGGTGCATTGTCTGAGATCAATGATGTTGCTAAAAAAATTATCACCGTTGAAGATCCGGTGGAGTATAAAATTGAAAGGTTTATTCAGGTACAAATTAATCCGCAAATAGATCTTAGTTTTGCAAAAGTGCTCAAGTCTATTCTACGTCAAGATCCTAATATTATTCTTATTGGTGAGATTCGTGATCAAGAAACTGCTAGCATTGCTTTAAGAGCTGCTTTAACTGGACAATTAGTGTTTGCCACTCTTCATACTAATGATGCAGCTAGTACAGCAATTCGTCTGATTGATATTGGGGTTGAAGGTTATTTGGTGGCAGCCACCGTTCGTGCAGTATTAGCGCAGCGTTTAGTGAGGCGTGTTTGTAACGTTTGTACGGCCCCTTATGAGTTATCAAATCACGAAAAAGTTTTTATAAAGACTTTTGTTGCTGATGCTACCGGAGATCGTGAGTGCGAGTTACCACTTTTTTCTGCTGGTGCTGGTTGTGTTCATTGCAATTACTCTGGTTACCAGGGGCGTGTTGGTGTTTTTGAGTTATTGGAATTTGATACGGAAATGTTGGAGGCGTTGCGTTGTAATAATGCTGACAAATTTGCCAGATTGGCGAGTAAGAACAAAATGACAACTTCGGTTTTAGTGGTTAATGCTTTGGAGTTGGCTAAGCAGGGAATCACTACTGTAGCTGAAGTAATGCGTTTGGCTGGAGAATAAGTGTATGGCGATATTTACTTACGTTGGTCGTGACAGTAATAGCAAAAAAATTAAAGGAGTGGTTGATGCTGAGAATGTTAATGCAGCAATAGAGTTTATTCAGAAACAAAATATTATTCCTTTGCACGTTGAACCAGAAAATCGTCGTCTCAGCGCTTTATTGTCGTTGATTCATCAGGATATTCGCTTATTTTCCAAGATTGTGCCGATTCAAGAGTTGCTTAGTTTTTGCCGTGGTATGTCAGCTCTTGAAGAAGTGGGTATTCCGATAGTTGATGCTATAAGGCAGTTTTCTACTTCAACGTCATCCAAAGTGTTTGCAAAAATTTTAAATGAGATAGCGGATAGTATTGTTGCTGGAAATACTTTAGCAAATACACTAAGTAATTATCCTCATATTTTTTCGCCCTTATTTACTAGTATTATCGAAGTTGGGGAAAATACCGGAAATCTAAGTCAAATATTTTTGAAATTGGCTGACTACATTGAAATGGCGCAGAACAATCGACGTCGCTTGATTACTGCAGTGCAATATCCCATAACGGTAATAGTAATAACAATGGTGGCGATTATGTTGGTGAATGCAGTTGTGATACCTAAGTTTGCTGCTATTTTCTCCAAGATGAAAGGTACTTTGCCCTTGCCAACCAGAATGATTATGGGTTTATCTTCTTTTGTTTCCAATAATTGGTTGGAGGTATTAGTTATTATTGCAGTGGTAATTTTCACGATCATTTATTTGCTAAAAATACCGGTAGTACGTTTATTTTGGGATAAACATAAATTATCGCTACCGATTTTTGGTAGTTTGCAAAAACGTATTTTATTATTGCAATTCACATGGATTTTTTGTCTTATTTTGCGTTCTGGATTGCCAATTATTAAAGGGTTGGCTTTGGCTGCTGGTGCGACTGGTAACGCTTACTTTAAAAGCCAAACGTTGTTGATATGTGAGAATTTGGAGCGAGGAGAAACCTTTACGAATGCGTCCATCATGAGCAATATTTTTCCTTCGTCGGTATTGCAATTAATTGGTGCCGGTGAAAGAAGTGGGCGATTAGATGATGTTTTGTCTACGGTCACGGATTACTATGAGCGTGAGATAGATTACGATATCAAGAGTATGAATGGGGTGATTGAGCCAATACTTTTATCAATTGTGGGGTTGATGGTGTTGCTTTTTGCTCTCGGTGTTTATTTGCCGATGTGGAATTTAGTCGAACTTCAAGCTATGTAGTTCCTGCCCTTGAATAATTTCGGTTGGCTTTGGGTAACTTTATAGACGTAATCTAATGAGTGGCAAGTAAAATGAAACATTACGAGCTAGTTGTAATCGGTGGTGGCCCGGCTGGTATGGCGGCAGCGCTTGCCGCTCGTAAAAATAATGTAAAGGATATTTTGATTATTGAACGTGATAAAGAGTTGGGTGGGATTTTAAATCAATGTATTCATAGTGGTTTTGGTTTGCATTACTTCAAAAAAGAAATGACTGGTCCTGAATACGCTGAGATGGTGGCAGCAGAAGTGAAGGAAAACAATATTGAATATCTGACTGACAGTATGGTGGTGCGATTGGATCAAGATGAAGAAGGTGAAAATAGTCGAAATTCTCTTCGAAAACAATTGGTGATTTACGCAGTTAATAGCAAAAATGGTTATATGAGGATTGGTGCGAAGGCAGTGGTATTGGCTATGGGTTGTCGCGAGCGTACGCGTGGAGCAATTCAAATTCATGGTAGTAGGGTAGCTGGAGTGTACACTGCCGGAACAGCGCAACGTTTAATTAATCTCGATGGTTATTTACCTGGGAAAAAAGCGGTAATTTTGGGGTCAGGTGATATTGGTTTAGTAATGGCGCGCCGTTTGGTATTGGAAGGTGCAGTTGTTGCGGCGGTGCTGGAGATTATGCCTTATTCTAATGGTTTAACGCGCAATATTGTTCAGTGTTTGCATGATTACAATATTCCGTTATTGCTTAGTCATACCATTGTGCGCATTCATGGTCAGCACCGAGTCGCAGGAGTTACGGTAGCTAAGGTTGATGCGCAGTTGCAACCAATAGAAGCGACTGAGCGATTTATTGATTGCGATACTTTGCTGCTATCCGTAGGATTAATCCCTGAAAATGAAATTTCACACTTTGCCAATATTGAGATCGATCAAAGAACGCATGGGCCAATAGTTGATGAGTTAAGGCATACCAGTGTAAATGGGGTTTTTGCTTGTGGTAATGTGTTGCAAGTACATGATGTGGTTGATTTTGTAAGCTCAGAGGGTGCTCTAGCAGGGTTTGGTGCGGCGCAATATATTCATGATGATTGTACCCATGAGGTCACCCATATTACGGTTGCTGGTGACGGTATTAGTTATGTGGTGCCACAAAGAATCAATGTCAGAAACATTGTTGATAGTGTTAAGTTGTTTATGCGAGTAAAAGATATTTACGCTAATAGTGTGGTTAATGCTTATGTGGGTGAGCGTTTAGTCGCGACTAAGAAAGAGGCAAAGTTTTTACCTGCAGAGATGGTAAGTTTTAATCTTAGGAAACAAGATTTACTAGGGAACACTGGTGAGGAGATCGTGATTAAAGTAGAGAGCAACTAACGGCACTAACTATGATTACGACTAACGGTAAAACAAAAAAATGTCCTCAAGAACTGGTATGCACTTGTTGTCCCATTGGTTGCTTGTTGTCTGTAGAACAGGATGAGCAAGACGAAAAGTTAATAGTTAGTGGTAACAAATGTTTGCGTGGGGAAAAACACGCGATTAACGAAATAATTGCTCCCAAAAGAATGGTAACCAGCACGGTTAAAATAGTTGGTGGTTTATATCCAGTAATTCCGGTAAAAACGGTTGAACCGGTATTTAAGGAAAAGATATTTATTATTATGAATATTCTTTCAGATGTTGAGATTAAAGCGCCGGTACGTACTGGTGATGTGATTATTTCAGATGTGGTTGGAACTGGAGTGGATATTGTCGCAACAAAATCGTCGAGTAATAAATGACGAATAAGGTTTAATACTCAAAGCGTAACATTATGAAAATCAAAAATAGTCACTTTGATACATTAGCAATTCATGCGGGGGAAAGCGGGGATCAGCATCAGGCTCTATCTCCTCCTATTTACATGTCATCTACTTTTACTTTCGAAGATCTGCAACAGGCAGATGATACTTTTAGTTTTAAACGTAAAGCTTATGTTTATAGTAGGGGTGGTAATCCAACGATTAATCTACTCGAAGAGCGCGTTGCTGTTCTTGAACAGGGAATTGGTGGTGTTGCTTTTGCGTCAGGTATGGCGGCAATTACGAACGTTTTGCTTTCGATGATGAAGACTGGTGATCATATTTTGGTGCACAATAATGTTTACGGTTCAAGTTATTCTGCGATCAAACGGTTGTTTGCTAGTTTTGGTATAACTTCAACTTTTATTGATTTTACTTGCGTTAATTGTAATGGCGATATTAGTTGTGTTGATGATATTCAAAGAAATATTAAGCCACAAACTAAAGTTATTTATTTTGAGACGCCGACTAACCCATCGCTTGAAATCATCGATATTGCAGCAATTGTTAGAATTGCTCGTGCGCATAACATAAAAGTTGTGGTTGATAATACTTTTGCTACGCCATTTTTACAGCAGCCACTCGTATTTGGAGCCGATGTGGTTGTGCATAGTGCCACCAAGTATCTTTCTGGTCACGGTGATGCGATTGGTGGTATTGCAATTGCTCAAGATGAAGAATATCTCGCCAAACTTAAGTTTGATTATATGTGTGAGTTGGGTGGTGTGATCAGTCCATTTAATGCTTGGCTGATATTGAGAGGGTTGAAAACATTAAGTTTGAGAATGGAGCGTCATGTTAAAAATGCTCAAGCGATTGCGGCATTTCTTAGCAATCATCCGAAAGTAAAAACAGTAATGTACCCTGGATTAGTTGCTCATGTTGGCCACGAAGTGGCAAAAAAACAAATGGCCGGTTTTGGTGGAATTATAAGTTTTGAAGTTCATGGAGATGAAACTATCGCCAGGAGATGTGTTGAAAATATGCATATGGCAAAGCTTGCTGTAAGTCTAGGAGACGCTGAAACATTAATTGAATTGCCAGCGCTCATGACGCATCGTGCTTGCAATGAAGACGATTTAATCAAGTTTAAATTTTCTAAAAAAACCATTCGTATTGCTGTAGGTTTAGAGGATTATCGCGATATTATCAGCGATTTAGAATTGGCATTGAAATAGGATTAGCGGGACTAAAATTTTTTACGTATAAAGAACATACTCAATGGCATTTGGTTTCTAGGCTAGGCGCCGTTGAGCGAGTGACCGGAGCATACCAAGACGTAGGTGAGGATCGCGAGCGAAAACGGCAACAACGCCTAAAACCAAATGGCGAAGAGTATATGTTTTTGTCACGATGGAGTTGTAGTCATTTGTAATTGCTGTTCTGCGAGTTGTGCAGCGGCGGAATTTGGATAGTTTTTCTTTAGTTTGCGATATTCTTTTTGCGCTTGTTCACGTTTTCCTTCCTTATCATGAATGTAAGCCAGTTTAAACATTGCTTCTGGCAATTTCGGTGATGATGGATATTTACTGGCTACGATATCAAATTCAGTACTTGCTTTGGGGTATGAATTGTTAAGGAAATAAATTTCTCCCAGCCAGTAGTGGGCATTGGCTGCATAGGTTCCGCTTGAGTAAGTAGCCAGATACTCCTTAAGTTTTTTCTCACCCTCTTTGAATTTTCTATTTTGTAAAAGATCAAACGCAGTCTGATAAAGTTGCTGTTCTTTTAATTTAGCAGTGGCGGCGGAGGGAGCAGTAGCAGTGGATGCAACATCGGTGGCTAAGCTGGAGTTAAGATTATCTTTGGGTATATTTTCTTTATTTGAACCATCATTTTCTTCTGCTGAAGATTTTTTTAATTCAATTACTCTACTTTCATTTTTATAGTTGTTATCGCTCGAGTTTCTAGTACTAGTATCAGGATTGCGAGTTTTAATTGATTTGCTGCTTGCAGTTGCTTCACTATTTTTGTCTTCCTTGTCCTTTTTTTTGCTATTTTCTTTGAGAACTTTGTCTTTTTTTTCTCTGGTACTTTTACTGTTTTTACTTTCATTGCTGTTTTCTTTGTCATCTCTAGCGATTTTGTGTTCTTTATTTTCCACGTCTTCGCTCGTACTTTCTGGGGTTTTAGTCTCTCCTTTTCTATCTTTTTTATTGCTTTCTTTGTCTTTAATCCGCTTATCTAAGTCGATATAAAAATCATCTAGCTGTTTTTCGAGGCCAGACAATTTATGTTGTTGCAATTCAAGTTCTCCGGTGATTTTTTGTAGTCTTTGTTGAAGATCTTCCATCTGTGTCTGCGAATTATTTTTGTTGAGATAACCCACCTGCTGTTCGATGCGTCTGACTCTTTCTTCCAATGTCTTTGGCGCTGTTGTTTTGTCTTCATTATTTCCTGATTCTGGCCAGTTCGGTATTGATAAAGAGGTTGATTCTGATTTAGTAGGATTGCCGCCGGCAGCAGCGGCATTGGCATTGGACGGTATTGATGCTGTAGGTGTATTAGCGGTAGTGGTTGTTGATACGGCTGCTTGGTATGTAGTACCTGAGGAAGATACGGTAGTTGAATAATCTTCAATTGGTGCCTCAGCGTAAGCGGTAGCCGTTATTCCCATTCCACATAAAACGCACGTGCGTAATACACCACATACAAAGGCTATCTTTTCGTTCATTATCTACTTTGCCTCGTAAATGAAATTAGCGCGACGATTTAGACTATAAGCCTCTTCATCATGTCCAGTTGCTACAGGCTTTTCTTTGCCGTAACTAACCATGGCGATTTGTGATGAAGCAACTCCTTGTCGTTCAAGAATTGCTGCTATCGCCTTAGCACGTTTCCAACCGAGGGCAATGTTGTATTCGCGACTACCGCGTTCGTCAGCATGTCCTTCAAGGCGTACTCTGGCATTGGAATGAGCAGTCAAATAATTAGCTTGTACTTCAATCGACGGCACGTCATCTTGTTGAACGTCATATTGATCAAAGCCGAAATAATAAACTTGGTCATAAGAAGGTTTTAGGCGATTGGCTCTGTCTGCCGCTGTTAAACCAGATCTGTTTTTATCTTTATTGCCAAAACTCATCTGATCTCCTATTCCTTTAGCGTGTGCTCCTGATTCATTGCTAGTTCCTATGGCCGCATTATCTGCTGATTTTGTGGTGCTGCATGAGTTTAGGCAGCAAGCGGCCACAGTTAGCACGGCGATTTTTAGTGAGGTCGAAGCAATGTTTTTAATGTTCAATTTAATGGGCATGGTTTATCTCCTGTGGTGTCTAGCAATGAAGGTAGTGAAAGAGGATTACGGAACCGGTGGTTGCTATTAAATTTTGTCTCTAAAGCTTCTAGATCTGAGCCTTTTAATGACCAGCCGGTCTTAAAGTATTGTAACCGCAGCATATATGCATTGTATACAAATTTGATGGGTGATAGATATGTGTGTATTACAGTTGAAGACGTAAGATTTTGGCTCTTTATTCTTTGATATAAACGCAGTCCATTCTTGTTGTAGATGAGTGTGTAACGCTGAGCTATGACTGCGTTCAAATTTTCTAGTTTGGATAAAGAATATTTCGGTTTCCTTACAAATCCAGAATGATTTACCACATCAAGTAAATATTCGTAGTTATTTTTGATAATGCCGTTTATATACGTTGGTATATCAATTGCGCCAATAAGGAATGATGATGCCTCACCATCTAAGCTATAGGTATTAAAGTAGGGGTAATATCTATGATCCCAACCATGTACGAGTAGTGTTCCTGGATTTTTTTTAAAGATATCACGGACATCATCAGCTTCCTTGCTGAGGATGAATCTGGGGGATATGCCATGCTCACTTACAAGAAAATGATATAAATTTGGCAGGTAAGCGATGATTTTACTGAGTACTAAGATCAGCATGATTCCAGATAAAAAATGGTTGTTTTTTAAATGCTGTGATATGAATTTTTTATAATGCTGTTTTGGTTTGTTGTTTTCTGTCCCTGTTCCTGCATTTACATTTTTATTTGTTGTGTTTTGTCTCCAACTTGATTTTTTGATTCTGTTCGTATCGACATTACTAAAAGAGCTGTTGTTGAAGATGTTTTCGATGTTAGAAATAGCTATTCCTGAAAATTTTAAAATAAATGGAATGGCAAAAAACAGATAGTGATAGAATCTACGTCCGGGAAGGTAAATAGAAAAAATAGTTACAGCGAGCCAAATCCTCCAATCTGAAAACAAATTTTTATTGTTTTGATGTTTTTCAAGTGAAAGCAGAAGGATTGTGAATGGTAATAGTGGAAAAAGAATAACTAGCTCTATTAGAACCCATACGAAATGGAATGCATAGTTTCTGAAAATAATGAATGCGATGGAAATAATACTATGAACATGTGTGTTGATGGATGTGATAAGGTTGCTGTTGAAAATGTAATTGCACATGTTAACTGAATTTTTTAAAACGCCGATCCCATTGATATACAAATATAATTCTGTCGTTAAAAGAAGTGGGAATAGATAAAATGCAATTGTTTTCAATTCACGTGTGTCGCGTGATTCGGACAATATTAGCAATAGTAAGATTGGGACGGATTGAATTTTGGCATAAATGGTTAGAATAATTAAAACTGAAATCGATAAAAACCAAACTGTATTTCTGTTTTGCTTTTGAAATAAAGTCATAAGAATAGAAATTGTCGCAATGCACACCAATTCACCGTTAAGTGAAAACATATCCGCTTCAATATTCAGTGAAACCAATAGAAAAAACAGCACAATTAGAGTTTTTTGTGCGTCAACGTGTTTGCTTATCATCTTGTAAGCTGAAGCAGTAATTATGATGTAACAAATAAAAACCAGGGTTTTGAGTAGAGCGATGTCTATATCTGGGTTCCAGCGTATAAATTTTAATGCGATGCTTTTTATTAATGCTAGCAACAGAGGAACCACTGGGCCCACAGTGAAGGCATCTCTGATATGAAGCGATGGAGAGAATAAATAGTAGTTTGCGATTGATAAATATTGATATGAGTCTGGACTAATATTGGTAGGGTCAACCAGAATTAAAGGAATTCCTGCTAATAATGAGCATAGCAACAGTAAATACAAAAAAGGTACTTTGGTATTGTGTCTTATCATACTTGTGATAGTTGGTGAGCTACGGTTAAGAAAGTAGCTAGCTCTGTTGCTTTTCTTATTGGACAGCAACTCCAAAAAAAGCCACGATCACTCGTGGCTTTTTTCTATTGCAGAATTTCGTCGTGAGAATCAAGTGGTGGAGGCGGCGGGAATTGAACCCGCGTCCGCGAATCCGCTGCCATCGGCACTACATGTTTAGCTCAATCTTTGGTGTCCAGCTTATTCTCCGATGAGCAGGGGAAATAAGATGTAAGCCTAAATTTGGAGTTTAACTGGTCGATTTTAGGCAAATGTCCCAGCGAGCTTATGTAATGTGACTGTTGGTCTAGAGCGCATAAGCACACCCTAGTAACAGCAACTAAGCAGCGAAACCTTCGGCTGCTTTTTTGAAATTGCTTGCGTTAGCAATTATACGTTGTAACCGGAGTTTTACGAGATAGGTCACCTTCTCGACATGCACCTTTGGGTTTGTAATCCACGTCGAAACCGATCGCCCCCAAGTGGAGGGCGCATTATAACATAAGAAATTTAAAAAATATTTAGATTCCGTCTCACTTTTAGCAACTTTAGAGACAGGACCTAAATAGTGTAAAAAAATTTTTAGTAGTAATGCTGGCTAGTTCCTGATAAGAAATCTCATGTAAATTAGCCATGGTTTGCGCAATGAAGGGTAAATAAGATGGCTCGTTGGTTTTGCCGCGGTATGGGGACGGCGCAAGAAACGGGGCATCAGTTTCTAGTAGTATTCTACTGAGCGGTACTTGATGCGCAACTTGGCGTAAATTTTCGGCATTTTTAAAGGTGATAATTCCGGAAAATGCAATATAAAAATTCAAATTAATAGCTTGAGATGCTGTTTCCCAATCTCCAGTAAAGCAATGGAAAACGCCTCCGATGCTTTCTGCTTGATTCTCGCGCAATATTCTTAAAGTATCAGATGATGCGTCGCGTGAGTGAATGATCAATGGCTTGTGTAGTTCTTTAGCGGCGAGAATATGGGTGGTAAATCTTTGTTGCTGGGCGAGACGTTCGTTATTGTCAGTAGTGTGATAGTAATCTAAGCCAGTTTCACCAATACCTACTACCAATGAATTATTTGCGAGGTGGCAAATTTCATCGACAGTTGTGATGTAATTTATATTTTCTGTGGGATGCAAACCAACGCTGACGGTGACATTTCGGTGTTGATGAGCTATTTCCAAGATTTTAGGAAAGTTATCAAAATCAATACTGGGACACAAAAAATGTCTTACATCCATAGCGACAGCCGCTTGTAATGCCGTTGTTAGATCACCGTCGTATGCTGCAAGATCGAGTCGGTCTAAATGGCAGTGTGAATCAACAAAAACTACTGATTGGTCTAGGTTACCTAAATTATTTCGTATAATTTCTGGCTTACTTAGCTGCATGTGAATCTTTATGTTGGTCTTGGTTTTCGGGGGGAGGGTTGCCTTTTTTTAGATTTGTTTTTGCTATAGTTCCTATTGCTATTTTTTTTTATGGTTGATCTAGTAGCATGGCTGTGTTGTGGTCTTTCTTTGTGTTGTGGTTTTTCTTTTGGTTCTAAACCGTTAATGGTCATGCGTGGTAATTTTTTATTCAAATAGCGTTCGATGCTGTTCAAAAATTTATGGTCGGTGGTCAAGGCAAGAGAAATAGCGGTTCCAACTTTGCCGGCGCGACCGGTTCTGCCAATGCGATGTACGTAATCTTCAGCAAATTTAGGTAAGTCATAATTAATGATATGGGTTATATCGAAGACGTCAATGCCACGTGCGGCAACATCAGTGGCAATTAAAAATTGAATTCTCCCTTCTCGGAATCGTGCCAAAGTGCGGTTCCGCACGCTTTGTTTAAGATCTCCGTGCAAGGCAGCTACGGAATAGTTATCTTTCCCGAGCTCGTCAACCAGGCGTTTTGCATTTCTTTTGGTTGCTGAAAAAATTATGGCCTTGAAAATATTGTTATTGCGCAGAAAATGATATAGCAACTCCTTTTTATGACTGTTGTCGTCAGCTATATACAATTCTTGCTGAATTAGAGGTTTGGTTGTTTCTTCGGGTGCCAAGTCAATGCGTACTGGGTTTTTCAACAGTCGTTGCATAATTGACATTAAAACATCGCTGGCAGTTGCGCTGAGTAACAGTGTTTGTCGTGTTTTTGCAGTAACTGCGACAATTTTTTTAATATCTTTAATAAATCCCATATCGAGCATGCGATCGGCTTCGTCAATAACTAGTAGTTCAATTTGTGACAAATCGAGGCGATGGTTTTCCATATAATCAATTAGGCGCCCAGGTGTGGCAACGATAATGTCAACTTTACTGGCCAATTTCTTCTTTTGTTGTAGGTAGGCCATGCCACCAATCAAGCTTACAACGCTAACTCGCATGAACTTTCCATATTTGTTAATAACTTGAGTGATTTGAGTGGCTAATTCTCGAGTTGGTGCCAAAATTAAAATGCGTGTCTTCCTTGTTGGCTGTTGGTTGGCAAGGAGTTGCAGTGCTGGAAGAACGTAAGCTGCGGTTTTTCCAGTGCCGGTGGGAGCTGATACTACGATGTCTTTACCGCTGAGTATTAGTGGAATGGCTGCAATTTGAACCGGGGTTGGATGGATATATTTACATGCGTCAATAGCTTTCAGGATGTTTTCGTGTAGGCGCGGTTGTAGTTGCGTGAATTTCATGCGTCTTCTCCTCTAACAAATCTTTTAAAATTGTAATTGAAAATAGTCATTTGCCCAGAAAAGAAGATGTACCTTTAAAACTTCCTACTTTTACTTTGCAATTTTTTAGACTGCAAGTGTAGCACATATTTGTTAAGCACGTGTTAAGAGATAATTTAAGTCATATTGTCCGCACTAATATAAGTGGTAGCAGTGAGATTTAACATGCGCTATTATCACTGCTGGTGTTTGCCAGAGCATTTGAGACTGAGTTTAGGAGAGGTGGCTGAGTGGTCGAAAGCGGCGGTCTTGAAAACCGTTGAGGGGATTCCCCTCCGTGGGTTCGAATCCCACCCTCTCCGCCAACTCGTTCTTTAGTGTCTGATTCTGTTCTGGTTTGGTGATTCTATAGATTGAACCCAACAGTTGTTGATTGATATTTGTTGGCGATTATGGTTTTTTCTGTTGTTTGTCGTCTATGACAACTGAAAAATTTGCGCCAGCAAAATCTACTTTAGGGTTGATTGGTTCCAAGTATCCGCCTAAATTTTTCGCTAAAAATTCTTCGATTATGGCATTGGATGAACAACGGTTTGGTTCGCGAACAAAGCCATGTCCTTCATCGTGATAAAGCACATAAGTTACCGGAATATTTTTCTTTACCATTTTGGCCGCAATTTGATCTGACTCAGTTTTTTTTACACGCGGATCATGTTCGCCCTGCAAAATTAAAAGTGGTTTTTTTATGCGATCGGCATAGGTCAATGGTGATCGTTCTCGTAGCATTTTCCTGCCAGCGGCGGTATCAATGTTGCCGACTCGCTTTTTGAAGATAGCAATATCTGGTTTCCAATACTCCGGTACGCTTTTGAGTAAAGTGATTAAATTTGATGGACCAACAATTGACACGCCGCAGTTGAAAACATTTGGAGTTAAAGTCAATCCGCTTAAGGCAGCATAGCCGCCGTAGCTACCGCCGACTATGGCGACTTTTTGTGGATCGGCGATCTTTTGTCCAATGGCCCAATTAACCGCATCGATGAGATCTCGGTGCATTTTGCGTCCCCATTCATTATTTCCGGCGCTGATAAAGGATTTGCCGAAACCAGTAGAGCCGCGGTAGTTAACACTCAGTACTGCATAGCCACGGTTAGCTAACCATTGGTGACGGATGTTTAATCTCCAAGAATCTCGTGCCCATGGACCTCCATGTACCAACAACACCATTGGTAATGGAGTGTTTGGAGTTATAACTGACGATGTAATCGTCTTCGTGGGTGGTAAAGTTAAATAGCTCAATAACTTCAAGCCGTCACGTGCTTCTATAATGATTGGTCGCATTGGCGCTAATGATTCGCTGTGTTTTTCTATAGTAGGTAAAGCAGTGAACATAAAGGTTAAGCGTTGTGGTGTGCCTGTTTTTGGATCGCGTTCGTAGAGGTAGAAACGGCTCGGGTTGGTGTCATTGTAGTAATGTAAGATCCATTTATCGTCAGCTAGGGTGCGACTGACAATACTGAAGGCTAATTCGCTGGAGCTTTTACGATTGTTGGAATCATGAATGTTAGTCCCAGCATTTTTTAAATAGGAGAAATCTTGTTTGATTGCTGGATCTAGAATCGTCCATTCAACTTTGTCATATTCAATTGCAAATGCTTGCGGAGTGAGTTTGACTGGATGAAGCAGTAGATCGCTGCAATCGGCTTTTGTGCTTGCGGCAAGTAGCGTTTTTTTCCTGGTTGATAAATTTACGGCATAGATTGCCGCTTTGTCGCGATGTAATGTTTCTATTTTATAAGCGATGGTTCCTGTTTGATCAAAACCAATAAAGTGTGTTAGTAGAGCGTCTTCGAAAGGTACACGTTCATAGAATTGCCACTGTCCTGTTGCGTCTTTAGTATAAAACTCTGGACTATTTGCAACGGTAGGTTTTTTTGCAACGCGTAATTGCAAATTTTCATCAGCAATGAAACTAACGAATTGATCGTTTTTTTCAATCAAAGTCAGTTTGCCAGTGATGATGTTGAGGCGGTAAACATCGTGCCACTGCGGGTCGCGGTTGTTTAAAGCAATGAGGAGTTCATTGGGAAATTTGCTACTCATTTTCACTATGCCAACTTTTATTTTAGGAAATGGGGTTAGGTCTTTTATTTCGTTTGTTTTTAAATCAACATAATAGAGGTGGCTATTTTCATCACCATTTTGATCTTGGGTATAAATGATGTTGTTGTTAAATGACCAAGAATAATTGAGCAAGTCGCGTTTTTTTTCTTGGGTAATAGGTTTGGCATGAGATAAGTTGACGTCGTTGCTATCAGTTACCCAGATGTTTAAAACGCCGTTTACCGGAGCAAGAAAAGCGATTTTAGTGCCATCGTGACTGATCGATGCGGCTGTTTTTTCTGGATTCGCAAAAAAAACTTTTCGCGGAATCAATGGGGTTTTTTTAGCTTCAATTGTTGTTGTAGTGGCAAAAGCCGTAGTGATAATTGCAGTTGATAATAAAATTATTCCGATAAGGACGGCGTGTAAATTCTTTAAAAAGATGGCTGTTTTTTTCATGTTTGCTATGTCCACTATAGTTTAACTAGTTTTAGTTTGCGTACTTACTTCACCATTTCTTCATTATTTTTGACATTTTTTGCAATACACTGTGCTGCGTTGTTGTAATCGCAATGATTTTAAAGGTGTGCCACATTTAAGACACGGTTGCCGTGCTCTGTTGTACGCTTGCAATTGTTGTGCGAAATTTCCAGTAGATCCATCGGTCGATACGAAATCGCGAATAGTTGTTCCGCCGTATTTAATGGCGCGGCGTAGTGTCCGTTTAATTACTTCTACTAAATTTTGGCATTCTTTTAAGCTAAGGGTGAATGGACGACGTGATGGTTTAATTCCACTTAGAAATAGTGTTTCACAGGCATAGATGTTACCAATGCCAACAACAACATTGTTGTTCATGAGCAACTGTTTAATGGTGCTTTTATGGTATTGACAGGCGTTATGTAGATAACGTGCATTAAATGAATTACTTAAAGGTTCTACTCCCAAATTTCTTAACGCCGGATGTTGTAATAGATTGGCGTCATTATCGCTATGGGCAACCCACAAGATCGCACCAAAACGTCGTGGGTCGACAAAGCGCAAAGTCAAATCTTTCGCGAACACTATGGTAAGGTGTTCGTGTTTGAGTTTAGGTGCTGACGATGGTAACAGTAGAAACTTGCCTGACATGCCTAAGTGTACTAGCAGTGTTCCGTTGGTAGTATGCAGTAACAAATATTTACCGCGTCTGGTCACTTTGAAGAAGCTGGTGTTTGGAAGTGCGGTCTCAAGCTCGTATGGGATAGGATAACGCAAACGTAAGTGAGGATGATTAATTGTGACCGCAAAGATAATCAGGCCAACCACAGATTCGACCAATTCCGAACGGACGGTCTCTACTTCTGGTAGTTCGGGCATTTTTACATCCTTCGCAGTATTATTTTGGTCAAAACTCCAAATTCAATGCCCACACTTCACCTCCCCCGATCCATGCGCCTCCAAGTAAACCTGGGGAAAATTATCTGCACAGGGGCGGCCATCGCGGCGAGGCGCTACTTAATTTTATCTTCTGTGAACTCTACGTGGCAACCAATCTTGCCAGTCTTCGCATCATATGCTCTGGGATCAAATTTCTTTTTTCGTAGCTTTACTTTGGCCCCTTCACCCTTTTTGTTTTTAGTTGTGGTGTAAAAAGTACCAGTCAGTTCACCGTTTTCCTTTTTACCGGAAGATCTCAATTTGATTTTTTCGCTTTTCCCAGCCATAAAGTTACTCTAGTTTTACTCTTGTTTAGACAAATCCTACCCCATCATTCCCGGATATCTTGAATATCGTTCTTATACAGATTTGCGCTTCTCAGCACCGTTTCAATCCCAAGTTTGTCTATGGTACGCATCCCACGGGCGGAGACGCGCAGTTTAACAAATTTCTTCGCGCCTTCTAACCAGAAACGTTTGTAGTGTAAATTCACTTTAAACACACGTTTGGTTTTGTTATTAGCGTGCGAAACATTGTGTCCGCACATGCGACGCTTACCGGTTACCTGACAAACCTGAGACATGATCTTTGCTCCAAAAAAATTGTACAAACAAACGCCAACTAAGCAATTAAGAAGGCGGCTTTTATATCAAAAAGGGTATGGCAAAGCAAGCGGTTTGTATCCTTCTTCCTCCTTGCATGTACAGTTGACAAACGTGGGTAAGCTACATAATATTCGCCCCTCGCTATTTTGCTGGTGTGGTCAATCGGAAGTAGATAAATGAAGAATTGAAACTGCGAAAGATGTGAATGGTATGTGGTGATGTGAAATACGTGAAAAGATGTCGGAGCGAAATTAATTATGAAAAGAACTTATCAACCAAGTAAAGTAAAGCGCAAACGCACTCATGGTTTTAGAGCTCGTATGGCAACAGTAGGTGGAAGATTGGTAATTAACAGCCGTAGGGCTAAAGGTCGCAAGCGCCTCTGCGTTTAATCCATTATCTCAATTTAACTTTACTCAGTTGCTTTTTCACCTCACAGATAGGAGTGCGGTTCTGATCCAATGTCACGACGTATTACATTTCCCAAGATGCTGAGGTTGCGCGCTAAATGGCAGTTTAAAAATGTGTTTGACAGCGGGCGGAAATTGCGGTGTAGGCCGTTGTTGTCAGGGCCTGGGACTAGAGATTTGGCCGTGTTACCAATCAGTCCGCTGGCTGTTTTTTTTGTTCAGAATGGTGTTGGTCATGCCCGTTTGGGCATTGTGGTTACTAAAAAAAACGTTAGTGGTGCAGTACGACGTAATGGTTATAAAAGAATCATTCGGGAAAGTTTTCGTTTTAATCGGCAACTTCTTCCCGCAGTTGATTTGATTGTTTTTATCTATGCGGCAACTAATAATATTAAGAAAGGTGAGTTACGCTTATGTTTAGAAAAGCAGTGGCGGCAGCTGATGAATTGTGCGGTAAATTAGTGTTATTGTTGGTGAATGGGTACCGTTTTTTTATTAGTCCAATTTTGGGTTGCAATTGTCGGTTTTATCCAAGTTGTTCTGAATACGCGAAAAGTGCGATAGAGTTGTATGGGGCGTGGCGCGGTGGTTGGTTGGTACTCAAAAGAGTTGCCAGGTGTCATCCATGGAATCTTGGTGGCTATGACCCAGTGCCAACACCAACGCCGACATCAGGAGATATAGTTGAAATAAATTCCTTGCTCCAGTTTAATAAAAAGTTGACCAACAAAATGTATCGACTCAAACCACACGTCTGATGGCGTGCTCATAGTCTTGTTAAGTTGAGTGAGATGGAAATCGTTGATTTTTGAGTGCAGTGTTATGTGATGGTTGAGTGGTTACCCAAAGTGAGTGGAATAATTATGGATCGTAAACGTCTTGCCTTGTACGCATTGTTAGGAATTTTTTGTTTTGCTTTATGGGGTGAGTGGCAGAAAGATTACCCAGGTGATACTTTGAGTCACCAACTGCAACTCATTACTGGTTCGGAAACTACAAATGATCAATCAACAGGTCGGTCGACTAGCGGTAACCTTGGTGTTGCAACCACTGTGGCAACGTCACCTGCTGTGGTAGCAGCCGTTTCGATTCCGGCAGCCCGGTTGATTAAAGTTCATACTGACGTTTTGGATGTTGTAATTGATACTCTTGGCGGGAAAGTGGTGCAGGCGAAGTTGCTTAAATATCCACTCAAGCTCGAGAAACCGGTGCCGGTACAGTTATTTGACGACCAGCCAGAACATTTTTATTTGGCTGAGAGTGGTTTAATTGGCCCGTTTGGCCCAGATAGAGATAATTCACCAGCACAGTATGTTACCGCTCAAAAAGAATTTACATTGCACCCTGATCAACAGGAATTACAAGTAAAGTTGTTGTGGCATAACAAAAGCAATTCTCATGTTGCGGTGGTGAAGACTTTTACTTTCGTTCGTGGTCACTACGATATCAAGCTAAATTACGAGGTTGATAATAAATCACGTCAAGATTGGAATGGTCAATTTTATGCGCAATTCAAAAGAAAAAATGTGCCAGAGGTTGAAACCAGTAAATTGCAATATGGTACTTTTGTCGGCGCTTCTATTTCTAGCCCAGCAAAATTATATGAAAAGTTCGATTACAAAAAACTAGCGAAAGAAGATTTGAGTCGAGAGATTCATGGAGGATGGCTTGCTTTTCAACAGCGTTATTTCTTGGGCGCATGGATACCGGAACAGAATCAGACCTATACTTATTTCAGTAACGTTATTCCGGACGAGATTTATACGCTTGGTTTTAAGAGTGGAAATCTTGTAGTTCCAGCGGGTGCCAAGACAAGTATTAATGCGACTCTATATGCTGGTCCAGAAGTGGCGAGCATTCTTAAGAATATTGCTCCAGGTTTGGAGCTCACGATAGATTACGGTTGGTTATGGGTAATTTCTGCCTTTCTTTTCTGGGTATTACAGCAAGTCCATCGCGTTGTGAGCAATTGGGGTTGGGCGATTATAATAGTTACCATACTGATTAAAGCGGTGTTCTTTAGGCTTTCAGAAAGCAGCTATCGTTCGATGGCAAAAATGAAGGATTTAGCTCCGAAATTGCAACAGCTCAAAGATCGTTATGGTGACGATCGACAGCGGCTAAGCCAGGCAACAATGGAACTTTACAAGAAAGAAAAAGTCAATCCATTAGGTGGTTGTTTGCCGATGTTGATTCAGATTCCGGTGTTTATTGGTCTGTACTACGTGCTAATTGAGGCAATAGAGTTGAGACATGCGCCATTTATTTTTTGGATTCAGGATTTATCGGCTAAGGATCCCTACTACATTTTGCCCGTCTTAATGGGTGTGAGTATGTTTGTGCAGCAGCTTTTGAGTCCACAATCACCTGATCCAATGCAGGCCAAGATGATGATGGCATTGCCGGTCGTTTTTACTGTTTTCTTCTTGTCTTTCCCATCTGGCTTGGTACTGTACTGGTTGGTAAATAATTGCCTATCGATTGTGCAACAGTGGTATATTAATAAAAAACATTCATCATTAATGTTGTCTTCTCCATCATCCACCGCTTCTGTGTTTGCTTCGTTAGTATCAAAATGTAGTAAACCAAAAAGAAAAGAGTCTAAAAACAAGCATTAGCATTAGTTCATGGTGCTGCTAACCGAGTGATCTCACAGCGAGTGCGACAAAATGAAACGGTAACTTGTTGATTTTGTTGAGTGATGGGAGGTTTCTGTATGCAGCAAAAAGCAAACTCTGCTATGTCAAGAGAATGTTTTGTTCATACTTTGCTCCCTAAAGATTTTTTTGAGGGGTACCTGTCTGATGTTTGAACGTTATCGACAGCCATTGCTGGCTTTACCACTATTTATTCGTCGGGTTATTCGTTGTGTGCTGTTGTCTTTATTTTTGATGGGAATTACTGTTTTCGTGGGTAGCGTGGGGTTTCATTATCTTGAAAGATGGTTGTGGTTAGATGCTATTTTGAATTCTGTTTTGGTTATGGCTGGTTGTGGTTTAATTAGAGGGATAACGAATCCAGTCGCGAAAATTTTCGCCTCTTTTTATACTGTATTTAGTACTACCGTTTATTTTTCTTTGTTGATTATACTTATCTCTCCTCTTCTTCATCGCTTCGTGCATGTATTTCGTTTGGAAATCGCAAGAAATAGGAAAAGGCAAGATTATTAATACAATATTTTTGCTGTGTACTGTTGTGAAAGCTTGCTGTGTCAGTTTAGGTTTGATAGTGATGGTCAGTGCCTAAAAAGTAGTTCCGATCATTTTGTGCGGATCAACTAATCGATCAAATTCTGTACTACTAACGAGACCGAGCTTAAGCGCTGCTGCCTTTAGTGACAGATTATTGTCGAGTGCGTAATGGGCAATACGCGATGCATTGTCGTAACCAATTGCTGGTGTTAAAGCGGTAACTAGCATTAGCGAGTTATTTAGGTGTGTCGCAATATGTTTTTCATTTGGTTTGATGCCATCGACTAAAAATCTGCGAAAGTTATTCATGCTGTCCGATAGTAAGCGGATTGATTTAACTAGATTAAACATTATCAATGGTTTGTAGGTGTTCATTTCCAGAAGACCGCCGGCGCCGCCAAAAGTTATTGCAACGTCGTTTGCCATTACTTGTATTGCGACCATCGTTAGGGCTTCGCATTGAGTCGGGTTGATTTTCCCCGGCATAATTGATGATCCAGGTTCATTGGATGGAATAATTAGCTCGTAAAATCCGGAGCGTGGTCCACAGGAAAGTAAACGAATGTCATTGGCAATTTTGTAGAGTGAACTTGCTAAAGTTTTTAATGTGCTAGATAACTGTACCAACGCGTCGTGAGATCCTTGGACGGCGAATTTATTTGATGCAGTAATGAATGGTAAGTTGGTGATTTGGGCAATTTCGTAGGCTGATTTACAATCAAAATTGGGAACGGCATTAACTCCAGTGCCAACTGCAGTGCCACCTAGCGCAAGGCAATAGACTCCCGCCGCTCCTGACAGTGTTTGTTCTAAACGCGCTAAATTATCATCGAGCATACTAGCGTAACCCGAAAATTCTTGGCCAAGTGTTAGCGGTGTAGCATCCTGCATGTGAGTGCGGCCAATTTTAACAATATTCTTCCAGGCTTGAGCTTTAAGATTGAGACTGTCGCGTAAATTTTTTAATGCTGGGATTAATTTTTGGGTGACCCCAATGGCAACTGCAATGTGTATTGCTGATGGAAAGGAATCGTTGGTTGATTGCGAAAGATTAACATCATCATTGGGATGAATTGGTTTTTTGGTACCGAGTGGTTGGTTCGTCAATTGGCAACAGCGGTTTGAGATTACCTCGTTAATGTTCATATTAAATTGAGTGCCGCTGCCGCTTATCCAAACGCAAAGAGGAAACATTTCAGCGTGTTGTTCTGCAATAATTTCATCGCAAACTTTGGTTATTAATTCTTTTTTGTACGACGGCAAATGACCGTCGGAGTGATTAGCGATTGCTGCAGCTTTTTTCAGTATTGCGTATGCAGTAACCATTTCACACGGGATTCGATCATTGCCAATGCTAAAATATTCTAGTGCTCGTTGAGTTTGAGCGCCCCATAATTTGTCAGCGGGGACTTTGATTTCACCAAGGCTATCGACTTCAATACGAAAATTCATTTTTTCTCCTACTGTTTGTTAAACCACAGATTAATTGCTGTTAACAGCAGCAATAGTGCAAATGATCGTCGTAATATTAGGTTGGAAACTTGCTGTGCGTAGAAACCACCCAGCCACCCTCCAAGAAAAAACACCAATGCAATGAATATACTTGCTTTTAAATTTACCTCACCGCGTTGCCAGTAAGCCATTGTAGCGAGTAATCCAATTGGTGGAATCATTGCTGCAAGAGCAGTTCCTTGAGCCATTTTTTGAGAAAAACCGAGAAAATAAACCAACGTTGGAATGACAATAACGCCACCGCCAATTCCTAGCAGACCACTCAAAATGCCAGAAGTAATTCCTAGCAGTACTAATGTTAGCGACACATTTCCCCCGTATTTTTTGTGTAAAGCAATGTTGAACCATTGGTAATAAATCTATGATGCATGCTTTTGACATACATGGCAAAAATACGCATTATAGATTTATTTGAAAGTTGTTGACATATTTTGGATGAAAGGTAATGAAAGTTATAAGAGAAGTCAGCACTGAAATAGCGATGGTTGCTTTAGGTGATTCGCTAGCGCGTGCTTGCAAGAAAGCTGCTGTGAAAAGATGCATAATTTATCTTAGTGGTGAATTGGGTGCAGGGAAAACTACTTTGGCGCGTGGTTTTTTGCGTGGATTTGGTTACAAGCTATTGGTGAAAAGTCCAACCTATACTATTGTTGAGCCTTATGTTTTGGATGATCATTGGGTTGTTTATCATTTTGATTTATATCGGTTGACTAGCGCTAAAGAATTGGCTTACATTGGTGGTAGCGATTATTTTAGTGAAGAAGCTATTTGTTTGATTGAGTGGCCAGATCATGGGAGCGGAGTTTTACCAGAAGCTGATTTGGAGATTACTATAACCATGGATAGGATTCTGGTTGATCAACGGACATTAATCATTGAGTCATTGAGCAATACTGGTTGTGAAGTAGTAAGCGCCTTGCATTGGTCTAATTAGCTACTTGAATGTCTGCAGTTTTTCATGAAAAAATTAACAGTTAAATTTTTCTTCTGTGTGTTTTTATTTTGTTGGCAGCAAGTAATATTTGCTATGCCATTGTCGATTTCGCAATTGCAGGTGAATAAAATTCATGGTGTTGCGCGATTTGATTTTGTAGTGAATAAAATACCGCAATATCATACTTTTGTGTTGAGTTCTCCGCAGCGGTTGGTAATTGATTTGCAGCATGCTCAAATGGAGGCGCGAATTAACCAAAAGACTCTGGTCGGGACGTTGGTGAAAAGTATTCGTACCGGTAAACACGAGAATGGGATGTTGCGTGTAGTTTTTGATTTATCTAGGTCTACTCCTTATCGCATTACGACAGGATCTGATAGAAAAAATCATGGGATGCATTTGGTTGTTGAAATAGGTGAACGTTCCCTAGTTGTGGCTGCGGTTCCAACTGCGATCAAAGCTTCAGTCCCTGTCGACATTCCGGCACCGACTAAAACTTCAACTTCGGTTGCTCCCTCCATTCAGACTCCTACCCCAATTTTGCCAACCAAAGTTCCTGTAAAAGAAGTTTTTGTAAAAGCAACGCCTGCAAAAATAATACTGCCAGTACCTTCTGATCCAGTGCAGTGGGAGGCAAAGCTAATAATTAAATCTATTACTTTGCAAATGCGACAACTGTCAGTGCCAGTGAAAGCTAATTTGATACAGCCAGTGAAAGTATTGCAACAACTACAAAAAGAACCAGAAAAAAAAGAGGTTGTATCACAAATTATATCTCCAGCGAGTTCATTACCATTGCCATCGACATCACAGGTAATTCAAATTTCCAAGCTATCTAGTAAAGTTCAAAGTCAAAACAGAAGTACAGTAAGTAACGGTCAACTCGAGTTTAAATATGCAATGACTTTGGCAGAACCCAATCAACGTAAAGCGCAATGTGACATTGTGGTTATTATTGACCCCGGTCATGGTGGTAAAGATCCTGGAGCGCGTGGGGGAAGAGGAACTAAAGAAAAAGATGTGGTACTGGCAATTGCTAAAGAGCTGCAGCGTTATCTTAATCAACAGAATGGTTTTAGTGCTATTTTGACACGTGATGGCGATTACTATGTCGCTTTGCGTGAGCGCTTGCGCATTGCTCGTGCTAATAAAGCTGATATGTTTTTGTCGCTGCATGCTGATACCTATAAGAATCGATTTATTAAGGGTGTGTCTGTGTTCGCGTTGTCGCAACATGGTGCTACTAGTGAAATTGCTAAATGGTTGGCTGAAAAAGAAAATATTTCAGAATTAGATGGAACAAAGATTAAAACAAAAGATTTTTTGCGTTCGGTATTAATTAATTTAGCGCAAACTGCTTCGATTAAAACTAGTTTGGCCATTGGCAGAACTGTTTTGCTGCGGTTGGGGGAAGTGACTAAGCTTCATAGTGACAGCGTTGATCAAGCAAATTTTGTGGTGTTGCAATCACCGGATATTCCTTCGTTATTGATCGAGGTTGGTTTTATTTCTGATCAAGAAGATGAAACGAGACTGCGTGACCAGAGTTATCAAGTGCACTTTGCTAAGGCCGTGGCGCAAGGAATTATTGATTATTTTACTCGTCGTATACCAGTATGATTGGTAGTGACGTCTCATGCATTGTTCTCAATGTTTCAAAATGGTACTACATTAAATTTTTATTCAAACTCTATGATCAACTAGTGAGATCTATAATTCAGATTATCTTATGCAACAACAACTATCGCTTAAATCGCGTATCTTAGTTTTGGATCAATGTCTTGCCAATCAAATTGCTGCAGGGGAAGTGGTGAATCGTCCCAGTTCAGTGGTAAAGGAAATCCTGGAAAATAGTTTGGATGCTGGTGCAACCAAGTTAGACATTGTAATCGAGCAGGGTGGTATTAAGCTTATTCGAGTGCGCGATAACGGTTGTGGTATTCATCAGGAAGATTTATCGCTGGCTCTGAAGTGCCATGCTACCAGCAAAATTAGTAGGGTTGACGATTTATACTCTATTAGCACTTTAGGTTTTAGAGGCGAGGCGTTGGCTAGTATTAGTTCGGTAGCGCGTGTTAGCTTAACTTCGCGCATTCCAGTGGAAAATGTTGCTTGGAAAATTAGTGTCGCTGGTGGTGAAAAAGAAGAGGAATGTTTGGTTCCAGCATCTCACCCAATTGGTACGACTATTGAAGTTTATGATTTGTTTTTTAATGTTCCGGCACGACGTAAATTTTTACGTGCTCCAACTACTGAATTTTCTCATATTTTAGAAGTAGTACGGCGCCTTGCTTTGGCGCGTTTTGATGTGGCACTGTATTTGCAACATAATGCAAAGTCTGTTTTGAGTTTTGATCTTGCTGAAAATAAACACGATGAGGAAATGCGGCTAGCTGCTATTTGCGGTGAAGATTTTGTAGCGCATGCTATTGCTGTTGTTGGCGAAACCGTTGGTTTAAAGCTCAGCGGTTGGATTGCTGCACCAACATTTAATCGCAGCCAACCAGACTTACAGTACTTTTACGTTAATGGTCGCATTGTTCGTGATAAAACTTTGGCGCATGCGGTGCGCTACGCTTATCAAGATGTATTGCCAACTGCGTCACAGCGTTATCCCGCTGTAGTGCTATATTTAGATATTGATCCGTCTTTGGTCGATGTTAACGTGCATCCAATGAAAAGCGAAATTAAGTTTCGTGAGGGTAATGTGGTGCATGGTTTTATCGCCACGGTGATAAAAAAAGCTTTGAGTAAAGATGGGGCGTTTTTAGGTGATATGATTTTTAGCGGCAGTATCGTAGAAGAGCAGGAAAAAAATCAAGAGGAAGAACAAAAGGAAGAAATAAATGATGGCATCGGAAACGTGTTTCAGAATGCTGCTGAATTAAATTTTTGTTTTGACCCTGTCGTTAAGTTGCGTGATGACAATGCTGTTGATTTTTCTTTTGCTACTAAATTTGATGTTGCTGAGTCAAATATAGCGTGTGGTGACTATAAAACCTCAGCTGAATTTGATTTGTCTACTCAGCAATTTACTCAGTTAACCCAAACTCAATCAGCCAATTATTTGGCAGCTAATTATTTGGGTTGTGCCGTTGCTCAATTGCGCAATACTTATATTCTGGCTGAAAACAAAAATGGGATGGTGATTGTTGATGTTCATGCCGCGCATGAACGCATTACCTACGAGAAACTTAAAGCTGATTTTTGGCATAATGCAATTGCCAAACAATCTTTGTTGCAACCAATTATTTTTACAGTAAGTGCTAAAGAAGCTGAGTATGTAGAAATAGAGAACGAAATCTTTAGTAAACTGGGATTGGATGTGGCACGAAGTGGTCAAACAACGATTATACTGCGTTGTTTACCAGTGTTGCTTCGAGATGCTGATATCGAAAAATTGATTCATGATGTTTTGGCTGATCTGATTGCTGAAGGAATGAGTTTCGATTTAGAAAAAAATATTAACAAAGTTTTAGCGACCATGGCTTGTTACAGTAGTGTGCGCTCTGGACGTAGTTTGAGCTTGATAGAAATGAACGCGCTATTGCGTCAAATTGAAACAACTGAGCGTGGTGGACAGTGTAACCATGGCCGTCCAACGTGGGTGCAGATAACACTTACAGAATTACAAAAAATGTTTCAGCGTACTAGTTCCGGTTAGTGAAAATCATTATTGAGTTTGAATTTGTGGATGGTAAAGATAATTCTTTTGCAAATAACCATTCTCGAGTTTTGGGCATCGTTGCTGTGGTTTTCTCATGTGGTTTGCTTGTTGAATTTTCAGCAAACAACACGGCTATATCGTAGTATTTGTTGTAATGCATTTGGATTCTACAATGCGGTTGCGGGATAATTTGGAAGAATGGATATCGCTTTCTTTTTTCAAGTGTCTTGCTTGTTCGGCAAGCATGGTTGGGACCATGTTGCATATGGGATAAGCAAGTTGATCCAAATGACAAATTAATTCCTGTGTTTCTTTGTTATAGTGCAATCTACCTTTGCACAAAGGACAAGCGAGAATTTTCGGTATTCTTTGATCCATGATTAATTGAATTGGTCTGTTACGTTCTGATCTTTGCGCAAGACAAAAACTTCATAAAACAGGAACACAATTGCTGCATCAGATTTTGTCGCTGCGGCGCCTCATTTTTAGGAGCGGAGGTTAAGTGTGATGCTTATTCAATACAGCAGTCGATTGCTCTGCGTACAATGTCCTTCAATTTTGCAAGAATTCCCTTGTTTTCGGTATCGCATTTGTTTAAAGACTGATCATCAATTTTGGTTAGGTCTTTAGTGCTGATTAGCTTCAATTTAATACCCCAAAATAATGAATATAAATTATATGCCTGATTGAAGAAATCGTACGCCTCATTTTTTCTTCCCTCTTGGTCCAGAACCTTACATCCCACTTCTATTAGGCGATAGCTGGCGGCAAGAAGATGTTTGGAAATGCACCATATTTCGCCTTCATATTCGTTTACTAGCTTGCGCAACAATACTTTTCTGATATCCCGTACTTCCTTGATCAAGTCGTAGTACGTTGATTTGGCGGTTTTTGCTCCAGTAAAGAAGAGGTGCTCTTCGATTCCCACTAGATGCATAATAGCTACGGTTAGATCCTGATCGGAAGAAAGATCTAAGTTTTTTTCTGGTATGCATGAGGATATTGTTGCTGCGGTCGCTGTGACTTTAGTTTTTTCAGCAATATCGGCGGCATCAGTCAAGGTTGGTTTCAACTTATTAATAAACTCGTCGAAACTTAACATATTTTGGTTGGCGTTTTTTTCTTCATTGTTTTCGTCTGTTGTATTTGGCATATGATATTTGTTCCTGATGGCCGATGAAGCCAGTTAAGTGAAAGGACTAACAATGACTAACTATGCTATACTCTAGGCTAATTTTGGTTTAAAACAAATCTAGTCTGGTTCCTAGTCCTGATAAGCAGGGGCGCTGATGTAGAGTTTGTTTAAGGGTTTGACCAGACCGATGTTATCATAATATTTGAAATTTAAAATGTACTGTGCATTAAAAAAGTGAGGAGGGTGAATTTATGAATACTGCCACAGTGGTTCTTATTGCTTTGGTTGTAATGCTGATGTGGTTTGTTGCTGTTTATAACAAGCTAATCAACATGATTGAGGAAGTGAGTAATAGTAAACAGCAAATTGATGTGCAACTTGATCGTCGCTACAAAGTCTATGAGTCATTAATCGAGATTGTAAAGAAGTATATGGATTATGAAAAATCTACGTTGAAGGAAGTGGTAGCTTTGCGTAGTCAAGCACAGCGGGCATATGCAGTTGGAAACGAGAAGGAGCGAATTGCTGCTGAGGATGCAATTTCAAAAATTGGTAGCGGTATTAGTCTTATTTTTGAACAATATCCCGATTTAAAAGCCAACCAAAATGCTTTGCAGCTGCAAGAAGAAATTGTTAATACCGAAAACAAGTTAGCCTTTGCCAAGCAGTCTTACAACGACAGCATTGAGCGTTACAATGCAAAACGTAAATCTTTATTTGAGTCAATGGTGGTTAATATCTTTTCATCTAAGTTGCTGAAAGATTTTGTCTATTGGGGTATTGATGATACCAAGCGCCAACAATACGAAGAGTCAACGGTTAAGTTTTAGAGTTTACGGAGGAGCTCTGGAGGAGCTCTAAAGTATAGAAAATTTTGTAAAGTGTAGAAAATAATTATATGACAGTGACAACTTCATCCGAGTCTGAACAGATAATTTATAGTACCGCTAATTGGCGAAAACAATTGCAAGCCAATGAACGTAAGACTTATTTAGTGGTTGCGATGTTCATTGCTATTTACGTTTTTGTTGGTTTGTTGATTGATTTTTATTTGCATCCTGAATTGAATAAGTTGTCATTATTTGAGGAGCTAACGCTCTTTGCTGAGTTTATTGTTATGCCTTATGCAACTTTGATCATGGGTGGGGTTGCTATTTTTTCTCTTTTTATTACCTATGCTTTACATGACCGTATTATGTTGTTTGGTACGGAGTACCATGAAATTACTGAAACCAGTACCAAGAAACTGATCGAGCGTCAGCTTTATAATGTTGTGGAAGAATTAAGGATTGCGGCTGGTTTGCGCTATATGCCAAAAATATATTTGATTAATGCTGAGTATATGAATGCTTTTGCTAGTGGTTATAGCGAAAAATCGGCGTTAGTTGCTATTACTAAGGGGTTGTTGCATAAGTTAGATCGTGATGAGTTACAAGCGGTAATGGCGCATGAGCTAAGCCATATTCGTCATCACGATATCAAGTTGACATTAACAGCGTCAGTGTTAAGTAATATCATGTTAATTGCGATTGATTTGCTCTTCTACAGCATGCTATTTAGCGATAGGAGACGTCGTAATGATGAGAATGGTGATAATAGGTTGTTTATTGTAGTCGTTTTAATGCGCTATCTGTTGCCGTTGTTAACAGTGATTTTGATGTTATTTTTAAGTAGGACACGTGAATATATGGCAGATGCTGGGGCAGTTGAATTGACGCGTAATAACACGCCTTTAGCGCGGGCGCTAATTAAAATTAGTAAGGATTATGAGGCCAATCAGGAAGAATATGCCGCTGCTTATAATGATGTGCCACAAGAGGGTGTTCGTCGTGCGTCATATATTTTTGATCCGACTCAAGCTGGGATTAGTGTTCAAAAAACAGTCGCGGGTTTATTTTCAACGCATCCACCGCTGAAAGAGAGATTGATGGCATTGGGGGTGGCGTCCTTGGAAGTTGTCTAATCGTAATATTGAAATTTTACGCGTTGGGTAATATGGCAAAACAGTTCGTAAGCAATGGTATTAGAGTTTTGGGCAATTTCTTCAATTGGTAGTTTCTCGCCCCACAGCGTTGCCTGATCTCCGATTTGTGCTTGTGGGCAGTGGCGTAGATCTATCGACATCATATCCATCGAAATTCTTCCGACAGTTGGGCAGCGTACTCCGTTTACTAAAACGGGTGTGCCATTTGGCGCTTGGCGCGGATAGCCATCGCCATAGCCGGCATTGATAACTCCAACAGGCATATCTTCTGGGCATGTCCAGGTGCTACCGTAACCAATTTGGTCGCCTTTTTTAAGTTGTTGAATGGTTAGTAATTTGGTGGTCATTGTCATGATGGGTTTAAAGCCTAATTCATAGCCTTTTTTGTTAATCAATGGTGAAGCACCGTACAAAAGAATGCCACTACGAACCCAATCAGCATGTGAATTTTTCCATCCTAGTATCGCTCCTGAATTGGCTAAACATTTTAGGCCATTAAGGTTAGCGACTAATTTATTGAAATATTCAACTTGTTTGTTGGTTTTTGGATTATTGAGGTCATCAGTATCAGAAAAGTGGGTCATGAGACAAAGTGGTTTGATGACGTAGGGATTGTTGATGAGTTTTTGATACGCTGATAGTACTGAATGCGGTTGAAAACCAAGGCGGTGCATGCCGCTGTCAATCTTTAACCACACTACAATTGGTTTATTCGATTTACGTTGTTCAATTAATTCTAACTGGTGAAAATTATGTACTACAACGCCAAATCCATAGTCATCGGCTAACTGCATTTCTTCCGTGGTAATTACTCCCTTGAGCAGCAATAGTGGTTTATTTACACCGCTTTCTTTAATTTTTATCGCTTCATTAAGCCAGGAGACACCAAAGGCATCGACAGGTTCATTAGGTGCATCTAAGGTATGGGTTATTGGTACTATTCCATGGCCATAGGCATTGCTTTTGACGACTGCGAGAATTTTGCTATTTGGGGCACTATTTTTAATTATCTGACAGTTGTGTTTTAACGCAGAAAGGTTAACGCTGGCAATTACTGGATGAGATGTGATCATAGCAAGTCATTAATTATTCAGCTGATGAATAGGTTGCAGAGTTAGCAATAAAATTTTCAAATTTAGTATATTCACCCAGGAAAGTTAGGCGTACTTTACCAATAGGGCCATTACGATGTTTGGCGATAATAATTTCGGCAATACCTTTGGCCTGACTTTTTTCGTTATACACTTCATCGCGATAGATAAAGACAATCAAATCTGCATCTTGTTCGATTGCTCCAGATTCGCGTAAATCCGACATCACTGGGCGACGATCACTGCGTTGTTCTAAGCTGCGATTAAGTTGCGACAGTGCAAGTACTGGAACTTTAAGTTCTTTGGCTAGGGCTTTAAGTGAACGAGAGATTTCTGTTATTTCAGCTACGCGGCCCTCTCTAAAACCAGGTATTTGCATCAATTGTAGGTAATCAATAACAATTAGCGCAACCTCACCATTCGAGCGAATAAAACGTCGAGAACGCGCTAATAGCTCGGCTGGGCTCAGTGATGGAGAATCATCAATGAATAGTTGGGCTTCTGAAAGCATACTTACGGCTGAAGTGATCCGAGGCCAATCCTCATCTGCAAGTTTGCCGGTGCGTACTTTATGTTGATTGATTCGTCCTAAAGAAGAAAGCATTCTCATTGCTAAGGCTTCTCCTGGCATCTCCATACTGAATACAATGACTGGTTTTTTAATTTCAATGGCGGCAAACTCGGCAATGTTTATTGCCAGAGTTGTTTTACCCATCGATGGGCGGCCTGCCACAATAACTAAATCGCCGCGCTGTAAGCCTGAGGTCATGTCGTCGAGATCAGCAAAGCCTGTGGGTAACCCGGTTATTTGAGTATCGGAATGGTAGAGGTCATCGATTCGTTCAGTGGCTTTGGATAGGAGAGAAGCGATATCAACCAGACCGGGGCCGCGAGAGCGTTGTTCTGCTATTTTAAAAATATTACTCTCTGCTTTGTCGAGGATTTCTTTACTGCTACGGTTGTCCGGATTGAAGGCGTCATCGGCGATGTTACTGCAAATTTCAATTAATTGGCGCAAAATCGAGCGCTCTCTGACAATTTCGGCATAGGCGGTAATGTTAGCAACTGATGGAATGTTGCGGGCTAATTCGAAAAGATAGACCTCACCGCCGGAATTTTCTAATTCACTCAAATTTTTTAATTCACTAGCAAGGGTAATGACGTCAAATGGTTGGTGACGGCGGCTAAGATTGGTAAGAACACGAAAGATTATGCGGTGTTCCGGCCGATAAAAATCATTCTCACCAACTACATCTATAACCTTATCCCACGCGGTATTATCAAGCATCAACCCGCCTAATATTGCTTGTTCTGCTTCTACTGAATGCGGCGGTATTCTCACTTTTGCGATAACGTCGCCATTACCGCGCCCATCTTGCGTATTGGCAACTTTTGTCTTTTTAGTTTGCTGCTTGGTGGAATTGGTTGAAGAAGGAGATTGGTGTAACACTTGAAATCGGACCCCGCTCAACTGCTGTGACCCAGTTATTTTGTTCGTATCTATGTCAGCTTTGTAACTTTAGTTCCTTAGGTTAAATATCGAGGAGGTTTTTTGATGTTATTTCTCAGCGGAAACGACTTTTATTTTGATAGCGGTGTTAACATCAGCATGTAGGTGAACGTTAACATCATATTCGCCAATTTGACGGATTGGTCCTTGCGGTAAGCTTACTTCACTGCGATGTAGTTCAACTCCGGCTTGATTGGCAGCTAATGCTATTTCGCGGATATTAACTGAACCAAATAACTTGCCCTCTTCACTTGCTTTGGCTGGTATGACTAGCTCTAATTGTGCAATCTTAGCAGCGCGCGCCCGAGACTGTTCCAAAATATTGTGTGCTTTAGCCTCAAGTGTAGCGCGCATTCCTTCCAATTTGGCAAGATTCGCAACTGTTGCCATGATTGCTTTACCTTTGGGCAGCAAATAGTTGCGCCAGTAACCGGATTTAACTTTTACCTTATCGCCAATGTTACCCAAGTTGGTGATTTTTTCTAAAAGAATAATTTCCATTGTCTACCTCTGTGATTTTTATTTAGAAGATTCTTTAGGTGCGGGTTACTCATTGTTGGTCAGTGTAAGCCAGCAGAGCTAAAAATCTAGCCAATTTGACGGCTCTTGCTATCTGTCTTTGTGTTTTTGCTGATGCTCCGGTTATACGGCTTGGAATAATTCTTCCACTTTCCATAACATATGATTTCAACAGTTCCACATCTTTATAGTCAATCTCCTTATTGTTGCCATCTGCAATAGCGACAGGTGCTGTTTTTTTACGGTAGTAAGTGTGCATGATCGTAGTCTCTCGGTTTCGATTAATGTCAACAACGATTAACAGTTAATCCCATTTAAGTTATTTTATGATTGCTCTTCTTCATTTGAGGCGGTTACATCAGGTGTTTTTCTGGTTTTTGCTACAGAAGATTCTTTTGTAGCTGTAGTGGGGCCAGGTGTTCCTTTGAATGTTTTTTCTTTATCGCCGTTGATGCTACGCATTACTGCTGAGGGAGTAGTTGTGGCATGTTTGCGTCGTAGCACTAAACTGCGCAAAATGGCTTCGTTGAAGTGGAAGTAATGCTTAATTTCGGTCAAGATTTTATCGTTGCACTCAATATTCATTAAAATATACTGGGCTTTGGTAGTTTTCCGAATTGGATAGGCTAGCGAGCGGCGTCCCCAATCTTCGAGACGGTGAATCTGACCATCATTGGTTTCTATCATGGTGCGGCAGCGTTGGATGATATTGGGAGTCTGTTCACTTTGATCCGGGTGTACCAAAAACACAACTTCGTAATGTCGGTTCATTTTTATCATAGCTCCTTATGGTTTAATAGCCTCATTCCCGTGTAAATAACGTACATGCTGAAGGATGAGGCAAAGAGAAAGAGTTGGTTAAACAAAACAGGGGGCGATACTAAATCAAATGACATCGTGAAGCAAATAGTATCACACTGTTGCATTTTATTGCGTGGCGATAGCGCTTATTTTCATCCGTAAACTCGATTAAAGTAATTGCTTATTACTTTTCGATTCAGTAGAATGCGTCCTTCTTTTTTTGTGCCCATTTTTTAGTGGTTGTGGTTAGATAAATCGGAGTGAATTTGTTATGTATGCAATTATTGTGAGCGGTGGCAAGCAGCATCGTGTGGCAAGGGGTGATTTGTTGAGGATTGAGCAAATTACTGCTGACGTTGGTGCTGTGGTGGAGCTGGACAAAGTGCTTATGATAGCCAATGAGGGAAGTTTTACGGTGGGTAAGCCATATTTGGCCGATGCTAAGGTTGTTGTTGAGGTTATGGAGCATGGTAGAGGTGCGAAGGTTTACACAGTGAAGTTTAGACGGCGTAAACATTACATGAAAAGACAGGGTCATAGGCAGAACTACACTGCTGTTAAAGTCAATGATATTGTTGGTGGATGAGTTTTGTAATTAATGTGGCTATGGGAGAGGGTTTGTAGACGAGGTTGTTGAAGAAATAAAAGCCGAATTTGATGTCTGAGTAGTTTGGTGATAATTCGTAAATAAATGCAGAGAGATTGGTTATGGCACATAAGAAAGCTGGCGGTAGTACGCGCAATGGTCGTGATTCTCATTCGAAGAGATTGGGAGTGAAGTGTTCTGATGGGCAATGGGTAAGAGCAGGGAATATCATCATTAGGCAGCGTGGGACGCAATTTCATCCTGGAGCCAATATGGGCATGGGTAGTGATTATACTTTATTTGCTCTGATCGATGGGTTGGTGAGGTTTAAGTCGTGTAAATCTAGGGTTTATGTTTCAATTTTGTCCACAACGGCAGCCGTCCAGTAAGTAAGCAGATTTTGTCAACTGGGAAGGAGTATTAGCGGAGTTTGTTGTTTTTATGGATCTCGCGTTTCACGGATGTTTTTTTGTTTATGTCAACAGATACAAAAAACCCCCGTACATCCAACAGCGTGATATACGAGGGTCAATTGGTAAAATGATTTTACGTCTTTATTCAATTACGACTACATCTTCAGCTTGCAAGCCTTTACCACCGTCCTTCAGAGAGAACTCGACTTTATCCCCTTCTTTCAGAGTGCGGTAGCCGTTAGCGCGGATTGCAGAGAAGTGAACAAAAACATCTTGTGTTGGGTCACTTTCACGTTGAATAAAACCATAACCTTTAGCGGCGCTGAACCACTTTACTACACCAATTTCACGATCAGACATAATATACGACCTTCTTTTTTAGATTTAATAAAAACACCATTGTTAATGCAAACATCAAATAACAACGCCCTCTGATCCTAGCATATTTTGTTGTGAATAGCTAAAAGAAAATAATTATCCATTTCATATCGGTGTTTTCTCCCCTATTCTTCTTTAACTTCGATTCTGCTCATTTAAGGTGCTCAGTTTGTAGATTTTAGCTGAGAAGTTACGTCAATTTCTATAAGCAGCGAAACTGGTGCCAGTGATTAATGATGAAAAACCTCGAAGGGGATAATGGGGGATACGTTTCCCCGGAAAGGATATTTGAGTTCTAGCCGCCGACGCTTGCCATCCATTTCATGGTGCAAGCGCTGCCTTTTTGAGGTTTGGTTTTGATCGCCTGAATTAGTGCTTCGCGTGCTCCGAGAGTGCGCGTATCGAAGGTTGCATCAGAAAATAAACACGACAAAATTTTACCATCACTTAGTAAACGCAGTCGGTTACACGTTTTACATTCACCAGCTTGACCGCCAATTACTTGGTTAAACGTGCCAGTTGTAAAATTCATTCGTTGAATCAAGCGTACTTCTACTCCTCTAGTTCGAGCATATTTTTTTATTGCATTAATATCGTTCTCTGTGGTCATTAATGCGTTGTCATCATTGCCTGCTTCAGTTGAGGGATCAATCACACAGTTAATTTTTACTGGAGTTAATCCAGCTTGCAATGCAGCGTCGATTCCCTCAAGTGCCATATTGACATTACCGCCGCGAGTAATTGCGGCAAACTTTTTTTCATCCAAAGTGTCTAAGCTGATGTTGACGCGCTGTAAACCAGCATTGGCTAGATTTTTTGCAAATCTTGGAAGTAGTATGCCATTGGTAGTCATTGCCAGATCTTTGATTTCACTGATTTTCGCTAACATCGTAACCAATTTTACGATATCACGACGCATTAATGGCTCTCCTCCAGTCAAGCGGATTTTTTCGAAGCCAAATTCAGTAGCAGCAATTTTTACAATAGTTACAATTTCTTCGAATGAGATGGTGTAACAATGTTGACGCAATGCTACGCCTTCTGTTGGCATGCAGTATACGCAACGCAAGTTACAGCGATCGATCACTGAGATGCGTAAATAATTTATTTCTCGTTCAAAATTGTCTCGCATGGATTGAGGACCAGCCGATGATAGGCTTATTAGTTAAAGACATTTATATCGCAGTGAGAACGAATGGAACTTTGTCGCCAGCTGTAATAGTGGTGATGCCAGATGCAACAATGAAAAATCCGTTACACTCGAGTAATACAGCCAAATGTGCCGACCCATGATATTTGAGTGGCATTAAAGTTCCATCAGGAGTTATGTAACACGGAATATATTCGGTTCGTTCTACTTGTTGTAAAGATGAACGTTTAAAGTCTTGGGCTAAAGGTAAGGTGTTGTTGAACTTGGGCAATAGCTCAGGCCCTATTGCATTCAATATTTTACTGATGGCGCGTAGGACCAGCAGATGAAATGTTAGGTAGGCTGCCACAGGGTTGCCGGGAAGACCGAAGATTAACTTAGTGGTATCGCCATTGATGTCGATATTGCTGGCAAAGGTAACTGGTTTTCCTGGTTTAATTGCAACGCGGTTAAAATGAATTTTCAAATTAGCTGCGAGGAGTGCTTTAGTTACAAAATCGAAGTCTCCGGTAGAAACTCCTCCGGAGAGTAAGATAATATCAGCGAGATCTAGAGCCTTGTTGATCCCATTGACGGTTGCGTCGTAGTCATCGGGGATTTTTGAGTTTATAGTTATTTTGAATCCATATTTGCTGCAAAGAGAAGTGAGCATTGGGCCATTAGAATTCATGATTTTGGCATCAGTGATCGCCGCGACATCATCAACGATTTCATCACCAGTAGTGATGATTGCGATGCGTAATTTACGATAAATTGGGACCGAAGTAATGCCGCATGCCACTAAATTTGCAATAGCTGCAGGAGATAAAATAGTTCCACGCTCTAAAATTTTACTGTCGCGTTTAACGTCTTCTCCGCATAGATAAATGTTGTTACTGTGAGGCCAAGCAATAACTTCTATTTCATTATGACCACCGTCGTTATCGTTGATGCTTTTAGTCATTTCGATAGGAACAATGATGCCTGTTCCCAGAGGTGTTGGTGCACCAGTCATGATTTTGATGGTGGTACCAGGTTGCAAAGTTTTTTTTGCGCTGTTACCAGCGGCCACAGTTTCAATTAATTGGTATTTACTGATTCCTGCTCTTCGATCACTAGCCAGAATGGCGTAACCATCCATCGACGATTTATCGAACGATGGTAAATTGAGTTGCGAAAATTGTGTCTCTGCTAAAATGCAATTGAGGCAGTCATTAATGTCAATTTTTTTTGATTGCGCCAATTCTGTTTGAAACCGAGCTGATGCGTTGGAGCAAACTCGATCGATGATAGTGAATGCTTGTGAACTGGTGATCATTTTACTGGATGTGCTGTTACAGTTTATATTTCTAGTGTGGTAAAGATTTTTTTACGATGGAGATAGTATAATACGATGAAGCTTGGGATAGCTGCTGCACCAGCAATTACGTAAAAGATTGCCCAGTTAACGGGGTGTATAGTTACTTGTAAATTTTGTGCGATAACACCAGCAATTGGACCGACATAAGTGCGTCCAATAACCGCAAGTGAAGACAAAAGCGCGTACTGGGTTGCGGTGTAGCGTTTATTGCATAGACTCATCAGCATAGCAACGAAAGCAACAGTTCCTAAGCCGCTGCAAAAATTTTCGCTGAATATGGCAATGGTAAAAACGGTCATGTTTTTGCCGGCTAAAGCCAACCAAGCAAATGTTAAATTGGATAGCGCTTGCAAGATACCAAATCGCAACAGTGCGGAAAAAAGGCTGATTCTTATCATAAGCAATCCGCCGCAAAATGATCCAGCCATGGTAGCAATCAAACCCACGCCTTTGTAAACGGCACCGATTTGTTTTAGACCAAAACCCAGGTCAATTAGAAATTTGCTGCACAACGATAGAGCGAGAGCATCGGTGAGTTTATACAGTATTATAAAGACCAAAATCATTATTATTTCAGGGCGTTGCCAAAATTCTTTAAACGGTTCGATTACGGCTTTACGTACTGTATTTGGTGTTGAGTGATGTTGCGTCGGTTCAGTGGCAATGAACGTGGTTACAGCAGCGGCGAGCAACATTAATCCAGCTATTAGTTGATATGTGGCTGCCCAACCAAAGATGTCAGCCAGAATTAACGCGCCACCGGACGATACCAGCATCGCAATTCGATATCCCGCAGTATGAATAGAGATGCTTAAGCCGCGCTCCTCACCTGAGAAAAGTTCGGCACGGTAAGCATCAATTACAATGTCATGAGTTGCTGAAATAAATGCTGTAATTAGTGCTAACGTCGCCAAGAGTATCGAGTGATCAATCGGATTAAAAAAGGAGAACATGTAGATTGCAACTACCAAGCTCAATTGCATCGTTAACATCCAACCACGTCTCCGTCCTAAAAATGGTAAGGTGTAGCGGTCAAGTAGCGGTGCCCACAGAAACTTATAAGCATAAGGTTGACCGATTAGCGTTAAAGCCCCAATTGTAACAATGCTAATTCCGGATACAGCGAACCATGTTTGTAAAGTCGATCCAACAATTGCTAAGGGCAATCCAGAAGCAAATCCTTGGCAAAGGATTACTAACATGCGGCGATTGCAAATGAAATTAAGCAAGTGTTTTGATGATATTACGGATGATACTTTTAGCGCTTTTATTTGCATGAATTGCTACTCCTGGTTTTTGGCAAACAACATTGAAAAATCTATGGGTATGACGGTCTTAGTAATAGTTCCAATGGAGATGTAATCTACCCCAGTTTCGGCAATAGCACGAACGTTGGTTAAATTTACATTGCCTGATGCTTCTAATTTAGTGTGGTGCCCTTTGTGGCCACTGCTAGCGGCGATTTTAACTGCATCTTTAATCATTGTTAAATTGAAGTTGTCCAACATGATGCAATTGATGGACAAAGCTAGCGCTTCTTTTAGTTGCTCAAGATTAGTTACCTCTACTTCGATGGTAACGTTTGGATAATTGTTTCTTGTCGCGGTTACTGCTCGAGTGATTGAACCATGATTTGCCATAATGTGATTTTCCTTAATCAAAATTGCATCGTATAAACCAAAGCGGTGATTGTAACCGCCGCCACATTTTACAGCGTACTTTTGGGCGTTGCGTAGTCCAGGCAAAGTTTTACGGGTATCGAGTATTTTTGTGTTAGTGCCCTTTACTGCCATCACAAATTCGTTGGTTAAAGTGGCGGTGCTGGAAAGGGTTTGCAAGAAATTGAGTGCACAGCGTTCCCCGGTGAGCAAAGCGCGTGATGATCCGGTTAAGGTGCATAAAGTTTGCATTGGTTCCACCACATCGCCATCTTGGACTTGCCAAGTAATTTTTACTTTGTTGTTGGTGATGTTTTCTAAAATTGTATATACGGCATTAACAAATTGGATGCCACAAACTATTGCATTTTGGCGGGTGATGATGTTGGCTTGATCTTGCTGTTCTGATGGAATAAGGCTTGCAGTAATGTCGCCGCTGCCGATGTCTTCTTGTAAGGCGATGTCGACTATTTTGTGGATGGTATTGGTCAGCATATATTGAAACGCAATGGTGATCTTTTCATTTTTTCGCTTCTTTCTTATTTTGTCGTTGTAGGGTTTTACGTGCCTTTCTTTTTTTGCGTAATTCCCAAATGGTTGTGATAGGCCCAGAACAAGCGTAGAGGAAAAAAACAGCGAATAAAAACTTGGATGGATCAATGGAAATCAACACCAAAATTACTACGATAATTAACATAACAACGAACGATACGTGATTTCTTAAGTCGGTATCCTTAAAGCTGCGATAGCGAATGTTGCTGACCATTAACACTCCAAGCAGAGTGGTTAAGGTTGCCAGTAGAATACTAAAATTATGTGGTAATATTTCTAAATCACGACCTAACCAAATTACACTAGCCATAAGGCCGGCTGACAAAGTTATTGATAATCCTTGAAAATAACGTTTGTCGGATTTACCTATTTGCGTGTTGAAACGTGCCAGACGCAAGGCACCCGCAGCCACGTAAATAAAGGCGGCGAGCCAACCAATCTTGCCTAAACTTGATAACGCCCAACTGTACATGACTAACGCCGGGGCCACGCCAAATGAAACCATGTCAATTAAACTATCTAGTTCAGCGCCAAAAACGGTCACTGTATTGGTTAGTCGGGCAATACGGCCATCTAGCCCATCCATGATCATAGCAATGAAAATAGAAATAGCTGCTGTATCGTAAATGCCTTTTAGTGCGGCGACAATCGCGTAAAAACCGGCAAATAAAGAGGTAATGCTGAGTAGATTCGGTAGTAGGTAGATCCCTCGTTGTTTGATGTTGATGGCTGTCGCTTTCATTTGCGTTGCTGCTGCTGTTTTTTCTGTTGTATCGGCTCTACTATTTTCTTGATTGCTTTCTCGATCATTTTGGTCATTGCTGTAATGTTTTTCTTGGTGATGCATATCATTAATTCCTGTAGCGGTAGTTGGTGTTCTACTGTGGAAAAGCATCCAGCGCAATTCTAGCAGATGCGTGGTAGTGTGCATATAGGTATCGCATTTCAAAATAGTACTAACATTAAAATTTTTATCCGGATTTTGTTGAGCAATTTGTGGGGTAGTGCCAATGAATTTTGCATCGTAAAATACCAATGTAATGAGAAAAATTATGAAAAAAGAAAGTGTTGTTACTGATATTTTTAACGAATGTCGACAGCGGCGTGCTCGCCTTTATGCTGCGATGGGAAACGATTCTATTGCGATACTCTTTGCTGCATGCGAGTGTGCGCACGCTGTTGGTCCCAGGGAGCATCGCTATCGCCAAGCTAGTGATTTTTATTATCTCACAGCGTTTCCTGAATCGGAGTCAATTGCTGTCTTTATTCCTGGACGCGAAGAGGGAGCATTCATTTTATTTAATCGCCCTACAGGTTTGCCGCAAGAGATTTGGACGGGTAAGTGTATTGGTCAAAATGAAGCATGTGCTGTTTACGGCGCCGATCAATCTTTTCCCATCGATTTTGCAGCGACACTCATTCCAAAACTGCTTAAGGGCAAACAGCATCTCTATTATGATTTCGGGTGTGAATGTGGTCGTTCTATTGGTGATGCGCAAATAATTGGTTGGTTAAATAGTGTACGCAGTAAAGCGCGTTGTGGTGTTAGTGCTCCGGACAGCATTAGTTATTTGGCGAAAATTGTGCATGAAATGCGTCTTTGTAAGAGTCCATATGAAATCTCACTGCTACGCCGCTCCGCCAGTATTGCTGTTGATGCGCATTTGCGCGCTATGAGCGTATGTCAAGCGGGGATGTTTGAATACCAATTGGAGGCTGAGTTGCTTCACGAGTACATGTGTCGTGATGGATGCTCTCCAGCTTTTTTGCCGATCATTGCTGGTGGGGCCAATTCATGTACGCTGCATTATAAGAAAAATGATCAATTACTTAATAGTGGTGATTTAGTGCTGATAGATGCCGGTGTGGATTATCAGTGCTATGCTTCTGATGTAACTCGTACTATCCCCATTGCAGAAAATTTTAATCGTGAGCAACGTTTGATCTACCAAGCAGTTTTGGATACGCAATTGGCGATCATCGATAGGATACGTCCCGGGGTAAGATGGAACGAGTTACAACAAATTTCAGAGCGTGTTATTACGGAGAAATTGTTAGAGCTTGGTTTGCTCAGTGGCCAGTTGGAGGCATTACTTGCTAAAGGGGCGTGCAAGCGTTTTTATATGCACCGTTTTGGGCACTGGTTGGGTATGGATGTACATGACGTCGGGAAGTATGTAAATGATGATGGAGATTGGTGCACTTTGGAGCCTGGTATGGTGCTAACGGTGGAGCCTGGTATTTACGTTGCCGCTGATAGCATTGATGTAGCTGAGAAATGGTGGAACATTGGTGTGCGCATAGAGGATGATGTTTTGGTGACGATGGATGGATGCGAGGTGTTAACAGCAGCGTTACCCAAGACCATCGCTGCACTGGAGGAATTGCGTGCTAAAGCGTGCTTTCCCCCCTTCGTTTAAGTTGCTTATTGTTTAATGATCTTTTGTCTGAAACTAGAGGTTGCCTTTATGTCTATAGAATTAACCAATCAATACAACAAATTTAACCATGATGATCTACCGATAATTTTTATAGGATATGAATTGCTTTCGTCCCATAATTTTACAAAAAAAAATATTCAGGACAGGAATAATCGTAAGTTGGGATTAAATTCTTATTCATCAAAAGAATTGATGAACATTCTTGGTAATTTATTTATAGATTTTGAGAGAGTATGTGAAATATTTAGCGTTAAAATTAACGATGAAAAACTAGATTGGATGCATGAATTATACTTTTTTGTCGAGAAAATGGATAAAAAAGATAAAATTGTAATGATTAATATATGGGAAGCGATATTGTGCGCGGTAAATATTAATAATAAATTAATTTTCGCATCATCGAAAAGAATATTTCTTCAAGCAATTTTAGAAGAAGATTTTTCTTCTTTAATAACCAATCAGATGACTACATTGGAGTTTGAGAGGAAAATATGTCTTTTATCTTCTTGGCTGAAAACAAAAAATGTTATTGAACGAGTAAAAACATTAATTGAAAGAAAAATATTAAATGCAGCAAAGCAAATAACATCAAATAATACAAATAAAATTCATGATTTATTATCAAAAACATACGATGACATGAAGTGTATTACGGAATTTAAAGATGAAATTATGCGATATCAACATGAATGCATAGTTTCATCTTTAATTGAAACGGCTAACGAATTTACTGAAGAATTAAAAAATATTATTAAAACACACAATGCGCAATCTGTATTTGAAAATATTAGAAATCATTTGAAAGATAATTTTAAAAAACACTCTAATATCAAGGAAAAATTTTTAACAGAAATTTCATCATCATGTTATAAATATGCATTGCCGGATGAATTTGATTCGCTTATTACAGTGGAATTATTTAAAATTTTAATTGATAAAAAATATATAATAAATGGAGAAGTAGAAGAGATAATTATAAACCAAGAGTATTCAATAATTTGGTTTAACAATGATCCATTTATGATAAAAAAAATAAATGAAAAAGAAAGCAAAAATGATGAAAGTGCAAAAGATTTTATCGAGAACGCAAACAATGAAATTGAATATTATAATTTCATTGATTTCATTAATAAAAAATGCAATGGCAATGAAAAAACTAATGTTTTTAAATGCATATATAGCTTTTTAGATAAAAAAGTTAAAGATAAAAATTTCAGCAATGAAGTTAAAAATAAAATTTTTATAAATATATTATTGAAATTTTATGTGGAAAATAAAATTGATTTCAAGGCAATGGATTTAATAATAAGCGATATAAATACTGAAATAAATAGTGAAAAAAAGAAAATAAATTACGATTACATTCTAAATAACAATGCGTTGCGATTTTTGTCTTTATCAAAATTAATAGAAATATATAAAAATGAAAAATTAACAGATATTAAATTTCAAGAGATTGCAAGTAAATTGATTCTTGATAATAATACAACATCTCTTTCGGAGATTATTAAATTTGTATTTTCGATAAAAAATAAACCAGAAATTTGGGGGAAGTTACTAGAAAATAATTTATCAAAATTTTCTATAGAAAATACATATAACTTATATTTTATTAAAAAATTGATAATTGAAAATTTAAATGGCGATAAAAATAAAGATAATTCAATAAAAATATTAGAAAAATTAAATATCAATCAATTAAAAATATCTTTTGGTGATTTTTTATTGTTTTTTGAAAAAAATATAAATGATATAAATGAGAATGAATGCATTTTGAAGTATAATCTAGAAAAATATCGCATGAATTCTGATGATTTTAGTAAATTATTGAATTTTTTGCAAAAAATAAATGGTTATAAATTAAAATTAAAATATTTAAAATGTGTATTAAGGCAAAATATATTAAATTATGACTATAAAAACATGTCTTTTAAAGAATTTTTTAATATTGTAGATAAATTTATCAATCAAGAAATTGAAATAATTGAAAAGAATAAAAATAATTCTAATGTAATGCATAATATAATCAATGCGCTTGTGTCGGAAGAAGTAATTAAATACACGACGATAAATTATAACCCTAATTATAACCCTGATGAAAAGCAACTAGTGATAATAAAGAAAATAATACAAGGAATGTATAGCGAAGGATTATTGCCAGCATATTTTAAAAATAAGGAATTTTTTGATAATAATGATTTAGATGATTTATGCAAACTTTTTGTTCCTCTTGTTCCTCCATCGAATATTGGTAATAGTATAATTAATGGCATAAAAAGTATTTTTAATGATCCTAAAATTAAACAAGATGAGTATGAGCAAAATATAAAAAATTGTTATTATTCATTGAGCTTATTGAATAGCAACATTAGATTAGATGGTATATCACTTAAACAAATGTGCTATTTGTTTTTTAATGATTATTTTGCCTCTGTAAATAAGTCGGCTATATTTGGGATAATCGGTTGGAGAATGGTGGATGTATTTAAAACAATTTTTGAAAAATATAAAAATGTTAGTAAAAATGAATTATCTTTTGTGAAATACAATTATAGAAAAGAATATGATCAATATGTTGGAAAGAATATTAGTTTTAATGATGATGCCAATATAACAATTGAAGAATTAATAAATTATTATACTGATGGATATATTGGATATAACAGTATAAAAAATAAACTTTTATTACAATCAAAATATGCGACTAATAAATTAAATACAAAAGAATTAATAAATTTAATAAATACGCTAACAAAAAAGCAAACAAATATTATTGTGGATAATGCGGTAAATGGTTATTTAATTGAAGATGAAATAAAAAAGCAAAACAAAGAACTTGCAGGCGATTTAATAAAATATTTATTAGACTACAAAAATATTTCAGTAAAAGAATTATATGATGCAATTGAAAAGTATGATTGTTTTGATTTTGAAAATTTTATATATTTTCTTGGTAAAAAAGTATGTGTTTTTGATGTAAAAAATAACATTAACAATAATCAATTAAATTGCAATTTAATTGATGCAAAAACAATTGAAGATATAATTAAAAAGATACAAAAAAATGATAAACTAAAAAAAGAGAAAAAAATAAATAGTTGTATAAATTCATTTTTAGGGAATATATACTTTGATAGCTCAACATTGCTTATCTGGTTTGAAAAAGTATTTATAACATTAAATGAGAAAAAAACGAGCTTAATAGAATGTTTGCCTGAAAAAAATATTTGTATATTATTTTTTAGCAATTTAGACAATATTAATTTTCTTGCTAATATATTGAATGGAATTAAATCAAAAAACGAAAAAATAAATGCAATTGTAAAAAGCATTGATAAAATTTTTTCATATAAAGCACAAAGAGATGAATTGAATTTTTCATTAAACATGCTAATAGAGCAATGCAAAAATGACGATCAAAAATTGCAATTAATCATTAATTTATTGTTTATAAAAGATAAAACAAAAAATCCTCTAAGTGATTGCTGCGACATTGAAGAATTATCGAAAATTTCTGAAGAATGCATAGAAAATAATTTAAAAAATTTAAAATCAATAAGTGATAAAATAAAGAATTTATATATTCTAAATAAAAATATATTTAAGTTTTTTAAATTCGATAAATTTAAAAACGAATTTAATGTAATATATAATATCTGCGAGGTGGAATCAGTAAAAAATACTAACTTAGCCTTAAATTCCTTAAATAAAGCGCAATGGATAGCAAATTTATTTGGAATAGAGATGGAAAAAAATAAAATAGAAAACATTGAAGAAATTAAAAAAAAGAAAATATCAGAAGATAAAGAAGGTAAAGAAGTACAATTTAACTTATCAACATTAAAGCAAATTTATTTATTCATAGGTGATATAAAAGAACGAAGCAATATCAAAGTTATGCGCATATTAAAACAATTTACTGAGTTGTTAGATGTGAATAATTTAACAATTGATGAAATTAAAGAATTATTTGAAGATGATAATAGAAATCAATTTTTTGACATGATAATAGATATCATTAAACATTGCCAAAATGATACTAATAGCATTGCCTATGAATTATTTAATAAAAAAATAAGATTAGACGATTTTATAAAATTTGATAATTTATTAGATAATAATTATTGTAAATATGGAAATTGGGATTATAGCAGTAGTCGTTTTATTGGATGCTTTGGTTATTCGCAGATAGAAGAATTGTATGCTGCGTTTTGTAATAAATATAAAGAAAATATCGGCAATGAAAGTTTTAAAGAAGCATTAAAATCATTTATTAATTTTGATAAAATCACCCTTGAAGAACTAGGTAAACTTATTGATAAAGGAATAATTGCTTTCAAACGTAACAATGAAAAAGATATGGAATATATCAATAAATTCCTAAACAATTCGAATAACATGGGGAAATTAATAATTAATAGCAAAAACAGTAAACTTTGGAAAAATATTTTGCAGGAAAATTTTTTTATTGATGGAAATAAAAAAAATGAAAAAGAAGAAAATAGCGAAAATAAAATAGAAAAGAAAAAAGAAAATTTCAATATGATCATTAATGAATTTCAAATAACTGATATTGATTTAATAGCGAAAAATAAAATTGTAGAAAATGACAATAACAATACGAATAAAAATGTTGAAGAAAATTTAAAAGGTAATAAATTGAAAATATTTGATATCAAAATTCTTAAACAATTAGAAAATTCCAGAATAAGTAATGTACATTTTGAAAATTTTCACATAGGCGATAAAGATCATTCTTGTAAAATATTTGGTTCAAATAATTTTGATAATTCAGAATTTGATAATAAATCTAATATAAACGTTATAATAGATGATAATAGTTGCAAACATAAGTTAAATTTTAATAACACAAATATTACATGTCCATTTGTAATTTCTTTTGGAAAAAATTACACATACAGCTCTAAATGTAATATAAGTTTTAACAATGCTTGTATATCTGGTATTACTATGAAAATTAATCAGGATGAGCATTATATTAATTCCGTTAATACTAATAAAAAAATAGAAATTCAATTTCATAATGCAAATATAAGTAATACTTTTTTTATGCTACAACACAATAAAAATATAACAAATAATATAATTAATATGAATTTTACAGATGCGAATATCGGAGAAAATGTTTTAGTTCCTGTAAATTGTTTTTATAACAAACAAATAATAATTAACGAAAAAATAGAAAAAGAATTAGATTTTTGGAGAAACATTATCGGTGAAGAAAAAAATTTCAGTAATGATCATATAGGAAAAAAATGTTGGGTTGATGTCAAATATCTTAAAGATATATTGTTTTGCGAGGATTCAGAAAAACATAAACTCTATATTGAGTTGAAAGTTAAAATAAGTAATATTTACAGTGCATCATGCAATTTGAATTTAAAGAACAAAGAAGAAAAAGATAAAACGATGAAAAAAATTGCGATTATTTGCCGCAAGATATTTAATAATTTAATAATCAAAGAAAATATAGGATTAACTTTAGAAAAATTTAAAGAAAAAACTATAGGAAAAATACAATTGTTTGACAAAAATATTAACTATAATGATGAAAAAGAATTACAGCACGAGATAATTGAAGAAGATAAAACCAATAGTTATGGTAAAAATCTAAACAGATAGTTGCAAACTAGGCGCGCTCAAATATAGTCGAAAAATAGTCGAACCAAAATGATGACCAACGTAACTGATTTTATGATTCCGGCCAAAATTTATACTGTTTCCGAACTTAATGCAGGTGTCCGTGCGGCGCTCGAAGATGTGTTTTCATTTTTATGGCTTAGTGGTGAAATTTCAAATTTGCATGTTCACGGTTCCTCGGGTCATATTTATTTTTCACTCAAAGACGAGCGAGCTCAAGTGCGTTGTGCGATGTTTCGTTCTCATAGTCAAAGAGTTAGCTTTCAGTTACAAAATGGGATGCAGGTTGTGGTGCAGGCTCATGTTAGTGTTTACGAAGCACGCGGAGAATATCAACTAATTGTGCAGCATATGGAGCAAGCTGGGGTTGGTCTGTTGCAGCAGCAGTTTTTAGCATTGAAAGAAAAATTGCATCGTGAAGGATTGTTTGATGTTGCACATAAAAAAGCTTTACCCAAGGTGCCGCGCTGCGTTGGAGTGATTACTTCCCCGACCGGAGCTGCGATTCATGATATTTTAAGTGTATTACGGCGTCGTTTCCCGTTGGTAGATGTAATTATTTATCCAACACAGGTGCAGGGAAGTGAAGCGGCGGCACAGATTGTGTGTGCTCTTGAGCGTGCAAATAAGCGTTGTGAGTGCGAAGTGTTGATTGTTGGTAGAGGTGGTGGTTCTTTGGAGGATTTATGGCCGTTTAATGAGGAAGTGGTGGCGCGTGCTATTTTTGCCAGCAATATTCCCATCATCAGCGCTGTTGGACATGAAGTTGATTTTACGATTGCCGATTTTGTTGCTGATTGGCGGGCGCCAACACCATCTGCTGCCGCCGAAATTGTAGTGCCAGATATCGTAGAAAAAGTTAAGTTATTAGTCGAAGGACGCAAACGTTTGATATATTTAATGCAGCATAAGTTGCAGTATGCTGATTCATTATTGCTAGCAACTAAGGCGCGTCTTAAACATCCGCACCAAATTTTGCAGCAGCAAATGCAAAAGTTAGATGATTTAGAACGATATCTGTTATCTTCTTGGCAGCATCGGGTGCAAATGTGGCATCATCAACTGACAAACATTAGTAATAGTTTGAATACGTTGAGTCCACTCGCTACTTTGCGACGTGGATATGCAGTTGTTCGTTCGCAACGTTGTGATGGAGTGCGCCATGGTGCAGTTATATTCAATGCCGCTGAAGTGAAGAATGGTGACATTGTCAGTGTGCTCTTGGCAGAGGGAGAGTTGGAGTGTTCTGTTTTGTCGACAAAGTGAGGATAATAAAAGTCTGGAGAAGTAAGAATATGCATAAGAGAATGATGTTGTTTTTACTTGGTTGGATCATGTTAATGCTTGTCGGTTGTGGGCAAAGTGGAGCGTTATATTTGCCAAGTCAGTCACAGCAGCAGTCGACGCTTGGTGTATCAAAATAATTTTTTGGTAAGTAGAATTATGTAGACCATAAGGTGGGTAATGACTGGCAGTAGACCACGTAGGATGTCACCGGTAATGCTTAAATTCACTAAAATGCATAGTCTTGGTAATGATTTTATTATCATTAATGATTTAGATTATGTCTTGACTGCTCATTTTGATTTGACTCCTTCATTCATCAAATTGTTAGCTGATCGTCATTTGGGTATTGGCGCTGATCAGATTCTTATTCTAGAGCCGGCGCAATCTCAAGAAGAAGATTTTTATTGTCGTATTTTTAATCATGACGGTTCAGAAGTGGGGCAGTGTGGTAATGGGTTATCTTGTATCGCTAGCTTGATTTATCAGCAGCAGTTAACCACGAAGCCTTCTTTTGTGATTGCCACTTGCACACGCAAAATTACTGCTATCGTTGCTGATGGTGGGCAAATTGTTTTGGATATGGGTCTGCCTAATTTCATGCCGAGCGCAGTGCCATTTTTTACTGCCGATGGTTTAGCTCGGTGTCAGGAGGTTAGTTATGAGTTATCAACCGAGTATGGCGAATTAGTTATTGGTGTGGTTTCAATGGGAAATCCGCATGTTGTGATTAAGGTTGATGATGTTGAACAAGTAGATGTTGAGCGGATTGGAGCAGCAATAGCCAAACACATTAAAATTTTTCCTCGTGGAACTAACGTTAACTTTATGCAAATCTTGGAACGTGGTGATGGTATTAAGTTGCGAACATATGAGCGAGGAGTGGGTGAAACTTTATCCTGTGGTAGTGGTGCTTGCGCGGCTGTTGCAGTAGGGAGATTATGGCGATTGATTGGTGAAAGAGTAATTGTATATTTGCAACACGGGAATTTAATGGTAAAGTGGCGCGATTTAAATTCACCGCTGTTGCTTGCTGGTTCGGCGGTGGTGGTGTTTAACGGTGAATGGTTGTGTGATTTTTTATCCAAATGAGAGGGACGTTATGGCCAAAAAAGCTAGCTATGCGGTAGCAACCAGAGCAAAAAAGAATGGTAATCAGAATAAGGGCAAGAAGAGGGTGAGTATCGTCAGTAACAGAAAGACCATTAACAAGAAAATGGGAAGCGAGAATCGTGGTAAATCTTCAAGTGGATCAGTAGCGTCAGCCGCAGTAAAGGCAGTAAAAGTGGTAGCAAAAAAGATCGCAAAGGTTATTGGATCAAGGAAATTGAGACCAGAGAAAGTAGTGGATGCAGCGCGGGTTAAAGGAAATGTAGTTGTTGTTAATGGACCATTAAAGTCACAGCAAAAAAAACAGGTAATCAGAAATTCTAAAATGACGAGCGAGAAAACACTATCAGTGATGAACAAAGGCAAGGGTATGTCCAAGGTTGGGCAAATGCAAAGAAGTGGTGTGGTAAGTGCAACTAAACGCTCTGTAAGTTCGATGGCGCGAGCGTCGTCTTCTGTTGCTGGTGATTTGTTGGTTCCGGGAGTGGTTAAGCCTTATGAAATGAGGAAAGATGAGGATTACATGAATGCGGTACAGCGGGAGCATTTTAGGAATATTTTGCTGCATTGGAAGAATCAGCTGCTGTGTGAGGCCGAAAATACTGTTCATGGAATGAAGTCAATTTCGGCTAATTTTGCGGACCCGGTTGACCGAGCTAGTCAAGAGGAGGAGTTCAATTTAGAGCTGCGTGCTCGTGATCGCGGGCGTAGATTGCTCAGGAAAATTGAAGAAGCATTGTTGCGGATTCAGACTAATGATTACGGTTATTGTGTTGATTGCGGTGCTGATATTGGGATTCGTCGGCTTGAAGCTCGTCCTACCGCAACGCAATGTATTGAGTGTAAGACTGTTGCTGAGATTCGTGAAAAACAAATTGGTGAAGTGAGTAAGGAGAAGGAGGAAGAGTGACCAATTTCTTGCGATTTCCGTAAGATGTATGATCTTGAGTGGTCGCCCCAAGTACTGGCTAAGCGAGTTGTTGATCGGATTCATGTCTAGTTAATTATATACCTAGTGGAGACTAAAGTGGCAAATACCAAACAAGCAAAAAAGCGCGTCCGTCAAAGCGAAAGTAATCGTCAGCGTAATGTTGCATTGCGTTCTTTATATCGTACGGCGATTAAGAAAGTTATGCAGGCAATTGAGCAAAATAATAAAGAAATTGCCAATGAGGTTTATCGGGCGGCGGTACCCATCATCGATAAAATGGTGACGAAGAATATCATTCATAAGAATAAAGCGGCGCGCCACAAGAGTAGGCTTGTAGTTCGTCTTAAGAAGATGGCTTAATGTTCGAATTTTCTTGGGTTTTTTTGTTTTAAAACTTTTATTAGCTTATAATGTTCTCGCTCTGCGGTATTCGCCAGTAGGATTTCGTTCTAGAATCTATAACATGCGTTTAGGATTTCTTGTGTTGGTACTGTTGTGCAAGTCTGCCATTGAGTAGAAAGCCTAATGTATCACCGGGAGTCCGACTTGGACCTTACGGTTCAGAGCGCTGCCTGCAGCGGTATTGTGGAGCTTCTTTATAGTCTCTTTCGTTATGTCCTCTTGTGTTCCCACCTTCCTCATGCACACCGGCAAACAATCCCGCAAAGAATTACGCCAACACCTGCTGCAAAGACGTAGGCTGCTTACTGAGTCTTTTCAAAGTGCAGCGTCTGCGGCGATTAGTAATAAAATATTGAGTACCAAGCTGTTTCAAACAAGTCAAAATATTGCGTGCTATTTAGCGGCTAAGGGTGAGGTAGATGTATCGTTGGTTATTCAGCGAATTTGGTCAGTAGGAAAAAGCTGTTTTCTACCTGTTCTCGATCATCAGAAAAAATTCAATCTAAATTTTATTCGATACGCAAAGGAAGATACTTTGGTTTTGAATAATTTAGGTATTGCTGAGCCGGTTTACGACGAAGCACGGGTTATCGCTCCGGATCAGTTAGATTTGGTAATTGCTCCTCTGGTTGGTTTTGATGTTTATGGGAATAGGTTGGGACAAGGTGGTGGCTGTTACGATCGTTCTTTTGCTTTTAAGCAGCAGATGGAGTTGGTGCAGCAAGCTATTTCGGACCGTTGTTTGCAAGTGGATTCGAGACCTGATGATTTCAATTATCGTAGATCTAGTGTTAATTTTATTAAACCACATCTGATTGGTGTTGCTTATGAGTGGCAGCAGGTCTCAGCTTTAGAGGTATCGCCATGGGATGTCCCGTTAGACTTCATTGTTACTGAAGAAAATGTTTATGGTATCAATGATGATGTAACTTTCTAGGGAGCTATGTTGAGATGTTGATTTACTTAGCCGAATACTTGACGCGTTTTCATCATGGTTTTCATGTTTTTCAATACATTACATTGCGTTGTATTTTAGCGGTGTTAACCGCGTTAGTTGTGTCATTGGTTGTTAGCCCTGTAATGATTAGACGATTTAGCCATTATCAGATTGGCCAAGTGATTCGCGAAGAAGGGCCGAAGAGTCATTTGAGCAAAGCTGGTACGCCAACTATGGGCGGCTCTTTAATTTTAATCGCGATTACTTTGTGCGTTTTATTATGGGGTGACCTTAGCAGTCGTTATGTTTGGGTGGTGCTGATTACCACTTTAGGTTTTGGTTTGATTGGTTGGATTGATGATTATCGCAAGTTGGTATTAAAAAATTCTCTTGGTTTATGTGCACGACATAAATACCTGCTCCAGTCGTTAGTCGGATTTAGTACAGCGATTTTTCTTTATGCTACGGCTAAGTATAGCGTCGAAACCCAGTTATTTTTGCCTTTTTTGAAGTATGCTGTGGTTGAGCTCGGTGTATTTTATATTATTTTTGCTTATTTTGTGATTGTTGGAACTAGTAATGCCGTTAATCTTACTGATGGGCTTGATGGTTTAGCAATTTTGCCAACGGTAATTATAGCTGGTGCGCTCGGTATTATTGCCTATGTTACGGGTAATATTTATTTTGCTAAGTATTTGTTTATTCCATATGTGTCAGGAGTTGGAGAAGTAGCGGTGTTTTGTAGCGCAATTGTAGGAGCAGGGCTTGGCTTTTTATGGTTTAACACTTATCCAGCTCAGATTTTTATGGGCGATGTTGGTGCGCTTGGTTTGGGCGCAGCTCTTGGAACCGTTGCGGTAATTATTCGTCAGGAATTAGTTTTGATGATTATGGGTGGGATTTTTGTGTTGGAAACAGTATCAGTAATTTTGCAAGTTATTTCTTTTAAATTAACCGGTAAAAGAATATTTCGGATGGCGCCTATTCACCATCATTTTGAATTAAAGGGTTGGCCGGAACCGCGAATCATTGTGCGTTTCTGGATTGTTACAGTGGTGTTGGTATTGTGTGGGTTGGCGACATTGAAATTAAGATAGCCATTGGTACAGTTTTAGTGAGGTTTAAATTATGAATAACCGAGTTCCAAAGGTTTTATTAGCGGTGGCAGATGGTGTTGAGGAAATAGAAACTGTTACTGTGCTTGATGTGCTACGACGTGCTGGAGCTGAAGTAGTGGTTGCAACGGTAGCGGCAACATCTGTAACTGTTGGCGATAAAAATTTACAAATTGCAACAACCCACGGTTTAAAACTAATTGCTGATAAAAATATTCGCGATTGTGTTGATGAAGACTTTGCGTTGATTGTTCTCCCAGGAGGAATGCCTGGAGCAGAGAATCTGCGTAACAGCAAGGAATTGGTAGCAATGTTACAACGACAAAAAAAAGCAGGTCGTTGGTTTGCTGCGATTTGTGCCGCACCAGTGACGGTGTTACACCATCATGGTTTACTTGACGGCGGTGTTAAAGCTACTTGTTATCCATCGATGGTGAAAAAATTAGGGCTTACAAGTAAAGAAACGTTGGCGATAGTGCAGCAGGAAGTGGTGGTCGACGTTGAGCACCATTGTGTTACCAGTCAAGGTCCTGGCACTGCAATGGCGTTTGCGCTAAAGTTGGTTGAACTATTGTTTGATCAGGCTAAAGCGCAACAGCTAGCTGGTTTAATGCTAGTGTGAATGTTAAAAAATGAACATCAAACGCGCTTCTCTTCTAGGCTTCCTTCTACGTTCTGCATCATCGCTATACCGCTACATTTTAATTATCAAATGGCGATAGAGTGGTGTTGTAGCATGGTGGTTTTGGCGCTGTTGTATCAATGTTTTCTTGATTACTATTTTCTTTGTTTTCTTGGATAGGTTTTTCCGTATTTTTTTGAGTAAGTTCTTCTTCGTTGCTTTGAGTAAGATCCTTAATAAAGTTTTTGAGAAGTTTTACTAGTTCTTGTTTGTTTGATGCTATTTCTAACATTTCGTTGATAGCGGTACTGCTCGCGCCTTTAATGAACCCTTTGTATAACTTTTGGATCTTACTATTATCTATGATTTCATTCATGTACAGCTCTAATTTATTACTTAATGCATCTAGCGGAGAGCGTACAATATTGACGTTGATCGGGATGTTTCCATTTTTCAGGGGTTTCCCTTCGGTGATTAATATTTTAACATGCTCGTCTTGTAATGATTGTGACAACTGCTCCATTGCCAATATAGTATTGCCGATAACTCTTTCTATTTCTTTCTCATTGAGGCCGAGTCGTTTCAATTTATCCAAAAACGTTTTTTTGTAGTTCGGTTTAAGTACAGGGCTTTGATTCAAATAATTTAAAGCTTGATTTTTAACCGCCGGAACATTCCCTTTTTTGCAATTTAATGTGATCAATGCATTTATTGCTCCATTTTTTTGGACAACAAGACTTACCAAGACACCGCTTTCAGCTTTGATTTCTGGTGCATTAGCGGCTACTGTTGTTTTAGTAGGACCACTTTGTATTGGAGTAAGCGCTGATGATAGCGAAACTTTAGAGATGAGATCCTTTATAGTTCGTTCGGTATTGTTAATTTCATTCTTTCGATCTGCTATCTGAGTCGCTGTCAAACTGGAAATTACTTTGTCTAAGTAATCCTTTTGTTGTTGTAAAGTTAATAGCTGTTTTTCTAGATCATTTATTAAGATAAAATGGGTTACGGCATCATCCGTAGCTAAAAGCTTCCAATTTTCCTCATCATTAAACTTCCTCTTATTTAATTCACTTTTATCGATCGCCTCTATCGTTCCTATAGATAGATTGTCATTTGTTCTTACTAATTCATTTTCTATTGCTTCTACCACTGATGAATGGTTTAAATTTGTCTTGATCAGCTCGTTATTGTTACCTGTTTTCACGGGCACACTGTCATTCGTTTTTATGGGCTGCTGTTCTTTGCCTACTTTTATAGGCTCGTTCTTGTTCCCTTTAACGGTATCTCTGGTCGGTTTTGTTGGTTTACCTTTGTTTTCTTTATTTTCTTTTACTGGTTCTTTACTTACTTTTCCTGGTTCGCCTTTGTTATTTAAATTTGATCTTTCCGACTCATTACCTTTTTCTTGTGTTTTTGAGTAAGCATCATTTTTTTTAGCTATCTCGCCTGTCTTATCGGCTTTGTTCGTCGTTTTTATGTTTTCGTTACTTTTTTTACCACCATTCATCGCAGCTCGTATCAATGACTCCCTAAAATTTTTACCTTCTTCGGGATAATATTTTTCGAGTGTTTTCAGTATATTTTTTAGTCTTTCAAGTGTTTTTGACATAGATACATCCTCCATTGGAGTTTTAATGGCAGCACTAAGTTAACTGATATCAAGTGATTACAAAGGTACCAGCTACATTTGCAGTATCACCGCTTATGATAGGAGTATAGCATAGCAACGTTAAGTAAATATTAGCTAAATTAACTATAACATGCTCGTGCTTTGCACCGGACAAAAATTTCGTAAAACAGAAATACAACCGCCTCAGGGGTCATGCCGCTGCTGCACTCCATTTTTGCTTTGCAAAAACGGAGTCATCGCCTTCGCGTCACCCCCTCGGCTGGCTTTGGTAGTGCGCGTCAAAGACAACCATATGATTTTTTGTCCGGTGCAAAGACGCTCGCGCATAATCAGAATAATATGTTTTTATTATTATACGAGTTACCGACATCATCGTCCTCATCAAAGAACTGATTGGTATTTTTGTTTCTGATATTAGCAGCGTCAATTGTCTCACCGTCTGCTGCAATTTCTGAGGTTGCGGTGGTGGGAACAGTGTCATCGGTAAAAAGTTCAAAGATGGCGTTTTTATCTCCTGGATGAGCTAGTAATCCCGTTTCTGGATCGATGTGTACCATCGTAATCCCTTCTGGTTGCGGTAAGCTGCGTTCTGGTTTTCCAGCTAGAGCATGTTCGATAAATTCAATCCAGATTGGTAAAGCTGCTTGTGCACCATGCTCATAAATTGATTTTGGTTTGTCGTAACCGACCCATACTACGGCGATCAAATCGTTGTTGTAGCCGGCAAACCAACCATCAACCTGATCATTGGTGGTTCCGGTTTTCCCTGCTAGATCATTACGTTTTAGTATCGTAGCTTTTCTAGCAGTCCCGCGGTAGATAACATCTTTTAGTACGTTGGTAATTAAATAGGCATTTTGCGCGGTAATTACGCGCGGGGCGCTATTACTGGTGATGATGTTTCCAGTATTGGAGTTAGTGGTGTTACTGCTTTCTTCGGCAACGCGCATAGGATTAGCTTGAAATACAACTTTATTATCGCGATCGACAACGCTTTCGATGAAATAGGGAGTGATGCGATAACCACCATTAGCGAATACTGCGACACCAGTAGCCATTTTCAATGGACTAATCGCGGCGACTCCTAGTGCCAGTGACGGTACCGCTGGAATTTCAGAGGCATTAAAACCAAACTGCTTGATGTAGTTTACGGCGTAATCCAGGCCAATGGACTGAAGTAATCTTACCGAAACTACATTGCGTGATTTGATTATTGCCTCGCGTAAGCGCGTTGGGCCATAAAAGCGTTGATTATCATTTTGTGGTTGCCAGATTTGGTCAGTGCCTGGAATAGCTATCGATATTGGCGAATCATTAATGGTACTAGCCAAGGTGTAATTTTTGGCTAAGGCGGCAGAGTAAATGAATGGTTTGAAGCTTGAGCCAGTTTGTCGGTCAGCTTGAACGGCGCGATTAAAAGGACTCATTGCATAGGAAAACCCGCCAATTAACGCGGATATGGCGCCACTTTTGGTATCGAGTGCCACTAACGATCCGGAAATTTTTGGTAGTTGTGCTAAACGCCAATTGCCATCAGTTAACTTACGTACGCGAACAATATTGCCGCGTGTTAACATCTTGCTAATATCAATTTTACCCTTTACTGCCCACTTGAAGTTATCATTGCCGATGCTGATGGTTTCACCGTCCCACAATAGCGCTATCAACGTGTTTTGTTTGGTATCTAATACCACTGCTGGTAGCAATTCTCCGTAAACAGGTATTTGTCGTAATTGTTTTTGACATTCTTTTAAGTTTTGGGTGATTTTACCGTGCACGTATCCTTCGGGACCGTGGTAACCGTGGCGTTCTTCATAAGCCATTAATCCGTTGCGTAGTGATTGATTAGCTGCGATTTGTTGGCGTGAATCTAAAGTGGTGTAGACTTTATAGCCGTTTTCATAAGCTATTTCTTCACCGAATTGTGCGACCATGGCATTGCGTACCATTTCGGCTAAGTATGGTGCTTCCACTTCTACTTGCAAACCATGATAATTAGTGCCAAGCGGTGCAGCTAATGCTGTTTTGTACTGTGCCACAGTGATATGTTTGTTGATCAACATTCGTTCTAATACGTGGTTACGACGTTCCAATGCTGCATCTGGATTAGCTAACGGGTTGTCGCGTGAAGGTGCTTGAGGAAGGCCGGCGATTAAGGCAATTTGTGACAAATTTAGCTGAGTCAATGGCTTGCCAAAGTAGACATAAGCCGCGGCGGCAACGCCATAGGCATGCTGTCCTAAATAAATTTTATTCAAATAAAGTTCTAGGATTTCTTCTTTACTGAAGCTGCGATCGATCTTGAATGCCAAAAGTATTTCGTTGATTTTGCGTAGGTAAGTTTTTTCAGGGTGTAAAAAGAAATTGCGTGCTACTTGCATGGTAATTGTGCTGGCTCCCTGGCTTTTTCGCCCAGATTCAAGTACGGCAAGGGCAGCTCTTAATAATCCAAGAAAATCAACGCCCCGATGTTCGTAAAAACGTTGATCTTCGGTGTCGAGAATGGCGGTGATTAATAATGGTGGCACCTGGTCAATTGTGGTTGGTATGCGTTTTTTCTCACCAAACTCAGCTACTAATTTGTTGTCCTTGGTGTAAATGCGTAGTGGTACCTGCAGATGAGTGTCTTTCAGTTGGACTACATCTGGTAAGCTTAGTGCCATGTAAAAGTAAACGCATCCTAAAATAATTAAACTAGTGAATACTAAGCTCGTCAGGCTCAGTGAACTATTTTTTATAGTTTTTGATAGTTTTGAAGAGTGTTTCGAATGGCGCATGATTGCTCATACTACCATAAGTGGTTCATGCTCAACAGTTAATCAAGCGTGCAACGCGGTATCAAGCTAAATGTTAACGGCTATAGTAGTACGTTGCAGCGATAACCAGATAATTTTTTTGTCCAGTGCAAAGGAAATGACGCTATGTTAGAATTCCTGCTGGTTTTATGTTTTAACTTTATGCTTTAACTTTATGTTTTAACACTATGTTCTAGTTTCAATGACCATGCTAGCTTTGTGTTTCGACGTTGTGTTGGTCGCGTTTGCTGTCACGGTGTTGTTGAAATACGTAGGCGTACTTTTACCATAATCGTGGAATTGTTTTTATGTCAGAATACTCTGGTCAATCTTTGTCGAGTAGCGATATTGTCGGTGCTATGAGCTACGTGGGCGCTATCGATATTACCGATATTATGGGTCACCATATTGCAGAAGTTTCGCAGCATAGTATTTGTTTCCGTGATTCTTATCTTTTCTACGATGAAGAAGATGAAGTAACTATTCCGGATGAAAACAAATATTTGGAGGGGGTTGAAGAGGATCAGAAGAAGATACGCGGTGATATTGATTTTATTCATATGTATCTCGAGGAGATAGGTTATACACCGCTATTGAGTCAAGCCGATGAATTGTCGTTGGCGCGCAGTGTTGTGTTGGGAGATAAGCAAGCCAAGAATAAGATGATTGAAAGCAATTTGAGATTGGTTGTTAGCATTGCCCGACATTACAATAACTGTGGTATAGATTTTGCTGATTTGATCGAGGAGGGCAATTTGGGTTTGATGTTAGCAGTGGGTAAATTTAAACCCGAATTAGGTTTTCGTTTTTCTACTTATGCAACGTGGTGGATTAGGCACAGCATTGAGCGCGCTGTGATGAACCAGGGTAGGTTAGTAAGGTTGCCTGCTCATGTTAAGAGAAAATTGCGTACTTATCAGCGTCAAGCTTTAGCGATGACCAAGAGTCTTGGTTATGTTCCAACCCCGAGAGAGTTAGCTGCTGCGAATAGTGAATCAACGGAAAAAGTTAGAAAAATTATGGAATTGAGTTCAGGTAATGAAACTCTTTCTTTGGATGCAGTGATGACGGAAGGGCAAAATGATACTTTTGCGGATCAACTAGAAGACGATAACTACAAGGATCCGATGCTTGAGATGCAAAATGAAAATATGCAGAAAATACTGTCTTCCTTGATTACCGATTTGAGCGAACAGCAGCGTGAAGTTATTACTAAACGGTTTGGCTTGGATGGTAGTGGCGAATTATCATTGGAGCAGATATCTGGCGATATGCGTATTAGCAGAGAAAAAGTACGGCAACTTCAAAACAGTGGGTTGCGCAAACTCCATAACATGGTGCTTGAACGTGGTATGATGGATGATATGGTGGAGTAGTTACTAGGTCCTAGTTAAAAATAAAAACATGAATGCATCGAGACGATGAGGCAACACAGAAAAATATGCAAAATTTTGCGCTTATTGGGGCACAGTGGGGTGATGAGGGCAAAGGTAAATTTGTCGATCTTTTGGCATCGCAAATTGACGGTGTGGTTCGTTTTCAAGGAGGACATAATGCTGGGCACACGATTGTCATCAATGGCAAAAAGACCGTTTTGCATTTACTGCCATCTGGCATCATGCATGAAAACTTAGCGTGCTTTATTGGCAATGGTGTTGTTGTTTCGCTTGATGCGTTGGTGCAAGAAATTAACCAACTGGAAGTTAGTGGTGTGGCGGTTAGAGAACGATTGCATATCAGCCACAATTGTAGCTTGATTTTACCATATCATAGTCTTTTGGATGTTGCGCGTGAAAACAAAATGGGCCAAACCGCAATTGGTACGACGCGGCGTGGTATTGGTCCAGCCTATGAGGATAAGGTGGCGCGACGAGGGTTGAGAATAATAGATTTGTTTGATCCTGAAACTCTAAAAGTTAAGCTTACAATGTTGGCTGATTATCATTCCTTTGTGTTACGCAACTATCATCATGTGAGTGAAATTCCCACTGTTGATGAAGTGCTGAATGAATTGCTGACCAGTGTTGCATTAATTAAACCAATGGTTTCCGATGTGGTTTCTTTGTTGTCAGATTTTCGGCGCCAGGGGAAAAAACTATTGTTTGAAGGAGCGCAGGGTACTTTTCTTGATGTAGACCACGGTACTTATCCTTTTGTAACCTCTTCTAATACCACTGTTGGAGCAGTTGGTACCGGTTGTGGTTTTGGTCCGTTGTATTTGGATTACGTTTTAGGTGTCACCAAAGCATATGTAACGCGTGTTGGTGCTGGTCCTTTTCCAACTGAATGTCATGATGATATTGGTAAGAGAATGGCACAGCGTGGTAACGAGTTTGGAGCAACCACGGGAAGGGCTCGTCGTTGCGGTTGGTTAGATGCGGTTTTGCTGAGACGTGCTGTCGAATTAAACAGCATTTGTGGTTTGGGTCTAACCAAACTCGATGTACTTGATGGTTTTGACAGCGTGTTAATTTGTACCGCTTATAATTTAGATGGAAAAACTTTAACGGTCCCGCCGATGCACAGTGAAGAACTAGCGCGTTGTGCTCCGGTTTATGAAGAGTGGCCAGGTTGGCAAGAAGACACTTATGGTTTGACTGAATTTAAAAAGTTGCCGGCAAATGCGAAAAGATATTTACAGCGCATAGAAGAACTTACCGGTATTGCTATTAATATTATATCTACTGGTCCCAATCGCCATGAAACCATCATGCTTAAGTGATGACGACATTGCAGTTTCTTCGTCTGCTACAACTACGACTAATACAGCTGAATTTTTGCCGTTTTCTCGTCCAGCAATCAGCCAAGCAACGTTTGATGAGGTGGTTGCATGCCTTCAATCAGGTTGGCTGGCGACTGGGCCACGCGTTAAAAAATTCGAAGCTGATTTACGTGCTTATTTGCAAGCGCCACACGCATTATCAATTACTTCAGGGACTGAAGCATTGTTTCTTGCTTTGCAAGCAATGGGCATCAAGGAAGGTGATGAAGTAATTACGACTCCAATGACTTTTGTGGCAAGTCTCAACACTATCGTGCACGTTGGCGCGAAACCGGTGTTGGTTGATGTTGATCTTGATACCTACAATATCGACGTCAATTTGATTGCAGCTGCAATTACACCACGGACTAAGGCGATTATGCCAGTTCACATGACTGGTTTGCCGGTTGATCTTGACCCTATTTATGATCTTGCTAGACAACATGGTTTGCGTGTCATTGAAGATGCGGCGCAGGCGATGGGAACTCATTATAAGGGCAAAATTATTGGTAGTTTTGGTGATGTTCAGGCATTTAGTTTTCATCCCAATAAAGTTATGACAACAGGTGAGGGTGGTTGTATTACAACGCGAGATGAGATACTCGCCGGAGCAGTTAACGTGATGCGTTTTCACGGCATCGATCGCGAAGCGTGGAATCGTTATGCCAAAGGTGGTAGTCAGCACTACGATGTAGTTGGTGCTGGATATAAATCAAATATGCCAGATCTTGCTGCGGCAATCGGGATTCATCAATTGAGTGAAATTGAAGGGTTTATTGCCAAGCGCACAAAGCTAGCTGAACGTTATCATGTTTTGTTAGCTGATCGTCCAGAGATTACTTTGCCGTTAATTAAAAAACCAACTTATGCTTATCGTCATGGTTGGTCACTTTACGCCGTGCTTGTTAATCTTGAAATTGCAGGTTTTACTCGCGATGAGTTTGCCCGTCGCTTACAGCAAGAACACAACATTGGTACTGGCTATCATTATTGTGCTGCTCATCTTTACAGTTTTTATCGCGATGCTTTTGGTTATCGGCGGGGACAATTTCCCAATGCTGAAAGCATTTCTGAACGAACTGTCTCCTTGCCTTTATTTTCGACCATGACCTTTGATGATCAAGACCGTGTGGTCGATGCAGTGATCAAAGTTTTCAACTCCTGATGTTGCTGTATAACATCTAAATGAAATAAAAATATTATGGTGGTAAACATGATGAATTCAAGTCCGTATCTCAGCGTTGTTATTCCGGTTTATAATGAATCAGGTAATTTAGAAAAATTATATGATCGTTTGACCAAAGCTATGGATCGCTATGGCAAATCATACGAGATAATTTTTACTAATGACGGTAGTCGTGATAATTCCCTGAAAATTTTAGAAGAATTTTATAGTCGTCGTCCGCAGCAGATTCGCGTTATCGATTTCAAAGGTAATTTCGGTCAGCATATGGCAGTAATAGCCGGATTCGAACTCGCTAAGGGTGAAATTGTGGTAACACTCGATGCTGACTTGCAAAATCCGCCAGAAGAAATCCCCAAACTAATCGATAAAATGGAAGAAGGGTATGATCTAGTAAGTGGTGTGCGTGAGCGACGTCACGATAATTATTTTCGTCGCATTGCATCATGGATTAAACGCAAAATTTTGGCGCTGACAACTAAAATTAAAATGAGTGACGATGGTTGTATGCTACGAGCTTATGGTCGTGATGTTGTCGATCTTATAGTTGCAACCGGGGAAAGTGCTGTTTACATTCCAGCATTGGCGTACAGCTATTCAAGAAATCCAGCTGAAGTGATTGTAGTGCATGAAGCGCGTTTAGAAGGTAAATCGAGATATAGCGTCTATGGGTTAATTAGACTCTATTTCAATTTGATGACGGGTTACTCATTAGTGCCGCTGCAGATATTCACGGTATTTGGTATTTTGGTTTCAATGTTGAGCACGCTATTTTTCATTTACTTAGTGTTGCGTCGTGTAATTATTGGCCCTGAAGCACAAGGTCTATTTACTCTGTTTGCGGTGATGTTTTTCTTGATCGGTATTGTATTAATGGGTTTGGGTATTACTGGCGAATATATTGGGCGTATTTATCAGGAAGTGCGTAAGAGGCCGCGTTTTGTAATTGGAAAAATTTGGAGGGGAGCAGAGTGATGAGTAATTCTGGTTTGAAAATTTTAATTTTGGGAGTTAATGGTTTTATTGGTAGCAATTTGACTGAAGCAATTTTGCAAAAGACCAATTGGGAAGTTTATGGTATGGATTTGGCCAGTAATAAATTGGGTGAGTTATTGTTCAAACATCCGCGTCTTCACTTTACTGAGGGCGATATTACGATTTGCAAGGAATGGGTTGAGTATCACATAAAAAAATGTGATGTGCTGTTGCCGTTAGTAGCGGTGGCCACACCATCAATTTATATTACCGATCCGCTGCGCGTTTTTGAACTAGATTTTGAAGCTAATTTGCCTTTAATTCGACAATGTATTAAACATAAAAAACGTTTGATTTTTCCTTCGACTTCTGAAGTTTATGGTATGAGTCCAGACGCTGAATTTGATGAGGAAACTAGTCCGTTGATGCAGGGGCCGATTAATAAAGAACGTTGGATTTATTCCTCCAGTAAGCAATTATTAGATCGAGTGATTTACGCTTATGGTCATCATGATGATTTGCAGTATACCTTATTCCGTCCGTTTAATTGGACTGGACCAAAACTGGATGATGTTCATAACCTAACTGAAGGTAGTTCGCGAGTGGTGACGCAGTTTATTAGCAACATTATTTATGGAAAAAATTTACAGTTAGTTGCGGGTGGCTCGCAAAAGCGTTGTTTTACTTATATCGGTGATGCGATAGAGGCGATGTTGAAAATTATTGCCAATGAAAATGGTTGTGCCAAACAACGTATTTTCAACATTGGTAACCCTAACAATAGTGCTTCCATTCGTGAAATTGCGGAAAAGTTAATCCAAATTGCTAAAAGTTATTCTGAGTATCGTGATCTTGATGAACGGGTGAAAATTGTTGTTACCGAACCAGCCCAATATTATGGTGGTGGTTATCAGGACGTGCAATTACGCGTGCCATCAGTTAAAAATGCGATGAATTACTTAGGTTGGAAGCCGACGACTAATTTGGATCAATTATTGCAGTTTACTGTTGATTATTACTTAGGTGTTAAGCAGTGAGTTTGGCCGATGGTTTGTACGTCTTTTTAGTAGGGGTGCGGTTGGGTACTTGAAAGTCTTTTAATTCAAATTCTCCGTTTTCGTAATAAAACAAAACACTTCCTTGGTATTTTGTCCATTCTCCTAGCATAAAACGGCGCATTGGTTGTTGCAGTTTGTGATGATTATTTGCGGTGGCGTCGGCTTCTGCAATTACTGAGGTAATTGCAGCGGTGTTGGCGATAGTATTTGTTGTGATTGGTGCTACAGGAAATACGCCGGCATAGTGCATGTGACCATGAATTAACTGTTGTGCATGATATTTGTGCAGTAGCTTCCGCACCGTTCGTTCAGTGACCTTATGAGCGTTTTGTTTCTTGATGGAGTCGTCTTTGCCTGTATTTTTTCTTGAGTGATTACTAATCGCGTGGATCCATTCGGCTATTTTGCGGCGTATTTCTAACGGTAAAAGTAAAAACAATTTTTTGCTTAGCTTAAATCGTGTTATAGCTCGGAAAATATTCATGGCAACGTCATCGGTGCACAGAATATCACCGTGAGTTAATACCGTTGGGATGTGGTAGAGATCAATAGGAGTCGGATCGGCTATCAGAGTGCAGTTACTTAAAGTTGCGAATTGTTTTCCTAACATAAAATCACGATTGCCAGGAAGTAGGTAAACCTTTATTCCTTGCTGTGTGATATTTCTAATGACTGCTGCAACTTTGAGCGTGAAAGGTGAGACGTCATCATCACCGGCCCATAAAGCAAAAAAATCTCCTAGAAGATAAATAGCTTCGATATTGTTTGATTTTACCTGTTCTCGCAAAAAACGCTGCCACAGAGCAAATACTCCCTGGTTTTCTTTTTTGAGGTGTAAATCAGCAATAAATACAGTGCATTTTGGTTTCATATGACTAACAGCATAAATACAAAAATCAGTGATGTAAATTCAAATGATGAGTCGATTAATTATTCAGATTCACCACTTGATGATGGTTTGGTGATTGATCTTATTACTGATTATGCTGAGTTATTACGTCTTTTGTCTTTGGAAAATATTGCTGATTTTGTTGATATGATCGATTTATTATCGGTACACGATTGCGATGGTATCTTTCACCATTATCCGCTAAAAGTACCGCGTTCGTTGGTAATGCGTATGCGTAAGTGCGATCGCAATGATCCATTATTGTTACAAATATTGCCGCGATTTTTAGAGTTGGTAGTGGGCGAATCGATTACAGTGCCACGTAGTAAGGATGTCAGTGGTGAACCCCAATATACGATCGACCCATTGCAAGAAAATTCTTTTAGTCCTATTCGTGGTTTATTACACAAATATCATGGACGCGTATTGTTGTTGCTTACCCAAAATTGTCCAATTAATTGCCGTTTCTGTTTTCGTCGCCATCTACGCCAGCAAGTTGAGGATTGGTCACGGGTTTTTGCTTATTTAGAGTGTGATTTTACTATTACCGAGGTTATTTTGAGTGGTGGTGAACCGTTGTTATGGCCAGATAAAAAAATAGCAAAATTATTGCAACAACTTTCCGCTATCGGGCACATTAAGCGTATTCGTATTCATAGTCGTATGCCAATTGTAGTACCCGAGCGTGTTACGAGTAATTTAATCGATGCATTAGGTGCGGTGAATACAGTGACTGGTCATTCCAACCTGACTTTAGTAATTCACTGTAATCATCCACAAGAAATTGATGAGGATGTGGTGCAAGCATTAAAAAAATTACGTCGAGGTGTTAATGGGAATGGAATTACTTTACTTAATCAAAGCGTATTGCTTAAAGGGATCAATGACAGTGCTGATGTTTTAGTAACATTAAGTGAAAAATTATTTGCATCTGGAGTGTTACCGTATTACTTGCACTTACTGGATAGAGTGAGTGGGTCAGCCCATTTTAATGTTGATGAAAATGAAGCTAAAATTTTATTAGCGCAAATGATGCAGCGATTATCTGGTTATTTAGTGCCAAAATTAGTACGCGACAACAACGATAACGAAATAGACGAAGATCTAACTGGAGTTGCTGTTGAGCAAGTAAAGCGACGTGGTGCGAAGACGATGTTAGTACCTTGATGGTGTTGTTATTGAGTTTACTATGCTAGCTACTTGTAATAACACATATGGGTTCTACTGATTTTTTGCGACGACTACCAGAGCTGGGCGTAGGAGTCGATCTTTTAACAAATAACCTTTTTGGACGACTTGTAAAATAGTGTTAGGTTTAGTGCTTGGGTCTTCCTTCATCATCATAGCAGTGTGGTATTCATGATTGAAGTTTTCTCCCAACGGGTTTAGTTGTCTAATTTCAAATTTTTGCAATACTTCTAAAAACATTTTGAGTGTTAACTCTACTCCGGTATAAATGCTATCTAGATTAATGCTTGTTGCGGACGTATTGGTGAGATTGACTTTGTTTTCTAGACAGCGTTCTAGGTTGTCAATGATGGCGAGTAACTCAAAAGCAATTTTTTCGACGGCATACTTATGTGCATTAGCAATGTCGCGCTCAGTGCGTCGTTGAAAATTTTCAAAATCAGCTTGTGCTCTTAGGTAATCATTCCAATATTTGTTGGCTAATTGTTCGGCTGCGGTAAGCTTTGTTGTTAATTCTTCATACCGAGGATGATCTAGCTGATTGACATCGCTACTTGGATTGTTACTTTTCTGACCTTGGTCTTTCTCATGATTGGTTGCAGTTTGAGTGTCAGTTTCGATCTTGTCTGTTGTTGCTAAACTTTCATCATTGTTGTCAATCATATTATCACCTCGTCATTTGTCATTTATATATACTCTTCGCCATTTGGTTTTAGGCGCAGTTAGCGGCCGTTGCTCGCAAGTGCGAAGACTATATTCGTATTTATTCAAATTCGCCTAGTGCTGCACTCAGTAGTTTGGATGTTATATCTACTGCAGCTATGGCATTGTCGTACTTCATTCTGGTTGGTCCGATTACACCCAATACCCCGACTATTTTACCATTTTCTCGGTAAGGGGTTGTCACCAAACTACAGTCACCTAGTGGCGCATATCCAGATTCGTCGCCGATGTAAATTTTAATACCATCGGCATGTAAACAGCGATCGAGTAAATGCATGATGTCACGTTTAGTGGCAAAAGCGGCAAAAATATCACGTAATTTTTCTATTGCCACTTGGTTGTTAATATCAAATAAATTAGTTTCTCCAGCAATAACGTAATCAGTGCTAGTGTTTGTGTTTGCATTAAAAAATGGTTGATTGGTAATCTCGATAATGATTTGTGCTAAAGCGTTAATTTCATTTTGTTCTTGTTGCATCATTACCAATAATAGTTGTCTAATCTCGTGTAATTCTTTGCCGGCAAAGTTTGTGGTTAAGTAGCTGCCAATGGTTTGTAATTCGTGATGCGAGTAACAGCGATCAGTGTAGATAATGCGATTTTGCACCTCATGTTTTTGTAATACGAGGATGATTAGTACTCTGTTATTTGATAATGGTAGGAATTCAATATGACGCAAAATCGCTGACTCACGACGTGGTAACATCACCAAACTGGCAAGGTGTGTTATGTCAGATAGCATCGACGAGGCAGTGGTGATCAGTTCTTTGGTATCAGCGCAATTGCGTAGTTGTTCATCCCAGTTTTCGATCGCTAAATTAGTTGGTGAAAATTTTACATTGAGTAGACTATCAACAAAAAAGCGATATCCTTTAACAGTAGGAACGCGCCCTGCAGAAGTATGGGGTGAGCATAAGAATCCTGCTTCTTCTAAGTCAGCCATGATGTGACGAATGCTGGCGGGGCTGATATTGAGTTGTGATATTTGTGCTAAGGCTTTTGAGGCAACCGGTTGTCCTTCGCGAATATAACAATCAACCAGTAGTCGTAAAACTTCTTGTGCGCGTTCGTTAATTTCATTGCTTACTGTCGTTGATTTATTGTTCTGCATGGTTTACTTCTCTGTTAAAATTGGCCGTCTTTAACCGATATCTCTGTACGGATGGACAGTATATACCCGTTCTATTTCAATTTGATGCGTTGTTGCCGTTTTCGCTCGCGATCATCACCTACGTCTTGGTATGCTCCGGTCACTCGCTCAACGGCGCCTAGCCTGAAATAGAACTAGAACGGGTATAATCTAAAAGTAACAACTGTCGAAAGATCTTTATTCTTCGAAAGTCGCATCTTCATTTTGATTGGGTATATATGTCACTTATGTTTAATAAAATTGGTCTAATGGCAAGACAGCGAACGTCTGGTATTGCTAATACTCTCAACGCGCTAGTTCAATATTTACACACGCTAAAAGTGCGCGTGATTGTAGAGCAAGAAACTTTAAAAGTCATACCAAATTGCGGTTTTCCGGGGATTATTAACGGTGATTTGAGCAAGTATTGTGAGTTATTGATTGTGGTTGGAGGTGATGGCAGTTTGCTTAATGCTGCTCGTAGTGCGACCCAACAACACTTACCGGTTATTGGTATTAATCGTGGTACGTTGGGTTTTTTGACCGACATTTTGCCAAATAAAATCGGTAAGATTGGTGAAATATTGCAGGGTAAGTTTTTGGAGGAACAGAGATTTTTGTTGGAAAGTAATATTTATAGTCAGGCAACACTGGCTGAATGCTATACCGAGCGTGAAGCGTTAAGTGTTCGCTCACTGGGTAGCACTATTGCTTTGAACGATGTGGTACTACTTGCGGCCAAAGTTGGTCATTTGATTGATTTCACTTTGCGCATTAATGACACTATGGTCTGTGATTATCGCGCTGATGGTTTAATTATTAGCACGCCAACTGGTTCAACTGCCTATGCTTTGGCTGCGAATGGGCCGATCGTTCATCCTAGTTTGGATGTATTGGCAGTGGTGCCAATGTTTTCTCACAACTTAAGCAGTAGGCCAATTGTGATCAGTGCTAATGATGTTTTAAAAATCAGTATTACAGTTGGTGATGGTGAGCTAGTGAAGTTAGTTAGTGATGGTCAAGATGAAATCACTATTCCTCGAGGTGGTGAAATTGTGGTGAAAAAAGCGACCAAAAAATTACGTTTGCTCCACCCGCTCGATTACGATTATTTTGAAGCACTGCGAGTAAAGTTAGGGTGGGAAAGGTAATCTACTAATGCTGGTGAGCTGAGGTTTGGTGAAATATCAATAAAACCTAGGTCCTGTCTCTAAAGTCTACTATGATGGCCAAAAACCGCTGATTTTATGTGCTTCGTTGCTCACATATCCCAACATATGCTGCGCTCGATGCTCTAAAATCAAAGGTTTTTAGCTCATCCTAGCAACTTTAGAGACAGGACCTAGTGTGTTGTAAATAAAAAAATAATGGGAGTTAACTATGACGATCGAAAAAACTTTATCAATTATAAAACCAGATGCAGTTGCCAAAAATTTTATCGGTGCTATTTATCAGCGCTTTGAAAAAGTTGGCTTGCGTATCGTTGCGGCAAAGATGTTGCATCTTTCGCGTGAACAAGCAGAACAGTTTTATGCAGTGCACCGTGAGCGTCCTTTCTTTAAGGATTTAGTTTCTTTTATTAGTTCTGGCCCAATCATGGTGCAAGTATTGGAAGGTGAAAATGCAATTTTAAAACATCGTGAAATTATGGGAGCTACTAATCCGGCGGATGCGATGCCGGGTACGATTCGCGCTGATTTTGCTGAATCGATTGATCGCAATGCTGTTCACGGTTCCGATGCGCCAGCAACTGCTTTATTTGAAATAAATTTCTTTTTTAAACCAGAGGAAATTCATTGAGTATTTATGATTGAACCTACTATGAATCTCTTGGATTACAATCGTGAAGATTTAGCGCATTATTTCGCACAACTTGGTGAAAAGCCATTTCGTGCGGCACAAGTAATAAAATGGGTTCATCAGTTGGGCGTTACTGATTTCGCAGCAATGACTAACATTAGTTTAAGTATGCGTCAGTATTTATCTGAACATGCGATTGTTCGTTTACCGTTAGTCATTAAACATATGGTTTCAACTGATGGGACGCAAAAATGGTTGTTACGACTTAATGATGGCGGTGATACCGATACTGATGCAGATATTAATGATCAGATCGGAAACAGCAAAAATAACAGCATAATAGAAACGGTATTTATTCCTGAAAAAGATCGCGGTACGCTATGTATTTCAACTCAAGTTGGATGTGCGATGGGTTGTGTTTTTTGTGCAACTGGTAAATTAGGATTTAAGCGTAATCTTATGGTCGGTGAAATTGTTGGACAGGTACGATTGGCATTGCGCGAGTTACAGTGTGATTCATTGGGCAAAAGTGAGCATCGTGTGATCACCAATGTAGTAATTATGGGAATGGGTGAGCCGTTGTTGAATTTTGATGGTGTGGTTAAAGCGATTTCTTTGTTACGCGACGATTTAGCATATGGTTTATCTAAGTATCGCATTACTCTAAGTACTGTAGGGTTAATTCCAGAAATCAAGAAACTCAGTAAAGTGACTGATATTGCTTTGGCCATTTCTTTGCACGCAACTACCGATGACCTTCGTAATAAATTAATTCCGATCAGTAAAAAATATCCGTTGGCTGATTTACTTAGAGCATGTAAAGATTTTTATCAAGACCGGCGTCGCAAAATTACTTTTGAATACATTATGATTGATGGCGTTAACGACGGTAGCAGTGATGCTAAAAGATTGGTTAAGTTGATTGGTGGTATTAATTGCAAAGTAAATTTGATTCCATGTAATGCTGATGCTGGTTTATCTTCAGTTTTATCTGAGACCTCGCCTTTCCTTTATCAGCCATCGCCTCTAAGTAGAATTAATGAGTTTCGTGATATTTTGATGGCGTCAGGAATTAATACGATTACGCGCAAGACACGTGGTGCCGATATTGCTGCCGCGTGTGGTCAGCTGAGTGGTGGTGAAATAAAATAATTAGTTTACCTTTAGTCGATTAGGTTCTACTGTTTCACGGAGTTAATTGCATCATTCAGTACGAATAAAAAATGGATTTTGAGTTTATGCCGATTTCAATCAAGTCGAAAACTTTGATGGGGATATCAAAGACACCGAAAATACTACTAGTACTTATTTTTGTTGCACTATTTATCTCATCATGCAGTAACAATAACATTCCCACATCATCAACATATCCATCATTTAAGTTTTCATCATCACAAAGGTTGAATAGTGCTGCGACCATTAATATCAAATTAGGGCTTTACTATTTGCAGCAAAAAAACTTACCTCAAGCTAAAGCAAAATTACTTTTAGCTTTAGTGCAGGCGCCACAAAATTTTCTTGTCTATGATGCGATGGGATATTTTTTAGAAACTATTGGAGAGATAGTGGCGGCTGAAAAATATTACAGCTATGCGGTAGTTATTGCAGTGAAACAACAAGTTGGAAGTAAAAAAGGAGCAGCGATGTTGGCAAGAGGTGAGAGCGATAATAATTTTGGTGTTAATAGTTTTGGTATTAACAGTATCGGTGCGGCATATAATAATTACGGAACTTTTCTTTATCGTCAGGGTCGTTGTCGCGAAGCATTGTCCCAGTTTTCACTTGCGATAAATGAATATGATTATTTAAATAGCGTACCGGTCCGCGCAAATGCTAGATTTGCGACATTGTGTTTAAATAATCGCGAAGATGTTAGACGTGAAAAATACTCTAGAAAGAATACGTGAATCGAAAGTGTTTGGATACCAAGATTAGGCGGTGACGCGCTCCGAGCTTCGGTTTTTAATTGTTATTATAATCACCTTTGCTTTATTATTGTTGTCATTCGGAGCGGTCCCACCTAACCGAGGTTACCTTAATGATAGCAAGCAAACATTAAGGGACCATTAGCAAAATAAAGTTTTTTATTGTTTTTATTCTGTGTCTTAGATCATGTTTAAACAGATTACCTATACTAAAAATGAAGCAACCAAGTGGCCGATTCCCAATTATTGGGACGCTGTTGCTTTGCTCATTGTTTGTGCGGTGATTATTGCTTTTGCGTGGGGGGCGAAACAATCGTTGGCACCATTTTATGTTGGACAAGTGCTTCCAATTTCGCTTGCGCCAAGTCACCTTCCAATCTATGCCCTGCGCACTGTTTTTCGTCTTTTTATTGCCCTTGGTTTTTCTTTACTTTTTACTTTTACGTTTGGCACTTTAGCGGCAAAAAACAAACATGCGGAACGGCTCATTATTCCTATTATCGATGTGCTGCAATCGGCTCCAGTATTTAGTTTTCTTGCCATTGCAACGCCGGTGTTTATTGCTTTGTTTCATGGCAGTATGTTAGGTCCAGAATGCGCTGCAATTTTTGCTGTATTCATAGCGCAAGTGTGGAATATGACTTTGAGTTTTTATCAAAGTGTGTGCGCGGTTCCAGCTGATCTCAAAGAAGCCGCAGCAATTTTTCGCTTATCCAGTTGGCAAAAATTTTGGCGCATTGAGGTGCCGTTCGCAATGCCGGGACTGTTGTGGAATATGATGATGTCGATGTCTGGCAGTTGGTTTTTTGTGACGGTGTCTGAAGCATTCCCACTTGGTAATCAAAGCATTACTTTACCTGGGATTGGTTCCTATATTGCAGCAGCGCTTACCCAAACAGATAGTTTAGCTTTTGTTTATGCCATCATTTGCATGTTGGTGGTTATTTTTCTTTATGATCAAATTTTATTTCGTCCGTTGATCTATTGGGCGGAGAGATTTAAGGGAGAACAGGAAGAAGAAGGTAAAACTTCATTTTCGTTGATTATTCACTTATTCCAAAATACCAAGTTAGTGCGTTATAGCGGTATTTGGTTAAGTTACTTAGGTGATTGGTTTATCAACCCACCGTGGTGCAGAGTTTGGCGCAGAAAGGTTAAGTGGCAACAACGTCAAAAGGGACAGCGATTGTCAAAGTTATTACCTCTGAACAAAATTGAAAACTCATCAGAAAAATTAATTAAAGCGGGAAAAAAAGGAAAAGCGGCAATTGATCAACTGGAAAGAAATTATCAGAAAAAGAATAATTTTATGGTGATTTATTATATTGGATTAATAGCGGTATTTGGTGTAGCGATTTTTGTATTGGTGCGTTTTTTGATTGACGTCATTAGTTTTCTAGGTATTGCTGAACTGAAAAAAGTCGCTTTGCTGGGACTGTTTACTGGATTGCGGGTGATGGTTTTGGTGTTAGTTGCATCGTTGATTTGGGTGCCAATTGGAGTATGGATTGGTTTGAGGCCAAGTGTTGCTGCTAAGGTGCGTCCTTTAGTGCAGTTTTTGGCGGCGTTTCCAGCTAATTTATTATTCCCGGTAGTTGCGATGTTTTTTTTAAAATATAAGTTGAATGTTGAAATTTGGGTGGCACCTTTAATGGTGTTGGGAACTCAATGGTATATTTTATTTAACGTTATTGCTGGGGCTAGTGTTTTACCTAAAGATACGAAACAAGTGATTGCGGTTTTGAAAGTTAAAGGATGGTTGCGGTGGCGACGTTTTTTGTTACCAGGTATCGCGCCATATTTTGTGACAGGAGCGATCACTGCTGCTGCTGGTGCCTGGAATGCTAGTGTTATTGCAGAAGTGATTGTGTGGCATAACGTTAAACTTGAGGCGACTGGATTGGGTGCTTATATCACCAATAACTTCACTCAGAATAATACGCCGCAAATTGTTCTGGGAACTATCACCATGTGTATTTTTGTGTTGATCATTAATCGTTTGTTTTGGCGTCCGCTGTATAACCTAACAGTGAAGAAATACACTCTTTAAAATTTTGTGTGAGGGTCAATTTATGGGTTTCAAATGCGGTATTGTCGGTTTGCCCAATGTTGGTAAATCCACTATTTTTAATGCTTTAACCAAGGCAGGTGTTGCTGCTGCTAATTACCCTTTTTGCACTATCGAGCCCAATGTTGGTGTGGTTGCAGTGCCAGATTCACGCTTGGATCAACTTGCAGTTGTGGTGCAACCAAAACAAATTATCCCGGCAATTGTAGAATTTGTTGACATTGCAGGATTGGTAAAAGGAGCATCACAGGGAGAAGGTTTGGGTAATCAGTTTTTGGCGCACATTCGTGAAACTCAGGCAATCGCCCACGTAGTTCGTTGTTTTGTTAATTCAGATATTGCACATGTTGCTGGTGCGATCAATCCTGTGGCCGATATTGAAATTATCAACACTGAACTGATTTTAGCTGACCTTGATACTGTTGATAAAGCTATTAATCGAATGGCCAAAATGGTGAAAAGTGGTGACAAGCAGGCAGTGGCTGATAAGGCGCTGTTAGATGAAGTTAAAAGTCATTTGGGTAAGGGTTATCCCGTTCGTTCTTTTCCTTTTGTTACTGGAGTTGACGGCGGGTTACCTGCAGTGATTAAGCAGCTACATTTCATAACTATCAAGCCAGTGCTTTATCTTGCCAATGTTGATGAAAATGGTTTTGAAAATAACCAATATCTCGATCAAGTTCGGGCTATCGCCGCTAATGAGAATGCACCAGTTGTGACTATTTGTGCTGCACTAGAAGCTGAAATTGCTCAGTTAAGTAGCGAAGCAGAAAAAACTGAGTTTTTGGCAACGCTCAATTTAACCGAATCTGGACTTGATCGTCTAATTCACGCTGGTTACCGTTTATTGGGATTGCAAACTTTTTTTACCGCTGGTCCCAAAGAGGTGCGTGCTTGGACGATTGTTAAGGGTGTCAAGGTGCCACAAGCAGCAGGTGTAATTCATGGCGATTTTGAAAAAGGATTTATTCGCGCTGAGGTGATTGCGTATGCAGATTTTGTTGCTGGCAGTGGTGAAGCTGGCGCGCGTGAAGCTGGAAAATTTCGATTAGAAGGAAAAGACTACGTAGTGCACGATGGTGACGTAATACATTTTAGATTTAATGTATAGCTGAGCCATAAACATAAAAACGGTATGTGTTAACGGCTATATATTGTGACGGCTCAGCTTTTGGATAATGGCGCATGATTTAGGGTGATTTTGAGAGACAAAATCGCTAGGAGCGTTTTGCTCACCTACCAATTTTTTTGCATACCTCACTTGCATTATTGTAATGAAATTGGTTTGAATATCTCGTTTATCTCGTTTATCTCGTTTTTTTTGTAGTATTCGATGTTTTCCTCTATAGAGGGATGAGCTCTAGGATCAGTCTTATCGACAAGTATATTGTCGCTTCTATCATGTCTAAAGAATTCATAAAACAAAATAAATTGCGGATTATTTGCTTCAATAACTAATTTTTCGTTACTTGCATAATTGTTTATAAAACCTAATAGAAAATTATATTTTGTTTTTAAGTCGCTTAGTTTTTCGCAACATTTTCCTCCAAGCGATGGATCGTTAGCGCCAAGTTTTATTCTGTATATCATGTCATTATCATTTCTTTTTAACCCTTTCCCATGCTTGCCAATATTTCGAGTGGTCTTTAACGCGTCAATATACCGTTGTAAATCTTTACTAAAGTTATTGTATGTTTTAATAAAACATTCTTCTGTAGGGATAAGACCAATGATGCTGCCATAAGGTAAATAATTGTTTGGAGGGAGAATGATTATGTTGAAAGTTTTTTTAAATATTTTTGAGTCGGTGCTGTTTTTGAAGAAAGTAAAATTATTTTTAAAATTATTTTGTTTATCATTCTCTTTATTTTCAAATTTTACTATTTGTGGCTGAGTGCTACCTTCGCTTATATTGTCTTTGTCTGCATTTTCTATGTCTGCGTTGTTTTTTAATTCTATTTTCTTTTCTTTTTCTTCCTTTTCTTTTTTGTCAATATCTGTATCTGTTTTATTTGATTTGATCTGATTATTTTGTTCATTTACTTTTTCGAGTGTTTCCTCATTATCTTTTTGGGATATTCCTTCGTTACCGCATTTTGACGTTGATTTTGTTAGAGATGGATTTCTTTGATTTGAATAGGTATTGTCGTTCGATAGTAACTGAGGGTTTGATTCGCTTATTTTCTTCTCTCTTATTTCTATGTGTTTCTCTGTTACATTGATGGGGCTGTTGTCAACGACATTTATTGTGCTGAGGTTTTTGACTTTACGATTTGTTTTTTTATTTTTCTTTTTTCCATTTTTTTTGTTTTTTTTTTTAAAACCACCGCCAACATTTTTTTTTGTAATTGTTACTCCCTTTTTATTTTTGTCATTTGAAGTATCTTTTTTTATATCAATAATTTTTTCTTCTAATATAGGTTTAAGGCTATTTTCCAATTTAAGTTTATAGTCAACGATGATAGATGCTTGTTTTTTAAAATAGTCGAACTTAAGAACAATTGCTTGTATAGTCTTTTTTTTAAGTTCATTGGGTACATTATAGCTGTTAAGACTGTGTTTCCCAGTGATAGCATAGTTGAAAAGAATATTAAAAACGGTAAATACTTCTTGAGAAAAATTAATAATACTTATTAGTTCTTGTTTTCCCTCGATGCTAGTTGCGGTCGTCATTTTTTTGCTAATATTTTTGTTAAGATAGTCCACTAAAATTTCCGCGGTTGTATGTATATTTTCAAAAAAAACGATATCTTTTAGTTTCTGAACTTCATTTTTATTGCCCATCGTTTTTTCAAACCAATTATTAAAGTTCATTACAAATCTTTTAAGATTATGTTTTACTACATTAAAGTTCTCGACAAAAGCGTTGAAATCTTTGTTGGGATATTCAATTACTTCATTTAAGTCATCCAAGTCATTACTTTTTCCTGTATTAAATTCTAAAATAGAGATAATCGCGTAAGTTAAGTGAGACGTTCTTTTGAAAACGTCGTCGTTCTCGTTTGTGTATGGTAAATATGTTATCAGTTTCTTTATTTTATCGATTAGAAGAACGTCAAAATATTCGTTTTTTTTACTAGCTAAATTGCTCCGTTTCAGTAATACCGTTACAAGATGTGTAATAAATGGAAATGTTATATTTCTTATGTTGTTCTTTTCGCGTATTCCTTTCTCATATTGTTCAATAAAAACAGTGTTTTTTATCACACTATTTTTTTGTTTTTCACCGATTTTATTTATTTTTTTTATGCTATTAATTTCATTTAATTCTTTTGACTCTTTGTCGTTTTGAGTATCTTTATCTTCGATATTTTTAATTGCAAATTTTTTACAAAAGATTTCATTATATTCAGTGATTGCTTTAAGAAATTTTCTACATTTATCTCCAAAAGACTCGTCTAATGAAAGATTATTTTTGGCGTAAATTTTACAAAATGTTGGTAACTCTTCAATCAGGTCAATATCGATTGGGGGAATTAAAATAGGAGTGTTGGATGAGTCGAGTACTTTACTGTATTGTCGCATCGTGTCACTGAGCATTTGCAAGACTGTCGTCCATTGTTCGATATCCGTGTCATCACAATAATGGCTATATGCTATGTGAAATGTTTCAGTTGCTTTGTCAAAGAAAAATTGATGTGATATTTTTAATACGTTAAAGATATCTATTAATCGTTCTGGCTTTTCTAGCTGATTATGGCATTCGAAAGATATTTTGTTGGTGAGCCACAACAAAAAACATTTTCTAAATTCTGGCAGTGGCAACTTATCTTCCACAATTTTGCAGAAAATAATGTTGCATTCGTGTTTAGGGAAGGTGCTATTTTCTTTAAATAACCATATCAATGTTGGTGTTTTATATCCAGAATAAGGAGGAAAGTTCTTTTTGATATACTGTTCTAGAGCAGTGCCATTTTCACCAGCTTGATTAATCACTGTCTTGTCGTGATTGTATAATTCTTTTGCTTGCTCTAGAAATCCATACACAATAAGAAAGCGAAAAAAAGGTGCCCAATTATTAATCGGTATTACATCATTTTCTTGTGAAAACTTTTGTTTGATTTCTTTGAATTTTTTTTCTTTTTCTTTATTAATTAAATCTGTTGAGTTTTTAACATTTTTGACCAGTTCCGATAAAAATTGATCGCTATTGTTGGGTACGAGATCCTGTACGTTGTAGTATAATGAGCAATACATATCATATTGCGAGCAAAGAGAAAGTTTTGCTTGCTGCATTTCTTCCTGTAACTTTAAAAATAATTGATTTGCTTGTTTATAATTTTTCTTTTTTATCTGGAGGAGGATTGTTGGAAGAATTACTATAATTTTTCATTTTCTCTCTCGTTTTATTTGTTTGATATAACAATTGAAAGTACTGTTCGCTGTTCAATACAAGTTCCGCGCTTCTCGCGTGGAAGCGTTTCACTGCTTACGGTAGTGCTTTTATCTGCTATTCTTTATATAACAAGTGGGAAAAGCAGTGTGGAATGTGGCACGATGATTCATTTCGGATAACATCTAGTCATCCGTTGCCTCTTCAATCAAATCTACTTTTTCGATTTTGTTAAAGCGATTACTGATTTTTTGAGATGATCGGTGGACGTCATCAACATCGTCGTGTGCTTGTTTGATATGTTTTGCTAAATTGTCCATGCGTTCTTTGAAACGATCGAAATCTTTTCCAAGGTCGGTCAAATGTTTTTGAATGATGTGAATTTGTTTACGAGTGGCAGCATCTTTCAGGACCGCACGTGCCGTGGTTAAAATTGCCATCATAGTGGTTGGCGATACCATCCAAATTTTATTGCGATGTGACAATTCAACTAAGTCTGGGTGATGACCATGAATTTCTGCAAAAACCGCCTCCGCTGGAATAAACATCAATGCACCATCGGCAGTTTCACCGCTGACAATATATTTTTCTGTAATGTCTTGAATGTGTTTGCGAATATCTTGTTTGAACTGTTGCTGTGCATTAATGCGATCGCTATCGCTGATTGAGTAATCACTTAATCGTTGGTAACTTTCAAGTGGAAATTTGGCATCTATAGCAATATTTCCGGTTGGTTCAGGTAGGAACAAAATGCAATCGACGCGTTTGCCATTGGTCAAAGTGTGTTGTAATGCAAAATGTTCAAGTGGTAACACGTTACGAATCAGTGCTTCCAGCTGTACTTCACCGAAAGCGCCGCGAGAACGTTTATCGGTCAGAATTTCTTGTAAACTGATGACACTACTAGAAAGTTCAGTGATTTTTTTCTGCGCTTCATCAATCAAAGCCAAACGCTTGATGACGTCAGTGAAAGTGGCGGTGGTTTTTTCAAACCCTTCGGTTAGGCGTTTTTCTACTTGACCGCTAATTTCTTTTAGTTGCTGATTGGTTTCCTGAGTCAATTTATCAACGCGCTTTCCGATTTCATCAGTATTGGTACGCAAAAATGCGACGATTTGTTCGCGGATGGTGTTCATCCCATTTTGTAAGCTCTCGGTTAGTAATTTAAGGCTTTTAATTTGATGTGCGTCGAATTGTATGCGTTGCTGATGTTGTTCTTGCTGTTGTTCGAGCATAAAACGCGTCATGCTTTCGCGTATTGCTTCAGTTGAATGTCCACGCTCGTTTAGCGTAAATTGTAGTGAGTTGATTTGTTGTTGGAAACTATCGAGATTGAGCGAAATTTTTCTGGTGCGTTTGTTATTGTTTAGAGTGGTAATGATAGCGACGATGACAACGATTAACAGAATAAGATTGAGTATAAGTGTGATATGCATGATGAATTGATTATAGGAAAATATTTTATTATTGTACACTTATCACCTGTAAATGTGTTACTAAACCACTGTGGGTGTTCAGAGTACCAGAGGTTTATTTTTACGATTGGGATGAAACGATTCTTTGAACTAATTAACTCAGTAGGAGGGATTTTGTGTGGTTTAAATTTTTATTTATTATTGTTGCTGCTTTACTGTCAAGTTCTGTTGCTTATGCAGAAAACGCTTACAATTGGGATCGCTTCAACGCTAATCTTGCTTTAGGCTATCTAAATGCAGAAATGAAAGAGTATGTATATGATCCAGATAGTGGTCGCAAGATAAGCGAGTTGGATTGGGATATAAATCGAGCAACTATATTAAGAGGGGAAATTTCATATGCACTGCCACCTTATCTAACGATCGGTGTTGGTGGATGGACTAATATTCCTACATTGGATAGCAATAGATTAGATGATTACGATTGGGATCATCCGGGTCAATCATCTCCAACAGATCATTCTTGGCATCCTAACACCAAGTTATTCCACGCTCATGCACTTGATTTAAATTTAAAAGGTTGGGTTTTAACTAAACAACATTACAGATTTGCCATGATGGCTGGATACGAATATAGCTCGATCAACATGCAATTTAGAGGAGGCTCTTATTTCTTATAACAACGGGGAAGATAAAGGCAATTTTCCGGAGGATAAACCAGGTATAGATTACACACAAACTCATAAAACACCTTATGTTGGGATCGCTGGTGGCGTAAATTATGACCGATGGAATATTTTGCTTGCACTAAAATACAGCAATTGGGTAAACGCTTTCGACGTAGATTACCATTATATGCGTAATTTAAAATTTGAAGAATCAAGCAATGGGAGAGCTTCTTATTATGGTATGTCTGCAAACGTTGGTTATCTAGTAACGCCATCTGTAAGGCTATTTTTAGATGGCTCTTTTAATGCGTTTCCAAATGTTAAAGCATCTACGAGAAAACTAAATACTACAACAGGTCAACGAGCTTATACCTCTGGTGATGCAGCAGGAATTGCACAACGTTATTACTATGTATCTTTGGGTTTGTCGTATAGATTTTAAAAAAACCAAATTTCACAAGGAAGTTTGTGCCGCAACCTAAACCTAAATCTCATTCACGAATGATGTATCTGAATATTTTATCTGCTAGTACTCATCTAGTATTTATTGGGAGTTGGTAACTACAATGTCTAAAAACCAAGAAACTGTAGTGTCTGATTTGGTAAATCAGGATTATCAATATGGTTTTAAGACCGATATTGAAAGCGATGTTCTGTGCGCTGGACTTAATGAGGAAGTTATTCGTTATATTTCAGCGCAAAAAAATGAACCGCAATTCATGTTGGAGTGGCGGCTCAATGCTTACCGTCACTGGCTTACTATGAAAGAGCCAAAGTGGGCGCAAGTGAAATACAGTGACATTGACTATCAAGCCATCATTTATTATTCGTCACCTAAATCTTCTGCCAAAAAAACACCACAGAGTTTGGCTGAAGTTGACCCCAAATTACTTGAAACTTATCAAAAGCTTGGTATTCCATTACACGAACACGCAAAGCTTGCTGGTGTTGCAGTGGATGCGATTTTTGATAGTGTTTCGGTTGCTACTACTTTCAAGGAAACTTTACAGCAAGCTGGTGTAATTTTTTGTTCGTTTTCTGATGCGCTGAAAAACTATCCTGATTTAGTGCGGCAATATCTCGGATCTGTTGTGTCATGTACCGATAATTTTTTTGCTGCGCTTAATGCGGCAGTATTTAGCGATGGTTCGTTTGTCTACATTCCGCGTGGTGTGCGTTGTCCCATGGAACTATCTTCCTACTTTAGAATCAACACCCCAAAGCTGGGGCAATTTGAACGTACATTGATTATCGCCGAAGATGATAGCCATGTTAGTTATCTCGAAGGTTGTTCAGCGCCAATGTACGATGATAATCAATTGCATGCAGCGGTGGTTGAATTGATTGCGCTCGATCGTGCTCAAATTAAATATTCTACGGTGCAAAATTGGTATCCCGGAGATAAAGAAGGGAAGGGTGGCATTTATAATTTCGTGACTAAGCGTGGTCTTTGTCTCGGGGTGAATTCAAAAATTTCATGGACCCAAATTGAGACTGGTTCTGCTATTACTTGGAAATATCCTGGTACTGTTTTGAAGGGTGATAATTCAAGCAGCGAATTTTATTCAGTTGCGGTAACGGCTAACCATCAGCAAGCAGATACTGGTACTAAGATGATTCATCTCGGGAGGAACACGCGTAGCACCATTATCTCTAAGGGCATCTCAACTGGATGTGGACAAAATACTTATCGTGGATTAGTAAAAGTGTTGCCGGAAGCTGTCGGTGCGCGTAATTATACACAATGCGATTCCCTGTTGATTGGAGATAAGTGTGGTGCGCATACTTTTCCATGTCTGAATGTTGGGAATAATACTGCGCAGATTGAGCACGAAGCGTCAGTATCAAAAATTAGTGAAGAGCAACTATTTTATTGTCGTCAGCGAGGTCTGACCGTTGAGGATGCTGTTAACATGATCGTCAATGGTTTTTGTAAAACGGTATTTCAGAAGTTACCCATGGAATTTGCGGTTGAAGCACATAAGCTAATGGAAATTAGCTTGGAAGGAGCTTACAGCAATGGTGCTGCATCACAGGGGAAATAACCACAGTGCGCTCATGGTTGGTGCATTGGTAATTTAGATCAAGCAGTAAAAATTATCGGAGAGAACGAAAAGATGTTAACTATTAAAAATTTACATGCGGTGATCAAAGCTGATAATGAAGATAGTGGGAGCAATAAAGATCAAGAATGTGAAGCAAGTAAAAAGCATGATCAGAGCAATCACAGTGTTTATGGCGGAGCTAGCGAGAAGAATAAGGAAATTTTACATGGAATTGATTTAACGATTAACGATGGTGAAGTGCATGCAATTATGGGTCCCAATGGATCTGGTAAAAGTACGCTTGCTAACATTCTTGCAGGCAATGCTAATTATCAAGTGACACAGGGTGAAATAATTTTTGATGGCGTTGATTTGTTGTCGTTGCCATGTGCTGAGCGTGCAGTTCGCGGTATTTTTTTGGCTTTCCAATATCCGGTTGAAATACCCGGAGTTAATAATATGTATTTTTTAAAGGCTGCTGTTAATAGTCTGCGCAAATATCGTCAGCAATCGGAATTAGATGCTTTTGATTTTATGAGTTTAGTTAAAGCTAAGAGCAAAATTGTTCAGATGGATGAAAAGTTTTTACAACGTGAAGTAAATGTTGGCTTTTCTGGTGGCGAAAAAAAACGCAATGAGATTTTACAGATGTTGTTGTTAGAACCAAAATTTGCCATTCTTGATGAAACTGACTCAGGATTAGATATTGATGCTTTGCAAATTGTGGCACATGGTGTCAATTCATTGCGCAGTGCACATCGTTCTTTTCTAGTGGTAACTCATTATCAACGCTTGTTGCATTATATTGCTCCAGATTACGTTCACGTGTTAGCTAAAGGGAAAATTGTTAAATCTGGTGGTAAAGAATTGGCATTGGAGTTGGAGCAAAAAGGTTATGGTTGGTTGGAGCAGTTGAGCATGGAGTCGGGGGCGCAAGAAGGTTAATAGGGGTGATAAGTTATGAGTGATACTGATTTTTTAAGCATGGGAGAAACTGTTGCTGCTAGTTATGTTGCTATGGTGTCGTCGTGTATAACTCAGCATTGTTATGTTGTGGTTTTACTGAACGGGAAATTGTTTGCAAAATTATCTGATAATTTTTATCGTTTGTGGTGCGTTGCTAGTTTGCACTGTAATCAGAATGACAATACTACATATATTGAGATCAAAAGTGATGCAATTGTAGCGAAGCCCATCTACATCCTGTCTTTAATTACAACGCCGACTCTTGATGGGCAGTTGAGTAAATTGATGATAAATGTTGGTGCTAATGCCAGAGTAGGGGTTATTACTGAATCAATTTGTTTAAATTTGCGTGATGATGCGGTATCTGCATCTACTCAAATTATCGAAATGAATCTCCAGCAGCATGCGCAAGTTGATTATTATCATATTCAAAATTCTGAGCGATTTGTAAAGCATGCTACGCACTCACATTCTAATGTACAACTTAAGCTTAATCTTGATAGTTCAAGTGTAATGACTACCAATCATCTTATTTGCGGTGATGTCAGTGCAGCCAAAATGCATGTGGAAATTATTGTTGCACTTAAAAGTCCGGGCGCAATTTTTGTGAGTAATGGTTTATTTGGATGCAACAATCAACAAAGATTGCAGGTGAAAGTTGTGGTTAATCATTTTGCTGATCATTGTTCCAGCAAAGTACTATTCAAAGGTATTGTCGCTGATTTGGCGTATGCTGAATTTATTGGAAATATTGTAGTGCATGCTAAAGCTGCACACAGTATCGCCCGTCTTGATAATAAAAATTTATTGTTGCATCAGACTGCGCGAGTTAAGACTTCTCCAGTGCTTGAAGTTTACGCTGATGATGTTAAATGTGCTCATGGTGCAACAGTGGGACAACTGGACGAATCGGCATTATGGTATTTGCAAACGCGTGGTATTTCTTATAAGGGGGCGTGTGAAATTTTACTTAATGCTTTTATGCAGGAAATCTTGCATAACTTGCCTTTGTTTTTGCGAGAAGAGGTTGTGTTGCATACCAGCATTAGTCCAACTTGAGGTTCATGCCGCAGGTTCAAGCGAGCGAATTTGTCTACATGATCTACTTGCAAGCTGTGCTGATTTTTAGGATTTTACTTATAGTTATTAGTGTTTGTTAGTATCGTAATTGTATTGGTTTGATCTGCGGATTTTTCTTGCGTGTTGAGTGGTAAATTATTTTGTTGTGAATAAAATAATATTGGGTTCATTGTTGGCGATTGAAAAATTTCTTGCACAGCAGTTTGATTGTTTAAATTCACATTGTTGTTAACGTTGTTATTTTTATTTTTTTCGTTGTCTGTCATAGTAGCATTTTTGCCTTCCGAACTGACTTGTGGTTCGCTTTTCTTCTCCTCTTTTTCTTGGATGCTGTCGCTCTCCTTTTTATTTTCTTCAGATAATAAACCATTTTGTATGGTCAAACCGCTTTTTTCGCTAAAAGATAAGTAAATTGTTCTAGTATTCTGTTGATTGTGAAGAGAATTAATTACACTTTTTTCATGTAGTCCTGCTGGGAGAAAAAGGCATGGTATAAAAAGCTGATGACGGTTATCGTCTCCTGGTATTACTAAAGTAAGTATTCGTTCTTTTCTGCCTACTATTTTAAATTCATAATTACATTCTGTTATAGATAATAGCTTTTCATTGAAAAACACCGTGATTGGAATTCCTTCACCGCGTAATTTTTTAAATCCAGGTTCACCGCATTGGTTGCAGATTTTATTGTATGCATTACTGCTACTCACCAAAACAAAGGCAAAATCTGGGTATGTATCAACAATAGTTGGGCTCCACATCACAAAATGATATTTGCTATTTTCAATGGGGATGATGTGCTCTGACGTGGAGTCAAGACCACCAAGTATTTTCCATGTGATTTTTTGTGTAATTGGTTCATTGCTTGGTGTTTTTTTTATGTAAGTGTCATATTTATTTTTCTCGCGTAATTTTTTGATATCTTCTTTAACAAACCCATGTTGCAATAAAAATTTGTAACCTGAACAACGCTGCTGTGACGTAATGTATGTTGTGGTGATTATTTCCAATTGGTCCGGTTTTATCGTCTCATTTGATTTTATTTCGTTTGATTGTTTATCTATATTTAGATTTAGCAGTGTTTGTTGCTGCTTATTCTTATCTTCCACGCTGATAGTTTTTGGTGTGATGTTTGTTATCTGAATCTTAGTATTAGATGGTGCTAAATTTTGCTGGTTAATATTTTTGTAGTTAACTACCGCATCTACACCATACAACGTCTCGTATACATCTCTATATAAATTCTCTGCCTTTTGCTTATCGTTGGGATATGCTTTGTTAGCCATATATGTTAGTAGAATTTCCACTACTTTCTTTTGACCAGATGCATACGCTAACGCCATGGCAGTATTATCATAGATTGTTGTCTTGTTGATATCGATGTTTTGAGTTAGTAAAAACTTTACCACGTCAATGTTGCCGCTAGATGACGCCTCCATTAATGGCGTAAAATTAAAATAATCCTTGGTCTGATAATCAATCCAACCTTTATAACAATCATATTTATCAATAAGTTTTTTAAAAACATCCAAATGTCCAAAATATGCCAAATTAAGCAATACCATCGGGTCTGGCTTTACTCCAATATCTAAAAACTGTTCAATTAAATTTGGATACTCTTTAATGTAAGATGCGGCAATAATAGCTAGCAGTGAAAATTTATATGTTGCTTTGTTATATATACCAAAACGACGAAATTTAATTTTGTGTGCCGGTATCGATATGTTTGTCGTTGTGGTGCTATTTGTATTTGTTACTATTGCCTTGTTTTTGCAGTTATTATTAGTGTCATTGTTATTTTTAATGATGATGGATTTTATGGCAAACTGTTGATTTAATGCAGCGATACAACGATCTTGATAGTTTTCATACAATATTTCGACCAGGAGGGTGTGTTGTGTTTTTTTGTTTATTGGATCAACAGTAAGATTTTTACCGGTATTAATATTGGTAGTCTTGGGGTATGCCATAAAATATTGTAGGAACAGCACACCTGTTAAATTTGACCAATTACATGGCAAATCTAGTTGAGCACCATTTGCAAGCAACAAAGCAACCATTTCTTTGCTGCTGGCGTTATATAATGGTGGATTACCATACTTATCGTTTACATTAGCAATGCGAATTAATTCATTATTCTGTTGCGGTAGAGTTTCCTTTTTTTCAATGTTTTTATTATTTTTATTTTTAATCACGTTTAAAATCCATTTGAGCAATGATGTCCGATTAGCCTCCACAATAAAGTGCACTATTGACCTCGTATGACATTGCATGGCTCCCAAATCGGCACCTAAATTTAACATTAACTCGATAATGGGTTTTATATGTTCTTCATTAGTATTATTTATCGCCATATAAACAAACATTAACAAGGTTGCATTCATTCCCGTACTGAATGTTTCGTTTATATCTAATTCTTTTGAATTAAATATAATTTGCGTTGTACCCACACCTTGATTTTGTTGCAATTCTTTTTTTTGTTTTTTCTTTTCTGCTTTTTTATTTTTCTTTTTTTCTTCTTTGGTTATTTTTTTTGTACTTTGCTGCAGCTGCGATCCTTCAACCATACCCTTCCACTTGACGCGTTGTATCAGCAATTTGGTTATTGCTGCAGCGTTTTGTAACGCTTCATTAGTTTTTTCATCTTTTAGGTTCGCTACTGACGACAGTATGGTACCAAAGGTTATTTTTTCTTCCGTGTTGTCCAACACCCATTGTACTTGTTCGAGATTTATCTTCTGTATAGCTATCTCGAGCTTAAACTCATTATTTTTTACCTTATTTTTACTACCATTTATTACCATATATTTTTTCATTGATTTGCTCTTTATTTGCAATTTTAAGACTAGTCTCTGCCGTAGCAGAATGCAATATATCCCACAACCTAAATCTCATTCACGAATGGTGCACATATTTAATAGCCACCGAGAAAACTCTTGCCATGGTAGGGCAATATTATTTCCTGGAAGTATTGTTTTCTTTGGTATACGGCAAACTACAATTCCATTTTCAGCAGCGTCATTGCCAATGATTTTTTTAAACTTATTTAATGATGTCAAGTGTTGTAAAGTCGGTGTAGCAGTCATTTTAATTTCTATTGGGTATAATTTCCCATGCATTTGAACAATTAGGTCAACTTCTAACCCATCGTGGGAACGCCAGAAAAAGAGGTCTGGGGATTTACCTAAGCTCGTGAAAATCTTTAATGCTTCATTAATGATCAATCCTTCAAAAAAAGCTCCAGCCATTGGCCCAGCAAGCATCGTGTCAATGGTTGGTTGCCGTGTCAAAAAAGCTACTATTGCCGCATCGATGAAATAGACTTTGGGTGTTTTAATAATACGTTTACCATAATTCTTAAAATATGGTGGCAAAAAATAACAAATGTATGCAGCTTCAAGCAAAGTACCCCAACTTTTTATAGTAGGCGCAGACACTCCAACTTCTCTGGCTAATTCGGCGCTATTAAAAAACTGAGCATGACGCGTTGCCATTAACGCAATGAATCTATCAAAAACGCCTAGGTCATGAATGTGTTGCAGCTGACGCAAATCACGCTCGATATAGGTTTGGATATAAGAGCGCAACCAAAGTTCACGCTTGGTAAAATCAAGCGCTGGTTCAGGGTAACAGCTGTACCACAATACCGATACTAGATCTTCGGATTTTTGATTTGCTAATTGCAATTCAAGTATCGAAAAAGGTAGCAGCTCCAAAATAGCAACACGCCCAGCTAATGATTCGCTGATGTTATGCATCAATTGAAATTGCTGAGAACCAGTTAATAACCAACGGCCGCTTTGTTGGCGATTACGATCAATCCTCATTTTTAGATAGGAAAGCAATTCAGGAACGTACTGAATTTCATCGATAATCAATGTTACTTTCTGGAATCTGTCCAAAAAGCCATTTGGATCTTGTCTGGCGAAATCACGTTCCAGAGGATCGTCAAAGCTAACATAGGCAGATTGTTGCCCGAGTAATTCATGTTGCAACAGCGTGGTTTTGCCGCATTGACGTGGGCCGGTTACCAAAACGGCTGGAAAAGATTTTCTGGCTTGACGCAAAGCTTGGTGAAGAAGGCGTTGGATATACATTCTGACAAATGTAAAATATAATTTTCGTTTTGTCAAAAACACCGCAAGGCGAAGTTTCGCATTTTTTTACTACTGGTTAATTTGTATCTTCTGGTTTTTTATATTATTACTGTCAATGTCATGACTAGGGTTGTTTTCTTCTTTGGTTTGTGATTGATTCAAGGTTATTTTTTGTTGCGATGATGATAACTGGTTATTATCAGATGGTGGTTGATCGTTATCATTTGAGATCATTTTTTTCTTTAGCTTGTTATAAGAAGATGTAGACGACGATTTGTTGCCTATATCATCTTGGTCATCTTGATCTTCCTTTTCCTTGTTTTCGTCATTCATTTCTTTTACTTTATTTTGTTCTTTTTCTTGTGCATGGTTAAGTATGACATTTAACACATTTAAATAGTGAATCCCGGGAGTTGCATCACCCGGAAATAACTGGCGTAACTCTTGGAGCAACGAATTGTTCTGAGATTGATCATCTTTTTTGTCTAGGTTTTTTTGCTTAAATGCATTCCATGTAAATATATTGAAAATCGTTTCAAGCAATGTTGGAGTGGGAGTAGGTGCAGGAGGCGGACACAGTTTTTTCATTAATTTCGGCACAATTCCGGCTTTTTCAATTCCAAATTTCCTTGCATTGCTATTATCGCAGTAGGTAACTTTTTCTGTGTGAGAACGCATTAATTTATTATCTTGAAACATCATCCTATAAAGTTTATCAAGGTCATTAGCAATTTTGTCAATTTGCATATTATCTATACTAGCCGTTATCGGTAACTCTTTTGGGAAATAACGTTTAAACCAAAATTCAACATATTTGCTATTATCGTTGAGCACCTTAATATACCTAGTCATTGCACTTATTTTTTCTTGTTTTTCACTGCGACCTTCCACTTCCCTATCCACATTATTCTGTAACTTTTTCAACACTCCAGCAGCTCTTTCCTTAAGTGTTATCAAAGTAATACCTTTATTGTTTTGGTTTTCTGAATATTTAATCAGATAAAATATTGCTTCGGCAAAATCCAATATTTTGTCTTTTTGTTCTTTAGTTTTTGGTGCAATTCCAACATGAAGGGAATTTTTGTATGGTATAATGCCGTCAATTTCTGCTCCGTTTTTTATTTCTTTTTCAATTTCAATATTATCAGCATTATTGGGATTGTCAGGATTATCAGAATTATCAGGATTGTCAGTGTCTTGTTTGCTTTTAATTTTTGGTGTTTTAGTTTTTTTTAAATAATTACTGTAAGTATCTCCTTTGTTAACGATATGAAATTTGTGATCTTCCGGAAGATCGTTGTAGTTGTCTACTACATCAAGTTCGACGCCAAATCCCCAAGTGAGCAAGCGAGAAAACCATTTAGTAATTGTATTTTTCGTATTGGAAATAAATCCTGATATGCTCAAGAAGGAGGCGCGGTTGTTCAAAAACACATCTTTTTTATATTCATTTGTCAATATCCATGCCACTTTGGTAGCAATTGCACCACCTAAGGAATAAGCGTCAAGAAGTATTTCAGGGGGATTATTGGGATTTTTCGCATACTCTGTTTCTATGTCAGCATTGATAGCTGCGGCAATGCAAGAAGTAATTTGATCAAAATCGACAAAAAATCCTCCACCATGATTTAATTCTGGTGGTACCACATTAACCCCTACAACAACTGCGGGATCATCTGGACGTTTCTCTGAGAGTAACCTATTGAGAGAGTCAATTTTCTCTTTTAAATGCAAAATGGCGAGACTAGATTCAGGAACATCATTGTTTCCAAAAAAATTATATAAACGTATCACGCGAGGTTTTTTTTGAGTTTTTGGTTTAACTTCCGTTGCTGGTGCTGTTGATACTATTTGTATCGGTGGTTGCTGGAGAGATTTAACTTCAACAAGACTCATTATTTGTTTATGAAAAAAACTATTGGAATCTAGACGATAATCACGACACCTAACTTCAGCATCACAAATATCTTTAGTTCCATATTTCGTATATTGCTCTGCTAGCTTAAAACCGCAAACGATACTATTCATTGTATAAGTTATGTTATTTTTAACTTCTGAAAAATTTTTATTAACTTGAGTTATACTTTCTTGAATTATTGCATTACATATTTTATTTATTCTTTCCTTATATTTTCCTAATTTTCCTACAAATTTATTGCTAAGTTTAGTGATGTTACGAAAATCATCAATGTTTTTGCCGTTTTTTATATTATCAATAATTTCATTTAAAGCTGAAATGTATGATTTATATTGATCATAATTCTGGTTGTCTTCATGGTTGTTTTCTATTTTATTTTTTCCTTTCATTAATTTTTGTATTGATTCTATAATAGGGCTATTGCTTTTTTTTGCTGTTTCTTTTTGTTTTATATTATCATCTATGTTCGTGATATCATTCATTGCTTCTTTAAGTTTATTTAAATGTTCTTTATGAGATGATGATAATTTTTTCCAATTCATGTTGTTTTTGATTATGTTTTTCATAAAAGTATTTTCTTTTTTTATGAAAGATAGGCAATTTTTAATTTCAGCGATGTAATTGGGATCTTGCTCGTTCTTGTTTCCTTTAGATGTTAGTTTAATTTTTTTGTTTATCTTGATTCCGATATTTTTTGTAAATTTATCAAGATCATTCAATGCTTCATTATAATGTTCTTCACTATCTTCTTTTCCATATAAATAAATTAAAATTTTAAATAAATTTTCATTGTAAGAACGAATGTTATCCATGGTTTTATTGCTTAACTCTATTTCATTTTCACACTTGACTTTTAGTTCAAGCTTTTTTACTTTATTTTCACGCAGCTCTTTTAGTGAAGTGTCGTTTTCAATGTCAAGCTTTTTAATTTTTTCTATTTTTTTATTCAAATAATCATATAAATTATTATGATATTCATCTGTTTTTTTAATTTTTTCTTCTAATGATTCTGGCTTGTTGGTATTTGATGTCTTAATTTCATTAAACGATAAAGAATTTAAATATTTGGCAGCATTCTCTATTATTTCTTTTTTATCTTCTTTGCTTAAGTTTTCATTTTTGTTAATTTCTTGTAAAAAAGTACTAATATCTAATAATTTAAAATATTTTTCATCACTGAACGGTAAAATAGTTAACAAAAAACTGTTGCTATTTGTATCACCATTTAATTTAATAAAAGCGTCACTTGGTTTAAATTTAATTAATTGTTCAATATTTTTATCGAACGCACTGATTTTTTCCTTTTGGGCATTACTGAGTTTTCTATCATCATATTTAGTTTGTATTAGACGCTTCAATGTTCCGTACAATTCATAGCTATTATCAATTTGTTTATTTAATATAGTATTTTGTTCTTGCTCATGTTTTTTTTGGTATTCCTTTATTTTATTGTCATTATCATCCAAAATATTTATAAATTTTCGAAAGGGTAATAATCCAAAAATTTCCACTTCATTCTTGCCAATGCTAGCAACGCTGTATAGGTTCGAACGCGCTGGCCATATTATATACCGGAAAATTCCATAACGTATTGCCGAACGTAATAATGGTAGCCCTAGCAAGAACACACTCAACAAAGTATTCTGAACTAGTGCCGATATTTTATTTCTTTTTTCTTCATTTCCTTTAAAGCGTCGTAAATCAATTGGATGATCAGTCCAATATACTTTTAAATTTCTACGATCACTGCTAATTACACAATTATCCTCAACATCTTCCACACCTTTAACGCTTTTGTTACTCGTCATGTTAACGTTGGTATTTTTAAGTGATACCTTAACTTTTTTAGATTCATATTTATTCATAATTTTCCCTTACCTTTTTTACTTTAATTACAAAATTTTTATAATTAAATTCTGGGATTATTTTGTCGTTATACTTTGAACGTGCTTCGCAACATGATTAGTGATAATCGCAGACAGCAACTTACATACACTATTATAGACATTATTTGTTACGTATACCTTAACTCATTAGAAAACCGCGACAATGCACCACTGTTGTATCTACAATGCTCTGCACAGGACAAAAATTTTCAGCTGATTAAGCAAGCCGAAGAGATGGCATGCCAGGATAGCTCATGAGGGTGTTGCGTACACATCTTATGCTAGATCTTACACTGGAAAATTTTTGCAACACATCTTAAAATCATCTGCTGCCTAGTTCGCGCTGTCTAATCCGCTTGTTCGGCTTTTAGCGTCGCAGAAAGTATGCACATTCTATCAACATCAACATAGGTAAACATCATATGCCTTCTTTTGACACAGTATCTAAAGTTGCTTTGAATGAAGTAACCAATGCCGTAGATCAAGCCACTCGTGAAGTTACGACCCGTTTTGACTTTAAAGATTCCGGTGCACATTTTGAATATGTTAAAGATACTATAACTTTGATTGCGCAGAACAAATTTCAGATCGAGCAAATGGCAGCTATTTTGAATACCAAGTTAACTAAACGAAGTATCGATGTTGCCAGTATTGAGTATGGCAAAATTCAGGAAAGTTTACATGAAGCAAGACAAGTTGCTACTGTCCATCAGGGGATAGAACAAGACACTGCGAAAAAAGTGGTCAAAGCAATTAAAGATACTAAGCTAAAGGTTCAAGCTGCAATTATGGGCGATTACGTCCGCATTACTGGTAAAAAACGCGACGACTTGCAGGAAGCAATTGCTGTTTTACGTAAGGGTCAATTTGGGATTCCATTACAATTTGAAAATTTTAGAGATTAGGGTGTGTTGTTAATTAGATTCAAACAATGTAGTACCAAAAATGGAGATTAGGTAATTATGCAACGCTATTCTAGTAAAACTAATGACGACAATAACAATAATAATGAGAGTAATAATCATAACAATAGTAACAACAATAAAAGGAAAGAAGATGATAAAAACAATATCAATGCATATTCGCAGTTAAATCAACTAGTTAAGGAAGGCAATAAACATAAAGATAATAAAAATTATGAAGGCGCCAAAATAAAGTACTCAAAAATAAGAAGTATTATTAAGGATATTATAAAAAGCAATATTAAAGATGATTTAAAAATATTTAATTTTAATTTTAATAGGTATATAAATGGTAAAAGCAACGAAAACGAAGAAAATAATAAATACAATGTTTTTTCATATAGGCAAAGTAAGAAATGTATTGAGATATGGAATAAGAAATATACAAATGAAGTAATAGAAAAGTTAGAAAATAAAGATGAAAAGGAAAAAATAAAATCAGTTTGTAAGTTGATAGTTATGACAACTAGTTTGTGGAAAGAATTATCAATATTTGAGTTTATTGTTCAAGTAAACTTAATTGAGATATTTTGTATTAATAATAAAAATCAGATAATTTTAAATAAAATAAATGAAATAAGAAACATGATGAATGAAAACTCTTGTTTTTATATAACATACAATGATTTAGATCATAAAAATTTATATGAATTAAGCGGCTCATTTCAACCAATAAATAGAGAAACATTAAATAATTTTGAAATTGAAATATTAAATAAAATAAAAAATCAAAAACAAAACGTAAATAACATTTCTTCAAATGATAAAAATAAAGAATTAAACAGCGAAAATGTGGTTAATAAAGAGAGTAAAAAAAAGTTAAAAAACAAAATAACAAAATATAAAGAAAAAAATAAATATATCAAAATAAAAAAAATAAGTAGCTGTGAAAACAAGAAAAACGATTTGGAAATATTTTCGCAACCAATTTTGGAGCTTGATGACAAAGGAAATTTATCTCGGCAATCAGTAAAAGATATTATGGACGAATTAAAAATAGAGCCAACGTCAGAGTTGATTTTAAAGGAAGAAGAGATAAATAGTGCAATTGAAAATTTAGAAAAGGAAAAAAACAAAACAGATGAAAATACAACAAAAATAATTTTACTACATTTGCTAGCTTTATCATTTAATATAAACAACAAAAAATATGACATTTATTTTGAAAAATATGCAAAAATAGATACAAGATTGTACAATTCAGAGCAAAAATTTGTTCAAGAAAATAATATAATTGTAATTAAATTTTTATTGAAAAAAGATAAAATAAAGAAAATAAAAAATAGTTTTAATAATCTTAATGTAGAAATTGATAAAAAATTAACATTTATAAACAGCAATAACAACAATGAAACGCCAAAAATAAAAAAAGTAGTTGAAAGCAATGCTAAAACATGCAATGTTTTTTTTCAATTAAAATCAAGCAGAAGCAAGATTATTGGTATGAAAAAGAAAATAACAGAAAAAGAAAAAAATTTAGAAAAATTGAAAAAGGAAATAAATTATTTGATTGATGAAAATAATATATTGAAAAAGAAATGCATAATTTTAAAAAATGAAATTATAGAACATCATGAGTTAATAAATAGCGCAAAAAATGATAAGTCAAATGATGTTGTTAATAAATTTAAAAAACTTACAGAAGAAAATAAAGAAGTAAATGAGAAAAATAAAATAAATGAAGATATAAAAAGCGAAGAATTGTTTTTAAAAAAAGCAAAATTAAAAAATGAAAATAAAACTTTGAGAACTGAAGAAGCAACTCTTAATCAAGAAATGCAGAAAATTATCAAAAAGAAAGAGTATAATGAAAAATTAAATAAAAGAAACAAGGAGAAAGAGTTAGAAAATAATGACGAGTATAATATTTTCTCAATTTTAGAAAAGTCATTTCAATTTAAAAAAGATGCAATTACCATATTTAAAAATGAGATTAAGCAAAAAAAATGTAATTTTATGTTGATTAAATCTAAGTATGCAATAATAAGAAAAAACGTTGAAATGTTAATAAAAAATGTATTAGAAGGAAAACAAGATGGAAAATATGCTGAAAATATAATAGAAGAATTATTTAATTATATAATAAAAATTCAAAATGATTTAAATAATGCATTAAAAAAAGAAAATGACAAAGATGTATTAGAAATTTTAAATAACGATGCAAAATATTTATTCGTAATAACTCTTTCATTAGATGGAATAATCGGAAGTCTTGTAAATTTATCTCTAAGAGAAAATGGTACTATAGATATAAATAATTTTTACAATGGTATTGAAAAAGTAAATAGTCTTTATACTGTAATAACAGATATAAATATCAAAATTTTTGAACGTTTTTTTATAAAAAAAGTCAAAAAAAATATATCAGCTGAAGAAAGCAATTTTTTAGATATATTGTTTATTTCAATATCTTTTTTAGGCAAATTAAGAATTGATCCAAGTAAAAATTATAAAAATAAACTAGATGAAAAAGAAAAAATAAAAATTAAAAAAATATTTGAATTTAATAAAAATAAACAAAATTTAAACGAGGAGATAATTAATAAAATATTAATGCCATTGTTTGATGCGGACAAAGTAATAAACGGATATGCGGTCAATATAATAAATAATATATCGGCGCAGTTTTTAACTGTATTAATATACGATTTTGATGAAGAAAATGAAACAAGAGAAATAATTGTAAAATTTTTAAATAAATTTAAAGAGAAAATTTCACAAACAATTAATAATACGCAATTCAAGCAAGATAAATATAATATAGAAATTTTATTAAATTTACAAGAAATTTTAAAGCTCATCGATGGGAATTATGAAATAAAAGCTAGAAAAGATAAAGAAATAAGAGAGACATTGCAAATAGAGTGCAATATTTTAAAAATACAAAATGATTTTCTGTGTTATTTGAAATTAACACAAGAAGACAAAGGCAACGATTATAGAAATATAGTTGATCAAATTAAAATTATGTCATTAGAAATGAAAAGCATCAAGTGCAAAATAAAAGAAAATCAAAAAATGTTTCCATCAGATATACACAGTCTTGCGACAAGATTAGTAACATTAAAGTACATCATTAATTATGCAAATAATTTACAACCAAAATCAAATCAAGATAACGAATCTAACGATAAGATCAATGCCTTAAAATCACCGTTGGAATTGCAAGAGGAAGTTGTTGACTTAATAGAAAAAATATACGAAAAGCAACTATATGATGATAATCTAAATGAAATAGATAATTTATTAATTATTTTTTATTATATAAAAAAATACATAAAAAATAACGATAGCAAAATTAACTCATATTTAAAAAATATATTAAAAGATTATGATTGCAAAGAAGAGGGTGTTATAAAAAACAATAACGATAGCAAAAATTTATCCGTGCAAAATAATGATAATAATACATATAATTTAAATATAATGCAGGATAATATAATAGATGTATTGTCTGAAGAAGCAAAAAAAATGCACAAAATGCACCAGGAACATCAAAAAACTTTCGACGTTTTTTCCATAATAAATAAAATAAAAACAAATATTGATTTTATGCTATTAAATGAAAATGAATCAAATAGAAAAAAATGCGCCTCAAAAATACTTGAAGATTTACTTAACTATATCGAAGAGCAAGATAAAAAATTCATACAATTTTCAGAAAAAGATATCGAATATAATGAATTTATAAAACAGTTTGACGATGTCATTATATATTTCTACATAATAACAATTTCTATAGAACCTATTGCCGAAAAATTAGCTCCTGTGCTGTTATTAAATCAGAACGAAAAAATGGGAGATAAAGAAAAGCCAAACGAAGAGGTAAAGAAAATAACTAATTTTTATCTTAATTCAATTGCAGGGGTGTTTAATCTCATCTATTTCTTGAAAACTTTTGCTAAACAAGCAAATAGTTATGAGCAAGCAAAAACTCTATTAACCATCAGCGAATTACTAAATGGTATAGCGTTTTCATTGCGCTATATGAAATTACCAAACAATTCCAAGAACGCCACTGATACCATACTATTTACATTAAAAATTAAATTTATCCATGAAGTATTAAAGCAAATATCAGAACAAACAAGCAGAAATTATAATGTTATACCAGAAAATATGGTTGTCCTGTTACATGAATTAACATTGAAATTAGCAGATGTTGTAGAAGTAGATGCAGAGTACAGCCAAAAAAAAATAACGGAGGAAGTAGGAAATCTCACGATTTCACTACAAATATTTTATTCTATTATTAAGGATAATATAAACACCAAGTACAATGATTACAACAATGAGAATAGAATATTATTGTCAAATATAGTTGGTCAATTAAAGAATTACCTCCTTTACTCATCCAGTGTGAACGAGTGCGAAAATATATCAAACGAAGATAATTTTAAAGATGAAAGTTTTGATAAAATTGATGAAAATAAAAATTATAAAAAAACCATTAACGATGTTGTAGAACATTTCATCCAATCAATAGTCATACCTGAAACGAAAACATCGGATATAGTAACAGATATTACAGGGGATGATTTGCCAGACTGTGTCAACAAAGGAAAACAAGAACTAGAACTAGAACTAGAACTAGAACTAGAACAAGAGCAAGAGCGAGAACTAGAATTAAAACTAAAACCAGAAAACATAATATCCAAAGCATCGGAACAACAACAAAATCATAAACTCAGCAATCAAATTGGCACTACTAAATTGACCAATAAATTGACCAAACCAGCAATTAAGTTTTTTGATGCGTACAGCAATACTACTCAAGAGAAAAATTCGATCAATCAACAACAAACTCCACCTCAATCCAACAATCAAGTTCCATTGCCAAGCAACGAAAACTATACTACTACCAGCACTACCACGACGACCACTCAACAACCGCAGCAACCACCGGTGCTGCCATCGGATACTCCATTTAGCGAACTCTCTAAATGTAGTAATGTTAATAATGGTGGGATTTTTTTAATCTATGGTGATGATACCTATAAGAAAAATCCGTATTACTTTTATGCATTGGATAACCCCGAAAACAAACATGAAGAAAATCAGAAAAAACAACAAAATAATGAAAACCAACTAAAGTAACTGATCTTCACGCGATCAGTGCAGGGACTGTATGTTAGAGTGCCATTGCAAGCAACGATTGCCGAGATTTTGCCAGAAGATCCGCAATCAATTGCAGTTGATTGCTATTTTGAAAACATAAAAATGCCATCGATAAGGTTATTTCATGCTTTCCTACTATGTTGGTTTTCATCAAGCTTACTCATATGGTGTGCAACCTTTTTATTTAGTGGAAACGATCAAACTAGTAGTACTTGCAGCTATCATTCCTTTTTGTTGGCGAGCGAAAATAAAACAAAATGTTTAATTTACGACCACATCATCTAATTTGCATTTTATGTTTTAAGGGTAAAGGGTATAACCAAGAATTCACCGAAAACTTATGGCGCATTTATCGCGCATTAAATAAGAATGCTAGTGCTTGCCAAATTAATATTGTGCAAGGGGTTGATGATGTATGCGCCAAGTGCCCAGTGCAAAAAAGCGCTTGTTGCAAACATGAGGAAAAAGTAACAAAAATTGATAATGCTTATTCTACAGCGCTACAGCTCAGAACAGGAGATGTTTTATCCATAATAGAGGTGCGCAACAAAGTAAGAGATTTTTTGACTTTGGATGATTTTCGAAAAATATGCAGGCACTGTGATTGGCAAGAATATGGAATATGTGAGAAACGCATAAAAACAATTAAAAAGTCGATGTAACTATTCAGTGGGTGGCTGGAGCGCGTGATTTTAGGCGATTTTGAGATTTAGCCTTTACCATATGGTTATTTGATGAAAATGCAGGATTGGACTACTAAACTTGATCGATTTTTTTTGACTATTTCCGAAAAAGAATTATTACATTCAGCTGGTGCGGTAAGCGCAAAACAAGCAGAAAAAAAAGCACTAGAAGAATATAAGTACCAATGAGGGTTTAAAACAAGTTTTTGAGTTTAATCGTGGCAATTTAGAAAACAATAATTGCAGGAAAATTGAGATTTACAGAAAGAAAAACAAAAAAATACTCACGAGAAAGTCACGAGGAGCTACATTTGGCGAATCAGGCAATTACGCTGAAATTCCCACCAGTAGTGGTGGCCAGAGACGGAATCGAACCATCGACACAAGGATTTTCAGTCCTCTGCTCTACCTACTGAGCTATCTGGCCACACTCATGTGCACGTACGGAAGACGCATCGGGATACTATATTCAGCAGATGCAAAAAAACGTAAGGAGAAGAATTGCAAAAATACACTGGCACGCTAATCAAAGACGTCATACATAACAACGATAAATCTGAAAGCAGGTCAAAAAAAGAAGGGCCATTAAACTAACTAACTTTTGTTAAGTCAAGTATTTTACATAAAACCGATGTCGCAATCGTCACCTCAAGTCTTGCCACTGCGGTGCTCTGGTCAGCAAGGTCAACAACGATTTGGCATATATTGTAAGTTTATATGTATTTTCATTTTGATTGGGTGAGAGTCAATGATGATTTTGCAAAAATCAGAAAAATAATTTTGTGTACTTTGGGTACTTTGGCAATATACTCGTTTCAGTTCAATTTCAAGCGAGGTTGAGGCATGTTGTGATTGCTTATGTGTTTGACCAAGTAGTATTGATATTAAATCTCAAGGAGGAGAGTAAGGGGTGTCGGAGGCTGGGGAAATTGAAAATATGAGACTAAATATATGATCGATCCGAAATATTTTCGTAACAATGCTGATCTTGAAATGGTTGCAAGTATTCTTGCTAAACGCGGTTTTATGTTAGACGTGAAAGCAATTCAAGAGTTAGAAGAGCGTCGCAAAAATATTCAAATGGAAGTACAGCGGTTACAAAATGAACGTAATTTGCGTTCTAAGGAAATTGGCAAAATTAAAGCGCAAGGCGGCGATATTGCTACACTTACCCATAGTATGAACATTTCAAATGATAGACTAACTCGGTTTGAACAAGAGCTTGCAGAAGTTTTGTCTAAGTTGACGCATATTTATCACAATACACCCAACCTATTGCATGAAAGCGTGCCAATTGGTGTTAGTGAAGGTGACAATGTGGAGGTTCGTCGTTGGGGTGTGCCATGTCAATTTGCTTTTACACCGCAAGATCACGTGAAGCTTGGTGAACAATTGGGTTTGATGGATTTTACAGCTGCGGCAAAGATTTCTGGCGCGAGGTTTGTGGTGTTACACGGTATGCTAGCTAAATTGCAGCGTGCATTGGCTCATTTTATGCTTGATCTGCATACACAGGAGCATGGTTATCAGGAAGTTTATGTGCCGTATTTAGTAAATCATGAAAGTTTTTTTGGGACGGCACAACTGCCAAAGTTTTACGATGATTTATTTCATATGCAAAGTTTACCCGATAGTGCTCAGCGTTTGGGGTTGATTCCTACTGCTGAGGTGCCAGTAACCAACTTGGCACGAGATGTGATTTTTGCGGCAGAGCAATTACCGTGTAAATATGTTGCGCATACTCCGTGTTTTAGGAGTGAAGCTGGTTCATATGGTAAAGATATGCGCGGTATGGTTAGAAATCATCAATTTGAGAAAGTGGAATTAGTTCGTTTTGAGAAACCTGACAATTCTTATGCTGCATTGGAGGAGTTAACTCATCATGCTGAAAAAGTATTACAAAAATTGGAATTGCCATATCGAGTATTGGCTTTATGTGGTGGTGACATAGGGTTTGCCTCAGCAAAGACCTATGATCTTGAGGTGTGGCTGCCGAGTCAAAATAAATACCGTGAAATATCGTCGTGTAGTAATTTCGAAGACTTTCAAGCGCGGCGCTTGCAAGCTCGTTGGCGTGATGTGGCAGCGGGTAGCAAACCAGAGTTGATTCATACTTTGAATGGTTCTGGTGTTGCAGTTGGTCGTGCATTAGTTGCTATTATGGAAAATTATCAAGATGATGCTGGTCGTATTCATATTCCCAAAGTGCTGCGTGAATATATGAACTGCTCTTGCATAAGTAGTTAGGTATTAGCATAATGGTATTTCTGCTAGTTAGTTAGATGTGGTTATGGTCTTTTGTACTGCGGGTGTAGTTCAATGGTAGAACGAAAGCTTCCCAAGCTTTAAGCGTGGGTTCGATTCCCATCACCCGCTCCATATTTCTCCTCCAACAATAAGTCCCACCAACTTACCAATAGATTAAGCACAAACATGAAAATAGTAATCGATTTTCCTTTTGTTTTGACTGCTGTTGTTTTTACAACTGGGGTGATATCGCTCATTGATATGATTTTTTTTTCCCGACAACGACGTGTAGCCGGAAAAGCGCAGCCATTAGTTGTAGAGTATGCACGATCATTTTTCCCGATATTGTTTTTAGTATTGCTGATTCGTTCCTTTATGGTGCAACCATTTCGAGTTCCAACCGGTTCGTTAGAGCCAACGATTTTGCCTGGTGATTTTATTCTTGTTAATCAATTTGTTTATGGTCTACGTCTACCTGTGTTGCATAAGAAAATTGTGGCTATTGAAGAACCAAGAACTGGTGATATTGCTCTTTTTCGTTCGCCGATTGATCCTGCAATAGTGTACGTCAAACGTGTTATTGGTCTTCCTGGTGATCATTTGGTTTATCGCAACAAAAAGCTAACAATTAATGGAAAAGGAGCTGAACAAGAAGATTTGGGATTGGATTTGGACGGTGAAAGTAGTGTAATGCAACCAGTTAGGGTAATGCTTGAAAAATTACCCAATGTTGCTCATAAAATTTTTATCAGACCTTTAGCCAATCTTAATGGGAGTTTTGATTTGGTTGTCCCGGAAGGGCATTATTTTATGCTGGGTGATAATCGGGATAATAGCGGCGATAGTCGTGTGTGGGGATTTGTACCTGAGTCTAGTTTCATTGGGAAAGCTTTTATGATTTGGATGAGTTGGGATAACATCAATAAGACGATTAGATGGCATCGCATCGGAAAAGCTGTAAATTGAATTATACCTTTGTTTGACACTAAATTTAGGAGTGTAAGTCGCAAAAAAAATGCACTGCACTGTATACTATGAGCACACAAAACCACGAAGAATCAACATCAGAAAAACAAATGGAAAGTGTTTATACATCGTTGGGTTATACCTTTAAGAGTGCCGAGTTGCTACAGCAGGCCCTTAGTCACCGAAGTATTGGTAAAAAAAGCAATGAGCGTTTGGAGTTTTTGGGGGATGCGGTGCTTAATTTTGTGATCGCATCGGAGTTGTTTCATCTTTATCCTGAGTTGGACGAAGGTGATTTGAGTCGTTTGCGTTCTAACTTAGTCAACGGTGAGTTAGTGGCGGAATTAGCACGTGAGATGCAATTATGGAAGTATTTATACTTGGGTGTAGGAGAAGCCAGAAATGGTGGTGGGCAACGTACCTCTATTTTGGCAGATGCAATGGAAGCCGTAATCGGTGCTATTTATCTTGATGATGGGTTGGATGTTTGCCGTGAGCAAATCTTAAGGTGGTACGGTCGGCGTCTTAAGGAGGCTGCAATTGTTTCTTATAAAGATCCTAAGACGCGGCTGCAGGAGTTAACGCAATCAAGAAAATTACCGTTGCCAGTGTACACAGTGATTAAAATTGATGGTCTTACTCATGCGCAAATTTTTTCAGTAGAATGCCATGTTACGGGTATGGAGCAAGTTGCCGTTGGCACTGGAATGACTAAGCGAAAGGCTGAGCAGCATGCAGCGGAACTCTTTTTGGCGATGTTAAATGAAAGGATTAATTTTAATGAAAGTTGCAACTAGATGTGGCTATGTGGCGATAGTTGGTCGTCCCAATGTTGGTAAATCGACATTATTGAACAGATTTATTGGCCAAAAAATTAGTATTACTTCACGCAAACCACAAACTACGCGCCATAAAATCTTAGGTATAAAAACTATAGCGCAGGAACAAGCTCAAATTGTGTATGTGGATACTCCTGGGTTGCACCAAATCACCAAGGGTTGCGATCACGCTATTAATCGTTACATGAACAAAACTGTACAACGAACGTTAGCTGACGTGGATGTGATTGTTTTTATGGTAGAAGGTGCGGTGTGGCGTGATGAAGATGATTGGATTTTGAATAAAATTAGCAAACTGATGCAGCAGCGGTCATCGGAGTTATCGGAGTTAAGAGATAGAGATAAGAATGATGCAGGTCAGGGTGAAGGAAATGGGGTAGATAAGTCAGTGCCGATGTTAGCGAGGGGAACTGCTCATCCATTGATGTCAATGCCGATTGTTTTGGTTGTTAATAAAGTTGATCAAATTATTCCAAAAGAAAGATTATTACCTTACTTGGAATTGTTAAGCGAGAAAATGAATTTTGCTGATGTTTTTCCTATTTCAGCGCGTCGCGGAATCAATGTTGATGAATTGGAAGCTGCGATTATAAGGTTGCTGCCACCACAGCCGTTTTTTTATTTTCCCGAACAAATAACTGATCGACCAGAAACGTTTAGAGTTGCAGAAATTATTCGCGAAAAATTGATAAAATCATTAGGGCAGGAGTTGCCTTATGCTACATCGGTTATAGTGGAGAAGTTCGTACTTGAAGGTGATGATCAAGATCAAGAAATCAAAATTAAAAACCAGCAGAAATGTCAAAACAAAAACAATAATAGAGACGATTTAACTCATTCAGCTACAGGGGAAAAGAGTGTAAGAAGTAAGAAACATGCTTACAATTGTAGTCGCAAAGGGGTGTTACATATTAGTGCTGTGATTTTTGTGGAGCGAGAAGGGCAGAAGGCCATTGTAATTGGTACGAGAGGTGCTAGCTTGAAGCGGATTGGTACATTGGCGCGGCAGGAGTTAGAAAAGGTTTTCGCTAAAAAAGTTTTTTTAAAGTTATGGGTGAAGGTGAAAGACAACTGGACGGACGATACCCGCAAACTAAGCGAGTTAGGTTATGTCTAGGATTTTGAACTGGGTTCTCTCGTTAACCATCGATTTGATTTTGGGTCTGTGTATCAGAAGAGAGATGGAGTTTGCTACATGCTAAGTTGAACTCCACATCTTTTTTAGTTTGAATAGACTTATTTGCACCGGTAAGTTCGAAAAAGTGGATAGTCAAACGGTGGCGCCCCACACTAATTTCCGGATATAAATCATATTTATTAAGGTCAAGCTGAATACGAATCATCTGGTAAGGGGTATTAGGTTCCAGATTAGCTTGATAGAAACCGGCTTTTGCTATTTTTGTTCTCAGTTCAACACTATCACGAGTAAGTTTAAGTAAAAGGTTGATAATTTTCTGCAATGGTAGAAACGGCTCATACGATTTGAGTAAATTTTTTAACCTTATCTTCGGTGACCGTTGTAACCAGAGGTGATAGGATGGAATGTTAAAAGCGCAAGTGCCAGCAGCTGTTGATGAACGCTGTTGAATCGCTATGAAGAATTCATTCTCACGCAATTCTTGACCAATCCGACCATGAATCGATTGCAACGTGTCGAAGGCCTTATTTAACTGGCTGGTTATTTGTTTTAGTTTCGTCTTATCAACACCATGAAGTTGTTCTAGTTGTCCAAAAACCGCAATGTACTGATTGAGTATTTGCGCCAGTTTGTTTTTGAGATCGGGACGGTCAACTACGCTTAGAACATCAAGCAAGGCACTAACAATTATCCGCGTATCCCAGACTGATTCTCTTTCTAAATGATAACCAATCTGTGCAAACAAATGTTCTAAACGCAAACAAAGGCGCATTTGTTCATTCAATGGCTGTTCATAATTAACAATGATGGTTTCACCGCTTGCCACAGCTTACTCCTTCACCTGTGCTGATTTTTTAGTGCTCGTTCTAAATGATAGCATGATTTGCTACTGGCGCAATTAATTGCGGTATTTTGATACAAGATGTGGTTATTACGATTGTTCAACGAGTTTGAGGTAAAAATTATGCAAATCAATTACCTGTTGGTGCAACTCGCTGATGGAACCGTTGTTATAAATGATGTCATCTGCTTGAGCTAAGCGTGTTGCATCATTGGTTTGAGTGTTCATGATCTTGGCAATGACGGTAATATCAACATCATTACGTTGGGCTACGCGTTGTATTTGGTTCGCAACAGTAGTGGATACTACCAGTATGCGATCTATCGCGATTAAAGCTGTGCCTGCTGTTTCGAACAGTAAAGGAATAACGGCGATACAATAGGGTGGTGGTGGCGGTAGCAATACGGTATTTGCACGCTCATTGTCGAATTGCTCTATTTGGCAACGCATTTCTGAGTAAATTAGCGGGTGCAGTAAACGTTCTAACCATTGTCGCTTACGATCATCATCGACAACGATTGCAAGTAAACGTTTACGATTTAAAGTCCCATCCGTCTTCAAAATTTGCTTACCAAAATATTGTACTATCTCTTTAAAAGCAGTGGTATGAGTTTGCATCAACGCATGTGCGATAACATCGGCATCAACTATGTGAACTTTAAGTTCAGCAAAATACTTAGCCACGGTGGATTTTCCGCTGCCAATACCGCCTGTGAGAGCTATGGTTAACATGTATGTGGTATAGATTATATAAATAAAGTTTGATATCGCGTAATCAAATTAGAATTCATAAAAAACATGATCCATCCAACGACGGCCAGATAAGGTCCAAAAGGGATTGGAACTGAATAGCGATGTTTGCTGCATAAAATTAAGCTAATTCCCACAACGCTACCTATCAATGCGGACAAAAACAATATCATTGGTAATTGCCATCCTAGTCCGAACCATGCGCCAAATAAAGCCAATAATTTAAAATCACCGTGGCCCATCCCTTCGCGTTTACGTATTAATTTAAATATTTTCGCTATCAACCACAAACTGCAATAGCCAAATAACGCACCTAAAATTGCATTTTTTGGTGTCGTAAATAGATCGTAAGCATTTACTAGCAATCCTAACCACAATAGTGGTAATACAATGTTATCTGGAAGCAGTTGTTGCTCAAAATCAATGAAAACTAACACGATCAATGCCCAAGACAGGGGTAATAGTGCCAACGTTTTTAAGCTGATACCAAAATAATAAAAAACGAACAGAGTTACGCCACAACACAACAACTCAACTAGCGGATAACGCCAGGAAATTTTCTTATGGCATTTAGCGCAACGACCGTGCAAAAAGATATAACTTAACAATGGAATATTCTGCCAAAACGTAATCTGAGCATTACATTTTGGACAATGAGAGCGTGGTAGCAAAAGATTAAATGTTTTGGAAAAATGCGAGGTAGATTGATTTTGTTTCTGCGCTAATAATTCAGAACATTCCATGAGCCAAGAGCGATTCAGCATGATGGGGAGGCGATAAATTACAACATTGCAAAAGCTGCCCACACCCAGACCCAGAAGAGCAATTATAAGGTATGAAAGTGGTTCGAAAGTAGTTAGTAACATCATTGGCCACGATTTATGATTTGGCAAATAGCGCAGCAATAAAATCTTCAGCAACAAAGGGTTTTAAATCTCCAATTTTTTCACCAATCCCGATAAAGCGGATTGGCAATTTCATTTGCTGAGCAACAGCAAAAATTATACCTCCTTTGGCAGTTCCGTCTAATTTGGTGATACACAACCCAGTGACACCAATAATTTCATTGAATTGTTTAGCCTGATTGATTGCATTTTGACCAATACTGGCATCTAAAACTAGTAGTACTTCGTGTGGTGCTGTTGGATCAAGCTTTTGGATAGTGGATTTAATTTTTTTTAATTCATCCATCAGATTATCTTGTGTGTGCAAACGTCCGGCAGTATCAGCAATTAGTACATCAATATTGCGGGCACGTGCAGCTTGCAACGCGTCGTAGATTACTGCGGCGCTATCGGCTCCAGATTGTTGAGCAATAACCGCGACGTTATTACGCTCGCCCCAAACTTTTAATTGTTCAATTGCGGCTGCACGAAAAGTATCTCCGGCAGCCAATAGAACTTTCTTATTTTGTGCTTGTAATTGTTTAGCTAACTTACCGATAGTTGTTGTTTTACCGGCACCATTAACGCCAACTAACAAAATTACATAGGGAGTGGTTGTGGTAGTTGATACTTGTAGTGGGATACTGTAAGGCTTGATCATCTCGTACAATAGAGACTGCAATGAGGAAAACATGGCGTCAGGATTATCAAGTTCACGTCGCGTCAGTTTATCGGTAAGATTTTTGATAATCTCACGCGTAACGCTGACGCCAACATCAGCAGATAATAACAAGGTTTCTAGTTCTTCTAACAGATCGCTGTCGATGGTTTTTTTACCCAAAAAAATACGATCTAAACCAGCGGTGAAATTGGCGCGTGTACGCTGCAGGCCTTGTTTGAACAAGGAAAATAGACCGGTGTTCTGTTGAACGTGCACAGTGTTATCGTTCGACTCGATTCGAATTGAGTCTTTTTTTTGATCTTTTTTATCTTTTAGCCAGGGAAAAATTGCCATATTCGATTTTCAATAGCGAACAAACTGAAGTAATTATCTGTAGTGCTACATGCAAGAGCGCACAAAAAAATAGAGGCAGAGCACACCGGCCACTGCCTCTATCATATAAAAAAATATACGGTTATGCTTTTTAATTAACGACCTCTACTACCGCCAAAGCCACTTCTACCGCCGCTGCCACCGCCTCGGTTACCACCTCTACCACCACCAAAACCGCCGCCACTCCTACCGCCACCAAAACCGCCGCCAAAGCCACCTCTACCGCCGCCAAAACCGCCTCCGCCACTTCTTCTACCACCGCCACCAGCACCTCTTTCTTCTTCTCTGGCAACATTGACTCTCATTGGACGACCGGCAAAATCTCTGCCATTTAGTTCTAAAGCGTTTTGTGCATCCGCATCTGTTTCAAAGGTAACAAAACAAAATCCTTTGAATTCACCGGTGTTACGATCTCTAATGAAGGCGAATTCTTTAATTTCGCCGTATTGCTGAAACAGTTCCTGTAAATCGGTTTGATTGGTATCAAAAGGCAAGTTACCAACGTAAAGTTTGTTATTCACTGGATAGATCCTCAGTATTGTTGTTGAAAAAACAATATCATTGCCTTAGAACAACATGCCCACATACCCCAAAATTAAAACAAACAACTAACGAGTGGAAACGAGCGGAATGTAATCTAAAAACATAATATTGCGAAAGCGGCCACATATTACTACATTTTTCCACTCAGCATGAATGTTTTTATAGCAACTGTTTAGCTAGTGGATGGGGTTGCCTTACAGGCGAGTCATAAAAAACCAATGTAATAATACAAAACTTGTGTAGTATCTATCACAGTAAAAACGTCTAAAGAGTTTGTGATAAAAATTCCATAACTTTAGTATTTTAATTAATTAACTATGGCCAATATTCTCATTCGCGGTGCGCGAACACATAATTTAAAAAATATTGATCTCGATTTACCTCGCGATAAATTTATCGTAATTACAGGTCTCTCTGGTTCGGGTAAATCTTCGCTTGCTTTCGATACATTGTATGCTGAAGGACAGCGACGCTATGTTGAGTCGCTTTCTGCCTATGCGCGTCAGTTTCTTTCGGTAATGGAGAAACCAGATGTTGATTTAATTGAAGGATTATCTCCAGCTATTTCGATTGAACAAAAAACTACTTCGCACAATCCTCGCTCAACCGTTGGTACCGTAACTGAGATTTATGATTATCTGCGTCTCCTTTATGCGCGCGTTGGCCAGCCGTGCTGTCCTGAACATGGCACCACTTTAGCCGTACAAACCGTTAGTCAAATGGTTGACGCTGTTTTAGCGTATCCTGAAAATGCAAAAATTATGCTGCTTGCTCCAGTCGTCAAAAACCGCAAAGGGGAGCATGGTCGCTTACTTGAAGATTTGCAACGTCAAGGGTTTATTCGTGCCCGTATTGATGGTGAAATTGTTGAGCTAGAAACTGCTCCAAAACTCACACTACATAAAAACCATACGATTGAAGTAGTTATTGATCGCCTACAAGTAAGGTCTGATATCAAACAACGCCTTGCTGAATCTTTTGAGACGGCACTGCGTTTGGCTAATGGTATAGTTTTAGTCGTAACCATAGATAACCCCATTCATGAGCACGCTTTTTCGGCAAAGTTTGCTTGTCCTATTTGCGGTTATAGTTTAGCTGAACTTGAACCTCGTCTTTTTTCATTTAACAGTCCGATTGGCGCTTGCCCAACATGCGATGGTTTGGGTGTGAAACAAATGTTCGATCAGGATAAAATTATTCACAATGCTGAATTTACGTTGGCAACCGGAGCGATACGTGGTTGGGACAAGCGTCATCCTTACTATTTTGCAATGCTGGAAGCATTAGCAAAACATTACAATTTTGATCTTGATACACCTTTTTGCCATCTTTCAAAAAAAATTCAAAATGTGATTTTATATGGTAGTGGCGACGAAGATATAGTTTTCGATTATGTTTTTGGTGCTGGTCGTCATCACGTTTGCAAAGAGCAGCCGTTTGAGGGGGTACTGCCAAATATGGAGCGACGATATAAAGAAACTGAATCAGCAGCAGTGAAAGAGGAACTGGCAAAATATTTAAGTACCGCTGCCTGTCCTGATTGTAACGGGACGCGGTTGCAGATAGCGGCGCGTCATGTATTCATCGATGGTAAAAATTTACCGTCAATTACAGCTCTCACTATTGAGCAGGCGCTAGATTTTTTTACTCACTTAAAACTTACTGGATCTCGCCAGGAAATAGCCGATAAAATTTTACTTGTTGTGATCAGTCGTCTGAAATTTTTAGTAGACGTAGGTGTTGACTATTTGAATCTTTATCGCAGTGCCGAAACGTTGTCTGGTGGGGAGTTACAGCGTATCAGGTTGGCCAGTCAGCTAGGATCAGGCTTGGTGGGTGTGATGTACATTTTGGATGAACCAACTATCGGTTTGCATCAGCGAGATAATCAGAGGTTGCTGCACACACTGACGCATCTGCGTGATATTGGTAATACAGTAATTGTGGTAGAACACGACACCGATACTATTCTTATGGCAGATCATGTCATTGATATTGGTCCAGGCGCTGGGAAACATGGTGGGCAAGTTATTTTTCATGGAACTCCAGAGCAATTGCTGCAACAAAAAAAAACTCTTACTAGCAAATATTTAACTGGCGAATTAGTTATTGAGGTACCGGCAGCACGTCGCTCATTCAGCGATGCACGAGCTATTCATATTAAGGGTGTAACTCAACATAATTTAAAAAGCATTGATGTGGTAATTCCACTTGCGGCTATGACTTGCATTACTGGAGTTTCTGGATCAGGTAAATCAAGTTTAATTAACGATATTCTTTATCCAGTTGCTGCTAATCAACTAAATGGTGCTAACTTATTACAACCAACTAAGTATCGTTCGCTCGAAGGTTTGGAATTTCTAGATAAAGTTGTTGATATTGACCAAAGTCCAATCGGTCGAACACCACGCTCTAATCCTGCTACTTATACTGGATTATTTGGTGATATTCGTGAACTGTTTGCGTTATCACCAGAAGCGCGCATGCGTGGTTATAAAATTGGACGTTTTAGTTTCAATGTCGAAGGTGGTAGATGTGAGGCTTGTCAGGGCGATGGTTTGATTAAAGTTGCAATGCATTTTTTGTCAGATATTTATGTGACATGCGATGTGTGTCAGGGCAAGCGCTACAATCGTGAAACATTGGAGGTTGCGTATAAAGGCAAAAATATCAGCGAAGTTTTGGCGATGACAGTGGAAGAGGCTTTAGTTTTTTTTGCGGCGATTCCCAAAATTGTTCATAAATTAGAAACGCTAGCTGCAGTTGGTTTGTCGTACATTCATTTGGGGCAAAGTGCAACGACACTATCCGGCGGTGAGGCGCAGCGTATTAAATTGGCGAAAGAATTATCGCGACGCGATACTGGTAAAACATTGTATCTGCTCGATGAGCCGACTACTGGTTTGCATTTGCACGATATTAAACAATTGCTCGGGGTGTTACATAAATTATGCCAACGTGGTAATACTATGATCGTAATCGAACATAATCTTGATGTGATTAAGACGGCTGACTGGATTGTCGATTTAGGGCCAGAAGGTGGTGCTAAGGGTGGTGAGGTTGTAGCTGTCGGTACACCAGAACAGATTGCGGCGCAGCGTGAAAAATCTTACACGGGAAAATTTTTGCAGTCTATTTTGACAATTACTTAACCTTGACTAAGAGGCGTCGATGCAACTTACGTATTTATGATGTTGTTAGCGGTAATTCGCTTCGCTTTGTGCGGGACAAAAATTTGTAAAACAGAAACACAACCGCCTCAGGGGTCCTGCCGCTGCGGCGCTCCATTTTTGCTTTGCAAAAACGGAGTCATCGCCTTCGCGTCACCCCCTCGGCTAGCTTTGGTAGCGAGTTTCAAAGGTGACCATATGATTTTTTGTCCGGTGCAAAGTTCGATTCGCGTGAAGTTATCAGGTTTAATAACCATTTAATAATAATGTGTTAAACTTTGCATAGAGTGAGAGAGCGAATGTGATGAGGAAACTCTTAAGTATCAGCATAGTTTTAAAAAGACTTTAGTGCTGTGAGAATTAATCCTAACATAAGGGGGAAATATGAAAGAATTCGGTTCGAAAAAAAAGCACGATACGAATAACATCCTTAAAGGGATTTCTGAAGGAGTTCGTTCTGAACAAAGTGAGTATGGCGACATTGTTAATTTAATTCTCGATGACAAGGTTTTTGTTGGTAGCGCTCTTAAGGATGATTTTCTTAAGTTACTTGGTGAGCTTTGGATGACGGAACAATGGTTTCTATCTTTACTGAACTATGAAGGAAAAGGAGTAGAGTTTGAGAAATCTGATTTAGAGAAGTACAACAAGATGAAGAAGTTTTTAGATGATAATTTTAAAAAATTTATCGAGGAGATAGAAAAGGATGCGATGGAAAATGAAGGGACTTCAGCTCAAAAGAAGAATGTCCAAAAACAAAATGTAATAGTTGCTAGTTTTATGCAGCTTATGCAGCAGATCAGAGACTTTATTTCTTGGCTAAAACAGGCGATTGTTGCGGGGATCAAGCAATTAAAAGACGGATTGAGTGAAAGTAGAGAAGAATTTGCAGACTACGTTGATGAAAAGATGCGAAATCTTAAAAGTGCATCGAATGTAAGTGTGGATGATTTTAATGCCAGTGTGGATGAAGTTGGCAATGTAGCGCGTAAGGTGAAATTTGCTGTAAGGAATTTTGTAGAAGAACAAATAGGTCGGCAGCATTTTGATCCTAAGGTTGATCCGCATTCCGAAGTGTCGTTGAAGACTGCAGGTGAATTTCTTACTAAGTTGGAATCTAAATACGGGAAAGATCTGGATAAAAACGAAGAACTACAGATTCTCGATAAAATTAGAAAATATCTAGAGACAAAAGAAAAGGAAATTAAATATCCAAAGAAAGACTTGCTAGCTTGTTTATCCCGGATAGAGAATGATTATAAATCATGGCTAAATCCAAAGCTTGGAGACATCCCTAATAAGGAAAACATGACCATACTGCATACGTTGTGTTTAGTATGGAAAGCAGCTGGCGATCAAGAGGCGTTTGATCAGATGGCAAAGGAGGCTGGTGTTGAAATCAATCTTTCGCGAAGTCCGCAGGACATCGAGAAAGAAAAAGATGCTAGGTATCGTACGATATTTGAGCAGTTGTACCATTGTCAAACGGGAGGTTCAGGGGGAAATCCAATTTGTGACACTGGGCACCAGGCACGCATAGTTGCTACATTCCAAGATCAGCATCCAGATTGTAAGACTTACGATAAAGAACTAGGCGACTTAGATCCTACAACTATTAGCGATAGTGAGATCCACGAATCGTTAGAAGCTAGAGTGAGTAATGCAGTTTTTGAGTACTATGATGGCTTAGATATGGGTGCTCGCAAAGAATTTTATCAGGCAATACAGGCTGCGCTTGATTATGACACTAACGAAGATCAGGATGAAACCATCTCAAAGTGCAAGGAAGAAGTGTTAAAGAAGCTTTCACCAGAAGACGACAAGAAAGAATCCAATTGGCTGAATGATAAAAAGACGATGAAAAGTTGGGTAGAAGGCATGATCTATCTTGATTTTACCTTAAGAAACCAAGTGGAGCAAAGCGCTCTAGACTACTACAATCGTTTGGAAGAGAATGCAAAGAAGGTATTGTCTTATGCGATACAGCAGCTCGGGTCAGGTAGTAATAAGATTAGTCAAGAGCAGGCAGAGTCTATCGAAAAGTGTAAGAAATATGTGTTAGCGAACCTTCCAAAGGAATTAAAAGAATCGAGTAAATTTACTGATGAAGAGAAAATAAAAACGGAATCGAGAGTGAAAAATTGGTTAGATAATGGGACGAAGTGGTTTCATCTCGAGTTGCCGTCTAACTACGAACCTGAAGAAGAGAAAAAAAGTATTGTATTGAAATAGACGCCCTGTAATTTGGATAAATCAGTCCGGAAATATCAGTGAAGTGCCATTGATGTTGCATTAATCAAAGAGCGTGTTTATGGAAAAATTGGCGCTAAATAACTACAAACACCCAGTTATATTTTATAGTTTAGCCATTGGGATTTCGTGGCTATTTTGGTTTCTGGCCGCCTACATAAGTCATTTGCAGCCTATCAGTAAAAGCTATTTATTGGCACAAAGCATAGTAATGATTATTGGGTTAGCGGCTCCACCTGCTGTTGCTCTTGTAGCGATATTTTCGGATTACACTTTAAGAAATGATTTTTTAAATAGAATATTTAATTACAAAAAAATAGAGCCTTTTTACCTAATCGCAGCTTGTCTTATCATGTTTGTCAGCATTGTTTTGGCTCAAACAATATCTCTGTTTTTTGGGTACAGTGCCGCGCAATTTTCTTTATCTGAGACCACATTCTCGGCAGGTTTTTTCTCTGGTTGGGTGTTACTTTTACTGGCGCCTTTTCTTGAGGAATTAGCTTGGCACTCTTACGGTACAGATTCTTTACGCAGTAAATTTAACCTTTTTAATACCTGTGTCATTTTTACTATTTTGTGGTTTTTTTTCCATTTTCCTTTGTTCTTCATAAAAAATAGTTATCAGAGTGACTTATTGCGGATTGGTTTGATATATACCGGAAGTTATTTGGTCAGCTTTTTCCCCTTTGTCGTGATAGCGAATTGGTTGTATTACAAAACCAGCAGGACGGTTTTGATCGTAGTCATATTGCATCTTACTGCAGATGTTTTTGCTGAAATATTTAATACTCATCCCATGAGTAAGGTTATACAAACGATTATTCTGGTTCTTGTAGCCGTTGTAATAGTATGCAGAAATTATGACTTCTTTTTTAAGCGAGACTACTCAGAGTAATATTGAATCGATGTAATTACTTTATTGCAGAGTCTTACAACGACTAGGTAAATCAAAGGTTCAAACGGTTGCAAGACAGTTATGAGTATTCGTATCTAATATAATTGAGGAAAAGTGACTATGCATAATTATAAGAAAGAAAAAGCTACAATCGGCAAATACCATGACAGCGTATGGACTGTGGAAAAATACTGCGATGAATTTGATAATTATAATGTTTTTAGTAGTAGCAATGTATCATCTGTTGAGATATCAGTCATTAAATGTGATGTGAAAATAGTGCATGTCCATTGTAGTTTCGGCTGCAATTTTGACGATAACGGTTTTGAAAAAATACGCGATTTTATTAAAACCCTAAAAAACTCAAAAGAGAATAAAGACGATAAAATTGTAGTTACCATTGATACTATTTATGAGCCTGGAATTTTTACAGGTGATAATTGTTTAAGATGTTGTATAGAATATCTCAATGAGATAACTAAGAACGGCGGTGTGAGTATTTATAATTTCCAGGCAAGGAGCACTCATAAATTTTGTATTTGTTATGACGCAGATACAAATGCGGCTCATATCAACATCGATAAGTTTGATGGATTTTCTCTCGGTATGGCTCCTGCTAATTTCATCTTAAATCTTAATGCAAAAACTATAGTTCTTGATATCTCAAATAGCGAAGAAAAAAATAACAGCAACGTTGATCACAGTGAGAACTACAATGAATTAGTAGATGCTCTTTGCGAGTGCAAAAATGATCAAAATGATCAGAAAAATATTAAAAAACATATAATTTTTAGTGAAGCATTTTTAGCAAATATTTGCTCCGAATACTCGTTTAATAAAAAAGAAGATTTTGTTTGTAGTACAGCAAAAACAAATAAGTTCAAAATTGACCTATTTAACAATATAGAAAAATACATGGGTAATAAAACCAAGATTAGTTTCGCATTGCCCTCTGAGCAGTTTAAATGTAATGATAAAAAAATTATTAACAGCACTGTAGCTACTTTTTGTTTTGATGATATTCCGAATAAAGTATATCAATCGCATCAAACACTTAGTGCTTTAGGTTTGGGCATAATTAAAAAAAACGAAAATGACAGTAAGCCTGGCAAGCAGCAAAGTAAAATCGAAACGTTTTCAAGAAACAACACTGGGTTATTTTTTACCGGATTAAATCAAGCAAACAGAAGGCGTGTTTTTTTTGATATAGAATTTCCCGAATTCCGTGTTCCTAAAATGAAAAGTTAATTCAAAATAGTAATAGCTCAGGCTAAATCAGCTAGATCGAAACGTATTGCAGGCGCGGACGTAAGAGGGGATTTTGAGATGGAAAAGCGAAGAGCAAGCGGAGCATATTTTTTCATAGTTGATGGTAACGAAAGCAATCTACCGTATGATCATTTACCATTCCCACCGCTTGCATGTGTGAATATAAAACAGTGGGTCCAAGAAATTTAAATCCACGTTTTTTTAAATCTTGAGCCCATACCACCGCTTCGTTTGTGTAAGGCTTATAATCTTTAAGAGATTTAAGTTGGTGAATGATCGGTTGGTGATTTACCCATGACCACATATATTTAGCAAAAGTACCAAACTCTTTTTGTACTGCTAAAAATTTTTGAGCGTTATTAATAGCAGCTTCAATTTTCAATCTATTGCGGATAATGCCAGTGTTTTTTAGTAGTTGATCAATGTTATAAGAGTTAAATTCTGCTACTTGATGATAATCAAATTCTGCAAATGCTTGTCGAAAGTTTTCGCGTTTGTACAGTACTGTGCGCCATGATAATCCAGCTTGAAACGATTCTAAGATTAAAAATTCATAAATTTTTTGATCATCATATATAGGCACACCCCATTCTTCATCATGGTATTTTATGTACAGTTCATCATTTTCGTTAACCCATGGACAACGATTTATTGTTTTCTTTACAACGTTATTCATAACTACCTACGTTAAAAAATAAGTTCTTAATGGTTCGTGGTTATCTGCTTTTTTTGCGAGTGCCTGATTTATAAGAATTTTCAACACAGCGCGTCCACTACTTTTAGCGTACTGTATACAAAAGATGCGTGTTCAGTCACGAGAAAGTCACGAGCATGAATCATTAGCAACGTTTATATACTAATCGCAGATCATTTTGCGAAAATCGGAGAGATTGCTCGCAGTGTTTTATTATCTTTATAAATATACTCGTTTCATTTCAATTTCAGGCTAGGCGCCGTTGAGCGAACGACCGGAGTGTATATTTACATACATGAGGATCGTGAGCGAAAACGGCAACAACGCCTCAAATTGAAATGGGACGAGTATATACTCATCACGAATGAAAATATGAACTTAATAGTAACATAAACTAGCAATATGTTGTTTAATATCGTATCAGCAAGCCGAAGGGGTGCCGCGTTGCATTCGAGTGATTTTCACTCCTCCCCTTGTAGGAAGTTGCGGAGGATCGTTTGAGTGATTTTCACCTCTCCCCTTGTGGGAGAGGTCGTAAGCGTTTTTTGCGGCGGGTGAGGGGTATTAATACTAATTGTTCTTATTATGTAATTATATTTCCAGATCGGTATTATTTGGTAAAAGTAAAGCGCGCCCGAGGGACGAGAGCGAGCTGTTTTGCGAAATAGTTTTCAAAATGATAGGCAATGCTCCGTCTTTTTTAACGTGTACTATTAACTATAGTTAGATGAATTTTTATCTGTTTTTTTACACTCTCCGATTTTCGCAAAATGATTCGTGATGACTATATACGTACGCAACTGTTAAAAATAAAAGCTAATATTTATGGATTACAATGAGATGTTTTAAAGTTGTAAAGACTGATATATGTGGAGGTATTTTTTGTCTTAAAAATGTATGAGGAGGTTGTACTATTATGATGACAATAGAAGCAAAAGATAAAAACCTAGATATACCAACTTTGTTGGATCCATATATTCAATCAAATCAATTGGTTGAACAAGAGCGACAAGTTGCATTAAAAAAGAATATGATAAAAGCGCTTAAAAAGTTTCGTGAATTACTTGAATTGTCTTTGTGTAATAAGCAACTTGAGCTGGACGTTAAAAATGAAAAAAAGGAAAAGAAAAAAGAAGATGAAATTCAAAACAATAGTAATGTGGTTGGTGTTAATAGTATTCAAAATGTGAGTTTAAACATTTCAGAGCATAACAATGAAAGCGAAGATAAAAAGAATTTAGGAAAAGAATTAGAAAAAGAAAATGAAAGCGAAAATCAGGTTTTTAGAATTAGTCTTGAGAAGATAATCGATGATATTTTTGATGATGAAAATGAAAAGAACAAAGACTCTAAAAAAGAAATAAAAACAATTATTACAATGTTGCTGACTAATGAGTATTCTAAATTAACTTATGAGAATTTTAAGTATTGTTTATGGGGTTCGGATGAAATGTCATTATTTAGTAATAAATATCTTTCCGAATATAGCTTTGAATTTACAAAAAAAGATTTCGATTATATTAATGAAATTATTAATCTTGTTGAAAAAGAGCAAATCTCGTCTTTAGATGTATTTTGGCGATTTTTAAAAAATGATTATTTTATTCCAGCTATTATTTTTTACATGATTTGTCCTTATTTTATTTTTGAAACTTCGACAGAAAATGACAAAACAATTTTTGCTTTATATAAAGACAAATATATAACTGATAAGAAAGAAGATAAAAATTTTAATGTAATGTGTTTTTTATTAATTGTTTTTATCAGAGAACATATACACTTTTTAGCTTCAGAGCAAATAGTTATTTTTGATCCACGGTTGATAGAAGCAAAATTATACCAAAACCTTTTAAAGGAAAATTCACAACTAGCGTCTAAAGAAAGAGTTGCAAATACGATTCAAACAATGCAAGAGATTAGTGTAGATAGAGTAGTGCAAAATTTATCTTTCATTAAACTAAAAAATACAACTAGAAAACTTTATGATGGAAATATAAAAAAAATTTTTGCTGATTTGTTAAAAAGTGTTTATGGGCTTACATTACAAAACGACATTCAACAAAATTCTATTTTGATCTGTAATATAAATAATGCATTATCCAGAATATTATTCACATTGGATCTGTCGTTATTTAAGACGTATTTCTCTTTATTTTTCACCAAAGTTTTTAAGCAGGAAGTTATTACCCAAAAAATTCCTATTGATGAAAGAATTAGTATTTGTAACGAGTTATGTATTTCATTTTTATTATTATTATCCTCTCAATTTAAACAACTTGTTATCTCCACTAGCGATAAGGGTGGAGCAATGAGTGATGAAGAAGAGAGTAATTTAAATAGTCAGAAAAAACTAATATACCGATGGATAAAAAGTATTGGTGTTCCGAATGATGATAATAAAGACGTTATTGATGGTAAGAATTTCAAGTTGGAAGAACTAAATGTTAATTATTTTTGGTTTATGGCGTGTTGGGCAATTTTTAAAATAGGTAAATATGGTGACAATATTGATAAAGAGAAGGATAAACAGCTTATTGATGAATTAGAAGGAGAAGTTTTTATTGAATTGTTTGCTACAGCGCAAAACGAAAATCAAATAACTTTAGCTCATCTTTTGTTAAATACATTCGATTCTTATAAAGTATCTTCGGAAATATGTAGCCTGCAAACTGAAGCTTACTGTAGAAATATGCGGTTGAAAGTTGATTTTAGTAAAGCATCTGAAGTAATTATCGATAAATCATTTTTTTATAATTTGAAGGAAAGTATAAACAATTTATTTACGATCGTTTCAGCGATGTTGTGTAAGGTTAATAAGGCAGAAATGTTGGAAGAAATTTATAGACATAATAATGGTTTAGTTTTCATTTGGTGTTTTGAGCGAAACTTATTCAATATTAATACAAGCTTATTTTGTATAAATAATTATTTTGATCTTTTTGAATTAGATAAAGGTGTTTATATCATCTTAGAGCAGATAGTCGAAAAGATTCAATCATTACGTCAAGGTGTTGTTGCTTTGTTCGATGATGATATGAAAAAAACTCTTCTAGAGTTGGATGAAAATTATTTTGAAAAACAGTTGATAAGAAATTTTTATTTAACAAATACTATAAGACATATTGAATCAATCAAAGAACAACTTGAAAACATTGCTAAGTTTATTTCTCCAGAGATAAAAAGTATTAAGAAGCGTGAAAAAAAAATAAAAAACATAGCAAAGAAAAATAGAAGAAAAGCGAAAAACAAAAAAGAAAAAGAATTTGAAGCAAAAGAAAAAAGTTTTAAAGCAGGGATGAGGAAAGGCAAAAAAAATAAAAATAAATATAAAGAAGAAGAAATAAAAAAAAGCAAAGAAAGTAATGATATTCAGGAGAAGAATAATTTCGATCTTAAAAAAACTGTTACTGATGATGCTCAAAATATTATCAATATTATCAATGAAAATAAGAACGAAGAAAAAAATGATGAAAAAATAAGTCAACAGCAAGTATTATTTAACGACAGAAAAGTGGTTATAGAGGAAATAATTGAAGAAAAAAACAATATTAAAATAGAAAACAAAGAGGAAGTTAAAATAGAAGAGAAGATAAAAGTTGAGTCTAAAGATTTTTTTATAGAAAAAGAAAATAAAATTGAAAAAGAAAAGGAAAATAAAAAAGAAAAAATTAAAATAGAAGAAAACTGGAACATTGAAAGTAAAGATAATTTTGAAAAAAACAATAAAAAAAATTTTGGAGAATATTTTTTTGATCAAGTACTGAAAAATAAATTAAAAACTAGTTACAACAAAAATAACAATAAAAAAATAAGGCAGATTAATTTTTATAAGAATTCACAGAATTTTTTTAATTCCAATTTAACTAAAAATATTAATAGTAATAGTAATAATAATGTGTGGAAAATTGTTATTCTGGAAGTGTTTCCGGCACAACATTTACTTGTTTATCCATCTGATCCGGATGTCTTAAAGTATAAAGATAAAAAAATATTTGATAAATTACTTGGTGTAATAAACTCCAGAGAAGAAAAGAAGGCTGAAAACGAAAATATTAAAAATGAAAATAATTCAAGTTTTAATCAGGAAATATTTTATCCAGGGCGGGTAGTAATGAGTAGTATAAGGAATAAACCAACTTCCATTATGTTTGCTGGTAATAGTCATAGTTTTAAAATCAAAGGCGCCAAGACAGATCCAGAGTTAATATTTGAACTGATCTTGCTACCATTTAGTAGACACACCGAAGACAAACGGAGAATATAGTTTTTTATTAATTTTGAGGTGTGACATGAATCGAGGTAGCGTAAGAAGTTATGATAAAGAATTTAAGTTAAAT
>Ga0172367_10000085_pt1 | contig 134551 bp, 104 predicted proteins | sample Lak10m_FD_114542 | JGI IMG/M metagenome (GOLD analysis project Ga0172367, IMG submission 114542) | Freshwater microbial communities from Kabuno Bay, South-Kivu, Congo - kab_022012_10m | ecosystem: Environmental > Aquatic > Freshwater > Lake | place: Democratic Republic of the Congo... | reverse complement strand
CAAGGCGTATCTCTGCATCCCGGACAAGTCGCGCATCCTCTACTTCGCGCCGGACACGCCCAAGGTGCTCTACGTCCGCTACAAGCCCGCGCCGCACCAGAAGGTCCACCAGCAGACCTGCGATCCGGCGAAGATTGACGTGAAGTCCCCGAAGACGCGCGGGCGGATGCTCTCGATCAAGGACATCAGCAGCGTGACGCCGGAACCGACGCGGGGCTGGGACGAGACGGCGGCAACGACGGAAATCGTGTTCGTGTAAGGGCGGGACTACAGGCCGGGCGCAGCCTCACGGCTCGACCAGCCGGACACGATAGAAACGCGGGCCACCCGGGGGCGGGGTCTGGAACTCAATGTCGCGGCCGCTGCCGACGATGTTGGTGGCAATGGCCACCCAGTCCGTGCCGCCCAGCGTGGTGGAAACCTCCAGGACGTAGGTCTTGCCCACCGCCGTCGGCCAGCGCAGGCGCGGACCGCCGGAAGCGAGACCCGGGGCGCGCAATTGCAGCCCAGAGCTGGCATCGGCGGGATCAGTGCCGGCACGGAACTCGGCCCAGTTGGGAATGCCGTCGCCGTCCGCGTCGGCGTTGGCGGCGGAGAGGAGGTTGTTCAACGCGCCGAAGTGTTTCAGCCGCCAGGTGTCGGGGATGGTGTCGCTCCACGAGGAGGTTCCCCGGGCGCGCGTCGTGATCAGGCCCCCTTCGCGGCGGGCCGGCACGACGTCTATGCCCGTGGGCGAGGCGGAGGCGTGATCGAACCGGATGGCATACGCGGCGTTCGCGCCCGCGCTGGCGGGCAGCGTGACGACGAGCGTGCCGACGGCGGCGTCCCCGCTGAGGCCGGCGATGCTGTCGTTGAGCCAGGCGGCGGAGTAATTGCCCGCGCCGCGCGACCGGCTGATGCCGGGGGCACCCAGCGCGCCGTCGGCCACGAACTGCACGGGCGTCGTGATGGCGGGCGAGCCTTCCAGGGGAAGGACGCTCAGGTTCAGCATCAGCACCCGCAGCGGGAGCGAGCCGGAAACGCGGGCCGTGATGGGAATGCTCAACGTCTGCCCGCCGCTCCCGACGACTTCACCGGCACTGAACGTCACGGCCGAATCGGCCGGGGTGCTCAGGGACTGCGCGACGAGGCCGCCGCGCGATCCGCCTGCGCCACCACCCGGCAGCGACTGGCCGACCACGCCCCGGAACGTGTTGGTGACCGGCGTGGCGTAGTGGATGCCGTTGGAGCGGAAGCGAACGAAGTTGGTCAACGACGCGTCCAGCGACCGCCGGAAGGTGACGAAGATGTCGGCCACGTTCAGCACCCCGTCGCCAAAGGCGATGGTATTGATGCCGAAGTCGGTCCCGACGGTGATCGAGCCGCCATACTGGACGCTGTAGCGCAGCAGGGAGGTGGGCGCGTCGTTGGTGCCCACCCCGCAGCAGGAGTCCATGGCGTCCAGCATGTCACTGCCCAGCGGCGGACGGTTCAACCCATAGACGGCGGACTGGAACACCTGCGCGACATCGTTGGCGAGCAGGTTGGTGTCACCGAAGTCCGGCGCGTTAAACCAGCGGAAGGGGGCGGCGTCCCCCACCAGATAGCCCGGCGACCCGATGGTCACCGTCTTGAGGGCCGAGAGCGACCCGTTGGTGGGGGCGGCGATGAAGACATCCTCGCGGATGCCGTCGGAGGTGGCGGAAGGCCGGCTCAACGTGATGCTGTAGGTCTGGCCGACCGTCGCGTTGGTGGGCACGACAAACCCAAACGCGCCGAGGACGACCTGGCCGTCCGAGCTTTCAAACAGGGTGTCGTGCGCCTGGGACATGGTGATCAAGTCCTGCGCGAGGGTGTTGTAAAGGTTGGTGGAGCCGAGCCGTTCGAGCCAGCCGACGGAGAGCAGGTTGTTGTTGGTGACGAGCAGGTTGGTGAAGCCCGACGTGGTGAACATGGAGGGCGGGATGCGGATGTTCACCGTGGTGTTCGTCGGGTCGGGCATCAGGAGGAACGACTGGAAGCCCAGCACATTGCTGCCGGCGGTGGTGTTGGTGAACAGCGGGCCGGTGAGGTTGGTGACCGAGGCCGCGAACTGGAGCGAATACATCTTCTGCGACGGCAGCACCGTGAGCGTGACCGGCGAGTAGTTGGTCTGGCCAGGCGAGGCGATGAACTGGCTGGAGGCCTCGCCCGACGCGAAGCCGAAGGAGATGATGTTCGCGGTGAAGTTGCTCGGGGAGAACTCGCGCGTGATGGTCGCGCTGCTGGTGTAGTTCGCCTTGAACGCCTTGATCTTGAAGGTCAGGTTGCTGGCGCCCAGTTGGAACGAGAAGTTCGTGCCGGGGAAGGGGAAAGGGCCGAAGTTCGTGGCCGAGGGGGTCGAGGTCGGGTCCACCCCGTTGGTCGTGTAATACATCTGCGCGTTCGTGGTCGCCAGCGTCACCGTGAACAGGGCCGCGTTGTCGCCGGAGATGGAGGGGCTGGCGGTCTGGAACTGGAAGCGGGCCTTGACCACGGCGCTGGAGAGGCGGCCGGACTTCACGCTCTGGGCCTTGACCGTGAGATCGGGCAGCGCCGTCACCAGCGTGGCCGGAATCGGGAAGGTGCCGGCAGTGTAGGCGGACACCTCGTTGGTGGGCGTCGCCACCGTGTTGTCGAACGGATCGCTGGGCGTCGCCCCGGAACCCAGCAGCGTCGTGACCCCGGACTCGGCGGTCACGGCGATCGTCGCGTCGTTGATGAAGACGCTGTCCGTCACCGGCGTGAAGACCGATACGGCCCCGCTGTCATTGGTGATCACCGTGATGACGCCGATGACGGGGGCGGCGACAGCCGGCTGCGCGGGGGTCTGCTGCAGGCGGCGGATGGCCTGGTTGCCGGACTCGGCCACCAGGTAGGCGCCGTTGAGCGCGTCGCGCCCGAGGCCGATGGGAGAATTGAAGCGCGCCACGTTCGTCGCCCCGTTGATGAAGCCCGCCTGCCCCGCCGCGCCCGCCGTGGTCTCGAGGAGATACGTGCTGATGCTGGTGTTCGTGTAGAGGCGGCGCACGGTGTGGTTCCCGGAATCCGCGATGAGCAGGCCCGCCGTGCCCATCCAGACCACGCCGCGCGGTCTGGAAAACAGTCCGCTTGCAGCCGTAGAGCCGTCGGCACTGCCAGAAATGCCGGCGGTGCCGGCGCGGACCGTGATCGTGCCGTTGGTGGCCACGGTCTTGATGACGTGGTTCAACGTGTCCGCCACCCACAGCTCGCCGTTGTCCCCGACGGCCACGCCATTGGGCTGGTTGAAGCCGGTCGCGTAGGTGGTGACCGTGTCGGCGGGATCAATCCGGCGGATGACATTGTTCTTCGAATCGGCGACGTAAATGTTGTTCGAGGAATCCAGCGCCAGGCCGATGGGCGTGTTGAAGCCCGCCGCCGCGCCCACGCCGTTCACATTGGTCGCCACGCCGATCATGCCCGCGAGGTTGGACACCACGCCGTCGAAGCCGACATAGCGGATCGTGTGATTGCCCGAATCCGCCACCACCAGCCCGCCGCGCGCGAGGATGATGCCCGCCGGGTTGAAGAAGCGCGCGAGGAAGCCCGCGTTGGGCGTCGCGTTATTGTTGGTCCCGTTGCTGCCGACGGTGTCATCCCCGGCCAGCACCGTCAACGAGGCGCTGCCGGGAATGAACCGCATGATCCGGTTGGCCGAGGACTGACCGAGCGAGAAGCCGCCCTGGTCCGTGATGAACATCGTGCCGGCGGAATCCACCGCCAAGCTGTGCGGCTCCACCAAGCCCGTGCCCAGCACCGTGTCCACCGACTGCGCGGACGCCGTGACCGCCCCGCCCGCCACCAGGGCGGCGAGGGCCAGCCGCAAACCAGCGGCGAACTTCATGGCGCGGTGAGCAGGAGCAGTTCTCATGCGATTCGCAGGTTCATGGCAGCACCCGCAGCCGGTAATAGCGCGGCCCGCCCGGGGTCACGGCCTGGATGAACTCCTTCAGGTTGCCATCGCCCAGATTCGTGACCACCGGACTCCAGTTCGGATTCAGCAAATCCGCATTGCTCTCCAGCACATAGAGCTTGCCCGGCGCGCTCAGGAGCTGGAAGGCCAGGTCCCGCCCGCTGTTGCGCCACCCGCCGGGCTGGAGCTGCACGCGCGAACTCGCGCTCGTGGGATCCGTCCCGGCGAAGTATTCCAGCGCGTTCGGCACCCCGTCGCCATCCGGGTCGGCCAGATCGGCGGCGGACGGGCTGGCCGCGCCGCCGAAGAACGCCACCTTCCACTCATCGGAAATCACCGAGAGCGGCGCGGGCGCGGCCCGCTGGACCCAGACCGAGGCCCCGCGCGTCTCGAAGTTGTATTGGTTGAACAAATCCGGCGAGCCATCCGCATTGGCGAACCGCACCGCGTAACTGGACCCGGCGGGAGCCGAGGCCGGCACGCTGAAGCGCACGAACCCCAGCGCGTTGCTGCTCAAGCCCGGCAGCGCGAGCTGGCCCACGTTCCAGCCCACGGCCACGCCGGCACCGTCCCCGGCGGTGATCGAAGGCGTCAACTGGCTGGTGAAGGAGACGAACTGCGGCGGCAGCGCCAGCGCGGGCGCGCCGCCCTCCGGGCTGACCACCGCCCGGAACTGCAACCCCGCCACCTGCGCGCCGGGTGCGACCCGCGTGAACACCGGCACACTCACCGTCGCCCCTGGCTGGACATTCTCCAGCGGCAGCGCGCCGATGGCCGCCTGCCGGTGCCACACCTCGCCCGGCGGCGGCACCGCCGTCGCGCGCACCGCCGTGGGCGTGAAGACATTCGTCGCGCTGTTCGTGCGCCCGGCCGCGCTCCACTGGCGGAACCAGTTGTTCGTGCTCAAGCCGGGGAAGGCGGCGGTGTTCGTGTTCAGCCGCAGCGACCGAATCAGGATGATCTGCCAGTCCAGGAACCGTATCTGCCCATCCCCGCCCACCGTCCCCGCCGTATCCTCCGGGAACACATCCATCGCGTCGAAGGCATCACTGAACGCGAACGGGAGCTTGACGCCGGCGGCGGCCGCGAACGCGTTGTTCACATCCGCGCTGTCCAGCACGCCGTTGCCGAAATCCCCCGCGTTATACCAGCCCCCCGGCGAAGTATCCCCCACCCGGTAGGCCACATTCGTCACCGTGATCAGCCGCGTGCCGGCGGAGACGAGCGTGACGGGCGTGGTCCCGCCATCCGACGTGCCCGTGGGCAGCAGGACATCAAGGCTGTAAGTCTGCCCCTCCGTCGCGGTGGCCGGGATCGGAACGGTCAGCAAGGCGGCGACCGCGAAACGGTTCACCACCAGCCCGGAGTTGGTGCTGACGAAGGAGATGACCAGCCCGCGCGTGCCGAAGGTGTTCGAGTAGGCCAGCGAGCTGAAGGTGGCCGCCGACCCGCCCGTGGTGACGGTGACAAAATCGTTCGTCGAAATGGCCTGCGCGCCAAAGGTTGAGCCGATCATGGGGGCCGCGCCGTTGGTGCTGACCTCGACGCGGAACTGGAGCGAGCGCAGGGTGTCATTGGTGCGGAGGTTCAGGACGATGGGCACCACCACGCGCGAACCCACGCCGGCGAAGATGTTCGTGTTCAGTCCGGCCGGCACGCCGATGGTCGTGGCCGTGGCGGCCACGCCGGTGACGTTCGTGCTGGCGCTGTTCGTGCCGCTGAAGACGAACGCCGCCACGCGCAGGCCGGTCAGGTCGTTCGTGGAGTTGGTCCAGCGGATCACGCCCGTGCCGCTGGCCATGGTGACGGCGGTGCTGTTGGTGGTCGGCTCCGTGCCGTCGGTCGTGAAATAAACATTCGTGCTCGAACTGGTGACGGTGACGAGCGTGCCCAGCGGGAAGTAGCCGGTGTTCGGGCTGAACTCGAGCGAGGGCGGGTTCAACGTCACCGTCGAGGATCCCCCGGTGCCGACGCCGCTTGGGCCGGTCAGGCCGGAGCCGGCGGCCCGCCGGATGATGTGGTAGAACTGCTCGGTCACGAAGACGTTGCCGCTGCCGTCCACCACGATGCCGCCGGGCGTGCGCGACTCGGCAAACTCCGCCGTGCCATCCGCCCAGCCGGGGAAGATCCCGGTGGCGACGGCCGCCTGCCAGGTGTTCGACGCGATGCCGTAGAGGACGCTGGTCGAGCCGTTGGTGGCCACGGTCGTGACACGGTGGTTGCCCTGGTCGGTGACGACGAGCACGTTCCCGCCCGCCTTGGCCAGATTGAACGGCGAGCTGAACCGGCTCTGGGCGGCGGTGCCGACATTGGTGCCCGATGTGCCGACGACGCCGGACAACAGGCTGACCGCGAAGGTGGTGGGATTGATGAGGCGGATGGCGTGGTTGCCGGTATCGCTGACGGCGATGGTGCCGTTGTCGAGCACCTCGACGCCGCGCGGCGCGGTGAAGGTGCCGGCGGCGACGATGGTGGTGACCGCGCCGTTGGAAAGAGCCACGCGCTTGAGCGCGCCGCCAAGCTCGATGACGTAGAGGTTAGCCGAGCCGTCGTAGGCCAGCGCGGTGGGCACGGTCAAGACGGCGGCGTTGTTGGTGGCGATGAGCTGGCCGAACTGGTCGTATTGGCGGACGAGGCCATCACCCTGGGTCAGGACGTAAAGATTGGTGCTCGCGTCCAGCGCCACGTCCACGGGCGTGCTCAGGCTGCTGAGGTAGGTGATGGTGTTGTTGGCGGTCAGGTCCAGCCGACGGATGGCTCCGTTGACCGTGTCGGCGAGGAAGAGATAGCGACCCGAGATGTCCAACACCAAACCACCGGGCGTGTCAAACTTGGCAATCTGCAAAGTGTCCCCATCCTGAAACCCGTTGAAGGTGTCGGACACGAGATTGGTCGGCCCGCCCCCGATGGTGGTGACGGTGGTCTGCGCCAGGGCGGCACCCTGCACCAGCGCGCCGAGCAGCAACGCCAGCGCCCAGCGCCAGACGGGCGGGCCGCCGTGCTGTTCACCTGCTGTCCGAGTCGCACTCATGGAGCGGGTTGTTTGGGTCAGGCTCAAGGTTTGGCGGGGGCCGCCGGTTTCTTGCCCCAATCTTTTGGCTTACCGGAGTCCAAAAAGGAATCGGGTTTATCCTGCATCAGCGGGGGGCGCTGCCCGAGGAAGTCCGCCGCCGTGGGGTTCGTCTGGCCCTGGAGGAAGTCCGTGCTCGGGGCCTGGAAGTGGGCGGCCTCGATGAGGGTCGGGGTGACGAAGATGAGGAGGTTGGCCTTGGTCCGGGTGCGGGTGTCCTTGCGGAAGAGCAGGCCGATGCCGGGCAGATCGCCCAGGCCGGGCACCTTGGTGTAGCCCTTGTTCACGTTGTCCGTGATCAGACCGCCCATGACCAGCGTGTTGCCGCTGGGGATCATGACCTGCGTCTCGATCTTGCGGATGGCATAGACGTTCGCCTCGTTGACCTGCCCGTTGATGGTCTGCCGGTCTTTCGAGTCGATGTTCGAGACCTCGGGCACGACCTTCAGGGAGATGTTGCTGTTGGCGGCGATGCGCGGGGTGACTTCCAGGATGGTGCCCAGGTTCGTGTAGGTCACGCTGGCGGCGGCCGGCGTGTTCGCGGAACCGGGCGTGACCTGGAAGATCGGAAACGCGCGCGTCACCGCCAGCCGCGAGGTCTGGCCATCCATCATCACGGAGCGCGGGGTGGAGATGACTTCCGTCTCCGCGTCCGTGTTCAGGAAGGAGAGGGTCGCACGCAGGCCGTCCGCGTTGAGGAAGCCCACGGCGGGGTTGATGCCGTCCCGCGTGCTCATGGTCAGGCCCGGCACCAGCCCGCCCACGGTGGTGGTGAGGGTCTCCGTGAGGGTCGTGGGCGCGGTCTGCGCGGTGGTGATGGTGCGGCCGCCGGGCAGGGTGGTGGTGGTGGTGGAGGTCGCGCCGGGGCGGGTGGCGGTGAGGGTGCCGGTGAGCTGGCCGTTGCCGAAGCCGACCTGCTGGTTTTGCAGGGTGCCGCTCCAGTCCACGCCGCGCAGGGACTGGGGGCTGCGGGAGGTTTCCAGGATGCGCGCCTCGATGAGCACCTGCATGGTCGGGGTGTCGATCTTCTCCAGCACTTCGGCCAGGAAGTCCCATTCGCGCTCGGTGGCGGTGATGATGAGGGTCTGGGTGCGGGGGTCGGGCGTCACCTTGGCCCGCGTGGAGAGGATGCTGGTCAGGATCGTGACGATGTTCGTGGGGCTGGTGAATTTCAGCGTCACGATCTTCGTGGCCAGCGGCTCCTGCGTCGCGGCTTCCTTCGGGCTGACGCGGTAGGTGTTGGTCTTGGGGTCGTGCACCATCTGGAGGCTGTTGTTGGCCAGGATGGCTTCCAGGGCCTGGCGGGCGGTGACGTTGGTCATGCGGAAGGCGGGCACTTTGGGGGCGGGCACGGGGGTGCCGTCGGCGGCGCGGGCGAGCTGCGTGAGCTTGGGGTCGAAGAGGACGTTGAGCTCGGCCTGCAGGGCGAGGCTTTTGATGAGGTCCACGAGGTCCATGTCGTCATACTTGAGCTCCAGGATGATCTCGTTGTCGAGGGCGGCGCGGGCGGCTTCTTTCGCGTCGGCGGCGGCCTTGGCCTTGGCCTCGGGGCTCAGGACGGGCTGGACCGGGCGCGGCGCGGCGGGGGCCGCCGGGGCGGGCTTGGCCGGGGGCGCGGCCGGAGCCGGCGGGGTCTGGGCCACGAGCAGCGGGGCGGGCAGCAGGAGGGCCGCTGCCAGCAGGAGGACGGGCGTCGTTTTCATGCGCATGGTCGTTGGGCCGGCGGCCGGGGCCGCCGGGGGTCTTTAGAGTCCTTCTCGCAAAAAGAGTTCTTTGGTTTCGGGTTCGCCTTCGACTTTGAAGATGGCGGAGCGGTCGCGCACGTCGAGGCACTGGATTTTCAGTTCCTTGTCGTTGGGCAGGCGGATGAGCATGGTGTCGCCTTTGAGGAAGGTGTAGCCCTTGACGCCGGTGTGGACTTCGGCGAGGCGGCGGGTGCGGCTGGTGGAGATGCCGCGCAGGGTGAGGTTGGCCGCGCCGATGAGGTCCACCTTGGGCACGACGGGGGGGGCGTTGGTGACGACGGCCGCCGGGGGGTTGGTGGTGCCGATGACGAGCGGCGGACCGGGTTTGGTGGGCGGCACGAGGGGCGGGGGCGGGGGCTTGGGCGGCTCCGGGGGCTTGGGGGGTTTGGGCAGGCGCCGCTTGCTGGCGGGAAAGAAGGGGTCCTTCCCGGCTTCCAGCGCGGCGCTGAAGGTGGCCTTGGGGAAGGGCACGACCAGGGACACGGTGTTGGTGGCGGGCGGGGCGGCCTTCGGATCAAGGGGCTTCTTGGTGTCCGCCGGCTTCTTTTTGTCGTCCGGCTTCTGCTCGTCCTTCTTGTCCGCCGCCAGCGCCAGGCCGAGGGCCGCCGTGAACGCCAGGGCCAGGGCCAGGGCGCGGCGGACGGGATTGACGGCGGGCTTCATGGGTCAGTTGCGCTTGGGCGGTTTGACGAGGGCTGACACCTCGAAGTTGAAGGCGAGTTTCTCCCGCTCGTCACCGGTGCTGGTCACGCCGCCGGGATCATCCGGGACCATTTCAAGGCTCAAGACGCGCATGTAGGGGAACTGGTTTTCCCAGTCCGCCAGATACTTGCCCAGATCGTGGTAACAGGCGGTGCCACTGAAGGTGTAGCTCGCGGCCTTGTAGGGGAAATCCGGGATCATGGTCATGTCCCCCTGGCCGCGGAAGGGGAAGTTCGGGATCTCCACCTTGTAGGGAGCCTGCGCGCGGAACTTGATCTCCGCCGAGCGGATCCATTGCACGAGGTCATCGCTGACCATGCTGGCCTCGATGTTGTTGAGGTGGGCGCTGAGGCGCTCGTAGTCCTCATGCACCATCGCCGTGCGTTTCACGAGCCGGTCGGCGTCGGTGTATTTCTTCTCCGCCTCGGCGGCTTGCGCGACCAGTTTCTTGAGCGCTTCCTGGGCGGGGGAAATCAGGAGGAAATACACGACGACCAGCGCCATGACCGTGCCGATCCCCACGGCGGCGAGGTGCTGCTTCTTCTCGTTCGAGAGGGCTTTGATTTCGTTTAGCATGTCAGTTGCGCACCCGCTCGGTGAAGGCGCATTCCATGGTGAACGTGACGAAGACGCGGCTCGGGTCGTCCTTGTCGGGCGTGGGGTTCGTGAAGCCCTTGAACGAGATGGGATTCTCCTTCGCCAGGTATTGCTTGAACCAGGCATGCCCGAGGAGCTTGTCCTTGAACTTGATCGAGCTTTCGTCCTCGGTGCGCCCGTAGTCGCGCGCCGTGATCACCAGCACGATGCGCTCCGTCGAGCTGGCGGGCTTGCTCTTGCGCGGCTCCGCCTTGTTCACCACGGCGGGCTGGACGTTGTAGCTCTGCTCCACCCGGACGCGCGTGACCTGGATCTGGTCCAGCGTGCATTCCTGCAGCGCGTTCATGCACGAGGACCACAACACGCGGTTGGTGGCCATGCGGTTCAAACTGTGGATGTTCCGCTCGATTTCGCCGGTCCGCTTGATCAGGTCGCCCGTGTCCTTGTTCTTCGCCTCGATGCTCTTGAAGCTGGCCTCGTAGCCGGCCATCACCTGCTTGGTGTGATGCTTGCCGTAGAGCAGCCAGCCCCACCAGCCCAGCATCAACACCACGAAGAAACCGCCCAGCCACGCGGCGCGCTTGACCGGATCCCGCCGGCGCATCTCGGCGAGATACTGTTCTTCGGCCAGCAGGTTGATGCGAATCGGCATGGTGCTAGAAGGCCGCCATCCCCGCGCCCACCGCCACGGTGAGCTGCGGCGCGACCGCTTCGATCTCGCCCAGCAACTGCGGGGGCAGGCCCAGCGTCATGAAGCTCGTCGGGTTCCACGTCTGGCAGGGCACCATCAACTCGACTTGCAGCGCCTGCACGATCTGCGGGCTGCGCGAGGCCCCGCCGCTGAAGAACACCTGGCTCACCGCGCGGTCCCGCTGGTGGTCATGGAAGTCAATCGAGGCCCGCAGCTCCCGGCCCAGCGGCGAGAGCAGCGCCTGCGCGACCGATTCCACCTCCGGCGGCATGGTGATCTTCGCGCCCTCCGCCTCCTCCAGGCTCATCCCCAGCGCCTCGGAAATCCCCTGCGTGAGCTTGCCGGAGCCGAAGGCCACCACGCGGCTCAAGGTCAACTCGCCATTATAGAGGATGCAAATCGTCGTGTTCTTGTAGCCCACGTCCACCAGCGCGACGACCTCCTTGGCGAACGGCTCCGGCTGCGCCAGCTCGAACGCGTTGGCCGGCCCGATGAAACTGGGGATGATCTGGTCCGCCTCCAAGCCCACCTGCTCCGCCGCCTCCTGCAGGTCCGCGATGATCTGCTTCTTCGCCGCACCCACCAGCACCCGCATCTTGGGGTTGCCGCCCTTGGACGCATCAGCCTTGGTCGGGCTTTGGGACGCGCCGGGCAGCAGATGCACGTCAAACACGCAGTCCGACAAATCCTGCTGCAGATAGTTTTTGCTGCTGAACTTGAGCATCTGCCGCATGTCATGCGCCGTGACCGCCGGCATGTCGGCATGGCGCAGCAGCGAGCTGTCCACCCCCACCGCCAGGCTCACCGGCTTGAGCCGGGCGTTGAGCACCTGCGTGACCGCCTTGAGATGATCGGCCAGCGGTCCCACGTTCAGCCCCTTGTCAAACACGGGCGCGTCCACCAGCGCGAAGTTGTTCAGGACAAACGATCCCCCCTTGCGGGACAGGTGGACAGCCTTGGTGACCTTGGCCCCGAGGTCTATCACCATCACCTGGTCGCGCTTCTTCTCGAAGCTGCTGAAGAACGGCAACGGCATCGGCTGTTATGTAAGGCAAAGCGTCCCGGCGTGGCAAGCCGCAATGTCGGTCGGGCCGCCCTGATTTCCACGCCACGCTGCCACCCCGCGCCAGCGCGAGCGGTCAGGCCCGCACCAGAGCAGCCGAGGCCCCGCCGTCACAAAAGCACCGGAAGGAGGGATTTTTGGCGTAGCCCGGCGGGGCGGCGGGCCGCATCGTCACCCGCACTATGGGCAAAGAATTCAGCATCACGCCGCGCACGGTCCCGCACGTCGAGACCAAGTATCGCCGCATCGTCTCGCCGGTGCCGCATCCCGACTCGGTGCCGACGCTGGAGAAGCTCCGGCAGTTCGAGCCGCAGTCCATGCGCGGGCAGCCGCCCATCGTGTGGGACCACGCGCAGGACATCTTCGTGTATGACAAATACGGCAACCGCTGGCTGGACTGGTCCAGCGGCGTGCTGGTGACGAACGCGGGCCACTGCGCGCCGGAGGTGAAGCGCGCCATCCTGGACCAGGTGAACAGCAACCTGCTGCACAATTACTGCTTCCCCAGCGAGGAGCGCGCGGAGCTGGCGGGCGAACTCGCGGCGCTCGCGCCGGAGGGCTTGAAGAAGGTCTTCCTGCTCACGACCGGCTCGGAGGCGACGGAGTGCGCCATCAAGTTGAGCCGCGCGCATGGCATCAAGGTCGGCGGGAACAAGAAGATTGGCATCATCGGGTGGGAACGCGGCTTTCACGGGCGCACGCTCGGATCGCAGCAGGCGGGCGGCATGGCGGGGCAGAAGAATTGGATCGTGAACGAGGACCCCGCGATCATCACCGCGCCGTTCCCGGACGGTTACTGGCAGACGGACACGAGCTTTGAGTCGTTCCTCAAGTCGGTCGCCGCGCGCGGCCTCACGCCGGAGACCACGGCGGGCGTCATCATGGAGACCTATCAGGGCGTGGGGCCGGACTTCGCGCCGGTGGAATTCGTGCAGCAGCTCCGCGCGTGGTGCGACGCGAACAGCATCGTGCTGACCTTCGACGAGGTGCAGGCGGGTTTCGGGCGCACGGGCAAGTTCTGGGCGTTCGAGCACTACGGCGTTTCGCCCGACCTCATCTGTTGCGGCAAGGGCATCAGCAGCTCGCTGCCGCTCTCGGCGGTCATCGGGCGCGAGAGTGTCATGGACCAGTTCGGCCCCGGCTCGATGACCAGCACGCACACGGGCAACCCGGTGTGCGTCGCCGCCGCGCTGGCGAGCGTGCGGAAGATCGTCCGCGACAAGCTGACGGACAACGCCGCCGCGCTGGAGCCGGTGCTGCTGGCGGGCTTGAAGGCGATTCAAGCGAAGCACCCGCAAGTCATCGGCCACGTCACCGCGCGCGGGCTGGTCGCGGGAATGCAGACCGTGAAGCCTGGCACGAAGCAGCCTGACCACGACCTCGCGCACGCCATCATCGAGCGCTGCATGTGGAAGGGCCTGCTGCTCTTCGCGCCCGTCGGTGCGTGGGGCCAGACGGTGAAGATTGCGCCGCCGCTGACGATCCCGCGCGAGGCGCTGGAGGAGTCGCTCGGCGTGCTCGGGGAGGCGACGGACGAGGCGGTGGCGGCTCGCGTCTGAGCCAGCCGACGCCTCCGACTTCCAGTTTGAGGCGTCTCGCCGAATGGGCTGGCCGCTCCCGGAGTTTTTCGGCCGATTACGAAGTGGAGCGGGCTATCACCCTGAACTTCGAGGATCGGAGGCAACCGAGCACTAGGAGCGCGGCTTTCAAGCCGCAGCAACACCCCTTCACCCAGCAGGTTTGGACGGCACGGTTCCATCCCAGCCGTCTGCGGCATGAATGCCGCGCTCCCGCGCGTTGGGCTGACGGCACCCCGCTCGCTGCTTCGAAGTTCAGGCTAAAACTCAGACATCTGTGAACTGAAAGCAAAAACCCCCTCCGGTTGCCCGGAGAGGGTGTGGTCTGAGCGAAGGCTACAGATTAGAACTTGTAGATGATGTTCAACGCGAAGAGGTGGGCGTTGTTCGCGCCATTGCCGGCCGCGCCAGTGACCCCGTTCAGGTTGCCCGGCAGGTTACGCCCGCCGCCGAGATCATGATCCCAGCGGTATTCCAACCTGGAGATGACGTTGGCCCAGAGCTGATAATCAGCCGTGAGCGTGGCGGCGAGCACTTCCGCACTGGTATTGGCACCGCCGACACCAACGCCGGCACCACCGAGGGCGACCACGCCATTGCCATTGTCGAGATACTCGACGCGGGCGTTGAGCTTGACCTTCTCGATTCCCGAGAAGGAAGCGTAGAGGGCAAGGCTGTCCGTATCGGCCGTCGCCACACCCGCGCGACGATCCAACTGGCGATGATCCCATGAGGCACCGAGCTTGAGGGTTTCCCAAGGAGTGGGAACCGTGGCACCAACATACAGGTTCAACGTGTCACCCGTGCCACCTGCGGTGGGACGCGTGCCAGCGAAGCGACCGTCAACCACGCCCGCGCTCAACACGGCACCCTTGAGGAAGCCGAAGCTGTCCGGAGCCGTGAGGGCGATCCCTGCGAGGTAGGTCTTTTCCGACTGAGCGGCACCAGCGACACCGGCACGGGCACCAAACGCAGCCGTGTGGCTGTTGGCAACACCGAGTGTCATGCTGAAGCTGTCACACACCTTGTAAGAGGCTAGAACGCCTTCGTGCGAGGTCGGCTCGATGGTGTTGCCGTAAGAACGGGTGTAGTTCGGATTGTCCGGGCTGTTGGCGGATTCGTAGCCGATGATGGTGTCGAACGATCCCATCTTGAAGATGATGCCGTTGCCGACGGGGACGTTCAGCGTGATATACGCCTGCTTCAGCGAGATGTTGCCGCCGGCAGCACCGAGAGGGTTGCCGAGGATGCCCGCGTCAGGACCGAGCCAGAGTTCAGCCGCGTAACCAGCCGACCACTCACCCTCGTCGAGCGGTTTGCTGATGGTGATGTCAACGACATCCACGTTGAAACCGTCTGCTTTGGCGGTGCCACCACTGTAGCTGAAGCCGGGGCTGGCTCCGGCCTTGCCGGGATTCCAGTGGGCCGAGGTGCTGACGTAGCCGCTCAAGGTGGTGGAAGAAACCGCCGTGAGCACTTGGCTGGACGGTTTTTCTTCCGCTTGAGCAACAGCGCCGAAGCTGATCACGCCTGCGGCGGCCAGCCCGAGTGTCCATTGATTGACTTTCATGTGTGTTAGTTCCTCTTGCGAGTTGTTGACTGTTGTTATCTTTGCGTTTTGCTAGCGGGCAAAAAACCGTTTGCCCACACACCAAAGACGGTGCATTGGCGGCGACAGTAGCAAAGGGTCGGTGGGTGACAACAGTTTTTTTCACTTTTTCCGGCCTTCCGATTCTGGGGCAACCGGTTGCACGCGCGGGCGGCTCACCGGGCCGGCTTGGCGGGCGGCTTCTCCTTGAAGGCGGAGCGCAGCAGCCAGTGGCGCTTGAGGCCCTGCACCAGCCCGTCCGTATGGACGATGGCGGAGGAGATCTCGGCCAGCAGGTTGGTGTTGGCCTCGACCTGCGCGTTGAGGTTGCTGGTGAGGCTGGCGAGGTTGCTCAACGAGCGGTCCAGGTTCAGCGCGAGCGTGGTCAGGTTCGTGTCGGCACGCGCGATGGTCTGGTCGGAGGTCCGCATCACGCGGCGCGCGTCGGCGAGCATCAGGTTGGCGTTGGTGAAGGTCGAGCGCGCGTCGGCCAGCGTGGCGCGCACGGAAACGAGCGTCTGCTCGGCGGACGTGTTCAGATTGGTGGGCAGCAGCCAGGTGCCGAGCGAACCGGCGGGGTTGGTGAGGTTGGCGGTGATGCGATGGACGTTCGCGCTGACGGGATGAAGGCTGGTGACGAGGAAGTTGGCGTTGCTGACGACGGGCTTGAGTTCGGCGACGCGCGTGTCGAGGTTGGTGAGCGTGCGCGTGCTGGTGGCGAGGAGCGTGGCGACCTGGTTGGTGAGGCTGAGGATGTTGGGCAGCGCGGTCTCGATCTGGGACACCAGCTTCTCCGCGCGCTGGGTCAGGGCGGGGGATTCGTCGGCGACGATGTGATAGGGCGTGGAGCCGACGCTCCAGTTGGTGTAGGCCCCGGACTGGTCGTGCCACATGCCAGTGATGAGCTGGCCCTTCACCTCGTAGGCGGCACGCAGGAGTTTCTTCGAGCCGTCGCGGTTGGTGTAGCCGTTCCAGCCGCCGGGGAGGATTTCCAGGTAGCGCCCGCCGAGCAGGTCGCCCGCGTTCACGCGCACGCGGGAGTCGTTCCAGATGTAGCCGATGTCCCGGCTGCGGATGACGAACTGCACATAAACAAAATGGCGCTCGAAGTATTCCGCCGAGTCCGGCGGCATGGCCTTGAGGTCGGTGATTTCGCCGGCCTCGCGGCCCATCATCCTCACCTTGTCGCCTTCCTTGAGGCCCGCCGCGCTGTCCACGTAGGTGTAGAACGGGGCCTTGAGATCGAACCAGCCCTTGTTCTTCGCCGTGTAGTAGAAGTAGTAGCCGAAGCCCGACAGCAGCAGCACGGTGGCGATGATGACGAAGACGCCGACGGTGTGCTCCACGCGGCTGAGGCGGGTGCGGAGTTGCGGGGTGAGGTCTTGCAGCGGCATGGGAGGCAGCGGGGAAATGACCGGCAACCAGTGACGAGTGACGGGACGCGCGACGAAGTTGGGCGGAGGTTCATGCGGACAAAAAATCGAGCACGACCGTGTCACTGCTGGCGGAGAGATCGCTCCGTCCGCCCAAGTCCACCCAGCGCCGCCGTTGCAGCAGCGCGAACTGCCGCGCGCGGGCCTGCCACGGGCGCAGGTCGTCCGCCGTGGCCACCAGCGCAAGCGGACGCCCCGAGAGAAATGGGTGCCCGGCGTTGAGCGCGTCGAGCGTGTCCAGCCACCAGCGCGTCTGGCGCGGGTCCAGACCGGCGAGCGGATTGTCCAGCAGCAGCACTTCCGGCTGAAGGATGAGCGCGCGGGCGAGCGCCACGCGCTGCCGCCAACTGCGATTGAGCTGGCTGGTCATCTGGTTGGCGAAGTCGGCCAGCCCCGCGAACTCGAGCGCGGCCTCGACCGCTTCACGCGTTTCCTCCGGCGGACAGTTCCGGTGGTAGCGCAACGGCAGCGCGATGTTCTGCGCGACCGTCATGTGCGTGAAGAGCCGCCCGCCGTTCTCAAACACCAGGCCCACCCGCAGCCGCTCCGCGACCCGTTCCGCCTCCGTGATCGAGGCCGTGTCCCGCCCGAAAAGCAAGTGCGCGCCCGCGACCGGCTGCTGAAGTCCGGCCACCGTGGTGAGCCAGTCGCTCTTGCCCGCCCAGTCCAGACCGCCCACCGCCCAATACTCGCCCGGCCGCAGCCGCCAGCTCACGCCCGCCACCAGCGCCACCTCCGGCTCCTGCGCGGAGGCGATGCTCGCGTCCACCAGCTCGATGAGCGGCGCGGTGGCGGAATTGTCGGCGGGCGCGCTCACATGAGGAGATAAACCAGGATGAACAGCGCGTCCGCCAGCACGCAGCCCGCGACGCTCTGCGCCACCGCGCGCGTGGTCGCGTCGGAGACGTCCTCCAGCCGCAGCCGCTGCGCGAGGCCCTGATAACAAGTGACCGTGGCGATGATCGCGCCGAACGTCGCCGTCTTGAGTCCGAGCAACGCGAAATCCTCCCACTTCAGCGCGCGGGCGATCTGGCCGAAGTAATCCGCCGGCAGCAACGGCACATCCTGGAGGAAGACAAACAAGTAGCCGCTGCACACGGCGACGAGGATCAAATACACCGTCAGCGAAAAAATCGCCGCCGCCAGCCCGAGGACGCGCGGCATCACCAGGTAATGCACCGGGTCAATGCCCAGCGCCTCCAGCGCCTCCACCTCGCCCTGCGCCCGGCTCAGGCCCAGCTCGACCACGATGGCCGTGCCCACGCGCGCCAGCACCAGCAGCGCGGTGGCCAGCGGCCCCAGTTCGCGGATCAGCACCGTGACCATCACCGTGCCGGCGTATTGGCCCGCGCCGATTTTTTGCAGCAGCGACACCGTCTGCCCCACGATCACCAGCCCCAGCACGAGGCCCATCAACACGATGCCCGGCAGCAGGCGCACCCCCGCGCGGTCCACCTGCGCGCGGATGAGCGGATGCACGACGCGCCACGACGCGTTGAACTTGGTGAACGTGACGCCCAGCGTGATGAGCGCAAACGCGCCCACGCCCTGCACCGTCTGGAGAAACCGGAAAAGCTGGCGACCAACGAAATTGAGGTAGCTCCGCGGCAGCGGCAGCGCCAGCACGCTCTGCAACAGCGGCGGGCGGACCGGCTTGGCGGAGTCTGGTTCCACAGGCGCAGTTTAGGCGGCGGCGGAACCGCCGGACAACAGGTTTTTCCAAGCGCCATGGACGCGCCCGGACACTGCACCGCGCGTGCAATCCCGCGTGCAATCCCCTGTGGACTTTGAACCGCGACTCCACTAGAAACCCGTCGCTCCGCGCGCCTCCACCGACCGGACGGACCGGAGCACTCGATGAAAGCTGTCATCCTCGCCGCTGGCAAAGGCACGCGCATGCGCGACCTCACCAACGAAATCCCCAAGCCCATGCTCCGCGTCCAGGGCAAGCCCATCCTCCAGCACATCGTCGAGGGACTGTTGAGCGTGGGCATCCGCGAATTCTGCATCGTCACCGGCTGGCACGCGGAGGTGGTCGAAGGCTTCTTCGGCGACGGCTCGCGGTTCGGCGCGCGCATCAGCTACGTGCGGCAAGTCGTGCAGGACGGCACGGGCAAGGCCCCGGAGCTGGCGAAGCCCTTCGCGGGCGCAGAGCCGTTCCTCCTCACCTACGGCGACATCCTCGTAAAGCCGGAGACCTACGCGGACATGCTCAAGCGCTGGCACAGCGGGAAGTTCACCGGCCTCGTCACCGTGACCGGCAGCGAGGACGTGACCAAGGGCGGGCTGTTCTTCTTCGATCAGGCTTTCTGCCTGAAGCATCTCGTCGAGAAGCCGAGCGCGGCACAGTTGGAGGAGTTGCGGCAGCAAGGCTGGCTCAAGCCCGGCGAAACCGCGTGGTATAACGCCGGCATCTACCTCTTCGACCCGGTGCTCTTCGACTTCACCGCGCGGCTTCAGAAATCCCCGCGCGGCGAATACGAACTGACCGACGCGCTCACGGCCATGCTCACGGCGGGGCACCAGATGGCCGGCCTGCAAATCGCCGGTCGCTGGGTGGATGTGCGCGACCCGGAGGTGCTGGCGTCGTTGCAGGAGTAATCGCGCGATAGCGCGACCCGCGTATGTCCTGCCCATGCGAATCACTTCCTGATGCGTTCTATCTTGATAACGGACCGAAAGGATTTCCGAAGGGCTTGCGACAGTTGGATATGGCAGACTGGATGCGCCTGTTCGAGTGTCCGAGTTGCGGTGCGCTTTGGGCCGTGGATGAGTGGGAGAAGTATTCGCCTCAAGTCGTAACGCGAGTAGCCTCCAAGTCCGGCTGGAACCAAGGTAGTTCACTTCAGAAGCGGAAAGACCTGCTTCTCGCAAGCAGAGGTGGAGTAACTGATGAGCAATGCATTTGGGCAAATTGCTCAGGAAGGAGAGTCAGGGGCGTTGTCTATTGCCTCGAACACCTTTGGCAAACAGGCGCGAGACGGTGATCGAGAGAGACTCCTCACGTCGTCTCCTACGAAAACGAAAAGCGGCGGTCGAGTGACCGCCGCTTTGCGTTTCAAGTTGGGTCGCTTCCAGAGCGTCAGGCTGCCGGCGCGCTCGCCGGGACTTCCTCGACGTTGGCCTGGAGCTGGAGGAAATCCAGCACCTTGCCGACGAGGATCTGCTCGTGGATTTCGCCGAAGCCGTTGCGCTCCTCAAGCTGCTTGATGAGCTTCTGGATGGGCATCTGGTATTGCTGCGCCATCGCCTGCACGCGTTCGAGGATTTCCTGCTGCTCGACTTTCACGCCTTCTTTCTCGGCGATGCGGTTGAGGAGGAACATGGCCTTCACGCGGTCCTTCGCGCTGGCGTTGGCGTTGGCGAAGATGGCGTCCTTCTGCTGCTCGATGGCCTCCTTGGGGATGCCGCGCTGCTGGTTTTCCTGGACGATGTTATAGACCACGCTGCGGGTCTCCTGGAGCACGATGGACTCCGGCATGTCGAAGCTCACCTTGCCGAGCAGCGCCTGGATGAGCTGGTCGCGGACGGCGCGCGACGCCTTCGCATTGCGGTCGGCTTCGAGGTCAGCCTTGATGCCGGCGCGGAGTTTTTCAAGGCTCTCGGCCCCGAAGCCCTTGGCGAACTCGTCGTTCAGCTCAGGAAGAATGCGCTCCTTCACCTGCACGAGTTCGACTTCATAGACGCCCTTCTTGCCAACGAGCTGGGCGGCGACGAAGTCCTGCGGGAAGTCCACGTTCACGGTGCGCTTCTCGCCGGCGCTCATGCCGTGAAGCTGCTCGGTGAAGCCGGGAATGAACTGGCCGGTCTCGCAACGAATCCAAAACGCCTTCTGCTCCGTGAGGCCGCGCGCGGTCGGGGCAGTCTCGGTGATGGGTTTGCCATCGCAGGTGCCGGTGTAGTTCACCACGGCGATGTCGCCGGCGGCGACCGGGCGGGCCACGTCCTTGTAGTCCGTGCGCTGCTCACGTAGGACGTTGAGCGCCTTGTCCACGTCGGCATCGCCGATGACGACGGCCTCGCGTTTCACGGGCAGGCCCTTGTATTCCGGCAGCTCGAACTCCGGCTGCGTCTCGACCGTGGCGGCGAATTGCAGCGTCTGGCCGCGCCCGAACTGGATTTCCTCGATGTCGGGATAGACGGCGGCGCGGATCTTCTGCTGTTCGAGCGCCTTCTGGTAGGAGTCGGGGATGAGCTTCTTCTTGACCTCGTCGTCAATGCGGGAGCCGAAGCTCTTGAGGACGAGGTCGCGCGGGGCCTTGCCGGGACGGAAGCCGGGGAGCTGCGCGTGGCGCTGAAATTCCTTGGTGACGGAGTCAAAGGCGGCATCCACGGCGGCGACGTCCAGTTCGACGCGGAGGAGCTTCTTGCACGGGCCGAGATTTTCGACGGTTACGTTCACGACAATTTTCTGGGTTCAAAACTTTGCCTGACAGCCGACACGAGCGCCCGCTGGCGGGGCAAAGAGCTTGGCAGACTAGGGAGGTGACATCCACCCGTCAAGCACGGGCGAGGCGCTACTGCTTGTTGAGCGGCAGCGCGTTGGTTTCCGGCGGGGAATTGGTGCCGGAGGGCGCGGCGGCGGACTTCTGCTTGGCCTTCGCGGCTGGGGCGTTGGTGGAGCCGGCCTTCTTCTCCTTGCGGTCGGAATCCAGCTTCTTGGGCGCGCGCGCGGCCTTGATCTCCGCGTCGAACTTGGCGAGCTGCTCCGGCTTCAACTCGGCGCGGATTTTCTCGGTCACGACCCGGATTTCGTCCTTCATCCGCGCCGCGACGGGATCCCAGTAGGGCTTCGTGCGCTGGTTGCTCTCGCGGAGGATTTGACCGATGCGGTCGTGCTGCTCCGGCGTGAGTTCGAGCTGCTTGTGGAGGCGTCCCAGGAACTCGCCGCGCTGAATCTGGTTGAGGGTGAGCTGCTGGGGCGGCTTGGCCGCCTTGTGGGGCCGCTCAACGAGGGTGGTCACCAGCGCGCCGGTCACGACGCCCGTGCCGTAGATCAGGACCGTGGCAAGAATGAACTTCCACGGGTTCACCGGCTATTCGCCCGCGACGTCGTCGCTGGACAGGAGGGTGTTTTCGATGGCCTGCTCGAGGTTCGGGCTTTCCGGCTCGGCGTGCGTCGTGGCGAGCACCCAGACCCCGAGCGCGGCCATCACCGACATGCACGGCGCGACGGCGCGCCACAGCCAGCGGCCCCAGACGGCCCACACATCCACGGTCAACGGCGCGGTCAGGCGCGCCATGATGCGCTTCTCGAACGCATACGGCACCTGGTCGCCCGGCGGCGTCGCCCTGGCGGCGGCCATCAGTTTCTGTTGGAGCTTTTCCAAGTCCATAACAGTCAAGGCAGACGGAGTCGTCGTTTGCGCGGTTACAAATACTTCTCCCGCGTGAGCGTCTCCAGAATTTTCTTCATCTGGGCGCGGGCGCGGAAGGCGCGGACCTTCACCAGCGGGACCGACCAGCCGGTGAGCCGCGCGATCTCCTTCACCGAGCGGTCCTCGATTTCCAGCAGCGTGATGACCAGCCGCGCCTCGGGCGAAAGCTGCGCCATCACGCGCTCGACCAGCGCGCGCGCGGCGTCGGTGTTCTTGCTGTTGTCCTCCGGGCCGGCGGCGAAGCGCTCCAGCCAGTCCACCTCGGGATCGGAGAGGTCGGTGAGCGTGGTCTCGCGGTTGCGCTGGTGCGAGCGGAGGAAGTCGTAGCACGTCCGCACCGCCATGCGCATGAGCCAGTGCTCGAACGGGGCCTCGGCGCGGAAGCTGTCGAGCTTCTGGAACGCCTTGATGAAGACCTCCTGCACGATGTCCTGCACCTCGTCCTCGCGGCGCGCGTAGCGGCGGGCGGTGGCGAAGACGCGCGGCTGATAGCGCGTGATGAGCGTCTCGAACTGCTGCACGTCGCCTTGGCGGACGGCGGCGATCAGCTCGGTATCGCTGGGTTCCATCGGGGCGGACTATGCAAAATCAGGCGGCCAAAAGCAAAAGCGCAAAGCCACCGCGACGGGCGGTGGCTGGCGCATGAGACGGGAATTGGACGGATTGGTTACTGGTCCGCCGGCGGGCGGCGGGGCAACTCGGGCCGGCGGTCGCCGCCTTCGGGGTTGCGGCCCCGGTCGCCGTCGGGACGAGGCCCGCGATCTCCATCGGGCCGGGGACCACGGTCGCCATCCACACGGGGGCCACGATCCCCGTCCGGGCGCGGACCACGGTCGCCCTCGCCGGGTTTGCGGATCTGGTCGCCATCACGCGGGCCGGCGGGCCGGCGGAAATCGCCCTCAGGGCGGCGGTCCCCTTCGCGCTGGGCATCCGGGCGGCGGAACTGGCCGTCCGGCGCGCCGCGACCGGGCTGATTGAAATTCTCACCCGCCGGACGACGGACGTCGCCGCCCTCGCGATTGCCACCCTGGCCGCCGCCTTGCATGCCGGGGCGTGGTCCCGCGTTGGCAATCATGCCGCGCAGCCGCTCGACGGTTTCCTTGGGCAGCTTGTCACGCACCTGGGCGAAGGCGCGGGCGCGGACGATGGTGGCCTCGGCTTCGAGCTGGGCGGCCTGCATGATTTTCTCGCGGATGGCCTGCTCGTTGGGCTTGTCGGCCAGCGCGGACTCGGCGATTTCGCGGCGCAGGCGCATGGAGCGCTCACCCACCTCGCGCATGACGTTCTGCTGCGCCTCGAAGAAACCGCGCAGGACGTTGCGCTGGTCGTCGTTTAGGTCGCGGAAGAGCTCCTGCGGATTGAACTGCGCATTGCCCGGCCCGCGCTGGCCTTCGCCGGGGCGGAAGTCACCACGCTCGCGGTCCACGGGGCGGCCTTCGCCGCGCGGCGCGTCGTCGCGGCGGAACTCCTCGCGCCGCGCGCCCTCGGCGGGCCGCCCTTCCTCGCGGCGGCGCTCATCCGGTCGAAAATCACCGCGCGGCGGACGCTGGCCTTCGGCGGGGCGTTCTTCACGGGGGGCATTCTCGCGCGGACGCTCCTCGCGGGCGCGCTCCTGAGCGGTGGCCGCGAGAGAAAGCCCGCACAACGCCGCAAACAGCGGGCGGGAGAGAGTTGGCAGTTTCATAGGTGCTTTCGGCTGCGCCGGCTGGATTGGCCAGCGCGGCTTTTTCAGTTGAACGCGCCAGCCGGGAAATAGTTCGCGCTGGCAGTGACAGGAAAGACGCCACAGCGGGCGGGGTGTTACAAGGAAGTTGGGGAAAGTGAGCGGCAGCGGTTCTTGCCCACCGGCCCACTTTCTCACCTTCTCACTTTCCCACCTGCCTTCTACTCTCCCCGTGTGCCGGTCTTTCATGAATGCCAGCGTTGCACCGCCTGCTGCCGGTGGCCGGGACAGGTGCGGCTCACGGAGGCGGAGATTTCGCGTCTCGCACAGTTTCGCGGGCTGGACGAGCACGACTTCATCCAGGAGTTCACCCGCCTGCGTCCTGACCGGCAGGGCCTCGCGCTCATGGACAAGCCAAATGGCGAGTGTGTCTTCCTCGACGGCGGGAACTGCGCCGTGCAGCCGGTGAAGCCGCAGCAGTGCCGGGACTTTCCGAACTTGTGGAACTTCCCCGGCTTCGAGCAGACCTGCCGCGCGGTGCCCAAGCTGGTTTCCGACGAGGAATACCGCCGGCTGGTGGCAGCGGCGACGGGCCGGACGCTCAGTCCTTCGTGATGCCGAGGGTCTGCTCGAACTCCGCCGAGAACGCCCGCATCTGCGCGATGATCTTGTCCGGCTGCTGGGAGATGCTCTCGATCATGCGCGGGGCCAGCTCCGGCTTGCGCCGCAGCAGCTCCACCGCCGCGACGATGAGCGAGAGGTTGTTGTTGATGTCGTGCCGCGTGGTGGCGAGCTTTTCGTTCAGCTCGGCGACTTGCTCCGGCGTGAGCGTGACAGGGGTCTGCGGCATTGCCATGCGCGGAGGATGGGGAATTCAGGCGGCAAGGCAAGCCTGTGTGCGCCGCTCCACTTCGCTTCCGCAGTCCAAGTGGCCGATAAAGGCGAAAGAAATCGAAAGAAGGGGGCTGGGATACTTTCCAAACCGAAGCACCTTCAGCCAATCGTTGATGGGGTGAGCAGCGATGAGCGCCAGACCAGCCCTTCTTTCGTGCCTTTTCGTTTCTTTCGGCGACTCCGCCTGCGGAGTTTGGCTTCAGAGCTTGTGGTCGCTGGGCTTCACGCCCTTCTTGTAGCCCTTGAAGGAATACATGGAGGGCTTGTATTCGCCGATGTAGTCCACGTTCGCCTTTGCAGGAACTTCCATGCCGAGGCCCCAGAAGACCGAGTTCACCACGAGCCGGCGGGTGCCTTCGCTCTGGAGGTCGGTGGCCGCGCCCATCGTGGTGGTGAAAATTTTGTTCACCTTGCCGGCGTCGTTCTTCAACTCGCGCGTCCAGGCCACCGGCATCGCCGGAGCGTTGACGCCCTGCTCCTGCTTGTCGCTCGCGCGCTTCTTGATGTAGTCGGCGGGCAGGTCGGTGGGCTTCATGCCCTTGAGCACCTGGCCGCGCAGGAGGATTTTCGCGTCGGCGGGCGGATAAGCCTCGTAAGTGTCGGAGTCGGCGAAAATCTGGCCGGTGTCCCGGAGGATTGGATGCTTCTCCGCGCCCGGCTCGACGACGCCCAGGCACGCCTCGACCTTGTGCCGGCCCCAGTGCGAGACCCATGTCTCGCCGAGCACCCGCTTGCCGAAGCCGCCCTTGTTCCCGAAGTTCCACTTCTCGTAAGGCCCCTTCAGCCCGTTGAAGGCGTGCGTGCTCGTGCGCAGCGCGATGAGCGGCACGCCCCGGTTCACGGCGGCCTCGAACTTCTTGTTCGCGGCGTCATCCCAGTGGCGGAAGCGCAGCAGCATCACGATGGCGTCAGCGGAGTCGAGCGCGGCGGGATTCGAGAGGCTGCCGCCGGCGTCGGGATTGATGGTGCCGTCAGCGTCCACGGAGAAAAGCACCGTGCATTTGAAACCGTGGCGCTGGCTGAGAATTTTCGCGAGCTGTGGCAGCCCTTCCTCGCTGCGATACTCCTCGTCGCCGGCGATGAGCACGATGTGCTTGCCCTTGCCGGGGCCGGCCTTCGGCTCATAAGTGACCCAGGTTTGCTCGGCAGCGCTGGCGGCAACGACAATCGAGGTGGCAAACAGCGCTCCGAAGGCGCGACGAGAAAGGAGGGAGGACAGTTTCATGTTCGAGTTCGGCGTTGGACGCGGGCGCGACTGTAGGGCTTCGCGCAATTCCCGCAATGCTCTTTACCCGCCGCCGCGCTCCGGCTAAATGACTCCCAGCCATGAACCCGCCGCTGCCGCCTGAAATCCGCGTGGAGACGAGCCGGCAGGGCGTGCGGTATCTCTTGCCGGCCCGCGAGACCGGGCCGCTCAAGTTTGTGGCCGTCTTCTTCATCGGCTTCGGCTGCCTCTTCGGCGGGTTCGCGCTGTTCTGGATTCTTGGCGTGCTGGGCGTGGTGATGAAGGGAACGCCTGGACCGGCGAATGTGCTCTTCGCTTTGTTTGGCGTGCCATTCCTGCTTGCCGGGCTGAGCATCATCGGCCTCGGCGTGTTCGCGCTGTGTGGCCGCTGTGAAATTGAAGTTCGCTCCGGCGAACTCCTCGCGCGCGAGCGGGGCGGGCCGTTCTGGTGGACGCGGCGTATTCCCATCAAGGACATCCGTCGCTTCACGCTGGCCGCCGACGCCGCGCGCATCAACGGCCAGCCCGTCAAGTCCGGCCCGATGTCCGACGTGGGCGCGCTCAGTGCCGAGGTCGGCTCGAACAAACCACGCCTGATCCTGCTGGGTTACCCGCGCGCCTGGACCGAAGCACTCGCCGCGCGCTTGACCGCCGACCTCGCGGCGCAAACCGGCGCGGCCCCGCTGACCACCACCACTGAACAGGAGCCGGCCTATTACCGACCGAAGGTCAAGCTTCTGCCCGGCGAAGTGGGGGGACAGCTCACGAGAGTGGTCGTGCATGGGGACCGACACGACCCGCCGGCCGGGACGAGCATCCGGGTCACGGAGCAGGCGGGCGGCATCGTGGCGGTGGTGCCGCCGCAAGGGGCGCGCGGCACGCGGGGCCTGCTGGCCTTCGCGATCATCTGGCTGGTGTTCATCAGCATCGTCGGGACCGTGATTGCGATTGCGCCGGAATCAACGAAGCGCCGCCGGAACCAGAGCAAAGTCATCCCCGCCGTCGTGATCGGCGCGTTCGGCCTCATTGGCGTCGGGATGCTCACCGCCGCCGTGAACCAGATGCGCCGCAAGGCCAGCCTCCGCGCCTCGCGCAACGAGCTGATCATTGTCCAGCAGTCGTTGTTTGGGACGAAGACCTTCAAGCGGAACGCCGGCGAACTGGCCACCATCGGCGTCGGCGACAGCAACATTGTGATCAACAATGTGCCGGTGCCGGAGCTTCAGGTGCATGCCACGGACGGGGAGACCCACGGCTTCTTCTCCAACGTGACCAACGACGAACTGCTCTGGCTCGCCACGCACCTCCGCCACGCCACCGGCGTCGGCGAAGCACTGGGCGAAAGTCCCGAGCCGCCAAAGCTGGCGACTTAGCCGCACTTTCCATCAGTCGGGAGTCATCTCGAACAAATGATTCTGTGCTCCATGATTTTGTGAACCTCCGGCTCTTTCACAGAATCATGGAGCACAAAATCATGCCCGAAGGATTGCGAGTGAAGCGCCATGGTCTTGTTGGTCTCCGCCCGCTTGCCTTTGCGGTGTCGCCCGCCATACTCGCCGCGCTTTTCGCATGAGCACACTCAACTTCGCCATCATCGGCACCGGCGGCATCACGCTCCAAAACCATCTCCCCGGCCTCGCGCTGTGCCAGGACGTGAAGGTCCACGCGTTGTGCGACGCCAACCCCGCCACGCTCGAAACCGCGCGCCAGCAGACCGGCGCGCCCGTCGCCTCGACCAAGTGGGAGGACATCGTGAAGCGCGACGACGTCCACGCGCTCATCATCGCCACGCCGAACGCGTTTCATCCGCCGGTCGCCATCGCCGCCGCGCGGGCGGGCAAGCACGTCCTCAGTGAAAAACCCCTCGCGCTCAACGCCGCCGACGCGCACGCGATGGCCGACGCGGCGGAGAAAGCGAACGTGCGCCACATGACCGCGTTCACCTACCGCTTCGTCCCGGCGATGCGTTATCTGAAACACCTCGTGGATCGCGGCGAGCTGGGCCGGCCGTATCACTACCGCTCGTGCCGGTTGCAGGACTGGGGCACGCGCAACGTCGGCTGGCGGCAGCAGAAGAAGCTCGCGGGCACCGGCGAGATTGGCGACATGCTCTCGCACCGCATTGATTTCGCGCACCATCTCATCGGCCCGATGGCGCGGCTGGTGGCGAACTTGAAGAACCTTACGCCCATGCGCGACGGCGCGCCGAACGACACGGATGACTGGGTGGCGATTCTCTCCGAGTTCAAGTGCGGTGCGAGCGGCGTGCTGGAAAGCTCGAAGCTCGCCAGCGGCACCAACGAAAGCTGGCGCAGCCCCGACCGCGTGGAGCTGAACGGCAGCGAGGCGAGCTTCAGCTTCACGACAGGCTGCTGGAATGAGCTTCAGCATGGCAAGGTCGGCGGCCCCGGCCTCAAGGCGCTGCCCATCCCGCGCGAGTTTTACACCTGGCCCGGTTCGCCGCGCGATCCGGGCGTGGGCGATCCGCTGGTGAGCTTCCGCTACGACCAGGCGGTGGAGTTTGTGAACGCGATCCGCGAGCAGCGCCCGTGCAGCGTGACCTTCCACGATGGCGCGCGGATGCAGGACGTGACGGACGCGGCGCTGAAATCCGCCGAAGCGAAGCAGTGGGTGGAGCTGGGGTAAACCGGAACAATGCCGTTGAAAGTGCCGAAGGGACCGCAGGCATGGCCCCACGCAGTCGGGCCGGGTTTTTGATTGAGGCGGCGGGACGAACTCGTTATCAATGGCCCATCACCCGCGCCGGGGCCGGACGGGAAACGCATTTGAGCCGACCATGAAAGACATCCTGCAACGCTTCAGCCTCGAGAGCGTGAAGATCAACAGCCAGACGATCAGCATCGCGGTGCTGCTGTATTTCATCCTGCTGGGCTGCACGATCTGGAGCATCAACGTCCAGCCGTTCAACAAGAAGGAGAAGTCCTTCTGGACGCTGATCGTGGTCTGTCTCGGGCCGTTTGGCATTCTCTTCTACCTCCCGACGGCGTGGCGCAACGCCGCGACCGGCTCGCTCTCCTTCTGGCGCAAGCCCAAGCGCGGCCGGCAGCCGTAATTCCCCGCCGTCCGCGTCATGCGTCCCTCCAAGCGCCGCTGGAAGGCCCTGCTGGGCAGCGTCCTCGCGCTGGCGGGCGTGACCACGGCGCGCGCGCAGTTTTCCAACCAGCAAACCGGCACGGCCAATCCGACCTTCCGGCCCGGCGGCCTGCGCGAGGGGCTGACCACCACGACGCTGAACGAGAAGGCCGACTCCGAACTGGGCGGCGCGGGCACCACGGAGGAGAGCATCGTGCGCGACGCCAACGTGGCGCAGGAGTCCTTCTTCCGCAGCTTCCAGAACGGCATCCTGCGCATCCCCAAGATCGGCTACGGCCAGGGCCAGTTCCGCGTGGCCGCGCCGCTGGGGCCGACCTCGGGCCTGCCGCTCTTCGGCTTCGCCGGCAAGCCGGAGGACGCGGAGATCAAGCTGGGCAACTTCTACCTCGACATCTTTTCCCTCAGCGGCTCGGTGCTGTGGAGCGACAACATCAACCTCGTCGAGGTGGGCAAGGAGTCGGAGGAGATCGCCGTGGTGCGGCTGCAGGCGGCGGTGATGTATCAGGTGAACGAGGCGATGCGCCTCTCGGCGGCGGGCACGCTGGTGTGGCTGCCGTTCAAGCCGGACATCGGCTTCACCGATCCGCTGGCGGACTACTCGTTCAGCCTCGCGCCGATTTTCCAGACGCAGTTCACCTACGACATCCCGTTCAACAAGGTGGACGTGCAGATGATCGAGGATTTCACGGTGCAGAGCGGCGGCTTTGGCACGGGGCGGTCGTTCGACCTGCTGGAGCGGCAGGCCGACGACCTCGAGGACCGCGCGGGCCGTTACTCCTACCGCGACACGCAGTCGCAGGGGCCGACGGACAAGCGCTTCCGCTCCGCGCCGTCCTTCCGCAACCAGATCGGCGTCAACGTCGGCACGCTGCTGCCCACGGTCACGCGCTTCACGGTGGGCTACTCGCACGAGAACATCTGGCAGGCGCGCGACAGCCTCGGGCAGCAGAGCAGTTCGGACACCTTCACCACGGTCCTGCAATCGGAGCGTGAGAACCTGCGCTTCAAGCCCTTCTTCAACTACAACGCGCGGCACCAGAACAACCGCTTCGGCTATGACTCCTCGATGCGCGGCGGCTTCGCCGGACCCATCACGCCCTATCTCGACCTGCGCGCCGACATGGGCTACTACCTCGCGGGCGACGAATCGGGCGAGGGCTACACCTGGTCCGTGGGCCTCCTGCACCGGCCGCGCGAGCGCTTCGAGCACGAGCTGGATTACCTGCGCACCATCACCTACCCGGACCGCTCGCTGGTGACGCTGGTCGGCTACCACGCGCAGCTCCAGGCCAGCCCCGACATCATCCTCGAGGCGGGTGCGCAGGAGCAAAACGTCGAGCCGCTGGACAACCCGAACAATTCCTTCGGGGGCAAGGAATTCCGCGCCGAGGGCCGGGTCAACTACCGCGTGCTGGACCGCATCGTCTCGCGGTTCGGCTACGCGTGGACGCACAGCGTGGGCCGCACCGGGGTGCTGCCGCTGCGCTTCGACCAGCACACCATCCGCTTCGAGCTGGTCATCGCGCACACGCCGACCTTCGAGTCCTCGTTCCTCTACCAGCACGAGTTCCGCGACTCGAACCGCGCGCTGGACAGCTACGTGGAGAACGTCGCCTCGCTCACGCTCACGCGGAGGTTCTGACCCGGACCAGCCGGACAACTGCCGCGCAGTAAAATGTTTTTGCCAATCGGCCCTATTCTATGGCATGAAACGCGGCGAATTGAACTAGCCCGGACTGTTTGAGCACGGCGGACCGTAAGCGGCCCACAACAATGACCAGCCATCTTCTGCGCGCAGCGTGTGCCTTGACGCTCCTGCTCTCGGCCTGTCTGCGCCTCTCCGCCGCAGACCCGGCCCCGACGCAGGCGCAGATCGAGGCCGCGCGCCGCCAGCAGCTTCAGGCGCAGCAAAAGGGTGACTTCACGATGGCAGACCGCTTTGCGAAGGAAGTCGCCGCGCTCGAAGCCCGGCTCGGAACGACGGCCGCAGCAGCCGCAGCAGCGGCTCCGGCGGTGCCCGCCGCGCCAGTCTCATCCTTCTTCTCCGCCCCGTCCGGCGCAGCCGCGTCGCCCCCGGCGGGCAGTTCCTCGGTCTTCAGCCCGCCCGCGATGCCGGGCACTGCGCTGACCACGCCGGCCTTCACGCCGCCACCCGCCGCGCCCGCTCCGAGATACACGCCGCCGGCCCTGACCAACCCTGTGCCCGCTCCGAAGTCAACGAGCGTCACGGGCGCAACCACCTTCACTCCCTCGGCTCCGGCGGGCACGACCGCCACGTTCACGCCCACGACCCCCGCCACCCGCCCGACCACTTCCACCAGTCCAAGCTCAACCGCCGCCCTGACCGCCGCCGCGCTGCTGCTCGCCGAGGAGCCGCGTCCGGCGGACGTGCCGCCCGCCGTGCTGGAGCTGCGGGCCGCGCAGGCGGAGCTTTCCCGGCTCGAGGAATTTCGCATGGCCGAGAGCCTCACCACCCGGCGCGGAGGCTCCTTGACGGCCGACCCGCTGCGCGCGGCGCCCGGCGGGGTGTCGCCGCCTTCGGCCCTGATGACGCCACCCAGCCCGACGGCGTTCCCATCCACCATCTCCCCGTCGGTCACGCCCTCCGTGAATCTCGCCAGTGGTTCCGATGACCTGCGCCGGAAGCTGGACGACCTCACCCGCCGCAAGTCCGAGCTGCAGCTCGAAGCCGAGCGGCTCTCCAAGGACAGCGCGGACTGGGAGGCCCGTTACAACGCCGCCAAGGCCGAACTCGCCCGCTTGGAAGCCGAGAACAAGAGCCGCGACCGCCTCCAGACCATCCGCGACGAGATCGCCCGGCTCGACACCGACGCCACGCATCTGATGCAGGACATCGAGGCCTCCCGCGCCGAGCAGGACCGCCGCGCCCGCGAGCTGCTTTCCGGCAGCTCACCCATGGCGATGACCACCGTGCGCGCGGACCGGCCCATGGTGCCGATGGCGACCGGCGGTGTGACGGCTGACCCAGCGCCCAAAGGCCCGCCGACGTTCAGCAAGGCAAGCTCCACGCGCGGCTCGTCCAGCGGCGGCGATGGCGGCCTCGTCCGCACGGGCCGCTCCAGCGGTGACGCCGTCGCTCTCCAGCGTGACCTCGACCGCTTGACCGAGAAGAAGGAAATCATCCTGCGCGAAATTGACGAGGTGCAGCTCAAGTTCAACTACGCCGAGCGCGAGCTGGCCGTGGCCGCGCGCACCGGGCAGCAGGCGGACATTGACCGCATCTCCAAGGACAAGGCCGCGCTCGACAACCGCTTCAAGGTCGCCCAGTCCGAGCTGGCCCGCGTGGACGCGGAGATCCAGTCCAAGGTCGGCGCGCTCCGCGGCGCGATGGGCGGCAGCGATCCCGACCAGGTCAACCCCGGCGACTCGCTCCAGGTCATCGTGGCGGAGGACGACAGCTTCAACGGCATCTACAAGGTCAAGACGGACGGCAACATCCTGCTCCCCCGCGTGGGCAAGGTCGCGGTCGGCGGCAAGGGCATCACCGAGGCCGAGGCGGCGATCAAGGTGTTGCTCGAGGAGACCCAATTGAACAAGGCGACCGTCACCGCTGAGTTCAAGGGCAAGGTCAGCACCGACCTGCCGCCCACCGACCAGACCGTCGTCATCTACCTGGCCGGCGAGTTCATCACGCCCGGCCCGCTCAAGATTCCCGAGGGCGTCCAGCCCACGCTCATCACCACCATCATCCGCTCCGGCGGCATCACGCCCTCCGGCGATCTCACGCGCACGAAGCTCCTGCGCATCGAGAACGGCCAGGGCGCGGTCGAGGAAGTGAACGTGGCCGCCATCCTCTCCGGCAACATCCCGCCCATGGACATCGCGCTGAATCCCGGCGACATCATCATGATCCCGGCCTTCGCCCCGGTGGTGTATGTGACCGGCAACGTGAACAAGCCCGGCACGCTGCGCCTCTTCCAGGACGAGACGCTCACCGGCTACGCCGCCATCCTGCGCGCCGGCGGCTTCTCCCGCTTCGCCAACCTGAAGAAATGCACCGTGGTCCGCGACCTCGGCAACGGCGAGAAGATGCAGATGCCGCTCAACGTGAAGGAAATTCAGAAGGGCCTGGCCCCCGACATCGTCCTGCAGGGCAAGGACATTGTCGTCGTGCCCGAGAGCTTCTTCAGCTTCTGAGCCGGGCGCGGATGACAGGCATGAAGTTGTTTGACCAGTGGCAGTCCAGGACTGCAGTGATTGACCGATGATTCCGGGCGAAAAAAAACGCAAGACCGACTTCACGGACGTGGTGATGTATATCGCCATCGCCACGAAGCACGCGCGGCTCATCACCCTGCTCATCACCCTGGCGCTCACGGCCGGGCTGATCTTCTACATCTTCAGCCGGCCGGTTTACTACTCCAAGAGCGTCATCCGCTACACGCCCATCGGCACCGGCACCCCGACGCGGGAGGGCCAGTTGGAAGGCGAGCGGCAGGACCGCTTCTCGGACGACAGGTGGCTCAAGCAGTTCGACGCCGATCACATTCTCGTGCGGGTGGACAAGCGCCTGGGTGACGAGGTCGGCGCCGCCCGGGCGGGCAAGAGCGGCCGCAAGCAGGTGCGCGCCACCTGGACCACCGACAAGAACATCGAGCTGAACGTCTGGTGCTACATCCCCTCGTGGGTGACCAAGTATCCGGAGATCATGCTCGAGGAATTCCAAAAGGAGCAGGACGAGCGCGCGCGGCAGTTGTTTGTGGCCACAGCCACAAAGTTCACGAACACCATCGCCGACCTGACGAAGCGCTGGGAGGCGCAGTTGGCGGTGGAAAACAAGCTCAAGGAGCGGTTTGACCCCGACCGGCTCAAGCGCGACCTGGCCCAACTGAACGAAGTGCCGGACCAACTGGCGAAGTTCCGGGACCGGATGGCGCGCTGGAACGAGGTGCGCCAGAAGCTCCTCAACCCCATCTACACCACCACCGAACGGCTCGATTTCATCTCCACCGTTGATTACAACGTGGACAACACCGTGCTGCTCGAGGTGGACAAGGACACCAAGGAACGCGTGCCGCAGGCCATGCGCCCCTCCAACGGCACCGTCATCATCCGCTCCCAGCCCCGGACCGACACGGACAGCGTGTATGAACTGGAGCGCAACATTCGGGACCTGGAGCGCAAGATCAAGGAGATGATGGTCATCTACAAGCCTTCCAACCCCAAACTGCAGACGCTCCTCCGGCAAAAGGAGGCGCTGGACAAGCTCCTGGACGAGGAGTTGCGCCGGGCCGAGGGCAAATTCCTTTATCACGGACGCTTCCTCGCCACCAAGCTGCGCACGCTGGAGGAGCAGGAGCCGGTGTGGCGCGAGAAGCAGAAGGCCTACGAGAAATACCTGCTGGACATGAACCTCGTCACGCAGGGGCAGGTCCGTTACGACCAGATGATCGCCGAGATGCAGAAGCGCATCACCGAGGCGGAGCTGGCCATCAACAACCAGCGCGTCGCCCTCGCCTTCAAGGAGTTTGATCTGCCCATCCGCGACGAGATCCCCATCTCCCCCAACCGCCTCAAGATCGTGCTCATGTCGCTGGCGCTGGGCCTCGGCCTCGCCCTGGGCATCCCGTTCCTGCTCGAGTTCATGGACCAGACGGTCACCAACATGGAGAAGATGGAGGAGGCCACCAACATGCGCGGCCTCGGCCTGGTGCCGGACTTCGAGGACGACATCGCCGAGGCCTACCCGCTGATCTTCAGCGACGGCGTGGCCAACCCGGACTTCATCGAGAACTTCCGCGTCATCCGCACCAACCTGCTCTCCAGCGCCGCCACCACGAAGTTCCCGCAGGTGGTCATGGTCACCAGCACCTCGCCCAAGGAGGGCAAGACCGTCGTGGCCTCGAACCTCGCCATGTCCTTCGCGCACATGGGCGAGAAGACGCTCATCATTGACGCCAATCTCCGGCGCGGCATCCAGCACCACCTCTTCGGCAGCCGCTCCTCGCCCGGCCTGAGCAACATCCTCGTCGAGAAATACGACGTGGAGGACGCCTGCCGGCCCACCACGATGGAGAACCTCCACATCCTCCCCTGCGGCGACCAGTTGGAGGGCGACATCGAGCAGCTCGGCTCCCCGCAGTTCGTCGCCGCCATTGACAAGCTGCGCAAGCGCTACCAGCGCATCATCGTGGACGCCACGCCGGTGCTCGGCCTCGCCGAGACGAGCGTCATGCAGCCCGCGATGGACGGGGTCGTCCTGGTGATCTGGTCCGGCCAGACGCCCACCCGCGCGGTGCGCACCGCCATTGACATCCTCAACGACAACCACGCGAACTTCTACGGCTTCGTCCTCAACCGCCTGGACCTGATGGCGACGATGAACCGGTTCCACTACTACTACTACACGAACCACTACTACAACCGGTATCAGACGCTCACCCGCCAGCCGAACGCCTGAGGCCCGTCCCGCATGAGCGAGACGCCGCACCCGCCCTCCCCCTCCACGCCGCCCGGCGTCTCGGTCGTCATCCCCGCCTACAACTACGCCCGGTTCCTCCCGTCTGCCGTCGAGTCGTGCCTCCAGCAGGACTACCCGAACTTCGAGGTCGTGGTCATTGACGACGGCTCGAAGGACGACACCCGCGAGATCATGGCGCGCTACGGTCCGCCCGTCCGCTATGTGTATCAGCAGAACGCCGGTCTCTCCGCCGCCCGCAACACCGGCATCCGCGAGGCGAAGTTCGATCACGTCTGCTTCCTCGACGCGGACGACCTGCTGCTCCCCACGCACCTGAGCGACAGCATGGCGGCCTTCGCCAAGCTCACGCCCGACTACGCCCTCGTCGCCTGCGACGACCACCTCGTGGACGTGGACGGCAAACCCCTGCCTTTCACTGTCCACGTCCCCGTGCTGCCGCGCGAAGTCACCTTGAAGGACATCCTCATGCGCACGCGCTTCTCGCCCACCGGGGCGGTCGCGCGAAAGGAAGTCTTCGCGCAGTGCGGTGGCTTCGACACCACGCTCCGCAGCACTGAGGACCGCGACATGTGGATCCGCATCGCCGCGCAACGCCGCATCTGGCACCAGGGCAAGGTGCTCGTCCACATCCGGAAGCACGGCAACAACATGAGCAACAACGCCGACCGGATGAAGAACAACATGGCCGCCGTGCTCAAGAAGGCCTATGACGCCCAGGTGGTGCCCAAGTCCAACGTCTGCTTCTGGCTCCAGGTCTTCAGCTACTGGCGTTTCCAGACCTCGCTCATCTACAACGGCATCAAGCAGCCCGCGCGCGCCTTCCGCGACCTGCTCATCTCCGTGCTGCTCTGGCCGTTCTTCGTGAACCCGGCGGCGAACGGCAACCCGCCGCTCTTCCGCTTCCGCGCCTGCGTCCGCTACACGCTCAACGCGATTCGCGGCGAGGTGAAGCAGTGAAACGGAAGCTCCAAGCTCCAAGCTCCAAGCTCCAAAGAAGCTCCAAATCCCAAGCTCCAATTGCCAACGCCACTTTGAACCCGTCGGCACCGCTTGCCTGGTTGGAGCTTGGAGCTTGGGAATTCTCTGGAGCTTGGAGCTTGGGTTTTGGAGCTTTGCCCCATCGCTAAGATGCCTGAGCACAAGCTCAAGATTCTCCACGTCGTCTTCTCGCTCGAACCGGGCGGGATGGAGAACGGCATCGTGAACGTCGCGCGGCGGCTGCCACCCGAGGAGTTTGAAGTCCACGTCTGCTGCCTCGAACGCGGCGGCGCATTCGTCGGGCGCCTGCCGCATCCGGAGAACGTCGTCGTGCTGGACAAGCCGCCTGGTTTCTCCCTGCGCGCCGCGCTCGGCGTCGCGCGGCACGCCGCCCGCATCGGCGCGGATCTGCTGCACCCGCACAACCTCGGCCCGCTCACCTACGCCGCGCTCGGGTCCGGCTGGGGATTCTGGAAACCGGTCTTGCAGGGCGAGCACGGCGTCTTCCAAGGCGACCAGGGTGGCCCCGCGCGGCTCCGCCAGCGCCAGCGGCTCTACCGTGCCTGCCGGAAAGTTCACACCGTCTCCGAGTCACTGCGGCGTTATCTCATCGAGCATGGTTTTCCGGCGGAGAAAATCACCGCCATCCTCAACGGGGTGGACACGGAGCGCTTTCAGCCGGTGGACAAGGCGGCTGTCCGCGCGCAGCTCGGCCTGCCCGCGCAGGGCCAGTTCATCGGTGTCGTCGGCCGTTTCGATCCGAACAAGAAGCATCTGCTGCTCATCGAGGCGTTCAACCGCGTCGCCGCGCAACTGCCCGGCGCGCGGCTGGTCATCGTCGGCGACAAGGGCGCGGAGAAGGCCAAGATTCACGCCGCCGCGCAGGCCAGCCCGGCGCGCGACCGGATCCACCTCGCCGGCTTTCAGGCGAACCCGGTGCCGTGGTATCAGGCGCTGGACCTCCTCGCCGCGCCGTCCATCTTCGAGGGCTTGTCGAACGCCGTGCTGGAGGCGATGGCCTGCGGGGTGCCGTGCCTGGCGCACACCGCCTGCGGCAACGCCGAGGTCATCACCCACGGCAGCGACGGCTTCCTCGCCGAGCTGGATTCCGAGGCCTTGCTGGCGGCGGAGCTGCATCGCGGGCTGGCAAACCCGGCGGAACTGGCCGCCGTCGGCCAGCGTGCGCGCGCCCGGGTGATGCGGGACTTTTCGATGGACGCGATGGTCCGCAACTACGCCCGCATCTACCGCGAAGTCGCTGGTTATCCGGCGTGACGGTGCGGCGTTTTGAACAATCCCCCGCTCCGCCAGTCCATTCCCGTGACCGTCTGCCCGTCGGCGGGGCCGGACTTCCCGGTTGATTCCGACCCGCCGTCGGGCACATTCTGCCAACAACACCTATGAAACGAATCCTCTCCGCGACGCTGGTGGCGGCGTTCCTTTCCGGCGCGGCGCTGGCGGTCGAGTTCACCCACCAGCAGGCCGGCAAGATCACGCAGTCCGTCGGCGACCTGCTGGACCGGGCGCATTACAAGGGCGCGCGGCTCAACGACGACATCGCGGAGTCGCACCTGAGGAACTATCTCGACGCGCTCGACTACAACCACATGATGTTCCTCCAGACCGACGTGGACGAGTTCACGGAGAAGTATGCCCGGAAGCTCGACAACCTGACCAAGGCGGCGGACGCGAATCCGGCCTACGAAATCTTCGAGCGCTACCTGAAGCGGCTGGAAGCCACGGTGACGCACATCGGCGGCCTGCTGAAGGAAAAGCACGACTTCACCAAGGATGAGAAGTTCATCGCGCAGCGCAACAAGCTGCCCTGGCCGAAGACCGAGGCGGACGGCAGGGAGCTGTGGCGGCAGCGGGTCAAGTTCGAGCTGCTCAACGGCAAACTGACGGAGGAGAAGCCCGAGAAGACCGCCGAGAAGATCACCAAGCGCTACGCCCGGTTGCAGAAGAACATGAAGCAGTTCGACTCGAGCGAGGTTTTGCAGGTCTATCTCTCCGCGCTCGGCCACGCCTTCGACCCGCACTCGGACTACATGGCCCCGGCGGACGCGAAGAACTTCGACATCCACAACGTGAAGCTCAAGCTCAACGGCATCGGCGCGCAGTTGCGGCAGGACGACGAGGGCTACACGGAGATCGTGAACCTCACGCCCGGCGGCCCGGCGGAATTGAGCAAGCAGCTCAAGCCGAAGGACCGGATCGTGGCCGTGGCCCAGGGCGGCGCCGAACCGGTGGACTGCCTCGACATGAAACTCGGCGAGGTCGTGGACATGATTCGCGGCAAGAAGGGCACCGAGGTCCGGCTCACCATCATCCCGGCGGACGCGGTCAGCGATTCCGAGCGCCGCGAGATCCGCATCGTGCGCGACGAGATCAAGCTCACCGAGCAATACGCCTTCGCCCGCATCATCGAGCACGCCACGGCGGACGGGAAAAAGCAGCGGCTGGGCGTGATTGACCTGCCACAGTTCTACCAGAAATGCGCGGCGGACGTGGAGAAGCTGCTCAGCCGCCTGCAAAAGGAAAACGTGGCGGGCGTCATTCTCGACCTGCGCCGCAACGGCGGCGGCCTGCTCAACGAGGCCGTCGAGCTGACCGGCCTCTTCATCAAGAAAGGTCCGGTCGTGCAGGTGCGGAACCCGAAGCAGATTGACGTGCTGGACGACGAGGACGCGCGGGTGACCTACGACGGGCCGCTCATCGTGGCCGTCGGCCACCACAGCGCCTCGGCGTCGGAGATCGTGGCGGCCGCGTTGCAGGACTATGGGCGCGCGCTCGTCGTCGGCGACCAGTCCACCCACGGCAAGGGCACGGTGCAGACCCTTTACCCGCTGGCGCAATGGATGGGCACGCGGCAGGTCGCGGACCCCGGCCAGCTCAAGTTCACCATCTCGAAGTTCTACCGCATCGCCGGCGGCACCACGCAGAAGCACGGCGTCACGCCCGACATCATCCTGCCCAACGTGCTCGACCACCTCGAAACCGGCGAGGCCTTCCTGCCCAACGTGCTCGACGCCGACAACATCCCGCCCGCCAAATACCAGCGCGCCGACCGCATCAACGGCGGGCTGGACGAGTTGCGGAAGAGCTCCGCCGACCGCACCACGAAGGACAAGGATTTCACCTACATCCGCGAGGACATCGAGCTGGTGAAGAAACAGCGCGCCGACAAGACCATCTCCCTGAACGAGCAGCAGCGCCTGCAGGAGAAAAAGGACGCTGAGGCCCGCACCGAGGCGCGGAAGAAAGAGCGCGACGCCCGGCCGGCTTCCGCTGACAAGGTGTTCCTTGTGAAAACCGAGACGGTGGACAAGAACCAGCCGCTCATCGCCGTGCTGGCACCCAAACCGGTCCCGACGGCAGCCAAGGATGCCGCTGCCAAATCCAAGAGCACTCCGGTGTCCAAATCCGCTCCCGGGACGGCCAAGCAGGCAGCCAAGCCGGCGGAGGACGGCGAGGAACCCGAGGACACCACCGACGCCGGCAAGGCGATCATTGATGTCTATCTCCGCGAGACCTTGAACATCCTCGGTGACTACGCCCGGCAGCAGGCCAAGAACGGGCGCGGTGAAATCGTCGCCGTTCCACGCTCCAACTGAGGGCGGCCGGCCCCGGGACTTTTTCCCAGGCTCAGTCCTGCGATGCACCGTCCGCAGCGCGAACCTCAGGCTCCATCGTGTCTTCCGCGCGTGCCCAGCCGTCCGCCAGCAGGGTCAGGAAGTAGAGGAGGATCGAGGCCTTTTCGAGCGGGAAGTCCCAGAACGCGTGGAGCAGGATGCCGAGCATCGCCGCGCCGCCACAAAAGCCCAGCGCCCATTGCGTGCTGCCCCAGGTGACGGGCAGGCGGAAATGGGCCCGCATCCCCCGCGCAATGCCACCGCCGATGAGCACCAGCCACAGGCCCGAGCCGCCCCAGCCCCAGTTGGCCAGATACTCGTAGTAGTCGTTGTGCGCGTGCCGCCAGAAGCCGTATTTCTCGTCCGCCAGGCCGAAGGCCTCCATATACACCGGCAGGGCCACCTGGAAGCAGTCCGCGCCGTAGCCCAGCAGTCCGGTCTCCTTCGCCAACTGGTGATAGACTCTCGAGGATAGCGCTCCTGAATGGTTTCAACCGTGGTGTGAAAGCGGGTCAGCTTCTGCTGCCAGTCCGAGCTCATCGTGACGAACAGCAACCCTCCGACCACGGACGCCAGCACGGCTCCCTGAACCAACCCTTGCCGCCAGTCAAAGTGCCCGCGCGCGGTCTGCCACCAGGACCGGAGGAAGCGCGCCCCGACGAACAAGGCGAGCAGCACGGCCAGCCCCCAGCCCGCGCGCGAGTTGTTGATGAACAAACCGACCAGCAATCCCAGCAACGCCAGCACCCAGCCCGCGAGCGCCAGCGGCTGGCCGCGCCGACCGGCCGCCGCGATGGTGAATCCGAGCGCCAGCGCCCAGCCGATGCTCATGAGGGAGGCCGCGTTGCCGTGATACCGGTAGGTGGCAAAGGTGGTGGGCAGTTGGGCCACCTTGGCATCCCACACCAGCTCCCGCAGGCCGGGGCCGCCGAGCTTGAGGATGGTTCCCCCGACGGCCACGGACAGGGCCGTGACAACCAGCGTGCTCCAGACGCGTTTGCGCCACTCTGGCCGCGTCATCAAATCACAGGCAAACAGGAACAGCGCGAAGAGGGCCGTGACATTCAGCATCGAGGTCTGGGCCAGCCGGCGGTCAATCGCCCCCGGCCAGCCCGGCAGCGGCGGGTTGTCCCACAGGCGGTTGACCGTGGTCCAGGTGCGGTAGCCGTGGACGGAATGCGCGTTCCACGCCAGCCACCAGCCGTGCAGCAGGAGCAGGGCCACCAACGCCACGGGCAGCCACGGCACCCGCGGCCAGCGCCCCCGCCAGGCGCAGCCGGCCAGCCACAGGACGACCAGCGCCGCGCTGAACTGGTTCAGGATCGAGATGGTGAGCGTGTAGGTGCTGCCATAAGCCCACGGCGCGTAGATCAGGATGAGCAGAAACATCCAGCGCGGGGCATCGGCGATGGCGCGGTCCAGGTTCATGCCAGGGGAGGAGGCGCTGCCGCCGCCACCGGGTCGGTCCTTTTCCGTCCGGCGGATTCCTCAGTGGATGGACAGTTCGCGCTGGATGCCAAATTTCTCAATGCGTTTGCGCAGCGTGGCGCGGGAGATGCCCAGCAGCTTGGCAGCCTGCACCTGGTTGCCGCCCGTCTCCGCCAACGCGCAGATCACCAGCTCCCGCTCGACGGCGGGCAGCACCTTGAGCGTGCGCTGCGAGCGCGCCCAGGTGAAGAGCGAGCGCGCCAGTGCGGTGACATCACCCGGCGTGGCGGCCCCGGCCTCCTCGCGCGGCCGGGGGAGCGCCGGGCCGGCGGCCGGCGCCGCCACGGGACGCTCCGCCCCGACCTCGACCGGAAGGTCGGCGGCCATGATCGCGTCCGCCTTGCCAACGACGAGCGAGCGCTGGATGACGTTCTCCAGTTCGCGCACGTTGCCCGGCCAGTGGTGCCGCTCCAGCAGCGCCAGCGCCTCCGGATGGATGGCGCGCGGCGCCCGCCCCTGGGCCCGGGCGAACTTGCGGAGAAAGTAATCCACCAGCAGCCGGATGTCCTCGCGCCGCTGGCGCAGGGGCGGCAGGTGAATACGCACCACGTTGAGCCGGTAGAACAAGTCCTCGCGGAACGCGCGCGCGGCCACCGCCTCCTCCAGCGGCTTGTTGGTGGCGGCGATGACGCGGACATCCACGGTGACGGGCTGGTTGCCGCCCACGCGCTCGAAGGCGCCATTCTGAAGCACCCGCAGAATCTTCGTCTGGGTGGGCAGGCTCATGTCCCCGATCTCGTCCAGGAAGATCGTGCCCCCGTTGCATTGCTCGAACTTGCCGATGCGCTGCGTGTTCGCGCCGGTGAACGCGCCTTTCTCGTGGCCGAACAGCTCGCTCTCCAGCAACTGCTCGGGGATCGCGGCGCAGTTGATCGCGAGGAACGGCTGCTCCGCGCGCCGCCCATGCGAGTAGATGGCGCGCGCGACGAGTTCCTTGCCCGTGCCGCTTTCGCCGGTGATGAGCACCGTGGCGTCGGTCGAGGCCAGCTGGCCGATCAGCTTGAAGACCTCATGCATGGGCTCGCTCATGCCGACGATGCCCACCGCCTGATCCTCCGCCTCCGGTCTGGGCTGGCAGCTCACGACCTGCTTCATGTCGCGGGCCACCTTGAGGGCGCTGGCGATGAGCTGCTTGAGCTTCGGCACGTCGAAGGGCTTGAGGAGGTAGTCGTAGGCACCGAGCTTCATCGCCTCGATGGCGGTCTGCGTCGTGCCGTAGGCGGTCATCATGATGACCGGCAGGCGGGCATCGGTCTGGCGCAGACGGCGCAAGGTCTCCAGCCCGTTCATTCCCGCGCCCATGCGGATGTCCATGAGCACCAGGTCGGGCTTCAGTTTCGGCACGAGGCGCAACCCCTCCTCGCCGCTGGACGCGGTGTGCAGCTCGACAGCGGGGGAGTCGAAAATGCGCCGGAACGAGTATTGCACGTCCGCCTCATCGTCGATTAGCAGCAGCTTGTCCATCGGGGCGCAATTGTATCAGGCAGCAGCCGGCGGTGAAGCGGCAAAAGGACGGACGGACAACGGCACGCCCGGTCAGGCGCGCGTTGAAGTGGCGCCGTAAACGCCCTTGCTGCCGTAGTATTTGTTGCCGGAGTAGTAGTAGTAGTAGCCGGTGCCGGCGCTTTGCGGAAGGAAGTTGAGCACCACTCCGGAGGGCCGGCCCCCGGCGCGGCGGAGCATTTCGAGCGCGCGCAAGACCACCCGGCTCGAAGTCTTCCTCGCGTGCATCACGAGGCAGACGGTCTGAGCCTCCTTGACGATGAGCAGCGCGTCGCTCACCGCGTTCACGGGGGCATTGTCGAGCACCACCTGATCATATTTGCCAGCCGCTTCGTGAATCAGTTGCTTCGCCCAGGGTCCGGACATCAACTCCGCCGGATTGGGCACCATCCGCCCGGCGGTCAGGAGAAAGAGGTTGTCAAACCGGGTCTTCTGCACGCACTTGTCCAGCGGCTCCTTGCCCAACATCACGTCTGTAACTCCCGGCAAGTCGCCCTTGACACCGAATGTTTCCGCCAAGCTCGGCTTTCGCAGGTCGAAATCCACGACCAGCGTGCGCTTGCCCTGCTGCGCGTGCGCCACCGCATAGTTCACGCAGCAGAACGATTTGCCCTCGGACGGCACGGCACTGGTGAACAGCACAACTTTGCGCTCCTCCTCCCGCCCCAGAAGCCCCAGCGAAGCTCGCAAACTGCGGAAGGCCTCCGCGCACAACGATTGCGGGTCATCACTCATGAAGAGCCGGCTCTTGCCATCCTTCACCAGCCTGTTCCTCGGCACGGCCCCGAGCACCGGCAGGCCGAGCAGGCGCTCGGCATGGTCCACGGACTTGATCGTCGTGTCCAACTGCTGGAGCAGCCACACCAAGCCGAAGCCTACGACCGCTCCCATCGCGAGCGAGTAGATCAGGATCATCCGCTTGTTCGGGCGGATGGGATACGTCGGCAAGGTGGCCGGCTCGACAATTTTCACGTCGTTCCGCTTGATGGGATTCGTCACATCAATCTCCCGCAATCGTTTGATGATCGTCTCGTAGAGCTGCCGCTCCGTCGCCGCCTCACGCTGCAACCGGTCGTATTCGATTCGCTGCATGCCCAGCTGGCCGAGCTTCTTTTCCTGCTCCTTCAGCGCCAGTTCCAAGCGCTTCTCCCTTTCAACGGCCGCGTCCCGCTGACGCTGGATCCGCAGCGGGGCCTTGAGCACCTCCTCCTCGAAGGCCTTCTGGAGCGAGGCCAGATCGTTGCGGGCCTGAATCATCGCCGGATGCTTGTCCTTGTAGCGCAACTGCAGATTGCTGACACTGGCCTCCTGTAATTGGAGTTTCTCCTTCAGCCCCACGATTTCGGGCGCGCGCGACACAGAAGTCAGCGTCAACAACTGCTCGACCTTCCTCCCCAGCCGCTGGGTGATTTCCCAATCGGCCTCCAACTGCAACCGCTCCGCCTTGGCCTCCGTGCACTGGCCGCTGAGGGCCTTGAATTCGTCGCTCAGGATGTTCGCGTCCTGGGACAATGAAATGTTGTTGGTCCGCAGATAGGTTTGCACCGCGAGCTCGGCCTTGGAGAGGCGCTCCTTGATGCGTCCCTCCTCCGCCAGAAGGATTTGACCGGCGCTCTGCCCCGCGCCCGCCCGATCCTCGCCGCTTTGCTTGATGAATTCCTCGACCACGGATTGGGCCAGCAATTGTGCGAGGGCCGGATCCCCAATCTCCACTGTGACATCAATCAGCCGCGTGAACCGCCGCAGTCGGGCATCCACAGCCCCGCTCAAGGCTCCGACCAACTGCCGCTCCGTGACCGTGTTGGTTCCCCTGGTGAAGTAAGGATGCTGGGTGAGCTTTTGTGCGCTGACGACGCGTTTTAGCACACCACTGCTTTTCACGTTGTTTGCCAGCGTGTTGAGCAGGTCAACTCCGCCCTTTTCCCGCTTGTCCACTTCTTCAATGGCCACCACCCTCTGCTCTCCAAAATCGAAAAAGAGGACCGCACGGCTTTGATAGACCAGCGGGCTGCGAATGCCAGTCCACACCCCCAGCGCCGCAGCCACGACCAGAATGCACGCGATCAGCCACGCCTTCTCCAAAATCGCCTGCCACAAGTCACGATTTAGCGGCGTGCCAGCATCAAGCGACTCTCCTTTTCCCGGCATCTGATCAATCGGCTCCATGCCTCAGAAAAGCGTCTGCCTGACCACAATCACATCACCGGGCAAAACCTCGAACGGCTTTGATTTCGAGTCCCGAAGCATTGATTGCACATTTTCGGTATAGACTTTTTGGCCGCCCTTTTCTTCGCGCTTGACGGTCACGCTCTTCTGGTTTGCCAGCGTGGTAAAATCGCCCGCGAGCATGATGGCTTGGACCAAATTGACCTTTTCACCTTCGGGGATTTCCACGACACCCGGCTTCTTGACCTCTCCAGAGACGGTGAATTTCAGCTTGGGTTTGCGAGGTTCCGCCACCTTGTTCGTTTGTGAGCTTGCCACCAGTGTGATGTTCACTTCGGCGGAAACGAGATAATCCTTCTCATAAAGGCGGCGGATCATTTCCCGTGCTTCTGCGATTGTCCTGCCTCCAACACGCACCGTTTGAATCAACGGCAAGGTAAGGGTTCCATCCTGATCAATCCTACCCTCCCTGCGCAGATCATCCTCCTTGTAAACCTCGACCTTGACCAAGTCGTTTACGGAAAGAATGTAGCTCGTGTTTGGCGCACCACCGACACCAGCAGTCCCGCCAATCACCTTTGGACTGGCTTCAGGTGAGGCAGTTTGAGGAAGAACACGACCGTCCAGAGTTTGCGCAGGTGAATCGCACGTAAAAAGTGCCAACAAACCAACCAAAATGGCAGCCGCCAGCCGGCGTTTCAAATGGCCAGCCTGATTAGTCAAGTTCACACGCTCCCAATCACTCAGCGCTCAGAAACGATAAGACAACTCAAGGCCAACCTGGTTGCCGTAGAAGTCGTTCGCATTCAGAGCCAAGTCGGCATCATTGCGACGATACTGATAATAAACAGAAGCCTGCGCCCGTTCAGCGAACCTGTAAGACAAGCTCGGTTTGAAGAAGAAATAATTGTCATCCCGAAGCGCGGCGAGTGTCGTAACACTGGTAGCTTTGTAGTGCGAGATGGAATAACCCGCATCCAAGCCGGCAGAAACTCGATCCCACAAACCGTGGCTGATGGATGCGGCAACTGATGTCTCCTCATTCAACGCGGCACCCAGTGCATTGGACGCCTTCCTGCCTCGTGAGACAATCAATGACACAGTGGTCCGCTCCGCCGCCTTCCAGTTCGCACCGAGGCTGAATATTACACCAGCAGGATCCGCTGCCCCCTGCTCTTGGACATTCCGATACTCCAAACCGCCGCTTGCGGTAATGGACAGTTTTTCGGTCGCTTTCCAATCCAGGCGAATCTGGCCGTCGTAATAGGCGCTGTTGGGGTTGTGATTGGCAGCCGTCCCATCCACCTGAAGGTAGCCAATCCCACCACCGATCCCCGCCTTCACTTTGGGCAGCACTTGATAGTCGAGCCACAGGTGCGCCGACCGGTCAATCGTATCAACCAAGGGAGCGTTAAAATCACCGATGGTTTGCGCCAAATTCAAGCTGCTGCTGGTCTTCTCACTGATCTCGTAATCGCTGTCAATCTTGGTTCCCCAAGTCTTGCGTTTGACACGGCCATTGGCGGCCAAATTGGCGGCGTCGGCATCCGATCGTGATTGCAGCGACTGCTCGACTGCAACGGAGAGACGGTTAAACTTTCCACCCAACTCAATCGAGGCGTTATGGTCGGTGGAGTCAGACCCGGAGTTGTGGGTGAACCGGGAAAAGGCAGCTTCGTAATTGGCATCAAAATACGCGGACTGACGCGCTCCGGAGTCACCCGCGTTCAGCCTGAGCCCCGGCGTGAAGGTGTGGATGAAATCATGATCTCGCCCCGGCTGCCCAGCGGTGCCGAGGAACTTGGACTTGTGCTCCAAGAAAATGTTGTCGTCGTAAACCACCGAGTAGGTGGCGTGTGGACGAACATCCACGTTCCCAATTTTGAACAGCGGGTTGGAGTCTTGGGCGGAAGCCCCCACCAAACCAGCCACCATGGCCACACCACTCACTGCAACTGTCTTCTGGTTTTTCATAGCATTATTTCCCTGTTCTTTACTTCAAGCACGCTGCACTGACTTACTCGCGAGCACAAAACCTTTCCAAAGCTTCATTGGTTTCCCGACGTGGAATTAACCGTTGAATTTTTGACCTGCACGTTGTTCGTAGGACTCTCAGATGCTGCCGCTACACCTTCCGCCACTGCTGCTGTAATGGCACCTGCCAACTGCGGTGCCACGGCCGTGACCTGCGCCGCAATCGCATCCGGTTGGCTGGGCGCGCCCTGCGCCGCCGCCTTTGCGATCGCCACGGTCTGAGTCGGAGCCGCCTGAGCGGCAGCGGCAGCGATTGCTGGCGCCTGACTCTGGAGCACCTTCGCCGTTGCCAAAACCACGGCTGCCGCCACGGAGTTGTTCGCCCCAGATGCCGCCGCGACAATCGCCGGGGCGGCAGCGGGAACTAACTGCGCAATGCCAGCCACAACCTGAGGCGCTTGAGCGGGCCGTTTGACAGCAATGTAGGCCGCGATGTCCTTGGCAAGCTGCTCACGCTGGGCCGCAGGCGCAGCGCTGACCATGGCGGCCGCCACTGTTGAGACATCAGCCGCAGTGGCGACATCAAGCCGCCCGGTCTGGCTCTGAGTGAGTGCCGCCTGCGCCACGGAGGTCAGACTGACGATTGCCCCAACCACTCCCGCCACCACCAGCGTTTGAATGAGTTTGTAGCCGTTTTTCATATCTTTTTATTTTTGTTGAAAGCCTTTTCCGACCCGCGCTGCGAGACTACGCAACACTCTCGGGGTGTGACAACTCTTTTTTTTGCCCACTTGGCGCACCCAAATCACCACAAGGAGCCCGGCTAGTATTTTGCCCCCGCACCGCCGGGCTTGAGACCGAGCGCCGCCACGTTCTCCCGTGCTTTGGCCAGCATCATGCCCAGCTCGCTCGCCACGGCGATGAACTGAAAACCTTCCGCCGCGCGGCGCTTGGCCGACTCCACGTCCGGCACATGGATGCCGGAGGCGATGCCGTATTTCTTCGCGGTCTCGCGCACGGCCTTGAGCGCGTCCACGAACGGCGCGTAGTCGCTGTTGAAGGACGGCTTGCGCCCCATGCTCTTGTGCAGGTCGTTCGGCCCGATGAACACGCCGTCAATGCCCGGCACGCTGAGGATGGCGTCGAGGTTCTTCACGCCCTCCACATGCTCGATCATGACGATGAGCAGGATTTCGTCGTTGGCCTTCTCGAAATAAGTCGCCGGGTCGGTGCCGAAGTTGGGCGCGTGCAACTGGCCACCCACCGAGCGGTTGCCGATGGGGTGGTAGCGCGTGTGCTGGACGGCGGCCTCGCACTCGGCGCGCGAGTTGACCATCGGCACCACGACGCCCCACGCGCCAAGGTCTAGGACGCGCTTGATGTTCTCGCCGGTGTTCCACGGCACGCGCACGAGCGGCGCGGCCCCGCCGGCGGTGATGGCCATGAAGCTGTTCGAGACGGTCTCGAAGTTGTAGCCCGAGTGCTCCATGTCGCAGGTGAGCCAGTCGAGGCCGAGGCCGGACACGAGCCGGGCGGCGACGGGATCGGGCAATGCAAGCCAGGTGCCGAAGCTGGCCTCACCGCGTTTGAGTTTGGCGCGAACGTGGTTTTGTTTCATGTGTTTGGTGCCCGCGAATGGACGCGAATGGACGGGAATTTGCCAGCGGATTTTTGATTCGCGTCTATTCGCGTGTTTCGCGGGCCGCCGGCTTGTTCCTCAAATCTTCGGCCAGCGAACGGAACTTGTTCCGCAGCTCGCCCACCGTGCCGATGGCTAGGAACACATCGTAATCGAGCGTAAAGCCGTTGGTGATCGCCAGCGTGCGGATGGGCGCGAGGTAGGAGCAGCCGCTGCCGGTTGGCCCGGGCTTGCCAGCAGCGCGGTAGCAAGTCACCTCCGTCGTGCCGGGGAAGAACACGCCGAGGCCCCAGTCGCGATCATCCACGAAGGCGGCCCAATTCTCCGCGAGTTGCTTCGCGTATTCGTTCGGCCAGCCGGGCACGCGGCGCGTGAGCGCGCCGCCGGTCCACGGCGCGGTGCCTTGGTAGAAGACAAGATTGGTCAGCGCGAAATCGGCGAAGACGGCGGGCAGTTCCTGATGCGCGGGCAGATGATTGGTGGGTCCGTTGTAAGTCATGCGGAAACGCAGATGCGCGGCGCGGTTGGTCAACGTGAGCCACTCCTCCATCACCACGTCCGGCAAGTCCACGCCCGTGGCCCAGTGTTTCGGCAGCGTCTTCGCGAAAAGCGTGGTCGCCGTGTTCGTGAAGGCCAGCGTGCGCGCCGGTTCGCCGCGCCAGCCGCCGCCCTGCACAGGATTCCAGCGCCAAGGCTTGCCGTTCCAGTCCGAGCCATCCTTCGTGCCGTAGTAGGACTGCTGGATGAACCGCCCCTTGTCGTAATGATTCAGCAGGTTCCGCCCCGTCGTGCTCTCGCCGAAAAAGCCGATGCCCGCGCCCGCCGTGCGATCCACGCCAAGGCGCACCTGGCCGTTGTCGAGGTAAAGCCAGTCGGCGGCAGGTGTCGCTCCGTTTGCACCAACCCAAGTCGCCACCAAGAACAGCTTGAGGAGCACACCCATTGAGACGTGGTGCGTCATGGGTGAAAATGTAGAAACCCCGGCACCGCTGCTCCTGCCACTCCGAGCAGCAAAACCGAATAAACGACGCCTGACAGCTTCGGCCCGCCGAAGAGCGATGTTTGCTGCTGACAACAGCCCGCCAGGTGGCTGAGGCCGAAAACCAGCACGAATGACTGCAACGCACTGTTGCAAATCAAAACGCCATTCACCGTGGAAACGGCCCCCGCCAAAGGCAGCGGAAAGAACCAACCGAAGCGCCGGCTGAGAACGAAGTGAAAAACCGCGGCCAAGATTGTTGCCGCAAGCAACGTGAACTGTGCTTTGCGATTCGCTTCCAAGACACCCTCTCAACTGTCCAGTTTCCGAATGATGCTCCGCGCGAGGAACTCCTTGATTTCCCGATGGCGCGGGACGGGCTGGCAAACCTTGGTCTGCGGGTTTTGATACCAGTCGTGTTTGCCACCGTGGCGGATGAACAGGCAGCCCTGCTCCTGCAGCCTGCGGATGAGGTCGAGCCGCTTCATGCCACGGCGAGTTCCGCGCGCCGGCGGGCGTGGGGAATTTTGCCGCTGGTCACGTCTTCGTAAATGTCCCGCAGGTGCGCCTCCAAGTCCGCGATGCTCTCACCCTGGGTGAGGTAGTCAGGCAGTTCCTCCAGATAGCCGAGCCACATCTCGCCGTCCTGCCAATAGACATATCCGGTGCTTTTCATGACGCCAGTTAAGCCTATTTCACCTTCGCCCGCAATGCCGCCGACTGGAACACATCCCCGTTCACCACATGCGTCGGCTTCTTGCCGTGCATCAGGTCCACGATGGCCTGGGCGGCGGCGAGGCTGACGCGCTCGCCAGTCTCGCGGCCGTTGAAGGCCTGGTGCGGCGTGAGCAGGACGTTCGGGCAACGGCGGAGCGGGTGATCGTTGGGCAGCGGCTCGGTGCTGAAGGCGTCCACGGCGGCCCCGGCGATGGTCTTCTGCTCCAGCGCGCGGACCAGCGCGGCCTCGTCCACCAACGCACCGCGCGCGGTGTTGATGAGGTAGCTGGCGGGCTTCATCTTCTTGAACTGCGCCTCGCCGATGAGGCCGCGGTTCTGCGGCGTGAGCGCGCAGTTGAGCGACACGAAATCACTCTTCTCCAGCAGCTCGTCGAGCGAGACGAACTTCACCCCGAGCGCCTCCGCGTGCGGATTCGGCGCGATGTCGTGGCCGAGGATCGTCATGTTGAAGCCCGCCGCGCGCTTCGCCACCGCCTGGCCGATGCGCCCGCAGCCGATGATGCCCAGCGTCTTGTTCGACACGTCGTGGCCCCACGCGACGGACCAGCGATTGTCGCGCATGACGATGTGGCCCTCATGCACGCGCCGCGCGAGCGCGAAGAGCAGCGCCCAGGTGTAGTCCGCCACCGCGCCATCGAGCATGCCCGGCGTGAATGCGACGACGATGCCCAGCCGCGTGGCCGTGGCGATATCAATCGAGTCGTAGCCCACGCCCCAGCGCGAGAGGCACTTGATGCCGGCGGCGTTGGCGTGTTCGAGCACGGCGGGCGTGTATTTGTCCGCGCTGCACAACGTCGCGTCGCACCCGGCCATGAAGGCCTGGACGTCGTCGGCGCTGAGCGGGCCGAACTTGGGCGCGAGCACGACTTCGCAGCCGGAGTCGCGCAGGAGTTGATAGGCAGGCTGACCGACTTCCTCGGCGGCCCGGGCGGTGATGAGCACTTTCCACGACATAGGGGCGCGAGTGTGAAGAGGCCAGCGGCGGCCTGCAAGCGCGACAGCGCGGCGCGTTCTGCTCCGGTTGACACGCCGAGTATTCTCAAGTCCGAAGATTTCCATGCCGATGCCTGCCAACCTCTACTCCACCTGGCGCTCACAGCGTCCGAATGCAACGCCCTTGCGCGAGGACGGCCCGCCACCGGAGCGCTTGCTGCAAGCGGTCTGGCAGCACCAGCGCGTGCTGCGCGACGCGCTCACACTCGCGGACGGACGCGCGGTGCGCGTGCTGCATCCCGGCTTCCTCAACCGCGAGGCCGGGCCGGACTTTCGCGACGCGATTGTGCAGTTTGGCAACGAGCCGCCCCTGCGAGGCGACGTGGAGGTGGACCTGGCCACGAGCGGCTGGCGCGCGCACCGGCATGATGTGAATCCCAACTTCCGCGCGGTCGTGCTGCATGTCGTCTGGGACGGCACCGGTTCCGACGGCCTGCCCACGCTCGCGCTCAAGTCGCGGCTCGACGCGCCGCTGGGCGAGTTGAACGAGTGGTTGGGCGGCGAGGACTCGTCGCGCGGCGGTGAACTCGCGGGCAAGTGCTGCGGCCCGCTGCACGAACTCCCGCGTGAACAGCTTGACGCCATCCTCCAGCAAGCCGCGCTGGTGCGGCTCCAGTTGAAGGCCGCGCAGCTCGCGGCCCGCGCGCGCCAGTGCGGCTGGGAGCAGGCGCTCTGGGAAGGCCTCTTCTCCGCGCTGGGCTACAAACACAACGTCTGGCCGATGCGCCGGCTCGCAGAGCTGGCCGGCGCATCCCCCGACAAACTCTCCGCCGAAGTCTGGCAGTCACGGCTCACCGGCTGGAGCAGCCTGCTGCCAGCCGACCTGCCGCGCAGTCGCGGCGCGGACGCCGAGCACTTGCGCCGCCTGTGGGATGCGTGGTGGCGCGAGCGGGAGCGGTTCAGTGAAGTGATGCTGCCACGCGTCGCCTGGCGGATGAGCGGCCTGCGTCCGGCCAACCAGCCGCTCCGCCGGCTCGCGCTCGCCGCGCACTGGCTGGCGAGCGGCGACCTGCCCGCGCGGCTGGAACGCTGGTTCACACGCGCGATTGCCGACGATCGCCTCGCGGCTTCACTCCTCGAACTGCTGCAGCCGCGCGCCGATGACTTCTGGTCGTGGCACTGGACATTGAAATCACCCCGCCTGAAGCAACCGCAACCGCTGCTCGGCGAGGCGCGGCTCACCGATCTGGCGGTGAATGTCGTCCTGCCGTGGCTGTGGGCACGATCCGCGGCTGGCCGCAACGCAAAACTCCGCGCCGACGCCGAAGCCCGCTTCCTCGCCTGGCCCGCCGGGGAGGACAACGCGGCGCTACGACTCGCCCGCGAACGCCTCTTCGCCGGCAGCCCGCCGCGTGGGCTGTTCCACACGGCGGCGGCACAGCAGGGCCTGCTCCAGATCGTCCGCGACTTCTGCGAACACTCGAACGCGCTTTGCGACGCCTGCCGTTTCCCCGGGCTGGTCCGGCGGGCCGGAGTGGCGGCGGCGTGACCGGTGAGCAACTTTTTGGTGACGGAGCATTGACACGCCTTCCGCCGCTTGCTACCCACGCCATCACATATGAGCGCCCAACGGCCCCGGTCCGCCCTCCGATCTGCTTTGACGCGCGTGGTATATGCCGGCGCCGGCGTGGCGATGGAGAAGATGGAGCAGTGCGACGGCTGCCGGCGGATGTTCTCCCTGCGCGGCGTCGAACTCATCGGGAAGCAAATCCTCTGCGCCGACTGTGCCCCCGCCGAATTCATGGCCCCGCTGCACCCGCACCTGCCCGCGCACCCGCAGTTGCGCGGCGGCCGCGCCGACGCCCGGCTGTAAGGCGCTTCCCCAACGGGGTCCGTCACCACTTGTCAGGCTCTCCGCTGTTTCCAGTGGAATTGGGATGCGGGGCGAAGCTCCAAACCCCAAACCCCAAGTTCCCAATCCCCAAACCCTGCCGCCGCCACCACGAGAAGCCTTTTCCTACGGCGAAACTCCATCGCCGCCGCGTGTTAAGCAGCTGGGCAGCGTCTTGCCAACCTTCCTTGCTCACTTTGGCTCACCTATTACTCCGGGCGGATTGAAGCTTGGAACTTGGAGCTGCTTTGGGATTTGGAACTTGGGATTTGGAGCTTTGCCCGTTGCGTCGCTCCACCGAAAACAGCGAGGAACCACTTGTCCCCGCTCGATTGCCTGATGGAGCAGGATTGCGCCCCAGGCTCACAAGGCGGCCACCGCCGTCCAGGCGCTGAGACCGAACTTGGACTGAAAGCGCTCGCGGAGACGCTCGGCGGCCTCACGGCTGGACGCGATGGCGAAGGTCGTCGAGCCGCTGCCCGACATGAGGACGATGGGCGCGCCGCTGGCCCGGAGGAATTCCTGGTGGAGCGCGAGCAGCGGATGTTTCGGGAGCGCGGGGGCTTCGAGGGAGTTGTAGCAGGCGCGGCCGACGGCGGCGAGATCCGTGCCTTGCAGCAGGCCGATGAGCTGCTGCGCGCGGCCCACCTTGCCGTGCAGCGCGTCGGGGAACTTCGCGAGCGACTGGTAAGCCCAGGCCGTCGAGATGCCGAAGCCGGGATGAATGAGGAGAATGTGCGCGCCGCGCAGCGCGGGGAAGGGCGCGAGCGGCTGGATCAGTTCGCCGCGCCCGTAGGCCAGCGCGGGCTGGGACTGGAGGAAGAACGGCACGTCGGAGCCCAGCGCGGCGGCCAGCTCGGTCAGCTTCGCCGAACTCAGTGGCAGGCCGAAGAGTTCGTTGAGCGCGCAGAGCGTGTGCGCCGCGTTGCCGCTGCCGCCGCCCAGCCCGGCGGCGAGGGGGATCATTTTTTCGAGCTGGATTTGAACCCCATCAAGGAGGGCGGCGGCCTTGAGGAAGGCGGTGGCGGCCCGGTGGACAAGGTTGGTTCCGTCCACGGGCAGCGCGGGATGGCTGCATGTGAGCGTGACGCCGGAGGCCTGCTTGAACACGGTGAGCCGGTCGCAAAGCTGCACCGGCTGCATCACCGTCTCCAGCTCGTGGAAGCCATCCTCGCGCTGGCGGAGGATGTTCAGCAGGAGGTTGACCTTGCAGGGCGACTGGCGGACGACGGTGCTCAAAACAAAAACGCGCCGGCACCTCACATGCGGGCGCGGGGAAAGCCGGCGCGGCTCAATACTCAAACACCCGGAAGCGGCTGCCCGGGACGATGGGCATGACCTCGCCGCCGGCGAAGCCAATGCGCGAGTCCGTGTGGAAGATCGTGTCGTTAAACAGGCGCGGCTGGTAGGCGTCCGGATACGGGGAGAGCGTCGAGAACGGCTCGGCCCGCAGCTTGTTGGTGGGGTCGCGGAACCATTTCTCCGGGAAGAAATACGGGTCGTAGGGCGGGAAGGGCGCGGTGAACACCTCGCTGAAGCCGATGGCGGTGCGGGCCATGGTGCGGCCCATGCCGCGCACCAGGCCGGTGGAAAACGCCGCGTCCGGCCCCTCCCAGAGGCCGGCCTGCTCGATGGACCGGCGCATCTCACCCAGCCGGAATATCTCGGTGGCGTTGTTCATGCCGCGGCCCAGCTTGCGCTCCACGGCCCCGCAGCCGGTCAGGAACGCCGCCGCCACCGCCAGGCCGAGCATCATTGAGATTCGCATAGGTCGTTGAAGTTGTGCGGTGGAGAGTAGCCCGGCGCGGGGGCGTGTAAAGATGGAACTGGCCGGCTCAGAGTTGCAGCGGCACGACGAACTCCCCGGCCTTGTTGATGTAGCCGTAGCCGCGCTTGATGACGCGCACCCGCGCGCGCCCGCCGCTGAACTTCTGCGCCTCGTCGAACTGCGGCGGCACGACCAGCTTCCCCGCGCGGTCAATGTAGCCCAGCTTCCCGCCGATGCTCACCGCCGCCATCCCCTCGGCGAAGTCATGCGCGCCCTCGAACTGCGCCGGGATGACCACCTTGCCCGCGCGGTTGATGTAGCCCCACTTGGTGCCGGGATACTTGCCCAGCCCCACGACGGCCAGCCCTTCGCTGAACTCGCCCGCATAGTCGAACTGCGGCGGGATGACGAACTCGCCGTCCTTGTCGCGGTAGCCGTATTTGCCCTTGCGCGGGAAGGGCGTGGGCGGCTCGCCGGGCTTCTGCGGCTCCTGGGCGGAGGCGAACGCCAGCGCCACGGCCAAGGCCAGCCCGATGGAAAGTTTCATGCCCCACTCGTAGCAAACGGGCCGCGCTTGCGCAACCCAAGCCAAGGGAAAGTTCGCCTCCGCCAAGAAACGGGTTTCCCCCGCCGGCGCTTCCGGGTCCAATCACCCGCACAAAACAATCTATGAAACACATTGACGAACCCCGCCTCGAAACCGACCTCGGCTACCGCTTCCAGTATCTCACTGAGTTCATGGGCTTCACCGAGGAAGACATCAAAACCATCCACGGCGGCGCGGCCCTGCTGGCCCCGCTCGTTCCCGCGCTCGTGGACGCCGTGTATGCCAAGCTGATCGCCTACGACGCCACCTGGCGGCATTTCGTCCCGCGCCAGGACGGCTACGCTGGCGAAGTCCCCGTGAAGCTCGAAGACCTCACGATGGACCACCCGCAAATCCAGTTCCGCAAACAGCACCTCGCCCGCTACCTCGAGAAGCTCGTCACCGCGCCCTACGACGGGAAGATGGTCCAGTATCTCGATTTCGTCGGGAAGATGCACACCGCCAAGGCGGGCAACCCGCACATCCAGGTGCCGCTCGTGCAGATGAACGCCCTCATGGGCTTTGTCGCCGACGCCGTCAACGCCACCATCCTCGGCTCCGCCCTCCCCGCCGACGCGAAGACCAGGGCCGTCCGCGCCTTCAGCAAACTGCTCTGGCTTCAGAACGACCTCATCAACCGCCACTACGCGGCGTAGTCACCGAGTTGAGTCTCGCCAACGCCCGGGCGCGGGGAAATTATCGGTGTCGCCATGACGCCATCTTCCCCGTCCGCCGCGCCGACCTTCCAACTGAGCTCCCCCGGCGGCGCGCTCGCCGTCATCGCCCCCGCGCTCGGCGGCTGGCTGCTGCGCTACGCGCGCCCGACGAAGCACGGCCTCGTGGACGCGCTGCATTTCAGCCAGGCCGTCGCGGACCGTTACCCGAAGGAGATGTGGGCGGGCAACCCGCTGCTCTTCCCGATGGTGAGCTTCAACCACCTGCCCGGCCGCGAGCATCACTACGCCTGGGGCGGCCGTGAGTTTCCGCTGGGGCAACACGGCTTCGGCCGGCGGTCAGCCTGGAGCGTCGTGACGCAGGGTGACTCCGCTCTCACCATGGAACTGGCCGACAGCGACGCCACGCGCGCGGTGTATCCCTTCGCCTTCCGGCACCGCATCACTTACCGGCTGGACGCGGGCCGGCTGCATTTCGAGCAGACCGTGGAAAATCGAGGCGCGGAGCCGATGCCCTTCAGCACCGGCATCCATCCCTACTTCCAAGTGCCGCTCACACCGCGCGGCGAGCGCAACCGCTGCTTCGTGAAAATTCCCGCCTGCCAGCGCATCGCGGCGGACACGCGCTACGAACACTTCACCGCCAGCCCGCAAGCCGCGTCGGAACTCAGCGTCGGCGAGGATGTGGCGCACACGCTGTTCTTCGGAGAATTCTCCCGGCCCGAACTGACGCTCGTGGACCCGGCGAGCGAACTGGAGATCGTCCTCAACTGGCAGGACGCGCCGCAGCACCGCTTCTGCGCCCTCTGGTCGCGTGCGACCGACGCGCCGTTCTACTGTCTCGAACCCTGGACCGCGCTGCCGAACTCCTTCACCCGCGCCCAGCCCGGCGAGGTCATCGTGCTGGCGCCGGGAGAAGTCTTCCGCGCGGCGATGTGGATGGAACTGCGCGACGCCCGGTGAACCGGCCGCTTACGAGGATTCCGTTGCATCCCACCGCCGCACAGTTCCCGCGCTTGCGCGGGGCTTTCGACCATGCCATCAATCCGTCATGAACACTGAGCGTATCAAACAAAAGCTCACCAACGGATTCCGGCCGTTCGCCATCGAGGTGTCCATCGGCAAGCGCTATCTGGTTCCCCATCCCGAATTCATCATGGTCGGGCGCGGCGTGGTCGCGATATTGGGCAAGGACGACTCGGTGACGACCATTGACGCGTTGCATATCGTGGCTGTCGAAGACCTGCCGGCTGGCAAGGCCAAGTGAATCACTCCCGCCTGCTTCTCGCCAAGGGCTGGCTTGGCTACCCGGCTGTTGGGTTCTTGCCATGATTCGGAACATCATCTTCGACTGGTCGGGCACGCTGGTGGATGACCTGCCCGCCGTCCTGCGCGCCACGAACCACGTCATGGTCTCCGCCGGCAGGCCGGAGATGTCACTCGACCAGTTCCGCGCGGAATTTTGCCTGCCGTTCCAGCCCTTCTACGACCGCCACCTGCCCGGCGTGCCGATGGCGCAACTGGAGCGATGGTTTCACGAACGCTTCCGCGAAGTGCAGGATCTCGTCGAGCCGCTGCCGCACGCGCGGGACTTCCTCGTCTTCTGCCGCGAGCGCGGGGTGAGGACGTTTCTGTTGAGCACCGTGCATCCCGACCACTGGGAGACGCAGGCGGCGAGTTCGGATTTCGGGCGGTTCATTGACCGGCCTTACACGGGCGTCTGGGACAAGCGGAAGGTCATTCGGCAGCTCGTCGCGGAGAACGGCCTCGACCCGCAGGCCACGGTCTTCATCGGCGACATGGCGCACGACATCGAGACGGCGAAGCACGGCGGCATCCACTCCGTGGCTGTGCTCACGGGCTACAACAAGCTCCCGCAGCTCCGCGCCGCCGCGCCGGACCTCATCGTCGAGCACCTCGGCGAACTCCGCGACTTGATGACACGGAGCGGAATGTCGCTTAACCCGAAACTCCAAACTCCAAACTCGGAACAGTTTCCCATCTCCACCGTCGGCGGCCTCATCTTGGACGCCGACGACCGCGTGCTCATGCTGCGCACGCACAAGTGGTCGCACCTCTGGGGCATCCCCGGCGGCAAGATCAAGTGGGGCGAACGCTCCGAGGACGCCCTCCGCCGCGAGTTGAAGGAGGAGACCGGCCTCGACATCGCGGACATCCGCTTCGTGCTGGTGCAGGACTGCATCCACTCGAAGGAGTTTTACCGCGACGCGCATTTCCTGCTGCTGAACTACACCTGTCGCGCCTTCGGCAGCGCGCCGCCGGTCACGCTGAACGACGAGGCGCAGGAGTTCCGCTGGGTCACGCTGGCGGAGGCGATGGGGATGGAGCTGAACCGGCCGACGAGGATTTTGTTGGAAGAAGTTCAAAGAATTGAAGGGTGAAGGGTTAAACGGTTGAAGAGGTGCGCCTCATTCCGCTTCAACTCTTTAACTTTTCAACCCTTCAACCCTCTCCAATCGTCCCATGTCCGCCGACTCGATCACCCTGACCGATCTCGAAGTTCACTGCCACGTCGGCGTGCCGGAGGCGGAGCGGGCGCAGGCGCAGCGGCTGCTGCTGACCGTGGAGATGCAGCACGACTTCACGCGCGCCGCCGCCAGTGATGATCTGCGCGAGACGATTGACTACTACGCCGTCTCGCGCCGCCTGCTGGCCTTCGGCGAGGGCCGGAGCTGGAAGCTGATCGAGAAGCTCGCGGCGGACATCGCGGCGATGGTGCTGGCGGATTTCGCCGCGAAGGCGGTCACGGTTGAAGTGAAGAAGTTCATCATCCCGGAGGCGCGCTTTGTCAGCGTGCGGTTGTCGCGGAGCGCCGCTTAACGAACTAACCCGTCATGCAACTCTCCCACTTGTTCCTGGCGGTGTGCATCGTGCTGAGTCCGATGGCCGGCCGGGCGGCCGAGACCGGAGCACCGGCAGCGCAGGTCACGAAGTCGAGCGACGGACAGTTCAGCATCGTCGCTCCTAACTACCGGGCGCGGGTGGGTGCGGATGGTCATCTGCATTCGCTCACCACGGGCAACACGGAGTTCCTGCTCGACGGCCAGCGCGGCCTGGTGGGCGCGGGCTTCCAGACCCTCAAGGAGGGCGACGACTGGGCGGCTACACCGCTGAAGTTCACCGAGGTGAAGCTGGAGGGCGGCCAACGCATCGTCGCCACCGCCGAGCGACGGAAGCTGGTCTATCACGCCCTGCCCGATGCGCTGGAGCTGGAGATTCACAATCCCTTGGAAGCGGTGCTCTGGACCGTGGCGATCCATCCCGGCGTGACTGATCTTTGGGAAACCTGCTCCGGCGAGCGCGTCCCGGCGAAGATCCCGTATCGCGATGGCGCGCTGCGGCTCTTCGCGAAGTCCGGCGCGAATGTCAGCCTGCCGGCGGGCAGCTTCTTCTACATGGGCCGCAACTCGCGCGTGAAGCCGGACAGCGACCCCATCGTGCATCAGCTCTGGATCAACCGAACTGGTCCTGGCACGCCGGTGCGGCATCGGCTCGTGATCCACGCGCAGCCCACGGTGGCGGACGCGCTGCAAGCCTCGGCCTTCGCCGGCGCGGCGAACCATATCCAGACCAAGGCCGGCCCGATGGAAACCGGCCTCGACCTGCGCCTGCGCTTTCCCGCGCTCACGGTCGCGGGTCAATCCGAGCTGGTCATCCGCGAAGCGGTCACCGGTAAGGAACTGCTCCGGCAAGCCCAGCCCGTCCGGCTGGCCGCACTGGCGCAGGGCCGGGTGGCGTTCAAGGCGGATTTGCCAGCGGGCTTTTACGAGGCAGACCTCGTCGTGAAACAGGGAGCGGAGGTGCTCGTCACCCGCACCCTTCCGCTGGTGAACCGTCTGGCCGAAGTTCCCGCCCCGGCGCGGCCCGATGATTTCGACCAGTTCTGGGACGCGACGCTGCGTGAGCAGGAGCGCATCCCGCCGAACGTGCAGTTGACGCTGCATCGCGATGAGCCGACGCACCAGCTCTTCAAGCTACGGTTTGACGGGTTGCTGGGCCGGCAGTTCCACGGCTGGCTGTCCGTGCCGAAGACGCCGGGCAAATATCTGGCCCAGCTCACGCTCCCGCCCAGCGGCATCCATCCGCCCTATCTGCCGGCCTCGGGGCCGAACGTCGTGGGCATGAGCCTGGCCATCGCGGGCCAGGAAGTGCTGCCGCCGCCGGGCGGTTACCAGCAATGGGATTACTGGCGGTCGGGCATCGCAACGCGCGAGACGTGGTATTACCGCAGCGTGTTCGCGGCGTGCAGCCGGGCGGTGGACATCCTTGCCGCGCGACCGGAAACCGACCCGCGCAAGATTTTTGTCAGCGGCGGCTCGCAGGGCGGCGGCCTGTCCTTCATCACCGCCGCGCTCAATCCCAAGGTGGGCATGGCGGTCTGCGGCAGTCCCGGCCTGTTCGGCCTCGAAGGGAAGCTGCGCCATCTCGGGCCGCGCTGGTGGCCGCCGATTGACGTGCAGGACGCGCGCGGCCAGGCCCTGCCGAATCCTCCCGCCGAGGCGCTGGACGCGCGGGTCCAAGTCGCGCGCTACGGCGACGCGGCGAACTTCGCCCCGCGCATCCGCTGTCCGGTGCTGCTGAACGTCGGCCTGCAGGACCGGGTGACTTCCCCGGCGGCCGTGCTGGGCTGCTGGTCCCGCCTCACGCAGACCCCGCTCAAGGCGCTGCTGGCAGACCCGTGGGGCGGCCACAACGGGCCGCGTGGCGGGCAACGGCTCACGAGCACATGGTTGCTGGCGCTCGCCGGCGGCGACCTGACGCGGCTGGCCGCGCTGACGGAGATCGAGAACCTTCCCATCGTGGTGGAGTCCAAGCCGGGGCCGTAGGCCAGCCGCTATTTCCCGCTGGTGGCGGGCACCGTGAGCACTTCCTTGAGCTTGGCGATGATGGCCTCCGCCGACGCGCCGGTGCTGGACTTCATCCCGGCGGCAAGGCCGGAGACAAACGCCGTCGAGGAGGAAGTGCCGCTGACCAGGTAGGCCTTGCCGCCGAAGTAGATGATGCTCGATCCCGGCGCGGCCACGTCCACGAACTCGCCGCGGTTGGCGTAGCTGGCCAGACCGTTCTTACCCCCGGCGGTGACGGCGAGCACCTCGGGATAGGCGGCGGGATAGTTCGGCAGGGTGGTCGGCTCGTTGCCGGCGGCGGCGATAAAGAGCACGCCGCGCTCGTTCCCCTTGGCGATGACATTGTGCAGTAACTGGCTGTCGCCCCCGCTGGCGAGGCTGAGGTTGATGATGCTCGCGCCCGCATTGAGCGCCTCGACGATGCCGCGCGCGACGTCGAACGTGCTCGTCGTGTCCGCGTTGCCATACACGTCCACCGGCAGCACGCGGACCGCCGAAGTTGCTCCCTTGTCCTGCGTGCTGGCGAGGCCGCGCATGAGCGTCTCGAACATCGAGGTGCCGTGCGTCGGGCTGGCGTCGCCCGGGGTCGCCTCGCCGGCCACGGACACGCCTTGCAGAAGAAACTCGCTGTAAGGCGCGTTCTTCTGCACGGGCTGGTCCACCAGGCCCACGACCAACTGCCCGGCGGGCGCGCCCGCGTCCGGCTTGAGCGTGAGCGGCAGCGCGGAACTGGCGGCGAGCGGATCGGCGATGACGGGGCGCGGGATGGCGTAATTGTAGTCCACCTCAAAGTCGGAGTTCCCGCCCAACGAGGCGAGCGCCTGGCGCGCGGCAGCCTCGTCCGCAAATTTCAGCCGGTAGGCGCCGAACTTGTCCACCCGCCCGGTGACTTTCGCGCCGAGGCGCTTCGCCAGCTCGTCCGCGCTTTCCTTGCTGCCGGGCTTGCGCAGCAGGACGAGCTCATCCGCGATCGGTTTGGCCTTGGCCGCCTCGCGCCGCTTGACGAGCTGCGTGGCATCGCCGACCGAGGTGCGGAAAACGAAGAGCTTGGCGGGAGCGCTGGCCTGCGGCAGCACGGCGAAGCTGAGTTCGCCCAGCATCCGCCCGAGGGCGTCGCTCGCAGTGAGATTGCTGAACTTCACGGACACGGGCCGCTTGAGCCAGGTGCCCGGCTCGACGAACACCTGCCAGCCGGTGACCTCGGCGAGCTGTTCCAGCAGTTGCGGCAGTGACCAGCCGTCAATATCCGCGTCCACGCGCTCGCCGCCGCTGCGCCAGACCAGCTTGTCCGCCGCGCCGGCCGGGCCGGCGACGAACGCCAGCGCCAGCAGCGCGAGGCAGAGGCTTGCTCGGAGGACGCGGTTCATGGGGCACACATAACACCCCGGCACCGAGCCTGCGAGCCGTCTTTCCGTTGGCGAAGCGATCATTCGTCAGTTCAACGCCGGAACCGCCGAATGGTTTTTGCTCATTCGCAGGAAGGCGGGTGAAATGAAGGTTGCGCCGCACCCCACGGACAGGAACTATCCGCCCCACGGCTCGGGACGTAGCTCAGCCTGGTAGAGCACTTGGTTTGGGACCAAGACGTCGCAGGTTCAAATCCTGTCGTCCCGACCACTTTTCTCACTTCGTCGTCCCGGCAACTCTCCCGGCTTCGTGCGCTGACTTCGGCTCCTTCCACAGCAGCATCAGCGCGACGTAGCCGATCAGCGGCGTCAGCCCCGCCAGCGCGATGCCTTCATTGAACGACCCGGTCTGGTCCGCCAGCCGGCCAAAGAACTTCTGGCACGGCGACGACGTGGCCCACGCCACGGTGCCGAGAATGCCGGTGACCTTGCCCTGATGCTTCGTGCTGAGTTCCTGGCTGAACGAGTAGTAGCACGGAAACAAACCCAGTGACGCCGCCGCCACCACGAGCAGCACGCCGAGCAGCGCCCACCCGCGCGGCAGCACCGCCGCCAGCGCCGTCAGCGAGGTCATCAACGCGCACACGCCGAAGACCGTGGCGCGCGAGCGATGAACTTCCCACCCGCGCTTGACGAGCCACAGCGCCGCCGCGCCCGCCGCGAGGCAGCCGATGTCCGTGGCGATGTAGTAGAGCGAGTTGAACCGCAGCGCATCAGCCTCCAGGTAGCCCTTGCCCTCGATGAGGAACTTGGGCAGCCATGCGCGGACGATCTGCCAGCAGACGTTGATGGCCGCCACGACTACGACCAGCGCCCAGAAACGGCGGTCGGAGAAGACGGAGAAGAAATTCGCATCCGCTCCAGATAGCGGCGCTGTGCCTGCGGGCTTGTCTGCCTCGCTTCCACCGGATGAGGAGGCCGGGGCGGCGGGGCTTTCCGCGAAATCCCGTTCCTTCAGCAGCGCGAACCATCCCACCACCCACAGCACGCCAATGGCCCCGATGACCAGAAACGGATGCCGCCACACGCCCGGCTCGGTGCGCCCGTTGAGCATGAAGCTCATCACCAGCGGCGTGGTGATCGCCCCGATGCTCGCGCCGCTTTGCAGCACGCTGTTGCCCATCGTGCGCTCCTCGCGCGCGAGCAGGCGCTGCGTGGTCTTGAGCGCGCACGGCCAGTGGCCGGCCTCGAAGAAGCCCAGCAGCGTGCGGCAGATGAGCAGCCCTTCATAGTCCTTCACCAGCCCGGTGAAGAAGCCCATCGCCGACCAGCCGAGCACGAGCGTCGGGTAGAGCCAGCGCACGCTCCACCGGTCCGCCACGCAGCCCCACAGGAACGCGCCGACCGCGAACGCGTAGCCGAAATACATCTCCACGTCGCCGTATTGCTCCTGCTTGAGCTTGAACTCCGTCGTCACGCGCGTCGCCACGTTGGGCAGCGTCTGGCGGTCCATGTAGAGCAGCATGGACGCGAAGAGCAGGAGGCCGCAGACGAGCCACTTCCAATGCGCGGGGCGGGCGGTGTTCGTGGAAGTCACGGAGAACGGACGGCGCGGCGGGGGAAGTGTTCAGTCATCCGTGATGGCACATGCAAACTGACTCATCGGCCGCCCGGCCCGCCTCTTGCCGCCACGGGATTCCCCCGGTAAGTCACGCGCGTGGGCATCCCCTGGTCGAAGTCCGCCTCCACGAGCAGCACATCCTCCAGTTGTCCGGTGATGGTGGGCCGCTTCACCGTTTCCTGAAGGTGTCCCCGGCCGGCGGTGGTGACGGCGAGGATGGCGTTCGTCTCGGTCTGATTGAAAATCCGGGTCGTCTGGTTCGCCGGTCCCACGGGCGCGGCCACGCCCTTGGCCACCAAGCTGCGCACCACCTTCCCATCGGCGTCGTGGATGGTGAGCGTGGCGTTGGTGCCGCTGATGACCGAGCTGTAGGTGTGATGCGCGCTGCCCTTCTCCTTGACCCGCTCGCCCCGGAAACTGACTCCCGTCAGCTCGAAGCCGGCGAAGGAAATGTGCAGCCGGCCCTTGCCCGGGATGTCCTTCTTCACCGAGTCGCGGGCGATCTGGTCTATGAAGATCACCTGCTCCTCCGCCACCGTCGCGCCCTTGGCGTCGTGGATGGTCACGAGGCACGCCTTCCCGCGCATCGTCTTCGTGTAGGTGAACTCCTCCTTGGTCCGCCACGGCTTCCAGATGCCGAGGACGAGCACCCCGACCAGCAGCAACGCGCCGGCGGCGGGGAGCATTTCCTTGAGATCGGCCGAGCTGGGTTTGCCGACCTTGGGGCCGCTGACCGTGGTGCCCCCGGCCTTGGCCCCGCCCAACATCCCGCCGACGCCGCGGAGCAGAGCGGCCAGGGGCACGCGGAAAAGGAAGAGGATCAGCGCACCGACAAACAGCCCGACGATGCCGCCAATGGACTTCCACACGAAGAAGGCCGGCACGAACAGGATGAAGTAGGCGACGGTGTCCGCGACCTTCGAGGGCGGTTGCGCCGGGGCGGCAGCGGGTGAAGGCGCCGTGGAAGGCGCGCCTTGGACAGCGGACGGCGCGCTGCTGGCCGGAGGCGCGGTGGCGGGCGGGACTGGCGGCGGCCCGGCGGCCAACTGAAAATCCTGCGCGCAGCCGGGGCAGGTGACGGTCATCCCCACATAACTGTCATCCGCCGTGACGTGCTGGCCGCAATGAGGGCAGGAGATTTTCATGGCCTGAGCGTGATTCAAGCCGAGAATGCCTGGCACCGCTTCCGTGTCAACCTTCCCAGCTCTTCCCATTCCACTTGAGCACGCGCTCGAGCATCGCCACCGCGCCGTCGGTGAAGACTTGGAAGAGGGCCTCGCCCTTCTCGGCGGTGGCGTGGCGCGGGTCGCCGATGTGGCCGGGCACGCTGCGGTCGCCCATGATCCAGCCGCGCGCGGCCGGCTCGAAGGGGTTGCCGAAGGGCACGGCCTTCACCTTCTTCAAGTCACCGACCAGGTGCGGCGCGAGGCGCAGGACCATGCTGGTCTCCCATTCGCAGGCGTGGCCCATGCGGGTCTGCTTGATGCCGGGATGCGCCTCGGCGGGGTTCTTGAGCGCGAGATTCCAGTAGGTGGCGAAGAGCAGGAGGAGGTCACGGCGGGCGCGGTATTTCTGGCGCAGCTCGAAGACGACCTGCTTGCCGGGCACATCGTTGCCGCCGTGGCCGTTGAGCATCACGAGCCGGCGGAAGCCGTGCGCGATGAAGTTCTCGAACTGGCCGGCGAGCAAATCCAGATACACGCGCGGCGCGGCGGACATGGTGCCGGGGAAATCCATGTGGTGCTCCGAGTTGCCGAGCCATTGCAGCGGCGCGATGAGCACGCGCCCGCCGAGCCGCGCCTCGACGCGGCGGACGATCTCGCCGCAGAGCAGGCTGTCGGTGAAGACGGGCATGTGCCGCCCGTGCTGTTCGAGCGCGGCGACGGGGAAGATGACGGGGGTGTCGCGGTCAAGGGCGGCGACTTCGGACCATTTGAGATCAGTGAGTTGCATGTGTGGGGCAAGGCTAGGGAGGTGAACGCTGAAAAACAAGCGGGCGCGTGTTCGCGTCAGCGTCTTGCGGCGGCCCTCCGCCGCTTTCAACTCCCAACCAAAGCGCCAGAGGACTGGCGCAGTCCAAGACCTAGCGGACTGACTAGCCACCTACGGACTCGATGGCTGGAACTCATCGCGATACCGCGCGCGTCGCTGCATCACGGCCTCGATGTAGCGGCGCGTGCCGGGGAAGGTCATCTGCGCGAGGAACTGCTGGCTGTTCGTGGCCGCCGCGCCGAGGTTCCACTTGAGCACGTTGCCACGACCGGCGTTGTAGTCGGCCAGCGCGTAGGGCACGGGATCGTCGCATTGCGGGTAGCGGCGGAGGAGCTTCGCGAGATACCAAGCGCCCGCGAGCGTGTTCGAGCCGGGGTCGAGGATGTGTTCATGCTGAAAGCCGGCGATGCGCTCGGCCTCGGCCCATTCGCGGGCGGCGGGTTCGCGGATTTGCATGAGGCCGATCTCGCCGGCCTTGCCGCGCGCCGCCGGGTCGAACCAGCTTTCGCGCCACATGACGGCCTTCACCAGCGATGCGTCCACTCCGTAGCGCGCGGCGGCGGCGCGGATGACGGCGTCCTGGCTGTGCTCGCGGCGGTAGCGGTAATAGAACCAGCCACCAACTGCATCCGCGATGAGCACGAGCGCGACGATGGGCAGCCACTTGCGTCGTGGAGTGCCGCGTGTTCGTTCATCGCTCGCCATGCACGAGGATGGTAGCGGCCCGGCGGCGAAGCGGGAGCAAGAATCGCCGTTACGCCAGCAACTCACCAATCGCCCGGCCCGGACGCACGAACTGCGGACGCCCGCCGCTGTCCATCACCATCTGCTCCTCCGGCACGCCGAGCAGGTGATAGACCGTCGCGATGAGGTCGCGCGGGGCGACGGGGCTTTCCGCCGGGAAGCCCGCCTGCTTGTCGCTCTTGCCATAGGCGAATCCGCCCTTCACTCCCGCGCCCGCCAGCACGCTCGTGAAGCAGCCGCCCCAATGGTCGCGCCCGTCCTTGCCCGCGCCCGCGTCGCTGCTGCGCTGGCCCACGCGCGGCGTGCGACCGAACTCACCGGTCCAGATGACCAGCGTGTCCTCCAGCATCCCGCGCTCCTGCAAATCGTCGAGCAGCGCGGTGAAGGCCAGGTCCGCCACGGGCATCAGGCGCGTCTTGAGGTCCACGAAGTTCCGGCTGTGCGTGTCCCAATACACGCTCACGTTCTTGATGCCGTCGTTGGGCCAGAAGACCGTCACCAGCGGCACGCCGCGCTCGACGAGCCGGCGCGCCTGCAGCACGGACTGGCCGTGCGGATTCAAGCCGTAGCGCTCGCGGACCTTGAGCGGCTCTTCGTTCAAGTTGAACGCCCCGCGCTGCGTCGCGGCGGAAGTCAGCAGCTCGAAGGCGCGACGGTGGTTCTGGTCCTGCGCGGCGAAGTTCGGACTGAAGCCGTCGAGGCGGCGGTCAAGCTGCGCGAGCAGTTCGCGCCGGCGGTCCAGTCGCTCGACGGAAATTTCCGGGTGCAAGGTCGTCTCCGCCACGCGGTAGTCGGACTGGCTGGGGTCGGAATCAATTGTGAGCGGGTCGTGCAGCGGACCGAGCCAGCCGGCGAACTGCCCCTGGCTCTCCTCGACGAAGCGCGGCACGTCGCCGGGCAGCTTGGGGCGCATCGAGACGAACGGCGGCAGCGCGCCCTGCCCGCGCCCGAGGTTCGAGAGCACCGAGCCGAAGTGCGGCCACTGCGCGCGCTTGTCAGTGGTGCGCGGCGGCGGCTCGCCGGTGAGCAGGTAATGCGTGGCGGTCGTGTGGTCGCCGTTGTCGTGCGTCATCGAGCGCACGAGACAGAGGCGGTCCATGCGTTGCGCGAGCCGGGGGAAGTGCTCGCAGATGCGCAGGCCGGGGACATTGGTGGAAATCTCGTTGAACTCGCCGCGCACTTCGAGCGGCGCGGCGGGCTTCATGTCCCAGGTGTCCTGATGCGCCGGCCCGCCCCACATGAAGAGCAGGATGCAGCGCTTGGCCCGTCCGAAACTCCGTGCCGTCACGGCCTGCGCATTCGCCCGGCCACGCAGCAGGTCCGCGAAGGAAAGCCCGAACAAGCCCAACGCCCCCGCGCGCACCAGCTCGCGCCGCGTCATGCGCCAGGGCTGGACGAGTCTTGGGGCGGGGGCGGGCATGGTGGGTCTGACGTTGAGTGAAGGGAGAGTAATTAGTGTTTAGTAATTAGTCAGCGGTCGGAACTTTCGGATGCCTGCCGGCGGACTAATCACTAATTACTAATCACTTTCCCCGGCTTCACTTCGCCCAGTGGCAAGCCGCCCAATGCCCCGGCGTAATCTCATGCAGCGCCGGCGCCGTTACCGTTTCCGGTTCAGCAGCCCCTGCTTCTTCTCCTCGGTCAGTGGCGACTGCTGGATCCACGCGCGCGCCGCCTTCTCGTCCACGTTCATCCAGTTCCGCCCGATGTTTTCCAGTTGATAGGTGTTGCGGTTCTCCCGGCCCGGCTGGGCGGGGGCCGCCGCGTAGAGTTCCAGCGCCCACTTCGCAGCCAGCGCCGGCTCCTGATACGAGGCCTGGCTGATGAACGACTCCGCCGCCCGCTCGCGCGACTTGCCGGCGGGCAGTGACTCCAGCCACTTGCTCGCGCCCTGCGGGTCGTTCTGCGTCCAGCCGGACATGACGCTGCTCATCGCGTTGTCGCGGGTCTGGCCTTCCGGGAACGCGCCCACCCAGGCCGCCGCCGCCGCCGGCTCCTGATACGCCCAGGTGCCCACGATGGAAAGGGCCGCGCTGTTTTGCGCGCCACCCGCCGGGAGCGTCGCCACCCACGCGGCGGCCTCCGCCGGCGAGTTCTGCGCCCAGCCCTGCGCGACGCTCCGCAGCAGGTTGCCGGAAGTGTCCGTCGCGCCCAGGCCCGCCGCCCATTGCGCGGCGGACTTGGGGTCGTTCTGCGCCCAGGAATTCGCCACCGCCTCGAGCGCGCGTGACTGGCCCGCGCCGGCCGGCAGGTTCAGCGCGAAGCCCGCCGCCGACTGCGGGTCGTTCTGCGCCCAACTGCTCGCCACGTTCCGCAAGGCGCTCTCTCGCGCCGAACCGTCGGGAAGCTGCTGCGCCCAGGCCAGCGCGCCCTTCAAGTCGTTTGCCGCCCAGCGCGAGGCGACCGTCCCGAGCGTGTCCTGCTGCGACTGGCCCGTCGGCAGCGAGAGCGCGAACTCCGCCGCCAGCTTCGGGTTCGACTCCGCGAGCTGATACACCACGTTCTGCGCGGCCTGCCGCTGGCCTTGTCCCGGCGGCAGATTCTTCACCCACTCCGCCGCCCGCTCCGGATCCTGCTGCGCCCACTGGCTGGCGACGTTGCTGAACAGGTAGCTGTGCTGTGACCCGCCGCTCGGGAGCATCTCCAGCCACGCGGCGGCCGCGGCGGGATCGCGATAGGAGATTTGCTGCACGACACTTTGCAGCGCGTTGTTCCGTGCCTGGCCGGACGGGAGCGCCTGCACCCATTCCAGCGCGGCCTTCGAGTCCGTGTTCGCCCACCCGGAGGCGACATTCTGAAGCAGACTGTTGCGCAGCTGGCCGGCGGGCAGGTTGTTCACGTAGTTCGCCGCCGCCGCCGGGTCGCGCTGCGCCCAGACGGAACCGAGCGTTTGCAACGCCTGATCGCGCACGCGTTTGTCCGGCAGGCCCTGCGCCCACGTCAGCGCGGCATTCAAGTCCGTCTGGCCCCAGGTGGCCGCCACGGCGACGGCGGCATCCTGCCGCGCCTGACCGGTGAGCGTCTGCGTGAACTGCGCGGCGGACTGGGGGTCCTGATTGGCCATCTCGTTCACCACGTTGCGCAGGGCGTTGCGCCTCGTGCTGCCCTCCGGCAACGACTGCGCCCACGTCAGCGCGCCCGGCAGATCCTTCGCCGCCCATTGCGACGCGATGCCCTGCAACGCCTGGTCGCGGTCGCGGCCGGCAAGCTGCATCGCCCGCGCCGCCGCGCCCGCCGGATCGGTCTGCGCCCACACATGGAAGATGCTGCTCGCCGGGCTGAAGCCGTAGTTGCGGTTGCCCCGGACTTGTTGCTGCGCCAGTTGCAACGCGCGCTCGGGGTTGGTCTGCGCCAGCTCCGGCAGGATCGCGGACCAGGCACGCGAGCGGTCGTCGTGGTTCTTCAGCCGCTCCACCGCCGTGATCGCCGCCTCCAGGTCGCGCCGCGCCCAGCCGGAGAAGACGGCGGCGAGGGCCATCTGCCGCTCGTTCACCCGCGCGAGCGACTGCGCGTAGGCCAGCGCCGCCTCGGGGTCCGTCTCCGCCCAGCGCGGCATCAGCACGGTGAGGACGGCGTAGAAATTCCGCTGGGCGCTCTGGCCCTTGAGCTGGTCCAGCACCGCCGGGATGTCCGCCGGAGCGAGATTTTGCACCGCCTCGAAGATGCTCTGGCCCACGCGCATATAGTTCGGGTCGCTCATCGCCTGCCGCAGCTTCGCGACGATCTCGTCGAGCGAACGCGGCGCGCTGCGCGCGGGGCTGACGGACGCGTTCGCGCGCGCGGCGGCGGAACTGCGCGTCTCCTTCGCCGCCGGCTTGGCGATGGCCGGTGTGGTCGGTGTGGATGAGGCCGCCGGTTTCTCCACCACGGGCGCGGAGGACGAACCGCCCCGTCCGGCGAAGAATCCGCCAGCCAGCCCGACGAACAGCATGGAAACACCGGCGACCCAGGAGCGAACAGGAGGTGCGGACATGGGCGCACCCTAGCCCAAATCGCCGCGCCAACGAAAGGGCAATGTGGCTTCGGGGAAGAACTGACCCCGCGCTCCACCCGGCCAGCCCACATCAGCGCCCGAGTGCAAGGCCGGCGGCGATGATGACCAGCAGGGCGGCCAGGCCCATCAGCACGAGCGACCGCAGCCGCGCGCCTTGGAACATCCTCCCCAAGTCCTCCTCCAGCTTGAACACGGCCACGAGCAGCTCGCCTTCGCGGGTGTCGGCGGTCTGCGCGGCGGCCATGCCCTCGGCGGTCGGCTCGGCCTCGTGGAAGGTGGGTTCCTGACGGTTGAGCAGCTCGTCCAACTGCGCGCGCTCCTCGCGCAGCCGGGCCAGCCGCTGCTCCAGTTCGGTGTCCAACGCGCTGATGTTGAAGGCGAGGAACGGCGGACGCGGGCGGGTCAGCTCACGGCGCAAACGCTCCAGCCGTTGCTGCCAGCGGGCCGACTCGTTCAGCCACGCCTGCCGCGCGGTCTCGAAGTGCGTGGCCTCGGCGATGACGAGCGCGATGGCTTCGAGATACTCAGGTTCGTCCTTGCGCAGCATTGCCTCCAAGGCTGGCGGCGTGGCCGAGATGAACTTCGCGTGCCGGTCGTGCCACTCGTCGAGCAGCGCGTTCCAGTCGCGGGCGAGAATCAGCCGCTCCGCCTGCGCGCGGTCGAAGCGGAGCTGCTGCCGGTCCAGCCACGCGAGCGAATCGGCCAGCATGACCTGGTCGTGCGTCTGAAAGCCCGCTGGCTCGGCAGCCACGAGCGCGACGGCCTCGTGCCACGAGAGTGGCTCCGCCTTCGTCAGCAGCGCGTTCAAGCCTTTGTGCTGCGCGCGGGCGAACTGGCGGCGGCGCTCCTCGACCAGCGGCCAGACCGCGTCCGCGTGCGGGCTGAGGATCATCTGGTCGGCGAGCGTGCGGTTGACCGGCAGCTTCTGCGCGCGGAAAAACTCCCACGCGCCCCGGTGCCGCGCGGCGGCTTTGGAGAGCCAGTTGTCGCCGCGCAATTCCTCGACCCACTTGGGCAGCGAGCTTTCCAGCACGCCAACGGCAACGGACAAACCTTCCTCGCGGCCCACGAGCACGTCGCGCGCGGCGACGCCGGTGCGCGGGCCGACGATGTGCCGGCTGGCCAGTTCATCAAGCAGCTTCTCGGCCTTCTCCCGCGACACGCCGAGCCGGCGCTCGAACTGCATCGGGCTGGCGTGCTGCTCGGCGCGCACCAGCTCAATCGCGCGGCGCAGCAGGTCAATGTCGTCGCCGCTGGTGTCCTTCGTGTCCGGCACCGCGCCGGGCTGCGAGAGGCGGAGCGCGGGCAGGTGCTGGACGGCGGCGTTCACGGCGAGCCAGTCGGGCGTGATGACCGTGCCGCGCAGGACGAGCGGCAGCGTGGGGTCCATCGCCAGCAAGGCGGCGGCGAGCTTCTGGTCCTCGTCGAGCTTGCGGTCGGCGGTGATGTCGTCGAGGCGCGCGCCGAGGTCGGCGTCGCGGAGGACGTTCTTCACCCAGTCGCCGATGGAGCCGCGCGTGAGCCGGCGCGTGGCATCGTCCCAGTTTTCCACGAGCGCAACGGCCAGCTCCGCCGGGTCGCGGAAGTCGTGCCCGGCGAACTTGTAAGGCTCCTTGCGGATGGACGCCTCGCCGCCGGCTTCGAGGCCGTAGTGGACGGGCAGGTCGCGCTTGCCTGAGAGCCACGCCTCGACCTGCGCCAAGCCCCAGCGCTTCGCGTGGTCGCGCGTGAGCAGGCCGCGGATGAGCAACGACCAGTCGGGCGGCAGGTCCGCCGGGACTTCGACGCCGCGCGTGACGAGGACGAAGTTCACCGTGCGCTCGTCCAGTCCGGCGAAGGGATGCTTTCCGGTCAGCAGTTCCAGCAGCATCACGCCGATGCTCCACCAGTCGCTCGCTCGCGCGACCACGCCGGTCATCGCCTCCGGCGCGGCGTAGGCGGCGGTGCGGTTGGCGTTGCTGAGATGCAGCGAGAGGTCAGACAGGCTGGAGATGCCGAAGTCCGCGAGCACGATGTCCAGCGGCTCGCGTGCGCGGACGAGGACGTTCGCGGGCTTGAGGTCGCGGTGGATGATGTCGGCGGCGTGGACATCGGCGAGCGAGCGGGCCAGTTCGGCCAGCACGGCGCGCAAGCCTTCCTGCGGCGCGGGACCGGCCGGGAAAAGCTGTGCGAGCGAGCCGCAGCGGATGAACTCCTGGACTTCAAAGTGCCGCCCGTCCACCTCGCCCGTGGCCAGCACGGTGACGACGGAGGAATACTTGAGCCGGCGCACGGCGGCTTGAATCTCCGCCTTGGGCCGGATGCCGTAGCGGAAGAGTTTCAGCACGGCTGGCTCCTGCGTGCGCGGGTGGGTGAGCATCCACAAGTCCGCCTCGGCGGAGGTGACTTGGATGGGGCGTGACAACTGCCACTCGCGGAACATCGCGCCCGGCGTGAGCGCCAGCGAGGCCGCGCCGTCCGCCGGCTGGCCGCGCGACGTGAGCGGCTTGGGCAGGCCGGTGAACGACGGGGCCGACTCGATGATCGTCGGCACCGAGGCGGAAGCGCCCGGGGCGTTCGGCTCAATGATGGTCTGGGCGGAGTTCACGCGCTCACTCACTCGGTCTTACTCTTACTCCTGCTCGTAATCTTAATCCTGCTTCGTGGTCCAAGGGAAAGCGGGGAGGATTACGAGTAAGAGTAGGAGTAAGACTAAGAGGGACTTCGTCGCTCATGCGCCCTTCATTTGGCCCGGTTTCGACTTCGCCCGCGCCGTCGGAGCGGCCTGATCCCGCTTCACCACTCGAACCGGATGGCTGCCGGCGGGCATCTGCATCTTGAACTTCGCACTGAGGCCGCGCGCCGCCATCTTCTCGCGGATGCGCGCGTGGTCGGCGCACCACTCCTCCTCGCGCTCGTGGTCGCGGAGGCGCTGCTGCTCGGTCATCTCCTCCGAGTCGGAGTAGCGCACCATCGCCGTCTGGAGCATGGACAAATCATTGTTCGCGACGACCTCGACGGCGTAGTCCGACTCGCCGGGCTTGTGGACAACCAATTTCCCCGCCTGCACCAGCGCCGTCTCCATGCCCTCGTTCGTCTCGTAGCCCAGCTCGGTGAGCGATTCGAGGATCGCCCGGCGCTTCCGCTCGCGTTCCAGCCGGGCCAGTTCGCGCTGCTGCGACTCGGCGAGCCGCTGCTTCCACGGTTCCAGCGCGGTGATGCGTCCGGCGCGGCGCACCTCGCGCAACTCCGCAACCACCGCGTCCACGGCGGTGCCGGCGTAGGGCGCGGACTCGGCGAGCAGCGCATCCATCTCGGCGAGCCACTGCTCGACGGCGCGCAGCTCCTTGAGGCGGCGGCTGGCTTCGAGCACGAGGCTTTCGTAGAGCGTGCGCCGGCGCGATACGTCTTCCTCCGCACGGACGGTCTCAACACGGCGCATGAGGTCGGCCCAGCCCCCCGTGTCTTGAAGCACGGCCATCTTCGCGAGGAGTCCATCGAGCTTCTGCAACACGCGGTCTTCGTCCGCATCCGCCGCTGCCGCAGCGGGCCGGGGATTCTTCGCGAGGAACTCCGCGAGCGTGACGGTGCGAGCCGAGCCAAGGCCGAGCTTGTCGGTCATCAAGCGCTTCTGCGTCGCGTTGATCTCGTCCTCCAACGCGCGTTGCAGCGCGGCCAGCGAGTGCTCGGCAGCGGCGAGCTGGCCTTCGGCGGCCTCAAGCTGCTCAACGCCCGACGCACTCAAATCCGCAGCCAGCGGCGGTGGCGCAGAGAAACTCGCGCGGGCTTCGCGGGCACGGTTCAGCAAGCGCTCACGCTCGGCCGCCGGCCAGTCGCCGGGGATGGCGGACCTGGCGAAAGTCTCGATGCGCTCGGCGTTGCGGCGCAGTTCCACGGCACGCGTGGGCAGGGCGTGAAAGCGCCGTTGCAGGTCGGCGACGCGGCGCTCCAGGCGGTCCTCGGCGGCGCGGCGCATGTTGTCCACGCCGGCAATTTCGCTGGCCACCAGCGCGACGGCGGCATCGGCCTTGCCTTCCTTCGCGAGGCCGTCAGCCCGATGCATGATGACGTCCACGGTGGATTGCAGCGCGTCGGTCTCGATGCCCAGCCCGCGCATCCGGGTGAGCAGGCCATCGAGATACTCACGCTGCTGGCGGAGCGTCTCCAGCAGGCGGCGTTGTTCGAGATAATGGCTGGCGAGATTGGCGAGCGCCACCGCGCCCAGCGCGCCGACGCCGATGAGCAGGGCGATGGGAATGAGGGCGGGAGCAATCGGCGCAACCACCACGCACTTGGGTCCACTCATAGGCTTATGGCGTCAGTATGCGGAAAGCCGGCAGGCACGGCGAGTCCGAATTCCACTGTAGTCGGTAGCAGCCGACGTGAGGAGGCTCACTCTTCAACCCGAACGCCGAAGTAGAGAACACGAGCGACGCGTCGCCCGTGCGGGGAGCGCGGCATTCATGCCGCAGCAGGCCCCGACAGTAAAAGTGCGCTCGATCAGCCGCTGGCTTCCGCACGTTTCTGCGGCCTGAAGGCCGCGCTCCTTGCCATCGCCTGCCGTCTGCTTCGGAATTTGGGTTCAATCCGGAAGAGTCAGAGCCTCCTCACGTCGGCTGCTACCGGGTGCTTCATCCCAGCCGCACCGTCGGCACGCCGTCGGTCAGTTCCAGCCCGGTGATGGTCACGCTGCCGCCTTCGCCCACGTCGGCGTCGAAGAGCGCACGGGCCAGCGGGTTGATGAGCCACGCCTCAAGCTGGTTGCCCACGCCGCGGCCGCCGTTGCTCAGGTCGCGCAGGCAGTGCTCGCGGAGGACATCCTTCACCGCGTCGGGCAGCGTCACCTTGATGCGCTGCTTGTCCGCGAGCCGGTCGAGGATGCCGGCGACCATCTTGTCGAAGATGAGCGCGGCGACGGCGGGGCGGATGAAGTCAAAGACCACGATGTTCTCGCCGATGCGGTTGAGGATTTCCGGGCGGTTGAGCTGGAGCTTGAAGTAGTTCGCGATCTCGCCGCGCACCTTCGACTCGACCTGCTCGTAGTCCTCGTCCGGCTGCACGTTCAACACGCGGCGGCCCTCGTCGTCGTGTTTGTAGATGCCGAGGTTCGAGGTGAAGATGATGACCGCCTCGCTGAAATAGACGCGCTCGCCGCGCCCGCTCGTGAGCACGCCGTCGTCGAGAATCTGGAGGAACTTGTCGAGGATGCGCGGGTGGGCCTTCTCAATCTCATCGAAGAGCACGACGGCGAAGGGCTTCTCTCGAATCGCATTCGTCAGCTCGCCGCCCATGTCCGAGCCGATGTAGCCCGGCGGCGCGCCGATGAGCCGCTGGTCCGCGTGCTCGGCGGAGAACTCCGACATGTCGAAGCGGATGTAGGCGCGCTCGTCGCCGAAGAGCAGCTCGGTGAGCGTCTTGGCCAGCTCGGTCTTGCCCGTGCCGGTCGGCCCGGCGAGGAACATCACGCCGCGCGGCTTGCCGCCCGCGCGCGAGCCTTGCGAGCCGGAGAGGCCGGTGACGGCGCGCTTGATGATGTCCAGCGCCTTGGTGACGGCGGCCTGCTGGCCCTTCACGCGGCGGCGGATGAAGTCGCCCGCGTGCGCGATTTTCTTCCGATCCAACCGCTTCCACGGGTCTTCCGTCACGCCGAGCTTGTAGCGGCGCACGGCCTCGCCGATGTCGTCGAACTTGAGCTGCTCGCGCCGGCAGAGCTGCGTGATGGCGATGACATCGGTGAGCACCATGCCTTCCGTCTGCTCGACGAACACGTCGTGCAAATCCTCGCGGCGCTTCTCCTCCGCCTCGGTGAAGCCCGGCAGGCTCGGCGTGATCTGCGTGATGAGCGCGCGGCGGATGATGTGATCCGGGCGCGGGATGGTCACGGCGCGGAGGCGCGGGTTGTTGAGCACCAGCCAGTCGGGCAGGTCGTTCTCCTTGTCGCACAGCCAGAAGACGGAGTTGAACTGCGCGAGCGAGTTGGCCGCCGTGATGTGCGGCTGCGCGGCGTGGCATTGCACGAGCGCCTTGCTGAAAAACTCGTGTTCGCCGCCGTCGAGCGAGTCCACGCGCTTCACGTAGCGCGAGGCGAAGTCGAGGAAGACGGCGACGAAGTGCTCCTTGTGCGCGACGACGCGGTCGAGCGTCTCCAGCGCCTTGGCCAGGCTGCACTTCGCGCGGCCCGTGTTGTCGAAGGTGAGCTTGAACGTATCGGCGAAGAACTTGCGCGTCACGTCGGCGAACTCGCCGCGCGGCGTGAGGACGCCGAAGCCCTCGACGGCGTTGAATTCGAGGAAGAACTGGTAGCCGCGCAGCTTGAGCGCCTCGGCCACGCAGGCGTTGAGCGCGAGCGGGACATACTTCGGCGACTGCGCGGGGACGGCGGGCTGCTCGGGTTGACCATCGGCAGCCGGCACGGCGGGTTTCGCGGGCTGTGCGGCTTCGAGCAGGAACGGGTAGCGGTCGCGGATGTTGCCGGCGAGGATGAACTGCGACTTCACCGGCAGGAAACGGAGCACGTCCTTGATCCAGCGCGGCGTGGCGACATCGGCGAGGAACTCGGCTTCGGTGGGCATGGGCGGTGGATAGCACGACAGCCGAGGTGCGAACAAGCGAAAGCTCCAAAACCCAAGCTCCAAGTTCCAAAGAAGCTCCAAACACCAACCGGCCGCGGCAGTTGGGAAGACTCTTTGGAGCTTGAAGCTTATCTGGAGCTTGGAGCTTGGAGCTTGGAGCTTTCCACCTTCAATTTCACCTCGCACTGCGTGGACATCTTCAACGTGTGCTCGCCGGTGAGCGGTTGCGGTGCGCCGCGCGGGAGTTCGCGGCCGTCGAGCTGCGTGATGTTCTGCACGCCGGCCAGCGCGGTGATGAACCATTGGCCGTCACGCTGCGTGAAGGAGACGTGCCGACGCGAGACGGTGCCGATGCCGGAGAAGACCTGACAACCTACGGTGCCCTCGCGCCCGATGATGTCGCCGTCGCGACACTCGAAGTTCTGCGCGCCGACGGACAGGAGCAGGCTTGGAACTGGCGGGGAGGCGGTGGCTTCGGCAGGTTGGACCGGCGACTTCTCCGCTGCCGGAGTGCCGCCGCTGGGCACGACCGCGCTCAAGTCATTCCCGCAGCCCGCGCCGCCGCAGAGCAGGGCGAAGGATTCGTTCACCGTGCCGCAGAGTGGACAGACCTTCTTAGCGGTAGCGGCGACAACGGGAGCCGACGACGGCGCGGACTCCGCCTTCGCCTCCGGCTTGGGCGGCTCGGTCGCGACCGCGACGACATCAAAGATGGGCTGGCCGCAGCGGGCGCAGAACGCGTCGTGCTCGGCGTTGGCCTGGCCGCAACCGCAGTGTTTCACTCGCCGGCTCATGCGCGGACTTTCACGGGCTGGTCGGACGTGACGGTGTCGTAGCCGAGCGCGCGGAGCTTGTCGCGCAACTTCGCCATCGCGCCCGGCTCGGGGATGCCGGCCATCCAGAGGTCGTCACCCTCCATCATCAGATCGAGCCGGCGCTGCGGCTCCCACGCGCGGCGGTCGAGGTCGGCGGGATAATGCTCGCGGGCCAGCGGCGTGAGCAGGAAGACGCGCTGGTTGTCGGAGCCGCGCAGCGCGAGCGTCTGCCCGGCGTGCGCGACAAACGGTTCGGAGATGAGCACGTCGGCCAGCGCGAGGATGTCGGCATGCTGGGCGAAGAGTCTTTCATTCGCGTAGCCGGAGAAGACCAGCAGGTCGCCAGCGCAACGGGCACGGAGTGCTTGCAACAATTCCCGCAGCGCGTCCGGCTGGTCGAACGGTTCACCGCCGGAAATGGTCACGCCGTCCGCCTCGGCCAGCCAGCCGGCGCAACCGGCGAGCAGTTCGTCCAGCGCGATGCGGTGGCGCGGCTCCGTGTCCCAGGTGTCGCGGCTCACGCAGCCGGGACAGTGGATGGAGCAGCCCTGCGTCCAGATGCCCAGCCGCCGGCCATGCCCCAGCGTGGTGACGGGGAAGTGAACCTTGTTGATGGCGATGTGCATGGGCACGCCGCTGGAATAGCACCTATGAGGCGCGGCGGAAAGGAAGAGCTTTGGCGGGCGGGTTGCGGCGTGCCGGCGGTTTGCAACCGCCGTCCGTGGGAAACAGCAGTTTGAGGCGGCATCGAGTAGTCCACGCGCAACACGGCGATTCCAAATCGCCGGCACGGGCTTCGGTTCAAACGCGCAGCTTGGGCTGCACGCCGAGGGTGCCGCGCAGGGACGCGAGGTGTTCCGGAGTTTGCGCGCGGCGGAGTTCAGCCCAGGCGGTGTCGAGGCGGTCGCGGATGTTGAGCTGCGTCGAGACGCCGCGCGTGTTGGTGCGGGCGAGAAAGGCTTCGAGGTTCTTCACGCGGCGTTGCCAGAACTTCACGTCGGCGGACTGTTTCGTGGCGAGGCGCTCCGCATACCAGTCGCTCGCGAGCAGCGACTCGCGGGTGAAGAGCGCACGGATTTCGTCGTGGGCGAGATCGCGGCCTTCGTGCTGGCCGTCGCGCATGATGTGGAGCAGCGCGCGCAGCGGCGGGCAGGCGAGTTCGATGCCGCCGTCGGCGAAGTAGTGCTCCGCCACGCGGCGCGCGGTGGAGACGATGTTCTCCACGCCGTCGGCGAAGATCGCCGTGTCCTGCAACTCGGGCCGCAGCATCTCGTCGGTGAAGACGCTGTGCGGGTAGTTGAAGACGCGGCCGAAGTAGTGGCGCACGAACCGCCCGGTGACGCGCCAGCCCAGCCGGCTCGCGAGCACGCGCTGGCCGTTGTGGTCGAAGTCCTCGCAGCGCTCCAGATAGCCCTCGCGCTTCATGAACTCCGGGTCGCGCTCCTCCGGCCCCATGCGACACCACAGCTCCGGCACGAGCAGGCTGATGTCGTGGTCCACGCGCACGTTCGGGCCGACGCTGCCCGCGCACGTCACGAACACGCCGCCGCCGGTGAGGATGTGGCTCACGAGCGCGGCGTTGAGGTCAATGATGGGATGCAGCGCGTTGAAGGGGCCTTTGGTCAGCGCGCCCTCGGAGCCGGCGCCGGTCGTGGACGGCGACTTGCCGGTCATGCTGGAGATGAACTCGATGAACAGCTCCGGCAGCTCAAGGTGGTGAATCGGGTTGAACACGCACAGCGGGCGCACGCCCGGCTCGGGCGGGTTGTTGCGGCGGCCCGGCAGCACGGCGTTCACGGGCCGGTGCAACGGCTCGCTCGTTGGCACACGGCGGAACAGTCGCGTGGCCATCTCGGCGAGGTGGAACTCGCGCGGGTGGATGAGGTCGTGGCGGTTCTGGAGATAGCGCGGGTTCTTCGTCATCTTGCCGTCCACGAGGCGCGGCTGCGCGGAGCTGACGAAGAACTTGGGCCGGCCCGTCTCCCGCGCGGCGGCGCGGATGAGGTCGGCCATCGGCGGCGTGAACTTCACGAAGTTGATGCTGTCCTCCAGCTCGTGCCGCGCGTCGGCGCGCGTGAGCGGCTGGTAGTTCGAGAAGAAATTCCCCGGCTGGGCGAAGTCGCTCTCCGCCTGTTTGTCGTAGCCGCGATGCACCGCGTCGTCCGGGCGCTGGAAGAGGCGGTATTCGCAGTTCTGGACAAACTTCAGCGACCGGCCCGTGTCCGCGGACGCTGCGAGTGAAGCACGCGTGAGGAACGCAGTCGCCCCGGCCGCCGCTTCGGTGCTCGCCGGCTCGGGCGCAGGAGCGCTGTCTTGCTTCACCACCGCCGCCGGCACCACGACGCTCGCGCTGATGTCGTCCTCCTGCTGGAGCTTCATCGCGGGGTGGAAATCCTTGCGCAGGCTGAACACGCGCCACGCGCCATCGGTGTCGAAACCCACGCGCAGATAGTTGGTCACGAGCTTGCGGTTGTCGCACTTGAGTTCGTTGCCGGGGACGCCGTTGACGATGTCCACGCCGAAGTGCTCGCGCCAGTTTTTGCCCCAGTCCGGCTTGTAGAAGCGCTTCACCACAAAGACGAGTTCCTTCACATACTGCGGGATGCCTTCGAGCCACTCGTTGAACTCGTCCGAGTAATCCCTCGGCGACGGCGTGAGCAGCTTGATGACCGAGCCGAGCGAGCGGTCGCGCGAGAGCAAGGGGCGCTGGTCCTTGCCGTTGCGCTCGGGGTCGCGGAAGCGCTGCGAGTAGTCGCGCGACAGCAGCTTGGCGACCTTGTCGAAGTCCTTCTTGAAGTCGGCGACGAAGACCGGCCCCTGCAAAATCGCATCCGAGAGCGACTTGGAAATCTCCGACTTGCCGCCGCCGGAGACGGTGCAGGGCTTGTGGCAGAAGGTGCCTTCGCCGCGCGTGCCGACGAGCCGCCACGCGCGGTTGCCGGGCTTTTCCATCCGCACCTTGTAGCCGCTGGGCCGCACGTAGGCATGGCCGGCGAGGAGCTTGACGCTCTGCGGCCCGCGCTCGTTAGTCCAGGTCACCAACTGCGTGCGCAGGTCGAAGCTCGCGTCCTCGGGCACGTAGAGCACGTCGGCGAACTTCCGGTCCACCGCGTAACCCTCGGGCTTCAGCTCCATCACGTCCGCGAACATCGCCGCCGCGTCCTCGAAGGAATGCCCGCGCTGCTGCACATGGACGCCACCGGCGAACTCCTCGCCCAAATCGTAGCTCGGGAAAACCAGCGCGCCGCCGGAGTGCTCCTCTTCGCAGAGGCCGAAGAGATTCGCGGCGAAGCTGATTTGGGTCTTCACCTCCTTCTTGCAGTAGCCGAAGTAGTTGTCCGCGATGAGCGTGACGATGACGCCGGATTCGTCGCGCGCGGTGAGCTTGAAGGCGGAGCCGTCGTTGTAACGCTCGTCCTCGCTTCGCCAGCACATGCCGTCGCGGCGCTGACGCTCGGTGGCCTTGTCCCAGTGCGGCAGGCCGGCGTCCTTCTTCGTCACCGTGGTGAGATGCGGCGCGAGGATGACGCAGCCCGTGTGGCCGGTCCAATGCTCCACGTCCAGCGCCGCGTCGTTCACCGGCAGGTAAGGATCACCCGCGTTGCCGAAGATGCTTTCGACGAAGTCCAGGTTGCTGACGAGGTTGCCCGGCGCGAAGAAGCGGATTTCCATCGTCTTCTCCGCGCAGAAGCCCGGCACGGCGGGACACACGAGCGGGCGCAGCAGCAGCGAGACGAAGCACTCCGCCGGCACCGGCTGCGATGCGGTGAAGGGCAGGCGCAGCAGCTTCTGCGGCGGCCTCAACCCGAAGTCGAGCATCCGCCCGAACGTGTGGGCGGGCACGGCCTTCTTGTCGTCGGGAATCGGCAGGCCGCCTTCAGCGACGTGGAAGACGCCGGCGGTCGTGCGCTTGTCCTTGGCCGGGTTGTGCAGCACGCCCTGCCGCACGCGATACGAGCTGACGATGTCGGAGCAGAACTCATCGCGGTCCGGCGGCAGCGACAGCGCGCGCGCGACGCCGTGCCGGTCGAGCACGAAGGTCTGGTGCGGCAACCGCACGGCCACGCCGCTCTCGTGCAGGTATTCATCGAGGAACTGCTGGATGCGCCAGTCCACCGGTGCCTGATAATCCGAGAGCAGCCGCTCCGTCTCGCGGTGCCGCGCGAGCAGCGACTCGGTGAGGTCGTGAAACTCCGCCGCGTCCGCCGTGTCGAGCGTCGGGCAGCCGAGCGCGGCGAGCTTGAGATTGATGTAGGTGACGAGCTTGGGGTCGGTGAGCGGGGAGGGGTTGCCACCGAGGCCGATGGCGCGCTGCAAGTCAGCCTTCATGCGGCGCGACTCTAGGGAGAGGGCGCGCGGCAGGGCAAATGACATTTTTACGGCGTCAGCGAGAAAGCGGCTCATCCGTGGCCGTGGCCCTCGCCCCGCTCATCGGACCTACAGGGCGGGCTTCGCCGGACAGTTCGGCCCTTTCGGCGTTGTCCGGCGGAGTGGCGCTGGCTAGTCTCCCGGCATCTCAACCAACCCCATGCACTTGCCCGGCAATCTGGCGGAGGAATTTGCGCGCGAGCACGGCGGACCGCCCGCCGAAGTGGCCCGTGCGCTTTACCCGCTCGACGGCGGCATGGGCGAGGCCTACGTCGCCGCCGCTGCGGACCGGCTGGTGGTCTTCAGCAAGAAACTCAGCGGGCCGTGGCGCAGCTTCGTCTTCCCGTTCGCCGAGATCGAAAGCCTCGCCCTGCTCGCGGACGGCTCGTTCTGCCAGCTGGAAGTCGCCTCCGCCCGGCGGCGGGCACTGCTCAAGTTTTCCGGCTGGGACCGCCCGGCGCTCGACCGCATCGCCACCGCCTGGGCCGCCGCCACCGGGCGTTCCGTGCGCGTGGGTCGCGACGCGGAACACGCCGTGCCGCTCACGCCCCTGACGCTCTTTTGCGCCGTGCTGCAAGCAGCCATGCAACTGGACGGGGCGCGGGGCGCGGCGGAAGAGTTGTTCCTCGCCCAGGCCATCACGGATCCGCAGGCGGTGCGGGAAGGGATGTCCTATTGGGAGCAGCACGGCACAGATGAAACCATTGCCGCCGTGCGCGAGCGGCTGAACGCCGGCCAGCAATGGTGCGTCCTTGCCAACGTCGTCGCGACGATCATGGCCGACGGCAAGCTGACCACCGAGGAGCAGGAGTTCACAGAAAACCTCCGCGCGGAATGGCGCATCGCGCAGGCCGATTACGACCAGATTCTCCAGGTGCTCTATTGCAAGAACAACCTCGCGGTCTTCATGACCGCCGACGGACAGGTGGCCACCGAGGCACTGGAAAGCTTTTACGCCGCGCTGCTCGCGATGGTCCAGGCGGACGGTCAGCCCGGCGAAGGCGAACTGGCGATGATCCGTTCGCTCGCCGCCGGCTCCGACCCGGTCGAGGCCGCGCAACGGGTGCTCGACGCGGGTGGCGTGGACGGTCTGCTGGGCCGCCTGCCGGAACTGCTGACCCCGGAGCAAAGCTGCTGCCTCTACGCGAACCTCATCGTGCTCGCCATGTCCGACGGCACGCTGCGCAGCCGCGAACAGGCGTTCCTCGCGCGCGTGCGCGAGACGCTGCGCCTCGCGGAGGATACGGCGGACCTGCTTTACTCCGTGCTCTTCCGCAAGCACAACGTGTCGGTTCTGTCAGCGAACTGAACCCGAAGTCCATAACTGGTGTTGGCCGACGCACGGAGCGCGGCCTTCAGGCCGCAGAATCGTGCGAAGGCCGGCAGTTGTTCGGACGCGCTTAATTTGTCGGAGCCTGCTGCGGCATGAATGCCGCGCTCCTGCTTGCACTGCTGCTCAGGCCAGCACGCCCCGCACAATCTCTGCTTCGCGTTCGAGGCCGGAGAGTCTCATGTCCACGCCGAGGTGCTTGAAGGTGAGCTTCAGATGGTCCACGCCCATGAGGTGCAGGAGCGTGGCGTTGAGGTCGTTCAGGTGGACGGGGTCTTTCACCACGTTGTAGCTGAAGTCGTCGGTCTCGCCGAAGACGGTGCCGCCCTTCACGCCGCCGCCGGCCATCCACATGCAGAAGTTCCGTGGATGATGGTCGCGGCCATACTGCGTCTTGGTGAGCGTGCCCTGCGAATAGACCGTGCGCCCGAACTCGCCGCCCCAGACGACGAGCGTGTCCTTGAGCAGGCCGCGCTCCTTCAGGTCGGTGAGCAGCGCGTAGGTCGGCTGGTCCACGTCGGAGCATTGGGCACGGATGTCCTTGGGCAAATTGCCGTGCTGGTCCCAGCCACGATGCAGAATCTGCACCACGCGCACGTCGCGCTCGGCGAGGCGGCGCGCGAGCAACGCGCTGTGGGCGAAGGTGCCGGGCTTGTTCACGTCCGGGCCGTAGCGCTCGAGGATGTGCTTCGGCTCCTTCTTCAAGTCCACCAGTTCCGGCACGCTGGTCTGCATGCGGAAGGCCATTTCATACTGCGCGATGCGCGTGACCGTCTCGGGGTCGCCGAAGCGCGCGTGGTTCATCGCGTTCAACTTGCCGAGGCCGTCGAGCATCGCGCGGCGGTTGTCGGCGGCGACGCCGGGCGGGTTCTGGATGTAAAGCACCGGGTCCGCGCCGCTGCGGAGGGCGACACCGTTGTGCCGCGTCGGCAGGAACGCGCTCTGCCACATGCGCGTGAAGAGCGCCTGCGCCGCCGCGCCGCTGGACCAGCTCGGCGTGAGGACAACGAAGCTGGGCAGGTCGTTGTTCTCGCTTCCGAGGCCGTAGCTCAACCACGAGCCGAGACTCGCGCGGCCGGCGACCTCGCTGCCGGTCATCACGAACGTGCAGGCCGGGTCGTGGTTGATGGCCTCGGTGTGGATGCTGCGGATGACGGCGAGTTCGTCGGCCATCTTCGCCGTGTGCGGGAGCAGCTCGCTGACCCAGGTGCCGGCCTTGCCGTGCTGGGCGAACTTGAACATCGAGGGCGCGACCGGCAGCCGCGCCTGGCCGCTGGTCATCGTGGTGATGCGCTGGCCCTTGCGGACGGACTCGGGCAAATCCTTGTCGAAGTGCGCCTCGAGCTGCGGCTTGTAATCCCAGGTGTCAATCTGCGACGGCCCGCCGTTCATGTGCAGGTAGATGAGCCGCTTGGCCTTCGGGGCGTGATGGGGCAGCCCCATCAACATGGGGTGAACACGGTCGCCCTTGGCCTTGGTTGGCGCACCGAAGGCATCGCGCGACATGGCAGCGAGCGCGATGGAGCCAGCGCTCAAGCCGGCGGCGCGGAAGAACTGGCGGCGATTCTGGTGGAGGAGGTAGTCGTGGAGGGGGTTCATGGGGAAAGTGATTAGTAGTTAGTGATTAGTGGCGGCGGCTGGGCTTCCGAGAGCAGAAGAAATTTCGTCAACCAGAGCGAAGAACTCGGCCTCCAATTTCGCCAAGTCATCCGTCTTGCCGTGCTTGTGTTCATTGAACGGTCCGAAGAAGCGGAAGCAACGGGTTCGGTGGAACGGGCGAAAGACAATCGCCATTGGGTTGTATTCCTTATGCCCGGCGTAGTGGCGAAACACCAAGACAGGAAGCGACCGTTTCCATCGGCTGCGTTCGGACCAGTTCAGGCCAATGGCTCTCCTTCCGAGCCGGGGCAGAATCACTCCCTTGATGTGGTCCTGCCAAACCGGACTGTCGGAGTGAACGAAAAGAACGAAGCGCCCGCCAGCGCACCAAGACAGCCACACCGCAGAGTTTAGACAGAGTGCCGAAGCCGAGCGGAAGCCAAGGTAGGCGAGCAGCAAAGGTGACAGCAGCACGAACATCAGGATGCCGACCAAGTCGGCGAAACTGCGTTCGACCTTTGTCCGTTGGTTGCTCATCGTATCGCCTTAGCTGACTAATCACTAAGCACTAATTACTCCTTCAGTTCTTCGTCACCACTTCATCCAAGTTCAGAATCAAGTTCGCCACCATCGCGTAAGCCGCGAGTTCACCCGCGTCGAGCGACGCATCCGGCTTCGACTCGCCGAACGAGATGGCTTTCTTCGCGGCGTCGGTGCGGCCTTGATACTTGGCCCATTGCGTGAAGAGCGTGTCGTTGAGCACGGCGAGTTCGGCCTTCGTGGGCGGGCGGGCGGTGGCGAGGCGGAAGCCGTAGGCGAGGCGGGCCTCGGCGTGGCTGCCGCCCTCCTTCAACATGCGCTGCGCGAAGGCGCGCGCGGCCTCGAAGTGCTGCACGTCGTTCATCAGCACGAGCGCCTGGAGCGGCGTGTTGCTGCGCTCGCGGCGCACGCAGGTCTGCTCGCGGCTCGGCGCGTCGAAGGTCGTCATGCTCGGCGCGGGCGCGGTGCGCTTGATGAAGGTGTAGAGGCTGCGCCGCCAGAGCGCGTCGCCGTCGTCGCGCTTGTAGGTCTTGGTGTTGCTGCCGGAGTAGGCCACCGGCTCCCAGATGTTGTCGGGCTGGTAGGTGCGCACGCCCTTGCCGCCAAGGGTCGGCACAAGCAGACCGCTCACGGCGAGCGCGTTGTCGCGGACCTGCTCGGCGTCGAGACGGAAGCGCGGGCCGCGCGCGTAGAGGCGGTTCTCCGGGTCGGCGGCAAGCTTCTGCGGCGTGGCCTTCGAGTCCTGCCGGTAGGTCGCGGAGGTCACGAGCAGTTTCATGAACTGCTTCATGTCCCAGCCCTGCTCGCGGAACGTGACCGACAACCAATCGAGCAGCTCGGGGTGCGACGGCGCTTCGCCCTGCGCGCCGAAGTCGGAGGAAGTCTTCACCAGCCCGGTGCCAAAGAGCTGCTGCCAGAAGCGGTTCACCGCCACGCGCGAGGTCAGCGGATGCTGCGGGCTGACGAGCCACTTCGCGAAGTCGAGCCGGTTCGTCGTGCCGGACTTGGGCAGCGGCGGGAGCACGGCGGGGACGTTCGGCCAGACCTGCTGGCCGGGCTTGTTGTATTGGCCGCGCACCATCACGAAGCTGTCGCGCGGTTTCTCCAGGTCCTTCCAGATGAAAGTCGCCGGGATGGCCTTGTCGAAGTCGTCGCGCGCCTTGGCAATCGGGTTCTTCTCCGCGTGCAGCTTCTCGAACTGCGGCCGCGTCGAGTTGCAGACGAACTCGAAATAATACTCGTGCAGCCGCTTGGTCTCCTCGGGCTTGCGGTCCTCGGGCTTCACGGAGCGGAAGAGGCGCTTCACGTCGTCGGGCACCGTGGTGAGCGCCTTGCCTTGGTTTTCCTTGAGCCACACGGCGAGCGATTCGGTCGGATCCTTCGATGGGTTGCTCTCGCCGGTGATGCCGACCTTGTCCCAAGTGACCGTGCCCCGGAAGAGCGTGAAGGCGAGGCCCTTGATCTTGTCGCCCGCCTTGAAGCCAAGCTGCGACGCGGCGAACTCGAGCTTCACCCACTCGCCGAGCTTCGGCAGGTCGCCGAGGCGTTTGCGTTCGTTCGTGTTGCGCTGGCCGAAGTCAATCGCGTCGAGGTCGCCCCACACGGCGCGGTGCGACCAGTTGCCGGTGTTGAACTGGAGCATCACGGACTTTGGCGGGTCTTGCGGGTCGAGGAAGACGTTGAGGAAGACCTTGCCGTTGGGCGGGATGGTGAACGGCGTCTTGAGGTCGGAGAAGAAGTCCTGACCCACGCCGGGGTCGGTGCGCTTGAGCGCGCGCTTGCCGGCGAGGACCTTGCCGTCCTTTTCGGTCACCCACTGCGCCTTGGTCGAGGCACCGCTGGCCTCCACCTTTGCGCCGGTGGGGAAATCGTCGTCCACCCAGCTCGTGTCGAACTTCTTGAGCGGCGGCGGCGGGTTGAGCGTGGACGGGTCGGTGTAGGCCACCTTGCCGAGCTGAACCTTGATGCGCTTGTCCACTTCGCCGATTTGCGCGTTGAAGGCGTCGAGCTTCTTCTGCTGCTCCGGCGTGGTGAGCTTGAGGATGGGCGCGGTGAACATCGCGTTGCCGTCCATCGCCGGGTCCGCGTTGCTGTGGAAGAAGGCATACATCGAGTAAAAATCCTTCATCGTGACCGGGTCGTATTTGTGGTCGTGGCAGACGCAGCAGCCGGCAGTCAGGCCCATCCACACGGCGGCGGCGGTCTCCGTGCGGTCCACGGCGTAGCGGAAGATCCACTCCTCGTTGATGCTGCCACCCTCGCCGGTGGTGACGTTGCAGCGGTTGAAGCCGGTGGCGATGAGCTGGTCCTGCGTCGGGCTGGGCAGCAAATCGCCCGCGAGCTGCTCGATGGTGAACTGGTCGAACGGCAGGTTGCGGTTGAAGGCGCGCACCACCCAGTCGCGGTAAGGCCACATGGAACGCTCGTTGTCCAAGTGCATCCCGTGCGTGTCGCCGTAACGCGCGGCATCGAGCCAGATGCGGCCCATGTGCTCGCCGTAGTGGGGGGACTTGAGCACGCGGTCCACGAGCTTCTCGTAGGCGTTGGGCAAAGTGTCCGCGAGGAAGGCGTCCACTTCGGCGGGCGTGGGCGGCAGGCCGGTGAGGTCGAAGGTCACTCGGCGGATGAGGACTTCGCGGCTGGCCTCGGGGTTGGGCGTGAGCTTCTTCTCGGCGAGCCGGGCGGCGATGAAGCGGTCAATGGGGGAAGTAATTAGTGAGTAGTGATTAGTGTTTGGTGCGGGAGTTCCTGAACCCTTGGACTGATTACTAATTACTAACCACTCCTTCGGCACTGTGGCGGGCGGCTGCGTCTTGGCCGGCGGCACGAACGACCAGTGCCCCTGGTAGTTCGCGCCTTCCTCAATCCACTGCTTGAGCAGCGCAACATGCTCGGGCTTGAGCGGCTTCTTGTTCGACTCCGCCGGGGGCATCAGGTCGTTGGCGTCCTTGGTCGTCACGCGCGCCCACAGCTCGGACTTCTTCAAGTCCTTCGGCACGACGGCGTGCTTGGCGAGCGCGCTCTCCGCCACGTCAAGCCGGAGCTTGGCCTTGCGCGCCTTCTCGTCCGGCCCGTGGCAGGCGTAGCAGTTGTCGGACAGGATGGGCCGGATGTCGCGGTTGAAATCAATCTTGCGCGCTGCGGCGGAGGCGGGCGTGGTCACAGAAAGCCACGCGATCACGGCGAGGCTTGACCAGGCGAGTCGAGACTGTGTCATAGGCAGAGCTTTCGACTCGCCGGGGAAAAAGGCCATTCAGAAAGTAGGCGTGCGCCGCCTTGGCCCGTGCCGACGGCTTCCAGCCGCCGTCGGTTGGGTGCGGAAAAGCGGAGCGGCTTCGTGTGCTCAAGCCGCAACGCGGCGACTGCAAGTCGCCGGAACGGACGCGTCAGCCCTTCGCGATTTTCGCGAGCACGTTGCTGGTCGAGCGGCCGGGCACGCCGGGGAGGATGACCACCTTGCCCCCCGCGCCTTCGATGAGCCGGCGCTCGGGCTGGTTGATGGTGTCGAGCGTGTAGTCGCCGCCCTTCGCATAGATGTCCGGCTTCACCTCGGCGAGGAAGCGCAGCGCGTCCACCTCCTCGAAGACACACACGCCATCCACCGCCGCGAGCGCGGCGAGCACCGTGGCGCGGTCCTGCTCGGAGTTCACCGGACGGCCCGCGCCCTTGAGCTGACGCACCGAGGCATCGCTGTTCAAACCGATGAGCAACGCATCGCCCAGCGCGCCCGCCGCGGCGAGATAGGTGACGTGCCCGGCGTGCAGGATGTCGAAGCAGCCGTTGGTCACGACCAGCCGTTGGCCCGCCGCGCGCAGCCGCTCACGCCACGCCGCGATGCTGGCGAAGGGGATGATCTTGTCCCGAAAATCCATTGCACGAATGCTGCGGGACGGGCCGCGCGATGGCAAGCAGCGCGGCGGAGAAGAAACTTGCTGGCCGCGAAAACCCCCGCCTACACTCGCGCCCGCGTTCACTCATGGCCGGCATCACTGGAACCTTCAAAGCCGTCAAGCGCGCCTTCAAGGCGGCGGCTGACATCAACCCCGGCGAATACCGGGCGGCGGGCATTCCCGTGAGCTGTCCGCATTGCCACGGCAAGGCGTTCAACGAGTCGCCGAACCTCGGCGGCGGCGTGAACCTCGCCTGCCGCAAGTGCCACTTCGTCCTGTGGTTCGCCAAGCGGCCGGACGAGGGGTGACCTTCAGCTTCAACTCCAAACTCCAAACATCTAACTCCAAACTGTTCCCACGATGAACACCGTCTCCCAGCTCAAGACCATCAAGAAGAACACCGCCGCGAAGGTCGGCGCGGAACTCTCCCGCACCGGCGGCCTGCTGCGCCTCGCGCCCGCGTGGGTGCCGCGCTCCTTCCTCCAGCCCGGCCTCCGCATCAAGCTCCACCCCGACGACACCTACGCCTACGGCCTGAACCGCGGCGGCATTGACGAGCGCTGGTTCGCCTCGACGACGCCAACCGCCAACGAAGGCCGCGCGTGGGACGAGGGCCTCAACTACTGCGTCGTGGGCAACGAGCGCTTCACCCTCCAGCAGGCCGTGGCCGACGCCGGTGCGACGCTCGTGGGCAAGGCGATTTGGAAGAAGTATGGCAAGTGGCCCGTTTACTCGAAGTTCTTCGACAACATGGGGCCGATTCCCCACCACATGCACCAGTCGGCGAAGCAGGCCAAGCTCGTCGGCCAGGAAGGCAAGCCCGAGAGCTACTACTTCCCGCCGCAGCACAACAACGTGGGTAACAACTTTCCCTACACCTTCATGGGCTTCGAGCCGGGCACCACCAAGGCGCAGGTCCGCAAGTGCATCGAGAACTGGAACAAGGGCGACAACGGCATCCTCGACCTCTCCAAGGCCTACCGCCTCAAGGTCGGCTCCGGCTGGCTCATTGACCCGTGCATTCTCCACGCGCCCGGCAGCCTCTGCACCTACGAGCCGCAGTGGGGCAGCGACGTCTTCGGCATGTATCAAAACCTCGTCGAAGGCCGCGAAGTCCCGTGGAGCCTGCTCGTGAAAGACATGCCCAAGAGCAAGCACCACGACCTCGACTTCATCGTGGACCAGCTCGACTGGGACAAGAACGTGGACCCGAACTTCAAGGACCACCATTACCTCGAACCCGTCCCCGTGGCCGACACGCGCAGCGAGGGCTTCGTGGACCGCTGGATCGTCTATGGCAAGGTGGACGGCGAGCAGCTCTTCACCGCCAAGGAACTCACCGTCGAGCCGGGCGTGAAATGCACCATCACAGACACCGGCGCCTACGGCCTCATCTGCGTGCAGGGCAGCGGCAAGATCAACGGCCAGCCGCTCGTCAGCCCGAAGCTCATCCGCTTCCACGAGCTGACCGAGGACGAATACTTCTGCACCGAAGACGGCGCGAAGAACGGCGTGACCTTCGAAAACACCAGCGAGACCGAGCCGCTCGTGACCCTGCGCTACTTCGGCCCCGAGGTGAACCCGGACGCCCCCGCGATGGCCGCGTATCGGAAGAACAAGTTCAACTAGGAGGACAAATGGCAACTTCTAAAAGAGGTAGTCTAGGCAACTGGCCTTCTGTGAAGGCGGTTGAATTGTCCGGGTTCAAGTCCGTTTTCTCGCCCACGACTGTGGATTTGGCCCCGATCACTCTGTTGGCAGGTGCAAACAGTTCCGGCAAATCCAGCTTCATGCAGGCGCTAGTCTTGCTGAAGCAAACACTAGAAGCGCAAATTGACCCAGGGCCACTGAAGCTGGGTGGCCCGAACGTCCACTTCTCGTTTGCAGACCAATTTCTCAGCCGGATTGGCAAAGGAAAGGAAGCATCCGCATTCAAACTTGGGTTCACATTCGATCATCCGGGCTGCGTCCAGTTGACGATTGGCCGGGGGAAAGAGACACCGATTGAAGTGCGAGAGTTTGTTGTCGAGGACGAAGCCTCCAAGGTCACGTTGCGACTTGGCATGACGAGCAATGAAATTGAGGCGCAATTGCCGGACGGCTACAAAGCACAAACTCCGCACGGATTTAAGGCCAACGAGATCGAATACTACGTCGAGCCGAGCAGGTTCTTGCTCAATTACCAGGCCAGATTAAAAGGTGGGCCGGATCGTTTGTTGGCAGGAGGAGGCAGACATCTTTTTACCCTGCGATTGATGAATTTTCTCAGCCGATTCATTCATTTGCCTGGTCTGCGCGGGCATCCATTGCGTCGGTATCCTCTCGCTGCGGTCGGCAAGGCGTTTCCTGGATTGTTTGGCCCAGAATACACGGCCTCGATTATTTCTGCCTGGCAGGACGCTAAAGGTGACGACGCAAAGCAAAAACTAAACGAAGTCGGCACCGATCTGCATGACTTGGGACTCACCTGGAAGGTCGCGGCCAAGCGGGTGAGCGATGCGGAAGCGGAGTTGCTGGTTGGAAGGCTGCAATCCTCCGTTCGCGGCGGAGCACATGACCTCGTAAATATCGCCGACGTTGGTTTTGGAGTTTCTCAAGTTCTCCCCGTGGTCGTGGCTTTGCATGTCGCTGAAGCAGAACAGACGGTTTATTTGGAGCAGCCTGAAATTCACCTTCACCCGGCGGCTCAAGTCGTCCTGGCCAGAGTTCTGGCTCGCGCCATTGCTCGTGGTGTCAGAGTGATTGTCGAGACGCACAGTTCCTCGCTGTTGTTAGCGCTGCAAACACTTGTCGCCGAGGGCGCTGAATTGCACCCGGATGACGTTCGCCTCTATTGGTTTACTCGTGATCCCAAGACCGGCGAAACACAGGTCAGCCCTGCCTCGCTGGATCAAGAGGGTGCGTTCGGCAACTGGCCCGTGGATTTCGGGAAAGTAGAGTTGCAACTGGAGAGCCGCTATCTGGACGCGCTTGATGCCCGACATGGTGCCAAATGAGCAAGATTGTCACGCGTTCCATTGTCATTGACGCCGATGTCGCCCGATCAGCCGGGAACTCCCCCGACAGCAGCGGTGTCGCCAAGGCCTGCCGGGATTTCCTACAAGCCGTCTTGGACATTTGCCACCACGCCGTGTGGACGCCGGAAATCGCTGCGGAGTGGAAACGACACGCCAGTCGCTTTTCACGGAAGTGGCGGGTTCAGATGGTGGGGCGACGCAAACTCGACGAGATGGAGGCGTTACCGGTGGCCGGGCTGGAGTCCCGTGTCATTGCCACCAACGACCAAGGGCTGCTCCCTGAGGAGATTAGCAAGGACATGCACTTGGTGTATGCGGCCATCGCCGCCGAAAGCCCGGTTGCTTCATGTGATACCGCCATTCGCCGCCGTTTGGTGAAGGCGCTGCCTAGAGCCAGTGAACTCCAGTCTGTGATCTGGGTTGACCCATCAGATCAAGCAGCGGCTCCGCTGGACTGGCTGAAGCAGGGAGCTCCTTCCGAAAAGCAACGTCAGCTTGGTTACGAGGGAACCTGATCTTCGAGAACACCAGCGAGACCGAGCCGCTCGTCACGCTGCGCTGGTTCGGATCCGAGGTGAACGCCAACCCCCGGCGATGGGGTGTGCTGTCTGGAGAATAGCCAATCGGCGATAGTTAATAGCCGATGGACGATAGCCAACAGCCAATGGCCGAGGGGGCGCGCGGGTGTTTCAGGGGAGCGATAGCCAATCGAGGATAGCCAATCGCCGAGGGCGGTGGACGGTGGGGGGCGTGAGGATGGCGAGGTTGGCGATTGGCGATTGGCGATTGGCGATTGAAGGCGGGTCGGGAGCGCGATAGACAGTGGGGTATCGCCGATGGCCAATAGCAGCTAGCCAGAAGGCGATGGCGGAGACCGTGCGACCGAAACTGAATCCACAACCAAAAGGAAATCCCATGGCCAAGTATCAGAAGTTCGAGGAGCTGCCGGCGTGGCAGGAAGGGGCGCGACTTTACAACGCGGTGCTGGATGTGCTGGAGGCTCCGGGCTGCCCGTTCTCGCCGGGCTTCCGCAACCAGCTCGACCGCGCGGCGCTCTCGGTGTCGAACAACATCGCGGAGGGTTTCGAGCGGACGACGACGGCGGAGCTGGCGCAGTTCCTCGGGATCGCGCGCGGCTCGGCGGGCGAGGTGCGCTCGATGATGGCGGTGGTGGCGAACCGGGCGAAGCTGAAGCCGGTCGCGCGGGAACTCGCGCGCATCCGGGCGCTGGCGGAGTCGTGCGCGAAGCAGCTCACGGCATGGACGGGATCCATCGAGGGCGGGCCGGTGCAGGGCAAACGGCATTTGACGCCGGAGGTGAAGGAGCGGCGCGCGGTGGCGGACAAGGCAAAGGAGTTCCGTCTGCACTTCCTGTGCGGGCTGAGGCCGGAGCACCCGCTCTACGACACGCCGGAGGCACGGGCGGCGCGGGGTGGGGCGGAATAGGAAATAGCCAAGAGCCAATCGCCGATAGCCAAGGGGGGAATGGCCGATAGGCAATGGTCGCGGACGCGCCAAGCGGACAGGAGGGTTTCCGGCCGTCGTTTCCTGCAAAGGGGGCGGTTATCACAGCCCACCGTTCCCCGTGGACTTCGAGCACCGACTCCACTAGAACCAAACCATGCGCCTCGTCTTTGCCTGGCATCCGTCCGCTTGGGGCAGCCCCAGGCCGGCAATCATTCAACCGTTATGACGTCCCCTCACGACCACGAACGGGGGAGCGAGCACGCCGGAGCCGTGCCCACCACGTTCAAGTATTTGCTGGTCGCCTCCGCCCTGTTCATCGCCGGGGTCTCGGCGTTTTTCTCCGTGCAGGGCCTGGGCTTTCTCTTCGCCGGTTCCGCCGTGGCGGTGATGGTCATGGCGGCGAGTCTCGAAGTGGGCAAGCTCGTGGCCGCGTCCTACCTGTCGCGCTACTGGAACGTGACGAACCGCGTGCTGAAGATCTACCTCGTGCTCGCGGTGCTGTCCCTCATCGCGATCACCTCGCTGGGCAACTACGGCTACCTCGCGCGGGCGTATGAGCGCACGCACACGCAGATCGGCTTGTTCGAGAGCCAGATCGCCAGCATCGAGAAGGAGATCCTGGACACGCAGCGCCAGATTGACGGCGCGCGCGGATCGCTGGCCAAGAGCAGCGAGGCCACGCGCGAGGACATCGGCAAGCTCCAGCAACGGATCACGACGGGGAACGAGTCGCTGAACCAGTCGCTCGCCCGTCTCCAGGAGCGGCGCAAGACGGCGCAGGACCGGCGTGACCGGGACTTGCAGGTGCCCGCGCAGCGCATTTCGGAGCAAGGCGAGGTCTTGAAGAAGGCCATCGCCATCGAGGAGGCGGCGATTGCCAGCCTCAACGAACGCGTGGTGGTGCTGGACAAGGCGGGCGCGCCACGCTTCACCGTCGAGGAGGCCGCGATCACGAGCCTCAACGAGCGGCTCGCGGCGCTGGACCGGGCACCCGCGCCGAAGTTCACGGTCGAGGAGGCCGCGATGGTGACGCTCAATGAGCGGCTGGCGGCGCTGGACAAGGCGGAGGGGCCGAAGTTCGTCGCCGAGGAATCCGCCATCGCCACGCTGAACGAGCGGCTGGCCGTGCTGGACCGCGCGGTGGATGCCTACACCAAGCAGGGCGCGGGCGGGCTGTTCCAGTTCGACAAGATCAAGAAGGGCCAGGCGCTCCAGGCCCAGCAACGCCCCGCGCGCGAAGCCATCGCCGCGGAGCTGGCCGTGCAGCGGGGGCGCATCGAGGAGCTGCGCCTCGAACACATCAAGCAGCAGGCCAAGGCCCGCGAGGTCATCACGGCGGACATTGCCGGGCAGCGCACGCACATCGAGCAGTTGCGCGCCGACCATGCGAAGCAGCAGGTCAAGGCCCGCGCGGACATCGGGGCGGAACTCACCACGCTGCGGGCGCGGATCGAGCAGTTGCGCACCGAGCACGCCAGGCAGCAGGTCAAGGCGCGGGAGACCATCACGACTGAACTGGGGGAACGGCGCGCGAACATTGACAACCTGCGCGCGGGCTACGCGAAGCAGGTGGAGGCGGCGGATCGCGAGGTGGTCGCCGTGCGGGACCGCTTCACACAGGAGTCGGCCCGGCTGGATACGGAGGAGCAGGAGATGCGCAAGACCGGCATGGCGGAGATCGGCGAGGTGGAGAAGTCATTGAAGGCCCTGCAATCGCAGGGACTGGCGACGGTTTCCACCGGCGACTCGCAGTCCGAGTCGCTGTATCAGCGCATCCGCACCCGCAATGAGGACATTCACCGGCTGCGCGGCCAGATCGCGGCGGTGGACATCGGGTCGTATCGCTTCGTGGCCCGCGCGTTCGACGCGACCGCCGATGGCGTGGTGAAGTGGCTGATGCTCGCGCTCGTGCTCGTGTTCGATCCGCTGGCGGTTTCGCTGGTGGTCGGGTTCAACGTGAGCCTGCTGACGGAGCGTCCGCGTCAGCGTTCGCATTTGGTTGCCGGAGCAATGGCGGGTGAGAGTGCCGAGGGAATGCCATCCGCCGTGTCACCGCGTTCCAAGGCGGTGGCCACGGGCCTGAGCTTGCTCCTCCTCGCCGCGACGTTGGGGGCGGTGGCGTTCGTTGGCTTCTGGGGGACGAGTGCTTTTCGTGACAAGGCGCGCGCCGGGCATGGCAGCTTGATCCCCGGTGGGAGCTTCGCCGTGATGACGTTCCGGCCGGATGACTTGAGCCAGTCGGCGCAGGGGCAGACGTTCGCGGACTGGCTGGGCGCGTCGGGTGGCAAGGCGGTTTCCGACACCGTGGCCGAGCTGATGACGAATGGATTCGATCCCCAGGCCGACCTCTACGCGTTCGCCAAGTTCCCCTCGCAGGAAGCATCGGGGAAGCATGACCGGCCCGTGATGCTGTGCGGCTTCGTGGCGCGCGTGACCGACCCGGTGGCGGTCGAGGCGGCGCTCTCGCGCATCGCGGACCGGGTCAGCAGCAGCCTGCGCACGTCGTCGAACGCCGCGCCGTCCCGCGCGCGCAGCCGGGCGATGATCCGGCACGAGACGGGCCGCTACATGGACCCCGAGGGCGGCTACTTCACGTTCGGCCTCACCGGACAGGCGGTCATCCTGCTGATCGAGTTCGAGGGCGACCCGCAAGCCCCGTGCGTCGAGGGTGAGATTCGCCGCTGCCTCGCACCCGTGGTCGCTGCGGCGAGCACCGCGACGGAAACGCGCGAACAACTGCCGCCGCGTGCCCGCAGTCGCGACGGGGCAATTTCCCTGTGGTTCGATGCGGGGCGGTTTTGCAAGCACCTGCCGAAGAACGCGGCGGCGCAGACGCGCTACCAGCAGTTGGAGAAGCACCTGGGCTTTGATCTGCTGCTCTCGGTCAAGCCCACCTTGAGCGGGCAGTTGAACCTCATCGCCGACTACACCTATCAGGCCGAGCGCTTCAAAGACCGTCAGCAGCCCACGCCGCTGCAACTCCTCTCGAAGATCGGCACGGCGGAGCCGGCGGGGATCGGCGGTCGCTTGATGGACCGGTGCATGGACACGCTCGACTACGACTCGCTCATCGAGCGGCTGCGCGCGGCGCTGGGCGGCACGAACGGCCCGAGCGCGCAGCAGGTGCTCGTGGAAAAGACGTTCACGTCCGAGCGCGACGCGCAGTTTGTCCTGAGCGCCCGTTACGGCGAGCAGGCCGGACCACCGCTCCTCGCGGCCATGCAAACCCTCTTCCAGTGAGGCCACCACGATGCGTCCGCTGCTGACACTTCTCCTGCTCGCGGGATGTGTCGCGCTGCCCGCGTGCCGTTCCAAACCAAAGAAGAAGGCGGCGGAGCTGCCGATTGAGCCACCGGCGGTGGAGCTGTCAGCCAAGCGACCAACGCGCCGGGGCGGTGGTGCGAGTGAAGTGCCGAAGGAAAAACCAGAAGGAGCCAAGCCCAAGACAGCCGTTCCCGCGCCGGCTCCGGCAGCGTCGCGACCGAAGCCTCCCGTTGAACCAAAGCCAGCCCCGGTTCCCCAACCCGTCGCCGCCGTCCCGCCCGCCGCCACCAACGCGCCACCGAAGGCGAAGGCGGCGAATGACCCGCCTCGGGCTGCCGCCCCTCTGACCACACCGGCCAAAGCTCCTCCAGCAACGGCACCACCAACGATTCCGCAGCCGACTGTCCAGCGCAGCGCCTCTCCGCCCGCTCCTGCCCCGGCGAAGGCGAATCGTCCACCGGACCCGAAAGGCACTTTGTCGCTCGCCAACCCGCCAACGTCCTCCCCCAAACCCGCGCCGGCGGCGAGCAAGCCGGAAGCTTTCCCTCCGCCGTCCCAGCCGTTGCCGACGACAACCCGTGTCACGAAGCCGGTCGGGGGACGCGGGCCCGAAATCAACCTTGCGCCCAAGCCGCCTTCCACCACTCCAGCCGCAGAGCCGTTGCGAGCGACGATCCCGTCACCTGCGGCGGCCCCAGCCCGGCCGGCAGCGGTTGGGCCGATCTTGGGCGTGGTGGGAATGGAAGCGCGCCCGCGCACTGGTGAGACGCGCAGCCTCTCTTTGCCGCCCGGCGGAGGCGGGGCAACAAACGCGGTGGCTCCCGTTCCGCCGCTGGCGTTGCAGTTCGGCCAGGGCACCAACCAGCCGCCCGCCACCAACGCCGCGTTGAGGGCGATTGGAGTTGATCCGCTGCTGCAAGGGGCGGCGTGGCGCGAACAGCAACTCGCGAAGCAGGCTGCCGAACAGAAGGCGCGCGAGGAAGAGCAGCAGAAGTTGAAGGGCGCGCTGTATCGGTTCCTGTTCAAGGGCGGCACCAACCGGTGACGGCGAGGAGCGCCGAGCATCGCTCGGCACGAAGGCGGGGCGCTTCCTTCAAGTCGAGCAGTGCTCGGCGCTCCGGGCCGCGTCGGCGCGCTGGCACAAGCGCTGGCCGCCGTCTATTCTCCCCGCGCACGATGCCAACTGAAACCACCGTCCCCACGGACCGCGCAAGCCATTCGCCGGACGAACACTCCGGCCTGGCCGCACGCCTCAAGGCCGCCACGGAGCTGCTCGAAAAAGTCGCGGGCGACCGCGCGTTGCTGGCGCAGCTCTCCATTGAGGAGCGCACGCGGCTGCTCACGGCGGCGGGGGAGAGTTACTGCCCGGACTTGAAGGAGCGCCGCCGCCTGGTGAAGGCGCTCGTCAAGCAGCGCAAGGCGGAGAAACTCCAGCGCGACCAGGCCCGGCTCCACGAAACCGGCATCCGCAAGCTCCGGCGGGAAAAGGTGTTCCTGACGCCAAATGTCTTCCCGCCGGAGGAGTTCCAGCAGCAGGAGATCGCGGGCGACGCCGAGTTCCGCGAGGTGGTCGAGCCGCAGAACTGCTACGTCTGCAAACAGGACTACTCGACCATCCACCACTTCTACGACCAGCTCTGCCCGGCGTGCGCGGAGCTGAACTGGCGCAAGCGCACGGAGTCGGCGGACCTGCGCGGGCGCGTGGCGCTGCTGACCGGCGGGCGCGTGAAGATCGGCTATCAGGCGGGCATCAAGCTGCTGCGCGCGGGGGCGAACGTGATCGTGAGCACGCGGTTCCCGCGCGACTCCGCGCTGCGCTACGCGGCGGAGCCGGACTTCAAGGAATGGGGCCACCGGCTGGAGATCTTCGGCCTCGATCTGCGCCACACGCCGAGCGTGGAAGCATTCTGCCGGCACCTGCTGGCCACGCGGTCGCGGCTGGACTTCATCATCAACAACGCCTGCCAGACGGTGCGCCGCCCGCCGGACTTCTATGAGCACATGATGGAGCGGGAGACGGCGGCGTTGGGCACGATGCCGGAGGTCGCGCGGCACTTGCTCGGCACATACGAGGGCTTGCGTGGCTACCACATGCTGCCCGAAGCGAATGCGGAACGCGGAATGCGGAATGCGGAATTGCCGAGTCCGCCTCCTCACGTTGGCGGCTACGGGGTGAATCCGGCGCTCGCCGGGCTGACCCATGCGGCGGAACTGTCACAGGTGCCGCTGCTGCCGGATGAGCTGGCCGCGCAACAGGCGTTGTTCCCGGCGGGAAAGCTCGACCAGGATTTGCAGCAGGTGGACTTGCGCGAGCGCAACTCGTGGCGGCTGCTGATGCACGAAGTGCCAGCGGTGGAGCTGCTCGAAGTGCAGCTCGTCAACGCCATCGCGCCCTTCATCCTCAACGCGCGCCTCAAGCCGCTCCTGCTCCGCACGCCCGAGCGCGACAAGCACGTCGTCAACGTCTCGGCGGTCGAGGGGCAGTTCTACCGGAAGTTCAAGACGACGCGGCATCCGCACACGAACATGGCCAAGGCCGCGCTGAACATGATGACGCGCACCGCGGCGGCGGACTACCACGCCGACGGCATCCACATGAACGCCGTGGACACCGGCTGGGTGACGGACGAGGACCCGGTGCAGATCGCCGCGCGCAAGCAGCAGGAGCACCGCTTTCACCCGCCGCTGGACATCGTGGACGGCGCGGCGCGCATCGTGGACCCGATCATCGCCGGCTTCAACACGGGCGAGCACATCTGGGGGAAGTTCCTCAAGGACTACCGCGAGACGGACTGGTGAGCGAGGCCGCGCCGGAATTATTTCCAAATACCATTCGCAATCCCGGTGGGAGCCAGCGAGACTGCCCGGCTCATGCAGTCGCCCACGACAACTGAGCAGGAAACCGAGTCCGCTCCACCCACGCCCACGCCGAAGGTGATCACCGACCCGGATTTTTCGGGCACGCCACAGCCCATCGGGCAGTGGACTGAGCGGGCGGACTTTCCGCAGTGCGTGCTCGGTGTTCACGTCAGCATCCACGGTTTCGCGGGCGTGGTGGTGGAGATCATCAACCAGTCCCTCAAGGTGCGGTCGCCTGACGGCGTCACCCAGCGCTTCAACGCCTACCGGCTCAAGACGCTTTTCGCGCCGCCGGACCGCACGAAGCCCGCGCCGCAGACCCTGAGCATGGAGCGGCCCAAGCCCGTCGCCGAGCCGCGCCCCGCGCGGGACGAGCCGGAGCCGCCGGCTCCCGTGCGGAGGCACGTCACGAACCCTGACTTTGAGCAGCCCGTGCGGACGATCCGCACCTTCGCCACGCAGCCGGAGTTTCCCGAATGCGCCTACGGCAAGCATGTGGACATCCCCGGCTACGCGGGCGTGGTGGTGGAGATCGTCAAAGGCTCGCTGCGCGTGCAGTCGCCGACCGGCACGATCCGCAGCTACAACGCCGAGGCGTTGAAAAAGCTTTACGGGCGGGCCTGAGCGGGGCCGCAGCTCCGCGCGCGGCTCAGGCCGGCACCTTCGGAGTGCGGGGTGCGGCCGCCATCGGCACGGGTGCCTTGCCCGTGAAGGCGAGATTGAGCTTGTTGAAGAACTCCGGCGGCATCGCCTTGGGCTTTCCGTCCGGCCCGATGCAGATGTGCCGGGTGAGGCCGCTCAGGATGATCTGGTTGCGCGGGTTGGAGATGCCGTAGGTGAAGGCGATTTTCTGCTGGTCCAGCTCCGTCACGATCACCTCGATGATCAGCTCGTCGTCGTAGCGCGCCGTGGCCTCGTGGTGGAGGTGGGACTCCACGACGGGGAAAAAGAGGTTGAGTTCGTGCAGCGACGCCAGCGGCACGCCTGCGGCACGGAAGAATTCACCGCGCGCCGCCTCCAGGATGTCCAGATAGCGCGCGTGATAGACGTGGTTGCCCATCGTGCAATCGGAGTAGGTCACGCGATGGTGGTGACGAAACTGTGAAGCCATGCGCCGAGCCTACCGGGCCATGCGGCGCTTGCCAATACGGGACTCCGCGCCTTGCCTCTGCCGGAGTGCAAACCTACAGTCCGCGCGTCCGCCGCGTGACCACACTCTTTGCCATCACCCTGTTCTGGAGCGCTGCGCTGCTGTTCTGGGTCGAGCCGATGGTCGGTAAGCTGGTGCTCCCGCAGCTCGGCGGCGCGCCGGCGGTCTGGAACACCTGCATGGTGTTCTTTCAGGCGATGCTGCTTGCCGGCTACGCGGCGGCGCACTGGCTGACGGGGCGTCTCTCGCCGCGAGCACAACTGGTAACTCATCTCGCGCTGCTGCTCGTTGCGCTGGCAACGCTGCCCATCACGCTGAACGAAAGCGCCGCCGCTCCGTGGCAGCATTGGCCAACTGCCTGGCTCCTGCTGCAACTGCTCGTCAAGGTCGGTCCCGCGTTCTTTGTGCTGGCGCTCACCACGCCGCTGTTGCAGCGGTGGTTCGCCGCATCAGCCCAGGCCGACGCACGCGACCCTTACTTCCTCTACGCCGCGAGCAACCTCGGCAGCTTTGTGGCGCTGCTAGGCTATCCACTGTTCATCGAGCTGAACTGGCCGCTGCGCGAGCAGGCGTGGTTGTGGATGGCGGCCTTCATCGCAATGCCCCTGCTGGTGCTGGCATGCGGAGCGAAGAACGCCCGTGCCGGCGACTTGCAGTCGCCGTCTGCTCCGGCAGCCGCTGAACCAAGCGGCGACTGCAAGTCGCCGGCACTCAGCCGCCGCCTGCACTGGGCCGTCTGCGCCGCCGTGCCGTCCAGCCTGCTGCTGGGCGTGACGACCTACATCACCACGGACATCGCCTCGATGCCGCTGCTGTGGGTGCTGCCGCTCGCGCTGTATCTGCTGACGTTTGTGTTCGTCTTCGCGCGGCGGCAGTTCTTCTCCGCGCGCTTGCTGTCGCGGGCGCTGCCCATCGGCGCGCTCGCGCTGGCCTACCAGATGTGCGCGGGTCTCAGCGAACCTGCTTGGCTGGTGATGGGATTGCATCTCGTCGTGTTCTTCATCGCCGCGATGGTCTGCCACGCCCGCCTCGCCGCCGACCGGCCGGAGCCGGAGCACCTCACGGAGTTTTACCTGTGGATGTCGCTGGGCGGCGTGCTGGGCGGACTGTTCAACACGCTGCTCGCGCCGGTGCTGTTCAACTCGGTGGTGGAATACCCGCTGGCCCTCATGGCCGCCTGCTGGCTGCGGTTGGAAGCAACACGAGCTACGGTCCAAAGGGACGCACCAATGGCAGCCGCCGTTCTCCCTCACCCTAACCCTCTCCCGCTGGGAGAGGGGACAGCTACGTCCACGCGTCGTGCCACCGAGCACGCCAGTTCCAACCCAGCGCTGACTGCCTTTCTCCCTCTCCCAGCGGGAGAGGGCCGGGGTGAGGGAGAAAGCGTGCGGAAGCCCACCGCACCCATTCCAACCTCGGACCTTCTTTGGCCCGTGTGCCTCGCCGTGCTCACCGCCGCGCTCGCCGCCTTTCTGCCGCCGACGAAGTTGGTGCCCAATCAAATCCAGTCCGTCGTCATCTTCGGCCTCCCGCTGCTCTTGTGCTTCCTTCTGGTGGACGTGCCGCGTCGCTTCGCGCTCGGGCTGGGCGCGGTGTTTCTGGGGAGCGCGTTCTTCACCGGTGGCTTTGGCAAGACGCTGCATGTGGAGCGCAACTTCTTCGGTGTGACGCGAGTGACGTTGTCGCCCAATGGCGACGCGCGGCAGATTGTCCACGGGCGGACGATTCACGGGCGGCAGTTTCTGGATGCTGCACGGTCGGCGGAGCCGCTGACGTTTTATCATCGGGATGGGCCGCTGGGGGATGTGTTCAAGGTCTTTGAGGCAGCTCGAACAAACGTGGCCGCTGCCCCCTCACCCCGCCCCTCTCCCCCGGTGGGGGCGAGGGAGAAGACGGCCCGTGCCGGCGGCTTCCAGCCGCCGCCCACGGAGCCATTGCAACCGAGCGTCTCATCGCAGCCCACGGACGGCGGCTGGAAGCCGCCGGCACGGCACGTCGGCGTCATCGGGCTGGGTGCGGGTTCGATGGCGGCTTATGCGCGGGCTGGGGAGCGCTGGACGTTCTACGACATTGACCCGTCGGTGCTCCGCATCGCGCAGAACACGAATTACTTCACCTACCTCGCGCGGTCAGCGGCGACGGAGACGAGACTGGTCGAGGGTGACGCGCGCTTGCGGCTGCGCGAGGCGGCGGATGGCGGCTACGACTTGCTCGTGCTCGACGCATTCAGCTCGGATGCGATTCCGGTGCATCTCATCACGCGCGAGGCGTTGGAGCTGTATCTGCGCAAGCTCGCGCCCGGCGGGATGCTCGCGTTCCACATCTCGAACCGTTACCTCGACCTCGAACCGGTTTTGGCAAATCTCGCGCAGGAACTCCGGCTCGTGGCGCTGGGATGTGATGACATGTCGCTGACCGAGGCGGAGTTCGCGACCGGGCGCGAGCAGGCGCACTGGGTGGTGATGGCGCGGAGTGCGGAGGACTTGGCCGGGTTTCAGCGTCGCACGCGCTGGTCGCCGCTCGAAGGGAAGCCGAGTGTCGGCGTGTGGACGGATGATTTCTCCAGTCCGCTGCGGGTGATTCAGAGGTAGCAGGTGAGAAAGTGAGAAAGCGGGAAAGTGAGCGAGTGCGCGCGTGCCCGTCACCCCATCTCACTCTCTCACTTTCCCACCTGCTCACCTGCTCCGGCTACTCCTCTCCACCGTCCCCGCCACCCTTCCGCTCCCACGCGCGGCGCTGGCGTTCGGGCGGCGTCGTGTCCACCTTCGCGTAGTAGGTCTCTTCGCCGAGCAGGTCGTCCACCGCCTGCTGAAAGGCGACCGAAGGCGTGACGCCGTAGCGCTCGTGTGTCTCGATGAAAAGCGGCGGCGCGTCCGGGTAGCGGAAGCAGAGGAAGAGCGGGCATTTGCCGCGATGCGCCTCGACGAGCGCGCGGGTGGCTTCGAGCTTCGCGGCATCCACATGCGCGGGATAAAGCCGGAGGTGAATCTGCTTGGTGAACTTCCGCGGCGCGTCCTCCAACGGCATGATTTCGGTCGGGAAGAGCTTCGGCTTGTCCTCCTCGTTGTTGACCTCGCCGACGACGAGCAGCGCCTTTTGCGGGACGAGCAGCTCGCGGAACTTGTCGTAGTTCTCGTTGAACAGGAGCATCGAGAAGGTGCCTTCCAAATCCTCCAGCGTGACCATCGCGTAGGCCTTGCCGTTCTTCTTGCTCATGCCCTGCTGCACGGTGCTGACCATGCCACCGATGCGCGTCATGCCGCGCGCCGGGAGCGTCTTCGCGGTCGTCGAGTTGTGGAGGCAATACTTCTCCAGCAGCGGCGCGAGCGGCGTGAGCGGGTGGCCGGTGACGTAGAAGCCGAGCAATTCCTTTTCGTGCGCGAGCAGCTCGTGCTGCGGCCACTCGGGGAGTTGCGCGGACTTCTCGACCTGCTTCGGCGCGGCTTCTTCCATCATGCCGAAGAGGGAGACCTGGCCGCGCACGCGGTCGGCGGCGGCGCTGGCGGCGCGGGCCATGACGCGGTCGAGCGCGGCGAACATGGAGGCGCGCGTCTCGCCGAAGCTGTCGCACGCGCCGCACTTGATGAGGGCCTCAAGGGTCTTGCGCGTGACGGTGCGCGAGTCCACGCGCTCGCAGAAATCGGTGAGGGTGGTGAACTTCCCGCCCTTGTCACGGGCCTCGATGATGCCTTTCACGGCGGCCTCGCCGACGCCCTTGATGGCCGCGAGGCCGAAGCGGATGGCGCGCAGCGCGGGTTTCGCGTTTGGCGTTTCGGGTTTGGGGTTGGGCGCGGCGGAAGCTGGTGCCGGCGACTTGTAGTCGCCGCTCTTTGCGCTGCCCACGGAGTCGGACGGCGACTGCAAGTCGCCGGCACGGGTGCGGGCGGGGAAGAAGAACGCCTGCCCGTCGTTCACGTCGGGCGGAAGCACTTCCACGCCCATGGCCTTCGCTTCATCGAGGACGATCTTCAGCTTGTCCGTCGTGCCCATGTCGTTCGTCAGCATCGCGCTGAGGAACTCGACGGGGTAGTTGCCTTTCAAATACGCGGTCTGATACGCGACGATGGCGTAGGCGGCGGCGTGCGACTTGTTGAAGCCGTAGCCGGCGAACTTCTCGAGCAAATCGAAAATCTGGTTCGCCTTCGACTCGGGGATTTGATTGTGCTTCTTCGCGCCCTTGACGAAGTGCTGGCGATGCTCCGCCATCTCCTCGGCCTTCTTCTTGCCCATCGCGCGGCGCAGCAGGTCCGCGCCGCCGAGCGTGTAGCCGGCGAGGATTTGCGCGGCCTGCATCACCTGCTCCTGGTAGATGAGCACGCCGTAGGTCTCCTTCGAGATGCCTTCGAGCAGCGGGTGTTCATACTCAATGGCTACCTCGCCGTGGCGGCGCTTGATGAAGTCGGGAATCAGGTCCATCGGGCCGGGGCGGTAGAGCGCCACGAGCGCGGTGATGTGCTCGACGGAACTGATTTGGAACTTCCGGCAGAGGTCGCGCATGCCGCCCGATTCCAACTGGAAGATGCCGACGGTATTGCCCTTGTTGAGCAGGTCGTAGGCTTTCGCATCGTCGAGCGGCAGGTCGTCCACGGCGATGGCGATGCCTTGCGTCTGCTTCACCATCTCGCAGACGTTGCGGATGACGGTGAGCGTCTTCAGCCCGAGGAAGTCCATCTTCAACAGGCCGAGGTCGCCGACGGGGCCCATCGGGTATTGCGTGACGATGGTGCCGTCCTCGTCCTGCTTGAGCGGCAGGAGATTGACGAGCGGTTGGTCGCCGATGACGACGCCGGCGGCGTGGACGCTGGAGTTGCGCGCGATGTCTTCGAGGACGAACGCTGAGTCAATCAGTTCGCGCGTGACCTCCTCGGTTTCGTAGGCGGTCTTGAGTTCCGCCGACTGCTTGAGCGCCTTCTCCAGCGTCATCTTCAAGTCCGCCGGGACCATCTTCGCGAGGCGGTCGCATTCGCCGTAGCTCAGGCCCATCACGCGGCCCACGTCGCGGATAACGGACTTCGCGCCCATCGTGCCGAAGGTGATGATTTGCGCGACGGAATCGCGGCCATACTTCTGCCGCACATACTCGATGACGTCGCCGCGCCGGTCGTCCGCGAAATCAATGTCAATGTCCGGCGGGTTGACGCGCTCGGGGTTCAGGAAGCGCTCGAAGAGCAGGTTGTAACGAATCGGGTCAACATTCGCGATGTCGAGCAGGTAGGTGACGAGCGAACCGGCGGCGGAACCGCGCGCCACGCACGCGACGCCCATCTCGCGGCCCTTCGCGACGAAGTCCGCCGTGATGAGGAAGTAGGAGATGAACCCGGTCTTCTCGATGACGGCGAGTTCGAGGTGGAGGCGGTCGAGGACGAGCTTGATGGCGGCGGCGATGTCCGGTCGCTGGTGGAGTGGTAGTGCGCTTTCTCCCTCACCCCGGCCCTCTCCCGCTGGGAGAGGGGGCGACGCAGTCCGCACTTCTGTCTGACCGGGAGCGTCGGACTGCACTGCGGCGGGAGAAGTTTCTCCCTCTCCCAACGGGAGAGGGCCGGGGTGAGGGGGAACGGCACCGGCAACTCCTGACGCGTGCCCCAATTCCTTCGGCTGAAAGGTCGGCAGCTTCCTCGGCTCGCGGATGCCCTCCACCACGAACTCCTTCCCCACCGCTTTCACGTCGAGCGTGTAGCGGCGGCCGAGGCCCTCGGCCAGCAGCTTCCGCAGGTAGCCTTCGCGCGTAAAAGTCTCCGGCGGGTGGAAGACCGGGTAGTGCAGCGTCTTGAAGTCAAACTCCACATTGCACTGCTCCGCGACCTCGACCGTGTTCGTCACCGCCTCGGGCACCTCGGCAAAGAGCGCCTTCATCTCCTCCGCGCTGCGCAGGTAGAACTGGCCGGGAACGTAGCGCGGCTTGGTGTCGCTCACCGCGATTTGCCGGCCGATGCACACGAGGCAGTCGTGCGCCTGCGAGTGGCCCTTCTCGACGTAGTGAACGTCGTTGGTCGCAACGAGCTTGAGGCCGAACTCCTTCGCCCACGGAATCAAGTGGCGGTTCACCTTCGCCTGCTCGGGGATGCCGTGGTTTTGCAGCTCCAGGTAAAAGTTTTCCGGGCCGAACGTCTGCTTGAACCAGTCCACGGACTCGCGCGCCTTGTCCACCTGGTCGTGGATGAGGTGCTGGCAAATCTCGCTGGCGAGGCAGCCGGAGAGCGCGATGAGGCCGTCGTGATGCGCGGTGAGGAGTTCCTTGTCCACGCGCGGCTTGTAGTAAAAGCCTTCGAGATGCGCGGCGGTGACGAGCTTGACGAGGTTCTTGTAGCCCGCCTCGTCCTTCGCGAGCAGGAGCAGGTGCTGATAAACCTCCTTGCCCCCGCCGCCGGAGCCGGCCTTCTTCTCGCGCCGGTCGCCATGCGCCACATACACCTCGCAGCCGATGATGGGCTTGATGCCCTTCTCGCGGACGGCCTTGTAGAAGTCCACCGCGCCGTAGAGCACGCCGTGGTCCGTGATGGCCATCGAGTGGAACTTCAGGTCGTGCGCGCGCTCGGCCAGCTTGTCCAGGCGGCACGCCGCATCCAGGAGCGAATACTCAGTGTGCAGGTGCAGGTGGACAAAGTCGGCGTGCGACATGGGAGGAAAAGTTTGGGCGGCGGAACGCGGAAGTCGAGAGTGGAGTCACTCCGCTCCGGCTCGCGTTCAGAATCTGAACGGCCTCACTCCTCGCCGAAGCCCCGCTTCGTCAGCCACCAGATGCTGGCGGTGAACGCGACGCCCGCGACCGACATCGTCAGTGCCGTCTCGCAAAAGTAGGTCGCGCCAATCATCGCCAGCCCGCCCACCATCGGCACCATCTTGCCCTGCCTCTTGCCGTAGAAGGCGAAGCCGCTGCCGACCGCGCCCCACAGGACCGAGGCCCAAAGCGTGTCCGCGTTCATCGCCGTCCACCCAGCTTCCGCCAGCGCGGGCAGTCCACGCAGTGGTCGTTCACCATGCCGACCGCCTGCATCAGCGCGTAACAGATCGTCGGGCCGACGAATTTGAACCCGCGCTTCAGGAGCGCCTTGCTCATCGCCTCCGCCTCCGCCGAGCGGGCGGGAACTTCCGCCATGCTGCCCCGCCGGTTTTGCATCGGCTGCCCGCCAACGAACTGCCACAGGAACTTGTCGAAGCTACCGATTTCCTTTTCCACCGCGAGGAACGCCCGCGCGTTCGCGATGGTCGCCGCCACCTTGAGCCGGTTGCGCACGATGCCGGGATCAGCCAGCAGCTTCGCCACTTTGCGCGCGTCGTAGCGGGCGATTTTCCGCGCGTCCCACTGGTCGAAGGCCGCGCGGTAGCTCTCGCGCTTCTTGAGGATGGTCTCCCAGCTCAGGCCGGCCTGCGCGCCTTCGAGGTTGAGGAACTCGAACAGCACGCGGTCGTCATGCACCGGCACGCCCCACTCGCGGTCGTGGTAGGGGATGGACAGCTCGGTCTTCGCCCAGGCGCAGCGGCTCATGCTACTTCGCCTTGGCCGCGAGTTTCTCGATGGCGGCGACGAGGTCCTTCGCCTTCGCGTCGAAAAGGTCAATCTCCACCTCGCCCAGCTTCTTGCCGTCGGCGGCCAGCAGGATGAGCGTGGGGAAGCCGTCCACCTTGAACTGCTTCTGGATCGCTTCGTTGGCCTTCTTCAGCGTCTCGGGCTGCTTCTTCTTGAGCGGAAAATCCAGCTCCATCAGCACGAGCCGCTTCTGCGCGAACTCGGCGAACTCCTTGCCCGGGAAAACCTCCTCGTGCAGCCGCATGCAACTGGAGCAGAAGTCCGAGCCGGTGAAATTGAGCAGCACCAGCTTGCCCTCGGCCTTGGCCTGCGCCTGCGCCTTGGGCAGATCCGTGAGCCAGGTCGGGCCGGCGGCGAAGGCGGGCAGGCTCAGGGCGAACGCGGCGAACAAGGCGGTCAGAAGCTTCTTCATGGGAGGGCTGACTGCCGATGGCGGAAAATGTTCAACTCCGGCCGCGGCCGATTCACCGAGCGGAGCCGAGCTTGTCTGGCATCTCGATGCTGGCCACATGGTCCAAGTCCACCATGTGCAAGTGCTCGCCGTCCGCCACGATGGCCACGGTCTTGGCCTGGTTAAACATCACGCACTCGGGGTGCTTGACCGGGATGACGCGGGCGTTGTCGAGGATCAGGTCGAAGGGGATGAACTTTCGTTTGCGGAGAACTTTGGCAATCGTCGTTGCTTGCACACCCCGGACACATAGGCTCGTCGTCGGTGACCGGCAAGCCTTGTCTGTTACACATAGTCCGTGGACACATCATCTTCAGGCCGGATTAACTCCGCCCGTGTCTGATCGCCGTTCCATCCTCAGCAAATTTGGTCAGTTGATAGTCGAGCGGCGCAGGGCGCTGGGCATCTCGCAGGAGGAACTGGCGCACCGGGCGGACTTGGATCGGACCTACGTTTCGGGATTGGAGCGTGGAGTTCGCAATCCCTCCCTGACAGCGGTGGTGAAGGTGGCGCAAGGGTTGGGTATCACAACGGACAAGCTCCTAAAGGGGCTGGAGGATGGGAACAAACCGGGGAGGCAGAGGTGAACAAGCCCAAACGCGGCAGCTTGCAGGCGAAAGTCCGGGCGGTGCTTGAGGATCGCAACTGGCATTGTCGCAGCCATGAATACAAGCGCATCCCCAGCGGGCAACTCGCAGGCGGAGGTGGCATTCAAGGACTACAGCGCGGCACTTCGGCAAGACCTGGCCTGAAGATTGAATCCAAGACGGACTTTTGTGAGCGCTGCGGCAGGAAAACTCGCTGGGACAGGTGGACTGGCGAGCACCAGACCGCAAACGCACCAGCAGGAATCCCGAAGGCGCTCGCCGAGAAGGTGCTCGCTCACTTTGACAACGTGGATTCCATCGAGCAGCGGAGTCGTCCAGTTCACGAACTGGTCATTGACCATCGCTTTCCGATGATTCGCTGGGGAGCCACTGAGACCCGGCTGTCGGCGGAAATGTCAGCGGCCGACATCAAGCAGAAGTTCCAGTTGCTCAAGTTTGACGGCAGTGGAAACCACAACCTGCTCAAGAGTCGGGCTTGTGAGGTTTGCTTCAAAACCGGCCAGCGAGGGACACCTTTCGGAATCCGGTTCTTCTACGAGGGGAGCGCGCAGTGGCCTGGCCATACGCCCGTCTCTGGAACCCAGGCGGAAAAGGGCTGCGTCGGCTGTGGCTGGTATGATTTCGCCAGATGGCGCGAGGCACTCAACCTCAAGCTGGCCGCTCCATCAGCCGCCACTCCGTCGTAGGCGTGCATGGATCGGGCTGCTTGGTTGCCAGTGCGCGGAGCGACGGAAGCAATGCCTTGCCGATGACCTCAGCCAAGCGTGGCGGAACCGCATTACCGATTTGCCACATGGCCTTTTTCATCGGCCCGCAAAAGATGAAATCGTCGGGAAAGGTTTGCAGCCGCGCCATTTCCCGCGCGGACAGCACCCGGTTCAAGTGCGGGTGGACGTGTGTGCCCCCGTGGTTCTCCTTGATGGTCATGCTGGGCAGGCCGGGGTATTGCCGCTTCCAGGCGTCGAAGAATGACTCGTAGAGGGAACCGCCCGGAGGAACTTCCGCCAGCCGGGCCTCCATTTCTGCCGAGTGTCTGGTCCACTCGTGGTTGATTTCCGGGATGCGCTCGTTGGCCGGCAGTCCGTGCAGCGCGCTTTCGATGGGGTGATAGCGGTCTGGCGTGAGTTGGGGTTTAGGATACGGATTGCACCGCCCAAACCGGTTGGCGATGAAGATGGCGCGGGGACGAAGCTGCGCCACGCCGTAATCCGCCGATTCCAGCACCGCAACCGACACGGTCGGGTAGCCCGCATCACCAAATGCTTCCATGATTGCACGATAAAACGCGCCGCTGGCCAAAGTCAGGATGCCGGGCACATTTTCCATCACCACATACCAAGGCTTCACCGTCCGCACGACCCGCATGAACTCGCGAAACAACTGGTTGCGCTCGTCCTTCGGGTTGCGGAAGCCGGCGACGGAAAAGCCCTGACACGGCGGGCCGCCCACGACGAGGTGAACTTCACCATCGTCGCGCAGCACCTTCAGGGGGTCGAACTCTTGGATAGGTCCACGATGCAGCTTGCAGTTCGGAAAGTTGCGGTGATGGGTGTCGCAGGCGATGGGAACGATTTCGACGGCGGCCTTCGCGGTGTAGCCAGCGCGGGTAAAACCGCACGTCATCCCTCCGGCTCCGCAGAACAGGTCAATGAAGTTGAAGCCGTTTGGCTTCGGAACCTTCTCGGCGAACTCGACGAACACCTTGGCCGTGTCGGTCGAGTCAGTTTCCAGCTTCTTGCGAATGCCTTCGTAGCGACCGAGCCGGGGTTTCTTGTGCCGGACAGGCCGCACCGGCGGCACGTCCAGCAGCAGACTTTGGGCGGAGGTTTCGCTCAACATAGGGCGGTCGTTGTGTGACACATCGTCAACAGGCTGGCAAGCCAGTTTTCACACCGCCTGCTGGCCCGCGCCGTCGTGGCCTTCGCCGTCGAGGTCAATGAGGATGTCGCGCGGCTCGGCACCCTTGCTGGGGCCGACGTAGCCGCGCTCCTCCAGCACGTCCATGATGCGCGCGGCGCGGCCGTAGCCGATCTTCAGGCGGCGTTGCAGGAGCGAGACGCTGGCCTTCTGCTCGCTGCGGATGACCTCGACGCATTGCTCGATGAGTTCCTCGTCCTCGCCTTCGCCTTCCTCGGCATCGAACGGCTGCGCGACGCTGTTCGGCGTCCGTTGCAGCGCGTTGTGGATTTCCATCTCGTAGCTGGGCTTGCCCTGCTTGGCGATGAAGTCCACGCACTGGTTGATTTCCTCGTCGGTGATGAGCACGCCCTGCGCGCGGATGAGCTTCGCGGAACCGGGCGGAAGATAGAGCATGTCGCCCTTGCCGAGCAGTTTGTCCGCGCCCATCGCATCGAGAATCGTGCGCGAGTCCACCTTCTGCGCGACCTGGAAGGCGATGCGCGCCGGGATGTTCGCCTTGATGACGCCAGTGATGACGTCCACGGAAGGCCGCTGCGTGGCGACGATGCAGTGGATGCCGGCGGCGCGGGCCATCTGCGTGATGCGCGCGATGCACATCTCCACGTCGGCGGGCGCGACGAGCATCAGGTCGGCAAGCTCGTCAATGATGACGACGATGTAACTGAGCTTCTCCGGGATGATGATGTCCTCGTCGCGCGGCACGACAATCTGCTCGTCAATCTGCACCGCGAACCCGTCCGCGCCGGCCTCGACCTTTTCCTTCTTGGAGGTCAACGGCAGTTCCAGCTCTGCCTGCGGCAGCGGCTTGTCCTTCGGGCGGTCGTTGAAGGACTTGATGTTGCGCACGCCCACGCGCGCGAAGATCTGGTAGCGCTTCTCCATCTCGTTCACCACCCAGCGCAGCGCGAGGATGACCTTCTTCGGATCGGTGACGACGGGCACGACGAGGTGCGGCAGGGCGTTGTATTGCTGCAGCTCGACGACCTTGGGGTCAATCATCACGAAGCGGAGCTGGTCCGGCGAGAACCGGTAGAGCAGCGACGCGACGATGGAGTTGATGCAGACGGACTTGCCCGAGCCGGTGCTGCCGGCGATGAGCACATGCGGCATGTCCGCGAGGTCCGCGATGACCGGTGTGCCGTAGACGTCCTTGCCCAACGCGAGCGGGATGCGCGCCTTGCTGTGCTTCCACTCCTCGGATTCGAGGAGGTCGCGCATGATGACCTTGGTCTTCACGCGGTTGGGCACCTCGATGCCGACGGAGGACTTGCCCGGCACGGGCGCGAGGATGTTGATGCGCTCGGCCTTGAGCGCGGCGGCGATGTTGTTCGAGAGCGCGGTGATTTTCTCCAGCTTCACGCCGGGCGCGGGATGCAGCTCGTAGCGCGTGATGGTCGGGCCTTTGGTGATGTCGCCCATCGCCACCTCGATTTCGAACTGCGCGAGCGTGTTCTTCATCAACTGCGCGTTGGCCATCAAGTCCTCCTTCGACTCCGTGGGCTTCACGGTCATGTCGGGGTGCTGGAGGAAGTCGAGCGGCGGCACCTGGTAATTCCCGATGAGCGGCACGCTCGCGACGGTCATCGGCTTGGGCTTCTTGGGCTGCGGCCTGGGACGCGGGCGCGGGGCGGCACCGCTGTTGTCGAAGATGGCCGGGGCGGCGGCGGCGGGTTCGGCGGGCTTGGCAATTTCGTCGAGCTTCGGCGGTTCAGCGGTCGCGACGGCCAGCGCGTCGGCGATGTGAACCAGCGGCTCGCCGGGGGCGATTGGCTCCGGCTCCGGCGCTTTCGTCGGCTCGGGCAACGGCTCAACCTTCGCGGGCTTCGCGGCCTTCTCCGGCTTGTCCACCTTCTTCGCGAGCGCGCTGTCCTTGCCGAGAATGTCCGCCGTCGTGGCGGCAACGACTTCCTCGGCCTTGATGATGATGGCGTCGTCCGCAGGCAGCGGCGCGGACTTGGCGGCGGCGCTCGGACTCCAATCCTCGGCGGGCGGCTCGACCGGCTTCTCCTTGCGCTTGGCCTTGGCGGCGATGTCGGCGGGCTTGGCCTGCGGGACCGAAAGGTCGCGAATGAGCGGTGTGGGCACGGGCTTGCCGTCCGCGCCGAGTTCGGGGCCGGACTTCTCCGGCGCGGCGGGTTGCTCCGCCGACTTGGCGGCCTTGGCCTTCGCCGCCTTCTCGACTTCGTCCTGCAACCGCTTCGCCTCCTTCTCCAACTCCTTCGCGCGTTTCTCCAACGCAAGCTCCTCCGCAGTCGCGTCGGCGCTGCTCACGTCGGAGTCATCGCCGCGCAGGAAGAGGCTGCGCGCCCAGTCGAGCAGCGCGAAGTTGGTGAGGTAAATCAGGCCGACGACGTAAAGGGTCAGGAAAACCACCGACGCGCCCACCGTGCCGAGGAAGTGCTTGAAGAGATACTGGTTCAGCAACATGCCCACCGTGCCGCCCGCGTGGCCGGAGTTGATGGCGCGGACAATGCGCTCGAACGCGCCGGGGAACAGGTCGAACAGGCCGACGAGACACAGCAGCAGCACCACGCACCACGGCCAGCGGCGGCGCAGGTGCTGAAGCTGCTCCACGAAAGGAATCAGCCCGATGAGCACCAGCAGCGGCGGCAGCAGATACGCCGCCGCGCCAAAGACGAAGAAGCCCGCGTTGGCGGTGTGCGCGCCCAGCCGGCCGATGAGGTTGTGGATTTCCGGGTTTGGTTCGGCGGTGTTGGCGGCCACGTCGTTCTTGTCGAACGAGAACTGCGCCAGCAGCAGCAGCACGGCGGCGGCGAGCAGCACGAGGCCGAGGATGCCCCCCTCGCCGCGCGCCGGCGGCTGCTCCTGGTCGTTTGCATTGTCCTTACGGGCCACGGGCGGAGACTAGGGAAGCGCATGGGGAATTGAAGAAGGAAAACTCAGCCATCGGCGGCCGGCGCGCATTGACGCCATTGCCAACGTGACGAGCGGCTGCTGGCGAAACCCTCCTAACAACACCACCCGACTTGAGCGAAGGGTTTCCTTGCATCCTGTTTCCTCCGGCACGGGATGATGCTCTGCGGCTCTTCGTGCCGGATGCAGCAACCGTCGTTTTGGTCGGCTGCGCGGCAAACCATCTATCTGCGGCCGCCTTTGACCTGCGGGAATGCCCCGGCGGGCTGCCTGTCTTTGCGGCCTTCGCGCCGATTGCGTGACGCCCTCATTTCCCCGCCTAGGGGTTTCCCTCAGCCCGCAATCGGACCGCCCGCCCGATACCGCGCCCCGCGCCCGCGCGTAATCTTGAGCCATGAAAAACGCACTGAGCTATCCGAGTGGCAGCGAGGAAGCCGTGCGCACCACGAACCCCACACAGCCTGACGTTATGAGCACCAAACCCTCCCTCGGCACGACCCCGACCCTCCGCGTGAGCTTCCCGCAGAAGCCCGTCGTGTTCCTCGACATCGTGGTGAAACGCTTTACGCGCAGCGTGGCGGCCAGCCGACCGGGCTTGCTGGCCAAGCTCGACCGGCCCGCCAACGGCGTCCTTGCCCTCGTGCTTGGACTTTTGCTGAACCTCGCGGGACGCCCGGCCGCTCACGCTGCGCTCACGAATTCCTCCACCGACCTCGCCGTGCTGGTGGTGAGCGCGACGACCAATGACGCCGCGCTGCCCGCCATCCGGCAGGCCCTCGACTTCCTCGGCACGCCCTACACGGTGCATGTGGCCAGCGCCACCCCCGGCAGCCTGACCGCTGACAAGCTCTTCGTCGGCACGCGCGGCTTCTACAGCAGTGTGATGCTCACCGACTCGCAGTTGGCTTACAGCCCGGATGGCACCACCTGGACTTCGGCCCTGAACACCGCCGAGTGGGCCACCCTCAACCAATACGCCGCCGACTTCGGCGTGCGCCAGATCAACTGGAGCGGCTACCCCACGCCCGACGCCGGCTTCAACTGGCCCACCGCCGCCTTCGACTCCACCGGCAACGCCGCCCTTGGCACCTGGTCCGCCGCCGCCAAGCCCTCCTTCCCCTACTTGGTCACGGGTAATTCGTTCGCCGTCTCCAACGTCTGGACCTACCTCGCCACGCCCCTCGACACCAACACGACGGTTTGGCTCTCGGATGCGCAGGGCCACGCGCTCATCGCGGTGAAGAAGCACGCCGACGGCCGCGAGGTGCTCTCCATGACCTTCGACAACGCCCCGTGGCTCATCCACTCCACCGTCCTCTCCCACGGCCTCGTCACCTGGGCCAACAAGGGCCTGTTCCTCGGCGAGCGCCACACCTACCTGAGCGCGCAGATTGACGACGTGTTCCTGGCCGACGAGATGTGGCCCGCCGGCGAGTTCCGCCAGAGCGCCAAGGACTGGCAGGCGGTCATCAACTGGCAGGCCGCGTTCCGCACCCGCACCCTCGGCAAGAACTTCCGCTACGACATGGCCTTCAACGGCCTGGGCACCGTCCCCGGCGAATACGAGAACGACGACCTGACCCCGTTCGTAAAGGCCAGCGGCAAGAGCATGTTCAAGTGGATCAGCCACACCTACACGCATCCCTACCTCGACGACATCTCCTACGCCGACGCGCTGACCGAGATCACCAAGAACAACCAGACCGCCACCGGCCTGGGCCTGCCCAACTACAGCCGGGCCAACATGGTCACGCCCAACATCACCGGCCTGAACAACCCGCAGTTCATCAAGGCCGCCTACGACGCCGGCCTCCGCTACCTCGTGACCGACACCTCGATCCCCGCGCACCGGCCCACGACGCCGAACACCGGCATCCCGAACTGGGTGGACGCGCGCATCCTGATGATCCCCCGGCACGCCAACAACCTGTTCTACAACGTGAGCACCCCGGCCGAGTGGGCGAGCGAATACAACTCGATCTACGCCGCCTACTGGGGCCGCGACCTGAGCTACGCGGAGATTCTGGACAACCAGGCCGAGCTGCTGCTGGGCTTCCTGCTCAAGGGCGATGTCAGCCCGCTGATGTTCCACCAGCCCAACCTGCGGGACTACAATGGTCAGGGCAACACGCTGCTGGGCGACCTGCTGGGCAAGGTGGCGGACAAGTATGAGCGGCTCTACAACTTCCCGGCGCTCTCCCCGACGATGAACAACCTGGCGGTGACGATCAAGCGCCGGATGGCCTACAACGCCTCCGGCGTGGTGGCCACGCGCAACGCGAACAACACCGTCACCCTCACCGTGACCAAGGCCGCGCGCGTGCCGGTGACGGGCCTGGTCAACGGCGGGGTGGTGAGCTACACGGGCGCGGCCCCGGTGATCACGGCGGAGAACTACGCGGGCCAGCGCATCACCTACGTGACCCTGGCGGCGGGGGCGAGCGTGACGCTCAAGAAGATGTAAGCGCAGACCAGAGACCGCAGACCGCAGACATCAGACCCAATCACCCGATGAACCCGCGAGCGAAAGGCCGCCGATGATGAACGAAATCTCAGCCGCCTCCTGCCTGCCAGCGGGGGTGAGCTGAACCCGGAGCGCAGGGCGTTCCTCTCACTTTCGCCGCCGGCCTTGGTTTACGTGGCTGTGGACCGGAGCGGCGGCGAGGTTGGTAACACAACACACCCGGCGCGGGAGGCTGCCCCTCCCGCGCCGTGGTGCGTGGCGGGGACACTCCTGTCCCCGTTGGCACCGATACGATGCTCCCTGCCACGGGATGCGGGACAAGAGTGTCCCGCCCACGCATGCGGTTGAACGCCTCGGCACTTGTTTCGTCAGAGGGTGCGTTCGTATCCTGAACCGCACATGAAGTTGAACGTCTGGCTTTGGCTGTTGCTGTTGGCAGGTGGCTTTACGGCCTCGGCTGGCGACTACCGCGACTTCGACCAGCCGCCGCACGACTACTGGAAGCAGACGCCCAAGGACCGCTTCAGCCGCTGGATGAAGGACGTGCAGGCGGGCAGGGTGGAGCTGGATTACTCGGGCGAGAAGGCGTTCGTCGCCAGCGTGCTCAAGTCGCTCGACATCCCGGCCTCGTCGCAGATGCTGCTCTTCTCCACCACCAGCCTGCAACTGAGCCTCATCACGCCGCGCAATCCGCGCGCGATCTTCTTCAACGAGGACATCTATCTCGGCTGGGTGCTGGGCGGGAAAATCGAGATCGTCTCCGTGGACCCGGACCTGGGCGGCGTGTTCTACATCTTCGACATCCCGCGCAACGGCCAGCCGCCGCGCCCCGAGCGGGCGACGCGCTGCATGAACTGCCACGCGCGCGAGGACACCGGCTACGTGCCCGGCCTCGTGGTGAAGTCCGTCATCCCCGGCGTGCGCGGCGGCAGCCTCGAATCCTTCCGGCAGGAGCAGTCCGGCCACGGCATCCCGCTGAACCAGCGTTTCGGCGGCTGGTATCTCACCGGCGCGGGCGGCCTCACGAACCACCTGGCAAACTTCTTTGGCTCGTCCTCGCCGCAGGGCATCCAGCGCCAGCCGGTGCAGCCGGGCGTGACGTTCAACTTCGACCGCTACCTCGCCGCGCACAGCGACCTGCTGCCGCAGCTCGTGCATGAGCATCAGGTCGGTTTCGTCAACCGCGCCATCGAGGCCACCTATCGCACGCGCACGGCGCTCGCCGAAGGACAGGGCAGGCTGCGGCCGATTGACGCCGCGATGCTCGACGCGCAGGCCCGCGCGCTGACGCGCTATCTGCTGTTTGCCGACGAGGTGCCGCTGCCCAAGGGCGGCGTCGCGGGCGACGAGGAGTTCAAACGCGACTTCACCAGCGTGCGCCGGCTTGGGCCGGGCGGCGCGTCGCTCAAGGACTTCGACCTGCGCACGCGGCTGTTCCAGCACCGGTGCAGCCACATGATTTACAGCCTCGCGTTCCAAGGGCTGCCGCCGGAGGTGAAACAGCGCGTCTTCACCCGCCTCGCGCAGGCGCTGGACACCGCCAGGCCGGACAAGGAATTCGCCTACCTGCCCGCCGCCGAGAAGCAGGGCATCCGCGGCATCCTCAAGGCCACGCTGCCGGAGCTGCCGAAGAACTGGTGAGCGGCGCGGCGGGAGAGAAGAAGTTGAACCACGGAACACGCGGAAGACACGGAAGGAAGAAATGCCCGCCTCAGCGCGGAAACTTGCGCCCCCCAGCGTCCGCGTGTTCTGCGTGTTCCGTGGTGCTCCTCCCGCCAGGCCCGGTGAACAAAAAAGCGCCCCGCGCGGATGCGCGGGGCGCTGGAGAATCAGGGCCGGGGCTTAGTTCGCCTTCTCGGTCTTCTCACCAGCGGACACCCAGCCGGAGATGCCGGCGGAGAGGTGCTTGATGTTCTTGTAACCGAGCTTCTCCGCCGCGTTGGCGGCGGCCTGGTAGGCCTTGCAGCTCGGGCCGCCGCAATAGGCGACGACAAGGGCGTTCTTGTCGGAGGGGAGGGCCTTGGCGAAGTCGGCCTTCACGGCGGCGAAGTCAATCGCGCCGGGGACGTGCTTCTGGCTGTAGGACTTGGATCCCATCACGTCAACGACGGTGACTTTCTTGTCGGCGATGGCCTTCTTGAGGTCGGCGATGCTGATGTCGGGGAACTCACCGGCGAAGGCGGAACCCGCGATGAGGGTGGCGGCGAACAGGGCGAACAGTTTCTTCATGGTGCTACAGGTTGTGTTGTTTGTTTATGCGCTTGATTAGCGGCGCGGAGATTAGGACGCAGACGTAGGAAAAACATTCAAGCCCCCCCAAAAGCGGTTCAGCCCGGCTCCCGCGCCCAGCGCCGGGCCTTCGATTCAAAGCGCGGCAGGCTGCCGGGCGCGGCGAGCAGCACCGGAACACGCAGGGTGAGGCTTGACTCAAACGCGGCGGCCAGCCGGCCTGCGAGATCGGGGCCGGAGCCGTCCACTGCCGGCTCCACGGTCACGGTCAGCTCCACCAGCGCCTGCCGCCGGCTCACCCGCACCTGATACTCCGCCACGCCACCGACGCGCCGGACGATTTCCTCAATGGCGCTGGGATACACGTTCACGCCGCGCACCACGACCATGTCGTCCACGCGCCCGAGGATGCCGCCTTCGAGGGCAAGGTCGGGGGAGCCGCAGGGGCAGGGTGAGGGTTGAGGGTCGCGCGTTGAGAGTTTGACCAGATCGCCCGTGCGGTAGCGCAGCAGAGGGGAGCCGGTGCGGCCAAGGTTGGTGAGAATCAATTCGCCCTGACCGCCGTCCCCGACGGGCTGGCCGGTGGCGGGGTCCACCACCTCGGCGATGAACGCGCGCTCGATGACGTGCAACACGCCGGGCCGCACGGAGCATTCGTAGCTCACCGGGCCGACCTCCGTCATGCCGTGGTGGTCATACACCCGCGCGCCGGGCCACAACTCCGCCAGCCGCGCGCGCGTGGCCGGGATGCTCCCGCCCGGCTCGCCCGCCACGCTGAGGGTCTTCACGCACGACCGCCGCAGGTCAAGGCCCTCCTTCGCCGCCACCTCGGCGAGGTGGATGGCATACGTCGGCGTGCAGCAGAGCATCGTCGCGCGCAAATCGAGGATCGCCCGCAGCCGCGCCACGCTCGTCATGCCGCCGCCGGAGAAGACCAGGCAGCCCAGCCGCTGCGCGGACTCGAAGGCCGTCCAGAACCCGAGGAACGGCCCGAAGCTGAAGGCGAAGAAGATGCGGTCCGCCGCCGTGGTGCCGGCCTGCCGGTGGACGGTCTCCCAGTTGTCGAGCATCCACGTCCAGCTCTCCGGCGTGTCGAGCCAGCGCAGCGGACTGCCCGTGCTGCCGCTGGTCTGGTGACAGCGCGTGTAACGCTCCAGCGGAAAGGTGAGGTTCGTGCCGTAAGGCGGGTGCGCCTGTTGGTCGGCCACCAGCTCCGCCTTCGTCGTGAACGGGCAGCGCGCGCTGAACTCGCCGAGGCTGGCCACCCCGTCCAGCAGGCCGGTGCCCGCGAGCCTGGCCGCATAGAACGGGTTGGTCCGCTGGGTGGCCAGCAAGCCACGTAGTTGAATGAGCTGGTCAGTCACGCGGGCGGAGATATTTCAGCCACCAAAAACTCAAAAGGCGCAAACAGAGAAACTCTTTGCGCCTTCTGTGCCTCTTTGTGGCGAATCATTCCGTGGTTCATTTGACCGGCGGCTCCGGCGCAATCACCGCCGGAGCGGTCGCGGCGGCGGATTTCTTCGGCGCGGGTGGCGCGGGCTTGTAGAACGTCACCAGCGTGCCGCCCAGCGCCGCGAGCAGGATGCCCACCCAGAACATCGGCTTGATGCCGCCCCAGCCGCCTTCCGGCGGATGCGCGACAATGGAGTAGAGCGCGTTGACCACCGGCGCACCGGCGAAGATGATGGACATGACCACGGCGGGCGTGCCCTTCGCGCCGAAGGCCAGCAACACCCCCAGCGCGCCCACCGCGCCAACGATGCCCGCGATCAGCGACCACCACAGGCCCTTGGCCGGGAACGCCCATGTCGCGCCGTTCAGCGCGAGGATGGCCAGCGGCGCGAGCACGGCGGTGAGAAAATAGGCCACGCCGACGAAGAGGAACGCCTTGATGCGCCCGTTGGCGGGATCCGCCATCCCCAGCGAACCGGTGTGGAGGAACACGCCATAGACGCCCCAGGAGGCGACGGTGAGAAATGCCCAGCCCAGCCACGCCATGCCCGGTCCCGCGGAATTTTCAGTGCCCATAATGATGGGCGACTCTAGGGACCGCCCGGAGGGAGTTCAAATGGTTTGTCGGTCCGGCCCGGTGCCGCGCGGCGGCACGCCGTCACGGCCTCGCAGCACCCGTGACATAATCACTCAGGATTCCCAAGTTCCGGTTGAACACCTCGCTCGCGAGGAACTGGAAGCCCGGGGCGAACTTGGGCTGGCCGACGAGCTTCATGCCGTCCGTGGCGGTGCTCACCCAGCGGCCCTGCGCGTCGAGGTCGCGGAGGATTTGGCGGACGGCTGCTTCGGTCGGGACTTTCGGCTGCGGGGCTTTCGCTTTCCCGTCCTTCGTGGCGGCGAGGGCTTTTTCCAGCTTCTCGATCTGCGCCTCGTTTTTCCAGCCGTAGTGCTGCGGCACGTCGGCGTCGCTGTTCGTGAGCTGGTAGTCCGAGGTCATGTAGAGCGGCTTGTTGGTGCGCAATTCGTAGTAGCGGGCGAGGCGGCCGTCGGGGAGGCGCGAGCGCTTGAGCCAAGCGAGCGCGCGGGGAATCGGCTCCAGATACTTCGCGTCACCCGTCACGCGGTGGACTTGCAGCAGCGTCTCGATGGCGTCCTGCGTCTCGCGGCCCGCCAGCGCGGGCGGCTCGAACTTGCGCGCCCAGATGGGCCGGGTCTTGAAATCATATTGCTGCGCCCAGCCCGGCTGCGGCTCGGGCATCTGCGCGAGGAGGAGGAAATCGCCGAGCTTCGCCAGCGCCGCCTTGCAGCGGGCGTCCTTGTAGATGGTCCAGCCGTCCTCCAGCGTGCGCGCGACGTAGGTGCAGAGGTCGTCGTTGAGCGTGGGGAAATCCCAGTAGTTCTTCTGGCGGTTCTCCGTGCGCCACTCGTAGTCGGGGAAGCTGGCCTTCACCGCCGGATACTGCGGCGCGGGGCCGGTCCAGACCTGCGGGAACGCGCCGTTCGGATGCTGCGCGGCGAGCACCGCCTTGCGGGCGAACTCGCTGGCCTCGTGAATGGCCGCGTGCTTGAAGCCGAGCGCCCGGTCCGCGTGCATGAGGAAACGCAGCGCGCTCTGCGAAATGCCGTCGTCGAACGTCGAGTGATTGCGCCCGCGCGATTTGCCGTTGCGATACTGGCCGGCCTTCGCGCCGCGCGGATCGAAGTCAATCACCTGCGCCCAGCCGCCGGACTGGAGCTGCCCGAAGACGAGCGCCTCGGCGGCGGCCTGCGCGGCGTCGAGGTAGAACTTGTCGCCCGTCGCCGCGTGCGCCTTGAGGAAGGCCATGCCCACGGCGGGCGTGCCGGGCGGCTGGATGAAAATCTGATCCGCCGTGGCCGCGCCCTCGCCCCAACGCTGCCGGAGGTCGAGCGAGGTGTAATAGACATAGCCGCCATGCGCCGAAGCCTTCGCGCGATAGAACTCAGCCGCGCGCTTCATCCCGGCGATGGCCTGCTCGCGCAGGGGCGGTTCGGCGGCAGAAGCAGAGCCGCAAAAAATGCAGAGCGACGCGACCAGCGACAGGAGCCATGACAGCGGAGCTTTCATAGATGTGACCGTAGCCGATTCAGCCGACGACGAGAACCGGTTTTCCCATCACGACGGAGCGCGGGGCGCACGACGGCACGCGAACCACAGCAGGTGAACCCCCTCGCCCCGTGAGGCACGAGCGGGGAGAGGGCCGGGGAGAGGGGTGATTGAGCCGCCGGACCCACCTCCTCTCCCCCGGCCCTCCTCCTCCATTTCATGGAGGAGAGGGAACCTGTCTGGGGGCATCGGTCGCCACGGGTCGTCACGGCACTTAGCCAGCTCCCTCGCCCCACGACGCACGAGCGGGGAGAGGGGCTTGTCGGCGAGGACAAATCTCCTATCCTTCCGGCCATGAACCCCACGGCCAACGCCCGCCGTCTCCGTCGTGAACAAACGGACGAGGAGAACGAATTGTGGCGGGCTTTGCGGGCAGGGCGTTTTGCCGGCTTCAAATTCCGCCGCCAGCACCCGGCCGGGATTTACTGCTTGGATTTCTACTGCCCGACGGCGCGGGTGTCGGTGGAACTGGACGGCTTCCAGCACGGGATGCCGGAGCAACAGCAGCGGGACCAGACGCGGACTCAGTTCCTCGCCGGGCAGAACATCGAGGAACTCCGCTTCTGGAATCACCAATGGCGGAAGAACCGTGAAGGCGTGCTGCTGGAAATCTGGAATGCGCTCCACCGACGCACCGGCTGCGTGAAGGTGCTGCGGAAGGAGCAGAACCACCGCTTCCTTCCGCCAGACCCGGCGCGGATGATTTACGCACCTCCGAAAAACTGACGCGCTTCGCTCTCCCTCTCCTCCATCCGATGGAGGAGAGGGCCGGGGAGAGGAGGTGCGATAACACGCACGGTTCGGACTGCCCCTCTCCCCGGCCCTCTCCCCGCTCCTGCGTCGCGGGGCGAGGGAGACGGAGGCCGGCGTGTTGATGGGCGTCTTGAACCAGAGGCATCACAGCCCCGGAGCAATCCTCAGCCCACGACGAGAACGGGTTTTCCCAGCACCTCCATGCGCGGCTGAATGCCCAGGCCGGGCGCGAGGCTGGCGGACATGAAGCCGTTCACGCGCTGCGGCGCGCCCTCGGCGGTGCTCACGGTCACGTAGCTGTTGAAGTCCGTGCTGGTGAAGCGGAACTCCTCCGGCGTGCTGTGCGCCAGGTGCGCGATGGCGGCGGTGGTGATGTCGCCGCCCCAACTGTCCTCCAGCGTCATCGCGAGGCCCATGCTCACGCAGAGGTCGCGCGCCTGCCGGGTCTTGGTGAGGCCGCCGAGCTTGCTGATTTTCAGGTTCACCACGTCCATCGCGAGGTCGGCCTTGGCGCGCAGCAGCATGTCGAGGCTGTCCACGTTTTCATCGAGCACGAACGGATGGTCGGTGTGCCGTCGGACGGAGAGGCATTCCTCGTAGGTCAGGCAGGGCTGCTCGATATAGACATCCACGTCGCGCACGGCGCGGACCACGCGCATGGCCTCGTGCTGCGTCCAGCCGGTGTTCGCGTCGGCCACGAGGCGGTCGGTGGGCGGGAGCATGGCGCGGACGGCGCGGATGCGCGCGATGTCGGTGTCCGGGTCGCCGCCGACCTTGAGTTGGAAACGCGTGTAGCCCTCGCCGCGATACCCGGCGACTTTCTTCGCCATGACCTCGGGGTCTTCCTGCGAAATGGCGCGGTAGAGCCGCACGCTTTCGCCGAAACGCCCGCCCATCAGCACGCACACGGGCAGGCCAGACGCCTGGCCGAGAATGTCCCAGCAGGCGATGTCCACGCCGCTCTTCACGTAGGGATGGCCCTTGAGCGCGGCGTCCATGCGGTGATTCAGCTTCGCCAGTTCGCGCGGATCCAAGCCGAGCAAGTGCGGCCCCAGCTCGCGCAGCCCGGCGCGCACGCCCTCGGCGTAGGCAGGCAGGTAGAACGGACCGAGCGGACAGACCTCGCCGTGGCCCACGAGGCCGGCGTCGGTCTCCACGCGGACAATCGTGCTGTCGAAGACGGAGACGGACTTGCCGCCGCTCCATTTGTAGGAGCCTTCGTGCAAGGGCAGCTCAACGCGGTAAGCAAGGATGTGGGTGATTTTCATGGGAGGGGGAGGCCGAAAGAAACGGAAGAAGGCGAAAGAAGGGAGTTCTGATGAGGACTGGAAATTGAATCGGAGTTTTTCGCAGCTTTTCGGTTCTTTCGGCCAAAAAGGATTCTTCAACTATTCCGGCGTGGCTTCGTGGAGGGCTTGGGACATGCCATACATGCGGATGTGAAACTTGCCGGCACCGAAGTTCAGGAGCGCGCCGTGCTCGATGCGTGCGGACTTCAGGTAGCCAAGCAGTTGGGCGACGTGTTCCGGCGCGACTTCGCGAACGGCCTTGAGTTCGAGGAGCAGGATGCCTTCGACTACCACGTCGGCCGTCAAATCGCCCAAGAGTGTGCCGTCCTCGTCGAAAACCTTGATGGCAGCTTGCTGCTCGACCTTCAGGCCCTGCTTGCGCAAGCGATGGACGAGCGCGTTCTCATAGATTTTCTCCACATGGCCGGGGCCGTGGTAGCGGTGGACGGCAAAGGCGGTCTCGCGGACGATGTCGCAAAGCTGGAAGGGACGGGATTTGGGTTGAGTGCTCATGGGTGAGCCGAAAGAAACGGAAAAGACGAAAGAAAGCAAACCAGTTCATTTCCGCGTCTTTTCGTCCTCTTTCGCTTCTTTCGTCCCTTCCCAGATTTTCTCCAGCACGTCGTGCAGCACCGGGTCGTGCTCCTTCAGCTCGGCGCGGACGAAGGGGTAGAAGTCGTTCCGGTAGAAGAAGGCTTCGGTGCCCTCGGCGAAGTATTCCTTGTGATTGGTCAGGCCGTAGTGCTTCACCTTCTTGCCGGTGTAGAGGAGAACATTTTCGTAGGTGCCGGCGGCCTTGGCCTTCTCATAGGCGGCGATGACTTCCGGGTGATCGAAGCTGAGAATCTGGTCGTGGTAGGCGTGCGCCAGCTCGTGGAGGATGACGGCCGGATGCTTGAGCATCTGGCTGCGTGAGAACAGCTCGCGGGCCTGGGGAATATGGACCTTCCGCGCGAGGCGGGGGTCATGCTTGTTGGCGACCAGCCAGCCTTTGCTCGGGTGATACTGCATGGCCTTGAGCAGCGGATGGCTGTGCTCCAGCCAAATCTCAAGGGTCTGCAGCTTCTTCAGCGGCTCGGCGGGCACGAGGATTTTGATGCGCTGCAAATGGTTGGCCAGCATGGACAGCGCCTTGGCCCCTTCCTCGCGATGCCCGCCATCAATCAGCGCCGGCTCGATGTGGACCTTCCAGCCCTCCATTTCCCGCTGCACCGGATCGAAGCGCACCGGCGGCGGGGCGGCGGGCTGGCCCGCAGGCGGCACGTTCGTCTGGGCTGACGCAGGGCCGGTGCCCGATTGAAGCGCGGCGAGCGCGAGTGCGAGGAACAGAACGGGGCGGGCGAGGTTCATGGGGTGAAGCAGGTTACTTGAGCGACTTCAACACCGACTCCGCCACCTGCTGGCCAAGCAGTTCGTAGCCTTCGCCGGTGAAGTGGACATCCTTGGGGTTCTGCACTTTGCCGAGGCGAGGGGTGATGAAGGCGAAGAGGTCATCAATGGCGAGCCGGTGCCTGGCGGCAACTTGGGCGGCGATGCGGTTCTTCTCCTCGATGGCCGCCGCGGCGGCGGGACCGTCCTTGGTGTCGGGCGGGATCGGCGTGGTGCTGGCCCAGATGACGCGCGCCCCGGTGGCCTTGAGGCGGGTGACGATGGCCTCCAGGCGCTGCTCGTAATCGGCTGGTTTCGTGGCCCGGTCATGGATGCCAAAATTGAAATGGATGACGTCCCACTTGCCGCCGCCCAGCCACACGTCGAGTTTCTTCAACCCATTGGCCGTCGGGCCGCAGTTCTCGGGCGCCCGGTGGACGTTGGCCCTGCCCGCCAGCGCCTTGCGCGCCGCGAGGGTGTAGCCGCGCGACACGGAATCGCCGATGAGCAGGACGCGGGGCAGCTTGGGATCATCCGCCACGAAGTCCCAGGCGTTGGACCTGCCAGCGACCTTCTCCCGCTTGTGAATGGGCAGGTAGAATCCGCCGAGATTCTGTTCGAGCACCGTCTCCCAGGCTTGCTGCGCGGGGGAAAGTCCCGCCTTCCACCGTTGATACTGGGCGTCCAGGGCCTGGTCCGCTGCAGCCTTTTTGGCGGCGGCCTCGGCGGCGTTGGTCGGCTCGGTTTTGGCGGGGGACGGTTTTGGTTCGGCGGCCGCGAGGGGGAGGGCGAGGAGGAGTGAGAGGAGCGGGAAGGGGCGCATGGGCAGTGTTCAGTGTTCAGTGTTCAGTCAGGTCAGCGAGCGGAGGCTATGGGAACCTCGCAAAATGTCAGCGCTGCGAGGCCGTTCGCGCCGACGAGCAAGGTGTCCTGGCTCCACGCGATCTCCTTGAGGTAGGTGATTTGCTTCGCGGCAACCGGCTCCTTCAATTTCAGCGTGAGCACGTTGCCCGCGACGCTGCCGGACGCGATCTTGTCCTTCGCTCCATCGAGATGGAACTGCCCCGCCAGCGTCTCGGACCAGACTACCGGTTGATCGAACTCCAGCGTGATGGTGTCCTGCGCCGCACCGGCGTAGGCGGCGCGGCGGAGATTCGGCGGGGTGATGGAAACCGGGGGCACCTTGCCATAGTGATCCCGCTCGATGAGCGGCTGAATGAGGCGCGCGAACTCCGCCCAGCCCGCCAGTGGAAAATGACAGCCGCCGGGCGGCCGCACGCCCAAGGTGGACATGACGCTCAGGTTCGAGAAGAGCTGCGGCAGCGTGCGCTGCTTCTCGCGCAGGCGGTCGCCCGCGCCGTCGCGCCCGCCCATCGCGCACGAGTTCGGCCAGATCTGGAAAACGTAGTAGTGCTGCACGTTCGGGAAGTCTCGCTTCCAGCCCGCCGCCATCTCGACGAAGAGCGGCTGGTAAGTCTCCCACCCGAATCCGCTCGTCGGTCCATCCGCGCCCTGGTCGTTCTCGCCCTGATGCCAGAGGATGCCGCGAATGCCATGCGTCAGCTTCGCCTGCTGCACGCGCCAGAGCATCCGGCCGTAAATGGTCGTGAGGTCGGTCGGGTTCGTCGCGCTGCGCTGATGCTGGTCAATACGCGTGCCGCCGACCGCCGCGTTGAGGAGGAAGACAGGCATCTTCTGGCTCTCGACCAACCGCTTCGCCAGTTCCATGCCCCACCAGCCGAGTTCAGCGGATTCGCCCTTCTGCGCCTTCCACACGGGGTAACACCAGAGGTTCGTCGCGACGGCTTTCGCATTGCCGGGCGGGCGGCCGTAGCTGCGAATCCATTCGTTCGTCTCCGGCGGGGACTGCTCACGCGTGTCCGTCGCCAGCGCGTTGGACTGGCCATCAATGAGGAAGGCGTCGCCGCAGACGAGGTTGCCGGCGCGCCGCAGCACGGTCTCCTGTCCGCCGTTCTTCGTGCCGAACTCGACGCGGTATTTGATGAGGCCGGGCTTGAGCTTCACCGCGAAGGCGTAGGACTTGGCTGGGCCGGGCCGGGCCGACTCGGTCTTGAGGAGCTTGTCGTCGGCGAAGAGCTTGAGGAAGACCGCGCCGGCCGGCTCGGTCAAAGTGCCATTGTAATGCAGCGTTCCTTCGTTCTGGTCGTCGCGCGCGTAAAACTGGCCGTCCTCTGGCTGCTCGTCCTTCGCCGGCGCGCGCGCCACCCACGCGTCGCGCTTCGGTTCCGTCACCGCAATGGTCACGGACTGCGTGGTGGGCTGGCCGCCGTTGCTCACGGTCGCGGTGACGGTGAGCGGGCCGCTGTTCTGGGCGCGCAGCAGCCGGAGTTTGCCGGGCGCGACTTCCTTGATGACCGCCAACGGCCCCGCGCTCCACTCAAACTTCAACTCGTTCGCGCCGCGCGCCTGCATCGCCGCGCGGTTCGCGATTTGCGGCACAACTTCAATCGTCGCGCGCCCGTCCCAGGCCGCCTGCGCCCGCAGCGTGAAGACCGGCTCGGGGATGGCTTCCTTGACCGAGATGGCGATGTCCCTGGCCTTCACGCCGGCGGGGTAAACCGCTTTGAACTGCAACGTCGCGGTCGCATCGCCGGTCACGCGGCCCGCGACGAAATTGAAGCGGAAGCGGTCGGTCGCCACGACTTCCTCGCGGCCGTCGCGCTTCAGCACCCAGTAAACTTTCTGCGCGCCGCCGGCCTGTGCGGTGAACGAGATGGACTTGCCCTCCTCCACGACGGCCTTCTCCGGTGACACGGCGAACGCATTGCCCGCCTGCACGAGCGGCCCGACGAGCGTCTGCTGCGGCTTCTGGTTCTCGTATTGCAGCCGCACCCAGTCCGCCGAACGCGCGACCCGCGAGACGCGGACTTCGTCGAGGTCGCCGACGAAGCTGTAGTTGCCATACCAGCCGCCAATCCAGAGCCGCGCCGGACTTTTGATGGCCAGCGGTGGTCCGTTTTTGGTGTTGATGCCGCCGCGCTGGCCGTTCACGTAGAGGACCGACTCGCCCGGCCGGTAAGTGTGGACCACATGAGTCCATTCACCGAGCGGGACGCGGCTGCCGCCCGCCACGTTGCCGCCGGAGAAGTAGCAGTCCATCTGCAGGTGGGGAGGACTGCGGAACTGCATCACCACCTTGCCCTGGGCCTGTTCGTTGCCCCACGCGACGAGGGTGGAATTGGGCTTCTCCGGGCGGAACCACGCCTCCGTGCTGTGGGGGCCGGAGCCGGTCGGATAGCCCGGGATTTTGTCCCCGCCGAAAATGCCCGCCCTGCCGGGGAAGTGCCGCGCCCGACCGACCATGCCATCGGTCAGCGAAGTGCCGGTGTCCCTCGACTCCAGCGTGCCGACTTCATCGCGCACCGCGTCCCCGAGGTGCCACACACTGAGGTAGCCGTTGGATTCGTTGAACACCGCCTGGCCGCTCGACTCGCTCGCCGCGTCGGCCTTGCCCCAGAACATTTTCAACTCCTGCCGCGCGTTGCCCTCGATGCGCGGCACGCGCACCCAGACGCTCGCCGTGCCACCCGCCGCGTCCCACTCCTCGACTTGATGCGCCAGCGGCGTGCCGGTGCTGGTGGAGAAGCGCAGGTCGTCGCCGTTCGCCTTCGCCTGCTTGAAGTCGAACCAATCCTTGTGCAGCCGCACGAGCACCGGAAAGCCCTCGACCACCGCGCCCGCCGGCAGGTTCGCGCCCTCGGGCGTGGTGAGGAGGTGAAGCGTGCCCGCGTGGTTCCATCCGGCGTAAGGCGGGGCGGCGGCCAGCGCCGGGGACGTGGCGAGCAACAACGCGATCAACGCGATGCGTGGCTTCATGCCGCGCAGTGTCCCGGCGGCGGCACGGGCTGTCGAGCGCGCCTTTGCGGTTGACGCACCCGCGGCGTTCGCTTGTATTTCCGCCATGCAAAAACGCTCGACATACGCGCCCGTGTCCTCCCGTCTTCGGTTTCTGGCCGCCGGTCTGGCGCTGCTCGCCGCCGCCGCCAGCCTCCGCGCCGAGGTCAAGCTGCCGGCGATCTTCTCCGACCACATGGTGCTCCAGCAGGGCATCAGCGCGCCGGTGTGGGGCTGGGCGGACGAGGGCGAACTCATCGTCGTGCAATACCGCGATCAAGTGGTGCAGACCCGCGCCCGGAACGGCAAGTGGCAGGTCAGGCTCGCGCCCATGACCGCCAGCACGAAGCCCGGCATCCTGCTCGTGCTCGGCAGCAACCGCCTCGAATTGAAGAACGTCGTGGTCGGCGAGGTCTGGGTGGCCAGCGGCCAGTCGAACATGCAGTGGGCCTTGCGCCAGTCCGCGAACGGGGAGGCCGCCGCCGCCGCGTCGGCCAATCCGAACTACCGCCTCTTCTACGTGCCGCGCGTGAAGTCCCCGCAGCCCGTGGCGGACATCCAGGGCCAATACAACAACGCCCGGCCGGCCTGGACGGTGGCCAGCAGGGAGACGACGCCGGACTTCTCGGCGGTCGCGTATTTCTTCGGGCGCGACTTGCAGAAGGCGCGCGGCGTGCCCGTGGGCATCATCCACACGAGCTGGGGCGGCTCGCCGGCCGAGGTCTGGATGAGCGAGCGCGTGCTGGCGGGCAATCCCGGCTACCAGCGGGACATTCTCGACCACTACCAGGTGGCGATGAAGAACTTCGAGGCGGCCAAGGCCCGCTTCCCCGAACAGCTCGCGAAGGCCAAACAGTCCGGCGCGAGGACGCTCCCGCAGGCCCCGCGTGAACCGTGGCGTCCGACGGAACTCTACAACTCGATGATCCACCCGCTCCTCCCATTCGCCATCAAGGGCGCGATCTGGTATCAGGGCGAGTCCAACGCGGGCCGCGCGTGGCAGTATCGCACGCTTTTCGCCGACATGATCCAGAACTGGCGGCAGGACTGGGGGCAGGGCAGTTTCACCTTCCTGACCGTCCAGCTCGCGCCGTTCACGAAAATTCTGACCGAGCCGGCGGACAGCAACTGGGCCGAGCTGCGCGAGGCGCAAATCCTCGCCAGCAAGAACATCGGCCACGCCGGCACGGTGGTCATCACCGACGTGGGCGAGGAAACCGACATCCATCCCAAGCAGAAGGAGCCGGTCGGCGCGCGGCTCGCGTTGCAGGCGCGCAAGCTGGCCTACGGCGAGAACCTCGTCGCCAGCGGCCCGACTTACAAGTCCGCGCGCTTCAGCGGCGGCCAGGCGACGGTGACGTTCGGTGATGTGGGTCAGGGCCTCGAAGCCCGCGGCGGCGAGCTGAAGGGCTTCGCCATCTGCGGCGCGGACGGCAAGTTCGCGTGGGCCAGCGCGAAAATCGTCGGCCAGGACAAGGTCGAGCTGTCCAGCCCTGCGGTGAAGCAGCCCACCGCAGTCCGGTTCGGCTGGGCGAACTTCCCGGTCGTGAACCTCTGGAACAAGGACGGCCTGCCCGCGAACCCCTTCCGCACGGACAACTTCCCGGTGACGACCCAGCCCAAGCCGGCGGCGAAGGCGGCCGCGCCGAAGCAGTAGGGGCTGCGGGATTTCCCTGAGCGAGCCGGCGGCGGCCTCGTCCGTCTGAACTCGACGACATGACCAGCCGCCTCCAGTGCCTCCGCGCCTCCGGCCCCGGGGTGGTGTTGCTGGCACTGGCGCTGCCGCTGGCCCTCTCCGCCGGCGAAATCCACGACGCCGTGCTGGTGCATGACCTCGAGCGCGTGAAGCAGTTGCTGCTGGAGAAGCCCGCGCTGGTCAATGAACGCACCGAAAAGGGCGACACGCCGCTCTACATCGCCTCGTTTCGCGGCTACAAGCAGATGGTGCCGCTGCTCCTCCAGTTCGGCGCGGACCCCAACCCCCCGCCCAACCTCCGCATGGAGACGCCGCTCTCCATCGCGCGCGAGCTGAACATGAAGCAGACCGCCGCCACCCTGCTGCGGGCCGGGGCGCGCGAGGACAACCTCTCGCGGGGCGCCGAGATTCGCTATCTGACGATGCGGCGGGACGCCGGCGAGCTGGGCGCGCGGCTGGCCCAGTTCCCCGGCCTCGTCAACGCCCGCAACGCCTACGGCCAGACCCCGCTGGCCCTGGCCCTGACCGATGACAAGCCCGACATGAACACCTTGCAGACGCTGCTCGGCGCGGGCGCGGACCCGAACGCGACGAACTGGTTTGGCGGCACCCCCTACTCGGTCGCCGTCGAGCGCGAGCGCACCAACCTGTTCCCGCTCCTCCTCAAGCACGGGGCGAAGGAGACGGCGATCACACGCTCCGCGCCCCTGCGCATCGCCGCGCGCAAGAACCTGCTCCTCGAAGCGGAGTCGCTGGTGAAACAGACCCCCGGGATGGTGAACGCGCGCGACGACCTGCGCCGCGCGCCGCTGCACTTCGCCAGCGCGTCGGGCGGCCTGCCGCTGGTGGAACTGCTCCTCAGGCACGGGGCCGAGGTCAACGCCCGTGACTTTGCCGACAACACGCCGCTCCACGTTGCCGCACAGGCGGGCAAGCCGGACCTCGTGGGCGCGCTGCTGGCCCGGCGGGCCGAGGTCAACGCGGCCAACCGCCAGCGCGTCACGCCATTGATCCACGCGGCCACGGTGGGTTCCCTCCCGGTCGTCGAGGCCTTGCTGGCAGCCGGCGCTGACGTGAAGGCGGCGGACAACGTGGGCGAGACCGCCCTGCACCGCGCCGCCACGGGCGGGCATGTGGCGATCATGAAGCTGCTGCTGGAACGCGGCCTGGCCGTGAATCTCCGCGACCTCCAGCGCCAGACCCCGCTGCATCAGGCCGCCCAGAGCGGACGCGCCGAGGCGGTGAAGTTCCTGCTCTCCCGCAACGCCAACCCGGCCTTCACGGACGTCTCCGGCGCCACCGCGCTCACGCTCGCGGAGAAGCGCAAGCTCGAGGAGATCGCCAAGCTGCTGCGGCCCGGGCCGGCGAAGTAGGCGGCAACTACTTCCCCACCGGCCGGCGATGGAGCTTGTGGACGGCCGCCTGGTCGGTGCATTTCACCAGCAGCTCGTCAATGCACACATGGGAGGGCCGGCTGGCGCACCAGACGAGGATCTCGGCGATGTCGTTGGCCGTCAGCGGCACGACGCCTTCATAGACCTTGTTCGAGCGCTGCTCGTCGCCCTTGAAGCGCACCATGGAGAACTCCGTCTCCGCCATGCCGGGGTCAATCGTGCCGACGCGCACGCCCGTGCCGTTGAGTTCGAGGCGGAGCGAGCGGGTGATCATGATCTCCGCCGCCTTCACGCCGCAATACACCGAGCCGCCCTCGTAGGCCTGCCGGCCCGCCACGGAGCCGATGTTGAGGATGTAGCTGCCGGGGTTCTTGACCATGTAGGGCAGGATGGCGCGCGTGACGCGCATCACGCCCAGCAGGTTCGTCTGCACCATCGCCTCCCAGTCCGCGTCCTTGCCGTTGGCCACCGTGTCCAGGCCGTGCGCGCCGCCGGCGTTGTTGACGAGCACGTCAATCTGCGGCGTGAGCGCGGGGATGCCCTCGGCGAATTTGTTCACGCTCCCGGTGTCGCTCACGTCGAGCTTGTGAAAGACGGCGGTGGGCGCGCCGAGCTTGCGCGCCTCGGCGGCCACGGCCTCGAGCTTGTCCGTGCGGCGCGCGCCGAGGATCAGGTTGCAGCCCTCGGCGGCGAAGGCCCGCGCGGCGGCGGCCCCGAACCCGCTGGAAGCTCCGGTGATGAGAACCCACTTGTTGGCAAGACGTGATGGCATAGGCATGAATGTCGTTTAAGTGCGCAAAGTTCTAGCCGCCGGACCCGGGGCCGCAAAGGAAAAAGCCCGCTTCAAGCGGCGCCCAACACCGGCTGGGGGGCGATCATGGACCTGTCGAACACGGCACTGCGGCGCTCGGCGTTGGTTGGGATCGTCCGCCGAATGAGATCGAACGATGCGCTGTTGTCCGCGTGGGCGTAATGACGAGCAGACGTGGGCTGGCTGGCGGACAGCGTATCGCCTCGGTGGCCGGGGCTGGAAAGGAATGGAGCGGGTGAAGGGAATCGAACCCTCGT
>Ga0172367_10000082_pt1 | contig 137667 bp, 123 predicted proteins | sample Lak10m_FD_114542 | JGI IMG/M metagenome (GOLD analysis project Ga0172367, IMG submission 114542) | Freshwater microbial communities from Kabuno Bay, South-Kivu, Congo - kab_022012_10m | ecosystem: Environmental > Aquatic > Freshwater > Lake | place: Democratic Republic of the Congo... | reverse complement strand
TAATTTTGCAAGGAAGAGAAACCCTGCTATAGGCAAAATTAAGGAGGTAATTTCAGCATGAAAAAGTATGAAGCGATGTTTATCATCAAGCCGGATCTTAAAGAGGAGGACAAGAATGCCGTCCTCAAGGGGATCAAGGACCAGGTAGTCAAACACCAGGGTGCCGTGACCCAGGACCAGATATGGGCGGAAAGGCGCAAGTTGGCCTACGACCTGTTTCCGATCGGCGGAGGGACCCGTTACAAAGAGGGGCTTTATTATCTGGTCAATTTTGATGCGGACCCTCTGGTGGTTAATGCCTTAAAGGGCATTTACAGTCTGAATGAAAGCATCCTCAGATATATGATCCTGAGGCTTGATGAAAAGAAGGCCGCTTGATCCTGATTCTTCGGCTGCCGAAAAGATGAGGCGGACAGGAAAGGTCGAAGACAAAGCAAGGAGTTGTCATGGCTAATCTAAATAAGGTTTTTCTGATCGGTAATCTCACGAAAGATCCGGAATTGCGCTATACACCCGGAGGAACGGCGGTCGTCAATCTCAGGATGGCGACAAACCGTCGTTTCAAGGATAGGACGGGGGAAATGAAACAGGAGGTATGTTTCATTACGGTCGTGGCATGGGACAAGCAGGCGGAGGTCTGCAACCAGTATTTGCGTAAAGGCAGTCCGTTGTTCGTGGAAGGCCGCCTGCAGACCCGCAGCTGGGACGGCAACGACGGCAAGAAAAGAAGCGTCGTCGAGGTCAGGGCGGAGCGGATCCAGTTCTTGGGGCAGGCGGGCCAGAAAGGCGAGGCTGTTGCCGAAGAGCATGTTTCTGCGGCTGAAGAAAAACAGGCTGCGCCGGCACTCGGTGCGGATACCGACGACGTTTCCTGGGGTCAGGATGCGGCAGAGGATGTGAGTTAAGGTAATAGCATTGACTCCTCGCCTAGGCACTTGAAAATTTGTGCCAGGGCTGGGCCGTCGGCCTGGCGCAGCCGGCCAGGACGGCCATCCGGCAAAAATTGACGGCGCAGGCTCGCCCGCCCTCGAGGGCGGGCAGGAGTTGATTTTGTAAGGAAATCACCTAATTAGAGGCAAAATCAAGGAGGTTATGAGATCCATGGTTTATCAAAAACGAGAGATGGGAAGACGGGGATCGCGTGACAGCGGCGGCAGAGGTCCGGCTAAGCCGGGTGCGCGCAGGCGCAAGAGACGAGACGATCTTGAGGGGCGTTTCCGCCGCAAGACGTGCCGTTTTTGCGAAGAGAAGGTCAATAATCTGGACTATAAGGATTTGAAGCGCATGGAGCGCCTGGTGAGTGAGCGCGGCAAAATCCTGTCGCGCCGCGTGACAGGAACGTGCGCCAAACATCAGCGCTGTGTTGTCGAAGCCGTCAAGAGGGCCCGCTTTATCGCACTCTTGCCGTATTTGAAAAAATAACGGAATTGGAGGAAGCCCTAGTCTTTAGACCAGGGCTTCACTCCTGATCAGAACTTCAGACCTGCATTCATCCCGCGGCCTTAAAGCCTGGGGATTTCTGCGAAGGATTAAAAAGATATCATGAAAACTCCAATAACCAAGATACAAATTCCAGTCAAAATTCAATATCCAATCACCAACCATCAAAACTGCAACTATTTGGAAATTTGAATTCCCGAATTCAACCTTGAAGTGCAACACCCAAGGAGTCAGCGGCCTCCAGCGGGGTTAGAAAACCGAGACATTTTCTGGGACGATGATTGAGCCAACGCTCCACCGCATTGATCCTGTTCTCTGATACTTTAGCAAAGTCCGTCTTTTTTGGGAAGAAGCGTCTTACGAGGCCGATGGTATTCTCAACCGTTCCTCGTTCCCAGCTGTGGAACGGCTCGCAAAAATACGACCGGGTGCCCAGGATCTTATTGGTTCTGACGTGTTCTGTGTTTTCAGAGCCATTGTCATAAGTGATCGAAAGCCGGAACCACCGGGGATACCGGCTCAGGCGCCGGGTTAAAGACGTGCTCATGGCATGGGCCTCTCTGCGAAGCAGCTTGCCGAGCTTGGCAATCCTGGTCTTGCGTTCAACGCTGACCTGCAAGGCTGCCAGGCTTTGACGCGAGACAGCCGTATCCGTCTCCCAATGGCCGGGGTCCTGGCGCAAGAGGACCCTCTCAGGGCGTTCTTTGATCGAAACCCTCTGAGGGATATGAGTTTTTTTATGACGCCGCGAATAGCCCCGCCGTTTCCGGTTGCGGTAGGCCCGGACAAGGCAGGGGATAAGCTCTCTGGCATCGGCATAGATCCACTGGTAAATGGCCTCATGACTGATGGACAGCTCAGGATGCAGCCTTCTGAGGCGGCCGGCAATGAGCTCAGGCGACCAGCCGTGCCTGATCCGGCGCTTGACATATCGACGGATTTTGTCGTTTTTAAGCCGTGGATGTGTCCGGCTGGCCACGGCCCGGTTAACGGACCGCTCGTGCGCCTTGTGGGCCAGATAATAGCCCGTGTAAACGGGCGGGGCGTTGCGCTTAAGCTCCCGCGAGATCGTAGCCGGACTGCGCTGGAGAGCTCCGGCAATCTCCCGGACAGATTGCCCCTTGCTTTTGAGGACTGACAACAGGTCTCGTTCATGATTCGTTAGGTGCTTGTAGGGTTTTGGCATAGTCCGCTCATTTTAGCGCGGCGGTCCGCCAAATCCCTTAAGTGTTGCACTTCGTTATTGAACTGGTGATTTGGTTATTGGTCATTGTTTGATTATTGTATCTTGGTGTTTGGTTATTCGTTACTTGAGAGGTTGCCATGTTGAAAGTTGTTTTGAGATCCGATGTTCCCGGGATTGGCAAGATTGGCGATGTCAAACAGGTCAAGGATGGTTTTGCCCGTAATTTTCTTCTGCCGCAGAACCTGGCTGTGATAGCGACGGACCATGCCTTAAAGCAGATGGAGCTGGAGCAAAAGAAACGGCAGGCCAGGCTTGCCCAGGAGCGCAAGAAGGCCGAAGAGCTGGCCCAGAAGCTTAATGGATTTTCCCTGACCATAACCGTCGAGGTCAATGAAGAGGAGAAGCTTTACGGCAGTTTGACGGCCCAGGATATCCAGAAATTCCTGGTCGGCGAGGGGATCGACGTGGAAAAAAAGTGCATCGTCTTGGAGGCCCCCCTGAAGGCGCTGGGCATATATGACATCGACGTCAGGCTTCATCCTGAGGTGACGTCAAAGATCAAGGTCTGGGTGGTCAAGAAATAGGTCGAAAAAGCAAGCTTTTTGAGTTTACAGAGTTCTTATGGCTTGACTCAGCAGACTCAATAAACTCAATGAGCCGTGGTTAGCGATATTTCCTTTGAGATTTCCATATTTCTTCTATGAAAAAATCGCCGAAACGTCATAACAAGGAAGGGGCTGCCGGGGCCTTGGCGCCTATCGAGAAGCTGCCCCCGCAGAATATCGAAGCGGAAATGGCGGTGCTGGGCTGTATGCTGATCGAGGAAGACGCTATCGGCCTGGCGGTCGAGAATCTCTCGGCGGAAGACTTCTATAAAGACGCTCACAAGAAGATATTTTCTTCCATTGTCCAGCTTTATGATCAGCGCAAGGCCGTCGATCTGATCACGCTGATCGAGAAGCTCAGGAATGAAGGCGTTCTCGATGAAGTCGGCGGCGCCAGTTATCTGACGGCCTTGACCAATACCGTCCCTACCGCGGCGAACGTCTCCCATTATTCCCGCATCGTCAAAGAGAAAAATGTCCTGCGTCTTTTGATCCACCACGCGACCCAGATTGTGACCGAGGCCTACGATACCGAAGATACGGTCGGCGATGTCCTGGACCGCGCCGAAAAGATGATCTTCGAGATCGCCGACAGGCGTGTGGGTCAGGCTGGTTTTATTCCCATTAAAGAGATCATTAAAGACTCTATTGAGACAATTGATCGGCTCTATCAGAACAAAGCTCATGTGACGGGAGTCGCAACGGGTTACACGGATTTCGATATTAAGACTGCCGGTCTTCAGCCTTCGGATTTGATCATCGTCGCCGGCCGTCCTTCCATGGGGAAAAGCGCTTTTGTCATCAATATTCTCGAGTATGCCAGCATCATCGAGAAGATCCCGACGGCCTTTTTCAGCCTGGAAATGTCCAAAGAGCAGCTGGTGCAGAGACTTTTGTGTTCGCATGCCCGCGTGGACGCCCACAAGGTCAGGACGGGCTATCTTTCGGCGTCCGACTGGCCGAGCCTGACGACGGCGGCAGGCAAGCTGTCCGAAGCGCCTATTTTTATCGACGACACGCCCGGCATTTCCGTTCTGGAATTAAGGGCCAAGGCCAGACGATTGAAGGCTCATCATAATATCGGTCTGATCGCCCTGGATTATCTCCAGCTCATGCGCGGCACGGCGGGGGTGGAGAGCCGGCAGCAGGAGATTTCCGAGATATCCCGTTCTCTCAAAGCGCTGGCCAGGGAATTGAACGTCCCTGTGATCGCCATCAGCCAGTTGTCCCGCGCCGTGGAAAGCCGTACGGACCACCGGCCCCAGCTGTCGGACTTGAGGGAGTCTGGCGCCATCGAACAGGACGCCGATGTGGTGGTGCTTTTGATCAGGGAGGAATATTATAATCCTTCGGAGCAGAATCGCGGCATCGCCGAGGCCATTATCGCCAAGCAACGCAACGGGCCTGTCGGGACCGTGAAGCTTGCCTTTATCAAGGAGTATACACGTTTTGAGAATCTGGCCGGCGCCGAGGCGCAAAACGTCTGATACCGGGATAGCGCGCGGAATGATAACTCAGTAATTGACTTTCCGTTAAGGCTTTCGTATAATTTGATACATTCGCGGGAAATCACTTGCATCCATACCAGGGGGGGGCGGGATGCGCGAAAGGTCCGCTCAGTATCAACCCTGGGCATCGAATGGGTTGAGAAAACCAATCATAGGGCTATAGTGAGACGCCTTCAAACCTACCTTATAAGTATCGTTTTTCTTTGCTGCGCTGTTTCTGTCTTTGCCCAGAAAGAGGAGGCTCAAGAGGCAGAAGCGACCCCATCCAAGATCGTCAAATCCGTTGAAGTGACCGGCAACAAGGCCATCAGTACCGCCACGATCATGGCCAAGCTCAAAACGCGGGTGGGACAGGTTTACTTTCCACAAGCGGCCCGCGACGACATCAAGCGGCTCTATGAGACCGGCTTTTTCTCGGATATCAGCCTGGATCTGGAAGATGTCGAGGGCGGCCTGAAGGTGACCTTCAAGGTGGAGGAGAGGCCGATCATCGAAGACATCACCATCGAAGGCAACAAGACGTTCCGCACGAGCGCGCTCCTGCGCAAGCTCAAATCCAAACAGGGGCAGTACATGAATCTGGCCGTTCTCAAGGACGATCTGACATTGATCAAGAAGGAATATGAAAAGAAAGGCCAGCCTGACGTGACGGTGGACCAGAGCGTGACCACCGATCCCAAGACGAACAAGACCAAGATCGCCATCAAAATCAATGAAGGCCGGCGCATCAAGATCAGAAGGATCTATGTGGACGGGAATCTCCATTTTCCGGACGGCAAGATCCTGGGATTGATCAAGACCAAGCGCGCCGGCTGGTTCAATCCCGGTTATTTCAAGGAAGACCAATTCAACGACGACCTGGAACGCATCAAGGATTTTTATCAGAAGAACGGCTATCTGGATGCTGCCGTTGATTACCGCCTTGATTACGACGCCAAAGGGGATATTTATTTGCGTATCCATGTCGAAGAAGGGAAATCCTACAGCGTCGGCAGCATCACGTTCAGGGGCAATGTCAAGGCCACCGACAAGGAGCTTTCCGACAGCATCAAGGCCTGCCCGGCGGGAGGAGTTTTCACTTATGACTCCCTGAAGATGGATGTGGCCAACCTCCAGGGGTTCTATTTCGGTAAAGGGTATATTTATGCCCAGATCAATGAATCGGCGGCCCTGGATTCCGCAACAGGAAAGGTCGATATCACGTATACGATCACGGAAAACGATATCGTTTATGTCGACAGGATCCTGATCCGCGGGAATATCAAGACCAAGGACAAGGTTATCCGCCGCGAACTAAGGATCAAGCCCGGCGAACGCTTCGACGGCGACAAGCTCAAGCGCACCAAAGAGCGGCTTTACAACCTTGGTTTCTTCGATGAGATCAACTACGATACGGAGCAGGGCAGTGCGCCCAACAACCGCAATCTCGTCGTGGACGTCAAAGAGGCCAAGACCGGTTCCTTCAGTTTCGGCGGCGGCTACAGCTCGATCGACCAGTTTGTGGGGTTTGTCGAGATTGAGCAGAAAAATTTCGATTGGCAGAACTGGAAGACGTTTACCGGCGCCGGCCAGGACTTGAAGCTGCGCGGAGAGCTGGGATCCGTAAGGGAAAATTTCGAATTGAGTTTCACGGAACCCTGGATGTTCGATCATCCGATCTCTTTCGGTTTCGACCTCTACAGCCGCGTCCATGACAAGGATTCCGACGTGGGTTACGGCTATCGTGAAAAGCGCACAGGCGGAGATTTGCGCTTGGGCAAGGAATTTAGTGAGTATATCAAAGGGGGTATCATTTATAGGTTAGAAGAAGTTGAGATATCAGACGTTGATACAACGGCGACATCGAAAGACCTCCAAGATGAAGAAGGCAAGAATCTCATCAGCAGCATGGAATTTACCCTGACACGCGACACGACGGATAATGTCTTTAATCCCTCCCGCGGCCTGGTGTTGAGCGGCTCCTATGAGATCGCCGGCGGCCCCATGGGCGGCGACAAGAAATTCAACAAAATTTTCGGTCTGGCGTCGCAATATTTTCCGTCTTTCGGCAAGAATGTCCTGCAGCTTCAGGCCCGCGCCGGCATCGTGACGCCCTACGGCGACCAGAAGAAGGTGCCGATCTACGAGCGGTTCTTCGCCGGCGGCGCCAATACGATCCGCGGCTATGAGGAGCGCACCGTCGGTCCGGCAGATCCCGTGACTTCCGATCCTCTGGGCGGCGAGGCCCTGATGATTTTCAACATCGAATACACGTTCCCGATCGTGGAGTTCATCAAAGGCGCCTTGTTCATCGATACGGGCGGCGTCTGGGGAAAGGTGTCCGATTTTGACCTCGGAGGTTTTAAGACGGGCATCGGTTTCGGCGTGCGCATCAAGACGCCGATCGGGCCCTTGAAACTCGATTACGGCATCCCGCTCAACAAGCAGCCGGGCAAGGAAAGCAAGGAAGGCCGTTTCCATTTCAGCATGAGTCACGGTTTTTAAAGACGCGAATTTAGGCTCATGGAGCGTTCGGCGGGCAGGAAACAGGAAAGATTTACGCGGATGGTTTGACGGACATCCGTGGTTATCCTTGTCAAAAACAAAAACGTCTGCTTTCGCGGTTGAGTCCGGAGGGCAGGCAGGGAGGAAAGAAATGAAGAGAAAGACGATGGTCAGGGGTTTAGCGTTCGTATGCATGTTTTTGATGACCGCCGGCGCAGCTCTCGCGGCCGGAAAGATCGCCTATGTCGATCTTTCTTCGACGTTCGATAAATATGAGAAGACGAAAGTCTTTGACGATGAGCTCGGCCGGATCCAAAAGGAAAAAGAGAAAGACCTGACGCAGTTGGCCGATGACATCAAAGCCATCGAAGACAAAATGCCTTTGCTGAGCGAGAAAGAAAAGGCCTCCAAGCAGAAAGAGCTGGACGAAAAGAATGCCAAGCTGAAACAGGAAAGCCAGCAGGTGGCCCTGGATCTGAGAAAAGATCGCGACGAGAGACTTAAAGAGATCCTCCAGGACATCGAGAAGGTCATCCAGTCATACGCGCAAAAGAACCAATACGACTTCATCTTGAATGATCGCGTGCTTTTGTACGGGACGGCCAGCGCAGATGTGACGCAGGATATCATCGACCTGTTGAACAACCAGTATAAGCAGGATTCCAAAAAGCAGTCGTCAAAAAGAAGATAAATCTTCGATGTTTTGCGGATAGAAGGTCGCATGGGCAGAACGTTAAAGGAAATTGCCGCATTTGTCGGTGGAGAACTCTCCGGCGATCCTGAGATGGTGATCACAGGAGTGGCGGGTCTCAAGGAAGCCGGGGAAGGGGACATCAGTTTTTTGGCTAACCGCCGTTATGCGTCTCTTTTGGAAACGACGCGCGCCGGTGCGGTGATAGTGCCTTTCTCCGTGGCCGCCGGTAAAAAACCGGCGATCCGCGTTTCTGATCCGTCTCTGGCTTTTGCCAAGGTTGCCGGAATGTTCCATCCCGTCGTCATCCGCCACCCAAAAGGCATCCACAAGACCGCCGTGGTCGCCAGAACCGCCAAGATCGGCAAGGAAGTCGGTGTGGGTCCGTACGTCGTTGTCGAAGAAGGCGCGGTCATCGGGGACCGTACCGTCATCTATGCCGGTTCATTTATCGGCCACGACACGCATATCGGCGCCGACTGCATTTTTTATGCCAACGTCTCGGTGCGCGAGCGCGTGACGATCGGCAACAGGGTCTTTATCCAGAGCGGCAGCGTCATCGGCTCCGAAGGTTTCGGTTATACCAGGGTCGACGGTGTCTATAAGCTGATCCCTCAGACGGGGACGGTCGTGATAGAGGATGAGGTGGAGATCGGGGCGAACGTTACGATCGACAGGGCAAGGTTTGACAAGACCCTCATCGGCCGCGGGACCAAGATCGATAATCTCGTCCAGATCGCCCATAACGTTGTGATCGGAGAGAACAGCGTGATCGTGGCGCAGGTCGGCATTTCCGGGAGCACGCATATCGGCAACAACGTGACGATCGCCGGACAAGTAGGCCTGGTCGGGCATATCGAGGTCGGCGACGGGGCGATCCTGGCGGCGCAGTCCGGGATCATGCGCGATGTGCCTGCCGGCACCATGGTCTTTGGTTATCCGGCGCAGCCCCATCACCAGGCCATGAAGATGTATGCGGCTTTCGAGCGTCTTCCGGATATGGTGAAGGCTGTCAACGAACTTAAAAGGAAGGTCGAAGAGCTCGAAGAGCGCCTAAAACAGCGAGGATAAGCGTTGCAGAAGACGATCAAAGAAGAAATTTTATTGCGCGGCAAGGGTATCCATACGGGCGAGGATGTGGAGTTGAGGATGCGTCCTCTCGGCCCCGATATGGGCGTTATTTTCCAAAGGGTGGATTTGCCTGAGAAACCCATGGTCCGCGCGGATATCCAGGCGGCCCTGGCGGCCAAAAAGCAGTCGAGACGCACGGCCATCGGCTGCGCGGGCGCCGAGATCCAGACGATCGAACATTTGATGGCAGTTTTTTCATGCTTCGGGATCGACAATGTCCTTGTCGAAATCAACGGTCTCGAGGTGCCCGGCATGGATGGCAGCGCCTTGAAGTTCGTCGAGGCCATCAAGAAGGCGGGTGTGACGGAACAGGGAGCGCCCCGCAGGACGTTTAAGGTTACAGCGCCATTGTTTGTGGAAGGCGAGACTTCTGCCATCGCGGTGTTCCCATCGTCCGATTTCAGGATTTCCTATACCTTGAGTTACAACCATCCTGTTCTGGGAGACAGGTTCCTGGACCTTAAAATCGATGCCGGCGTCTTTGAGAAAGAATTGGCCCCTGCCAGGACGTTCTGCCTTCAAGAGGAGGCCCAGGAGCTGATGAAGGGCGGCATGGGCAAAGGGGCCAATTACGAGAATACGCTTGTCGTTTCCAAAAACGGGGTCATCGAGAACACCCTGCGTTTCGGGGACGAATTTATCCGTCATAAGATACTTGATCTGATCGGCGATCTGGCCCTTTTAGGCATGCCGATGAAAGGGCATGTGATTGCCATCAAGAGCGGCCATACGATGAACCTGCGGCTGGCGCAAAAGATGAGAGACCAGCTGGACAAACAGTATGTTGCAGCCATTAAGGCGGCGGAGTGCGCGCCGCGGGAAGCCCAGGTAGACATTGGGACCATCATGAAGATCCTGCCGCACCGTTATCCTTTTCTCCTGGTGGACCGCGTCATTTCCATGGAAGAAGGCCGGCGGGCCGTGGGTATCAAGAACGTCACCATTAACGATTATTTTTTTGAAGGGCACTTTCCCAGCCGTCCGGTCATGCCGGGCGTCTTGATCGTCGAGGCGATGGCCCAGGTCGGCGGCGTCTTGATGTTGAGCCCCGCGGAGAACCGCGGGAAGCTCGCATTTTTCATGGCAGCCAATAACGTCAAGTTTCGCAAACCTGTTATCCCCGGCGACCAGCTCAGGATCGAGGTCGTCGTCGGCAAACTCCGTTCCAGGACCGGCCAGGTGACGACGCAGGCTTTTGTCGACGGAGAAATAGTGGCGGAAGCGGAACTTATGTTCGCCCTTGTGGAAAAGTAACCTATGGCGCATATCCATCCGACAGCTATTATCGCCGAAGGCGCCGCGCTCGATAAAGATGTCGAGATCGGCCCTTACAGCGTGATTGGCGGCAAGGTCAAGATCGGCGCCGGCACCCGCGTCGGCAGTTTCTGCGTGATCGAGAATGATGCCGCGATCGGCCGTGGGTGCGAGATCTTCACCGGAGCCTGCATCGGCACCGTCCCCCAGGACCTTAAATATTCCGGGGCGCCCAGCCGCGTTTTGATCGGCGATAACAATATCATCCGTGAATATGTGACCGTCAATCTCGCCACGACGGAAGGGGCGGCGACTGTTATCGGCAGCCATAACCTGATCATGGCTTACAGCCATGTCGCCCACGATTGTCTTATCGGCGACCATTGCATCATTGCCAACGGCGGCACGCTCGCAGGCCACGTCACGATCGAAGACAAGGTTGTCGTGGGAGGACTCGTGGCGGTACATCAGTTTGTCCGCATCGGTACGCTCGCCATCATCGGCGGGTGCTCCAAGGTCGTCACGGACATCCCCCCGTATTCGACCTGCGACGGCCATCCCGCCAGGTTCTACGGTTTGAACCTTGTAGGGCTCAAGCGCGCCGGCGTTCCGGCAGAGTCGATCCATGAGTTGAAGGCCGCATACAGGATCTTTTTCCAGTCGGGCCTGAACAAAAAACATGCCCTCGAAGAGATGAAAAGGACCCTTCAGATGTCCAAAGAGATAGACCACCTGATTTCTTTTATTGCGTCTTCGCGCCGGGGCCTATGCCACTGAGCAAATTGAACGGCACAAAAAAGATCGGCCTCATTGCCGGCAACGGTAAATTTCCTCTTTTATTCGCCCGGGAAGCCTCCCTGCACGGGCTTGATGTCGTGGCGATCGCCATCAAGAAAGATACGTCTCTGCTGATCGGTCCTTTGGTCAAGAGGGTCTACTGGTTGACCCTCAAGGATTATGCCAGGATGTTCGAGATCTTTGAAAAGGAAGAGATCAAGAAAGTGATCATGGCAGGCCAGGTGAATCCCCGGAATCTTTTTTACAAGGACATGGGGGACGAGATGCTCCAGCGCCTCCTGAGCGCGATCAAAGACAAGAGACCGGACACCGTCTTTAGCGCTGTGGCCGATATGCTGGCCCAGCATGATATCGAGCTGGTGGATTCTACGCTTCTTCTGGAGAGATTCCTGCCGGAGAAAGGGACGTTGACGAAGACGAAACCCGATGAGAAGACATGGGCGGACATCCGCCTCGGTTTCGACATGGCCAAGCGCGTGGCGGGGCTCGATATCGGCCAGACCCTGGTCGTCAAGAACGGGTCGATCGTCGCGGTCGAGGCTATTGAAGGAACGGACGCCGCGATCCGCCGCGGCGGGCAGGTGGCTAATGGCGGCGTGGTCGTCATCAAGGTGAGCAAGCCGAACCAGGACATGCGTTTTGATATCCCCGTTATCGGGCCGCGGACGATCAGGAATCTGCGCCGAGTCAAGGCGCGCTGCCTGGCCATCGAGGCCCACAAGACCCTGGTGATCGACAGGGAAATCTGCATCAAGCTGGCCGACCGCTGGCGTATCGCCGTCGTCGCTATCTAGGGGGGCGCCTGGCGCGGAGACGGCCGGCGAAAAGGGTTGGTGTTTTTCATGCTTGACAAACCTTCACAGAGTGCTTAGAATATTTTTGTTCTGATAAAAGGAGGCGTCTATGGCAGTTAAGAAAAGTCTGGTGGGCAAGAAGATCGAATTCAAGCTTTCGGCACCAAAGGCAAACTGGGTCGGCGTGGCCGGCGATTTCAACAGTTGGAAACCGGACGGTCTGACCGCCAAAAAAGACAAGAACGGCATCTGGAGGGCGTCTGCATCGGTTCCGGCCGGAACATACGAATATAAATTTGTGGTGGATGGCTCCTGGATCGTTGACCCGGGTTGCTCTCGCCGCACCATCAATTCTTTCGGAAGCGAGAACAGCGTTTTGGTGGTTAAATAACCGATACGCGCTGAAGAGAGCTTTTTTGACAAAGGATAGCCCTGAAGGGCTATCCTTTGTTCATTAAGGGAGGCGTAGGAGTGAAATACGTCTATGGTCCCGTGAAATCACGCAGGCTTGGGTTTTCCTTGGGGGTGAGTACGGTCCCTCATAAGGTGTGCAGTTTTGACTGCGTCTATTGCCAGCTGAAGGAGACGACGCACAAGACGTTAGAGAGAAAGGCTTATGTTAAGGTTTCCGATATCCTTGAGGAGTTGAAAACTTTTTTTGCCCATCAGCCAAAAGATATGAAGTTGGATTATGTGACGTTTTCGGGGGCGGGTGAGCCGACCCTGCATTCGGGCCTCGGCCGCCTGATCCGCGCCGTCCATAGGATGACGGATGCACCGGTGGTCGTGATCACGAATTCGTCGACGTTGGTCCATTCCCGTGTGCGGCGCGACCTTTTGGCCGCCGACGTCGTGATTCCTTCGCTGGACGCCGTGACGCAGGACGTCTTCGATAAGATCGACAGGCCGGCGGGGGGCTTAAAGGTTAAAGACGTGATCAACGGTCTCAAGCGTTTCCGCCAGATGTTCGACGGCGGGTTGTGGCTTGAGATCATGCTGGTTCGGGGCATCAACGACAGCCCCGCCTACCTGAGGCTTATGGAAAAAACCGTCCGGCAGATCAATCCCGGCCGTGTCCAGATCGTCGCGCCTGTCAGGCCGCCGGCCCAGGGATGGGTTAAGGTCCCGGCGAAATCAACGCTGAAAACAGCCAAAAATATTTTCGGCGATCGTTGCGATATCGTGTGCTAGGAGGATGCAAGGAGATCCGCACGCCTGCAGCTTCTGTTGTAGAACATCGGCGAGACGGGCAATCTTTAAGGTGCTATGGGATACAAAGAGATTCAAGCACCCATAGCTTGATGGATACCTGTCTTCGAGGGCGTAGCCCGCAGGGCAGGCAGGGAGCGCCAGCCTTCGGAACAAATTTGACAAGTTTTTTAGATATTTTTTTGCACCTGGCCCTAAGCGGAATTTGGCCAGTGCAAGCTTTTCTAGCTTGCGCCTGTAGCTCAACTGGATAGAGCGCTTGCCTTCGGAGCAAGATGTTGGTGGTTCGATTCCACTCAGGCGCACGAAAATCCTCATTCAACAGGTTCTGATCTTCGCTCAGTCTTAATCGAGCCGCAGCATGCGGCGAAGATCAGACCCTTCCTTTATGTGGAATGAGGAAGGTCTACCCCTTGTGGGTTAGACCCTTTGCTGTGTGGTTACCCGACTCTATCGGAGGAGTCGGTATGCCACTTTCTGCGGCATGCGGAGGTCTGCCCTTTCTGGGCTAGGTCCTCCTCTAATATGGTATGCGGAGACCTGCCCTTTCTGGGCTACCCCGCAGAGTATCGGAAAAATATCGAAGAGATTTTTCCGATATCTTACGATGCGCAGGTCTCCAGGAAAGAAACCCCCGGCTTTAGCCGGGGGAGATTCATTGGCAATTCATGGATATGTGAGTTTCCGCCTCGGTCTGGCTGAAGCCAAGCCGAGGCGGACCTCTTGAGGCGTATGAGGCAACGGGAATTTCTTTTTTTCGGCATGTGCTTGTTTCAGCAGGGGAGATTTTAGCGGAGAGACAAATGTTTTTATCTCAAAAGAGTCCTTCCGGCAGACGTTTTATTTTTTTCATTTGTTGCTTTGCTTTTTTCGCCCTCATCTTTTCCGTCTATGCCAGGGTGTTGTCCGCTCCTTTCCTTTGGGATGATGAATACCTTATAGGAAATAATCCCGCCTTGCGGAGTGCCGGAGGGCTCTTGAAGGCCATGGCTTCGGATCTGGGTGTCTGTGCGGGGGAGAGGTGGAATTTTTTCCGTCCTCTCCAGCTTTTTTCTCTTGCCGCGAATTATTCTTTTTGCGGCCTTGATCCCTTTGGTTACCACGCAACAAACGTCCTTCTTCACGGCCTGACGTCTCTTTTGCTGGGGCTTTTTTTCTGGTTTCTCTTCCGCCGTATCCTGTTGGCATGCCTTGCGGGGTTGTTTTTTTCCGTGCATCCGCTGCATACGGAGGCCGTCGCCTATATCTCGGGTCGTGCCGATATCCTTTCTTTGTTTTTTATCTGTCTCGCCTTGATCTGTTATCTTCAGGGATTGTCCCGGAAAGGTTTCATTTATGATGCGGGTTTGTTTTTTTGCTTCGTCCTGGCGCTTCTCGCCAAAGAAAGCAGCCTGATTTTCCCGGTCTTATGCCTCATCACGCACGTCGTCACCACGACAAGGCCTTCCTGGAGAAAACTGCTTTGGATGCTGGCAGCGGTTGTTTTCTATGTATCCGTCCGTTATCTTGCTCTGGGGATTCCCGGTTTGAGCCAACACGGTGCCTTGCCGTTTATGCAGAGATGCGCCGGATTTTTTGCCGCCGTCGCAACGTATGTGCGTCTTCTGTTTTTCCCCTGGCCGTTGCATATGGAGTATGGGCTCGAGGTTTATTCTTTCAGGGATCCTGTTGTGATGGCGGGAGCGGCTGTTTTTGCTGGAATTGTGGTTTTATGTCTGTCTGCGGTAAAAAAGCGGCCGGTGATTTTTTTCGGGTGTTGCTGGTTTTTGGCCGGTCTCTTGCCGGTTTCCAATCTCGTTCCCTTGAATGCCGCTATGGCTGAACACTGGCTTTATCTGCCGTCGGCGGGGTTTTTTCTGGCGGTGGCCGCCTTGTGGGATGGCGCTCTTGATGCCGCCCCGCGGCGGACGGCAAGGCGTACCGGTCTTTGGGGGGCGGCGGGTTTGCTCGTCATCTGTTATGCGATGATGACGGCGTTTCAGCTCGGCTATTGGCGCGACCCGCGGTATTTCTATGAGAGGACCCTTGCCTATGCGCCGGACAGCCCCAGGATTTATAACCAACTGGGTATTCTCGACATGAGAGAGCGGCGTTATGAAGAGGCGAGGCAGCTTTTTGAGAAAGCGCTCCAGATGTCGCCGCGGTATGCCAAGGCTTATAATAATCTCGGCCAGTACTATAGGCAGACAAAGCGGCCGCGGGAAGCCCTGGATTTTTATGAGAAGGCCATCGCATTGAAAAAAGACTACGCCCCTGCCTACAATAACCTTTGTCAGGCCTATGCGGATTTGGGCCGGTATAAGGATGCCTTGTCGGCATGCCTCCGGGCTTTGGAGCTTGATCCGGATTCGCCGGAAGCGCTCAGCAATATGGGCGGGGTCTATTATCGTCTGGGTGAAAAATTGAAGGCGCAGCAGTACTTTGTCAGGGCTGTTGAAGGCGGCCTGCCTTCACCTGAAGCATTGAATAATCTTGGAGTCCTGTTTTTGGAGAAAGGAGATTATGCTTCCGCCGAGAATTTTTTGAGGGAGAGTTTACGTCTACGGCCTTCAGATGCGCAGACGCATAACAACTTGGCCATGGCGCTGGTTTTTTCCGGCCGGCCGCGGGAGGCGATCGGGCATTTTGAGCGGGCCATCGCCCTGGACCCTTCCTCGAGCGCGACATGGGTCAACCTGGCTTTGACCTATACCCGGCTCAAGGAGTCCGAGAAGGCGGCTTTTTGTTATCAGGAGGCGCGCAAGCTCGGCTATGAGGATCCGCCTTTTTGATTTTTAGCCCGGGCCACCGTTATGGAAGCCAAAAAAAGGCGCCATGAAAATGGCGCCTTTTTTATTTCGACGACAGATGTCCGTTATTTGCTGCCGGTTTTGTCTGCTTGTTCTACCTGATCGAAAACGTAGTCCGGGTGATACAGAGGTTCATAATCTTTGGGGATAGCGGCCGGGAACGTCAGCACATCCCAGACGCCCGATCCTGTGCGGACAACGGCCTGGACCATGCCTTTGAAAAATCCGGCAAAGATGCCCACGGCGGCATTGTTGCTTTCTTTCCATTCCTGTCCGATCGTTTGAGGCACTTCGAGGAAACCCGTTGCGACATTGGCGATACCGCGTGCCAGTTTATCGCCGGGGGTCTTTGCCATGGCAGGTGTGGCCAAGCTCAAGACAAGAGCGCAGACAGCAATCAACCTCACTGCATTTCTCATGCATCCTCCTTTTCGACAGCGTCCTCTCGCCCCATGCGGAGGAAGCTTCTTTTTAAACTACCATACTGTCTTGCGTATTGTCAAGGGAGTCTTTTTGAGGATTTTTGGTTCCAGCGGGTGTATAATATAAACAAAGGTTGTCGACCGTCTGCGTTCTGTTGTGCCGCGACGCTTACCAGCGTGACCTATGAGCATCCGAAAGAAGTTTATCGTCTTCATCGGCCTTTCCACCGTTACCATCCTCTGTACAGCTTTTCTTTCAGGGTATTTTTATTTTTATCTGCCTCGCCTGGAAGCCATCGGTTCCAACCAAGCCCGTGCTGCGCAGCAACTTGCTTATGCGCTCAGCGCCATCATCGACGAAAGAGTCCGGGATTTCCCCGCGCTTCTGGCTTTCAGGGGGTATGGGGATGTCCTTGCTGTCGCCAACAGCCGTTATCGCGATATCAATCCCGAAGAGATCATCTCCCAGATGCAGGAGATCGACAGGAAGTGGCCCCGGATCACGCAGGAGGGTTCCTACAGGCAATATCTCGACAGGGATGTGAGCGACGATCTGCACCGGTTGCAGAAACAAGACAGCTATATGATCGGCGAACTTCTCTTGACGGATGCCCATGGCGGCCTGGTAGCGGCATCCGGAAAGACAACGGACTATTATCAGGCCGATGAAGAGTGGTGGCGGAAGGCGGTTGCCCAGAAAGGAAACGTCTATGTGGGGGAGGCGGAATATGACGCCTCCAGCGGTGTTTTTTCGGTTCCTTTGGCATTTGCCTTGAGGGATACGGAACACCATCTCGTCGGCGTCTTCAAGGTCGTTGTGGATATCAACGCCTTCTTTTATCTCCTGGTAAATTATGAAAAACAGGAGGATGTCAGCATCACGTTGTTGAACAGCCGCAACGAGATCCTTTTTCATGCCGGCGTCCAGCCTTTGAGCCGCAGCTTGCCTGAATTCGAGGCCATGGAGAAGAGCGGCCGCAAGTGGATGATCGTCAATGATTTCAGTTTTCGTGAGAGGCCGGCCGGCGTTTTTCTGGCTTATGCCGATGTCGCGCATCCGTGGTTTGTGGTCAACGGCCTGCACTGGAAGGTGATCATCGTCCAGGATAAGGATATGATCATGCGGCCGCTATACCTGTTTTTGCTGCGTCTGGTCCTGGCGGAGGGGTGCATGTTGGCGCTTCTCCTTGTTTTCGCCTTTATCTTCGGAACCATGACGGTCAAGCCTCTGGAGAAGCTCAGCCGCGGCACGGAAGTGGTTGCGGCCGGAGACCTGGATTACCAGGTGAATATTCATTCGGGAGACGAGGTCGAACGCCTGGCAAAATCTTTTAACAAAATGACGCAGTCGTTGCAGCAGACGAATCTCAAAAGGGAACAGGCCGAAGACAACCTGAAGAGAGCGCTCAAGATCAAAAGTGAATTTACCTCGACGGTCTCCCATGAGCTCAAGACACCCTTGGCCGCCATCAGGGAGGGGGTCCAGTTGGTCGTCGACGGCAGCTTGGGACCCGTGAACGCCGAACAGAAAGATTGTCTCCAGATCGTCAAGGGCAACATCGAGCGGCTGGTGCGGTTGATCAATGATATCCTTGATTTTCAGAGGCTGGAATCGGGGAGGATGGTTTTTGATATAAAGCCGAACGATCTCCATGCCCTGATCCGGGAGGTCGTCCAGACGATGGCCTTCTCGGCTCAGAAGAAGGGGTTGGACCTTTCGATGCGCCTGGGGTCCGGGCCTCTCGTTTGTCTCTTCGACCGGGACAAGATCGCGCAGGTCTTGAGCAACATCCTGAGCAACGCCATCAAATTTACCGAAAAAGGAAGCGTCGTGGTTTCTGTGTCCAGCCGCGGCCCCCATGTGTTGGTTTCCGTCGAAGACACAGGCATAGGCATCAAGCGGGAAGATATCCCTAAGCTTTTTCAGCGGTTTGCCCAGATCCAGGAAAAGGGATATCGCAAGACCGGCGGGACAGGTCTTGGTCTGGTCATTTCGCGGGAGATCATTAAGCATCATCAGGGCGACATCTGGATCGAGCCAGGAAAGCACCAGGGCGCGGTCGTGTGTTTCACCCTGCCTTTACAACAGAGCTCCTCTGCTCATGCCTAAGAAGATCCTCATTGTTGACGACGAAGCGGATATCCAGAAACTGGTCGGCCTGCGGTTGCGTAAGGCGGGCTATGACGTGGAGGCGGTAGGCAGCGGCTTGGCTGCTATTGAGGTCATCAGGCTCCGGAAACCGGACCTCGTCCTTTTGGACCTGCGTTTACCCGGCGTCGACGGTTTCAAGGTATGCCGGCAGGTCAAGGAAGATCCGGCCTTGAAAAAGACTCCCGTTATCATTTTTACGGCCATCCATCCCGAGACGATCATACAGCAAATCAAGCAATGCCAGGCTGACGATTTCATTCTTAAGCCGTTCCAATCCGATGATCTTTTGGAGAGGATACGCCAATGCCTGGGTGAGGGCCCCGGCGCGCCCGGGGAATGATATGAGACGTTTCTTTGTGATGTTTGCAACGGGGTTTATGTTTTTATCCTGTGTTTGTGCGCTTCCGCCGGCCGCGGCTGCCGATGTGTCAAAGAGCCGCACCGTGACGACGAAAGTGGGGGAGGTCTTCGTGATCGCCCTTGATGCCAACCGGACCACAGGGTATCAATGGGTGTTGGCGCGCCCCCTCAACGAGAAAAAGGCCGAATTCATCTGCAGCAAATACAAGAAACTGTCGGACGGCCGGGCCGGCGAAGCAGGGGAGGATCTGCTGCTCTTTAAGGCCCTGGGTCCCGGCAAGGTAAAGATCTATCTCAAATACGTCCGCCTTTGGGAGAAGGACAAGAAACCGGCCCGGAGGGCCGTCTACACCGTCATCATCCGGCCGCTGCCGTCGGCATGATCGCGCGCTTCCCCTTTTTGCGCCTCTCCCTCCTGACCGCCTTTTGTTTTTGTCGGGCCCAAGGCAAAAATATCCTTTGTTTTTTGTATGCACATAGATATAATAATATGCAGAAAGATATAATTATATGCAATAACATATGATTATATGTATTTGCATACGAAAGAATACCGTCCTGCCATGCTCGATTTGACTAAAAACAAGATACGCCTCCTTAAACTCTTCTATTCACATCCCGGCGAAGCCTTCTATATGCACCAGATCGGGCGCATGCTCGGCAAGAAACCAGGCGTCTTCCAGAGGACCATCAACGGTTTGGAGAAGCAGGGGGTCCTTGTCAGCGAATACAAGGCCAACGCAAGGTTTTTCAGGGTCAATACCAAGTCGCCGGTCTATGCCGAACTGCGCGAGCTGGTGATGAAGTACGAGAAGCTTTTTAAGAAAGGCCTGGGTATTTTCATTCTCCTGGGCCTTGTTTCGTGGCTCGTATGCGCGCCGGCGCAGGCAGCCGGCACCCAAGAGGCGTCCGGACGCGGGGCGATGACCATCGACGGCGCCGTCTCTACGGCCTTTGCCAATAATAAGAACATCCTGATCCAGGAAAAAGAGGTGGAGGCGGCCCGGGCCCAGATCCTGGACGCCAGGAGCACTTTTATGCCGCAGGTGAACGTCGAGGGCGGCTATAAGCGTGCCGGCTCCGTCCCCCAGGCCAATGCCGCCATCTCCGGCAAGAAAGATTACGGCGTTTATGTCGGTTACGAGAACGATAATCAGTGGGGTCTGGCCGTCGACCAGTCCCTTTATACCGGCGGCGCCAACACGGCCAATTTGAGGCAGCAGCAGTTGGGCCTCAAGGTCCAGGAAGAGACGCTGCGGGCGCTTAAGCTGGACACGGCATTTGAGACCAAGAGATTGTTTTTCGGGCTGCTGTTGGCCTATGAGATCGCACGCATCGCCCAGGACCTGCTCGACCAGGCCGCGGCCCATTATGAGGACGTCAAAAAGAAATACAATGAAGGCACGGCGTCGCGTTTCGACCTTCTGCAGTCCAAGGTCCAGGTGACAAAGGTGATGCCGGAGTTGATCCGCGCCAAGAACGCCATCCGGCTAAGCATGGCCGACCTGAACAAAGAGCTGGGTTTGGGGGTCTATGATCCCCTGGTTGCGGACGGCAAGCTTGTTTATCGGCCGGTCGCCATCACCGAGGAGGCGTTTTTGGCCCGCGCCTATATCCACAGGCCGGAAATGATCATCAAGTTCCTGGGTATCGACATCGCCAAGTGGTCCATCAAGGCGGCGAATGCCGGATACCGGCCGCAGGTGAACTTGAGCGCCGACTATTATTATCGTTCGGACGATTTTTCCGATATGTTCAACCAGCGGCACAATAACTGGGATGTGGGTGTCTCCGTCCGCGTCCCCATCTTCGACGGCTTTTCGTCGCTGGCCAAGGTCCGGGAGGCCAAGGCCCGTTACGCGCAGTCCCAGTTAAGTCACGAGGATGTAGCCGATCAGACCGCCCTCTTGATCCGCCAGGATTGCCTCAATCTTCGCGAAGCCCAGGCGATCATCGATTCCCAGAAAGACAATGTCTCCGAGGCCAAAGAGGCCCTGCAGATCGCGATCGTCAGCTATGACAACGGCGTGGGCACGAACCTTGATGTCCTGGATGCGCAGGTGTCTCTGGCGCAGATCGAGCAGACCCTGGCTGAAGGGGTATACGATTACATGATGGCGCAGGCGGCCCTGGACCGCGACACGGGCAACCTGCCCGCCGAAGACAAGATGTCGAACGACCAGAAACCGGACGCGCCCGGCGAGGTCCCGGCCAAAGCGGAGAAAAACATATGAAGATACCGAATGTCCCCAAGAAGATCAAGATAACGGTCGTTATCGTTGCCGTGGCGTTGCTCGCGGCCCTTTCTTATCTCTGCGGTGTCATCCAGCAGGAGAAGAATGCCAAACTCCTCAAGGTCTCCGGCACGATCGAGGGCGACGACGTCCGCATCTCTTTTAGGGTCGGCGGCCAGATCCTGGAGCTTCTGACAGATGAAGGCAAGGTCGTTAAGGAAGGCGATACCGTGGCGCGCCTGAACACCGATGAGTTGACCAAGGTCAGGGACAATGCCAAGGCCACGCTCAATGCCGCCGAATACCAGTATTCCTTGGACAAGCTGGATTATGCCCGCGCCGGGAACCTCTGGAAGGCCGGTTCCATTTCGACCCAGAAACGCGACGAGGCCAAGACCAAGAACGATTCGAGCCGCGCCAACGTCGATAAGGCCAAAGCGGACCTTGAGCTGGCAGAGACCCGTCTCGGGTTTGCCGAACTCGCCGCACCCTTGAACGGCTACGTCCTGGTCAAGAGCGCTCTTGCGGGTGAAGTAGTGCAGGTCGGCGCGCCGGTCTTTACGGCCATAGACCTCAACAACATCTGGGTGACCGCCTACATCAACGAAACGGACTTAGGGAAGGTCAAGCTCGACCAGGAGGCCTATGTGATGACGGACACCTACCGCGGGAAAAAATACAAAGGCAGGGTCTCGTTTGTCTCCAGTCAGGCCGAATTCACGCCTAAATTCATCCAGACGACCACCGAGCGGGTCAAGCTTGTCTACCGTATCAAGGTCCGGGTGGACAATTCAAGCCTTGAGATGAAGCCCGGCATGCCGGCGGACGCCTATATCATCCTCGAATGATATGATCACCATCAGGACGCAGAACCTGACCCGGAAGTTCGGGGACCTTGTCGCTGTGGACAACCTGAACCTGCAGGTTGAGGAGGGCGAGATCTTCGGCCTCGTCGGTCCCGACGGCGCGGGCAAGACCACGACGATGAGGCTTTTGACCGGCATCCTGGACCCGACGTCCGGCGAGGGCTGGGTGTATGACAAGCACATCGTCAGGGAGGCCGAGCCCCTCAAGGAAAATATCGCCTACATGTCGCAGCGCTTCGGCCTTTATGAAGAGCTGACGGTCCTGGAGAACATCAATTTTTACGCGGACGTCTACGGCATCGAAAAGGCCCACCGTCAGGAGACGATCGACAGGCTCCTGGGGTTTTCGGGCCTCCTGCCGTTCAAGCAGAGGTTTGCCGGCAAGCTCTCCGGCGGCATGAAACAAAAGCTGGGCCTGGCGTGCGCGCTGATCCATACCCCGAAAGTCCTCTTTCTCGACGAGCCCACCAACGGCGTCGATCCGGTCTCGCGCAGGGATTTCTGGAAGATCCTCTACGACCTCCTGAAGGAGAAGGTGACGATCTTTTGCTCCACGGCCTATCTTGACGAGGCCGAGCGCTGCAAGAGGGTGGGGATGATCCATAAAGGCCGGCTTCTGCATTGCGAAGAGCCGGAGAAGATCAAAAAACAATGGAACGCCAAGACACTGGAGGAGGCGTTCATCGCCATCATCAAGGACGCCGAAAAACATGAACAGCGCGCCTGATATCATCGTCAGCGTCCGGGACTTGGAGAAGAAGTTCGGCAGCTTCACTGCGGTCAACAAGGTGAATTTCGAAGTCCGCCGCGGCGAGATCTTCGGGTTCCTGGGCCCCAACGGCGCCGGCAAATCCACGACCATCCGCATGCTCTGCGGCATCTATGCCCCGACGTCCGGCTCGGGGACTGTGGGCGGCTTCGACATCATCAGCGAGCAGGGCAAGATCAAGGAAAACATCGGCTATATGTCCCAGAAGTTCTCCCTCTATGACGACCTGACCGTCGAGGAAAACATCGATTTCTATTCCGGCATCTACAACATCCCTTACGACAAGCGCAAAGAGAGGAAGGAAGAGGTGATCCGGCTGGCGGGGCTGGAGGATTTCCGCACGCGGCCGACCAAGGTCATCTCCGGCGGTTGGAAACAACGCCTGGCCCTGGGTTGCGCGCTCATCCATCATCCCCGGATGCTTTTTTTGGACGAGCCGACGTCGGGCGTCGACCCCATCACGCGCGCCAACTTCTGGGCGATCATCAAGGACCTGGCCCACAACGGCGTCACGATCTTTGTGACGACGCACTACATGGATGAGGCTGAGAATTGCGACCGCATGGTCCTGATCTACCACGGCACGATCATCGCCATGGGCACGCCGGCCGAGATGAAGACCAAGTTCATGAAGAACGACGTCCTGGAGATCATCGTCGGCGCCGCGCAGGACTGGATCGACGGGCTGGGTGCGCTTGAGACGGTCAAGGAGGCGGCGCTTTTCGGCGCCAATATCCACGCGGTCGTCTATGACGCCGCCAAGGCGATCCCGGCCCTGAAGGCCTATCTGGCGTCCAAGGGCGCCGACGTCGGGGACATCCGCAAGATCATGCCGTCCCTCGAGGACGTCTTTGTCTCGGCCATCGAGAATTACGACAAGGAGCACGCATCGTGAACTTGAAAAGGGTCAAGACCATCGCCTGGAAAGAGTTCATCCAGATCAAGCGCGATCCGCGCTCGCTGGCCCTGGCGCTGGGGATCCCGATCTTTCTTCTAGTCATCTTCGGCTACGGCCTCTCTTTGGACATCGACCGCGTGCGCACCGTCGTCTGGAACCAGGATGCGTCCTCCAAGGTCACGCGCGATTTCCTCCTGAACTTCAAGGATTCCAAGTATTTCAAGATCGTCGCCTACACGGACAACTACCGAAACATCGAATACCGCATCGATTCCGGCGACGCGATGCTGGCGCTCGTCATCCCCAAGGATTTTTCGCATTTTCTGGAGGCCGGCAAGACCGCGCCTTTGCAGTTGATTGTCGACGGCAGCGACGCCAATACGGCGACCATTGCCATGAATTACGTGCGCTCGGTGGTTGCCCAGTACAACGTCAACCTGATGACGAACGCCATGGAGAGCCGCGGGATCGCGCCGCAGCGGACGGTGGATGCCCGCACGCGGGTCTGGTACAACATGGGCCTGACAAGCACATGGTTCATCGTGCCGGGCGTCATCGCCATGATCATCATGATCATTTCGGCTTTGGTCACGTCTTTGTGCATCGCGCGCGAGTGGGAGAGGGGCACCATGGAACAGCTGATCGCCACCCCCGTCAAGGCGCCGGAGCTGGTTTTCGGCAAATTTATCCCTTATTTCTGCATCGGGTTCTTCGATCTGATCGTCGGCGTCCTCATGGCGCGGTTTTTGTTCTCCGTGCCGTTCCGCGGCCATTACCTGACGCTGGCGTTCTTGAGCGCCCTGTTTTTGACGGGCGCCTTGTCGCAGGGGATCTATATCTCGGTCGTCGCCAGAACGCAGCTGATGGCAAGCCAACTGGCGAGCTTGACGACGCTCATCCCGACAATGTTGTTGTCGGGTTTCATCTACCCGATCTTTAACATGCCCAAGGTGATCCAGGCCGTGACGTATTTTGTGCCGGCCAAATATTACATCATCATCCTGCGGGAGCTATTCCTCAAGGCGGGAGGGCTCAGGGTCATGTGGGACGAGGCGACGTTTCTTTTTTTGTTCGCCTTCCTTATGCTTTTTTCGGCCATGAAGCGGTTCAAAAAGAAGATCATCACGTAAAACGCTTATGTGGGAACGCGCCAAGTCCATCTTCATCAAGGAATTCAAGCAGATCTTCCGCGACCCGCGGATGAAGACGATCATTTTTATCTCGCCGCTCATCCAGATCATCCTCTTCGGCTATGCCGCCAACAAGGACATCAATTTCGTCCCGACGGCGATCTTCGATCGGGACAATACCAAGGAGAGCCGCGAGCTGTTGCGTGACTTCACCTATTCCAAATATTTCGTCCCCAAGTATTTCATCGATACCGAGGAGGCCGAGAACCTTGTCTTAGACAAGGGTCAGGCGAGCGTCGTCATCCGCATCGACCGCGGCTACGGCCGCGACCTCGAGGCGGGCAAGGACGCCCAGATCCAGCTGGCCTACGACGGCACGGATTCCAACACGGCGATGGTGGTGATGGGCTATGCGAACACGATCATGCAGGATTACCAGTATGGCCTTCTCAAGCAGGAAGCCCTGGAACGCGGCGGCATCAAATACGCCCCCAGCGTGGACCTGCGCGACCGGGCGTGGTTCAACGGCAACCTCATCTCGCGCAATTATTACCTGCCCGGCGTCATCGCGACCATCGTGACCATGATGTCTCTGCTTCTGTCGTCCATGGCCATCGTCAAGGAAAAGGAGATCGGCACCATGGAACAGTTGATCGTCAGCCCCTTGCGGCCCATCGAGCTGATCTTGGGAAAGCTTTTGCCCTTTGGCATCATTGCCCTTGTGCAGATCGTCCTGATCACCGCGCTCGGCGTCCTGTGGTTCCGCGTCCCCTTGAGGGGAAATCTTCTATTGCTGTTGCTTACCACCTGCATCTATTTGTTCACGACCCTGGGGATAGGGCTTTTCATCTCGACGATCTCCTCGACCCAGCAGGAATCCATGATGTCGGTGTTTCTTTTCTATCTGCCGACGGTCCTGTTGTCCGGTTTTGCCTATCCCATTGCCAACATGCCCCAGGCCATCCAGGTATTCACATACCTCAACCCCTTGAGGTATTTTATGATCATCATCCGCGGCATCTTTTTGAAAGGTGTCGGCATCACGGTCCTCTGGCAGCAGATGGTGCCGCTGTTGTTCATCGGATTGTGTGTCATCGTCTTGAGCACGCTCCAGTTCAAGAGGAAGATGGGATAGGTTTCCATTCATCCGTCATGGCCTGTTCCTGGGAGACGCAAAGGGCTCATGGATGGGAAAAATGGGACCGGCTCCAAAAAAGGGAGGGAAGAGATGAAAGGGCTCAAGCTCAAGATTTTCCTTAAGATATTGCTTCACGGCTTGCTGATCTGGATTTACACGTATTTACTGGCGGATTTCGCCCTGAAGAACAATTATCCCAATTATGTTTTCGGCATCTTTGTGTTAGGGGTCGGTCTCGGTTATTTTATCGCCAAGATCAGGTTTGAAAAAGAGTGACGGGACGCCAAGTGAATTTTCTTTACACCCCGTTTGAAATCTGGTAATATTTAGCCCTGTTTTGGGGTAAACTCCGTTAGAAAAGACCCCGTTCTTTCTAACGAAAAAGCCGGCGCGGGGTTTGCTCTGCGCAACCGCCTTAAAACAATTCCACCCTTGGGCTTTCTGGCGGGGTAAAATAAGGGGGGAATTCCGGGCCGCCCTTCGCGACCAAGACTTCAGACGGTCGTTCGGGACGTCAACATTTTGGAATAACCTCGATTTGTCCAGAGGACGCAGATAGAGGTACAACCTTGGGCCGCTAGCTTCCGCCTTGTCATCCGGAGGATGACAAGGCGAGACCTCGCCAGCTTTGCTGGCGGGCAATCTTTAAGGTGCCTAGCGGCTAGATTCAAAAATTCGGGCCGCTAGCTCAATCGGTAGAGCATCTGACTCTTAATCAGGGGGTTGAAGGTTCGAGTCCTTCGCGGCTCATAAATTTTTGCGAAGCAAAAATTACCCCGAAACCTGCGCAGAAAATTTTTGCCGAGTGGCCGCGGCTAGCGAAACTAGCCAGGCCCTCATGGCGAAAATTTGCAAGCGCTTAGGCGAGGGGCCAAAATCAAGCCACGCTTTTAAACGTGGCTTTTTGTTTTTCAAGGCCAGGCGAAGGACTCGAACCTTCGGAGTCCTTCACGGCCATCACTCTCAGCGGATGGTTTTCTCGTTCAACTTCAGCCGTAGGCTGATCCGCCTGCGGCGGAGGTCCTTATCACCTTCGGTCCAATTCGCTTTAGAAAAGTCCTCTGTCCTTTTGGTCGGTCTCGAGGGGGGTGGGAGAGAAGAAGCTCCTTGCCGAAAATACGTTCGTAAATTTCATGCACAATCACCAGAGGCGCGCGTGAAATTCACTTCGCCGGCTGCGGGGTGATTTCGCCGGAGGCGAAATCAGAATCGTCCGCCACCACTGCTTCAGTGGACGTCTGCCGACGTTCTAGCGGCGGACGTCCGGTCCGCTTCATTCTGTTCCGCTTAAACCTGGATTGGGCCCCTTTCAGGGGCCAAGGCTTAGCGTGTTTGATCGAAGCTCGGCTTCAATCAGTTGCTTGAGAAGTTTATCTAGGTTGGTGAGGCGGCCGGTGTCGAAGCGCAGGCCAAAGGCCAAGCGAGACTCGAGTCCTTCGCGGCCGGATTTGAACGGCTTCTGGCTGTCTTGATTACGCAGGCCTACCCCTTTAGCCGCGATTATTGTATAATGCTTACACGTCATTCTTTTTGACCTTTTCGTCCACGATCGAACATGAGGCCTCGTGCTGTAGAGATGACAACGCCTCCTCAAAACGAACTCCTCCTCATCAATCCCTGCGCGTCGTATCGCCTGATCGATGCGATCCAGAATAGTTTTACCGGCAATCCTTTTCCGCACGCGCTGGTGACACTGGCCGCTCTGACCCCCGCCTCATACCGCGTCATCTTCATCAATAAAAAGATTTTCTGGAAGAGAAAAGATTTCGGCGCGGGCAAGCTTGTGGCGATCACGTGCTTGACGTCTGCGGCCCGTCATGCCTACCGGCTCGCCGACCGTTTTCGCCGCGCCGGCTCCAAGGTTGTTTTGGGCGGTCCTCATGTGAGCGCTTTGCCGCAGGAGGCCCTCCAGCACGCCGACAGCGTCGTGATCGGGGAGGCGGAGTCCGTCTGGAAGGACGTGCTGGCTGATTTTGAGGCGGGCAGGCTCAAGGCCCGATACCAGGGCGAGCCGCTGGAGGATTTTTTTTCGCCTGTGTATGATTATTACCGTCGCATGGAACCGGCGTTCCTGAGCCGGCTGGGCCTTCATATCGACCGGGGGTGCAAGTATCACTGCGATTTCTGCGCTAGGATCTCGGAGTGGTGCCGTTCGATCAGAATGGAGCAGGTTTTACGGCTGGTCGAAAGGATCAAGCAGGCGCCGCGCCCGTTTTATCTCAGAAAACCTTTTGTCGTTTTCCGCTGCGACAATATTTTTTCAAATCCCGCTTATGCCAAGGAGCTTTTCCGGAAACTTGCGGCCCTCGGCGTCGACTGGGGGGCGAATTGTTCCATTGATATGTGTTTTGATGAAGAGGCCTTGCGCTTGGCCGAAGAGAGCGGCTGCCGGGTCCTTTTGATCGGTTTTGAGACCATCCATCCCCACAAGTATAAGAAGACGTCCCTGCGGCAGGTGCGCAGCAGCGAAGATTACCTGACGGCCCTCAGGAACCTCCGGAGGCACAGGATCGGCGCGGTCGGTTCTTTTATCGTGGGGGCCGATGAGGACGGGCCGGCGGATTACCTCAAATTGCTGTGGTTCCTGGTCCGGGCGCGCCTGTGGCGTTCCTATCTTACGCTTCTGACGCCGTTTCCCGGCTCCAGGCTTTTTGAGAGGCTCAACGCTGAGGGCCGCATCTTTTCCTTCAACTGGACGCGGTATAATTTTTTCAACTGCGTCTATAAGCCGAAAAATATGCCTATTTTTTCTCTTTACCTCTGGTTTTACGGGGTGTGTTTCGTCAGCCTGTTGTTCTCGCCGCAATACATTACCATGTATCTGGTGGCCCTGTTCCTCTATCAACTCAGTTATCACTTCAGCTACAACTTTGTGTCCTGGCTTTCGCGTTAAGGGTTTGGGTTGGGCCTGCCTCTGGCGGTCTCGGCTTTGATCGGCATTGTTGCTTTTGTCGTTTGGCGGCATTTTCGCTGGATAAACAAGAATCCTTGTTTGATCGAAGCCGAGCTTCAATCAAAATTCGTACGGAAAGCCCTGATTGAAGCTCGGCTTCGATCAGTCTCGGTTAAAATAATCTCCAAGAGGTTATAATAGTAGATAACTAAATCAACCTTCAGGCGGTAGCGCTCGCCAACCCGCTTACCCCGTTAGAGAACGAGTTCTCTAACGGGGCTTACCCGCTAACTCGTTTACTGATTATCTTTTTTATCCTATAATACTCCCATGTCTGACCGAGTGAACCCCCAGCTCGAAATCTTACTGCCCGTTTATAACGAATCCGACATATTGGAAGAGAATGTGGGGAGGGTGCTGAGGTATTTTGACGCCCAGAAGAAGCGGGATTACAAGCTGACGATCATTGATAATGGCTCGACGGACAGGACGCCGGAGGTTTCAAAAGCGCTTTGCGGGAAGTTCGCGGGTCGGGTGGGGATGCTGCGGCTGGATGTGAAGGGCCGGGGCAGGGCCTTGAGATACGGTTTCCTGCAATCAAAAGCGCAGATCGTCGGATACATGGACATAGATTTGTCGAGCGACCTGAGGGCTTTTGATGAATTCTATACCGCTATTTTGGACGGTTGCGATATCGTCGTCGGTACGCGCCTGGCTCAAGGGTCTTGCGTGACGCGCTCGTTTTTCAGGAAGATCTTGTCGTGCGCTTATAACGCGCTGGTGAAAAGAATCTTGAAGCTCGGCGTGACAGACGCGCAGTGCGGTTTTAAGCTCATGCGCCGCGGCCCGGTGCTTGGCATTTTGCCTTTTGTCAAAAGCGATCGCTGGTGTTTTGATACGGAATTGTTGTTTTTTTCCTTGAAAAAAGGACTCAAGGTCAAAGAGGTCCCTTTGTCGTGGCAGGAGAGGGACAGAGGGAGAAGTAAGGTCAGGATCGTCCCTTATGTGTTTGAGGGGTTTGGAACGGTGATAAGACTGGCGATGTCCGCCAACTCTTTCCGTTGAAAGATTCGCGTAGTTGAAGTAAGATGAGATGCTATGGACACGGTCCCCAAAAAAGATGGAAGCGAACGCCGCAGGGCCAGGCGCGTTTATGCGAGTTTTGTGGAATATTGCCGCACAGAAGGCGCCCCTGAACAGAAATATCAGGCCTTTGCGGAGAATGTCAGCGCGACGGGGATCTGCATCTTTGTGAATGAAGAAATCAAGCCGAACATCATCCTGTCGATAACGGTTTTTCTCTTGGACGGCAGCAATCCTATTGAAGTCAAGGGGAGGGTCGTGTGGGTACGGCCTTCGGTCTTTGTGATGGCCAAAGACAGGCAGCATTATGATGTCGGCGTCGATTTTGTCGAGATATCCGACGAAGACCGCGAAAGACTCCTCTACTATACCTCGAAATATTCCCACGAAATACCGCCGTCGTAAAAACCGGCCGGAACATTTTTTGCGGCATGCTTTTTGCCGCATGGCCGCTTTCGGAGGCCTGAGAAGATGAACGAATCCCACGGGAGCATTTTTAACAGGCTGAGAGGTTCGCATTTCCGCAGCCGGTTCCGTCTCAAGGACGCCGATGTCACCTATATCGAAGAGAAGGGGATTGAGACGATCCGCAGGCACGCCCGTGAGTTTATCGCGGCGCGCATCGCGCCGCGCAGCCCCGCCAATGACGGTCGCCAGACGCCGTTTTCCGGACACCCTGTGTTTGTCGCCCAGCATGCCACAGGGACCTGCTGCCGTTCCTGTCTTGAGAAGTGGCACAAGATACGGCAGGGGATCATGCTGAATGAAGAGCACCAGGATTTTATCGTCAAGCTCATCATGGCGTGGATCGAAAAAGAAAGGACAACGGGCGCCTTGCGGGTTAAGGAAGAGAAATGAAATCCAAGGTTTATCTGGCCCCCATAGCGGAGGACACGCACCATACCGGGCCGGCGGCGCTTGTGAAGGTGCTCGACGTCCTGCGGCCGGCGATGCAGTATGATGAGGGTGCGTTTGTTCCCATCAAGCTGACCATCGGCGACAGCGCATGTGTGCATCACATGCCGCCCGAGCTCGTCCGGCTCGTCGTGGAGGTCATCCGCGCGCAAGGCGCCAGGCCGTTCCTGTTCGACACGAGCGTCATCTATCACGGCTCGCGCCAGAATGCCGTGGACCACATGAGTCTCGCGTATAAAAAAGGGTTCCATGAAGCGGCTGTGGGCGCGCCTTTTATCGTGGCCGACGGGCTCTTGGGTCACGACGGCCGGGAGTATGAGATCAATGCCGCGCACATCACGAAGATCCGCGTGCCGTCGTTCGTCGGGATCCTGGAAAACCTTGTCGTCCTGTCGCATGCCACAGGCCATGTCTTCAGCGGCTATGCGGGCGCGATCAAGAATGTGGCCATGGGCATGAGCTGCCGGCCCACAAAACAGGTCCAACATTCGTCCCTGAAGCCGTCCATTGCCGAAGAGAAGTGCACGGCGTGCGGCGCCTGTATCCGCTCATGCCCCGTCAACGCGATCGCCTTTGGGCCGAAGCGGCACCGAAACCCGGGGCCTTTTGCCGTCTCGGCCTTCGGCCAGGGCGGCACAATGGCGCAAAGGGCCGTCATCGACACCAAAAAATGCATCGGTTGCGGGGAGTGTCTGTGCGCCTGCAGGTTTGAGGCGGTGCTGGTGAACTGGGATGAAGAAATGGACGTCTTCTGCAGCCGCATGGTCGAGGCTGCTGCCGGCATCCTGTCGCGTTTTAAGAAGAAAGTTTTCATCACGTTTGCTTTTGGGATCACTCAGGACTGCGATTGTATCTCGACGAAAGACGATAGGCTCATCAGCCCCGACGTCGGCATCCTGGCGTCGCAAGACCCCCTCGCTTTAGACCAGGCGACGACCGACCTGATGAAGGACACGTTTGGTTTCCTGAAACAACATCAGGCGTATCGCGGGATGTTCCAGTATGCTCAAAAGACAGGGCTGGGAAGCCTGGAATATGAGCTGGAGAAAATATAAGATAAGTAAATCCCGTTAGAGAACTATGTTTTCTCACAACCTGCGTCAATGGCGTTTTTCTCTAACGGGGTAAACGAGTGTATGGATAATGAGACAAAACAGGACAGACCTAAAAAGTCTCATTAAAAGTTTTTAACTCGTTAACCCGCCAACCCGCTTACCCCGTCAGAGAACGAGTTCTCTAACGGGGCTTACCCGCTAATTTGTATATGATCATAATTAAGCTCGGCGATATTACCCAGGAAGACGTGGAGGCGGTCGTCAATGCTGCCAATATCGGCCTGCGCGGGGGCGGGGGCGTGGACGGCGCGATCCACAGGGCCGCAGGCCCGACGGTGATGGAGGAGTGCCGTAAGATCGGCGGCTGCCCCACAGGCGAAGCGGTCATCACGAATGCCGGAAACCTCAAGGCCAAAAAGATCATCCATACAGCGGGTCCGGTGTGGCATGGAGGCAGGGAGAATGAGGCCGGGCTCCTGCGCAATTGTTACCGCAACTGTTTTCTTCTTGCCAAGAAAAATCTTTTGAAAACAATTGTGTTCCCCGCCATCAGTACGGGCGTTTACGGATATCCCATCGAAGGGGCGACGCGGATCGCCTTGTCTGTCGGCAGGGAATTTGAGAGGGATTTCGAGGAAATCCGCTACATATGTTTTTCGCAGGGGGATTACGATGTTTATCAGAGGATTTGGAGAGAGATAGCGCATGCCTGATTGCGCGTTAGCCGAGGAATTTCGCTATTTCTTCCGATGCCCGCCGGCAGGCGCCGGGGATACCCAGGGTGTTCTTGAGGGCGTAGAGCTCCGCGTGGATTTTTTCCATCTTTTGCTTGTCGCCGAGGATGGCCAGGACGGTTGAGGCGATCTTTCTGGGTGTTGCGTCGAACTGCACCAGTTCAGGCACGATCTTTTCTCCCGCCACCACATTCACCAGACCTATATACGGGATCTTGATGAGGAGCCTGGCCAAAAGCCAGGTCAACAGCGACGTCTTGTAGACGATGACCATCGGTTTATTGAGGATGGCCGTCTCGAGGGTCGCCGTTCCCGATGCGACGATGGCAAAGTCCGAGGCCTCCAGGCCGTTGTAGGTTTCGTTCTCCATGACCTTATACGGAAAGTCTATGCTGGCCGTATCGATCAGGTCTTTGACGATCTGGCGCGGGATCGTTGGGGCACGGCAGATGAGGAATTGCGCCTGCGGTTCTTTGCGGAAGATGATCTGCGCACTCTTGAGCATGACAGGGAGGAGTTGTGTGACCTCTTTCATGCGCGAGCCCGGCAGGAGGGCGATGGTCCGGCCGGTCCGGCGCAGGCCGAATTCGTCCAGAAGCTCTTGCGCTGATTTTGTCGGTTTGATCGCGTCGAGGAGAGGGTGGCCTACGAACCTGACCTTGAAACTTTCCTCGGTATGGCCGCCGTAAAGGATCTCTTCGAACTTGAAGAGCACCAGCATCAGGTCGATGTGGCTGCGGATGAAGTCCACGCGTTTTTTGCCCCACGCCCAGACCTGCGGACTGATGAAGTAAATGATCTTGATGCCCCGTTTCTTGAGCTCTGCCGCGAGCTTCAGGTTGAAACCCGGATAGTCGACCAGGATCGCCGCGTCAGGCCTGACGGCATCTGTTTTTTTAAGGACGTCGTAGAATATCCTGCGGAATTTCCAGTAGTTCTTGAGGATCTCGAAGAATCCCACGACTGCCAGTTTTGTCAGGTCCATCATGATCTCGGCGCCGGCATTTTTGAGTTTTTCGCCGCCCAGGCCGAAGGCATAGAGGTCTGGGTACTGTTTTTTGAGCTCTAAAAGGAGATTCGAGGCGTGAAGGTCTCCGGATGCTTCCCCGGCGATGATCAGGATTCTTTTAGGCATGGTTTCTGTCGTGAGTGTTCTAGATGATCTTTGACGCCCTGTGACGGATGATATGCGTGATCTTGGTGGCAAGCCTCAGGGCCTCGTAGGCTTCGACGCCGGAGACGACCGGCTGACGGTGGTTGCGCACGCAGACGGTGAAAGATTCGATCTCTTTTTTGATCGGTTCCTCTTTCTCGATGGGGATGGCGGTCTTGGCGATGGAGTGGTTCTCTTTTTTGTAGGCAAAGGCCTCCTGGGCCTGGTAGTCGAGCGAGATGTAGGTGTCCTTGAGGAAGATGCGGATCTTGCGCATGACTTCGTCGGAGATGCGTGAGGCCGTCAGGTTGACGATGCAGCCGTTCCTGAAATGCAGGCGGACGTTGGCGATGTCCTCGAAAGGCGTCAGCACATTGACGCCGACGGCGTCGATATGCGTGATCCTGGAGGGGATGAGCCCCAGGATGATGTCGATGTCGTGGATCATGAGGTCGAAGACCACGCCGATGTCCAGCGACCTGTTCGGGAAGGGGCTGAGGCGGTGACATTCGATAAAGCGCGGCTGGTGCACGATCTTCTGCGCCGCGATGAACGCGGAATTAAAGCGTTCCACATGGCCGACCTGAAGGATGACGCGGAACCTGCGGGCGAGGCGAATGAGCTTGCGCGCCTGGCGCAGGTCGTTCGTGATGGGTTTTTCGATCAGGACATGCTTCTTGTGCGTGATCGCGAACTTCGCGACCTCAAAATGGGTGCTGGTGGGAGTGGCGATGCTGACAATGTCGGCCTGGGGGATGAGTGTCTTGTAATCCGTGAAGGCCTGCGTGTGGTGTGTCTGTGCGAGTTGTTCGGCCCGGACAGCATCGATGTCGCAGACGCCGACGAGCCTGATGTAGGGGATCTCTGTGTACACACGCGTGTGGATGGACCCCAGCCGGCCGCAACCGATGACAGCTACCTTGAGTTCGTGAGGCATTAAATGAGCAGACGATTTATGCCTGCCTGCCCTGTGGGTATGGCCCGCGAAGGCAGGGAGTTGTCGCCTCGCCGCTTTAAGCGGAGAGCTCGCTACGACATAAGTCGTAGGCTTTAGCCGTCTGCGAATTAACCCGCCACTAATGCTTCGGCGGATGATGTTCGACCAGTTAACTTAGCTCATCCGACCCGTTATGTCGGTTCGCCAAGTTAAGGTCCTTATGTTTGATCCGCCACCAGAACGTTGGCGGATGATGTTCGACTGGTTAACTTAGGTCGCTTGCTGTTTCTGACGGCGCCCTAAGTTAAGGTCTCTATTTTGACCCGCCACTAATGCTTCGGCGGGTTATGTTCGGCCATTAAGTTAGGTCGCTGGATGGCATTTTGATTGCTCCCTAACTTAAGGTCTCACATCATAACAAATATCTTGTGGGATGTCAATAAGTGTGATAATATGAAAAACCCTTGCCGGGTATATGATTAGGGAAAATCTTTCAGGGGAGACAGTCCCAAGAGAAAACAGGAAGCCCAATAATCGTAATAACTTATATTTAAAGGAGTTTTGTGCCTAAGCAAAAGAAGCGTTTATTTCAGGATTATTACGATCTGTTCGCTTTTACCCGTCCGCAACTCGGTCTGTTGGGCTGGGCCGTCCTCTGCATGATGATCTCGACCATCTTTGACGGCGTCTCGATGAGCATGATCGTGCCGTTTTCCGACAAGATCCTTTCCAACGGCAAGATCATTGTCCCCGGCAAACTGCCCGCCTTTGCCGAACAGTTTATCGCCAAGCTCAACAGTATGTCGCAACTCAGCCTTCTTTACTACATGGCGGGATTCCTGGTCGTCATGTTCCTTCTTAAGGGCCTTTTTACCTATCTCCAGGGGATGCTCATGTCGGATGTCGGCCAGCGCGTCATGCGCGATATGCGGATCATGCTTTATAAGAAGTATCAGGCCCTTGATCTCGAGTATTTCACCCGCAAGCGTTCGGGCGAGTTGATCTCGCGCATCACCAACGACGTCGGGAACGTCGAGAACGCCGTTTCTTACGGGTTCACGGACTTGGTGTATCAGACGTTGCAGATCGTCCTTTTTTCGGCGATCGTCTTGTTGATTTATTGGCGGCTGGCGATCGTGGCGATCCTGATGGTCCCGTTCATTTCCATCCCGATCGTCCTGGTGGGTAAAAAGCTTCGCAAGATCAGCACGTCTACCCAGGAAAAGGTTGCGGACATCAATTCTCTGCTTATTGAGACGATCTCTGGCGTCAGGATCGTCAGGGCTTTCGGCGCGGAAAATCATGAAGTCGATAAATACAGCCGCCAAAACCAGGATTTTTATAAACTCAACATGAAATCCATCAAGCGCACCCTGGCCTTGGGTCCGGCAACGGAGTTTATCGGCGTCCTGGGGGGTGTGGCCATTCTGTTGTATATCGGCCGTCAGGTCATAGACGGTGTTTTGTCTTTCGGCGTCTTCGGCCTCTTTTTGGGGTCGGTGATGATGATGATCCGGCCGTTCAAGAAATTGAGCGCGGTCAATGCCATCATGCAGAAGGCTTTTGCCGCCTCGACAAGGATCTACGATGTCTTGAAGATCGAGCCAAAGATTAAATCCGAGCCCGATGCCTGGGAGATCAAGGAGATCCATGACCAGGTGGAGCTGCGGGGCGTCTGGTTCCGTTATGAAGAGGCCGAAGTGCTCAAGGACATCGGCGTCAGATGCCGCAAGGGCGAGGTGGTGGCTTTGGTGGGCGCCAGTGGCGCCGGAAAGAGCACGTTGGTGGATTTGATCCCGCGTTTCTACGATCCGCAGAAGGGCGGCGTCTATATCGACGGCAGGGACATCCGCACGCTCAACGTTGGCTCCTTGAGAGGGTTGATCGGCATGGTGACACAGGAGACTATCCTGTTCAATGATTCTGTGAAAGACAACATCGCTTACGGCAAGCCGGGGGCGGGTTACGACGAGATTGTCGATGCGGCCAAAAAGGCGTTTGCGCACGAGTTTATCCTGAACCTGCCGCAGGGCTACGACACCTATATCGGCGACAGGGGCGTTAAGCTTTCCGGGGGCGAGCGCCAGCGCCTGGCCATTGCCCGCGCCATCCTGAAAAATCCGCCCATCCTGATCCTGGATGAAGCGACCTCCCAACTGGATTCCCAGGCCGAGCGGCTTGTCCAGGGAGCGCTGGATACGCTAATGGCCGGCCGGACTGTTTTCGTGATCGCCCACAGGCTCTCTACGGTCAAGAATGCGACAAAAATCGTTGTTTTGCAGGAAGGCCGGATCGTGGAAGAGGGATGCCACGAGGAACTCCTAGAAAGAGGGGGCGTCTATAAGCGTCTCCATGATTTACAATTCCAGGCGTAACGGCCGCCGCCAGGGGAATCCGCAGGAAATATCCATCGCCTGAAGATTTCATCGAAGCAGATTGGCGCCATTTCGGCATGAAACGAGTGCTCCTTTGCTGTCGAAGCCGCAGGGCGCCGTCATTAAAAAATTATTTGAATTCAAAAGCTCTTGTGTTATATTATGTGGGTTTAAATTAAGCATAAAACAAGGATTGGGAAGGTATCGGAAAGACGCATATAAGGTAAGGAAAGGAGAAACAGACATTGACTACCACAGAACTCATCAAACAATTGCTTGAAGCGGGAGTCCATTTCGGCCACCAGACCAGGCGCTGGAACCCGAAGATGAAGAATTATATCTTCGGTGAAAAGAACGGCATCTACATCATCGATCTCCAGAAGACGGAGGCGTTTCTCAATGGAGCCCGGGAATTCATTTCCGAGATTACGGCCCAGGGCAAGCCGGTTCTTTTTGTCGGAACCAAGAAACAGGCCCAGGAGGTCATTGAGGAAGAGGCGAAGCGGTGCGGGGCGTTTTACGTGAATCACCGCTGGCTGGGGGGGCTCTTGACGAACTTTCAGACCATCAAGAAGAGCATCCGCCGTTACAAAGAGATCGAACAGATGGAAAAAGACGGCATCTTCGAAAGCTTGACGAAAAAGGAGATCGCCGCCCTCACGAAAGAACGCGAGAAGCTCATCAAGAACCTTTCGGGTGTTATCGAGATGGACAGGCTTCCCGGCGCTCTCTTTGTCGTCGATTCCAAAAAGGAAGAGACGGCGGTGCTGGAGGCCAAGAGGCTGGGCATTCCGATCGTGGCCTTGATCGATACGAACTGCGATCCCGACTTGATCACGCATCCGATCCCCGGCAATGACGACGCGATCAAATCGATCCGCCTGGTGAGTAAGTTCATGGCCGACAGCGTCCTGGACGGACGCAAGCGTTTTGACGAAGCCAAGGCGGCCATGAAAGTGATGGAAGCGGAGACGGAAGAGGCGGGAGCGGAAGAGACGACCGCATCCAGCGTGATCGAGGCCGAAGAAGAGGTGATCAAGAAGCTGGCCATCGACCAGGAAGGGGCGGGAAAAGAGAAGGTTTCCAAGGTGAAGAAGGGGAGGGAGAAGGATTAGTCACCCCTCGCTTAAAGAGGTTTAAACAAAGAATAACAAGTTACTCCTCGCGTCTACATCTTGATCTTGTCAATATCTGTCTGCGACCAGTCCTCGTAGAACTCGGACGGGTTTCGCAGAGAGCGGAATACTGGCTTTTCCAATAAAGCCAGGTGCATCCAGATATTTCCAAGATACGCTCGGAGTTAATCCTGCCGGAGGCAGGATTAAGGAGCTTCGCAATGGCTGTTTCGATAGAGATCATCAAAGAGTTGAGAGAGTTGACGTCGGCTTCGGTTTCGGACTGCAAGAAAGCCTTGGACGACGCCAAAGGCGACATCAAGAAAGCTTCAGAGCTGCTTAAACAGCGGGGACTGGAGATCGCCGCCAAAAAGTCGTCGCGCGCGGCCAACCAGGGCCGCATCGAGGCCTACGTACATACGGGCAACAAGATCGGCGTCATGGTCGAGATCAACTGTGAGACGGATTTCGTCGCCCGCAATGAGGAGTTCGCCCGTTTTGTCAAGGACATCGCCATGCAGGTGGCGGCGACAGATCCGCAGTGTCTCAAACGCCAAGACGTGCCGGCGGATGAGATCAAGGATTTGAACGACGCGCAGAAGGAAGATTTCTTCAAGGTCCGTTGTCTGATGGACCAGCCGTTCATCAAGGACCCGAAACAATCGATCAAGGATTACCTGACCGCGACGGTGGCCAAGATCGGCGAGAACATCGTGATCCGCCGGTATTGCCGCTTCAGGCTTGGCGAAGATGAAAAATAAACCCGTTTACAAGCGCGTGGTCCTGAAGCTGAGCGGCGAGGCCCTGCAGGGACGCCAGGCCCACGGTATCGACGCTTCTATCCTGGATTCTCTGGCGGAGCAGATCGCCGAGATCCGGCGCATGGGCGTGGAAGTCGCCGTGGTTTTGGGCGGAGGCAATATCTTCCGCGGACAAGCCGGCACGACGCATTATAAGATCGAGCGGGCGGTCGGCGATTACATGGGGATGCTGGCAACCGTCATCAACGGTCTGGCTTTTCAGGATGCCCTGGAGAAAAAGGATGTGGCCACGCGCGTCATGACGGCGATCGAGATGCACCAGATCGCCGAGCCGTATATCCGCCGCAGGGCCATCCGGCACTTGGAACAGGGGCGCGTCATCATTTTTGTCGCCGGGACGGGCAATCCGTATTTTACGACCGATACGGCCGCGGCGCTGCGGGCCATGGAGATCAACGCCGATGCGATCCTGAAGGCGACGAAAGTCGATGGCGTCTATTCAGACGATCCCATGAAGAACAAGAATGCCAAAAAATTCGCGTCCTTGAAATATATGGACGTCTTGAATAAGAAATTGAAGGTGATGGATGCAACGGCCGTCAGCCTTTGCATGGATAACTATCTGCCGATCGTCGTTTTCGACCAGACGAAGGCCGGCAATATCAAGAAGATCATCTTGGGTGAGAAGATAGGGACAGTTGTTAATTAATAAACCCTAAGCAAACCCAAGACTCAAAATATCATACTGTTTATCTTTTTGTTTAGGATTTAGAGTTTAGGGCTTGGGGTTTACGCAGGGGGTGCCTATGGGGACGCGCGACATCGTCAAGGATGCAGAGAGCAAGATGAAGAAGGCCATTGAGGCGGCACGGCGCAATTTCGCGGAGATCCGCACGGGCCGGGCCTCTCCGCACTTGGTCGAAGGCCTGCATGTGGATTATTACGGGACCCCGACGGTCCTGAAGTCTTTGGCGTCCATCACGGTGCCGGATGCGCGCCTGATCGTGATCCAGCCGTGGGACGCAACGGTCATCCCCGAGATCGAAAAAGCCATTTCGAAATCGAACCTCGGGATCACGCCTTTCAACGACGGCAAGCTGGTCCGCCTGCAGATCCCGCAGCTGACGCAGGAACGCCGCGAAGAGCTCAAAAAGGTGGTTAAGACCATGGCCGAAGAAGGGCGCATTTCCCTGCGGACGATCCGCCGGGACGCCAATGACGCCGTCAAGAAATTGGAGACCGACAAGGTCATACCGGAAGACGAGCGTTTCCGTTCCCAGGATGAAATTCAGAAGATCACGGACAAATGCATGGCCGATCTTGAGAATATCCTGAAGGATAAAGAGAAGGAATTATCGGAAGTATAGATTCGGGCTTGCCCTGTAAAATGACCTTTGGTCATCGCGGGGCTTGCTTGTGACGATTTCAGTTTTGCGGGCTGTCCTTCGCGACCAAGACTTTAGGCGGTCGCTCGGGACCGGCCCGACGATATACGATCAGATTTCGGGCCGCTAGCTCATTTGGTAGAGCACCGCCCTTTTAAGGCGGGTGTGCCGCGTTCGAGCCGCGGGCGGCTCACCAAATTTTCTTTGAAAATTTGGTCCCGACCGGCTGTATCGTGTTGTTGATCGGCCGGGAGGGATAAATATTCGAGCCGTCCCTCGTTGCAGGGTCGTTACGCGACAGCAACTCGGGATTCTCGCCTTGAAGAAAATCAAGGCTCGACGGGCGGCTCACCAAATTTTCTTTGAAAAATTTGACAAGCCGGCTTTGATGCCGTGGATGTGATGCCTTCCGGCAGGACGTCGGCGGGCGGTCTCTGCTGATGCGTCGGCGGCCGTGCGCCGATGTTCCAGCGGAGCGCATCCGCCAAAAAATGGCGGCGACGGATTATTTGCTTCTTGTAGACGGACCCGCAAAGGCGGCAGGGAATTGTCCTGTAAAAATTTTGCCGTGGTGGCGGAATTGGTATACGCGTTAGGCTTAGGACCTAATGTCCGCAAGGACTTGAGAGTTCGAGTCTCTCCCGCGGCATAAGTTGGCGAGATGTTCAGGGAATTCAAGCGCGCATGCCGGCAAAATTTGTTCAGGGACAAGCAATGGCATAAAAAAGTGAATCTCCGAGGATTCGCCCCGAGAAAGGCCGAGGCAGAAAACCCCAAAAAGTTGATTTTAACAACGCGGGAGTGGCTCAGTTGGTAGAGCGCAACCTTGCCAAGGTTGATGTCGCGGGTTCAAATCCCGTCTCCCGCTCCATTTGAGAGTTTCGTTTTATTCTTTCAAGTTTCGGTTTGTTGCTGAGGTAAGCCGGGATTTGAAGGCAACCCGTTACCTGCCTACGGGCAGGTAAGCCACTGGTCTGAGCGAGGGTGCCCGGTTCCGGAGGAGCCGAGCGAAGGCGAGGCGGAGGAGGAAAAATCCCGTCTCCCGCTCCAATTTGTGAATCGCCGTTTTGTTCGTGAGGCTCAAGCATTGCCATCGAACCAAACGGGATTTTCCCGCCTATGATTTTTTCGGGGGCGGGATCCCGCCCTTGTTTTTAACGAACAGGGCGGGAGAAGGCAATCCGAAGAGCCGTTCCGGCAGCACGATCTAACCGCGGCTTTTCTATTCCGGCAGGAAGGGCCAAAAAACCTAAGGTCCCTTTATTGATTTACGACAGGGGGCTTCATCCCAGGCGTGACACCAGCCTTTCGCGATACGAAAATACAAATCAAGTTTTTACGATAACAAGGAGGGTAGGACCTGATGAAAATCATGGATTTTCTTTCAGAGAAGGCGATAACGACCGACCTCAAAAGTGTCAACAAGACCGAGGCGATCAAAGAGTTGGTGGAGCTTTTGATTGTCAGCGGCGATGTTGACAAGAAAGACAAGAACAAGGTAGTGGAACTGCTTTTGGCGCGTGAAGCTTTGGGTTCGACGGCCATCGGACACAACGTCGGTATCCCGCACGCCAAGGCGGACTGCATCAAAAGTCTCGTCGGCGCGTTTGGTTTGTCGCGTAAGGGCGTGGATTTTGATTCGTTGGACGGCGAGCCTGTCTACATTTTCTTTTTGCTCCTGGCGCCCCAAGACTCCGCCGGCCCGCACCTCAAGGCGCTGGCGAGGATCTCGAGGCTGATCAAGGACAAGTATTTCCGCGACACTCTCAAGGCCGCCAAAGACAAAAAAGACGTCATCAGGATCATCGAGACGGAAGATGATAAAAAATTATAAGTTCAGGGCATTTTTCAAATGGTTGTATCCCGGCATGCGTGTCAAGAGGTGGGCCTTTTTGTCTCTTTTAGGCCTTATCCTTATGATGGTGGGTGTGGGCGGGATCATGACTTATCGCGGCGGCCTGACCGCTTCGATCGCGTTTGTGTATTATGCCAACGTTTTGTTGGGCATTATGCTTTTGATTTCAGGGTTCAAGAACATGATGGTTTCCGTCGTCTCCTTGATTCTTCCCCATAAGGACGGCCACCTGATCGACATCCTTTATCAGAAGAGATTCCTGGAGCACGGTCCCAGGATCGTGGCGATCGGAGGCGGGACGGGTTTGTCCGTTCTTCTGCACGGCATCAAGGAATACACGTCAAACATCACGGCGGTCGTGACCGTGGCCGACGACGGCGGCTCTTCGGGCCGTCTGCGTCAGCAGTTCGATATCGTGGCGCCGGGCGACATCCGCAACTGCCTGGTGGCCTTGGCCAATGAAGAGACCATGATGAATCAGCTCTTTCAGTATCGTTTTGAAAAGGATACGGATTTCAGCGGGCACAGTTTCGGCAACCTTTTCATTACGGCGATGACGCAAGTGACGGGGGATTTTGAGAAGGCATTGAAGGAATCCAGCAAGGTTTTGTCGATCCGCGGGCGGGTGCTGCCGTCCACCCTGGAAAAGGTGGTCCTGGCGGCGGAACATGCCGACGGCCGCCTGACAGAAGGAGAGGCCCAGATCCCGAAGACAGGGTCTCCCATAAAAAAGATTTTTATCCGGCCGAACAGCGCTTCGGCCGCACCTGATGCCGTTCGGGCAATCCTTGAGGCGGAGCTGATCATCCTCGGCCCGGGAAGCCTTTACACGAGCATTATCCCGAATCTCCTGATCAGGGAGATCAGGGAGGCGGTGGTCGCCTCCCAGGTTTCAAAGATTTATGTCTGCAACATCATGACGCAGCCCGGAGAGACGAACGGCTTTAAGGCCTCCGACCACATCCGAGAGTTGGTGAAGCATACGCACCCGAAGATTTTGGACGCCTGCATCGTGAACACCGGCAGCGTGCCCGTCTGCCTTCTCGATAAGTACGGCCGGGAGTCTTCTGTCCCCGTTGAGGCCGATACCCAGGCGATCAAGGACATGGGATACGGCGTCATCGAGGAGGACTTGGTCAGCGCAAGCGATCATGTCAGGCATGACGCCGGCAAGCTGGCCAGGATTGTGGCGGATTTGTTGAATTTACAACGCGTGGGGAATTCCTGATTCTTTTGCCAGAGTTCCCTGTCCGACTGGGACGGACAGGGGCGAACAAAAGAGATCCGCGGGCCATGCCTGTTGGGCTCCAGAAGTTTTTCATGATCAAGAGAGTGGAAAGAAAAGTCAAGGTCAATAACAAACAGGGATTGCATGCCAGGCCTGCGGCGCTTTTTGTCCAGATCGCCAATAAATATGATTCGGCGATCAAGGTGGTCAAGGACAATGAGGTCGTTAACGGCAAATCCATTATGGGCATCCTGATGCTGGCGGCAGAAAAAGACTGCGAGATCACGATCGTTGCCGAGGGCACCGACGCGGAGCAGGCCGTCAATGAACTGGAAGTCCTATTGAGATCCGATGAGTGAGAATATTTTAAAAGGCATACCGGCAGCCCCGGGGATCGTGGTGGGCAAGGCCTTCGTTTTCGGCAAGGAAGACCTGGATGTCGCCCCCATTGGCATTACGGAAGACCAGGTCCCTCTGGAGATTTCCCGTTTTGAAGACGCGTTGATCCAGACGCGCCAGGAGATCATCGCGCTGCAGAAGAAGATCGCCGCCGACATGGGCAGTGAACACGGCGAGGTGTTCGATGCGCATCTTTTGGTCCTGGAAGACCGCATGCTGATCGAGGAGGTCATCTCCCGCGTCAAAAAAGAAAAGCTTGATATCGATTATATCTTTTCGCAGGTGTTGAAGCGTTATGCCCACGTTTTTTCCAAGATCGAGGACGAATACCTCAAGGAACGCATCAGCGATATCAATGATGTCGGCCGCAGGATCCTGCGCAACCTTTTGGGCCGGATGAGAAAAGGCCTGGCAGAGCTTGAGGATGAGGTGGTGGTGGTGGCCCACGATCTTTCTCCGTCGGATACCGCCTCGATGCACAAGAACCGCGTGAAGGGATTCATCACGGACATCGGCGGCAAGACGTCGCATACCGCCATCATGGCCAAGTCGCTGGAGATCCCCGCCGTCGTCGGTCTTGAGATAGCGACCGAACAGATCAAGAACGGCGACATCGTGATCGTTGACGGAGCTTCCGGGACCGTGATCGTGTCTCCGGATGCCGACACCCTCAAGAAATATCAGGCCCAGGAAGAAAAACTCAAAGGACAGACGGAGACGCTGACCGCCATCAGGAACCTCCCGGCCCAAACCACGGATGGCCGGCATGTGACATTGGCGGCCAATATCGAATTTCCGGACGAGATCCCTTCTGTCCTGGAGCATGGTGCCGACGGGGTCGGCCTCTACAGAACGGAATATTTCTACATGAACCGCAAGGATTTGCCGGTGGAAGATGAGCAGTTCGAGGCCTACAAGAACCTGGCGACGACCTTTGGAGATAAGCCGGTGATCGTGCGCACGCTAGACCTGGGCGGGGATAAATTTATTTCCCAGTTCAATCTGCCGAAGGAGATGTCGCCTTTCATGGGGTGGCGCGCGATCCGTTTTTGTCTGGGCCGGCCGGACATCTTCAAGACCCAGCTGCGCGCGATCCTGCGCGCGTCCGTCTTCGGGAATCTGAAGATCATGTTTCCCATGATTTCCGGTGTTGAGGAGCTCAGGCGCGCCAAGGAAATGGTGGAAGAGGCAAAAAAAGAGCTTAAAGGGCGGGGTGTTGCCTATAACGCCGGCATCGAGATCGGCGCCATGATCGAAGTGCCGTCGGCGGCGCTGACCAGCGATGTGCTGGCGCGTGAGGTCGGTTTCTTCAGCATCGGCACCAACGACTTGATCCAATACGCCTTGGCCGTCGACCGCACAAATGAAAAGATTGCTTACCTGTATGAACCGACGCATCCGGCGGTCCTGCGTCTTGTGAAGAATGTCGTCGAGGCAGGCCACCGCGCCAATATCTGGGTGGGAATGTGCGGTGAGATGTCGAGCGAGCCTTCGTTGGCCATCTTGCTTTTGGGGCTGGGCCTGGATGAGTTCAGCATGCCTTCGGCGAGTTTGCTCGAGATCAAGAACGTGATCCGTACCATCAGCTATGAAACGGCCAAGAAGATTGCCGAGGAGGCTTTGGGTCTGGCGACGGGCCAGGAGGTCAACGCATTTTTGACGAGCCGATTGAAGGATATTCTTCCGCAGATGTACGGGAACTAGCCTGATTCAGAAAGATGAAAAAGCGATCGCAGGAGACGTCTGGTTTTCTGGAGGCCATCATCCTGGCCGCCGGTTATGCCACGCGGCTGTATCCGTTGACGCTGGGGATCCCGAAGCCGCTCTTGCGGATCACGCGCGACAAGACGGTGATCGATCTGATCGTCGACGGTCTTGTGTCTACGGGCATCGTGCGCCGCATCACGGTAGTCACGAACCATAAGTTCAGCGGCGATTTTAACGCATGGGCGCGGCGTCATCCGCATGGCCGTCTGATCCGCATCGAGGACGATGGTACCCTTTCCAATGAAGACCGGTTGGGGGCGATCGGCGACATTCACTACGTCGTCACCAAGAAGAAGATCAAAGACGATGTCCTCGTCGTCGGCGGAGACAATCTTTTCGGCAGGCCGTTTGACGGCTTTATCCGGTTTGCCAGGCGGCATCGGCCCTACGCCTCCTTGGGGCTGTTTGACATCAGAGATAAAGTGAAAGCCGGTCGTTTCGGTGTCGTCAGCATCAACAGGGGCGACAGGGTTGTCCGTTTTGAAGAAAAGCCCGAGCGTCCGGCCTCGACACTTGTGGCCACGTGCCTGTATTATTTTCCGGTCTCGACGCTCCAGGACCTTGAGGTCTATACGCAGGACAAGACGACATCCAACGACGCCTCGGGCAACTATATCCGTTGGCTCATGGAGAAGGGCCGCGTCTACGGCCTTGTGTTGAAACAAGACCATTGGGTCGACATCGGGCATCTGGATTCATATAAGCAGGTGATCGCCAGGTATAACGGGGAGATGAAGTAGGTCATACTGTTAAGAGAAATATATTTATGGAAAGCAAAATCAACATTATCCCTTGCGTAATCATCTTGAAAATTTTTGTCTGCACCCAGCCTCGTCAGAGCCTCGGCGGGCAGTCATAAATTTTCAAGATACGCTTCGGGATTAATCCGCCGGAGGCGGATTAAGGAGGAATCTTAAATGACGAACAGGAAATATTTTTTTGCGTCGGAGTCTGTAGGCGAAGGGCATCCCGATAAGGTGTGTGATCAGATTTCGGACGCTGTCTTGGACGAGGTGCTCAAGAATGACGAAAAGGGGCGAGTGGCCTGCGAAACGTATGTGACGATGGGCCTGATCATTGTCGGCGGCGAGATCACCACCAGGTCCCATATCGATATTCATAGTCTTACGCGCCGCGTCTTGGAGAACATCGGTTATACGCATCCCAAGTACGGGTTCGATTTTCATACCTGCGCTATCCTGAATGCGATCAACAGGCAATCTCCGGATATCTCTCAGGGCGTTGACGCCGGCGGCGCCGGGGATCAGGGCATCATGATCGGTTATGCCAACGATGAAACCGATGAGCTTATGCCTTTGCCGATCATGCTGGCGCATAAGCTGGTGCGCCGTTTTGCCCAAGTGCGCAAAGAGGGGGTCCTGTCCTATCTGGGCCCTGATTGCAAATCCCAGGTCACTGTTGAATATGAGAACGGCAGGCCCAAGAGGGTCGACAATGTCGTTTTGGCCTGTCAGCATACCGAGGACATCCTGGATAAGTCCGGCAATAAAATCACAAAAAAAGCCCGCCAGGAGATCATCGATGTCGTGGGCGGGCCCGTCCTCAAGGGTCTTGTGGATGCCAAGACCACCTATTTCGTCAACGAGACAGGCAAGTTCGTGATCGGCGGCCCGCAGTCGGATACGGGGATGACCGGCCGCAAGATCGTCGTCGATACCTATGGCGGTGTTACGTCGCATGGCGGCGGCGCTTTTTCCGGCAAAGATCCGACCAAGGTCGACCGCTCGGCGACATATATGGCGCGTTACATCGCCAAGAACATCGTGGCCGCCAGACTCGCCAAGAGGTGTTTTATCCAGCTGGCTTATTGTATCGGCAAGGCGGAGCCGGTGAGCCTTTTCATCGATACCTTTGGGACAGGGCAGGCGTCGGATGAAAAGATCGAGTTGGCCGTACGCAAGATCTTCGACTTGACGCCGCAGGGGATCATCAGACACCTCGATCTGCGCAAGCCCAAGTATCTGGCGACGGCCTGCTACGGCCACTTCGGCCGCAGCGAAGAGAGCTTTACGTGGGAAAAGACGGACAGGGTGGAAGCGCTCAAGAAGGAAGTCAAATGAAGGTACAATTTGCAGAGCAGGGCGAACGTAAATTGTCTGCCTGAATTTGACCCGGCACTAATTTTACCAAAAAGCTTGAATTCCCGAGTTAAGGGTTTGTGTTTTAATGCAAATCCTTGTACTTTAAGATAGGCATATCAGTAAAATTGGTGCTGGGTTCAATTCACGCGTTCATTGAAGAAAGAAGTGAAGTAAATCCCGGTCCATCCGTTTAACAGCAGGATATTTTAAAGGAGACAGATGTCTTACGATATCAAGGATGCGTCGTTGAGCAAAAAAGGAAAACTCAGGATCGAGTGGGCAGACGATAATATGCCGGTCCTGAATCTTATCCGCAAGAGATTTGCCAAAGAGAAGCCTCTCGCCGGCACGAGGATCGGCTGCTGTCTGCATGTGACAACGGAGACGGCCGTTCTTATGCTGACACTCAAGGCGGGCGGCGCGCAGGTAAGCCTGTGCGCTTCAAATCCGCTCTCGACGCAGGACGATGTGGCGGCGTCTTTGGCCAAGGATTACGGGATCCCTGTTTTTGCCATCAAGGGGGAGGATCATAAAAGATATTACAAACATATCGAGGCCGTTCTGGCCACAGAGCCTGATTTGACGATGGATGACGGCGCCGACCTGGTTTCGGTCATCCATAAGAGGAAAGGGCATATTCCTTTAGGCGGGACGGAGGAGACGACGACGGGCGTGATCCGTCTGCGGGCCATGGAGAAGGAAAAAAGACTTTTGTATCCCATCGTCGCCGTCAACGACGCCCAGACGAAATATCTCTTTGATAATCGTTACGGCACAGGCCAGTCCACGATCGACGGCATCATCCGCGCGACGAACAAGCTCGTCGCAGGCACGAATTTTGTCGTCTGCGGTTACGGCTGGTGCGGCCGCGGCGCCGCCATGCGCGCCAAGGGGCTGGGCGCCAATGTGATCGTCATCGAGGTGGATCCTTTCAAAGCCCTGGAAGCGGTTATGGACGGTTTTCAGGTGATGCCCATCGCCCGCGCAGCGAAGATCGGCGATATTTTTGTGACGGTCACAGGCGATATCAACGTGATCAGGCCCGAGCATTTCCTTGCCATGAAAGACAAGGCGATCGTCTGTAATTCCGGGCATTTCAATGTCGAGATCGACATCCCCGGCTTGCGACGGTTGAGCCGCAAACAGCGCATGACCCGTGATTTTGTCGAGGAGTTCATTTTGCGCGACGGCCGCAGGATCTATCTATTGGGAGACGGCCGCCTGATCAATCTCGCCGCCGCCGAAGGGCATCCGGCACAGGTCATGGATATGAGTTTTGCCAACCAGGCCCTGTCTGCGGAATTCATGAGGAAGAATTGCCGCAAGCTTGAGAAAAAAGTGTATAAAGTTCCCGTCGACATCGACCGCCGCATCGCGGAATTAAAGTTGGATTCCATGGGTGTCGCGATCGACCACCTGACGGCAGAACAAAAGAAGTATCTGGCAAGCTGGGAGATGGGCACGTAGTGCCCGGCATCAAGGAACGCCCCTCGTCCAAAGGTCGGACTCGGGGTCAATTCACCTCTGGATTGAAGATTAAGGCCCCTCGTTTCTGAGATAGGCGCTGAAGGAAACTTGGGGTCAATTTCGCACAAACTCATTCAGCGGGAAATCGAGAGGGATCCATGAAGCGAGGGATGAAGGTCTTCAAGGTTTTCTTTGTCGTCGCGTTGTCGTTGATTGCGGCATACCCCGTTTTCGCCAAAGACGTCGATTCTCATATCAGCCGGGTGATCGTCTATCCTGATAGTGCGCTCATCACAAGGGTAGGTACGGTCGAGTTGGCCGTCGGCGCTCAAGAGATATCATTTGCCGACATCATTCCAGACATCGACGAGGATTCCCTGAAGGTTTCCGGCAGGGGAACGGCTTCCGTCAAGATCATGGGCGCCCGCGTGAAAAAGGAATTTTTGCAGGAAGCGGCCGGGGCACGCGTCAAAGAGCTTGAACAACAAATCCAGGCTGCGGCGGATGAGCTCAGGAAGATCGGCGACGCCAAAAGTGTCGCGATTTCCAAGAAACAACTGCTGGATGCGGTTTTAAGTTTTTCCTCGGACCAGTTGCCCGAGGACATGGCGACGAAGATGCCCCAGGCCAAAGAGTTGGGCGATCTCCTGGGCTTCCTGGACACTTCTTATAAGGATTATTACGCCGTTCTTCAAGGCCTGGATGCCAAGGAAAGGGATATCCGCAAACAGCTGGATGTCCTGCAGAGGGAATTGGCCCAGGTGTCCCGTTCCCAGAAAATGAAGAGATCCATCTCTGTCGATGTGGAAGCAGTCAGGGCCGGTTCTTTGACGTTGGAAGTAACGTATCTGGTCCGCGGCGCGTCCTGGTATCCGGTGTATGAGGCGCGCACGCACTTTGATAAATCCCGGGTGGAGCTTGTAGGTTTTGGCGTCGTCCGCCAGAAAACGGGCGAAGACTGGAAGGATGTGGAGGTGACGCTTTCCACGGCCAAGCCGACGGTTTCAGGGCACATGCCGGAGCTTTCATCGTGGATCTTGAGGCCTTATCAGCCGCCTCAGTCTGTCCCCAGACGTAAAGGGATTTTTAGCTCGAAAGCAATGCTTGTTGCTGAAGATCAGGCGATGGATAAGGAGGAGTTGATGGAGGTTGCGGGTGCTTTGGCGCCGGCAGAGGAAGAGGCCAAGATGGAATATGCCGCTGTTGAAGAGAAAGGCGTTTCCATCGTTTATAAGATCTCCAAGAAAGCGTCGATCAAGGCGGACGGTTCCGAAGAGAGGCTGCCGGTCCTGGCGCAGGACCTTGACGCCAAATTCCAGTATTCGGCGTATCCGAAGGCAAGCGCCTTTGCTTACCTGACGGCGCGCGTCACCAACCAGAAGGATCTGCAGCTCCTGGGCGGCCGCATGAACGTGTTTTTGGAGGGGGATTTTGTGGGGGTTTCTCAGTTGGCGGCGATAGCGCCAGGCGAGGAGTTTGATCTCTATCTGGGCATTGACGAGAACGTCAAGGTCAAGAAAGAAGAGATCGAGCGTAAGGTCGATGATGTCCTCTTGGGCGGCATTCCGGCCCCGAACCGCAAGATCATGATCGTCTTCAAGACCACGATCGAGAATTATAAGAACAAGGATATCACGTTTGAGTTGTTCGATTCCGTCCCCGTCTCAGAAGACGAGCGCATCAAGGTGCGCGTAGAACGCGTCACGCCGGAACCGAAGGAAAAGGATTATAAGGACAAGAAGGGCGTCTGGCGCTGGGAGCTCAAGCTGGATCCGCGCGCCAAAAAAGAGGTTTCCTACACGACGATCATCGATTATCCGAGAAGCCTGAAGGTGGAAGGGCTTTAAACGTCGTTGTAAATGTGAAGTGTGTCAGCGATGAAAGGAAAATATGGCGTTGAAACGCATCGCAGTCTTGACCAGCGGCGGTGACGCACCTGGGATGAACGCAGCCATCCGCGGCGTCGTGCGCACGGCCTTTGCCCATAAGCTGGAAGTTTACGGCATCTTCCGCGGCTACACGGGATTGATCAATGACGATCTCAAGCCTTTAACCCATCGCTCGGTGTCGAACATCATCAATCGCGGAGGCACGATCCTGAAGACATCACGGTGTCCCGAGTTTATGACTAAAGAAGGCCAGAAGAGGGCTGTTGAGATCCTGCAGCGCAACGCCGTCGACGCGCTTGTCGTCATCGGCGGCGACGGCAGTTATCGCGGCGCGCAGATCCTGTCTCGCGAGTGGCATGTTCCTTGTGTAGGTTTGCCGGGGACCATCGACAACGATTTGAACGGGACGGACAGGACCATCGGTTCGGATACGGCGGTCGAGACGGCGCTCGACGCCATCGATAAGATCAAGGATACCGTTAATTCCATGGAGAGGATTTTTGTCGTCGAGGTGATGGGGCATCACAGCGGCTACATCGCCCTGAAGTCGGCCTTGGCCGGCGGCGCCGAGCAGGTGCTGATCCCGGAGGTGAAGTTCGACATTCAGGATATCTGTCATGAGATCACTGAGGGTTATATTAGAGGAAAGGCGAGCTGGATCATCGTGGTGGCCGAAGGGGCGATCAAAGGAATGGATCTTGCCCGCCAAATCACGGAGATCACGGATCTGGAGACCCGCGTCGTCGTTCTGGGACATATCCAGCGCGGCGGATGCCCGACAGCCGAGGACCGTATTCTCGGTAACCGCCTGGGCGCGGCGGGCGTGGAACTCCTTATCAAAGGCGTCAACGGCGTAGCTGTCGGCGTCTTGAACGACCAAGTCCACGCCGTGGATTTTGAAGAGGCGCTGAGGCCCGTGACACTCGACACAAAAGAAGATTTGAGATTGATTAAACTGTTAACCTAAAGAAAAATAAACGTTACTCCTTGCGTATAAATCTTGAAAATTTCTGTCTGCATCCAGCCTCGTCTCGGCCCGGAAGCCAGGCCAGGCCTCGGCGGGCAGTCATAAATTTTCAAGATACGCTCGCCTGCCTGCCGGCAGGCAGGGAGTTAACCCAGAAAGGGTAGACCTCCGCATTCCATATAGATAGCGGAGGGTCTAATCCCGCCAGAGGCGGGATTAAGGAGAAAAACATGGGCAGTAAGAAAATGGATGCTTTGGTGATGGATGTGGTCGTCGGGGCCGATGCGGATAAAAAGGCGGACGCAGTCGACGCGATATGGGACGAGGCGTTCGCGCAAGGGGTGTACCCGGCGTCCATCCACGATTTATATATGGCCCGCGGTTTAGGCAGGCAGGGCGGCTACACGGTGCCGGCGATGAACCTGCGCACGTTGACCTACGATATGGCGCGCGCCATTTTCAAGGAAGCCAAGAAGATCAACGCGGCCGCATTCGTTTTTGAGATCGCTCGTTCCGAGATGGGCTACACGGACCAGAAGCCCCTGGAATATTCGACGGTCATCCTGGCGGCGGCGGTGCGCGAAGGATACCGGGGCCCGGTCTTTATCCAGGGCGACCATTTTCAGGTCAATGCCAAGGGATACCAGGCAGACCCGGCCAAGGAAATCGAAGGACTGAAGAAGCTGATCAAGGAATCGATTGAGGCCGGTTTTTATAATATCGACATCGACAGCTCTACTGTCGTGGATTTAAGTAAAGAGGATCTCCTGGCCCAGCAGAAGCTGAATTCGGAGATCTGCGCGGAATTGACCGCCTATATCCGCACCATCCAGCCGAAAGGCATTACGGTTTCCGTCGGCGGCGAGATCGGCGAGGTCGGCAGCAAGAATTCGACCCCGGAAGACATGCGCGCCTTCATGAAACTCTATCAACAGAAGCTCCCGGCCGGCATGGCGGGTATTTCCAAGATCAGCGTCCAGACGGGGACGAGCCATGGCGGCACCGTCCTGCCCGACGGCACGATCGCCAAGGTGAAGCTCGATTTCAATGTCTTAAAGAGCATCTCCGAGGTCTGCAAGAAAGAGTTTAAGATGGCCGGCTCCGTCCAGCACGGCGCCTCCACATTGCCGGAAACCGAGTTCCACAAGTTCCCGGAATTCGACGCTGCAGAGGTCCATCTGGCGACGCAGTTCCAGAACATGGTCTTCGACAGCCCGCATTTCCCGGCCGACTTAAAGAAGAAGATCTATGACTGGCTGAAGGTCGAGGCCAAGAACGAGTTCAAGCCCGGCATGACCGACGAGCAGTTCTTCTATAAATCAAGGAAGAAGGCGCTGGGGCCGTTCAAGAAGGACATCATGTCCATTCAGGAGAGGGACATGATCGCCGAGGAGGTCGAGTCGAAATTTGCATTCCTCTTCGACCAGTTGAAGATCAAGGATTCCGCCGAAGCGGTCAAGCAATTCATCAGAGAGGCGAAGGTTAAGCCGGCTTTCAGCTCCGAGCACCACAAGAAGGCCGAGGCGTTCGAGGGAGACGATTGACGCAGAAGGCGTCATACCCGCGCAATACCAAATAAGCGCGGGGTATTGCATGAAATCTTTGGGTAATAAGGAATGAATCCGGTTTTGGATTTTTCTGGTGACGTGGTCGACCGGTGTCTGGTCGGCTAAATGAGAGGTATCCTATGACGATGCGATCAGATGCCATCAAAAAGGGTGTTGAACGTGTGCCGCACAGGGCGCTGCTGCATGCCACCGGTATTTCCAGAAGGGATATGTCCAAGCCGTTCATCGCGGTGGCGACGAGTTTCAACGACATCATCCCCGGGCATATCGGCATGCGGGACCTGGAGCGTTTTATTGAGCGCGGTATCGCAGCCGGCGGCGGCGTGCCGTTCTTTTTCGGGATCCCAGGCATCTGCGACGGCGTCGCCATGGGGCATCCCGGCATGCGCTATCCCTTGGCATTGCGCGAGCTGATCGCCGACTCCGTGGAATCTTTTGTCAACGCCCACAGTCTCGACGGATTGGTGTGCCTGACGAATTGCGACAAGATCACGCCGGGGATGCTGATGGCGGCGGCGCGTCTGAATATTCCGGCCATCGTCGTGACGGCCGGTCCTATGCTTTCGGGCCGCTATAAGGGCAAACGTCTTTCTTTGGTGGGCGACGCCTTTGAGGTTGTCGGAAAATTCAAGCGCGGGGAGATCGGCGAGGAGGACCTGGCGTGTTTTGAGATGGAGTCCTGTCCGGGCGCCGGCGCCTGTCAGGGATTATATACGGCCAATACGATGGCCTGCATCACAGAGGCCATGGGAATGTCCCTGCCGGGATGCGCCACAGCCTTGGCCGTCTCCGCCAAGAAGCGCCGCATTGCCGAAGAGTCCGGCGAGAAGATCGTGGGGTTGGTGAAAAAGAACGTGACGTCGCGTTCGATCATGACGCGCAAGGCTTTTGAGAACGGCATCCGTATCGATCTGGCGCTGGGCGGCTCCACCAATACCGTCCTGCATCTGTTGGCCATTGCCAGGGAAGCGGGCGTGCCTTTAGGCCTGAAAGATTTCGACCGCTTGAGCAAGCAGACGCCCCATATCACCGATCTTCTTCCGGGCGGCAAACATTTTATGGAAGACCTGGATTATGCAGGCGGCATCCCCGCAGTGATGAAGAGATTGAAGAGCAAGATCGCGGTCTGTCCGACGGCGAGCGGCCTTTCGACGCACCAGATCGCCGACCGGGCCGTGGTCAGCGATGAGAATGTCATCCGTTCGATAGACGAAGCGTATCATGAGGAGGGCGGTATTGCCATCCTGCACGGCAATCTGGCGCCGCGGGGTGCGGTGGTCAAACAGTCTGCCGTCAGCGAGACGATGAGCGTTTTTACGGGCAAGGCGAGGGTTTTTGAGCGCGAAGAGGACGCCCAGAAAGCGATCCTCTCCGGCGATATCAAGTCCGGCATGGTCGTCGTGATCCGCTATGAAGGGCCCAAGGGGGGTCCCGGGATGCGCGAGATGTTGGCGCCGACCGCTGCCATTGTAGGGATGGGTCTGGCCGACAGCGTGGCATTGATCACGGACGGCCGGTTCTCGGGCGGTACGCAAGGCTGCTGCATCGGCCATGTTTCTCCGGAGGCGGTCGAGAGGGGGCCTATTGCGGCCATCAAGAACGGCGATGAGATCCTGATCGATCTGCCCAAAAGAAAATTGGAGTTGAAAATTTCCGCAAAAGAGTTAAAATCAAGACTCAAAAAGGTCAAGATCCCGGCTCCCAACGTGACCGGCGGCTACCTGTTAAGGTATTCGCGGATGGTTTCTTCGGCCGATGAGGGAGCGATACTTAAGCCGTTTTAATACAAAGAGATACAACCCATGGCAACAATGAATGGCGCACAAATATTGATCGAATGCCTCAGGCGTGAAGGCGTGGAGGTGATCTTCGGTTACCCCGGAGGCCAGATCCTGCAGACGTTCGATGCCCTTTATGATGTCAAGGACATCAAGTTTATCCTGACGCGCCATGAGCAGGGGGCGGCCCATGCCGCAGACGGCTATGCGCGCGCGACCGGCAAGGTGGGCGTCTGTATATCGACCTCCGGCCCCGGCGCCACGAATCTGGTGACCGGCATTGCGAACGCCTTTATGGATTCCATTCCCATGGTCGCCATTACGGGCCAGGTCCGCACGTATCTGATCGGCAACGACGCTTTTCAGGAGTCCGACGTGACGGGGATCACGCGGTCGATCACTAAACATAATTTCTTGGTCAAGGACATCAAAGATCTGGCGCGCACGGTGCGCGAGGCGTTCTATATCGCCTCCACCGGCCGGCCGGGGCCTGTCGTGATCGATTTCCCCTCGGATATCCAGAACGCGAAGATGGAATTTGAGTGGCCGGAATCGGTTTTTTTAAGAAGCTATCAGCCCCGTTTTGAAGGGCATCCGGGGCAGATCAAGAAAGCCGCCAGGATGATTGAAAAGGCCGCGCGTCCCATCCTTTATATCGGCGGCGGCATCATTTCGTCGAATGCCAGCGAAGAATTGAAGGTGCTCGCCGAAAAAAATCTGCTTCCGGTGACGACGACATTCATGGGCCTGGGGGCTTTTCCCGGCGCGCACCCCTTGTGTTTGGGGATGCTGGGGATGCACGGGACGGCTTACGCCAATCATGCGATCATGGAATCCGACCTGATCGTTGCGATCGGGGCGCGCTTTGACGACCGCGTGACCGGGCGCATCGACGCCTTCGCGCCGCACGCCAAAATCGTCCATATCGATATCGACCCGACGTCCATCAGCAAGAACATCCGCGTGGACGTGCCGATCGTCGGCGACGCCAAGGAGATCCTGCGCGACCTGATCGGCTATATCCGCAAGAAACCCGACACTACCGCGTGGCGGGCGCAGATAGACAAATGGCGCAAGCAATTTCCGTTGACGTATAAACAGGACGATGTCCTGAGGCCCCAGTTCGTCATTGAAAAGATCCAGGAGCTGACGAAGGGGGACGCCATTATTGCGACGGAAGTGGGCCAGAACCAGATGTGGGCATGCCTTTTTTATCAGCACGCCCATCCCCGCACGTGGATTTCGTCCGGCGGCCTGGGCACGATGGGATTCGGCCTGCCTGCGGCCATCGGGGCGCAGCTGGGGCGTCCGGAGAAGGTCGTTTTCGACATCGCCGGAGACGGTTCGATCCAGATGAACATCCAGGAGCTGGCCACCGCCGTGCAGAATAAGCTGCCCGTCAAGATCGCGATCTTGAATAACGGTTATCTCGGCATGGTGCGTCAATGGCAGGAGCTTTTTTATAACAAACGGTATTCCCATACGCCGATGAAGAACCCCGATTTTGTGAAGCTCGCCGAGGCCTACGGCGCCAAGGGGATGCGGATCACGAAAAAAGAAGATGTGGCCGCGGCGATCAAGGAGGCCTTGGCGACGCCCAACGTCGTGGTGATGGATTTCGTTATCGAGCCCGAAGAGAACGTTTTTCCCATGGTGCCGGCCGGCGAGGCTTTAAACAGGATGCTGGGAGGGATGGCGTAATTTCGGGGCCAGTAATTCGTAATGGTTGAGAAAATCAGAAGTTTTCAGCAACTTGACGCCTGGAAAAAGGCGCATGCCTTTATATTGGAGATTTATAAGGTAACGAGGACGTTTCCTGATGAGGAATTGTACGGAATCGTAAGCCAGATGAAAAGAGCGGCTTCGTCTATAACTGCCAATATCGCCGAGGGGTTTAGCAGGTATCATTACAATGATAAGATTCGATTTTATCTCAATGCCAGAGGTTCCGTAAGCGAGCTTCAAAATTTTTTATTTCTGAGCAGAGATTTGAATTTTATCGGCGAGAAAATTTTTGCGTCCCTTTATGCCACAAGCGAAAACGTGGCAAAACTGATTAACGGAATGGTTCGCTCTATTGAGAAGCAAAAATAAATTACGATTTACTAATTACTAATTACGAGTTACGAAACCATGAAACATACAATTTCAGTGCTTGTAGAAAACAGGTTCGGTGTTTTGGCGAGGGTGGCAGGGTTGTTTTCCGCCCGCGGCTATAACATCGATTCGTTGACGGTCTCCGAGACACAGGACCCGAGCGTCTCGCGCATGACGATCGTCGTCAATGCCGAAGACGAGAGGATCTTAGAGCAGATCAAAAAGCAACTTAACAAGCTCATCGACGTCATCACCGTGACGGACTTCACCAAGAAGGCTTATGTCGAGCGGGAGCTGGCGTTCATCAAGATCCTCATCGATCCCAAGACGCTGCCTCAGCTTCGCCGCATCATCAAGCGCGCCAAGGCGGAGGTGCTCATCAAGAAAGACGATTATCTTGTCGTGGAAGCGGCGGCGGACGCCGATCACGTCAGGAACCTTATCGGCGAGCTGAAAGCCTTCAAGGTCCTGGAGCTTGTCAGGTCAGGACGCGTGGCGGTAGCGATATAAGAAATTAGAAAAATTAACGGTACTCCTTGCGTTTCCATCTTGGAAATATCTGTTTGCATCCAGTCCTCGCTCGGCCCGGAAACCGGGCCAGGTTCGGACAGGCCCCGTTACAAATTTCATTTGTAACGGGGCGGGTTCCGCAGAAAGCGGAACACTGGCCCTTCAGATGGGGCCAGGTGCATCCAGATATTTCCAAGATACGCTCGGAGTAATTCCGCCTGAGGCGGAATTAAGGAGGAATAATGAGAATCTTCTACGATAACGATGCGGACCTTTCCTATTTGAAAGGCAAAAAGATCGCCATCATCGGCTACGGGATCCAGGGCCGCGGCCAGGCGCTGTGCCTGCGCGACAGCGGTTTGGACGTCGTGGTCTCCGAGATGGCGGGAACGCCTAATTTTGAGCAGGCCAAGAAGGACGGCTTCAATCCTGTGACTGCGGCCGCGGCCGCGGCCCAGGCGGATGTCATCCAGATCCTGACGCAAGACCACGTGCAGGCCAAGGTGTACACCGATGCCATCAAGCCGAATCTGAAAAAAGGCAAAGTGCTCGTCTTCTCGCATGGTTTTAATATCCGTTTCAAACAGATCAAGCCGCCGAAGAACATCGACGTTATTATGATCGCGCCCAAAGGCCCCGGGGCTCTTGTGCGCCGCATGTATGAAGAGGGCAAAGGTGTTCCATGTCTCGTCGCCGTCCATCAGGATGCTTCGGGCAATGCCTTGAAGATCGCTCTCGCTTACGCCAAAGGCATCAAGGGGACGACTGCCGGCGTCATTGAGACGACATTTGCCGAAGAGACGGAAACAGACCTGTTCGGCGAACAGGCTGTTCTTTGCGGCGGTGTCTCTGAATTGATCAAGGCGGGTTTCGACACGCTCGTCGAAGCGGGTTACCAGCCGGAGATCGCTTATTTCGAGGTGTTGCATGAATTGAAGCTGATCACGGATTTGATCCAGGAACGCGGCATTTCCGGAATGAGGAGAGGTGTGTCCAATACCGCCTGTTACGGTGATCTCTCGCGCGGACCGCGCATCATCACCCAGAAGACGCGCAAAGAGATGAAGAAGATATTGAAGGAGATCGTCAAAGGCAGGTTCGCCAAGGAGTGGATCGCCGAAAACGTTGCCGGCCGCCCGAATTTTGACCGTCTGCTCAAAGAAGGCGACGAGCACCTGATCGAAAAGGTGGGCAAGCAGCTGCGCGACATGATGCCGTGGATGAAGAAATAAGCGGCTTTGAAAGTCCTTCGACAGAGCTCAGGATGATTTCAGCGTAAACGCCAGAGGCACGTTGAAATCAATGCCGTGGTGCGCAGCGAACGTAAGTGAGCGAAGTCCCGGCGGTTTGATTTCGAGCCAAGAGGCGAGAAATCAGCAGGAAAAGAAGGCCCGGAAGGTCCTTTGACAAGCTATGGATAAGTTGATCATATTCGATACGACATTACGCGATGGCGAGCAGGCGCCCGGCGCCACGCTCAACGAGCGCGAGAAGATCGAGATCGCGCGCCAGCTGGTCACGCTCGGCGTCGACGTCATCGAAGCGGGATTTCCCATATCTTCGCCGGGAGATTTTCGTGCCGTGAACCGTATCGCTTCGACGGTCAAGGGGGCCGTGATCTGCGGCTTGGCCCGGGCCGTGACGAAAGATATCGACGCCGCCTACAAGGCGACAAGACCGGCGCGCGGCGGCGCCAGGATCCATGTGTTTCTGGCGACATCGAAGATCCATATGCAATACAAGCTCAAGAAGGCTGAAGACGAAATCCTGCGGCTGGCGACGGAATCCGTCAGGTACGCCAAGAAATATACCAAAGACGTCGAGTTTTCCCCGGAGGATGCTTCCCGTACGGAACCGGAGTTTTTGTTCCGCGTGCTGGAGGCCGTCATCAAGGCCGGGGCTACGACCGTCAATATCCCGGACACCGTCGGTTATGCCTATCCGGCGGAGTACGGCGCTTTGATCCGTTTGATCCACGAGCGCGTGCCGAATATCCACCGTGCCGTTATCTCCGTTCATTGCCATAATGACCTGGGACTGGCTGTGGCTAATTCCCTGGAGGCGGTGAAGTCCGGCGCCCGCCAGGTCGAGTGCACAGTTAACGGCATCGGCGAACGCGCGGGCAACGCGTCGATGGAAGAGATCGTCATGGCGGTGCGGACCCGGCGTGACAGCTTTCCTCATGTCACGGCCGCCATTAACACACAGGAGATCTACAAGACGTCGCGGCTGGTGAGTAAATTGACTGGTTTTGTGGTCGCGCCCAACAAAGCGATCGTCGGCAACAATGCCTTCCGTCACGAGTCCGGTATCCATCAGGATGGCGTCATGAAGAAGCGCTCGACGTATGAGATCATCGCGCCCGAGGATGTCGGTTTCACCGGCACGAGTCTTGTTTTGGGCAAGCATTCGGGCCGCCATGCGTTTGAAAAGCGGCTCGCGGAGATGGGCATCGCGGTTTCCGGCGATGAGCTTGTCCGTGCTTTTGAGAAATTCAAGGAACTGGCGGACAAGAAAAAGAACGTCTATGAGGAAGACATGGTTTCCCTCATTGAAGATGAGATCAATAAGCCTGCCGAGATCTGGCAGATGGCCGCCGTCTCCTATGCCAGCGGCACGCATGTGACGCCCAGCGCGACCGTGCGCCTCAAGAAGCAGGGCAGGAGTTTCAGTGCCACCTCGACGGGAGACGGCCCCGTGGACGCCTGCTATAAAGCCATCGAGAAGATCACCAGGATCAAAACACGCCTCCTGGATTACAGGATCGAAGCCGTCACGTCGGGCAAGGATGCGCTCGGCGAGGTCGCCGTCCGTGTCCAGTCGGGCAAAAAGATCGCCATGGGCCGCGGTTCCTCCACAGACGTGATCGAGGCTTCTGCCAAAGCGTTCCTGAACGCCGTCAATAAGCTTGCCTCCAAGAAAAAAGGCCCGGACGGCGCTCTCCACCTATAACCATGATGACGGAAACCCGAAAGCTTTACGGTTTAATAGGCTGGCCTGTTAAACACAGCTATTCGGCTTTCATGCACAATGCCGCCTTTAAGCATTGCGGCATGGATGCCGTCTATGAACTTTTTGAAGTTGCGCCGCAGGACGTGGAGACTTTTTTCAAAAAGACGGTCTCGGGAAAGACGATCAAAGGGTTCAATGTCACAGTCCCGCATAAAGAAACCGTTTTGAAATATCTTTCCGGTACCGTTTCCTCTGGCGCAAAGATGATCGGTGCCGTCAATACCGTCTGCGTCCGCCAGGACGGCCGGCTTGACGGCTTCAATACGGACGGAACAGGTTTTCTGAAAGACATGGAAGCGCATGGTGTGGGTGTCCGCGGAAAAACTGTTGTTTTGCTGGGCGCCGGCGGCGGCGCCAGGGCCGTCGTCTTCGGTTTGGCGCAGCGGGAGACTGCGGAGATACGCATCTTTGACGTCGACGGCTCAAAGGCCGAGGCCCTGGCCAAGAGCGTCAAAAGTTATTATCCTCATGCCGGCATTTCGTGCGTCCCGGCCATAGAGAAGCTGGACATCCCGGATGCCGACATCCTGATCAACGCCACTCCTGTCGGCATGAAACCCGCAGATCCCTTGTTGGTCCAAAATGATCGGCTCAAGCCGGGTTTGTTTGTTTATGACTTGATTTACAACCCCGCCGAGACTAAACTATTAGCGGCAGCGAAAACTGCAGGGTGCAGGACAGCTAACGGATTAGGCATGCTGTTGTATCAAGGGGTTTTGTCTTTTGAACACTGGATAGGGAAGCCGGCGCCCGTCGAGGTGATGCGGCAGGCATTGTTAGAGAGGATGCATGCTTGAATTGACGCAGGCGGTTTTTGTTTTTCTCTTTGCGGTCTGTATCGGTAGTTTTCTGAACGTCTGCATCTATCGCATGGGCCGCGAAGAGTCCATCATCACACCGGCCTCGCATTGCCCGTCCTGCAAACATCTCATCCGCTGGTACGACAATATTCCTTTGGTCAGCTATATCCTGTTGCGCGGGCGATGCCGCGATTGCCGCCAGCCGATCCCTTTTCGATATTTTCTGATCGAGCTTTTGACGGGCGTCCTTTTTTTGATGCTGTATCATCGTTTTGGGCTGGGTGTGCCGTTTTTTGTTTTTGCGGCCTTCGTCTGCGGCCTGATCGTCGCGACGTTCGTGGACATCGATTTCCGTATTATTCCCGACGAAGTCAGCGTCGGCGGCATTGCCGTCGGGCTCCTTGTCAGCATCATTTTTCCCCAGATCCACCATGCGGCGACGCATCTGTTGGGACTATGGGCATCGCTCTTGGGGATCGTCGTCGGCGGCGGAACGCTGTGGATCCTCGGCTTGATCGGAGATTTTATTTTTAAAAAAGAGTCCATGGGAGGAGGAGACATCAAGCTCTTGGCCATGGTCGGCTCATTTTTGGGCTGGCAGGCGGCCCTCTTGGCCCTTCCTTTGGCATCCCTTTTCGGCGCCGTGGTCGGCGTCATCATCAAGTTGAGGACCAAGGAGAGCGTTATCGCGTTCGGGCCGTATCTTGCGCTGGGCGCGCTGTTATGTCTGTTCTGGATGGACCGTATCCTGGCATTTTTATTCGGGATTTGACGAAGTTTCACCTTTCGCCTAATCGCTTGTAAATTTCCGCCAGGGTAGGCCGTCGGCCTGGCGCAGCCGGCCAGGACGGCCATCCGGCGGAAATTTCCTGCGCAGGCGCAGGGTTAATTTTGCAAAGAAAAGATACCTCGGTATAGGCAAAATTAAGGAGATCACATGTTGAGATTTTTGACTGCGGGCGAATCGCACGGCCGTTGCATGGTGGCGATCCTGGAAGGGATGCCGGCCGGTTTGAAGCTGGACTTAAAAGAGATGAACATGGAATTGAAGCGCCGCCAACTGGGTTATGGCCGCGGCGACCGCATGAAGATTGAAGGAGATAATGTCGAGATACTCTCCGGCGTCAGGAACGGTTTGACCCTCGGCAGCCCCATCGGGCTTTACGTCAAAAACAACGATTTCCGCATCGATGAATTGATCGCGTTGACCAACCCCAGGCCGGGCCATGCGGACCTGGTCGGGTGCCTTAAATACGGCCATCAGGATATCCGTAATGTTTTAGAGAGGGCCAGCGCGCGCGAAACGGTCTGTCGTGTCGCCGTCGGCGCCGTCTGCAAGCTTTTTTTGAAAGAATTTGAGATTTCGGTTTCGAGTGAAGTTGTGGTGATCGGAGGCGAAACGGACAAAGAGCGCATGAAGAAGAAGATCGACGCGGCACGCAAACATCTCGATACGGTAGGGGGCAGCTTTACCGTCACAGCCGCAGGGTTGCCGCCGGGAATCGGCAGCTATGTCTCCGCTGACCGCCGCCTGAACGCGCTTTTGGCCGGGGCCGTTATGTCGATCCCCGCCATCAAGGCCGTGGAGGTCGGGCTCGGTGTGGAATACGCGCGCGCCCTCGGTTCCAAGGTGCATGATGCCATTTATTACACAAAAGACAAGGGCTATTTCCGCCGGACGAACCATGCCGGAGGTATCGAAGGCGGCATGACGAACGGCGAACCCGTGGTCCTGAAGTGTACCATGAAACCGATCGCCACTATCGGCAAGCCCCTGGATTCCGTAGATATCGTGACCAAGAAGGCGGTCAAGGCGGCGGTGGAACGCTATGACACCTGCGCCGTGGAAGCAGCGGCGGTGGTCGCGGAGTCTGCCGTCGCCATTGTCCTGGCCCAGGCGTTTTTGGAAAAATTCGGCGGGGACAGCATCGCGGAGACCAGGAGAAATTACAAAGGATATATGAGGTCTCTGTAGTCCGCATATCTTCTGTGGTATGAGAAAGTTAAGGCCCTGGCGATACGAGTTGCCGGGGCCTTTTATCGTTAGCGGCCCTTTTGGCGCCGGACCATCGTTTTTCTCCAAAAAGCCCATGCAGAAGCAAGGAATTGATTGACCATCCTTACCTTATTATGATAAAATTCTTTCACTATGTTGTATAAGCACTAACGTAATTTTTGGCCACCTGGAATAAGCGGGCCGGGGACACGCCTGCCTTCGCGGGCTACGCCCGCAGAGCAGGCAGGAAAGTGCCCACGATAACCTCATTCGCTATATGAAAAATATTTATCTTGTAGGTTTTATGGCTACAGGCAAGACCGCCGTGGCAAAAGTCCTGGCCGGCCGCCTGAATATAAAGCTCGTGGACATGGATGCCGAGATCGAAGAAAAAGAGAAGATGCCTATCAGCGAGATATTCCGGCTTAAAGGAGAGCTTTATTTTCGCGGGCTTGAAAAAGAGTTCGTCAAACGCCTGGCGGGCAGGGAAGGACAGGCCGTTGCCTGCGGCGGCGGGGTGTTCGTCGACCCCGAGAACATCGACAGGATGAAGAAGAGCGGCGTTGTCATATGTTTGACGTCGAGGCCTGAGACTATTTTAAGGCGCGCGGCCGCGAACGCCTCGCGTCCTTTGTTGAATGTCGCGGACCCCCAAAAAAAGATAGAGGAGCTTTTAGAGAAGCGGCAGCCTTTTTATGCCCAGGCGCACCACACGATCGACTGCGACGCCTTGAGCGTCGAGGAGAGCGCGCAGGCGGTTTTAAACATTCTTCAGCATGAACGACTTTGAAGCCCTTGTTTTATTGAATATGGTGAAGGGGATCGGCAGCATCCGTATGCGCAGGCTTCTGGATGCCTTCGGTTCTCCTGTGGATGTTTTTAAGGCAGCGTCCCAGAAACTGGCCGAGGCGGCCGGCCTGACCCCTTTTCTGGCGCGGGCGGTTCTTGCGGCACCGGGCCAGATGGATCCTTTGGCCGAGATCCGCAGGGCGGATACGCTCGGTATCCGTATCATGACCATGGCCGACGAGGATTATCCCGCGAGCCTGCGCGCGATTCCGGACCCGCCGTGCATCCTTTACGTCAAAGGGGATCTTTTGCCTTGCGATGCCAATGCCCTGGCCGTCGTCGGCTCGCGCGGGGCGTCGCTTTATGGCCTTTCGAGCGCAAGGATGTTTGGTTCGCGGCTTTCCGAATACGGCCTGACGATCGTCTCCGGACTGGCCCGGGGCATCGATACCGCCGCCCACCGGGCCGTCCTCGATGCCTCAGGGCGGACGATCGCCGTTTTGGGCAGCGGGCTGGAATGTATTTATCCGCCGGAGAATGAAGAGATGTTTCGCCAGATCGCCTCCACCGGCGCCGTGATATCACAATTTCCTCTGCGGATGCCGCCTTTACCGCAGAATTTTCCGATGCGCAACCGCATCATCAGCGGCCTGTCCAAAGGCGTGCTTGTCGTCGAGGCGTCGGCGAAGAGCGGCGCCTTGATCACGGCGCGCTGCGCGCTGGAACAGGGGCGGGAGGTCTTTGCGCTCCCCGGCGAGGTCGGTCGTGAGAATGCCTATGGGGTCAATGCCCTCATCAAGGACGGGGCGTGTCTGGTGATGCGGCCGGAAGAGATATTGGAAGTCCTCAAGCCGTTGCTGAGTTTTCCGCAAGAGCCCCGTCCGGAGCAGGAAATCGACCCGCCGCAGAGGGATGCATGGGAAGATGAGGATCCCAGAGAGCATGTCCGGGACGTCTGGCAATCCCTGGATGGAGAACCTGCGCATATCGATAATATCGCGCAAAAAACGGGTTTAAGCATCCCAGAGATCCTTTCAATCCTCGTCGAACTTGAACTCAAAGGGGTTGTCCGCAGATTTCCAGGTCAGTCGTTCACCAGGAATGCGAGCTGACACCTAAAAAAGGGAGCCATGTCTAAAAAAGCCATTGTGATCGTAGAGTCGCCTGCCAAGGCCAGGACGATCTCCAAATTCCTCGGCAAGGATTTTTCCGTCGTTAGTTCCATGGGGCATATCGTGGACCTGCCGCAAAAGAAGCTGGGCGTGGAGATCGACAACGCATACAAGGCGGAGTACGTCGTCATCCCCGGCAAGAAGAAGCTTTTGGGCGAATTGAAAAAGACGGCCAAGGATGTGGACGCCGTTTATTTCGCGACCGACCCTGACCGGGAGGGCGAGGCGATCGGATGGAATCTGAAGGAGTGGATGTCGTTGAAAAAACAGGAGGTCTACCGGGTCGAATTCCACGAGATCACGAAGTCGGCGATCGACGAGGCGTTCCGTTCGCCGCGTGCCTTTAACGAGGACCGCATCCGCGCCCAGCAGGCCCGGCGCATTTTGGACAGGATCGTCGGATATTTCCTGAGTCCTTTATTGTGGCGCAAGGTGACACGGGGCCTGAGCGCGGGCCGCGTCCAATCGGTGGCCCTGCGGCTGATCGTGGACCGCGAAAAAGAGATCCAGGCCTTCGTGCCCCAGGAGTATTGGAGCATCGATGCGGAATTCAAAAAGAGCGAAGGAGCGGCCAAAGAAAAAAAGGTCTTCAGGGCGTCTTTAGAGAAGATCGACGACCAGAAGATACAGATTACCAGCGAAGAAGAAGCCAGGAAGATCGCCGCAGACCTCGCCGCCAAGGATTTTAAGGTCGAGAGCGTCGACAAGACGATGAAATCGCGCTCCCCCCTGGCGCCGTTCATCACAAGCACTCTGCAGCAGGATGCCTTTAACAAGTTGCGGTATTCGGCGACCAAGACGATGTTCATCGCCCAGCAGCTCTATGAAGGCATCGAAGCGGGCGAGGAAGGCCCTGTGGGGTTGATCACCTATATGCGCACCGATTCGACGCAGGTGGCGCAGGTGGCTTTGAGCGAAGTCCGGTCTTTTATCTCTTCGGCATACGGCGCGCCCTATCTGCCCGATGCGCCGCGCGTTTATAAATCCAAAAAGCTGGCCCAGGAAGCCCATGAGGCCATCCGGCCGACCAGCGTCAAGCGCACGCCGAAAGACATGCAGGCGTACCTGACCCCTGAACAACTTAAACTATACGAACTGATCTGGAAACGCTTCGTGGCATCCCAGATGAACCCGGCGCAGATGGATCAGACCTCGGTCGTGATCAGGGCGGACCGTTATGCCTTGAAGGCGACGGGTTCCAGGACCGTTTTTGACGGCTTTAGCGTCCTGTATAAGTCTGAAGAAGATTCCGAAGAAGAGGCCAAAAAGGAACTGCCTGCCTTGGCCGCGGCGGATGCCCTGACCCTGGTCAAGCTTGAGCCGGGTCAGCACTTCACCAAGCCGCCGGCCCGCTACTCGGAAGGTTCGCTCATCAAGGCCCTTGAAGAAGACGGAGTGGGCCGCCCCAGCACCTACGCGCCGACGATCGCGACCGTCGTGTCGCGGGATTATGTCCGCCGGGAAAAGGGGTATCTTTTGCCCACGGACTTAGGGATCAAGGTGAGCGAGCTATTGGTCAGCTATTTTCCCCAGGTCATGGACGTCTCCTTTACGGCGCACATGGAGGAGGAGCTGGATATGATCGAGGACGGCAAGGCCGACTGGGTCAAGATCCTGAATGAATTTTACGCGCCGTTCAAGGAGAAGCTGGATTTCGCAGCGCAGGACATCAAGAAAGAAGTCATCTATACCGACGAGATCTGCGACAAGTGCGGTAAGCCCATGGTCGTCAAATGGGGGCGCAAGGGCAAATTTTTGAGCTGTTCGGATTATCCTACCTGCAAAAACTCTAAATCCATTTCTTCGGGCGTCAAGTGTCCTGCCCCCGGCTGCGGAGGCGATCTCATCTTGAGACGGTCCTATCGCGGCCGTTCGTTCTACGGTTGCAGCAATTATCCGAAGTGCACCTTTACGTCGCGCGACCTGCCTTCAACGGAAGAGGGCCCGTCTGCCGACGAGAACCCGGCCGCGGATGCACAAGATAAGAACACTCTACCGCCGCAAGGCGATTGAAGGATTGTCCGTTGCCATCGCGAATGATTGCGAATATATTCGCGTCAGCCGGTGTGGCGCCGCATGAAAACAAAAGACTTTAAGGAAATCCTGAAAACAAAAGTCCTGGTTTGCGACGGGGCCCTGGGGACCGTGTTCTATGAGAGGGGGCTATCGCCGGGCCGCCCCTGTGAATATCTCAATATCGCTCGCCCCGAGGCTGTCCTGGCCCTGCATCGGGAATATGTTGATGCCGGCTGCGATATCATCCAGACCAATACATTTGCCGCCAACAAGGTCAGGCTTTCCGTCTACGGCCTTCAGAACGAAGCGGAAGCGATGAATCTGGCCGGCGCCAGGATTGCGCGGGAGGCGGCGGGGAACCGCGATATTTTTATCGCCGGATCTATCGGCCCTTTGGGCCGTTTTCCCCTGGAACAGGATCTGTCGCAAGAAGATGTCCGCGTTATTTTTAAAGAACAGATATCGGCCCTGCTCGCCGGCGGGGTCGATATTTTCGTCCTCGAGACGTTTCAGAGCTTGAGGGAACTCCGTCTGGCTTTGGATGTCTGTCGTTCGGTTTCTTCGCTTCCGGTCGTCTGCCAAATGTCGTTTCAGGAAAACATGGGGACGGCCTTTGGGGAAGATATGCAGCAGGTGGTCCGCGAATTGGAGGCGGGCGGCGCAGACGTCATCGGGGCCAATTGCGGCCTGGGTCCGGCGCATATCCTGGAAGCAGTCCGCCGTCTCGTTTCCTTGTCGTCCGGTTATGTCTCCGCCCAGCCGAACGCAGGCTATCCGCAGGTCGTCGAAGGCCGCACATATTATTTGACGACGCCGGACTATTTTGCCCAATACGCTTTGGCCTTGAAGGAAGCAGGCGTGAATATCATCGGGGGTTGTTGCGGGATCGCTCCCGCGCATATCCGTTTGGCGGCCCGCACCGTCAAAGGAACGGCCCCTGTGAGCCGTTCCTCAGAGACCCTTACCCTGCACCAGCCCCGCATAGCGGGACGGGGCGGGATTCCGCTATCCAGCGAGAAGAAACCTTTGGGCATCGCGGATCTTGTGGGCCGCGACCGTTTTACCGTGATTGCCGAGCTTCTGCCGCCGAAAAATGCGGACATCCGCAAGATGGAGGCGGCAGCAGATCTTTTAAAGGCGGGAGGCGCCGATGTGATCAGCGTGCCCGAGAATCCTTTGGGGCAGAGCCGTATGAGTTCTCTCATGGCCGCGGCCTGCATGAAAGAACGGACAGGCCTGGAAGCCATTTCTCATTTTACGTGCCGCGACCGTAATCTTATCGGCATCCGGTCGGATCTGCTGGGCGCCCATGCCTTGGGCCTGACAGGGCTTTTGGCAGTCACGGGGGATCCGGTAGGACTCGGTTCCCATGGCAAGGCCACGAACGTCTATGATTTGAACGCCATCCAGCTTATCACGCTCATCGAGAACATGAACCGTCACATGGGGTTGGATATGTACGTCGGGGCGGCTTTTAATCCCAATGCAAAAAATATCGACGCCCAGATATCTTATTTGCGGCGCAAGGTGGACGCCGGGGCCCGTTTTGTCATGACACAGCCCCTTTTTGAGGCCTCGAGGATCTTGGAGATCCACGACAGGATCAAATCCATAGGAGCGCCTGTTTTTTACGGGGTCCTTCCTTTGGTCAGCAGCAAGAACGCGGAGTTTCTCCATAATGAAGTGCCGGGGATTTCCATCCCCGAGGAGATCCGCCGGCGCATGCGGATCGACGACAGGGAGGCGGCGGTCCGGGAAGGCGAGGCGATCGCCATGGAGACCATCGAGTCTGTCCGCGGCCGCGTGAACGGGATATATCTTGTTTCTCCTTTTGGCCGCTATGATGTGAGCGCGCGTATCATCAAGGCCTTATCGGTCCGTCGGGATGCGTCGAGTTTCCCCGGACAAGCCGGAGGTGTCAGGTGATCATTGTAACGGGGGCCGCGGGTTTTATCGGGAGCTGTTTTTTAGAAAAGCTTAATCGTGAGGGGATCGACGATATCGTGGCGGTCGACAGGCTTGATGGTTCGGATAAGTGGAGGGGGCTGGCAAACAAGCGGATCCAGGATTACCTCGACAAGGAAGATCTTTTGGAGCGTGTCCGTTCAAACCGTATGCCCCGCGTGCGCCAGATCGTCCACATGGGGGCATGCAGTTCTACGACGTGCACGGACGCGCGTTACGTCATGGACAATAATTTTGCCTATTCCCGGGAACTGGCCTTGTGGGCGTTCCGCAGGAAGGTCCCCTTTTTGTACGCCTCTTCGGCGGCGACATACGGGGACGGGGAACTCGGCTTTGACGACGATCCCGTTTTGTTGACGAGATTGCGGCCGTTGAATATCTACGGCTACTCCAAGCATCTCTTCGATCTGTGGATCCGGGCCCACGGATATGGCCGCCGGGCCACAGGCCTGAAGTTTTTTAATGTATTCGGCCCCAACGAATATCATAAGGGAGATATGGCGAGTGTCTTATGCCGGCGTTTTGACGAGATCGTGGCCGGAGGGGATTTCCGCCTTTTTAAGTCCTACCGCGCCGATTATAAGGACGGCGAGCAAAAGAGGGACTTTATTTATGTCAAGGACGCCGTCGAGGCGATGTTCTTCTTCATCGTCCACCCCGGCAAAACAGGCCTCTATAACCTGGGGACAGGCGAGGCGCGCAGCTGGAACGACTTGGCAAGGGCCCTCTTTGCGGCGTTGGGGCAGAAACCGAGGATCTTTTATATCGATATGCCCGAAGAACTCAGGGGCCGTTATCAATATTTTACCCAGGCCCGGATGGACCGATTGCGAAAAGCCGGCTTTAAGACGTCTTTCCGTTCTTTAGAGGAATCCGTAGCCGACTATGCCGGCTATCTGAATGGCAAGACATATTTGTGATGTTCTAAGGAACAGCTATGGAACGCCATATCGACAAATTTTTGCGGTATCTGGAGATCGAGAGGAACGCCTCGATCCATACGATCAAGAACTACAAGATCGATCTCCATGAGTTCGGCATTTTTTTGAAAGACGCACCTGTCGAGAGCGTGGATTATCTGACGATCCGCCGTTTCCTGGCCCATCTCAAGGAACGCAATCTGACGTCGCGCAGCACGGCGCGCAAACTCTCGTCTTTGCGCAGTTTTTTCAAGTTTCTCGTCAAAGACGGTTACCTGAAGGTGAATCCTACGGATGCCGTGGCATCTCCCAAGCAGGAAAAGACCCTGCCGAAGTTCTTGAGCGAGACGGACGTCGTCAGCCTGATCGAGGCGCCGGACGAAGCGACGGTGCGCGGTCTCAGGGACCGGGCGATGCTGGAAACCCTTTATTCTACGGGGATGAGGATTTCGGAGCTGGTGGGCCTCCGGGAAGACGATATCGATTTTATCGGCGGGACCGTCAAGGTTTACGGCAAGGGGAAGAAGGAAAGATTGCTGCCTATCGGCGACCGGGCCCTGAAGGCCATCCGCAATTATCTTCACAAGCGCAACGCCGTATCGCGGTCCATTTTTTTGAATAAGAACAAAAAGACGCTCGGCGCGCGGGGATTCCGCAAGATCCTCGACAAATATGTCCTCCGGGCGAGCCTCAAAGAGCATATATCGCCGCACACCCTGCGTCATTCGTTCGCGACCCACCTGTTGAATCGCGGGGCGGATCTGCGTTCGGTCCAGGAGCTCCTGGGGCACGCAAACCTTTCGACGACACAGATATACACGCACTTAACGACCGAGAAACTCAAGAGCGTCTACGAAAAGGCGCACCCGCGTGCTTAAAAGGGTTTACCCCGTCAGAGAACGAAGTTTTCCAGCGGGGCGGGTGGGCGGCGGCGCGGGTTATCCGCCGGTTCAGGGCGTTGTTGACGCAAAGACGGCCATGATTTATTTTCTCTATGATATTCTTTTAGCCATTGCGGCCCTTGTTTATTTGCCGTTTTACGCGGTGCGGGGGCGGGTCCACGGCCGGATCCTGGATCGTATCGGCATCTTTTGCGCCGACGCCTGGCAAGTCCCCGAGGATAAGAAGACGATCTGGATCCACGCCGTCAGCGTCGGAGAGGCCAGGGCCGCGGAGTCCCTTGTGCGGTTTTTCCGCAGCCGGCAGCCGCAAACACGGATCGTCGTTTCGACGGTCACCCCTACGGGTTACGGGATCCTCAAGAAGGTTTTGAAAGACAATGAGCTTGCCGTTTTTGCGCCCCTGGATCTTTCATGGGTCGTCAGGAAATTCTTAAAGGTGCTGCGGCCGTCTCTCGTCGTCATCATGGAGACCGAGCTTTGGCCCAACTTGATCCGTCTGAGTTCTGCCGCGGGTGCCCGTGTCGTTATCGTCAACGGCCGCATATCCGACAGGTCCTTCGCCGGTTACAAGAGACTTTCCTGGCTGGTGGGTCCTGTCTTGAAGCTCATCGGTCTTTTCTGCATGCAAAGCCGTGAATCCGCCGACAGGATCATTGCGATGGGCGCCGATCCCGGGCGGGTGCACGTCATGGGTAATATCAAATTTGATATCAGCAGCGATTTTTCCAGGCCGGCGTTCCTGAAGAAGCTGCACACGTTGGCCACAAACCAGATGCTGTGGGTCGCCGGGTCGACCCATGAGAACGAAGAGGAGATGCTCCTGGGGATTTACAAGTCTTTGCGCAAGGATTTTGCCGGCTTGCGCCTGGTGATTGCGCCGCGGCATCTGGAGAGGATCGATAAGATCCGCAGGCTCGTACGCGTCAACGGGCTGGAAGCGGTGCTCGTGTCGCGGTTGGATCATTTGCTGAGCGGGCAAGTGGCCCTTCTGGATACGATGGGCGATCTCACGGCGCTTTATGAGCTGGCAGATGTTGTTTTTGTCGGCGGCAGTCTTGTCAATAAAGGCGGACACAACCCCATCGAACCGGCTGTTTTCGGCAAGCCGGTCCTTTTCGGCAAGCACATGGATAATTTCAGGGAGATCCGCGATATTTTTATCCGTCAGGGGGCCGCGCTGGAGGTGGGGACGGTGCAAGACCTGGAATATGAATTACGCCGTCTTCTGGCGAGTCCCGCCGAACGCAAGACGCTCGGCGAAAAGGCCCGCGAGCTTCTGAGCCAGAACAGGGGCGCGACGGAACGCACGGTCTCTGAGATCGCCGGGGAGATGGACCTATGAAGGGGCTTGAGTCTTTTTACGGCCGCGGCCGGATCACGGCGACATATATCCTGTTATTTCCTTTTCTCTTGGTTCTTTCCTGCGTTTACGGCGTTGTCGTCGTCTGCGCCGCATGGCTCTATCGTCGGGGAGTGTTGGCATCATTGCGGCCGCGGAATCCCGTGGTCAGCATCGGCAATATCACTCTTGGGGGGAGCGGCAAGACCCCTTTGACCGAATATGCGGCGGCTCAGCTGGTTAAAGCCGGCTGTCCCTGCGCCGTGCTTCTGCGCGGATACGGCCGGCCGTCAAACGGGAAAGGCGTCGCCCCCGGTGGTTATGAGGCATTGGGAGACGAGGGGAGCATGATCCGGGAGAACCTCGGCGGCAAGCTGCAGGTGTTGGCCGGCCGCGACCGCGCGCTTCTCGTGCGGAGGCTTGAGGCCGATGGGTTTCGCGGCATGATCATTCTGGACGACGGATTTCAGCACTGGCGCGTCAGGCGGGATTGCGATATCGTCGCGGTGGACGCCGGCCGTCCTTTCGGCAACGGCTTGTTGTTGCCTGCCGGTCACCTGCGCGAATCCAAAGGTGCTTTGAGGCGCGCTTCCATTTTTTGTTTGACGCGTTGCGACCAGGCCGGGTATGAAGCCGTCGAGACCCTGAAGCGGACGCTCCTGCGGCTGAACCCGGCGGCCCTGGTCGTTGAGACGGTGCACGAGCCGATCGGCCTTTACGATCTGAAGATCAAGACCGGGTTCGAAACGAATGTCCTTCGGGATGCGTCCGTCGGGCTGCTCTGCGGCATCGCCCAGCCCGGATCTTTTGAAAAAACGGCCGCAGGCCTCGGCGGCAAGATTGTTTTCAGGGCGTCCTTCAGGGACCATCATGTCTATAGCGCGGACGAAGTGTCGTTGTGCTGCCGCCGGGCCAGGGAGGCAGGAGCGTCCCTGATGGTGACCACCCAGAAAGATGCCCAGCGTCTGGAGCGGCTTGCGTGCGCCGCGGACCTGGGTATGGATATCCTCGTATTGAAAATAGGCATACGTATCGTAAAGAATGAGGCAGAATTCAATGCTCGACTTCGTTCTCTATATCCTTTTTAGGTCGTGGGTGGGGGTCATGCGGTTTTTGCCGCTGGAGGCGTGGCTGGCGGCAGCCAGGTTTGCGGCAGATGTTTATCGCGTGCTGGACGGCCGCCGGCGCAGACGTGCCGCCGTCCATATCAAGATGGCGTTCCCGGATAAGACCTTTTTGGAACGCAAGCGTATCCTTGCCGCCATGTACCGGAATTTCGCGCAGAATATTGTCGAGACGCTGTATTTGCCTTATATGGACGCGGCTTTTGTGCGGCGGCATGTCGCGATTTCCGGTTGGGATATTTTTCAGGAGGCCGAGGCCAAAGGCAAAGGCGTCGTCTTTCTGGGATGCCACGCGGGCAGTTGGGAGTTATCGAATATCGCCTGTGCTTTTTTGATCGGCGGCGGGCGTTACGCGATGCTGGCAAGGCCCCAGGGAAAGACAAAGAAGATCGACGCGTTCCTGAACGTTTTGCGCACCTCCAAGGGGTGCGGCGTCATCCGCGTCAATGAACTGAAAAAAATGGTCGAGCACCTTTCACAAAACAAGGTCCTCGGGTCGGTGGCGGATCATGGCGGCAGGGAGGGTGTCCTGGTCCCGTTTTTCGGCAAGACAGCCAAGACGCCGACAGGGGCGGTTAAGCTCGCCAAAAAACTGGGGGCGCCTATCATCCTGGCTTTCATGCATCGCAGGCGCGGCGCCGAGCATGAGATGTTCCTGGAGGCCTTTCATCCTTCCAGCGGCGCCGGCGACGAAAAGAGCCTCGCCGCAGACCTGGCGGCCATCAACGCCGTCTTCGAGAAATGGATCCGTCTTTATCCCGAGGAATATCTTTGGTTTTACAGGAGATGGAAATACTCCTCCCAGCGCCGCGTCCTTATCCTGAGCGACGGCAAAGCCGGTCATGTCAAGCAATCCCAGGCTTTGGCCGGCATGGTCCGCGAGCTCGGTTTCGAGACCGAGATCCGCATGATCGAAGTGCGATTCAAGACGCAGACCGCGTCTACGGCGCTTGTCGTCATCGCCCGTCTCTTGGGGGCCCCAGCGGCGCGGGCTTGTTTGCATTTTTTCCTGGAAGGGCGGACATACGACGAAGTCAGCCGGGAAGTTTTTGACGTCGTGGTCTCCACCGGTTCTTCTCTGGCCGCAGTCAATATCGCCGTGGCGTATGAAAACGGTGCGGCGTCGGTCGCGATCATGAAACCCGGCCTTTTGCGTTACGACCAGTTGGATCTTGTGGTGATGCCCGAGCACGACCGGCCGCCGAAAAATAAGAATGTGGCGGTTATCGCAGGTTCCCTCAACAGTATCTCGGCGGAATCCATGAAGAAGGATTATGAGAAGCTTTTGAGCCGGAGGCCGCAGGTCGCAGCGGCAGGGCATGCCGGCAGTCCGAAGATCGGCCTCCTTGTCGGCGGCGACTCCAGGCATTACGTTATCAGAGAGTCCCTGGCCGACATTCTTGTTGCGCAACTGCGGCGTATCCTGAAGGAGACGGGGGCTTGTCTTTTTGTCACGACTTCGCGCAGGACGGCCGGACCTATCGTGCGGATCTTGCGCGAGGCCTTCGCTTCCCAGGAAAACTGCAAGCTATTCGTCGATGCGGCTCAGGATAATCCGCCGGGGACTGTCGGCGGTATTCTCTGCGCCAGCGATATTCTTGTTGTTTCCGGCGAGAGCATTTCCATGGTTTCAGAGGCCGCCGCCAGCGCCAAACCTGTCGTCGTTTTCGAGCCGGAATGCCTCACAGAGCGCAATAAGGTCCGCAGGTTTCTTGAAAAAATGAAGGCCGACGGCCGTATTTATTTGGTTAAAACCTCCGGGATTTATGATAAGCTATCTTGGATTATCGGGACAAAACCCGTTGCCGCCAAGCTAGATACGCGCGCAGGCGTTCTTGAAGCCCTGAAGCGGGTCATTTCATAAAAATTACGAGTTCGAATTACTAGTTACTAGTTACGAATTACGAGTTACGAATTACGAATATGAATATTCTGCAGATCTTGCCGCAGTTGAACGTCGGAGGAGTCGAGACAGGGACGATCGACATGGCCAAATACCTCGTGAGGCACGGCCATCGTTGTGTCGTCGTTTCCGCAGGGGGCAGCCTGGTCGAAGAACTCCGGGGTGCAGGTATCTCTCATCATGAGCTTCCCGTGGAGAGCAAGGCTTTCTGGGTGATGTTCAAAGCTGCAGATGGACTCAGCCGAATCATCGAGAGAGAAAAGATCGATGTCGTCCACGCCCGGTCGCGCGTGCCGGCGTGGGTTGGTTTCATGGCTTGCCGCAAGACAGGCGCCGCGTTCGTCACGACGGCGCATGGGCATTACAGCCGGCATATTTTCAGCTATATGATGGGGTGGGGGAAGTATACGATCGTGCCGAGCTCCGTGATAGGCAAGCATATGATGGAAGATTTCGGCGTTCCCTTGGCCAACATCCGTCTTATCCCGCGCAGTGTGGATCTGGAGAGATTCGCATTCCGCGGCCCGCGGGTCCGCCGGCAAAAGGAGTTCGTGGTCGGCGTTATCGGACGTATCACGCCGATCAAGGGGCAGATCTATTTTTTGAAAGCGATGGCACGCATCCTGCGTTCGGCGCCTTATGTCAAGGGATGTATCGTCGGCAGCGTCTCCCCGGGCAAAGACAATTATATGGAGGAGCTTGAAGTCTGGACGCGTCGTCTGGGATTGTCAGAAGCGGTGAGTTTTTTAGGTAACAGGCGCGACGTCCCGGAAGTCCTCAAAGGGCTGGACGCCCTGGTCATGCCTTCCATTGCCGAGGAGTCTTTCGGCCGCGTCGTCGTCGAGGCGCAGGCCGTCGGCGTGCCGGTGATCGCCTCCCGAGTCGGCGGTGTCGTCGAGATCATCGAGGACGGCCGGGACGGTCTTTTGGTTTTTCCTAAAGACGACGAGGCGATGGCGCAGGCCGTCCTCGCGTTGGTCGACGATCCGGCCTTGGCCGCGCGCCTGGCAGACGCCGCCCGCAGGAAGGTGGAGGAGAAATATTCCCTGGAGAAGATGGCCTCGGATACCCTCGCCGTCTATGAGGAGGCCGCGAGCGTCAAGCGCATCCTTGTCATAAAATTCAGCGCCGTAGGCGACGCGATCCTGGCGGTTCCGTCGCTAAAGGCGCTCAAGAAAAAATATCCCGTCTCGCATTTGGTTTGTCTGACAGGGGCGCCGGCGGCGGAGGTCCTTGAGAGGTGTCCTTTCATCGACGAGCTTCTCGTTTCTGATTTTAAAGGCAAAGACAAAGGATGGAGAGGACTCGGACGCCTGGCCCGTAAACTTCTTGCCAGGAGATTCGACTATGTCGTCGATCTCCAGAACAACAGGAAAAGCCATATGCTGAGCTATGCCACGATGAGCCCTCATCGTTACGGCTACGATAACGGAAAATTCAGTTTTCTTTTGAACCATCGCGTCAAAGGCGCCAGGGACCTGATGGCGCCCGTGGAACACCAGTTTCGCGTTCTGGAAATGATGGATGTTGCCTACGACGGTGAGACGTTGGACTTGTGGCCGTCGCCGCAGGATGAGGCTTTTGCAGAGCATTTCTTGAATGAATACGCTCCAGGATGCGGGTCCGTCATCGGTATCAATATCGGCGCAAGCCCCCGCTGGCAATCGAAGCGCTGGATCGCTTCGCGTTTTGCCAGGCTTTGTGACGCCCTGGAAGAGAAAGGGAACCGCGTGGTCCTGACGGGCGCCGCAAGCGATGCGGCCTTTGTCAAGAAAATCCTGGAGACGGCCAAAAGCCGCCCTGCCTGCGCCGTCGCGCAGACAACGATCATGCAGTTGGCGGCTCTCATCGGACGCTGTCAGGTTTATGTGACGGGCGATTCCGCCCCCATGCACGTCGCCGCGGCCATGCATGTTCCTTTTGTGGCGCTCTTCGGGCCGACGGATCCACGGAGGCATCTGCCGTCGGGTGCGCGTTGCGTCGCGCTCCACAAGGGGTGCCGGCCGTGCTATCGGGATACGTGCGCCAAAAAAACGCATCCGTGCATGAAAGGCATCCTTGTGGAAGACGTCCTTGCGGCCATCGAACAATTTGCGGGGGGTCCGGTATGAATGTCTTGATTTTGACCAATCATCTCAATTTCGGCGGCGTCAGCGTCTATACGCACCAGCTGGCTGCCCTGCTTGTCCGCAAATACGGGGCGAAGGTTTTTATCGGCTCGCGCGGGGGGGACCTGGAAATAGAGCTTGAACGCGACGGCATCAAGCATATCCGTCTGCCGTTGACGACCAAGTGCGAAGTGAGCCCCAAGGTTTTTGTGTCGGCGCTCAAGCTCAGGGGGCTGGTCCGGCGCGAGAAGATAGACGTGATCCATGCCAATACCCGTGTCACGCAAGTCTTGGGGGCCCTGGTGTCCCTGCTGACCCGCAGGCCCATGGTGACGACATGCCACGGGTATTTCAAAAGGCGCTTGGGCCGCGTGCTCATGCCGTGCTGGGGCCGCCGGGTGATCGCTATCAGCGACCAGGTTCGGGACCACCTGGCCTATGATTTCGACGTACCGACCGACAGGATCGATCTGGTCTATAATGGTATCGATCCGCAGCGGTTTGTTCCGCATGGCGCCGCCGAGGTCGCCGCGCAAAAACAGGCGTGGGGAGTCGAGACGGATAAAAAGGTGATCGGCCATATCGGCCGGCTTTCTTCCGTCAAGGGGCAGAAATATATGCTGTTGGCGGCCGGTATTCTTCGGGGCCGGCATCCGGAGCTTCGGTGGGTGATTGTCGGCGACGGGAAGGAAGGAGTGCATCTGCGGAAACTCATTGCCGAAAAGAAGCTTGGAGATATCGTGCGTTTGTGCCCGTCGGCGGGTAATACATCTCTGGCGTTGGCCGCCATGGATGTTTTTGTCATGTCTTCCCTGCAGGAAGGGCTGGGGATCTCGATCCTGGAGGCCCAGGCCCAGGGGGTGCCTGTCGTGGCGTCGCGCGTCGGGGGGATCCCGACGGTCATCGAAGACGGCATTACAGGGCTCTTGGTTTCGCCGGGCGATCCTCCGGCTATTGCGGCCGCTGTTGAAAAATTACTGGAGGACCGTCCTCTGGCAGAGGCGATCGCCTCCGGGGCCAAAAAGAGGGTCGCCGAAGCATTTACGCTGGATTCCATGACGCAAAAGACCCAGGCCGTCTATCAATCCGTATTATGAAAAAGATTCTGGCGCGAGCCGCTGTTTATCTGTTTGTTTTTGTCCTGACGGGGTTCGTCGTTTTCTGTACGAACATCTTTTATGGCGGCCCCCGTGCCGCGATCCTGATGTATCATAGTGTCGGCGCTCCCAACGGTCAGACGACCTGTCTGGATGTTTCAGAGCAAGATTTCGCGCGCCAGATGGCGTTTTTGCACGCCCGCGGGTTTCGTGTGATCCGTCTTACTGATCTGGCCGCTCTCCTGAGACGGGGAGAAAAGGCGGGGGCGGGGACGGTCGTGATCACTTTTGACGACGGCTACGATAATAATTACACCAAGGCTTTCCCGATCCTGAAAAAATACGGTTTTCCTGCGACGATATTCGTGATTGCCGGCCGTCTGGGAAAAGATTATGATGTGGCCAAGGGGGTCCCGGGCCGTATCGTGACGCCGCAGATGATGCAGGAAATGGTCGCCTCCGGACTTGTCGATATCGGTTCCCACACGACAAGTCATTATTATCTGCCTGAGGTCCGCGACGCATCTCTTCTTTGGGAGGAGCTTCGCGGTTCCAAGATATTCCTGGAGGCGGTCGTCGGAGCGCCCGTCGCTTCTTTGTCGTATCCTCTCGGAGGTTATAGGCGTTCAACCGAGGAAATGGCCCGCCGGGCGGGTTACGAAGCGGCTGTCACAACCAGCAAGAAGGACGGCGGCAGCGATACGGATCTTTTCGCCCTTAGACGCATCAGGATCTCGAAGTCTTCACGCCATATGTTTATATTTTTCCTGGAGGCCAGCGGCTATTATCCGCACCTGAAAGGACTTTCGCGATGAGCATATTCCGAAAGAAACAATCGCCATTTTCCGCCCAGGAACGCATCGTGATCGTCGAGGTCAATTGGCTGGGGGACGTTCTTTTTTCGACGCCGGCCATCCGGGCGATCCGCAAGAAGCACCCCGGCGCCTATATTGCCGCCCTGGTGGTGCCGCGCTGCAAGGTCCTCCTTTTGGGCAACAATTATCTTGACGAGGTGATTGTCCTGGATGAGGAAGGGCGTTACAAGGGGTTTGGCGGCAAATTGCGGCTTGCCCGGGATCTCAAGGTCAGACATTTCAACATCGCGTATATCTTCCGTCCGTCCCTGACGCGGACGCTGTGTCTTTTTTTGGCGGGCGTGCGCCGGCGTATCGGCTTCGTCACGACAAAGACGGCTTGCCTCTTGACGGAGAGGGTCGTTTTTCCGAAAGACAAGATGCACCGCGCCGATATTTATTATTATCTCGTCACGGGCTCCAGGATCCCCTCCGGTGAGCGTTATTGCGATTATTTCGTTTCTCCCGATGACAGGGATTTTATCGAGGATTTCTTGAGGAAGCACCGGCTGGGACAGGAGAAGAACCTTGTCACGCTCCACGTGGGCGGCAACTGGGATCTTAAACGTTGGCCGAAGGAGCGTTTTGCGCAGCTGATCGATGTCTTGAAGGAAAACTACCAGATGGATGTGGTCATTTCGGGGGCTTACAGCGAATACGGTCTGGCGGAAGGGATCGCTTCCCTGACGCGCTCCAAACCTTTTATCGCCTGCGGATTGACGACGCTCAAGCAGCTGGGTGTCCTTTTCCAGAAGAGCAGCATCGTGATCTCTGCGGATTCCGGCCCTCTGCATGTGGCCGCCGCCGTCGGGGCGCGCGTCTTGTCTCTTTACGGCCCGACCTCGCCGGAATTAACGGGTCCCTTGAGCCGCGACGAACTTCCGATCCTGTGCGGACGCCAGGCCCCTGCCTGTCAGGTCCCATGTTATAACCTGGAATGCAAGGATAATGTGTGTATGAGTTCGATCACCGTCGAGCAAGTTGTCGGCGAACTGGAGAAGCGCGGATGGCTGAAGGCCAGACAATAAAGAAGATCCTTTACATTACCATGAGCAACCTCGGCGACGCCGTGATGGGGCTGCCGGCCTTTGATTTTCTGAGACGGGAGTGTCCGGCGGCGCGCATCACCGTTGTCGCCGCGCCGCGCACCAAGGATCTTTTTGAACACCATCCCGATGCGGCGGAGCTGATTGTTTTTGATAAGCATGCCCCGCTTAAAGACAAGATCGCGCTCTACCGAAGGCTAAAAAAAGAGGGATTCGATGTCATTGTCGACCTCAAAAATACTTTTTACCGTTGGGCCTTGAGGTCCCGCTGCAAAAATCCTCTGCGCAGCCGTTACCCCTCCTGGGCGGTGCATTTCTATCAGAAGCATCTCTTTAAGGCCGTCAGCGCTCTGCGGGGGCCGGCTGTCAGCGCCGACGAATTTAAGGAGCTGGAGGGCCCCCGCAACCCGTCTTTTATCGCCCACAAAGATAATGACGCCCTCTTGGATCTGTTGAAACAGGAAGGGATGGGCGCCGGCGATGAGTTTGTCCTGATCGTGCCCGGGACGCGCAGCAGCCTTAAACGGTGGTCCGCCGGCGGGTATGCGGAGGTGATCGGGGAGTTCCAAAAAAAGTACGGCAAGATGGTCGTCGTGGCCGGCGACAAGGGCGATGAGGTCTTTGTCGGCGAGATCTGCGCACGGGCCTCGTCGCCCGTCGTCAATCTCTGCGGCCGCACGAACTTGGGAATGCTTTGCGCGCTGATCATGCGCGCCCAGATGGTCGTCGGAAGCGACTCGGGCGCCCTCCAGATTGCAAGCTACCTCGACCGCCCTGTCATCGGCATCTATGGCCCGACGGACGAACGTCTTTACGGGCCGTGGTCGTCCCGCAGCATTGCCGTACGCAAGAACGTTCTTTGCGGACCCTGTTCTCAGGCCGCCTGCGCCACAGGGGCTCACGCCTGCATCCAGACCATAACGCCTTTTGATGTGCTTCTGGCCGTACGGTTGATGATGGAAGGCAAGGAGGAGAGGTTTTGCCGGGAGCGCTACAAGCGGATCCTCATTGTGCGCACGGACAGGATCGGCGATGTGGTTCTTTCGACCCCCGTGATCAAGGTCCTGCGCGAGCATTTTCCTTCGAGTTTCATCGCGATGATGGTCGCTCCCTACACCCGCGAGATCGTGGAAGGCAATCCCTATCTGGACCAGGTGATAGTGTTTGACAAAGACCGGGCCCAGCGGGGTTTCTGGTCGATGCTGGCGTTCAGCCGTTATCTGGCGCGTCTGTCTTTCGATGTCGCCATCGTATTGCATCCGACGCTGCGCGTTCATTTGTTGATGTTTTTGGCCGGCATCGGCGAGCGCATCGGTTATGACCGCAAAGGGGCCTATTTCCTGACGCAGGCCTTGCCGCACAAAAAGCAGGAAGGGACCAAACACGAGGCTGAGTATAATTTCGATCTCCTTAAGGCGCTGGAGATCGGCGATGTTTCGCAGGAGCTTTATATGCCCTTGAAACAGGAATCGGATGAATTTGTTGCCGATTTTTTGATGCGTCTGGGCGTCGGCCAGAAGGATCGTCTGGTCGCCGTGAACCCGGCGGCCAGCTGTCCTTCCAAGCTCTGGCCGGTGCAGAAGTTTGCCGGCCTGATCGACAGGATCCAGAAAGAACTCGGCATCAAGGTGATTGTGGTCGCCGATGCCGCCCACCGGGCTGTTTCCGAACAAATATTCAATCTGGTCCGGACCCGTCCTTTGGACGGATCCGGGCAGTTTTCCCTTTCCCAGCTGGCCAGTCTTTTCAGATGTTGCGATCTTTTGATTTCCAATGATTCAGGGCCTGTGCATATTGCCGTTGCCGTCGGGACACCTGTCGTTTCCATCTTCGGCCGCAACCAGGCGGGTCTGAGCCCGCGCCGCTGGGGGCCTATCGGCCCTCGCAACGTCGTGGTGCATAATCCCCAGCCATGCTTCCCATGTTTGGCCCACGATTGCCGTAAAGGCTTTGCCTGTCTTGATTCGATTGGTATCGAAGAAGTGATGGGGCATGCGCGAAGGATTTTGAGGGAAGGGAAGGCGAATCCCGCCGGAGGCGGGGAAAAGGAAAGCAACATGACTCCTCGTGTAAACAGCTGAAAATTTCTGTTTGCATCCAGTCCTCACAGAGTTCGGACGGGCAACCGAAATTTCTCAGCTACACTCGGAGTTAATCCCGTCAGAGACGGGATTAAGGAGGCTGTATGAAACAGATGAAGGTCAGCGCAGTGGTGGCGTTGGCGGTGACGGTTTTGGCAGTCGTGACGGCGTTCGCATTCAGTTTTGCCAACATGTCTTATCAGGCCGAGCTTACCAGGCTCAAAAAGCTCAACGTCGAATATCAGAAGACCCTGGAGAGCTATAAGATCGTGTTGGATAATATCCGTCTACAGCTTGAGCAGGTTAAGCCGGCGGCAGTAAAGTAGGGATTTGAAAAAAATTTTTCCGGCCGGGTAGGGCTGGTTTTGTCCCGGCCCTGGCTGAAGGCCGAGACGTACGGTTGTCGTCGTCAGGTTTCGAGTATCGAAAAAAAGGAGGAGAGCATGAAGATAAAAGGGTTGGTGCTGGCCATCACAATTATTGTTGTTTTTATCGCGGGGGTTGGGGTTGGCGACTGGCTTGCTTCTGCGGGTTACCAGTCTTTGATCGCCCGGATGCAGGGTCAGGAGATGATCCTGAAGGCGGAAGTTGAGAAATACAAGAATGTGATCCGTGATATCAGCGCTACCGTGGTCAAGGCCATGCCTGCAGAAAAGGTTTCGCAGGAAGCCGGGGCGCCGCAAGGTCATTAGACACATTTTAAAAGCCTATCTGAAAGGGGAGGTGAATTCTTATGCGGTCAATCCTGATGATGCTTGGAGTCATGTTCATGTCGGCGGGCTGCGCCAATGTCTGTCAATTCGGGCGTTCGTCCGATGAGGCCAAGAGAGTCAATTGCTACGGACTCATGGAACAGGCCAAAGTGGGCATGACGCAGGCTGAAGTCCAAAAGAAGATAGGGTATCCCGATACACGGCGCTACGACATCAGTTATATGGGCAAGACGTATGATGAGGCCTGGATCTACAAGTTGAATTCGCCGCCGACGGTCCTGTATTTCAAAAACGGGATCCTTCAAAAGAAGGACTACGATTATTCGCAGTAGTTTTTTGGAGAAATCGTGCGGCAGGCGCCTGATTCGGTGGTCTGCCGGCCTATCATGAGAAAAAGGACGGGGCTGTCCTATGCCGGACAAACATATGTTGACCGCTCCGGCACCCATTGGTATAATTAACTCTTCTAATAAATGGGTTGATGTTGTGCTTTATGGACATATCCAAGCTTAAAACCTATTCCATAAACGCAAGAAAGAGTAAAGTTGATAAATCTTTTTTAGCCAGGCCGTTGCCTGCAAGGGCCGGGTTTCGCTCTTTTTTGAATTCGCTTCCTAACCTTTTGAAAGCAAAAGAGTTAAGGGAAATCGTTTCCGCTATCGTCTTCGCGCGCAAGAAGAAAAAGCCTGTTCTTTTGATGATGGGGGCGCACGTCGTCAAGTGCGGCTTGAGCCCTCTGGTTGTCGAGTTCCTGAAAAAAGGTATTTTCACGTCTGTTTCAACGAACGGCGCCGGCATCATCCATGATTTCGAATTGGCATATTGCGGCCGCACATCCGAAGACGTCGCCTGTACCATCAAAGACGGCAGCTTCGGCATGGCGCGTCAGACGGCAGAGTTCCTCAACGGCGCCATCGCTGATGGGGCTGACAAAGGCTTAGGATTGGGTGCGTCTGTCGGAAGACGGATCGAGGCAGAGAAGCTTCGTTACAGGCAGTTGAGCATCGCCGCGGCATGTTTCCGTCTCGGGCGGCTCCTGAGCGTTCACGTGGCCTTGGGGACGGATATTATCCATCAGCATCCTTCTTGCGACGGCGCGCGGACCGGAGAGGCCACTTTGCGTGATTTCCGCAGCCTGACGGAAGAGGTGGCGCGGCTTGACGGAGGCGGTGTTGTTGTGAATTTCGGGTCTGCCGTCATTCTGCCCGAGGTTTTTTTGAAGGCCCTGAGCGTTGCGCGTAATCTCACGGGCAGGGTCCGCGATTTCACGACAGTCAATTTCGACATGAATTTTCATTACCGGCCGCATCAGAACATCGTGACGAGACCATTGGACGGCTGCGGCCGCGGTTATTATATCCTGGGACATCACGAGATCATGATGCCGCTTTTGTTCCAAGCGGTCACTGAGGCCGGCACCATCTAAGAGGGATATGGTTTTATGGCGTTGCTGACCAACGAAAAGCTTAAAAAGATTCTCGGCGGGTTTTCTTCATCGCGGATCATGGTTATCGGCGATTTGATCCTCGATGAATACATCTGGGGCAAGGCGGAGCGCATTTCGCCCGAGGCCCCTGTGCCCGTTGTCTGGGCACAGCGCCAGTCTTTCATGCCCGGCGGCGCCTCCAATGTCGCCAATAACCTGGCGGCGCTGGGCGCCAAGGTGTTTCTGTATGGAGTGGTGGGAGAGGACAGGAATGGGGACACCCTTTTGGACCTGTTGCGTCAAAAGGGGGTGGTTTGCGACGGGGTGATCGCCGACGCCGCAAGGCGCACGACGGTCAAGACGCGCATCATCGCCGCCCATCAACAGATGGTGCGCCTGGACTGGGAGAATACGGAACATCTCGCCTTGGATCGGTTGCGGCACATCGTGGCCATGGTAGAAGAGAAGATCCCGCAAGTCGATGGATTGATCATCGAAGATTACGGTAAGGGCTTGATCGGGCCGTATCTGTTGAAGCGCATCATCTCTTTGGCCGGAAGGCACGGCAAGATCATCACCGTCGATCCCAAGATAGAACATTTCCGCTATTATAAGGGCGTGACGGCGTTGACGCCGAATGAAAAAGAGGCTTCTGCGGGCGCCGGCATCGCCATCAAGACGGACGAAGACGTCGATCGCATCGGCTGGAAGCTGTTTAAGACTCTTCGGTGCAAGGGGGTTTTGGTGACCCTTGGAGAAAAAGGCATGAAGCTTTTTTCAGGCGCCGGGCACAACCGCGCTCCCGTGCATATCCCGACCGTGGCCCAGGAGGTTTTCGATGTCTCCGGCGCGGGCGATACGGTCATTTCTGTCTTCACGCTGGCGTTGTCGCGCGGCGTCTCCATGGTTGAAGCGGCCAAGATCGCCAATGTCGCCGCCGGCGTGGTTGTCGGCAAGGTCGGCGTGGCCGTTGTCGCCAAGGAAGAGATCCTCGAGGCGTGGCGGCGGTTGAGAGGAAAGTTGGTATGAATTTTGTCAGGCTTTGTGACAGGCGTTTTTGCGGAATCAAGGATTTGTCCGGCGACATAGGCATGGAGGGTTTGACAGGATGAATGCCATCGGCGTGATCCCTGCGCGTTACGCATCCGTCCGTTTTGAAGGCAAGATCCTGGCGGATATTCTGGGCAGACCCATGATCCAGCATGTATGGGAGAATGCCAGACGGGCCAGGTCTCTTGACGAGGTGGTCGTGGCGTGCGATGACGAACGGATCAAGGGAGCTGTTGAGGCTTTCGGCGGCAAGGCCGTCATGACGGCCAAGGCCCATACCAGCGGTACCGAACGCATCGCAGAGGTGGTCGCCGACCTGGATGTCAAGGTCGTTGTCAATATCCAGGGAGATGAACCGTTGGTGCATCCTTCCATGATCGACGACGTGGCCTACACCCTTTTGAACGTCCCGGAGCAGAATTGTGCCACGGTCTGCAGGCGCATCGAACGCGAAGAAGAGATCGCCGACCCGAACGTCGTCAAGGTCGTGATGAACAAGAAACATCAGGCGCTGTATTTTTCTCGCTGTCCCATCCCGTTCGTGCGCGAAGAAGAACCCGGCATGCGCGTTCATTACAAACATATCGGCATTTACGGTTATACCAAGGATTTTCTTTATACCTATAAAAATCTTCCCGTATCAAAATTGGAAAAGCTTGAAAAGCTTGAACAGCTCCGGATTTTGGAAAATGGATATTCCATCCGAATCGTGGAGACGAAATTCGAGACGATCGGCGTCGACACCCGGGAGGATCTGGAGAAGGTCAAACAGTGGCTTCTGCTTCGCAGTAAGATCGAGGTCGAATGAAGGCACGACTTACGCGGCGAATCGCATGAGTTGTCTGCCTGAATTCGATCCAGCACCAATTTTACCCCGTACCCAGAAGGCCAAGTCCGTGAGGGTGTGGATGAAGGAGTGGTCTTCGGGCGGGATTCCGCCCCGCAGGGGGAAGACTGAAAAGAAAGGGGCCGCAGCCGTGAGCCCATGGGGCTCCACCGGCATGGTTTGGAGATAAGAAAAGAGTTGGTTTTTCGTTCTTGGGTTTTTGTTTGAGCGGAGTTCGGCAGTAAAATTAGTTCCGGGTTCAATTCGCGCATGCAATTTACGTCACTAAAAATGTTCCCTGTCTTGGCCTCGGTCTTCGGCCAGGGCCAAGGCAGGCAGGCGTAAATTGCACGCTCATTGACGGATAATCATGAAAACGCGTAAAGTGAGGATCGGCGATGTGGAGATCGGCGGAGGGGCGCCTCTTGTTCTTTTGGCCGGCCCTTGCGTCATCGAGTCCGAAAAGGCCGTGATGCAAGAGGCCGAACGCCTGAAGGCCGTATGCCGCCAGGCGGGTGTCCCCTTGGTTTTTAAGTCCAGTTACGATAAGGCCAACCGGACGTCCTTATTGTCTTTCCGGGGTCCTGGGATCCGTCAGGGCCTGAAGGTCTTGCGTCGCGTCAAGAGCGCCTTCGGCATTCCGGTCTTGAGCGACGTGCACAGCGTCGAGGAAGCCAAGGCGGCAGGCGAGGTCCTGGATTGCCTGCAGATCCCGGCGTTTCTGTGCCGTCAGACCGACATCCTTGTGGCGGCCGCCAGGACAAAAAAAGCGATCAATATCAAGAAGGGGCAGTTCCTGGCTCCCTGGAATATGGATGAGGTTATCAAAAAGATCGTCTCCAGCGGAAACTGCAAGATCCTTTTGACGGAGCGCGGGGTGTCGTTCGGCTATAATAATCTTGTCGTGGATTTCCGGAGTTTGGCGATCATGCGTCAACTGGGGTATCCGGTGATCTTTGACGCCACGCACAGCGTTCAGCTCCCGGGCGGCCGCGGCACATCGAGCGGAGGGGAGAAAAAATATGTCGCCGCCCTGTCCAGGGCCGCGGTGGCGTTCGGCTGCGACGGCCTGTTTTTGGAGGTCCACCAGAGGCCGGAAAAGGCCCTCTGCGACGGCCCCAATATGCTGTCTTTAACGGAATTGCCGCGTCTTCTGGAGACGGTCCGCGAGATCGGCCGTCTTGCCGACGGGGCCCGCAAGACCAACGAATAGGACCAAGCGATGCATGGGAAGGAAGCGAGAAAAGTTTTAAAGATCGAAGCGGAGGCTGTCGGGGCCCTCATGCGCCGGATCGACAAAAAGTTCGATAAGGCGATCGGAATTTTAAGCGAATGCCGCGGCCGCGTCATTGTGACAGGTATGGGCAAAGGCGGTCTGGTCGGCCAGAAGATATCGGCCACCCTTTCTTCGACAGGAACGCCGAGCCTGTTTTTGCATTCCGCCGAGGCGATTCACGGCGATCTGGGCCGCGTCACCAGGGAAGATGTTGTCCTGGCGATCTCCAACAGCGGCGAGACTGAAGAGGTGGTCCGGCTCCTGCCCTTGATCAAAAAGATCGGCGCACGGCTCGTTGCCTTGACAGGGAATCCCCGTTCGACCCTGGGCCGCCACAGCGATGTGACGCTGGATGTTTCCGTTAAGAAAGAGGCATGTCCTTTGGGATTGGCGCCGACGGCTTCCACGACGGCGACACTGGCCATGGGCGACGCCATAGCCGTTTGTCTGCTGAAAAAAAAGGGGTTCCGGGAAGAGGATTTCGCTTTTTATCATCCCGGCGGAGCGCTGGGAAAGAAGCTCCTTTTGAAGGTTGAAGACATCATGCGCCGGGGCGCTGCCAATCCCGTCGTGAAAGAGGATGCGCTTGTGCGCGACGTCCTCCTGAAGATCACGGAGGCGCGTGCGGGTGCCGCCAGCGTTGTCGACAAATCCGGAAAGCTGACGGGGATCTTTACTGACGGAGACCTGCGCCGTCATGTGGAATCGGACAAACACCTGGTGGTCAGGAAGGTCAAAGATGTCATGACGAAGGCCCCGGTGACGATCTCCAAGGACCATCTGGCCAGTGAAGCCCTCAGGATCCTCAAGGACAAGAGGATCGACGAGGTGCCGATCGTCGATGTCAAACACCGCCCTATCGGGATGCTGGATGTGCAGGATTTGCTCAAGGCGGGACTGGTTTAAAAACAGTTAACGGGTAGACGGGTCACGGGGGCCTGGGTTAGAAGTTAGTGCCGAAACACCTCTCATGATTTCGAAAAAACTCCGGGATAAATTTAAAAAGATCAAGCTGCTGTTGTTGGACGTGGACGGCGTTTTGACGGACGGCCGCATCATTTACGACAGCGACGGGCGCGACGCCAAATGTTTCGATGTCCACGATGGGCTGGGCGTGGCCCTCTTGGCGCGCATGGGGATCAAGACGATCCTTGTGACAGCCAAAGGGTCGGGGTGTCTGGCGCACCGCGCCAAAGATATGCGTGCGGAGGCGGTCTACAGGATGGACAGGAATAATATTGCGGGTCACGCCGCTAAGACCGAGGCGTACGCGAAGATATTGAAGAAATACGGCCTGCGGCATGAAAATATCTGTTTTGTCGGGGACGATCTCGTCGATCTCTGCGTTTTGAACGCATGTGGTTTGCCGGTAGCGACGCGTAACGCGGTAGCCGAGGTCAGGCGGGCCGCTGTTTATATCACCCGGCGTGCGGGGGGCCGCGGCGCCGTGCGCGAGATCGCCGAATTGATCCTCAAGTCACAAGGCTTGTGGAGAAAAGCCGCAGAGAACTATTTGTGATGGTCAAAACACTCATTTTAGGCGTGGCATTGGTTGTTTCCATGTCCTCGGCGGCTTTTGGCTTCGCGGCGGATTCCAAAAATCCCTCTACCAGCGAGCCTCAGCAGATGGAAGATTTCAATATTGCCGGCTACGACGGGAAAGGACAAAAGACGTGGGAGGTGCAGGGCGCTTCCATGGATATGGCCGGTAATGACGTCAAGGTTTCCGATATCACGGCCCATCTTTACGGTAACGAGAGAAACAAAGAAAACATGGTGCTGACCGCCGATCACGGCCAGTTCGACAGGGCGACGGGCAAAGTCCGCCTGGAAGACAATGTGCGCGCCGTGACGGATACCGGCGCGGAATTGACGACGAGCGCCTTGGATTGGTCGCAGAAAGACCAAGTCATCTCTTCGGACGAGAAGGTCAATATCTCCCGGGACAATGTGACGGCGGTAGGCGAAGGGCTGGAAGCCAAATCTGACATGAAAGTGGCGAAGCTTGAGAAAGACGTCGTCGTGACGATGCAAGGAAACGGACAGGCGTCATCGGCGGCCAAGACCCAGGGGGCGGCGGAGACCAAATCGAGCGGGCCGGGGAAAATGACGATCACCTGTGACGGGCCGATGGAGCTGGATTACGAACACCAGGTGGCGACTTTCGAGAAGAATGTGCAGGTGACCGGCGACGAGGACCAGGGGTCGATGGTGTCGGACAAGATGACCATTTATTTCAGCAGCCAGACCAAACAGATCGACAGGATCGTGGCCGAAGGCCACGTCAAGATCACGCGTGACGGGAATACGTCTTACAGCGATTCGGCCGTCTTCACTGCGGCGGACAGGAGGGTCGTCTTGACAGGGCGGCCGCACCTGGAAATCTTCACCGAAGAAGGCAGCGGGTTGTCCCATGTATCTCCTTGAAGCCAAAGGACTGGTCAAGAGTTATCATCATCGCCGTGTCGTCGATAACGTCAACCTCGTCGTCAAGCGCGGTGAAATCGTCGGCCTCCTGGGACCGAACGGCGCCGGCAAGACAACGACATTCTACATGATCGTCGGCATCATTCCTCCGGAGGACGGCCAGATCATTTTTGACAACAATGACATCACGCGTGTGCCGATCCATGCGAGGGCCCATTTCGGTATCGGCTATCTTGCGCAGGAGAGCTCGGTTTTTCGCAAGCTTACCGTTGAAGAGAACATCATGGCGATCCTGGAGACCCTGCCCATCTCTTTCAGGGAGCGTAAGAAGAGATTGGATCAATTGCTGGCGGAGCTCAAGATCGCACATTTGAAAAAGCACAAGGCTTATACGCTTTCCGGCGGCGAGCGCCGGCGTCTGGAGATCACTCGGGCCCTGGTGACGAATCCGTCGTTCATCCTGCTGGATGAACCCTTTTCCGGCATTGATCCGATCGTCGTGGCCGATGCCCAGCAGATCATCAAGGAATTGAAAGAGAAGGGGCTTGGGGTTTTGTTGACGGACCACAATGTCCGCGAGACCCTCTCCATCACGGACAGGGCATACCTGATCGCCCAGGGGCGCATCCTGATCTCCGGGACTGCTTCCGATCTGATCAACGACGCGCGGGCGAGGGAATTGTACTTAGGGGAAAAGTTCAGGATGTAAGGCAGCGACAAAACGATCAAGGGGGCAAATGAATGAAGGCGAAAAAAACAAAGACAAAAGAGAACAAGGTGCTTCTTGACATAGAGGTGACCCAGGAGCAAGTCAAAAAAAAGTACGATGAGGTTTATGAGAAGATCGGCCAGGAGGCAAAAATCCCCGGTTACAGGCCCGGTAAGGCTCCGCGTCAGATCCTGGAACAACAGCACGGCGCCCTGGCGAGAGACGAAGTGCTCAAGGGCTTGATCACGGAAAGCTATGAACAGACCGTCAAGGACGAGGCGATCGACGTCATCGATCTGCCGCAGATATCGGACGTCAAGCTGGAAGGGGAGGTCCTGACGTACAAGGCCGAGGTGGAGGTCAAGCCCGAGATCGCGATCAAGCAGTATAAGGGGCTCAAGCTGAGGAAGCAGGAGATCAAGGTCGAGTCTTCAGACGTCGAAGAGTATCTCAAGCAGCTGAAAAAGGGCAGGCCCGAAGGTCTCTCCGAAGAGAAGCTGGCCAGAGGCCTGGGATACAAGACGAAAGAGGAGTTCATCGATTGCATCCAGAAACAGCTGTTTTTGAAAAAAGAGAACGAGGAGCGCGCGCGCCTGGAAAAGGAACTCATCCAGCAGGTATTGAAACAGAGCTCTTTTGTCGTTCCGCAGACGCTCGTCACGCGCCGGGCCCATGAGCTGGAACATGAGGCGGAGCATCAGATGACCAGTTACGGTCTGCCGCCGGAGCGGATCCAGGAAAGGATCAAGGAGTTTGAACCGAAGTTCAAGGCGGAGGCGGAAGAACAGGTCAAGGTTTTTCTTGTTTTAGAGACCGTCGCAAAGCTCGAGAAGATGACGGTCGACGATCATGTGCTCAACCGTGTCATCGAGTTCCTCTTTGCGGAAGCGGAATGGGAATAATTGTAGCAGAAAAAATCCGTCATAGGCATAATTGAGGAAATTAACTTTACTCCTTGCGTAAACAGCTAAAGAATTTCTGGCTGCACCCAGCCTCGCCAGAGTCTCGTCGGGCAGCCAGAAATTCTTTAGCTACGCTGCGGAGTTAATTCCGCCGGAGGCGGAATTAAGGAGGTTTTTATGTTGAAAAACCAGATGCTGGTTCCTATGGTCATCGAGCAGACGGGCCATGTGGAGCGGGCCTATGACATTTATTCAAGGCTGCTCAAGGATCGCATCATTTTCATCGGCACCCCTATCGACGATACCGTCGCCAATCTCGTGATCGCGCAGCTCTTGTTCCTGCAGATGGAAGACGTGACCAAGGATATCAGCGTCTATATCAATTCTCCCGGCGGTTCCGTGACGAGCGGCTTGGCGATCTATGATACGATGCAGTTCGTCAAGTGTCCCGTGGCGACCTACTGCGTGGGTCAGGCCGCCAGCATGGGCGCGCTGCTTTTGAGCGCCGGACGCAAGGGGAAACGTTACGCATTGCCTAATTCGCGGATCATGATCCATCAGCCGTGGGGCGGTGTGCAAGGGGCGGCAGCAGATATCTCCATCCAGGCCAAAGAGATCCTGAGGCTGCGCGAGATGCTGGAAAATATTCTTTGCAAGCATACAGGCCAGCCGCTCGACCGCATCAAGAAAGATTCCGACCGCGACTACTTTATGTCATCAGAGGAAGCCCGGGCTTACGGCTTGATCGACGAAGTGATTGTGCCGGCAATGAAGTAGGAGATAAACAGTCAAACAATTCTTAAATAACCAAGCTCCAAGATACAATCATCAAACAATAACCAATCACCGGAATCCAATAACCAAATAGTACCGTTGTTTGTTTGATTATGGGTGATTGTGATTTGGAATTTGTTTGGAACTTGTTTCTTGGTTGTTGGTGATTCACAGGAGGGTCCTATGAAAAAAAATTATTTATTGACGCCGGGTCCGACGCCTCTGCCGCCGGAAGTCTGCGAGGCGCTTTCGCGTCCGATCATCCATCACCGCACGCCGCAGTTCCAGACCGTCTTGAAAGAGGTTCAGGAGAGCCTGAAGGCCGCTTTTCAGACCAAGAACGATGTGTTTATCCTGACGTCTTCGGGAACGGGGGCCATGGAGTCCGCCGTCGTCAATCTGCTTTCCTGGGGGGATAAGGCCCTTGTGATCCAGGGGGGAAAATTCGGAGAGCGCTGGACGGAGTTGTGTCAGGCCTACGGCGTCAAGCCGATCGTCATCGACGTCGAATGGGGCAAGGCCCTTGATCCGCAGATCCTTAAAGATTATCTGGCCAAGGAACCGGCGATCAAGGCGGTCTTTTCGACGTTATGCGAGACGTCGACGGGCGTAGCGTTTGATATCAAGGGTTTTGCCCAAGTCACCAAAGAGACCGGCGCTGTTCTTGTCGTGGACGCGATCAGCGGGCTGGGCGCCATCGACCTTCAGATGGATGCGTGGGGAGTGGACGTCGTCGTCTCCGGTTCTCAAAAAGGGTTCATGCTGCCGCCGGGGCTGGCGTTTATCTCCGTCAGCAAAAAAGCCTGGAAGCTTGTCGAAGAATCCAAATGCCCCAAGTATTATTTCGATTTGAAGAGCGCCAAGAAGGCCTGCGATAAGACCGATACGCCGTTTACGCCGGCGATCGGCATCGTCATCGCTCTCAACGAGGCCCTCAAGATGATGAAGGCTGAGGGATTTGAAAATATCTTTGCGCGCCACGGGAAACTTGCGGATGCCACGCGCGCGGCGATGCTGGCGCTCGGCCTCGGACTTTTCTCGACCGATGCCGCCTCGGATGCCGTGACGGCGGTCAAAGTCCCTGCCGGCATCGACGGGGAAAAACTCGTCAAGACCATGCGCGATGAATACGGCGTGACCATGGCCGGAGGCCAGGGGGAGATGAAAGGCAAACTCTTCAGGGTCGCGCACATGGGATACATCAGCGAATTCGACATCATCCTCGGTATCGCCTGTCTGGAGAAGGTGCTCAAGAAGATGGGATACGCCTTTGAGCTGGGCGCCGGGGTGAAGGCGGCGCAGGAAGTGCTTCTGAAATAGACAAGAGGATCACGACGGTCAGCGGTAGAACAACGGAGAAGTTTTATGTTTAAGATATTGGTGAGTGATGCGTTATCGGAGGAGGGGCTGGGGGTTTTGAAGAGCTCCAAAGATTTTGTCGTCGATGTCAAAACGGGCCTCAAGGCCGATGAATTGAAAGGAATTATCGGGGGATATGACGCCCTCGTGGTCAGGAGCGCCACGAAGGTGACCGCCGAGGTCATCGAGGCCGGCAAGAAACTCAAGATCATCGGCCGCGCAGGCGTGGGGTTGGACAACGTGGACCTGGCCGCGGCGACGGCCAAGGGCATCATCGTCATGAACACGCCGGGCGGCAACACTATATCGACGGCAGAGCATACGATGAGCCTGATCATGTCTTTGTCGCGCAACATCCCTCTGGCGGACGCATCCATGAAAAAGAAGGAATGGAAACGTAAGGATTTTATGGGTGTCGAGCTCTATAACAAGACCATCGGTATCGTCGGCCTGGGCCGTATCGGCATGGAAGTCGCCAAGCGGTGTCTGGCCTTCGGGATGCGCGTCAAGGCCTATGATCCGTTTTTATCCCGCGAGGTGGCCGAGAAGATAGGTGTCGAGTTGGGGACCCTGGAAGATGTTTACCGCGTCGCCGATTACATCACCGTGCACGTGCCCCTGACCGAAGAGACCAAGGGTATGATCGCCGACAAAGAGATCGGGATGATGAAGAGCGGCGTCCGCCTGATCAATTGCGCGCGCGGCGGCATCATCGACGAGCAGGCATTGGCCCGCGGCCTTGAGTCCGGAAAAGTCGCCGGTGCTGCGCTGGACGTGTATACGGAAGAGCCTCCCAAGGATTGTCCGCTGGCCAAATTCGGCGCCAACGTCGTTTTGACGCCGCATCTGGGGGCCTCCACCGAAGAGGCGCAGGTGAATGTGGCGATTGAGATCGCCCACCAGATTTCCGACGCCCTTCTGGGCAAGGGGATCCGCAATGCCGCCAATTTCCCTTCCGTCGATCCGGAAACCTATCATGCCTTGCAACCCTATATCAACCTCTGCGAGAAACTCGGGTCTTTCACAAGCCAGATCGCGCAAGGGGCGTTGACGGAAGTGAACGTGACATATAGCGGCGATATCGCCGCTCACGATACGGCGCCTCTGACCATGGCGTTGATGAAGGGTCTCTTGTCTCCCATGCTCCAGGATACCGTGAATTTCATCAATTCCCTTTCCCTGGCCAAAGCCCGCGGCATCCGTATGACGGAGCTCAAGTCCCTGCAGTCCGAAGAATTCGTGACCTTGGTATCTCTGGAGATCAAGACCGACAAGGAGACTCACCGCGTTGCCGGCACCCTTTTGTCCAAGAGCGACCCGCGCATCGTCAAGGTGGATGAGTTCTATGTCGAGGCGATCCCGTCGGGCTGCATGCTCCTTATGCAGAATTGGGACAAGCCCGGCATCATCGGGAATCTCGGCAAACTGATGGGAGAACATAACATCAATATTGCGGCGATGTCTTTCGGCCGGGAAAAGCAGGGGGGGCGCGCGATGTCTGTGTTGAACGTCGACAGCTGCGTGAGCGCCGAGCTGTTGGAAAAGGTCAAAAAACAACCGCATATCCTCTCGGCCAAAATCGTCGAGCTGTAATCCTTCGCACCTGCCTACCGGTAGGCAGGCAGGGAAATCCCCGGGCCCGCCCTCTATTCTTATGCATGGAATGAGGAAGGTTTTCTTGGGAATTAACCGTGTGAGTATCATATAGGAGGACGCATGCCGCGTCTTTTGAAGATCCTCGGTTGTTCGATCGCATATATCGGATTATTATTTGTTTTCTCCGGCGCGGCGATCGCCGAAGAACTTAATATTATTTTTACCGGGCAGTCTTTTGCCGCCCTTTATCCTTGCGATTGCCGTGTGGAGCCGGATGGCGGCGTCGCCAGGAGGGCAACCTTGATCCGGGACTTTCGCAAACAGATGAAAAATGTCCTCGTCCTGGAGGCGGGTTCGAGCCTGGCCTCAGGGCCCGACGATGGCAATGCGCAGGGGGAAGAGCTGGACAAAAAACGCAGCGGTATCTATCTGGAAGCCGTGAAACTGATGGCTTATGATGCCATCCTTGTCGACGGGCAAGACTTTTCTTTCGGGGAGAAATTTATTGAATCTCACACCAGGAATCTGCCTTTTGTCTCCTCTAATATCTCCGGTTCTTTTGCGCCGTTTGTCATCAAGGAGTTCGGCGATTTGCGGGTGGGTGTTATCGGGATCACCGAGGCCTCCGCCGTTAAAAAAGGCGCCAGAGATTGGCGGGAGCCGGCGGTTGTTTTGCGCCAGCTCATCCCCGAGCTCAAGAAGAAGGGTGTGAAGATTATTATCCTCCTGAGCGCGCAGACGCCCCAGGAAGACGAGAAGATGCTCAAGGACATCCATGGGGTCGATATTGTGATCAACGGAAGCAAGAACTACGGCTCCGTGACTCCTCGTGAAGTCCAGGGGACGGTTTATCTGCAGACATGGTGGCAGGCCAGGAGAGTGGGGGCCCTGAATCTTAAGATCTCGGACGGAAAGATCAGCCGGGTGGATTTTTCGGTCCCGCCGCTTGTTTCCGGCATTTCCGATGACGGCGCCGTGGCCCTGCTTTTGCCCCAGTGTTTCAAGACGGCCGATTGCCGACGGATGCAGGGATTTTCCGCTTCTTGCCTGAACGGCAGTTCCAAGGAAGCGCGTTGTTCCTATGTGGCGCTGCCGCGCGTGACCTTGACGGTGATCAACCCGAAGGATTGCTTGACGTGCCGCGGCGACGCCGTCATTGCAGATCTCAAAGACATCTGGGGCGACATGAATGTCATCTCCATTGACGAGAGCGATCCCCAGGCGCAGGCATTTATCAAGGATTTTAACATGAAGATGCTTCCGGCCTATGTCTTTCATAAAGACGCCGAGCAGAGTGATGCCTTTAAGGCATTCCGTTCCAATCTTGAAGAGAAGAACGGCTATTATAGGATTAAGCCGGCCGTCGCCGGGGTGTCTTATGTCGTGGGACGGCAAAGGACGTCCCGGACCATCGACGTTTTTTACGATTACCGCTATCCTGCGCTGCGTTCTCTCTTCGAGCTCTTATCTGCTTTTGCGCATAAGCATCCGGATTTCCAAATCAATTGGCACTTTCTGGCCGTCTTCGACCGCGATAAGGGTTTTATGAACCTGGGGCCTGCGGCGGATATCGAAGAGTTCAAGCGCGTGGCCTGTGTCGAGAAATTTTATCCCAAGCGTGTCTTGGACTATTTGATTTGCAGGACCAAGCAGGTGGACGCCGGCTGGTGGGATGAGTGCGCCAAAGAGGCGGGAATAGATCCCCGCAAGATCAAATCCTGCGCCTTGTCTGACGAGGGTGCCGCTCTTCTCAAGGAGCGTATCCTCATGACGGAGGAATTGGAGATAGCGTCAGGGCCGACATTTGTTGTTGACAACGTCGAAATTTTTGGTATCGTCAATGTGCCGTCATTGAAAGAGTTTGAAGAGACGGTGATGAGAAAGGATGTTCCGGCAAGAAGAGGTTCGGCGACCGGAGGAAAGAAGTGAGGTCATCATGACAAAGAATGGGAGACAAAATAAGATCTATCTCTTGGATGTGACCAACAGAGATGGGGTACAGACATCGCGCATCTGTCTTTCGAAGCTGCAGAAGACGATGATCAATATCCTCTTGAACAAGATGGGAATTGCCCAGTCGGAGTTCGGTTTTCCCGTCACGCGCCACGAGGTCAATTACCTTAATGCAAATTTGGAGTTGGCCGCGATGGGCGTTATTTTTCCTTTGCGCCTCAGCGGTTGGTTGCGCGCGACGAAGGAAGATGTAACGACCACCTTTCGCAACGTGCCGGGGATCAAGTCTCTCAATCTTTCGATTTCCACTTCAGACCAGATGATCATGAACAAATTTAAGGGGAAACTGGATCATGTCTCCGTTATCCGCGAGATGACAGAAGCCACGCGCCTGGCGCGCGAACTGGGAGCGGAGACGATCGGCGTTAACGCCGAAGACGCTTCCCGCACCCGTATTGAATATCTTATCGAGTTTTCCCTGGCGGCAAAAGCCGCCGGCGCCGACCGTATCCGTTATTGCGACACCCTGGGGTGCGATACGCCTTTTTCGATCTATGAGCGCATCCATAAACTGGCGGAGGCGGTGCAGCTCCCCATCGAGATCCATTGCCATAATGACCTGGGGATGGTGGTGGCTAATTCTGTTGCCGGTGCCAAGGCCGCTGTGGATGCCGGCGTTGATACCTATATCAATACCTGCGTGAACGGGATGGGGGAGCGCGCCGGTAATGCCGACCTGGTCAGTTGTATCCTGGCGATCCGTTATGGCGCCGATATGGCGGGTGCGTATGTCTTGGACGAGAAGATTGATCTGAAGAAGGCTTGGAAGATCTGCAAGTATGCCTCTTACGCATTCGGCGTCTCGATACCCATCAACCAGCCGGGTATCGGCGCCAACGCTTTTGCCCACGAGTCCGGGATCCATGCCGACGGGGCTTTAAAGGACCGGCGTAATTATGAGCTTTATGATTTTGAAGAGCTCGGCCGCGGCGAGCCGGAGATCATCGACACGGGCCGTCAGATCACCGCCGGAGAATACTCCGGTATCAAGGGGTTTCGCAATGTCTATGACAAGATGGAGATCGTTTTCCATGACGATGCCGAAGCGGCCAGGGTCCTGGAGCTCGTGAGGTACGCCAACGTCCATAACCAAAAGCCCCTCGTGGAAGATGAGTTGCGTTTTGTGGCGGAGTATCCGGAGATCGCCAGAAAAATTTTCACGATGACACCATAGAAAAAGAGTAAATAGTAGACAGCAGATAGTAGTCAGTAAAAAACAAAATACAAAGACAAAAAAAGAAGATGCTATTTTTAAGATTAATAAGTTTTATGGAAATTTTTAGTTTTTCTTACTGACTGCCAGGATGATATGAACACCATACTGATCGGGTTGCAATGGGGGGATGAAGGCAAGGGGAAGGTGATCGATATCCTTTCCCGCGATGCCTCTTATGTCGTCAGATATCAGGGAGGCAACAACGCCGGGCACACGGTTGTCGTCAACGGCGATTCTTTTATTTTCCATCTTTTGCCCTCCGGCGTCCTTCATCCGGGCAAAATCTGCGTCATCGGTAACGGCGTGGTCGTGGACCCCGAGGTCCTCTTGGCCGAATTGGATCTTTTGAAGAAGAAGGGTATCGACATGCGGGACCGCCTCAGGATTTCTGAACAGGCCCATGTGATTTTTCCGTACCACAAGATCCTGGACGGGCTAAGAGAAAAGAAGCGGGCCAACAAGATCGGCACGACGGGCCGGGGCATAGGGCCCTGTTATTCAGATAAGTTTGCCAGGTGCGGTATCCGCATGGGAGACCTTGTGAACAGCCGCACGCTGCGCGAAAAACTCCTGGATAACCTTAATGAAAAAAACGAGATCTTCAAGAAGGTCTTTCGGCATCCGGGATTTTCTTTTGACGATATTTTCGACGCATATGTGTCGTACGGCAGAAAACTCAAAAGTTTCATCTGTGATACGGCGATACTCCTGAATGAAGCAACGCGCGAAAGGAAATCCATCCTTTTCGAGGGGGCACAAGGGACCTTTCTGGATATCGACTTCGGGACTTATCCTTTTGTCACGTCTTCCAATTCCATTTCGGCGGGGGCGTGCACGGGGACGGGGGTTCCCCCGACGAAGATCGACAAAGTCGTCGGTGTCGTCAAGGCCTATACGACCCGTGTCGGCGAAGGACCGTTCATTACGGAGTTTCCCCGGGCGCTGGATGAGCAGATCCGCTGTAAAGGGCAGGAATTCGGCGCGACCACAGGCCGCCCCAGGCGCTGCGGATGGTTCGATGCCGTCATGGTGCGGCATGCCGTGATGATCAACGGCGCGGATTCTTTGGCCATGATGAAGCTTGACGTCCTGGATCACATGAAGACGATCCGGATATGTGTGGCTTATAAATACAAAGGAAAGGTTTTCCGTTTTTTCCCGAATGACTTGGAAGTCATGCAAAAAGCCAGGCCGGTCTATGAGGTCTTCAGCGGCTGGCAAAAGAACACGGCGCATGTCAGATCTTATAAAGGCTTGCCGCAAAAAGCCAGGGATTATATCGGGGCGGTCGAAGATCTTTGCCGGGCACCCGTCGCTATTGTTTCCGTGGGCTCAGGGCGGGAGGCGACGCTGTTTAAGCCGTAGGCAAAGACGTCTTGGGCGGCAGGGCGGGATCCTTGAAGAGCCGGAGTTCTCCGGCCGGATTTTTGAACAAGAACTTTGACTTGACGAAAATCAGGCGCCGTGTTATCTTGAGTTTTGCCTCGTTTTTTTAAACCGTTAACTTTTTGCCTTTGAATATTTTGCGAATATTTTAAAGACTGAGACTCCTTGCTTAATCGCTTGTCGATTTCATTCATAAGCACCTTGGCCTCGCCAGAGGCGGGCCAGGTCACTCGTGAAATTGACGGCCTGGCAAAACAAAGTTTTGCCGAAGCTGCGGAGTCATCCCGCCAGAGTCGGGATGGGGAGGATATATGTACCGCTTGAAGAATGGACTTCTTTTATTGGTCTGCGCGATGTTTTTTTTCGGCGCGGCCGGATGCACGGTTATTTTCCAGAAGGGCCGCCGGTCCGACATGGAAAAGATCAGGGAGCTTCAAGATGAAGTGGATCGCCTGTCCCAGATCCGCGCAGATTTAGAGGAGCAGTTGAAAGGGATCAAGGGCGTAAGCTTGAGCATGGAAGAGAGAGGTCTCGTTATCACTTTTCTCGATGAGGTCCTTTTCGATTCAGGGAAGGCCAAGATCAAGCCGGAAGCTTCTGTTCCCTTGGACAAGGTGGCTTCGGTCATTACCTCAGAGGCATCCGACTTTGATATCGGCATCGAAGGCCATACGGATAACGTGCCCATCAGGTATTCCGGCTGGAAATCCAACTGGGAACTTTCGACGGCGCGCGCGACGAGTGTTTTGCATTATTTGATCGAGAAGGGTGTTTCTCCTTCGCGTCTGGCCGCCATCGGTTACGGTGAGTTTAGACCCGTGGTTTCCAATGATACGGCCGAGGGGCGCAGCAAGAACCGCCGCGTCGAAATCGTTATCCTGCCGCAGCTCCGCAAAGTGGCCCAGGTGCCGCAGCAAGCGGCCCCTGCAGCCGAAGAGCAGATGATGGAGCCGGCCGAAAATTTAAAGTAAAGCTGGACCGAGAAAGGAACGGCGGTTTCTTTGTCGGAGGCAAGCGAAACCTAGCATCGCCTGAACCGACTGCGAAATGTCGTTGATGAAGCACTTAGTCTGGTTCAGGGCTGGTGCGGGGTAAGATCAGGAACGACAGGAAGAGAGATATGAATCTACGCAAGCAGCGGCAACCTGTCATTATTCTGGTCGTGGTGGCTCTTCTGCTCTTTGTGTTTCTTGTCCGGGTGTCGCTGAACCTGCGGAGTTCCAGGCGTAATTTCCGTAACGAAATGGCGCAAAGACTGGATTTGGAAGAAGCGCTTGACGGCAAGGAGAAGGAACGCCGGCAAATGGTCTCGGAATTAGAATCGTTGCGCAGCCGTCTCGCCGCGGCATCGAGCGAGATCAAGAGATTATCCGAGGAGCTGGAGACAAAGAAAAAAGAAGTCGTCTCGGCGAATGCGACCCTTGAAGTTTTAAAGAGAGAGAAGAAATCCTCTTCATCCGTTTCTATGTGAATCAGAACTTGCAGCCCATGGGTTTTTAAAAAAGGAGGAGGAGATCGTCCTCCTTTTTTTATGATGGATATGATGACTTAAGACCGGGGGTGCCTTATGAAGAGCAAGGCCAAAAAAATCCAAAAAACAAAAGCGTCGGCGCCGAAGACAAGACTGAAAGACAAGCTTAAAAAGGCCTTGTCTTTAAGCGGTATTTCCAAGAAGCAGGTCCTCAAGCGGCCCGGCCGGGCGGCAGGGCGGCCGCCGGTAGCCCAAGGGCAGGAGATCCCCCTGCAGGACATGAAGGTTGAGCAGGCAAAATTTTATACAGGGGTGGTCGAACAGCCTGTTTATCAGAAATCCGTCGTGGCTGAATTGGAGCATAAGGAGCTCGCCTGGCGTTACGGCGAGGATATCCTGGTGCTGCAGATTCGCGATCCCTGGTGGGCGCACGCTTATTGGGACATTTCAGGAAGCACACTAGAGAGGCTTCGTAAGGAACTTGGGCATTCTTTCGGCGATAGCCGTTGGCACCTGCGTTCTTATGATGTCAGTTTCATCAATTTTAACGGCACGAATGCCCATAGGTTTTTCGATACGTCCATCGATGTGGACGCCGGCAACTGGTATTTGAATTTCGGCTCCCCCGGGACTTCCTGGTGCGTGGATTTGGGCCTTCTTCTGCCGGGCGGCCGTTTCATCACCGTCTTGAGGTCCAATACGGTATCGCTTCCCCTCGACGGCCCGTCTTGGGTGACGGACGAAGAATGGATGATCCCCGAGGATGAGTTCCGTAAGCTCTACGGCATGTCCGTGGGCCTGGGGCCCAACGTATCAAGCCCTGTCGGTAAGCTCTGGCAGGAACGGCTCAAGAGAGATGTTTCTTCCCGCGGCATCGCATCCATGGGGGTGTCTTCTCCGGTTAAGAAGGGACAGGTCAAGCTGCCTTTCTGGCTGGTTGTCGATTGCGAACTGATCGTTTACGGCGCGACCGAACCCGATGCCCACGTGACGGTGCAAGGCAAGCCTATCAAGCTCAGGAAGGATGGGACGTTCACGTTGCGTTTCGCGCTTCCCGACGGAAGACAGGATATCCCCGTCGTTGCCAAATCCGCCAAGATCGACGAGACCCGCACGATTACGCCTGTCGTCACCAGAAAAACGACACGCAATCCCTAATAGGCAGTTTTTCCATTGTTTGTGGTGTTTTTCGCCGGCGAGAGACGCCCCCGGTGTTGATGAGTAAAATAATAAAGATCTTTAATCAAGACGCAGAAATCTACGGTTCCGGCCTTGCCCTCGGCCTGCCCTGCCTCGGGCAGGGTGAGCACGGGGAGATTTATTCCATATAAGGGCATGGCTTGCGCAAGCGTCAGCGTGCGTAAGCCCTAGGCCCGAATTCGATCCTTGGCATCTATCTCGATGTCAAGGTTAGGTAAGCGTCAAGGATCTCATTTGCCCGGATAATTTACGTCACTGACCGCCATAAGGCGGTTTTCGTAAATTGTGGGCTCATGAGAAAAACGAGGACAGATGCATGTTTAAAGGCTATCTTTGTATGGTCCTGCACGGGCACCTTCCCTATGTGCGCCATCCCGAGCACGAAGATTTCCTTGAAGAAGACTGGTTTTATGAGGCGATCACCGAGACCTATATTCCTCTGATCGCCATGTTCGAGAGGTTGGAACGGGACAAGATCAATTTCCGCCTGACCATGTCGGTGACGCCGACCCTCGCCTCCATGCTGACCGACAGCCTTTTGCAAGAGCGGTATGTCAAGCATATCAACAGCCTGATTGAGCTGGCGCACAAAGAAGTGGAGAGGACGGCATGGCTTCCGGAATTCCAGAAGCTGGCCGTCATGTATTTGAATCTTTTCGCGCATGCACGCGACCTCTTCGAACGCTACCATCGCAATCTTGTTTCCGCGTTTAAGCGTTTCCAGGATTCCGGGAATCTCGAAATCATCACGTGCGGCGCGACCCATGGTTTTTTCCCCTTGATGGACGTCACCAAGCCTTCCGTGCGTGCCCAGGTCCGGGTGGCGGTCGCCAATTATGAAAAGAACTTCGGCCGCAAGCCGCGGGGGATCTGGCTGCCTGAATGCGGCTATCTACCCGGCGATGATGATATTTTGAAAGAAAATGGGATCAAATATTTCTTCGTGGATTCCCATGGACTTCTCCACGGTACACCGCGGCCGAAATACGGCGTCTTTGCTCCTGTTTATTGCAAATCCGGTGTGGCGTGTTTTGCCCGGGACATGGAATCTTCCAAGCAGGTCTGGTCCAGCGTCGAAGGTTATCCCGGCGATTATTATTACAGGGAATTTTACAGGGACATCGGTTTTGACCTCGATTACGACTATATCCGGCCCTACATCCATCCGGACGGCATCCGTATCAATACGGGGATCAAATATTACCGCATTACCGGGCCGGATAACGAAAAGATGCCGTACGATCCGGATGCCGCGCGCGAAAAAGCCGCCGCTCATGCGGGTAATTTCATGTTCAACCGGGAAAAGCAGGTTGAATATCTTTATGAAGCCCTGGGCCGCAAGCCCATCATCATTTCTCCCTACGATGCCGAGCTTTACGGGCACTGGTGGTTTGAAGGACCGCAGTGGCTGGAATTCCTGATCCGCAAGGTGGCGTTTGATCAGAAGACGATCCGCATGGTGACTCCGTCGGAGTATCTGGCCGAGAATCCGAGGAACCAGGTGCTCACGCCTTCCATGTCGAGCTGGGGATGGAAGGGATATTCGGAAGTCTGGCTGCAGGGGTCCAACGATTGGGTTTATCGCCATTTGCATAAAGCCTCGCGGATCATGACGGAGATGGTGCGCAGGAACCCGGACGCCGACGGCAAGAAGAGGCGCGCCCTCAATCAGGCCCTGCGGGAATTGCTTCTGGCACAAAGTTCGGACTGGGCCTTCATCATGGCGACAGGAACGCACGTGACTTACGCCCAGCAGCGGACCAAGAACCACCTGCTGCGTTTTTTCAGGATCGTCCAAGATATTGCGGGCGATTCTATTGACGAGGGATTCCTGAAAGAACTGGAATATAAGGACAATATATTTCCGGAAATCGATTATCGTGTCCATCAATAGGCTCCTTTAGAGATAGTGTTTAGCCGTCGGCGGGTGGAAATTCGGCAGCCAGGAACTATCTCTAAAAGGGGTAAGCAATGATGCTGGAAAAGCCTCGCTCTCAGATATTTGGGTGTAAGGCTTTTTTCACATGAGGCCCAGACTTACGGAATGATAATGACGTAAGCCTGTCGGCCGAAAGTGATCCGCCAACGTTCTGCGGCGGATGGATCAGCGGGATGGAATCGTATCCACATGAGACATAGCCGACAATCGCTTCACGTCGCGATCATTATGGATGGCAACGGCCGTTGGGCCGCGCGCCGCGGACTGGCGCGCAGCGAAGGCCATCGCCGCGGCATGGCGGTGGTGCGTCAGACCATCAAAGACGCCTTGAGCCTGGGGATCAGATACTTGACGCTCTATGCCTTTTCCAGCGAGAACTGGAAAAGGTCGGAGACGGAGGTCGTCTTTCTGATGCGGATGTGCGAAACCATCCTGGCAGAGGAACTTCCTTTTATGATCAACAACGACATACGATTCCTGCATGCCGGCCGCAGGGAGGGGCTGCCGGAAACGCTCAGAGACATGATCATCAGGGCCGAGGATCTCACGAAAAACAATAAGAAGCTGTGGGTGATTCTTGCCTTCAATTATGGCGGCCGCCAGGAAATCGTCGATGCTGTCAGGCATATCGTTGTTGATGTTGTCGAGGATCGCCGCCGGGCCGAAGACATTGACGAGAAGGTCATTGCCGGCGCCCTCTATGTCCGCGGTGTTCCCGACCCCGATCTTTTGATCCGTACGTCGGGCGAGATGCGTTTGAGTAATTTTCTCCTGTGGCAGATCTGTTATACGGAGTTCTATGTCACAAACGTCCTCTGGCCGGATTTTCGCAAGAGAGATTTTGAGCGTGCCCTAAGAGAGTTCCAGAAACGTCAGCGTCGCTTTGGAGGTGTCCATGATTGAAAGAAGGATTATTTCGGCCGTATCTTTGGGTCTTCTCGCCCTGGCCAGCATCTTTTTCGAGTTTCTTTATGTGGCAACAGTCATCGGGCTTGTGACCCTGGGCCTTTATGAATTTTTCAGCTTGGTCGAGCGTAAAGGGATTCCCATCTATAAGTATTTCGGCACCATCATCGGCATCGTGATCCCCTTGTCCATTTATTTCAAGTTTGAGCTGACGAAGGGCTGGGAACTTCTGTTCGTGATGGCGGCTTTGATCAGTCTTTTCATACTTCAATTTTCACGTACGCAGAGCGACAATGCCGTTGTCGCAATCTCGACGACCATGTTTGGTCTTTTTTATATTTCCTGGCTTTTCAGCTTTATGATCAAGATCCGCATCCTTGAACACGGCATGGCATTGGCGGGTTGTTTGCTTTTGGTGACCAAAGGGGCGGATATCGGCGCTTTTTTGGTCGGCATCAGGTGGGGGAAACACTCTTTGATCCCCAAGATCAGCCCGAAGAAGACGGTGGAGGGTGTCGTCGGAGGCATTGTGTTCGGCGTCTGCGGCGCTTTGGCAAGCAAATCCTTTTTGCCGCCGTGGCCGATTTTTTCTTTTGCGAACTTGGTCCTTTTGGGTATTGTTTTAAGTCTCTTGGGTCTATTGGGAGATTTGTCTGAGTCGTTGATCAAGAGGGACTGCGCCGCCAAGGATTCCAGCCGCATCCTTCCCGGCATGGGGGGGATCATGGATGTGATCGACAGCCTCCTGTTTACGGCTCCGGCCTTTTATTTTTTCATTCATTATTACACGAGTCGCGCATTTTCCGGACCCACAGTTTTTTAATGAGCCCACAACTTATGAAGCGAGCGAAGCGAACGAACATAAGTTGTCAGGGCGAATTTTGAAAACCAAGATATTTTTTGTAGTGAAATCCCGCGCCAGCGGGGAACCCCGTTGCCTGCGAGTGAATTTCTCGCGCGGAGCGCAGGAAATTCACGAAGCGTTGAGGCAATCGGGGTTGATCAGGCAGTCAGATGAAAAAAAATCTTGTGATCCTGGGATCCAGCGGGTCCATCGGCGAGAGCGCCCTGAGCGTGGCGCTCAGGTTTAAGGACAGGGTCCGCGTTATCGGGCTTTCGGTGAACACCCGGACCGAAACGCTGGCATCTCAGATACGCGTGTGCGGGCCGCGCTATGTCGCCATCGCCGACGAAGAAAAGGCGCGGACATTTCGTCCTGCCCGCCGCAAAGGCGTCAAGGTTCTGACGGGACGCCAGGGTGTCTGCGCCCTGGCGGCGCTCAAAGAGGCCGATATTATCCTCATCGCGGTTGTCGGCGCCGAGGCAATTTACCCTCTTTGGAGTGCCATCCATGCCGGCAAGGCGATCGCTTTGGCCAACAAGGAATCCGTCGTTGTGGGCGGGGCTTTTGTGGCGGACGAGGCGCGGGTGCGCGGGGCCAAGATCATTCCTATCGACAGCGAACAGAGCGCGATCTTTCAATGCCTGGAAGGATATAACGCGTCTATGGTCAAGCGCGTGTATCTGACGGCGTCGGGCGGTCCCTTGGTGGACTATCCCCGGAGCCGTCTCAGGAATGTGTCCCGAGCGGCCGTCCTGGCGCACCCGCGCTGGAAGATGGGGCCTAAGATCACGGTGGATTCGGCCACCCTGATGAACAAGGGGCTTGAGGTCATTGAGGCCAAAAATCTATTTGGGTTGCCTTTGGATAAGATCAGGGTTCTTGTGCATCGTCAGGCCTTCGTGCATTCGATGGTGGAATATATGGACGGTTCCATTTTGGCGCAGCTGGGGGTTACGGATATGAAGCTGCCGATCCAGTACGCCTTGAGCTATCCAGAGCGGTGGGCCGACAACGGCGCTTTGAGCCTTGACCCCCTCCGGATGGGAAGTCTGGATTTTTCAGCACCCGATATGGGCAAATTTCCGTGTCTGCGCCTTGCATATGAAGCGGCGCGGTCCGGCGGAAGCGTCCCCTGCGTCCTTAACGCCGCCAACGAGGTGGCTGTGGCGTCTTTTCTGGCAGGCCGGCTGACCTTTGGGCGCATCGCGAATGTCATCGAGGAGACGCTGGCGTCTTCAGGGTGTCCCAGCCGGGCAGGATCCCTTGAAGATATTTTTGCGGCCGATGCTTTTGGCCGCCGGGTCGCACGGGAGAAGGCCCTAAAATACACGCGTTGATCCTTTACCTGAACGCTGCAGGTTTGTCTGTCTAGAGGGTAGACAGGGGTTGATTTTTCTCATCTGTCTCGGTCCCGGCCTTGCCCCTGACCGAAGGTCGAGGCCAGGGCAGGAATGAAGGAATAAACGTTGGCTCCGCACTTGGGCACTTGAAAATTTCCGCCAGGGTAGGCCGTCGGCCTGGCGCAGCCGGCCAGGACGGCCGCCCGGCGTAAATTTTCCTGGTCTGCTGTTTCAGCAGACCGAGTAAGTGCGGAGTTAACCCCGCAAGGGGGTAGGCCTTCGCATGCCGCAGAAAGCGGCACCCCGCTTTAAGCTTTAATAGGATAAGCGGGTGCGTCCCGCTGGACGGCATACCGCCACAGAAGGTGGCGCACTTGCTAGACCGATGAAGCAAGGTGCGGCCATTCCGATTTGGCGGGGTGCGATGAGCCAGGTAATACCAAATAAGCGAAGGGCCTAATTTTTAAGGAAAATCTCCATTATAGGCAAAATTAAGGAAAAGAGATGATTATCTTTATAGTGATTCTGAGTATCCTGATTCTTATTCACGAGCTCGGCCATTTTCTTGTCGCCAAATGCCAGGGTATCCGGGTGGAGAAATTTTCCCTCGGGTTCGGTCCAAAGCTCCTTTCTAAAAAGTTCGGGACCACCGAATACATGCTTTGTCTTATTCCTTTCGGCGGCTTCATCAAGATGGCCGGTGACAATAAGGAAGAATACAAGGGCGCTCCGGATGAATTTCTTTCACGTTCGCCGGGCCGGCGCGCGCAGGTGATCTTTGCAGGTCCTTTCTTCAATTATCTTTTGGCATTTTTCTGCCTTTGGATGGTTTTTTATCTGGGTTATCCTAAATTCAGCTCCACGATCGGCGAGTTGATGCCGGGTATGCCCGCAGCCAATGTCGGCCTGAAAGCAGGCGATACGGTGACGGCCGTTGACGGAGAGCCGGTCCGGTTTTGGGAAGACATGACCAGGCGTATCCACGCAAAGAAAGGGCAGGAAGTGCGGCTGAAGGTGAAACGCAATGGGGGAGAATTCGACGTTGTGCTGACTCCTCAGGCCAAAGAAGTTGAGACGATCTGGGGCAAGAAGGTGGAGGTCGGTTTGATCGGCATCAAGCCGTCGGATGAGATCATCAAGGTCAGGTATGGTCTCTGGACAGCCTTGATCAAGGGGACACAGACCTTGTGGGATATGACCGTTATGACGATCAGGGCTTTGTTCTACATCATTATCGGGACGATGTCGTTCAAGGATTCGGTGACAGGCCCCCTGGGGATCTTTTTTATCACCACCAATGCCGCCAAGATCGGTTTTTCTTCCATCCTCCACGTGATCGGCATCCTCAGCATGAGTCTGGCGATCTTTAACCTTTTGCCGCTCCCCATTCTCGACGGAGGTCATATTTTCTTTGCGGGTCTGGAGCGTTTGCGCGGCCGCCCCCTGGCTTCCAGGACCGAAGAGATCGTCAGCAATGTGGGGATGAGCTTTTTGATCATCCTTGCGATTTTCATCTTTTGCAATGATTTGATACGTTACGGCTATTGGGATAAATTCGTGGCGATGTTCCAGAAATGACCAGTAAACGGGTCAGCCGGTGAGCGGGTTAACGGGTGAACCGCCTAACCGGCAAACGGACTGACCGGCTCATCCGCTAACAAGCTGTTATGTTGAAGATCAAGAGAAGAAAAACGAGGACGGTTAAGATCGGGAACGTCAGGATCGGCTCAGGGCATCCGATCGCCATCCAGTCTATGGTCAAAACCCGGGCGCGCGATATTGAAGCCTCTGTGCGGCAGATCCGGGAACTGGAAGAGGCTGGTTGCGAGATCGTGCGCCTGGCTGTCGAAAACCTGCAGGATGCGGCAGCGTTTGAGAAGATCAGACGCCGGGCGGACATTCCTCTTGTGGCGGATATCCATTTTGATTACCGACTCGCCCTGGCAGCCATAGAAGCGGGCGCAGACAAGGTCCGGATGAATCCCGGAAATATCTTCAGGCCGCAAGAGGTCAGGGAAGTAGTCATAGCTGCTAAAAAGGCCCGTATTCCTGTGCGCATAGGCGCAAATTCTGGCTCCCTGCGTCAGCGCAGCCGCGATACGGCCTCGGATCTGGTCAAGGGGGTCCTGGCCTATTTGAAAATTTTTGAAAAAGAAGGGTTTTATGATCTTGTGATTTCTTTAAAAGGGTCGCATGTGCTTGATACTATAGAGGCTTACAAAAAAATGGCCGTTGTCTGCGATTACCCTTTACATCTGGGAGTGACGGCAACAGGTCTGCCCCTGGATGGTATCGTCAAGTCCAGCGCAGGGATCGGAGAGTTGTTATTTTGCGGCATTGGTGATACAATAAGGATATCTTTGCTCGACCAGCCCCAAAGTGAGGTCGCAGTCGCCAGATCCCTGCTCAATAGCTTAGGGTTACGACATTTTGGCCCAGAGCTGGTGTGTTGTCCTACATGCGGCCGGTGCGAGGTCGATTTGTCTTCAAAAGCCAAGCGTATTGAAGAATGGCTTTTGAAGCGCGCCTTTCACAGTAAAGGACGCAGTCGTTCCTATAAAATAGCCGTGATGGGATGTATTGTTAACGGCCCCGGAGAAGCGCGGGAGGCAGACATCGGGATTGCCTTTTCCAAGCATAAAGGGATCTTGTTCAAGAAAGGCCGGATCGTCCAGACTGTCGAGCTTAAAAAAGGGGAAGAGGCCCTCTTGGAGCTCCTGGAAGGAGAAATAGGATGAAGGATTTGAGAGAGATCAAGGAGAAGATCCGTCAGCATCTGATCAGCGGCGAATATCTTTTCAATATGAGGACCATGGACAAGGAAAAGCTCAGAAAAGATATCCTCCGGTCCATGGAGTATATTATTTCCGTCGAGCGCCTGAACGTGGCGCTGGAAGAGCGCGAGAAGATCATCTCTGAGCTGATCGATGAGGTCGCCGGCTTCGGTCCTTTGAGCAACTTGTTGAATGACGCTTTTGTTTCCGAAATCATGGTCAACGGTCCGGATAACGTCTACGCCGAGAAGAACGGCATGATGGCCTTGACGGACATCAAATTCGAGAACAACCGTCAACTCCTGCAGACGATCGAAAAGATCATGGCGCCGACGCAGCGTCGTGTCGATGAGTCCAGCCCTTACGTGGATGCTTCTCTTCCTGACGGCTCCAGGGTCAATATCGTCCTGCCTCCTTTGTCTCTGGTGGGACCGGTGATCACTATACGCAAATTTTCCAGGGATATCGCCACGATGGAAGACCTGATCAAGCGTGATACCTTGACGGACAAGATGGCGAGGTTCCTCATCGCGGCGATCCGAGCCAAGCTCAATATCATCTTTGCCGGCGCGACAGGTGTCGGCAAGACGACGACGCTCAACGTCCTTTCGCATTATATCGATGAGTCCGAAAGGATCATCACCATCGAGGATACGAACGAATTACGGCTTAAACAGAAGCATGTCGTCCCCCTGGAGGCCCGTCAGGCCAATGTCGAAGGCAAAGGCGAAGTGACGATCCGCGATCTCTTTAAAAACTCCTTGCGCATGCGGCCAGACCGCATCATTCTGGGTGAGATCCGCGGCAGTGAAGCCCTGGATATGCTCCAGGCAATTTCGTCGGGCCACGACGGGGCGTTGGCGGTCTTGCACGCCAGTTCTCCTTCTGATGTGGTCTCGCGTATCGAGACGATGATCATTACGTCCAATACGGCGATCCCCTTGTGGGCCATCCGGCAGCAGCTGTCGAATGCCATCGATATTGTTGTCATGCAGGAACAACTCCTGGATGGCCGGCGCAAGGTCACACACATCACGGAAGTCCAGGGTGTTCAGAATGACGAGGTCGTGCTCAAGGACCTATTTTCCTATGAAATCACGGGAATTTCCGAAGAAAATAAACAGGTGATGGGGCAGTGGAAGGCCTGGGGCGCTGTGCCTTCGTTCTATCCGCGCTTTAAGCTGCGCGGGCTGGATGTGCCGCAGGACCTTTTTCAAGCAGAAGGATAAAATAAGAGAAATAACCAAACTCCAGGAAGCCTGCCTTCGATGGTTTGTATCTTGTGATTTGGTTGTTGGTTATTTATCAGGTCGTCAAACAAACAAGCTATACTCATGTTTTGGAGCCGATCGTTTATTACGACATTAAAGGAAGCGCCTGAGGCTGCCGAGAGCATCAGCCATAAGCTCATGCTGCGTTCGGGGATGGTAAGGATGCTTATCTCCGGCGTATATTCCTATCTGCCCCTGGGGTATCGTGTCTTGGCGCGGATCGAGAATATCGTGCGCCAGGAGATGAACAAGACAGGCGCCCAGGAATTACTCCTGCCGAGTCTGCAGTCGATCGAGCTCTGGCAGAAGACGGGACGCGACGAGTTGATGGGCGAGACAATGATCCGTTTCCAGGACCGCCGCGGCCGCAAGTTGTGTCTGGGGCCGACGCACGAAGAGGTCATTACGGAATTGGCCGCGGCCTATGTTAAATCGTGGAGGGACCTGCCGTTCACGCTGTATCAGATCCAGACGAAATTCCGGGATGAATTGAGGCCCAGGTTCGGCGTCGTGCGTTCCTGTGAGTTCATCATGAAGGACGCTTACAGCTTTGACAGGGACCTCGAAGGTTTGAATCAGATTTATGAAAAGATGCGTCAGGCGTATGAGGCGATCTTCAAAAGGTGCGGCCTTGATTTTGTTTCGATCAAGGCGGATTCCGGCGTGATCGGAGGCGACCTGTCCCATGAGTTCCTGGTGCCTGCGGAAAGCGGTGAGGACATTGTCTATCGCTGCAAGATCTGCGGGATGGTGATGGGCGCGCACGAAGCCGGGATCAATGAGTGCCCGCATTGTCACCAGGACATGGAGAAGCTCAATGCGCTTGAGGTCGGTCATATTTTTAAGCTGGGCGATAAGTATTCCAAGAGTCTCGGCGTCAAATTCCTCGACGACACTGGGCATCAGCAGATCGTCCAGATGGGGTGTTATGGCATCGGTGTCAGCCGGCTGATTGCTGCCGTTATCGAACAGAACCACGACGACAACGGGATCATCTGGTCCAAAGGAGTTGCGCCGTTTGACGTTCTCATCGTACCGGTCAACGTCGGCGACAAGCTTATCTGGGATGAAGCGGTCAAGCTCCATGACGATCTGGGCCGCCAGGGGCTCGAGGTGCTCCTGGACGACAGGGATGAGCGCGCCGGGGTCAAGTTCAAAGATGCGGATCTGACAGGCATTCCCTGGCGGATCACCGTGGGCAGCAGATGGACCAAAGAGGGAAAGATCGAGTTTAAAAACAGGCGGACCGGGGCCGTCACCGAGGCCCCGGGCGGGGATCCGGCCGCATACCTGGACCTGATGAGGGGATAATATGGAAAAATACGAAAAGCTGCTGATGATCAAGTCCGAGGTCAGGGAGAAGGTCATGCAGCGCGCCAAAAAAACGGCCTTTGATTATCGAGTCGACGAAACGGTTATGCGGCGCCAGATCGAAGTGGTCCTCGAATCGGTCGTGCAGAGCAAGATGGACGGCCAGATTGAGGATGCCTTGCGGCGTTATATCATCGAAGAGGTCATCAATGAAATTTTCGGTTTCGGGCCCATTGACCGTCTGATCACGGATCCGGCGGTCTGGGAGATCATGGTCAACGGCCCCAAAGAGGTCTATGTGGAGCGCGAGGGCAAGCTCCAGAAAGCGGACGTTTTTTTCGAAAACGAGGCCCAGCTTTTTTTCTATATCGAGCGCATCCTTTCTCCGTCGGGCCGGCGGGTTTCCGAGGTCGAGCCCTACATCGATGCGCGCCTGCCGGACGGCTCGCGCATCAATGTTGTGAGGGCGCCGGTGGCGCCCTACGGGCCGATCCTGACGATCCGCAAGGCCAATCGCAGGATCCTGGGGCTGAGCGATTTGATCGCGCGCCGCACGCTGGACGACAAAGCCGCGCGGTTCTTGAAATCATGTGTCAAGAACCATCTCAACATCATCATTGCCGGCGGTCCGGGATCGGGAAAGACGACGATCCTGAATCTTTTGTCCATCTATATCCAGGAGCACGAGCGTGTGATCACGATCGAGGATACGCTGGAACTGCGCATGGAGGGTAAGCATCGCGTGGCGATGGAAACGCGCCCTTCCAATATCGAAGGCAAGGGAGAGATCGCGATCCGCGATCTCGTCCGCAATGCCTTGCATATGCGCCCGGACCGCGTCATCATCGGAGAGGTCCGCGGGGAAGAGGCCTTGGATATGCTGCAGGTCATGAACATCGGCCGCGTCGGGTCTATGACGACGATGCATGCGAACAGCGGTCTCGACGCGCTCCTGCGTCTGGAGACCATGGCCATGATGGGCAGCGTCAACGTCTCGGCCCAGATGATCCGGCGCCAGATCATTTCCGCGGTTGACCTGGTCATCATTGCCGACAGGCTGTCGGACGGCTCGCGTAAGATCATGGCGATCTCGGAAATCTCCAAGGGGGAGACGTCGGATTACGTTTTAAAGGATATTTTTGCCGCGCAGAGACGGCATGAGAATGGTCAGGTTACTTTTGAGCTTAAACCCACAGGATATGTCCCGGCATTCTTGGAAAGATTCCTGGATGGCGACACCGTCAAGGAAGACCTGAAAGCAGTATGATGAGCCGCGAGATATTGCTGAGGATAAAGCCCGTTCTTGAGGAGCATTTGAAGGGTGCAGGTTATGCCCTGGTGGACATGCGTTTCTACCGGAGGCAGGGCGGTCAGGCGGTGCTTGAAGTTCTTGTCGACAGGGATGAAGGTGGTATTTCGCTTGATGAGTGCGGCAATCTTAACAGGGAGCTCGGCGATATCCTGGAGAGGGAAGAATTTTTGAGCCAGGCGTATGTGCTGGATGTTTCGAGCCCAGGCCTGGACAGGCCGTTGGCGACCGCCGGAGATTTTCGCAGGGCCCTGGGGCGGCAGGTGAGGTTTTTCCTCAAAGGTTTTGTTGAAGGAAAGCTTGAGCATTGCGGCACGGTGGAAAACATATCCGATGACACCGTGACGATCAGGGTAACGGATAAAAATGGAGACAGGGCGATCGCCATCTCCTTGGCAAACATTAACAAAGCAAAGCAGGCCGTTGGTCCCGCGAATAAGCGGGACCGTTAAACGGGGCCGCGAGATGGTGAGCGGCCCGGTCCCTGAGCGCTTCCTCGAGTTTAGATTTAGGGTAAGCGGGGGAAAATACCCATATCATAGGCAAATTAAGGAGCTTTTATGAGCAGTGAATTGTTGGCAATCCTGGACCATATCGAACGAGAACGCGGCGTGAGCCGCGAGGTGCTGATTCAGGCGGTAGAATCCGCCATGGTCAGTGCCGTCAAGAAGGCGATCGGCGCCAAAAACCTGGAAAATATCCGGGTCACCATTGATAGGACTGATGGCAAGATCAAGGCCTTCATGGACGATCAGGAGATCAAGACCGTCGATTTCGGGCGCATCGCGGCGCAGACCGCCAAGCAGGTGATCATCCAGAAGATCCGCGAGGCGGAAAAAGATGTCATCTTCAACGAATTCAGCGCCAAGGTCGGCGATATTGTCAGCGGCACCGTCTACCGGTTTGACAAGGGTAATATCGTTGTGGATCTCCTGGGCAAGGCTGAAGGGATCCTGCCCAAACGCGAACAGTCGCCTCGCGACGATTTCCGTCAGGGCCAGAGGGTCCGCGCCTATGTTCTGGATGTCAGGAAAGAGACAAAGGGGCCGCAAATCATCCTGTCGCGCACGAGTCCTTTTTTCGTCAAGAAGCTCTTTGAGTTGGAGGTCCCGGAGATCTTTGAGGGGATCGTAGAGGTCAAGTCCATCTCGCGCGAGGCGGGAGAGCGGACAAAGATCGCCGTCTGGTCGAAGGACGAGAAGGTGGATTGTGTAGGCGCCTGCGTGGGCATGCGCGGTTCGCGCGTCAAGGATATCGTGACGGAGCTTCAAGGTGAAAAGATCGACATTATCCGGTGGAGCGACGATCTGCGTGAATACATCACCGCGTCCCTCTCGCCGGCCAAGATCACCGAAATACGCCTCGACAAGAAAGAGGAGAAGGCCCAGGTGATTGTGCCTGACGATCAGCTTTCCCTCGCCATCGGCAAGCATGGCCAAAACGTGCGGCTGGCATCGAAGCTGACAGGTTGGGAGTTGGATATCCGCACGCGCCAGGAGATCGTCCAGGAGAAAGAAGAGGCCAAAAAGGCCCGCGCCCAGATGACGCTCGACGGTGTCGGCGAAAAGGTCCTGGATTCCTTGATTGAGGCGGGTTTTGATTCCCTGGAAAAGATCAAGGATGCATCGATCGACCAGTTGACGCAGATCAAGGGCATCGGCGCCAAGAAGGCCGAGAAGATCATCGAAGCCGCAAAAGAAAGGTTATCTCAAGACAATGAGAGTGCATGAATTAGCGAAAGAATTGGGATTGACGAGTAAAGACCTGCTGGCGCGTCTCAAAGAGCGCAAGATCGAGGCCAAGGGGCATATGGCCAGCCTTGATGAAGACGTGGTGAAGCTCTTTTTGGAAGAGCGGCAGGCCAGGACCGGCCAGCCGGTGGCTGTGGCCGGGAAAAGACTGGACAGCGCGTCAACCGCTGTTAAGACGAAAAAGCCTGTGGGCCGGAAAGAAAAGCCAGAGGCATCCAGGAAACCTGCGGCCGCGCCGGCAGAGACGGTGTCTTCGGTCACAGCACAGCCTGCGGCTGCGGGGCGGGGCAAGGAAGAAGGATCGGCGCCGGAGAAAGTGAAGTCTGCAGCGCCCGCGGCTGCCGCCGAACCCGAGTCTGCCGCTGCCCCTGGGGCGGGTCTCAAGCCCTTAGAGGTCGATGTCCCCATTACCGTTAAGGATTTGGCAGAGAAATTAAGCATGAGGACGAGCGACCTGATCAAATTCCTGATGTTGAAACTCAAGCTGTTGGCCAATATCAACCAGAGTTTGAGCCATGAGATCGTCGCCGAGGTGCTCAAGGCCTACGGTTACGAATTGATCCTTCCCGAGAAACTAGAAGAGGTCGTCCGTAAGGTCAAGAAGGCCGGGAAGGGCGAGCAGTGGAAGGGCCGTTCTCCTATCGTGACGTTCATGGGGCACGTTGACCATGGCAAGACGTCGCTTCTGGATATGATCCGCCGCACCAAGGTCGCCGAATCCGAACATGGCGGTATCACGCAGCATATAGGCGCCTACGAAGTCAAGCTTCCGAAGGGGCGCATTACTTTTCTGGATACGCCGGGCCACGAGGCCTTTACGGCCATGCGTGCCCGGGGCGCCAATGCGACAGACATCGTTGTCCTTGTCGTGGCCGCCGACGACGGCATTATGCCGCAGACGATCGAGGCCTACGACCATGCCAAGGCCGCCGGTGTGCCGGTCGTTGTCGCCATGAACAAGATTGATAAGCCCCAGGCGAATGTGGATCGTCTCAAGAAACAGCTCGGCAGCATCGGGTTGTTGCCTGAAGATTGGGGAGGCAAGACCATCGCTGTCGGCGTGTCGGCCAAGACAGGGGAAGGCATCGATCATCTCTTGGAGATGATCCTGCTTGAGGCCGAGATGCTGGAGCTTAAAGCGTCTTATGATGTGGAGGCAAGCGGCGTTGTGATCGAGGCCAAGATGAGCAAAGGGCGCGGGCCTGTGGCGACTATCCTTATCCAGCAGGGAGTGCTCAGGGAGGGCGATTTCGTGATTGCCGGTTACCAGTCCGGCCGCGTGCGCGCGATGTTCAACGATCTGCGTCAGCCGATTGAAGAGGGCTTGCCGTCCCAGCCGGTGGAGGTTACCGGTTTATCGGGCGTGCCGGAAGCTGGGGATCATTTTTACGTCGTGCGCGACGAGAAAAAAGCGCGCGAGATCGTCGAACAGAAACAGGAAGAGCTCAGGCGTCAGCGCCTGGAGCCTTTGCATAAAAACCATCTGCGTCTGGAAGATCTGCACAAGGAGATCAAGGCCGGCGTTATCAAGCAGCTCAACATCATATTGAAGGCGGATGTCCAGGGATCTCTGGAGGCCATTGAGGATTCGCTGAACAAGATCGGATCTTCAGAGGTCCAGATCAGCGTCATGCATAAGGGCGTGGGGTCGATCAATTCGTCGGACGTGATCCTGGCGGACGCCTCGAATGCCATCATCATCGGTTTCCATGTCGAGGCCGATGACCAGGCCAAGGAATTGGCCCAGAAAGAGGACATCGATATCCGCACCTACCGTGTGATCTACGAGATCTTTAACGACATGAAAGCCGCCCTCGAAGGGATGTTGGCGCCGAAGATCAAGAAGAACTTTATCGGCCGCGCTGAGGTCCGCAAGGTCTTCCATTTGACCAAGTACGGCATCGTCGCAGGCTCGTTCGTCAAGAAGGGAAAGATCACGCGGAGCGCACAGGCGGCGGTGGTGCGCAACGGCGAGGTTATTCACGAGGGCAAGATTTCCGCCGTGAAGCGTTTCAAGGACGATGTACGCGAAGTGGTCGAGGGGTTCGAATGCGGTATTTCCCTGGTTGGTTTTGAAGATATCAAGGAGGGCGATTTCATCGACGCTTTTGAGATCGAGCATATCGCTAGAAAACTCGCATGACGCATAAAAAATTGAGGGTTTTGAGCGGCATGAGGCCTACGGGTCAGCTGCATCTGGGGCATCTGGTGGGCGCGCTTGGCAACTGGGTCCGTCTGCAAGAGGAGTACCAGTGCTATTTTATGGTGGCGGACTGGCATGCGCTCATGAGCGAATACGAGAATTCCGCGCAGATCCAGACGTCCATCTATGAGAACGTAGCGGATTGGCTCGCGGCGGGGATCGATCCCGAAAAGTCCGTGATTTTCATCCAGTCCCAGGTCCCCGAGCATATCGAACTTACCATGGTTTTTTCCGTCCTGACGCCGTTGGGGCTCCTGGAGCGTTGCCCGACATACAAGGAACAGATGCGGGAGTTGACGGATAGGCACATCGCGACATATGCTTTTCTCGGTTATCCCGTCCTGCAGGCGGCGGACATTGCGCTTTACCGCGCCCATGCCGTGCCCGTCGGCGAAGACCAATTGCCCCATGTGGAATTGACGCGGCAGATCGTCAGGAAGTTCAACGGCCTCTGGGGCGAGCTTTTTGTGGAGCCCAAGCCTCTCTTGACGCAGATGCCCAGGCTCCTGGGTCTCGACGGCCGCAAGATGAGCAAGAGCTATGGGAACTTCATCGCGCTTTCCGATGAGCCCGAGGTCATCGCCAAGAAGGTCCAAGGGATGTTCACGGACCCTAAGCGTATTCGCCGGACCGACCCCGGCCATCCGGAACCGTGCAACGTCCACCGTTATTACGAGATATTTTTCCCGGAGGATACGCAGGCACTGGCGGCTGCCTGCCGCAACGCGCAGGTGGGTTGTACGGAGTGCAAGAAGATGTTGGGCGAAAAGCTCATTGCGTTCTTATCGCCCCGGCAGGAGAAAAGGCGGGAATATCTGCAGCATAAAAAGAAACTTTGTGATATTCTGGACGCAGGACGCCTCCGCGCGCAGGAGGCAGCCCAGAAAACCATGACGGAAGTCAGGAACGCGATCGGATTCGTTCCATGTCCTACAAGATAAAACTTGAGATCTTCGAAGGCCCGCTGGATCTGCTTCTTTATCTCATCAAGAAGGATGAGATCAACGTCTACGATATTCCTATCACAACCTTCCTTGAACAGTACATGCAGTATCTCGAGCTGATGCGTATGCTCGATCTTAATGTTGCCGGTGAGTTCATTGTTATGGCCGCGACCCTCATGCACATCAAGTCCAAGATGCTCCTGCCGCAGGAGGTCAACCTTGAAGAGGACATCCCCGAGGATGAGCGCGACCCGCGGGCGGAGCTTGTCAAGCGCCTTTTGGAATACCAGCAGTTCAAGGAGGCGGCCGACGCGCTGAGGGCCAAGGAGCGCGCGCGCCAGGACATCTTCAAGCGCCAGCCGGTCCTTGAGGACAAGGAGAGCGGCGAGTCTTATTTCGAGGCCAGCCTTTTTGACCTGATCAACGCCTTTTCCAAGGCCCTCAAAGACGTCCCCAAAGAACTTTTTTACGAAGTCATCAAGGATGAGTTCACCGTCGAAGGCAAGGTCCACGACCTTCTGCATATGATCGCCCAGACGCCGCACATCAAGTTGACGCGGCTTTTCGAGCGCGCCAAAAGCAGGCTGGAAGCGATCGCGACGTTCCTGGCGGTCCTGGAGCTCATCCGTCTCAAGGAGATCATCGTCGTGCAGAAAAATGTCTTCGGCGAGATCGAGGTTTTTCGTAATAAAGCCAATATCGAACCGCAGATTTCACCTGAGGTCCAGGCGGCGCCTGAAGCATAATCCAACCCCCGTTTCAATCTCTCGGCAGGAAATGCCCTGCTGCCTCGGGAGGGAGCCCCGGGGAAGGCACTGCACTGTTAGAATTATTCAGGAGACTGTTCGAAACAAGAAGGGGGCCCCGGGTTTTATCCCTGGGGATTCCACTCATGGACGAAAAAGCCTTTTCTTTCGATGATATCATCGCCAAGGGCGCGGCCAAAAGCGCCGATGTTACGTCGGGCAACGAGACAGACGAAGACGTCGTCCTGAACATTTCCCTGCGGCCGGCGGCCCTGGAAGAATTCGTCGGCCAGAAGGAGGTCGTTGATAATTTAAAGTTGGCCATCACGGCGGCCCGGCAGCGCAGCGAGCCTCTGGAGCATGTGCTCCTCTGTGGTCCGCCAGGCCTGGGCAAGACGTGTTTGGCGTCGATCATCGCCCACGAGATGGGAACGAAGATCACAGCCACATCGGGACCGGCGATCGAACGCGCCGGCGACCTGATCGGCATCCTGACAAACCTTGAAGCGGGAGACGTGCTTTTTATCGACGAGATCCACAGGCTCTCGAAGGTCGTCGAGGAATTTTTGTATCCCGCCATGGAGAATTTCCAGATTGACTTCGTCATCGACAAAGGGCCGTACGCCCGGACGATCAAGTTCAATCTTAAACGTTTCACCCTTGTGGGGGCCACGACCCGCAGCGGGCTTATCGGTTCGCCCTTGCGGTCCCGGTTCGGGATCCTGCACCACTTTGATTTTTACAAGGACGAAGATCTGGCCAGGATCATCAAACGTTCTGCGTCTTTGTTGGGGATCGCGGTGGATGACGGCGGGGCGGCAGAGATCGCGCGCCGCGCGCGCGGCACGCCCCGTATCGCCAACAGACTGCTGAGACGTGTCAGGGACTATGCCCAGGTCCACGGCGCCTCCGGTATTGTGCGTTCCTTGGCCGACGAGGCCCTCAAAGGTCTGGGCATCGATGAACACGGCCTTGATGAAGCCGACCGGCGTGTCCTGCGGACGATCCTGTCGACCTATCGCGGCGGACCTGTCGGTATCGAGACCCTCGCTGCGACCCTCAACGAAGAACCGGACACCATCATGGACACGATCGAGCCGTATCTGTTGAAGGCCGGTTTTCTGAAACGCACATCCCGCGGGCGGGAGGCGACCGATCTTGCCCGCAACCTATTCTAATGATGAAGGTCTTGTTGCATATCTGTTGCGGACCCTGCGCGATCTATCCGGCGAGCCTTCTGCGCGAGGAAGGCTTTGAAGTCGAAGGCTTTTTCTACAATCCCAATATCCATCCTTATTCCGAGTACCTCAGACGTTATGAAGCTGTTCTGACCGCCAGCGAACGGCTGAACTTGAGCACGATCTACCACCGTTATGATTTCGAGCGTTTTCTCAAGCTTGTTTCCTGCGTGGAGGACCGCACGCGCCGGCACAGCCTTTGTTGGCGCATCCGGCTTGAAGAGACCGCCAAGGCCGCCGGCGACCACGGCATCGGCGCTTTCACAACGACGCTTTTGAGCAGTCCTTATCAGGATATCGGCGAGATCGCGCGCTTGGGCCAAGAGATCGCCCGGGGGCACGGCCTTGAATTCATCGTCAGGAATTTCCGGAAGGGCTTTGCGGAGTCCCACAAGCTTTCCCGCGAGTGGGAGTTGTATCACCAGAATTATTGCGGCTGTATCTATTCAGAGAAAGAAAGTGTCGAGCAGAGAAACAAAAAAAGGTCTTCGAACGCACGCCTCCGGGCGTAGGTCTTGGGGGGTGTCTGTAGCGGCCTGCTGTATTCTTTGGTGCGCGATATCGCCTGCGGGATGCCAGGAAGAAACGTCCGGCCGGCCGGCCGAGCCGGAGGCGCGGCAATGGCTTCGTCAACACGGTGACGATGTGTGTTTTCGCCTTACCGGTCAATGCGTGGGACCGCAAAATGCGCCTGCCTATGTCAAAAAACTATATATGGCCGGCGCGATCTTTGTGGGTGTGGTTTTTTCGGGAGAGGAACCGGTGGGATTGAGGGTGTATCTTCCGGTAACCGAGGAAAAACGAGAAGAGGTTTTTGAAACTGCCAACGTTGTTTTCCAAAAAGGCGGTTACGGTGTCCTTCGCGACGAAGATCAGGACGCCGTTACAATATGGTTTTAGCTTACAGGGTTCATTTTGACGGATTGCCATGGTGAAAACGAAGATCATAGCGACGATAGGGCCGGCGAGTCGTTCGCCGGCCGTCTTGCGACGGATGATGCGCGCGGGTTTGGATGTTGTGCGGTTGAATTTTTCCCACGCCACGCACGCAGAATGCCGGCAGACCATCCGGATGGTGCGGCAGTTGAACCGGCGCTATGGCCGCCATATACGTCTCTTGGGCGATTTGGAAGGTCACAGGGTCCGTATCGGCCGGCTGCGCGAGCATCGGCCCTTGGCGTTGCGCAAGGGGCAAGTGCTGTGGCTCGTCCAGGACGCAGGGTTTGTGGGGGGAGGGCACAGGGCGGCCTTTGATTATGAAGGGGCGATCAAGGACATCCATCCGGGACACAGGATTTTCGTTGACGACGGCTTGATCGCCCTCGACGTTCTTTCTGTTTCCCGCCGGGTCCTCAAGACGCGCGTCCTGTTTGACGGTATGCTTGGGGAGTTCAAGGGCGTCAATATCCCGCAGGCGCGTCTTCATTTCGGCGGTCTTTCTGCCAGGGATAAGGAGGACATCGCCTTTGGCTGCGCCCACGGTTTGGATTTCCTGGCCCAGTCTTTTGTGCGCACGGCTTCAGATATGCTGGCCGTCAGGCGCGCCCTGCCTGTCGGCCGCAAGGGGGAGGTGCGTCTTGTCGCCAAGATCGAGAATGCCGACGGCATCCGCAACATCGATCGTATCATCGACGCCTCCGACGCTGTCATGGTTGCCAGGGGGGACATGGGCGTTTCGATCCCCGTCGAGGACGTCCCCGTCGTGCAGAAAGAGATCATCCGCAAGTGCAATGCCCGAAAAAAGCCAGTCATCACGGCGACCCAGATGCTTGAGCATATGACCGTCGAGCGTATCCCGACGAGGGCCGAGGTCTCGGATGTGGCCAATGCGGTCCTGGACGGTTCTGATTATGTTATGCTCTCGGCCGAGACGGCGGCGGGCAGGTATCCGGTTGAGGCGGTGGCGATGATGAACAAGATCATACGTGTCACAGAGGAGTGGTGCCGATGTCGCGGGCGTTGATCATTGCCGGTATTGTTTTGATCCTGGCGGGGCTGTTGGGAAATGTCTTGAAGACGTTTCCTTTCGGCCGCCTGCCCGGCGATATCGTGATCCACAAGAAGAACATCACTTTTTATGCGCCTCTCATGACATCCTTGCTTTTGAGTCTGGCGGCGTCCGCGGTGTTATGGTTTTTATCGAAAAGATGAAATGGTTGTTGTGTCTGGCGACAGGGGTAGGCGTTGGGGTTTGCCTTTGCGGGACGGTATGGGGTTCGTCTCAGCCTCCGACGGTGCGCGTGGCCATCGTTCGCGACACCAAAGAGCTGACCCTTGCCGTTGAAGGGGCATTCGACATCTCCGTCGTGCCGGCTGGAAAAAAGATATATCACGGCAGCCGTCTCGCCTCCAGCAAGGTCGCGGCGGTTGACAAGGGCATCAAGATCCATCAGACGGTCTATGATGCATCTTCTTTAAGGATCAGCGCACGCAAGAAAGCATCCATTTTTGTCAATCACAGGCCTTATCGCGGCGATATCATCCTCCTCCGGTCGCCGGAGGGTTCGCTTTCGGCCATCAATGTCCTGGATGTCGAATCGTATGTCAAGGGTGTCCTTGTCCATGAGATTTCTCCTGCGTGGCCGATCGACGCCATCAAGGCGCAGGCTGTCGCCGCCAGGACGTATGCCTTGTATCAGAAGGAGATCAGCAGCCATCGGCCCTACGATCTTGTGGCAGACACCTTTTCACAGGTTTACGGCGGGTTCGCTTCGGAGAGAAACAAGACGAATCGTGCGGTCAATTTTACTTTCGGCGAGGCGCTGCTTTATGGCGGCAAGATTTTCCCCGCGTATTTTCATGCGACCTGCGGCGGTTCGACGGAAAGTGCCGCCGAATTGTGGAAGCTCGACATAGAACCTCTTAAAGGTGGCCGTCTTTGTTCTTTTTGCTCGGCGTCTCCCCATTATTACTGGAATACCTCTTTGGATTTCAAGGCCATCCGTAAAAAATTAGGGCCGTTTTACACGCTCCCAGGGGAATTGCAAAACATCTCCGTTGAGGAACGCAATGCATCGGGGCGCGTCCATTCCCTGCGTCTTAAAGACGAGGCAGGCGATTCGGTCGTCATTCCCGCTAAAGATTTCCGGCAGGCGATGGGGCCGGACATCGTGCGCTCGACCAATTTCACTATCACGGTCAAAGGTTCAAAAGTTGTTTTCAACGGCAAAGGGTGGGGGCATGGCGTCGGGTTGTGCCAGTGGGGCGCTTTGGGCATGTCGCGCCGGGGGTACGACTATAAAGAGATATTAGCATTCTATTATCCGGGTTCCCGGGTCACCAAGATATATTAGAGGCGCGACGCCGGCACTTTTTGAACTGCCATGCATCATCTTTCGGATTATGATTACCAACTGTCTTTCGAACGGATTGCGCAGATGCCGGCGGTATCGCGGGACGCATCGCGTCTGTTGGTGATGGAACGCGGCAGCGGCCGATTGCAGGACAAGCGGTTTTTTCAGTTAGTCCAGGATGCGGCGGCAGGCGACCTTTTGGTTTTTAACGATACGCGGGTGATGCCGGCGAGACTTCTGGGGCGGCGCGCCACGGGTGGTTGCGTCGAGGTCCTTCTTCTGGGGCCGGAGCCGAGGCGGTTCCATCGGCCCGGGAGGTTTGCGTATCAGGCGTTGGTCAAACCGCTGGGCCGCCTGAAGGAAGGGGAGAAAATTTTTTTAGATAAAGGCCTGGTTTGCCGGCTGCTGGATCCAAAAAACAGGATCGTGGATTTTGACGGCAGGCCCGCGGAGTATGTGATGAAGAAGGCGGGTATTCTGCCCCTGCCGCCTTACGTGCGCCGGCCGCCGCAAAAAGAAGACCAGTCGCGTTACCAGACGATTTTCGCGCGTCATCCGGGCGCTGTGGCGGCGCCGACCGCCGGGTTACATTTTACCCGTCGGCTTCTGAGGGCATTGAAGGCCAAAGGCGTCGGGACGGCGTTTTTGACCCTTCATGTCGGTTATGGTACGTTTTCTCCGGTGCGTTCCGACGACATCCGTCATCATCGGATTCACGAAGAGGATTTTTGCATTCCGGCGGCTACCGTGAAGGCGATCCGGCGTCTCAAAGAAGGGCGCCGCGGCCGCGTCATTGCCGTGGGAACCACGGTGGTACGTGCCCTTGAAGATGCGGCCTCAGAGATCCTTCAGAGAGGCAGGGCTGTTGACATCCGGCGTTCGAGCCGCCTGTTCATCTATCCGCCTTACACCTTTCGGGTGGTCGACGGGCTGATCACGAATTTTCACCTGCCGCGCACATCACTTCTGATGCTGGTCGCGGCGTTTGGCGGACAAAGATCCGTCCTGGAGGCCTACCGTCATGCAATCGAGAATTCATACAGGTTTTACAGTTATGGCGACGCCATGCTGATTGTTTAGTGAGTCAGAGTGTCAAAGAATCAGAGTCTCAGAGTGTAGGAAAAAAGCACGGAAAGATTTTTCTTTGACGCTTTGATACTTTGACACATTGACACTTTTGGAGTTACATCCATCTTTTTCCTGCAGTTGGCGTCTTATAGGAGTCCTATGAATAAAAAAATCATGCCCTGGCTGTTGATCCTGTCAGCTGTCGCCGCAGGTCTTTATTTAAGGGTCTATCCGTCATTTTTGCCTTTTTTTGACAAGAAGGCGGTCCAGGAGATCCAAAGCGAAGAGGCGAAGGCTGTGACCCGCAGTCTCGCCGATCTCTACCCTCAGGCGGATAGCGCGACTCGGGAATTGATGGCCGCCAAAGTCCTCCAGGAGAGATTGAAGACGGATCGTCTGTCGCTGCAGCAACGTGCCGCACGGCGGGCTCAGGAAATGAAAGGGCGTTACCTGGATGAAAACGGCAATCCCTATCTTCGCGGGATCGATTCCTATTATTGGGAACGGCTCTTGGAAAATCTCATGAAACGGGGCCAGATCGGCGACCGTGAAGTCAACGGGGCGCCGTATGACGATTTGGTCAGGCAGCCCATTGATCCTGCGATAAAGAAGAGCGTCCACATCTGGCTGGGACTTATATTTTATAAGATTTGGTCTTTCTTCGATCCCCGCGTTCCTCTTGAGCGCACGCTTTTCTATGTGCCGCTTGTCCTTTCCTGCATTATCGGTATTTTTAGTTTTTTTGTCGCCCGCAAGCTGGGCGCCAACGACCTAGGCGCCTTTATCGCGTCCGTCGCCGTCAACGTGTCGCCGTTTCTGGTCGTGCGCGTCGCCTCCGAGTGGTTCGATACAGATATTTACAATGTCCTTTTTCCGCTGTTGATCTTCGGCGCTTTTCTTTATGCCGGTGCCGGCAGGCGCACGGTGGTGCGCCGTGTTTTTTTATGCGCCTTGGCCGGTTTTTTCACCGCCTGTTACGCCTCCACATGGAAAGGGTGGTGGTTTGTTTTCGATATCATGATCCTTTCCGGGGTCCTTTTCCTTGTCAATCTCAAGCAGAGCCAGAGAGAGGAGGCCACGCCGCCGGAGATCATGAGACATTATGGCGCGTGCCTGGCGCTTTTTTTCAGCTTCGGGTCCATCCTTGTCGTTTTTTTCAGCGGTTTTACCGCGTGGGCGGACTGTTGGATCGAACCGCTTCGTCTGACGTCCATCCTCAAGGTGACAGAGAATGCCATGTGGCCGAATGTTTTTTTGACCGTTGCCGAACTGGGACGGGCCAGCGCCATGGATGTTATCCGCGGCCTCGGCGGGCAGCTTATTTTCTTCAGCGGACTCATCGTTCTTCTCTATGCCGCCCTTTTTGAGCGCGCCCTGCGCAATCCCCGCTACGGATTCGGCCTTCTCTGCCTGGTCTTCTGGGTCGTCACGACTTTTTATGCGGCGATAGAGGCCTTCCGGTTTACACTCCTCTTGGTCGTTCCCGTCGGCTTGGCCTTTGGTCTGGCTGTGGCTAAAATTTATGAGGCCATGGCCGGTGTTTTTCAAAAATACCTGACGGCGCCGCAGGCGATCCTGGCGCGAGGCCTCCTTGTGTTCGCGATATCGCTTTATCCCGTCGTCAACATTGCCGATCTTTGCATCAGGCTTTCGACGCCTCCTTTCTCGATGGACGACCAATGGCACGGCGTCTTGACGAAGCTCAAGACGCAGACGCCTCCGGGCGCCGTCGTCGATTCCTGGTGGGATTATGGACACTGGTTTACGGGCGCAGCGGACAGACGCGTCCTTTTCGACGGCATGACCCAGAATACCCCTTATGCCTACTGGGTCGCGTCGGCCCTCCTGACGGATAACCCGCGGGAATTTACGGGTATCCTGCGCATGATCAATGCTTCCGACAATAAGGCCGTCGATGAGCTGATAGGGGCGGACCGGATGGACCTGTCTGCCGCTGTTTCTTTGGTGCGGCGTTGTCTGGCCGCCGGCCCGTCGCAAGCCCGGACATATCTGGCGGAAGCCTTGCCGCCGGAGCGGGTCCGCAGGGTCATGGAGCTCCTGTTTCCTCGAAATCTGCCGCCGGTTTATTTTGTCGTTTCCTACGATATGCCCGCTAAGATATCGCCGATTTCTTATATCGGTAACTGGGATTTTTCCAAAGTGGACCTCTGGTTCAAGCATCAACATCTGTCCAGGGATGAATTTCTGGCCTATGCCCAAAGGCGCCATCATCTGACGCCGCAAGAGGCGCGGTCCCGTTACGAGGAGATCTTTTTTGTCGACAAGAAGGCCTCGCGGACGTGGTTTTCGCATTTTTTGGATTATTATTCGCCGGTGGGCTCGGCCCGCCGGGACGGTCCGATGCTGTATTTCGATAACGGCCTGAGCGTGAACACGGAGAACTGGCATGCCTTTGTGCAGGACCAGGATCCTGCGGGCCGCGGCGTCCCCCGGAGTCTTTTTTATATGGATAACGGCGTCTTCAAGGAGGTCGGGCAGGAGAAGCCCGATCTTGCTTACAGCGCGATCGTCTTCAAGGAAAAGGGGGAATATAAAAGTCTTCTGTGCGATACGGCGCTGGCCAAAAGCATGCTCGTACGCATGTATTTCTTCGGCGGGGAGGGCCTGGATTTCCTGAAGCTGTTCGACAAATCCGTCGATGATAAAGGCAGCGCGATCTATGTGTATGAGATCGTCTGGCCGGCCGATCCCGCCGCCGCGCCGGCAGGGCCGCAGACGCCGGAGAAACCGGCCAAATCCAAAAAGGGCTCCAGACAATAGCGCCATGCCTATGAATTTTTCCGTTATCCATACCGATAAGGAGACGCAGGCGCGCAGCGGCATCCTGCAGCTGGAGCGGGGCTCACTCGAGACGCCCGTGTTTATGCCCGTGGGCACGCAGGCGACGGTGAAATCCCTGTCGCCGCGGGAACTGGAAGAGGCGGGCGCCCAGATCATGTTGAGCAATGCGTATCACTTGTATTTGCGACCCGGCACGGAGATCATCCGGGAGGCCGGAGGCCTGCATACGTTCATGAACTGGCCGAAGCCCATCCTGACGGACAGCGGCGGCTACCAGGTCTTCAGTCTTTCGCTCCTGCGTAAGATCAAAGACGAAGGCGTGGAATTTCAGTCGCATCTCGATGGATCGCGTCATTTTCTGACTCCTGAGTCCGTGATCGGGATCCAGAATGATCTGGGGTCAGACATCATGATGCCTCTGGATGAGTGCGTGCATTATCCGGCTTCTTTTGATTTGGCCCAGAAGGCCGTAGACAGGACGACGCTCTGGGCCGGGCGTTCAAAAAAAGAGTGGGCCAAGAGCCGGCGGGGGGTGCTTTTCGGGATAGTCCAGGGATCAACCTATCCTGAATTGCGTAAAAAGTCCGCAGAAGAGCTCAAAAGCATTGGATTCCAAGGATATGCGATAGGCGGAATAAGTGTTGGCGAACCCCAGGATTTAATGTATAATATGATTTCTTTTGCGGCCCGGGAATTGCCTGTCGAGGCCCCCAGGTATGTCATGGGGGTGGGTCTGCCGGAAGATATCCTGGAAGCCGTATCTCTGGGCGCGGATATGTTCGATTGCGTTGTGCCTACGCGTTACGGCCGCAATGGTTCGGCGTTCACGAGTTTAGGCAAGATCACGGTCCGAAACGGGGCCTACAGCCGCGACCGGACGCCTCTGGATCCGCACTGCGCTTGTTACTGCTGCAGGAATTTTACCAAGAGTTATCTCAGGCACCTGTTCAATACCGGCGAGATCCTGGGATTGAGGCTGGTGTCGTATCATAACATCTATTTCTTTTTAGATCTGATGAAAAAGGTGCGCGCGGCTCTCTATGAGGGCCGTTTTGCGTCTTTCAAGAGGGAATTTCTGTCGCGGTATAGACAAAAAGAAGGCTAAAAGGATCGTTCCGCCCCCGTTGTCCTGCTTTTGGTTTACTTCTGCGAACTGAACCAAAAGTAGGACAAACACGGGGGTAGTTCACATAGTGGCTTATGTTCACTCGCCCTTAGCCTTCGGTCGGGCGGTTCCATATGCATATAGACGTATTGACCATTTTTCCGTCGATGTTCGGGCCCGTTCTAGGGGAATCCATCATCAAGCGGGCTGTCAGCGGCGGGAAGGTGGCGATCCATGTGCACGATATCCGCGATTACACCACGGACAAGCACCGCAAGGTCGATGACAGGCCTTATGGCGGCGGTTCCGGTATGGTCATGGCGCCGCAGCCTATCTTTTCCTGCTGCGACGGGATCGTCAGGAAAATAAAAGTTGCAAAAAGCAAAAGAAGCATTATACTTTTTTCACCGAGGGGCCGGTGTTTTACCCAACGGTCTGCCGCGCGCCTGGCGAAAAAGAAACACCTCGTCCTTATCTGCGGCCACTACGAAGGCGTGGATGAAAGGGTGAGCCGTTACCTGGCCGATGAGGAGATTTCCATCGGCGATTATGTGCTGACGGGCGGCGAGCTGCCCGCCATGGTGGTGATCGACGCTTGCGTGCGTCTTCTGCCTGGCGTCCTGGGCAATGCTTCATCCGCGTACAACGAAAGCTTTCAGGAACAGCTGCTGGAATATCCGCAGTACACGCGGCCGTCTGCGTTTCTCGGCAAGAGGGTTCCCGCAGTACTTTTGTCCGGGGACCACAAGGCGATCGAGGCCTGGCGAAGAAAAGAATCGCTGAAGATAACAAAGAAGAGAAGGCCGGATCTTTTAAAAAACAGTAAACAGTAGATCGTAGTCAGTAGATAGTGAGAGCTACTGAAACATTTGTGTTTCATTTACTGGCTACTGATTGTTTAGAAGGATCACGGAAATTAACATTACTCCCCGTGTAAGCATCTTGATAATTTATGTCTGCGACCAGTCCTCACAGAGTTCGGACGGGCAGCCATAAATTCTCAAGATACACTGCCGCAGAAAGCGGCACACCGGCCCATCCGATGGGGCCGGGTGGTGGAGTTAACCCAGAAAGGGTAGGCCTCCGCATTCCACATAGCGGAGGGCCTAATTCCGCCAGAGGCGGAAGGTTAAAGGAAATAAACGTTACTCCCCGTGTAAGCATCTTGACAATGTATGTCTGCGACCAGTCCTTACAGAGTTCGGACGGGCAGCCATAAATTCTCAAGATACACGTGGAGTTAATTCCGCCAGAGGCGGAATTAAGGAGTCATTATGGACAAGATCAAACTCGTTGAGAACCTGTTCGTCAAGAAAGAGAGCATCCCGGTCTTCGCGGTCGGCGACACGGTAAAAGTCCTGGTGAAGATCCCCGAAGGGGACAAATTCAGGGTCCACCCTTTTGAGGGGACGGTGATCGAGACGCGCGGAGAAGGAATGGCCGCCAGCTTCACCGTCCGCAAGATGTCCTATGGGGAGGGTGTGGAGAGGACATTTCCGCTGCATACATCCACCATCGAGGACATCGAGCTGGTTAAAAAAGGGAAGGTCAAGAGGGCAAGGCTTTATTATCTGCGCGGCCGTATCGGTAAGGCGACGAAGATTGAAGAACAGAAAGCTGAAAGCGAGAAGTGAAGCTTCGCTGGCACGCCCGGCTGGTTCTTTTTCTCGGTGTGCAGCGGAATCCTGCACCGAAAGTTCCTCAGGTTTTATGCCTTCATCCCCAGACACGCCCGCAGGGCAGGTCCGGGGGGGTTCCGGTGCAGGTAATTCCTAGGCCCCAAGAGTTGTGATGTTAAATTCTAAATTCGAGACCTTGGACTCCAAGTAAAATCCAGCGGCCTCGGGAATGGTTACAAGCGGTCTTTGCGTGTTGTATCACGAGCGTCGGGCGAAAAAGGATGGTTATTCCGTTATCGTAGGCGTGGATGAGGCCGGGCGGGGTCCCCTGGCCGGCCCTGTCGTCGCGTCGGCGGTGATCCTCAAGACGCATGCCTTCTCGTCCCGCATCGACGATTCCAAGAAATTAACGGCGCGCCAAAGGGACGAGGCATTTGCCGAGATTGTTGCAAAATCGTCCTACGGCGTGGGCATCATGAATGAGGGCGTCATCGACAGCGTCAATATTGCCGCTGCCGCCCATCTGGCCGTCGACGAAGCCGTCGCGAGGCTCATGGAACGGTTCCGGACCCCGCCTCGCGAAAGGTCGGTCATTTTACTCTTGGACGGGAGGTTGCGTTCACACCTGTCTTATCACGCCAAAGAGATCATAGGGGGCGACGGGTTGTCTTTGTCCATCGCCGCGGCGTCCATCGTGGCCAAGGTCGTCCGCGACAGGATCATGGGGATTTACGACCGCATCTATCCGCAGTATGGTTTTTCCCGTCACAAAGGTTATGGGACTGTCGAACATCTGGATCGCATGAGCACGTGCGGACTTTCTCCTCTTCATAGACGTACATTCTGTCACCGTATTCTTTTTCCGTCGTGAGCGATAAACTGACGTTGGGACAGTGGGGCGAGCAGGAAGCGGTCCGGTTGTTGCGGAAGGCGGGTTACCGGATCCTGGAGCTCAATGTGCGCACGCCCGTCGGCGAGATCGATATCGTCGCCCGCCAAGGCGGGGTTTTGGTGTTTGTCGAGGTGCGCACGCGCCGGGGCGCCGACGGTGTCTCCCGGGCCCTGGAGTCCGTGGACGCAAAGAAGCAAGGGCGCCTGGATCGTCTGGCCCTGTGGTATTTGAAGGAGAGGAATTTATCCGGCTGCCGCGCCAGGTTCGACGTGGTTGCCGTCTGCCAGGATGCGCAAGGGGTTTCGGCGAGACTGATCCGCGATGCTTTTCACAGCGCAAGAGGCCTATAGAAATGGCTGCCAAACTTAAACCCATATCACGCGTCGCACGTTCTTTGGGGATCCGAGACAAAGAGCTGGAGCCCAACGGACGCTATAAGGCCAAGATTGATCTTTCGATCTTAGGGAGGTTGCGCAAGACAGATGCGCGCTACATCCTTGTGACCGCGATCACGCCGACGCCGCTGGGAGAAGGCAAGACCGTTACCACGATCGGCCTCTCTATGGCCTTGAATCGTCTGGGGGTCAGGTCAGCCTGTTGTTTGAGGCAGTCGTCTCTCGGACCGCTTTTCGGTTCCAAGGGGATGGCCACCGGCGGCGGCGCATCACGCGTCGTGCCCGAGGATGAGATCAACCTTCATTTTACGGGCGATATGCATGCGGTGGCTGAGGCCAATAATTTTCTTGCGGCCTTTCTTGAAAATTCGGTATTTCACGGCAACCCCCTTGACATCGACGTTGCCAGCGTGACCTGGAGGCGCTGCCTGGATACGAGCGACCGGTCGCTGAGGAACATTCGTTACACGCTGAAGTCCGGCGCCCAGACGCATGAAATGGCGGCTGGTTTTGAGGTCACCGCTGCCTCCGAGGTTATGTCGATTTTGGCCTTGAGCCGCGACAGGGCGGACCTGCGCTCCAGGCTCGGCGAGATCGTCCTGGCGCGCACACGCCGGGGAGCGCCCGTGCGCAGCCGCGACATCAAGGCCGACGGTATGATGGCGGCGATCTTAAACGATGCCGTCAAGCCGAATCTCGTGCAGACATCCGAGGGTACGCCTTGTTTTATCCACACAGGGCCTTTTGCCAACGTTTCCATCGGCACCAGCTCCATCCTTGCCGACAGGATGGCCCTGGGGCTCTGCGATTACGTCGTGACCGAGAGCGGTTTCGGCGTGGATTGCGGGGCGGAGAAATTTTTTGACATCAAGTGCCGCGCCAGCGGATTCAAGCCCCATGCCTGCGTTTTGGTTTGTTCGCTGCGGGGTCTCAAGGCCCAGAGCCGCAAGGTCACGATCACGCCTGGGGAGAAGATGCCGGCCGGCCTCTTCGCCGAGGATGCAGAGGCGCTGGAGCAGGGCTTAGAGAACCTCAGGAAACATATCCAGAATCTCAAGTTTTTCGGTATTCCTGTTATCGTCTGCATCAATGTTTTTCCTCAAGATAACCGGCGTGAACTTGACAGAGTGCGCGCCAAATCCCTTGAGTTCGGCGCCAAGGATTCTCAGGAGAGCCGTCTCTGGGAGGCAGGGTCGCGGGGAGGCATCGATCTGGCCAGAAGCGTTTTGCGTCAGACAAGACAGGCGTCGAGCGGATTTAAGTTCCTTTACGAGGCCGATCTTTCTTTACAGGAAAAGATCGAGATGATCGCCAAAAATATTTACGGCGCAGGTTCTGTGGATTATGCCCCGTCGGTCAGGCAGACCTTGGATTTTTACGGCCGCGAAGGGTTCGGGCGTCTGCCTGTGTGTATCGCCAAGACGCAATTTTCGCTCTCCCACGACGAATCGCTTAAAGGTGCGCCGGCAGGTTTTGTTTTTCCCGTCAAAGACGTCCGCCTGGCCGCCGGCGCCGGTTTTGTCCTGGTCCATGCCTCTTGGATGCAGACGATGCCGGGCCTGCCGCGCCAGCCGCGCGGCGAGATGGTCGATATCGACGCCGAAGGGCACATCAGAGGATTGTCATCCGCCTTCGCAGGAGACCACGGGCTTTAGCCCGTGGAGGAATGCGAAAAGATTGCTTCGGCGCGATGTTACTGGATTGTCGTCCGTGGTTGACTCGTCTGCGGATGATCTCTCCGAAGCCAAGCGTGAAAGCAGCTTGGCGAAGGGGGATCCATTCAGGGACCACGGACTTCAGTCCGCGGGGTTCCATAGGAGGCCCAGTTATGCGTTATACAAAAGCAGTCTTATCGAGATATGTGGCGGATCTTTCAAAGAAGATGCCTGCGCCCGGAGGCGGGTCTGTCGCGGCACTCATGCTGGCCTGTGCTGCGGGTCTTGTGGCGATGGCCTGCGCCTATACCGTGGGCAAGGAACGCTGCAAGGCCTTTTGGCCGCGCGCGCGCCGTCTTTTAAAAAGGAGCCTGGCGATTAAAGGGGAGGCGTTGCGTCTGCTTGATGCGGACATCGCGGCTTATGAAGGCAAGGACCAGGTGCGGTCTATTTCTGTTCCGGCACGGGTATGCCGCCTGTCGGCGCAGACAATGCGCCTGGCGCGTGAGGTCAGCCGCAAGGGCAACCGGAGCCTGCGATCTGATGCCGATCTCGCCGTCTCTTTGGCGCGTCTGTCTGCAGCGGCGGCCCGGTCGTATGTGCGGGTCAATGTTCTTCATTTGAAAAACAGCGCGAGATATGCGAAACTGTTGAACGAGCTTAAACGTTTGCCATAGAGGGCGTGCAGGCGGAGCTGCGCGGTTTGACGGCCGCGGGGCGGTGTCAAAAGACAAGAGAGGCGCACATGGCAGTTCTTATGGAAGGCAGGGCCGCGGCCGAGCATTTGTGTGGTCTTTTAAAAGACGAGCTCGCGTCCTTGTCGGTTCAGTATAAGCGACGGCCTGAATTGCGATGCGTCGTGGTCGGCCGGAATGCCGCCGCAAACGTATACCTCAAATCTCAGGCTAAGGTTGCGCAGGAACTCGGTATCGGACATGCCGTCGTCGCTCTGCCTGAGGATATCCGCACGGATGATTTGATCGGCGAGATCGAGGCCCTCAACAATGATCCTTTGGTGACCGGCATCCTGCTTCAGTGTCCATTGCCCTCAGGGATCGATCTGGAAAAAGCGGCTTCTTTCATTCTGCCGGCAAAGGATGCCGAAGGCATCCATCCTGCGAACCTCGGCCGCCTCGTCCTGGGGGAAGGGCGCATCGCGCCTTGCACGGCCCAGGCTTGTGTAGAACTCTTGCATCATTATCAGGTCAAGCTCTACGGCCGGGAAGCGGTCGTGGTGGGTCATTCTTCGATCGTCGGCAAGCCTTTGAGCCTCCTGTTACTCAAGGAATTTGCCACGACCACGGTCTGTCATATCGCGACGGCTGAGGCCCATAAGCTCGAGGATCACGTCGGGCGCGCCCAGGTTCTTATCGTGGCCGTCGGCAAACCGGGGGTGATCAAAGGGGAGTGGATTGCGCCGGGCGCCGTCGTCATCGATGTCGGCATCAACAAGTGCGGCGAGAGTCTTGTGGGAGATGTGGAGTTTGAGGCCGCGCGCCAAAAGGCGTCGTTCATCACGCCCGTTCCCGGCGGGGTCGGGCCCCTCACGGTCATGTTGCTGATGAAGAATATCTGTGAATTTTTCAAAGAATCCTTGAAATTGCAATCGTAGCGCGGCCGGGAAGGGCCGCGGTGTCCATCGGGCAATGACATTTAAAGAAAAACTCTTCTCGTCTCGTTTTGTGCTGACCTCCGAAGTCGGCCCGCCCAAAGGCATTTCCCTTGAAAAAATATTGAAGGAGATCGCTCCTTTGCGGGGGCGGGTGGATGCGATCAACGTGACGGACCTGCAGAGCTCCGTCATGCGCATGAGTTCTCTGGCGGCATCCATCCAGATCAAGGGCGCGGGTTTTGAGCCCGTGCTGCAGATGACCTGCCGCGACAGGAATAGGCTGGCGCTGCAATCGGACATCCTGGCGGCGGCGTCTTTTGGGATCGAGAATATCCTGGCCTTGACGGGAGACCATCCGGCCCTGGGCGACCATCCCCAGGCCAAGCCCGTTTTTGATATCGACGCCGTCACGCTGATCGGGATCCTGCGCATCCTGGAACGAGGTGCCGATATGAACGGAAATCCGCTTTTGGGTCAGCCGCCGAAATTCTGCGTGGGCGCGGCGGTCAATCCGGGCGCCGACCCCCTGGAACCGGAGCTCATCAAGATGGAAAAGAAAATCGCCGCGGGCGTGGAATTTTTCCAGACGCAGGCGATTTTCGATATCGGCAGCTTCGAGGCATTCCTGGCAAAGACGCGGCATCTCAAGACAAAGATCATCGCCGGCATCATGCTGCTCAAGAGCGAGCGCATGGCGCGCTACATGAACGAGAATATCCCCGGTGTTGCCGTCCCGGAGGCCTTGATCGCCGAGATGGAGAGCTCGACGGATAAGAAACAGAAATGCCTGGAAATCGCTGTTCGTTTATTCAAGGCGCTGCAGCCCATGTGCGATGGCATCCATCTCATGCCCATCGGCTGGTATGGCATGGTACCCAGGCTTTTGGATGCGGTTGGGTGATAAAGATAAATTGAGTATAGGGAAAAATCCTAAACCCTAAACTCTAAACAAACTCAAAACCCAAATGTTTCAAACCCCAGACTTTCATACTTTAGCGGCCAGAAACCGCGGCCTTCAGGCCACGGATGGGTTTGGCCGTCCCGTCTTCGGCGGGATTTCCTGGAATGACATTAAGGATGGTCGTCCAAGCATGTCGCTGGAATAGGAACTCTGGTTTTTAGCCTGGGAGGGACTCCATTTTTGATCTTGAGTTTTGGGTTTGGGGTTTGTTTAGGGTCTTCCTTAAAGAGGCATGCGGAGGCCCACCCCCTGTGGGTAGGATTTAGAGTTTCGGGTTTAGAGTTTGTGCCAACATGATTAAGATATGTCTAAAAAAATAGTCATTATCGG